>Ga0208636_100013_pt1 | contig 435867 bp, 419 predicted proteins | sample LakWasM103_HOW12_2_FD_183921 | JGI IMG/M metagenome (GOLD analysis project Ga0208636, IMG submission 183921) | Freshwater sediment methanotrophic microbial communities from Lake Washington under simulated oxygen tension - Sediment Metagenome... | ecosystem: Environmental > Aquatic > Freshwater... | reverse complement strand
GATGAAACTGAAAGTTCATCAATTCCAAGAGCAGCAAGACCAGCATTTTGTTTAGCTGCATCGTACTTGATTCTATCTTGGAAATCGTCATTGTTGATACCGATTTGGAAATCGAATTTATCGCCTGAACCATTCAACAGTTTTTTTCCGTTGAACTCAGTCACTTGAGAAATTCTTTCCATCTCTTGTTTTAAATTTTGATATTCAAGGTCAGTGAACTTTCTTTCAGCATCACCTACTGTATCAGAAGATGATTGAACAGCTAGTTCGCGAAGACGAACAAGAATGTTTGATGTTTCATTCAGACCGCCTTCTGCAGTTTGAATCATCGAGATACCATCATTAGCGTTTCTTTCCGCTTGATTGACACCTCTGATTTGTGCTTTTAATTTTTCAGAGATCGCAAGTCCAGCAGCATCGTCCGCTGCTTTTACGATTCTTGAACCAGAAGACAGCTTCCCTAGAGTCGATGCCTGTTCAGTGTTGTTAGCTCCAAGTGTGCGTTGAGCAGCAAGTGAAGTAACGTTCGTGTTGATACGTAAACCCATAAATCCTCCCTGTAGATTCCTGCATCCCTCCTTGGTCTTGAATCTTCTCTTGAGGATTCAACGGACTTACTGTCCAACCGAAATTTGGCATTTAAGCTTCGTCACCATGACTCGGCCTTTATGCATTCATGTTCGGAACTTTTTTCCGGAGCTTTAGAAAAGTTTAGAGAAAATATGTTTTTTATACTTGAATACTTTGATCGGAAAAGCTTAATGATTTGCCTCTCTAACAATAAAAAAAGAACTTATCTCTATTAGCAAAAAAGACGAAAAGATCACGTGAACCATTAAGAGAGCTATGGAAAACAAAAAGCAACTTCTCATCATTCCGCCGATGTCTGAGCCGCTTCAAAAATTAAAAGAAGTGCTGGATGGAATTGCGACTGATGAGAACATTGAAATTTCTATTATTGATGATCTTAAAGAACTGATGCAATTTGTCGGTTCTTCCGGTCAATGTCTGATCGCCTTCTCCAACGCAAAAAAATGTGCCACGTTTCTTCAGGAAAACCGTTTTCTCATAGCAAAGACTCACTCGAAAGTTATTCTGCTCACTCCAAAAGAAATTCCGGCAAAGACATTAATTAAATTTACTAAGATTGGTCTGACAGAATCTATTCTGGAAAACTCTCCGCCTAAAACGCTTTTATACAAAGTAAAACTTCTTCTGCGCTCGATTAAATCTTCGGGAGGTTCTGAAGAGAAAGAATTGGCCGTCAAATCTATCGATGCCGCCGCAAAAGAAGCTCAGGCAAAAGGTGAAATTAATTCTGACAAACTTCAAACAGAAGAATCATCAGTCAATTATCTTGCTGAAGAAAGAGCTAAGTTCAAAAAGAGTGGCGATAGTGAATCCGATGAATCCGTTAATGACATGGACAACCTGAAAGGCAAAACAGCTGCACAGGAAGAATCCATTGAGACGCATTGGAAATCTAAAAGAAAAAAAGATGATGCCCTGACTTCCGAAGAGGAATCAGATGTTTCAAAAGTTGAAACGGAAGATTCGGCAGAAATCGATATGTACTATCGCGGGAAAAAGAAATCCAATGATCTCGACGTTATTGCTACAGACGAGATTAAACCCCGCAAGAAACTAGATTCAGGCGAAGAAGAACCTGACTATGAAAAAACAAAGTCAAATTCTATGGATCTTGATCTCGCCCCTGCTGATCCGGAAAAGAAAAAAAGATTTGATCAGGAAGAAGAGGCCGATTATCGCTTAAAGAAAACTCACCAGGATGACCTTGCCGAAGAGGAAGAAGTTGAACCCTCGCGCCCTCTTGTCTCAGAAGCAGAAGAAGAGGAACGAAAACGACAAGAAATGATGGAGCTCGATGCTCTTTTTGAAGAAGCAAAGAAGCGACAAAAAGAAAGTGAAGCCGAAGACCTCGGCGGCCACTATAAAGGTAAAATTGGTCAATCGACAATGGACCTCGATGAACCTGAAGAAACACAGGAACGAGAGGACTACGATAATTCTGATCTCTACTCCAAAGAAAAATCCAAGGACCTTGATCTCGCTCCGGCAGAGGAAGAGAAAAGACGTCGCATGCAGGAAGAAGAGGAAGCAGAAACTAAAGATCGTGATGGTTACGGTGAAAAAATCGGTGGCAACCTTGAAACAGAAGAGGGGCAGACTGATCACATCGAAACATTAATGAAAAGTGATATGGGCCAGGACCGTTCTAAAAATATCAAAACTCATGACATTCAAGAACGCGAGCGCAAAAAGAATCAAGAAGAAGACAACTCCTTAGATGAGTCAAAAGAACTCGACATGGATCTTGCTCCTGAGAAGTTCGAATCTAAAAGAAAAAAAGCTGATACAACAGAAGAAACTGGAGAGGAAGAGAACGCCCGCGATCTCGATCTTGCTTCTGGGTCATCTGAAGCACGTAAAAAAGAAAAGCTCCAGGACGAAGAAGGTCGTGAACGAGACAAGACTTCTCAGACCAAATTAAAGCTACTTGACGGCGAAAGAGACGATGATCGCAAGCCAATGCGTGAAGAAGAAGATCGAATGAGCTATCGCAAGCTTGATTCGACAGACCTTGAACCTGAACAACAAAAAGAAAAAAGTTCATCCGGAAAATCAGATAAAATTGATACCTTTTACCGAGGTGGAGATGCCAAGAAAAAGGATCACGACTGGGATCTTGATGAGAAAAAGAATAACCTCGATTTAGGGCTCGATAAAAAGTCTAAGCGCGCTCCGGATGGAACTCAAAAGAAAGAATCAGGTGATCTTGGTGAACAGACCATTGATTACAGAAAAATGAAAGAAGAATTCGATGCAATTGCCCGAGGCGAAGATGTCGAAGGAGACGGTTTCGGATCTGGCGGGCCTGCTGGAAGAAAAAGCGATGAGAGCGAAGACGGTAGCTTCAAAGTTGTAGAACTCGAGGCCGCAGGTTTTGATTTTGCTATTGAAATTCTCAACATGATTTATCAAAAAGAGTTAAAACCTGAAGAGTTTTATAAAGTCATTTCTCTGGAATTGCAGAAAAGCTATCACGCCTACCCTGTCTTTTACAGCTACAAACCTTCAGACAAAAAACATACAGAGATTTTTGATTCTATTCTCAAAGTCTCACAATCTGATGATATTGGCCTGTGGTGGATGGAACATAAAAAAGATGAAACGATCTGGGCAGATGTCCAAACCAAAACAATGGCCACATGGGTTTGCAGAGAAATGAACTGGGAAGACGTTGAGCTACCAACATGGGCCTCAAATGAACTCACACACAAAAAAGTGGAATTGATCTATCCTTATTTTGATGGGGTCGATCGAATGGGCTTGGCAGTAGTCTATTTTCCGGAAGGAATTAATCCTAAACAGGCCCGTGGTATAGAGGTCACTCTGGAGATGGCGCGAACTCTCCTTCTCGATACAATTCAGAGAAAAAGCAGTCCTCCCCCTCGTGACGAAGAAAAAACAGAAGATGACCAGCAAAGCGCTGGAGATAAGAAGAATATTTTGAGCGTTTTCTCTGGGCTCTTTAAAGGGAAAAAGGCGGGCTAAAATGAGAACTGAATATGATTTTTTCATTATAGATCGTGACCATTTAAAAGACAGAAGAACATTTCCGTTTCAACTCTATATTTATAATCCGGTTCATAAAAAGTTCAGCATGTTTTTAAATGGAAACAGACCTCTGACAAAAGAGCTTGAGACTTTTATGGACTTCCTGCTTGAAAGAGGCGGAAAGATTGCTGTCTTAAAAAAACAACGAAGAACATTCTTAACTTCCCAGGAATATCACGAGTCCGAAATTCCCTCTCTTGCGACAAGAGAGCTTCACGAGCTTGAGAAAGAAAGACTCATGAACATCAAACTCAAAGAGATGTATGATGCAAAAATCGGTGGGTTTCATTTTCAGTCTGAGTTTGAACTGGCCTGTGAAAAAGACGATTTCAATCGCATTATAGAGCACGCCCGGGTTGAGATACTCACCTTTAGTGTGACCCACTCACATACGGTATCTCTTGCCCTTGAGCTGACAAAAAAGCATATGAATAAAGACAACTTTATTAACAGGATAGTGGCCACTTCCTATCTCTTTAGTAAGGCCATGGATATCGTTGAAGAGGCCGCTCTTGCAGACGTTATCTGCGGTGCCTATCTTTCTCATATTGGTTATACTCAGCTTCCGCTATCCCTGTTAAGAACTCCTACTTTAAATTTATTTGATAAGGATAAAAAGCTTTTCGAGAAGCATACTATATTAGGCAACCATCTTTTGAAAAAGAGCGGCCTTCAGCTCTCGGAGCGCGCTAAAAAGATCATCCTCGACCACCATGAAAGAGTCTCAGGTGGCGGATACCCGTCAATGAAATATGGTGAGTCTATAGAGCTTCTCTCTCTTATTGTTGGAAGTATTGCCCATTTATTTGAGTATTCTTCAGGAAAAATTAATGGCAGCAGAACGTCTATGAAGTCTATAATTATCAGTATTAAAAATAAAAACTTTAGCCCTGGTCTGGAATTCGATTTTGGAGAAAAAGTTTTTAACAGTTTAGTTACTTTGATTAATACCGATAAAATAGAAAACAAAAGTGAAAATAAAGACGAAAAAATTTCAGAGAAAAAAGCTGCGTAAAGTTTAAGTATTACCTGGCAACTATAGGAGTCTAGAACATGGCCTTGAAAGCTGATATTAAAATTCTAGTCGTTGATGATATGTCGACTATGAGAAAAATTATTAAGAACATGCTGTCGCAAATTGGTTTTACCAATATCGCTGAAGCAGATGACGGGGCCACTGCATGGCCTATGATTGAAAGCGCAATTAAAGAAGGAAGACCGTACGAGTTCATTGTTTCAGATTGGAACATGCCTCAAATGTCAGGTCTGGATCTTCTAAAAAATGTGAGATCGACTCCAGGTCTTGAAAAACTTCCGTTTCTCATGATTACTGCAGAAGCTGAGCAAGGTAACGTTGTTATCGCTGTTAAGGCCGGTGTCAGTAACTTCATCGTTAAGCCATTTTCAGCACAGGTCCTCAAAGAAAAAATTGATAGAATCTTCAATAAGTAAAAAGCACTATGAATATTTTAAATGATCCTTCAATGAAAGAGATTGTAGATGATTTTTGTGCTGAAGCGGATTCGCTTTTTGATCAGCTAGAGAATTCTCTTACATTGCTCGAAGAAGACCCAACAAATAATCGCGAATTGGAAAAATTCGGTCAAGTTATCGATAGAATTATGGGTGCTGCCAAATCTATTGGGGCTTCTGAGATTGCGACCTTCTGTGAATTAGGAAAAGTCATCGGCTATAAATCAAGCCAGGTTCACGATATTCCCTTAATTGAAGTTGTTGTGGCCATTCTCTTCGACTCTCTTCACATGCTGAGAAAAATGAATCAATCTTTGCGTGAAGGAAATGAAAAATGCATGGGAAATTTAAACACTAAAGCTTTCGTGACCAGATTGAACTGGTTGTCGGAAAAGTTTAAAGACATTGAAAGAGCATCTTGCGCTATTGAGAAGCGACCAAACAATCTGTCTCAATCGTCTATTGATGATCTTATGAAGAGTTTAGGACTTTAATTGCACTACTAAGGGGAATATATGCCAGGCGAATCGCACTTCATCGAATTTTCTAAACCATTTATCGATGCCGCCAAGAACGTTTTTGAAACAATGGTTTTTACAAAACTTGAAACACAAAAGCCTCAGATTAAAAATGATGCCGTTTCACGCGGCGATATATCGGCCGTCCTTGGGCTTTCAGGTGATATGGAAAAAAACGGCGGCAGAGTGCCCTATAAGGCGATGCTGGTCCTCTCTTTTCCTTACGATACATATTACAAATGCGCGAGCGCAATGTTAGGTGAAACATATACATCTTATGTTCCAGAGATTGCGGATCTGGGCGGTGAAATAGTCAACATGATTATGGGAAATGCCAAGCGTGATTTAAAAACAATGGGCTACTCTTCAAACATGGCGATACCTTCGATGGTCGAAGGAAAAGATCACACAATAAAATATCCTGCGGGTACACACGTCGTCCTCATTCCTTTTACGACAACCCATGGAACCATTTTCATGGAAATTTGTTATTCAGAAGCTGAATAGTTTAAAATAAAAAAAGCTCCGAAAGGAGCTTTTTTTTTATCGAAATTCTCTGAAAGGAAGGTCGCTTCTTCCGCGCCACTCATTGAGGCTGATCTCAAGATGATCAAAACGCCCAGTCTGATCTTCCGCTTTTTCCTTCACATCAACTCGTGCAAAAGTTAATTTGGCGCCATTAAAATTTTTTCCGAAATCGAGATTGTACATTTTGGTCCAGGTTCCTGTATTGATAAAGATCGAACCATCATCATATTCGCGGAAAATCGGGTCATGAGTATGACCGACGATCAGGGCCTTGATGCTTTCGTCGCTGGTCACGTATTCTTCAGTGAGAGATTCATAATTTTGAAACAAATGAATTTCTTTTTTTACGCTGTTCAGAACTTCACTTAATTTTTTATTTTGCTTAAAGATCATGACAAAACGAACCATGAAAAAATAATAGAAATTAGCAAAAATAAAACGGACTGTATAAAGCGGATCGTAAATGATCCCATTAATAATAAATTTGTTCACCGGTCTGACGGCGTTGATGTAATCCCGTCCCTCTTTGAATTTATTTATAACTCGAGTGACGTAATACGATCCCCAGGGAGGGATGAAATATTTGTTATGATTGATATCGGTGGCAATGCAGGTCTTAATACTGTATTGATGTGCCAGCTCGTATTCATGACCGTGTTTCAAAACGATGCCGTCTTCAGGAATATAAATGGTATCGTCGTTGAGTAGGATGCGAAATTTGTGACGGTCTTTTTCAGGTATTTGATTAATTAAATAATCACGCAAGCTTTCAAACACCAATTCTGCATCATGATTTCCGATGATATAGACGACGCGGTTATTGGGATAAGATAAAAAATCTTTTAAAGCTTCAAAAACTCCTGAGTGTGCCTCGACACACATTTTGAGTTTATCCATGGCCGCTTTTTCGCTCCAGAATTCATCATCAAAATATTTAACGAAAGGAACGGCCAGTAGATCAAAAAAATCACCATTGATGATGAGTTCTACTTCACGATCAAGATAATGCCCGCTGGAATGATATTCGATAAATTCAATCAATTCTTTATCGTAATGAAAATCTTCAAGAAAATTTCTTCTATTATTGACTGAGAGACCTGCTCCCAAGTGAAGATCGGAAACGACAATGATGGTTTTATTGATTTTATTTTTTTGGAGGAATTTCATAAATTTTATTTCCTACAATCAGTTCGACTTCCTGAAACGATGGAGAAAGCGGAATAAAGTGAAGGACATCGCCTTTCTTTAAATTCACTATCACCTTTTGATATTTTTCAGGCTCCACCGAGACAAAACCTGCAACGGATTTTGAATTGATCATGACTTTGCCGATTAGACGGACCAATGTTTTATTTTCAATAATAACTTCCATTGGGCTTCTGAATTTTTCAGGAGATACAACGCGAAACCGGTCATCGTAGCCGCTGACTAAAAAGCCATCTAGAGATTCAATGGCCTTTGCTGCAGGAATAATTGCAACAAAGAGGATAAGAAAGAAAAAGCAAAATAAGTTCGATTGAAACTTCATAGAATTATTCTAACTTAGATTTGAATTTTTCTATACTGGATTGAATAACCTGACACTTACACTCGGTCTTCTCCACGCAATTAAGGTTCTCTCTTATATTGCCGAATAGAAGAGTATGTTTACCTTCTTCAAAAACAACACCAAAAAAGAGTCCAAAACAAACAAAAAAGAATTTATTGAAAATTTTCTGGCGGATAAAAACCATCAGTGGATTTCCGCAGATAAAACCACCAAACGGTGTATTGAAATTCTTTTGAATTCTCTTTCAGAAAAGCAGGTGCAGTTTTTTACCAAGCATCCGACTTACCTGATTCCTTGTCAGGCGCATTTAAGCTGTGCCATCGGCAAAACCGGCAATCATCATCTCATCCTGGTTTTTCCGGAATTGATTCAACTTTTAAAATCGGCCAGTGCCTTTCACGGCATTGCAATTCTGGCCCACGAACTGGGACATGTTTTCCACCAGCATACGGAAAATAAGATCGATACATTGACGGCGCAGATTGAAGCCGATCATTTTGCTTATGAACTGGGATTTGGAGAAGAGCTTCAGGAAGTCCTTCTGGATCACGTTCATTCTGTTGATTGCAGGGTAAGAATTGCCAAGCTCACATCTAGACTTGTAACTGAACAAGGCATTAAGAAAAAAAATTCACTTCATTAAAAAAAAAGGGGGATGAAATCATCCCCCTCTTTTTTTTAGATCTCTCTAACCATTATTTCACAATAATTGGTGCGATGACAGCTGGATCTCTTGGCAGGATGATCACACCGTCAGTGTGGTGACCGCCGCCTGTGCTCATTGGTCCTGGGAACTCACCTTTTCTCTTCAACAATACACCTGGTTTATCAGTTGTAGCGAAGTTGACCTGGTAGTTCGAAATGTTACGACCTCTGATCGCATAGTTCATACCGACGTCCGATCCCGCAAGATCAAGTGCAGTCTGGAACAAGAACTGGTTGCGTGAAATGATTTTACCGAAGTCTGCATACGCTTTAACGAATGCTTTATCATCGGCCCAACTTTTCTTCATCTGAGTCAGTTTTTCAACTAACTCACGTCCGCCTTGTTCTGCTGCCGAGATAACAGTTTCAGAGCAAGATGTTCCGTCTTGAGGATTTGCTGTTGTACACAGTCCGTCTGGATCGTTCGTTCTGTTGAAGTAAGCGCGTGCTTTCGCTGCTGCTCCTTTCGAAATTTTTGTGAATCCAAGGCTTCCTGCTAAATCAACCATTCTTTGCGTCTGTGCTTCTGAGAAAGTCACAGAGAAGTCGATATCAGTGTAGCCAAGTTTTCTTTCATCTGTTGGAAGAACAACTGGAAGGGCATCGCGAAGACCTGTCAATTGAACTAGATCCTCAATCGCGTTGCGCGCTCTTCTTCTTGTCGAAGCATCAGTTTCAGCTGACCAGACAAATTGACCGAAGTGACCTTTCGACTTCAACTCTCCTTTCATTGAAAGAATGTTGTAAGAAGCTCCGTAGAACGATTGAGTTCTTTCGAAGTGTTTGCCGAACACTTTTGTTTTTCTGTCTTTCAGATAAACACCGTAGTGCGCATTTGTTTTTGTTCCTTCGTAATACAAGTTGCCTTGATCAACTTCGTAAATTTTTCCTTCTTGAGTTTGCGTGTTAAGCACGATTGGTAAACCGAAGAAAGAGTTTTTGAAGCGACCAATTTGTGTCGAGTTGAATGAATCGTATTTCTTCACATAGTCTGCGCCGTCGTAAACGAGTTTTTCGATCGCTGCAACGTTACCGCGGATAAGATCAGAGTACGCCATTTTTCCCATTTCAGAAGTCACGTCGATTTTGTACGACATGCCGTCTGCGACTTGATCAAATTTCGAAGCTCCGATTGAAACAACACTCACACCAACTTGCGCAGAGAGAGATTCAAGTTTCAATTTTGTGAGGCGAACGAGAACAAATTTCTCATCCATTTTCTGAACATATGTTTCATAAGAACCTTGAGAAATTTTCGCTACACTCGCTCCCACAGGGCCGATTCCTGCAGAACCAAAGAAGATAATTCCCCCTTTGCTTGTGAAAGAAACTGAATCCCCTGATGACCATCCAGTGAATGTTTTTGGATCCATTGGAATGGCGCGGTTTTCGAGTTTATCCATTTCTTGAAGATTTTTAATGTAGCTGACTGATTGGTATGTCGATCCTTTGATCGGAATGATACCAACTGCTGCCCAAACTTCGTGAGAAAGGTTTGTTGGGTTTTCATAGAACCATCTGACGGCTGCACCGATTCCCACTGTCAGGTCATGATGTTTTGAGACCTGGAATCCTGAGCGGTAGTCGCCGAAAACGATTTCATCTTTAGGAGCAAGGAAACTTGTGTCGAAAACTTCTTCCATAAATCTTGGCAGATCATTTGGAGTCAGGTTCACAACTTTAGTTCCGCAATCGAAATCTAAATAAAGAGCTGGCTCAAGTCTGGCCTTGAGTTTGTTCTCTTCTGGTTTAGGTGGTTCACAGTGGTGGTCACATCCGTTTCCGCCGTTGTCGCCATTGTTTCCATTGTCACCATTGTTGCCGTTGTTACCGTTGTTTCCGTTGTTACCGTTGTTTCCGTTGTTGCCGTTGTTACCGTTGTTGCCGTTGTTACCGTTGTTGCCGTTGTTACCGTTGTTGCCGTTGTTGCCGTTGTTACCGTTGTTGCCGTTGTTACCGTTATTGCCGTTGTTTCCGTTGTTGCCGTTGTTTCCGTTGTTGCCGTTGTTACCGTTATTGCCGTTGTTACCGTTATTGCCGTTGTTTCCGTTGTTTCCGTTGTTGCCGTTATTACCGTTATTGCCGTTGTTGCCGTTGTTACCGTTGTTACCGTTGTTACCGTTATTGCCGTTGTTTCCGTTGTTGCCGTTATTACCGTTGTTGCCGTTGTTGCCGTTATTACCGTTGTTGCCGTTATTTCCTACGGAACCGTTGTTACCATTGCTTCCGTTGTTTCCATTATTACCGTTATTTCCTACGGAACCGTTGTTACCATTGCTTCCGTTGTTTCCATTATTGCCAATAGATCCGTTCGATCCATTAGATCCGTTCGAACCATTTGATCCATTAGATCCATTCGATCCATTCGATCCGTTTGATCCATTCGATCCGTTCGATCCATTTGATCCGTTCGAACCATTTGATCCATTCGATCCGTTTGATCCATTTGATCCATTTGATCCATTAGATCCGTTTGATCCGTTCGAACCATTTGATCCATTCGATCCGTTTGATCCATTAGATCCGTTTGATCCGTTCGAACCATTTGATCCATTCGATCCGTTCGATCCGTTCGAACCATTCGAGCCATTATTGCCATTGCTTCCATTGGAACCATTAACTCCTGGTGCGGTCTTTGGTTTCACTGGAGCTTTTAGGCTTTTTGGCTCCTGCTTATTATTATTTTCCTTTGCTGGCGCAGCATGGGCCAATGTCTGCTGCCCAAGAATGAGCGCAGTGGCAACTGCTAATGAACGAACCTTAATCATACCCTCTCTCCTTTGTTTAAAGAAAATTAACAAAAAAACGCTCTGACCAAAGTGCCTGAGAGAACGCTGTTAAAAAAATATAAATAAAAAACTTTGTTAATAATGTTTTAGTATGATTTAGCCACGCGAATAATAAAAAAGGAGATCAACCGATCTCCTTTTTCTATGAGTAAGATAATTTTTTTTATTTTTTAAGCGGGCAGAACACCACATCTTGAGCCGCGGTTCTTATTGCAACGAAATCGTTTGTTTAATTCGTCTATTAACCACATTGGAGTGTTTTCTTTGTAGACGAAAACAATTTTTCCATCTTCATCACTTGGAATTTGCAGTGATTCATCCGTCACCGGCTTAACCACTGTCTCTTCTTTTTTCTTTTTCTTATTGCGATTGAATTTGAATTTCACTCCAGCTCTCCTTTCGTTAGAGTTGTCCTCCAACTATAGAGAGCAAGGGCCGTGCCGCAAATATCAGACCGAAAAAATCATATTAAGATTCGTAACTCAGTCACGGTTTTGATCTCATCTCGAATTTTAGCAGCATCTTCAAAACGTAGATCGCGCGAAGCTTCTTTCATAAGTTTTTTCAATTCTTCAATGCGACGATCGAGGGCCTCAGCAGAAAGATGTTCTGATTCAACTTTTTTCTTCTCGCCTTTTCCTTTTTTCGTTCCTCGAAGAGTTTCAATAACACCACCGCTGACACTCTTTTTAATGGTGGCCGGAGTAATGCCGTTCTTCGCGTTGTATTCTTCCTGCAGTTTTCTTCTTCGCTGAGTCTCACCGATGGCCCTTTTCATACTTGGCGTTTCTTTATAGGCATAAAGAAGAACGCGACCTTCAGAATTTCTCGCGGCTCGACCAATGGTTTGAATCAGCGATCGTTCCGAACGCAGAAAACCTTCTTTGTCCGCATCGAGAATTCCCACCAAGGCCACTTCCGGAATGTCGAGCCCCTCTCTCAGAAGGTTGATCCCGACCAGTACATCAAACTCTCCCAGACGAAGGTCGCGGATAATTTCCATCCTTTCGAGTGTGTCGATATCAGAGTGCAGATAGCGCACTTTTATTCCCGCAGATGTAAAATATTTTGTCAGATCTTCTGCAAGCTTTTTGGTAAGAGTCGTCACCAGAACGCGATTGCCTTTTTTAATTTCAATGCGCGCTTCTTTTAATAAATCATCAACCTGTGTTCCCGCCTCGCGCACTTCAATGAGCGGATCGAGCAGACCTGTTGGACGAATAATCTGTTCAACGTATTCGCCGTTTGTTTTTTCCAGTTCATATACTCCCGGCGTTGCGGAAACATACATGACAATGTCTTGTTTCGATTCAAATTCATCAAACTTCAAGGGACGGTTGTCGAGTGCCGAAGGAAGTCTGAATCCATAATTGACCAGATTTTCTTTTCGGGCGCGGTCACCGCGATACATGCCGCCAACTTGTGAAACAGAAATATGCGATTCATCGATGATCATTAAAAAATCTTTGTCGAAATAATCAATCAATGTCGGAGGTGGATCTCCAGGCTTAGCGCCGGTTAAATGGCGCGAATAATTTTCAATTCCCGAACAAAAGCCAAGCTCTTCCATCATTTCGATGTCGTACAGAGTTCGTTGTTCGATTCTTTGGCGCTCAAGCAGTTTATCCTGGGCGACGAATTCAGCAATGCGTTCGCGCAGTTCAATTTTAATGGCAGCAATAGCGTCCTTCATTCTCTGTTCAGAAACGACATAGTGAGATTTCGGATAAATAGTTTCTTTCTTCAGCGTCTCCAGAATTTTTCCACGAAGAGGATCAACCATCGAAATGGAATCTACTTCATCCCCAAAAAATTCAATGCGGACAACATTGCTTTCTTCGTGGGCCGGAAAGACTTCGACGATATCTCCACGAACGCGAAAACAACCGCGGGTGAAATCGATATCATTGCGCTGATATTGAATCGCTACTAGCGTTTTCAAAAATTCATCGCGGTCGAGAGTTTCTCCAACTGACACCTGCGCTTTCATCGACGAGTATTCTTCTTTTGAACCAATACCGTAGATACAAGAAACGGAGGCCACGACAATAACGTCATCGCGCTCAATTAAACTTCGGGTAGCACTGTGACGAAGCTTTTCAATTTCATCGTTAACCGCAGAATCTTTTTCAATATACGTATCAGTCCCCGCCACATAGGCTTCAGGTTGATAGTAATCGTAATAAGAAACAAAATATTCAACGGCGTTGTGGGGGAAAAATTCTTTGAACTCAGCATAGAGCTGGGCCGCAAGAGTTTTGTTATGAGCGAGAACTAAAGTTTTTTTACCGAGACCTTGAATTACATTGGCCATCGTAAAAGTTTTTCCCGAACCAGTGACTCCCAAAAGCGTCTGCTTCGTTTTTCCTTCACGAAAACCTTCAAGCAATTCAGCGATGGCCTTAGGTTGATCGCCCCCAGGTGGATAGGGACTAACGATATTAAAAACCGAGGTATTTTTTTTAGATTTTTCTTTATTCATAGACATTAAAAGCTTACATTTATTCTATGAAAAATATACTCCCATCCCCTCTTCAATACAAAAAAAATAAGCTGACGTTTGACGGTATGCCTCTTGAGAAAATTGCTCAGAAGCGTCCAACTCCGTTTTACCTTTACAGCAAAAAAACTTTGGATTTCTACTACAAATCATTTGTGAGTTCAGCTCATGCTCACCGTATCAGCCAGCCATTGGTTTGCTATGCAGTTAAGGCCAACGGCAATCTGGAAGTTTTAAAACGTCTTAAAACGCTGGGAAGCGGTGCTGATGTTGTTTCTGTGGGGGAATTGAAGAAGGCCATGAAAGCGGGCATTTCGCCGGATAAAATAGTTTTCTCCGGTGTGGCCAAAACAGAAGCTGAAATTCGTTTCGCTTTGAAATGTGGCAAGAAAGGTATTTATTCTTTCAATGTTGAGTCAATTGAAGAACTCGACTTAATTAATCAGATTGCAAAAAAAGAAAAACGACAGGCGCGCATAGCGTTTCGTTTAAATCCGCAGGTCAATGCGAAAACGCATAAACACATTTCAACCGGAAACAAGACTCACAAATTCGGTCTTCTGAAAGACGATATTCTTGAAGCTCTTGCGGTGAAGGAACTTTGGACAAACACTCAACTTGTCGGTCTTTCTGTTCACATCGGCAGTCAATTGACAGACATGCGTGCAACGGTTGCGGCGATCAAGGAACTTTCCAATCTCGCTTTGATTGTTGGACGCGAACTGGAGTTTCTCGATGTCGGTGGCGGACTCGGAATCGATTACACTGAAGAAGAAAGAGCGAAGCTTACGAGCATCGACGTTTATATGGAAACGATTTCAAAGGCGCTTCAGAAATTTTATTATTCGAAATCAGAACACACGCCGCGAATTGTGTTTGAACCAGGCCGTATCCTCGTCGGCAAAATGGGCGTTCTCGTCTCTCGCGTTGTCCGCACCAAAATGAGCGACAATTGCCACTTCACGATTATCGATGCAGGTATGAATGATTTGATCAGACCTGCTTTGTATGAAGCTCATCATGAAATATTTCCTGAAACGAAATCTCCAAAAACGATCACGACGGATATCGTAGGTCCGATTTGCGAAACGTCCGATTGTTTTGGAACAAAAAGAAAACTTCCTTCAATGAAGGCAGGCGATCTTCTGGTTATTGAAAATGCTGGCGCCTACGGACACACCATGGCCTCGCATTACAATGAGAGAGAAATTGCCCAGGAAGTCCTGCTCTAAGGCCATCCATGGCTCAGAATTTCCGCAACTTACATAAAAAATATTTTAAATTTATTAGCAAACCAAAGAAAGTTTTCTTTATAAGGCCAACTGGCCTTATAATTTTGCTATGAAGATTGCAATCGCCTTAATTCTTCTCACCTTTTTTACTTCTTCCTTCGCGGCCACTTTTTCCACCTTCAGTGCTGGAAAAGTCTATAGCGGTGATGGCCGTTGGTATAAAAATGGAAACACTTTTCTTTTTCGAATCAATGAAGGTTCCGGCAATGAAGAGAATATTCTTTTCACCGCTAATAATCTTCAACTCGCTCATCAAGTAAAATACAAAATTTGTTTCAAGATCGTTAATAAAGATTGTCACCTCGACTGCAAAGGCGAGCTCGTCAAAAATCTTTCACTACTTAATCCATGGGAAGATCCAGAGAGCTGGATCCCAACGCCCGATGGGGCCTATAAGGCCGCAAGCGAGAGTGCATGCAAGTAAAGCTGGTTAAGATCTTATCGGCCGCTGCTGGACTTTTTTTACTGAGCTCAACGGCCTTTGGGGCCAATTGCGTCTTTGTCATTTTAGGCGGCGCTAAAGAATATATGTCTCTTCTTCCGGGTATTCCGACAGATATTTCTATCGACGTAGAGGCAGCTGTTAAAACTCAGGCCCTGCGCACAGGCTGTATGATTGTTTCAACGGCCAATGATAGCGAAGAAGAATTTTACAAGGCCCTCAGTCGTTTGAAATCTCCACCGCTAAATAGACCCGGAACAAATTATCACATTGCCTTTACTGATCACGGAGCGCCTCCGGGATCAAGAATTAATGACTCTGTTATTCTTACCGGAAAGGGACATTCAACAACAAATGCGCGTTTCATGAAGGAATTAAAAAATTTAATTCCTAAGGGATCGCATGTGACTTACGAAACAAATACTTGTTGGGGCGGAAGTTTTGCGGAAGCTGTTTTTGCCAACAATATGGATCAATACTTTTCAATGTGTGGTGGATCTTCAACAGCTCCGCACGTCATGTCTTGGAATCTTCACTCTCTTTCCAAAGACGATGGAAAAACGACTGGACCTTATGGGGCCGTAGGACTCAGCTACGCCAACGATTTCAAAAGAATGACCTCTCGCTTTCCTGGCATCAGTGATTTTCACTATCAAGCAAAGAAAGGTGATATTGGAAATTTATCGAAACAGCCTGGACTGACCACCTCAATCGCTTTCGCTCATTATAAGCTTCTGCAGGCAAAAATAAAAAGTCCGTTGGACGTGGTTGATCTCTCCGACACTCTCATGAGTATTAACTGGAAACCAGGTTTATCTTTGGAAGCTTTTGTTCATGGAAACTCGGCCATTCAGGCAGGCCTTGTTGAATCTGGTTTAGTTGGCTCCTGCAATACGAACACAAAAAATCCATTGACTGATTTCATGGCGAAGTTCGGACCTTTATACCGCACACTTCTCAATCAGCAAACAGACACTCTTCCTGCTCCAATCGGCGGCCGCACTAAAGCAGCTCGCGATTTTCTCCTTCGCAATCAAAGGAAATTCTCTGCGCTCATTGCTACTAGCGCTCGCGAACGGGCCGAATTTGTCAAAAAGAATCAAAATTATCCTCGTGAAAAATACGCTGATGTCGAATCAAAATGGCAATCGCTCGTCCGTTCGCAAAATGCAAGAATGAGCGAGTATTTATTTCATTTCCGTCAGCTTCAGGAAGGAAAAACTGTTCAGGCCTTTCTCTCGAGAGCAAACGCTGAAGACAAAAAACGTTTTATGAATTTACTTGAATGCGAAAAGCAACCAATGCTTTAGCTTTAGAGTGTTTTAACAAACTGTTCGCGTGGAAAACGAATGCGAGGTCCATACAGACCACCGTCTGCGCGCTTCCCTGCTCCAACAATCATGACAATTTTTTTTGAACAAGAAAGCTTCATCGCTTTTTTCACCTTGTGTGAATCGTAACCTTCCATCGGACAAGTATCGTAGCCGTGGGCCCGAAACGCGAGCATGAGATTTTCGCATGCGAGCGCGCATGATTTGACGGACCAAAGATCGAGACCATGCTGACTAATTGGTTCGCGCGGAACAACTCTAAAAAGACCGGCCACAGTATTAAAAAGCCATTTAAAAGGAGTCAATACGTTTAAAAAACCTACGGTGTAAACAAACGGAGCGAGTCTTGAATAATAAAGACGAGCAGACTTCGGTGTTTCTACTGGCAATGAATCAAAATAGGCCAGCATTTGACGACAGTGTTCTCTCCAGCTTTTTGGATTGGCCACGCAGACAATAAGTTCTGCGGCAGTGGCCGCTGCAGGTTGAGAAAAAGAGGCGCGCACAATCTGATCTTTCAATTCAGGAGTGACGATGCGATAAAATTCCCACGTTTGAAGATTAGAGGAATTGGGTGCAAGAAGAGCTAAATCTATGCACTCATGAACGATAGCATCCGGAATTTTTTCATTGGTAAATTTGCGGACAGATCGTCTTGCATTGACGAGTTCTCTGAAAGCTTCAGGGTTGTGATAATCAGCACCTTCTTTTTGAAAAGCTTCATTACCAGCAAAACTTCCGTTCATTTCAGTGAAAACATTTTTCTCAGTCATTATTTATATGTCCAGGTCGCTGTTCCATCCGGATTATCTTTCACAACAACACCGAGTTCATTCAAACGGTTTCTGATTTCATCCGAACGTCCCCAATTTTTTGTCGCTCTCGCTTCTTTTCTTTCAGCAATCAATTTTTCAATTTCTTCTTCAGAAGAATCGGCCCCAACACCTGAAAGATTTTTTCTCGCCAGATTGAGTGACGCTAAAACTTCTTTTGGATTTTGATGAACGAGGCCCGTCGCGTTTTCCATCAGCTCGGCAACTTCCATAACCGCTTTTAGGTAAGCGGCCGAAGCGCCTTCTTTTGAATGGCGGTTAAAATCTTTAATGACTCCGAAGAACACACCAAGTGCTCCCGGAACATTGAAGTCATTAGCAAGTTCAGCCTTAATCTGCTCAACTGCTTTTTTAACTTCATCTGTCTCTTTTGCATCGTCGACAACTTTTGCATCAACAGTTTCAAGCGCGTGAGCAAATTCGTGAATGCGTTCCACTTCACCGATCGCTTTTGTAATTGAATCTTCGGTCCAGTCAAGTTTCGATCTGTAATGAACAGAAAGTAAAATCTGGCGAAGAACATGACCTGAATATTTGTTCACGAAATCGCGAATGGTCACAACGTTACCGAGTGACTTCGACATTTTCTCTGAGCCGAAATTTAAAAATTCATTGTGGGCCCAGTTGTTACAGAATGGACAGCCGTTGGCCGCTTCCGACTGAGCAATTTCATTTTCATGGTGAGGAAACATGAGATCGACTCCGCCGTGGTGAAGATCGATTGTTTTTCCCAAATGTTTTTTCGCCATCGCTGAACACTCGATGTGCCAGCCTGGTCTGCCCTTGCCCCAAGGAGAATCCCAGCTCCAGCCTTCTTCAGGCTTCGCCGGTTTCCATAGAACAAAGTCCGATGGATTTTTCTTTTCTTTATCTGATTCAACACGAATGCCATGTTGAAGGGAATCGAGTTGGACGCGCGAAAGTTTTCCGTAGTCCGCAAACTTCGGAACATTGTAGAGAACTTCTTCAGCGCCGTTTTCTTTTTTGACTGTATAAGCGTAGCCGTTCGTGATCAGGTCCTGAATCATCTGGATAATTTCCGGCATTGTCTCTGAAACGGTCGGCGTCGCTGATGCTGGAAGCATGCCGAGGTAATCCATATCTTTGGCGCATTCGCGGATGAATTCATCAGCGTGCTCTTTTGGATGAATTCCGCGGACTCTCGCGGCCTCTAAAATTTTATCGTCGACGTCAGTGTAGTTTCTGACAAACTTCACGTTGTAGCCCAAGGCCTTCAATGTTCTGTGGAATAAATCGGCAACGACAAGCGCGCGCGCATTTCCGACGTGAAGAAAATTGTATGTTGTGGGTCCGCATGAATAAAAACGGACAAGATTAGGATCGATTGGTTTAAAGAGTTCTTTTTGGCGAGTGAGATTGTTAAAAAGTCTGATTTCCATATATTCCCATAGGCTTTTTGTTAGACAATTAGTCTAACATAGAAGCCTATTGGAAATAAGAGTTTATTTTCTCGTTGATGGCGTTTTTATCGATCTTATTAGAGAGAGAGAACTCCTGTGCAAGAAGTTCGCGACACTGATCGAGCATTTTCTTTTCGCCGAATGAAAGGGCCTTTTTTTCTTTTAAAAGGAAAAGCTGACGAAGGACTTCTGCGATTTCCACTACTGAGCCCGTTTTAATTTTTGCTGAGTATTCTCTGTAACGACGGTTCCAGGTTGAGTTATCGACCTTTACGTTGTGGTCCGTAAGGAGCTTGTAGACCTGCTCCACTTCGTCCTCACCCACGAGTCCGCGGATGCCTGTTTCACTATCTGTCGGAACCATAACGGTCATGCCGTTAGCGAGAATTTTGATAATGTAGAACGTCTTTTTTTGGGCGCCCATTTCTCTTTCTTCAATGTCGACAATCTGGCCGACACCGTGACCGGGGCAGACTGCGTATTCACCGATTGAAAACATTTAGACCTCCAAAAAACTACTATACCGTCACACTATAACGCATCTCTTCATGGCCCTCAATGGACCCTGTAATAGTTACATATCTAGCTTAAATTTTTGGGATTTTAGGGTAAGAGCTCGCCCATTTGCCCGGTGAGCTCTCTCTTGGCCTTTGCGGTCTCCATCCAGAAATAGAGAAAGACCAAACCATCATCCGCGCCACTTGAATGCACAGTATGTGCCCATGTCTCTGGGAGGTCATTTTTATGAATCAAAAAGTAATGCCTGTGATTGATTTCCGGTATGTCTTTCCTCTGATAATCAGTTTCGCCGATCAGGCTGACGATCTCTGCCTTATCTAATTTCAGTCCCGATTCTTCAAAAATCTCGCGGAGAATTGCCTCACTCAAATCTTCCCCCGGGTCAACAGTCCCCCCGGGAACCTGGAGCCCGGCCTCGGGGTGATCGCGGTGGAGAAAGACTAGGACTTCATGTCTGCCCTTATTAAATCTGGTGATATACGCAAGGACCTTTTGCTTGGTCTTCATTGCCGAAGCCATTGAACGACAAGATAAATAAGGGCAGAGATCAAAGCAGCGGCGCCAAGACCAAAAAACCAAAAGACCATTCGCGAATTTATTCTCATGATAAAAGTTTAATCCCTGTCTCATTTTGCGCAACTGAATTCAGGCAGACCTCAAAAACATTAAGATTAAATCAAGCTTGGCAGTTTCTCATTTCCATTTTGAAAGACATATGCAAAAGTTATTACCTTAGGAGGATCCATGAGAAAATACTTACTCTGCTTAACTTCGCTTTTGTGTCTTCAAGCGAAAGCCGAATTTAAAAATGAATCTGAACTTGGCTACGCGTCTGCCAACGGAAACTCAAAGACTCTCTCACTCGTTGTCAAACAAGCAAGTGATTATTCTTTCACGGGCAATGTCGTGGCCTTTAAAGCACGCTATTTAAAAGGCAGAGCTAACGGCGTAGAAAACGTCCGCTATTTCATGACCGGTCTTCGCTATGAGCGCGAACTGGGAGCGCAGTTCAACGTTTTTTCCGGTGAAACATTTGAAAAAGATAAATTCGCTGACGTCGATAAAAGATTTTCAACTGACGTCGGTGGAAAATATAAAATCATCGATACTGAAAAAACCAAATTTTTTACTGAACTAGGTTATCGCTACAAACACGAAAACCGCATCGCTGGTCCATTCAATCATGGGAATTACATTCGTAACTACAATGAATGGGAATACAAATGGACGCCATCCTTCTCGACAAAATACTGGCTGGAAGTTCTGCCGAATTTAAGTGTGACCAACGATTGGCAATACAACACTGAACTCTCGCTCATTGCTGCGATCAATTCGATTTTCTCAATGCAGGCAAGCGGAACTGTTCGTTACGACCACGAACCAGCACCAGGCGTTCGTTACAAAACAGAAAGCTTACTCACTTCTTCACTCGTTGCTAAATTTTAAAAGGAAAAAATATGATTAAAGAATTTGTAGGATTTTTAAAACAATACGGAGTTATCGGTTTGGCCATCGCTGTCATCATTGGGGGCAAGCTGAATTTACTGGTCACAAGTCTAGTCAATGATCTTCTCACTCCGCTTATTTTCCAACCAGCTTTGCGAGCAGCAGGTGTCGCCAACATTGCTGAACTCAATTACAACGGCATCATGTACGGCCGAGTGATCGCTTCACTCATCGATTTTATGATTGTCGCTTTCGTGATTTTTCTGTTCGCGAAACACATTATGAAAGAAGAAGTCGTCACTAAAAAATAAAAAAAAGGTTCCAGGAGTCTTTTTTCCTGGAACCTTTTATTCTTTCTTAAGCAATCTTTTCGTACTTAGAACCAGGCACTCCACAAACCGGACATTTCGCCGGCGCTTCTTTAAATTCAAGGTGACCACAAACCGGGCACAACCACACTTCAGAATCGATATCAACTCCTCTCTTCACTGCTTCAAGAGCGATCTTGTAAAGATCAGCGTGAACTCTTTCGACTTCCATCGCCCATTTAAACATTTTCTTCGCTTTGTGATCTTCTTTTACAGCTTGCTCATACATCGGCGGGTACATTTCATCGGTTTCGTAAGTTTCACCGTTAATAGCGTACTCAAGATTTTCAAGAGTCGATTTCACTCCATCCATCGCTGCAAAATGTCCGAGAGCGTGAATGGTTTCAGCTTCAGCTGTTGCTCTGAAAAGAGACGCAATGTTTTTGAATCCATCTTTCTCTGCTTGTTTTGCGAATGCGAGGTACTTTCTGTTGGCCATGCTTTCGCCGGCGAAAGCTTCTTTTAAATTTTCTTGGGTGTTTTTCATAAATCTTCCTTTTTGAATAATAGCTTAATGCTAATTCAATTTATCAAGTTTATGAAGCAATGTGATTGATCAAGCTCAGGAAAAAGCCTGTCATTCGTCTAAGAATTGTTCCGAAAGGTTCCAAAAGGTTCCAGGAACCAAAAGTCTCCTGGAACCTTTTTTATTTTGGCTGAACATCATCAGGATCTGTATCACCTATATAATGACTGAGGTTCGTTTGATTTTTCTTCACTGTAATAGCAGAGGCGTCGCGTTTTGCGATCATGTCAGATATAGCAGAGTAATTGATAAGAATGGCCATTAGAATAAATATTGTTTTCATCAGGGCACTTTAACTTAGATAAGAAATTTAAGTTAAGAATGCTGTAAAAATTACAGTGAATGAGCAAGCCTATATGTTGATTTTTCCATTAAGATATTTACACCAAATTGTCTTTTTACCCGTTCGACCAGCTTATAAAAGCGAGCATCGAAACTTGGTTCATAAGAAATCGACCAGATCTTTTCAATGAGAACTTCTTTTCGAAGCGGAACATCTGATTCCTGGAGGATTTTTAACAATTTCCCCCCATTCCCTCGTCTTTGGATATTAATGTATTTCAAAGAAGCATTTTTCGATTTGATGAATTCATAATATTGAAAAAAATGATTGTTCTTATCTCCATCATCTTTAAATTCAAGATTAGGAAGATACTTGTCCGGATTTAATTTGCTGAGCTTGTTCCAATACAAGCGAGCCTGATCAGGCTCACCATTTTGAAATTCCAACAAAGTCTTCCACAACAAGTAATATTCTGACTCTTTCTGAAGATCCTGATGAACATTACCGATCGCTTCTTTATGGATGAGTGCTCTGGTAATAGTGTATTCATAGATTATACGAGGACGAATATGACTTTTTTTATTTTTATAAAGTTCCTTATAAAGAGAAAATGACTCTTGATAATTGTGAGAGCGAAAAAGAATATCTGCTAGCAAATTGTAGAACGTTTCGTTATTAGAAAGATCTTTGAATTCATCGCTTTCAATCAATGCCCTTAATACTTCTATGGCCTCATGATACTTTCCTTTCTTAGAAAGATAACTCGCCTTTGCTCTGACGAGAGAAGCATATTGAGAAAAAGTTGTTCTGTGCTCATTGGCAATTTCCCAAAAATGCTCGAACAAAACTTCCAGGCTTAACCTTGAGTAATCGATGGCAAGATTAAATGAACTTTGAAAAATCCCAATACGGTCCCCTAATATTTTGTAGTATTCGAGAGCTCTCTGATTGGCCACTGCAGAGTTTTGAAACATCGACTGCCGTCCATAGACCACGGCCATGACCAGATATTTTTGCGCCATTAAAAATGGCTCATTACTTTGAATGCTATTTAAAACTTCCAGGGCCTCTTTAAATTCACTGTCCAAGTTGACCAGGCGTGCTTGAATCAATTTGATTTCATCTCGTGAGAGTTTTCCACTCTTTAAAAATTTACGCAATTTATCCAGCTCTCTATTGAGATAAAAAGAGACCGCGCGATTATAGAAAATGTATTCTGAGGCTTGCTTCATACTTTTTAAACTATACAGCAAAATCATTAAGTTACTTGAGCACGTGTAAATAATATATGTCAGAATGTCAGAAATGTCAGATTCAGTCCTCCTTGGAATTCCCTTAAAACAGCGAACAATCAAAACTTGCACTTCAACAAAGGAGGAGTCATGAAAACAAAATTTTTTCCGCTTGTCTTAATTCTGTTACCACTTGTTTTAAATGCTGCTGAAATTCAATCCAGCATTGGAAGAGGAATCTTACAATACGATCAGGAGGCCGGTTTAAAAGATAGATGTATCCAGGATATTAAACCAGAGAACCTATACAAAGAAGATGTAAAGAACACCGTCTTCACCTTAACCTTGATTAAGAACAAAGAAGAACTATATGAAAAAGTCTCTTCCTCCTCTTCGGCCAAAGGAAGCTACGGCGTTTTTAATGGTGGAGCAAAGGCAAGTTTCGTTCGAGAAATAAGTTGGAACTATAACAGCAACTATATTCTCGTTAAAGCGACTAGAACAACCTATCGAGAATCACTTGCTAACGACAAAATGCTTCTGACAAATGAATCGAGAAATCTTTTACTCGACTCAAGATTTAAATTTCTAGAGGCCTGCGGAAGTTCATTTGCTCAAAGAATTGATTTTGGCGGAGAAATTTATGGGATTATAGAAATTAAGTCATCTACCTATGATGAAAAGAAAAAAATCGAAATGTCGCTTGAAGCTTCCGGAAAATTTTCACTCGGAAAGGCCTCTGGAAAGGCGGATTATTTACAAACGATTCATAAAATAACCAGTGAGTATAATACAAAAGTTGAATTCAGACATATTGGTGGCAGACAAATTGAAGTTCCTACAGATGTTGAGGCCCTACTTACCTTAAGTACAAAAATTGAAGAAAATGCAGACTCAAGTCCTGTTCCCATTTCTATTGAAACAAGAGACTACACGACACTGGCCAATTTTGAACACGACGATATCAACTACGAAACGCGGATTCGCCAGGACAATATCGACTACGCGACAATTAAACTACAAGACGCAAGAACCTTGTATGCAAACATCTTAACCGTGCTGGAGTTTCCGGATAAATTTAAAAAATTTGATCAGGAACTTTTATATAAAAAATTAAATTATCTAGATGCAAAGATCATTGAGCTCAAAGAATTTATTAACAAAAGTTATAGTTTTCTCAATGAAGTAGATGTCACAAAATTAAGCCTTGATTTAAGTTTAACTTTGCCAAAGAAAAAAACAATTAAGAAAGATCTCTTTTCTAAAAGAGAGGACGTTAATATTCCAATTACCTGTGAAGTAAAAAGATCACCAATCTGCGGTGTTGAAAAATACAAAACAATGAAAAGCTCTGCCTGTAGTGTGGCAGGTGTGAATACTGGGACAGGTCCGGCGTGTGGAACCATCTATACAACAAAGGCCTCAGAATTTTGTGGGGTTCAATTTTACAAACTAAAGGCCGATTCACTTTGTGGAGTGGCATCCTATGCTCAATGCCACTCCTCTTCTTGTGGCAAAAACTGGGACGGCTCTAGAAAAAGATGTCGTCATCCATCGTGTGGTGTTGAGGCCTATAAGTCATGTCGAGACAAATCATTCGGAGTCGAATCTTATAATACATGCTCTCACCCTCAGCACGGCATTCAAGGGTTCCTCACATGTCAACATAAGGACTTTGGCTATAATTTTGAATCATGTGAGCACTTAAGTCATGGTCCCGATGTCTACAAAGCTTGTGAAGTAGCAAAGATCGGTGATCAAACGACCTATTGTCCAAGCCTCTAAGAATCATTGAAAATGAAGAATAAAAAAAGGCCCGCATAAAGCGGGCCTTCCTATTTCAAACTGAATGAACAGTTAAATTGTCGAACTCTAATGCGAAAGAAATCTTTTACCGATTCTCTTCGCAGTAAAAATCCTCCACTGGAGGATTTTTTCGCCAATTAGTATCTGTTTTGAACTTCGTTCTTATCGAAGAAGTAGTTGATCTCTCTCTCAGCAGAAGCTAGAGAGTCAGATCCGTGAACAGCGTTTGCTTCGATTGATTTAGCGTAAAGCTTGCGAAGAGTGTTTTCTTCAGCGTTAGCTGGGTTTGTTGCTCCCATGATTTTACGGTTTTTTTCTACAGCGTTTTCGCCTTCAAGAACCATAAGTACAACTGGACCTTCAGTCATGAAGCCAACAAGTGAACCAAAGAATGGTCTTTCTTTGTGTTCGATATAGAATCCTTCCGCTTTTTCTTTTGAAAGGTGAGTCAGTTTTAGAGCGGCAATACGAAGACCTTCTTTTTCGAAACGAGAGATGATGTTTCCGATGTTGTTGTCTTGAACTGCGTTTGGCTTAATGATTGAAAACGTTCTTTCCATTTGTCTTTTCTCCTTTAGAGTAAAAAAATTAAGAATTTCTGATAGTAATATTTTTTGCTTTCATTGCTTCTTCAAGTTTAGAAGCGAGGTCAGCAGGCGATTTCGCAACTGTGATACCACATTCTTCTAAAACTTTAAACTTCGCTGCAGCTGTATCGTCTTCGCCAGAGATAAGCGCACCTGCGTGGCCCATTCTCTTTCCTTTTGGAGCGGCTGCCCCGGCGATAAAGCCCACAACCGGCTTCTTCATGTTCTTTTGGATCCAACGAGCAGCATCTGTTTCAGCAGAGCCTCCGATTTCACCGATCATGATAACGCCGTCTGTATCAGCATCTTTATTGAACATATCGAGAACGTCGATAAAGTTCGTGCCGTTAACCGGGTCACCACCGATCCCAACACAAGTTGATTGACCGATTCCACGAGCAGTAAGTTGTCCTACAGCTTCGTATGTAAGCGTTCCAGAACGAGAGATAATCCCGATTCTTCCTGGAAGGTGGATGTGTCCTGGCATAATTCCGATTTTACACTGACCTGGAGTAATAACACCTGGACAGTTCGGGCCGACTAAACGCACTTCTGGGTTTCTTGAAAGAGCATCTTTTACTTTCACCATATCTAAAATCGGAATACCTTCCGTAATTGTGATGATGAGAGGAATTTTAGATTCGATACATTCAAGGATTGCATCAGCTGCAAACGGAGGTGGTACGAAAACCATCGCTGCGTTCGCTTGAGTTTTTTTCACTGCTTCGTTAACAGTGTTAAAAACCGGCCATCCTTCGTGAACAGTTCCACCTTTACCTGGAGTTACACCACCAACAACTTTTGTGCCGTAAGCTTCAGATTGTTTAGTATGGAATGTTCCTTGTTTACCAGTGATACCGATTGTGATCAAACGTGTATTTTTATCAATCATGATAGACATATGATTAAACTCCTTTTGCCGCGGCAACGACTTTTTTAGCAGCGTCGCCTAAATCACCAGCTGCTGTAATAGCAAGACCTGATTCATTCAAGATTTTCTTTCCAAGATCAACGTTTGTTCCTTCAAGACGAACAACCAAAGGAACGCTGAGTGAAACAGCTTTTGCTGCCGCTACAACACCTTCTGCGATGATGTCACACTTCATGATTCCACCGAAGATGTTGACGAGAATCGCTTTTACGTTTGGATCAGAAAGAATAATTCTGAAAGCTTGTTCAACAGCTTCTTTCGTCGCTCCACCGCCTACGTCGAGGAAGTTAGCCGCGTTTCCGCCATGAAGCTTAACGATGTCGAGTGTTGCCATCGCAAGACCAGCACCGTTAACAAGACAACCGATGTTTCCATCGAGTTCAATGTATGAAAGACCGTATTTTGAAGCTTCAACTTCTTTAGCTGATTCTTCTGTAAGATCTCTGTAAGCTGCGATGTCAGGGTGTCTGAACATCGCGTTTTCATCGAAGTTAAGTTTAGCATCAAGTGCGATAATCTGACCTTCGCCAGTAAGAACAAGCGGGTTGATCTCAGCAATTGAGCAATCTGATTCAGTGTAAAGTTTGTAAAGACCTTTGTAGAAAGCGTCTGCTTCTTTTGCTTGAGCAGCATCGAGGCCTAGTGCATTTGAAAGAATTCTTCCAATGTACGGTTGGTAGCCCGCTCCTGGTTCAACTGGAACTTTTACGATAGCTTCTGGATTTTTGTGAGCGACTTCTTCAATCTCCACTCCGCCTTCTTTTGAGGCCATGAATGTTACTTTAGAAGTATTGCGATCAAGAACGATCCCTAAGTAAAATTCCTTAGCGATGTTACAGCCTTCTTCAACAAGAAGTGTATTTACTTTTTTCCCTTCAGGTCCAGTCTGGTGAGTCACCAGAGTTGAATGAAGAATTTTTTCTGCATACATTTTTACTTCATCGAGAGACTTCGCGACTTTTACACCGCCAGCTTTCCCTCTTCCACCAGCGTGAATTTGAGCTTTAACTACCCAAACTTTTCCGCCTAATTTTTCGGCACCTTTCACTGCTTCATCGACAGTTTTTGCCACTTGGCCATTTAATACTTTAATGCCGAATTTGCGCATTAATTCTTTGGCCTGATACTCATGGACGTTCATAGAATCTCCTCATCCCCAGATTGTTTAAATTTCTTGGTTTGTTGATTAAGTCTGTATTTTCAAAAACGTGATCATAGTAATCGTTGAGCATTGCTCCTTAAAGGAACAACGCCCAATTCCTTGCTAAATAATCACAAAAAATTTTAAAATTTTCTCCAGTCATACCAGAGGTAAAAAATGCAAAGCAAAAAGTATTTCAGTGTTGAACCTGCGCGCTTCAAGCTAGACGGTGGCGCCATGTTTGGAATTATTCCCAAGCCATTATGGCACAAAGTTCATCCTGCCGATGAACTCAATCGAATTGAACTCGCTCTTCGTCTCGTTCTTATTCAAACGGACAAAAAAAATATTCTAATCGATACAGGTATCGGCGATTATCACGGTGTTAAATTTGATGAACGATTTGGAGTCACAGACTCTGCTTCTCCACTCGAAAAAGCACTCGCTTCGCTCAATTTAAAACCTGAGGACATCACCGATCTGATTATTTCTCATTTGCACTTCGACCATGTCGGCGGAATCGGCAAATTAATAAATGACAAAATGGAGCCGGTACTAAAAAAAGCGGTGATTCATCTCCATAAAAATCATTACGAATATTCGCATAAACCAACGGAACGCGACGCCGGTTCATTCCATGTGTCTGATTTTGAGCCGATGATCCAATGGTACATCGAGCATAAACAAATTCACTGGCTCGAAGGTATGGAAGGCGAAATACTCCCGGGAATGCATTTTAAATGCTCTATGGGCCACACGCCTTTCTTGCTGCATGCGTATGACGACCACTTCATTTACATGGCCGATCTCATCCCAACGTCGAATCACGTCAGTATTCCCTGGGTCATGGGCTATGACATCGCTCCGGGAGTGACGACGGAAGATAAAAAACATTTTCTCGATTTCATTCTGAAGAAAAATCTTACGATGATCTTTGAACACGACCCGGTCTACTATGGTGCAAAGGCCGCGAAAAATGACAAAGGGGATTTTGTTTGCGGTGAGAAATTCAAAAGAACAGAGGCAATCGCGTACCCTCTATCCCTGTCTTAATTAAAGCGTATTAGTCACCCCCATTTTCCATGGATAAAAAATCCTCTGATTAAAAAAGAATCGGAGGATTGTTCATGCGTTCATTGCTGCTTTTTTTGGGTCTCCTCGCTTTGGTTTTTTTTATTGAAGTCAACGTCGAAGCGGGAGAATCTTTTTCCAAAAATATCCGTTGGAAAATCAAAAACACTTCATGGACTCTTTCCAATGAGAAAGATTTCCAGTCATTCGTCCATACTTTGGGATTAGCGAGAAAAAAAGGCGCCTGCAAAACGCTTGATGAATGCCTAAAAAGCGAAGTGGCCAATCCGATGTACGCTTCACAAAATCCTTCAAATTTAGATCTCATTTATTCCGATTGCGCTGACCTACCCTATGTTCTTCGCGGCTACTTTGCCTGGATGAACGATCTGCCTTTTTCCTATCCTACTGAACTTGTCGCGGCGGTGAGCTTATCTAAAAAGGAGAGCGATATCCGCTACAGCAAATACGGAAATATTGTGACCGAAAAACATTTTGTGAAAAACAATGAATCCATCAATCGCGTTTTACAAGATGTCGTCGATTCCATCTCCACTGGTTCCTTCAGAACGAATCCGGAGCGAACAGAAGAAGGGCGATTATTCCGCGATACTTATTCGGTCGATATTGACCGAAGCACGATTGTCCCTGGCACCGTTGTTTATGATCCCAACGGCCACATCGCTGTCGTCTATGAAGTGACAAGCACAGGACAAATTCACATGATCGATTCTCACCCCGACAACACTCTTACCACCATTACGTATGGAGAAAAATTTCCACGTTCAGGACAAAAAGTGGGTGCAGGCTTTTCGCGCTTCAGACCCTTCTCCGTCGAAAATGGAATAAAAGCTCCGCTCAATTCAGAACTACCGGGCTATTCTCTTCTTCAATATTCAGCAGGGCCGTTTATCTTTAAAGACAAAATTGTGAGCTTTTACGAATATGTCAGACTCAAACTTTCTGACGGCGATATTATCTATGATCCTCTGAGCGAATTCTCAGACTTAATGGATGAAATCTGCCTCGATACAAAATACCGGGAAGAAGCCGTCAACGTCGCTTTAAAAGCGGGAATGGATAATCGAGAGCATCCAACTGTCCTTCCAAAAAATATTTACGGGACGGATGGAGACTGGGAAGCGTATGCGACTCCTTCAAGAGATGCTCGCTTAAAGGCGATCATTAGAGGGACAAAAGATTATTTAAAAAAAGTGCTGAATGGATATGCCAGTAAAAAATTAAAAATTAAATACGAAGGTGACGATCTGGTCAAAGATTTGCGGGAACTGTATCAGAAAAAAACCTTGGCCTGCACTGTTGCACCAACTCCTGCGAGCTCTATAAATCTGGATACGGTGATCAAGAATGTTTTTCAGCTTTCCTTTGATCCCTATCACTGCGCACAGCTTCGTTGGGGAATTGACGATAAGTCGTGTTCATTTCGCAACTGGTATTCCGCCGAACAAGGACTCAGAAATAGAATAGAAATTGATTACAATTTAAAAACAGATTACACAGCTACCGAACTGCCAGATGCGCCGGCCTCGCAGACAGAAAAATTGGACTTGTCTTTCGATTCGCTTTTGCAGATTGAATGAAATATTTTATTTGATTTTGGCCAGTTCTTGCTCGAGCTGGCGAGCATTGAGATCAATTTGCATTTTAATCGCGCGAGCTCTGCGATCAAATTCATTTTTGAGCGCAAGCTTTTCCTTATCGCCCAGTTTTTTTACAGCGGTCGTTTTCGTAATCATATCGCTGGCCATCTCGCCGATCTGTTTTCCTAAAAGAACTTGCTCCTTATAAGGAGAAATCACTCCAGGTCTTCCTTCTTCATTAAATTTCGGATCCTGCGAAAGCTCGTGGGCCTTGACAACCAGAGATTGCAGAAGCGGAGAAATTTCTTTGACGAACTTTTTCTCAAAGCTGTTTATGGCCTTTCCGGTTTTGGCTTTTTCCAGCTCCATCAGATAATTCTGTGAAGTCTGATTTAAGATGGATTCGAATGTCTGAATGCGCTCGAGTTTATCTAAAAAAGGTTTTTGCAGTTCTGCCAGCATCGACTCTTTATAATCCGCCATTTTCTTTTCGAATTCGCGTGGAGTGCCCGGATAAATTAAGGCTTCTCCATCATAAGAATAAGTTTTATTCAGTGACTTAAAAAAAGAAATGGCCGAAAGGCTTTTAAAATGGCGATTGATGAAATGGGCCTGTCTGGCCTCCACGTGAACTTTGTAATCACCCGGGAGAAAGCGAGTTCCTTGCGTGAGAATCATGCGAGTAAATTTTCCGAGGTGATTATTAAACTCTCCCTTCACTGTCACGCCGACCTCTTCCGTTCCCAGCACGCGTCTTGGGACCGATGTCAGTTTTATGACGGCCGCTATTTCACCGTCGTAATTCGTGCTCGCATAAAGTGTATTGCTGTCGAGTGAAAGGGCCATGGCCACTTCAAACTTGGGTGTATTTTTGGTTGCGGTCATCTCCAGTCTTTCCAGATAAACAGGCATGACGCCTTTTAAGCGGAAATTAATCGCCGCATTTTTCTCATTAAGGCCAAACCAACCAACGAGAAGGATAAAAACGACTGCGACTCCGAAGAAAATATACTTAGACGCACGAGATGAGCGCGCCGCTACTTTTGGTCTGTCAAAATTGAGCTTCTGCTCACCTTTGGGATCGAGAATCGCATCCAGCGGGATTGGCGGTGGCAACTCGTCGTCCATAACTTCAGCTTTAACTTCAGCTTGAGTTTCAGCAAGTACGGCCGCAGGGACTTTTTTAGGAAGCACAGGAATATGCGGAAGAGGTGGCGGGGCTTCTTCAGCGACTGTTGTTTTTCTTCTTTCAACAGCAGGAGCAGGTTTAGGAACCTCTTTTTGAAACAGAAAAGAGAAGGCCGGAACTTTGTTTAAGGGCTCCCACTTTTCCGCTCCTTCCTTCCAAATGAGCGTTTGAGCAGAAATTTCTTTGGAACCAAAAAAAGCAGCGATCTCTTCAACACTGAAGGGACCGAGGTGATGCGTGCCTTTGAAAATAAACCAATCTTTATTCATTAGATAAAATAATGATATACTGACAACCTGGTTTTCCGCAAACGTTAAAAGGGAAATTTTAAGATTATGAAAACTCCTGCCAATCGCGATCTCGAAAGAATCATCAATAACAAATCAACTCTCGCTGAGAGCGATACCGTTTTTATGAAATTCTCCTCTGACCGTGGGACCATTTTAAATATGGGAAGAAGAGGATCATGTTTTGCTCCAGAGGCCATTCTCACCGCTGTCAAAAAAATGGCCTCGCACAATTTGCTCAAATGGTCCGAAGTGGAAATGATTGATCGATCTCTGGAAGAAAAAGATTTCACTCTTTCACAAAAAGAGACCATTCAAAAAATGACCCGCCTTTTTAACGATCACAAAAAAGCGTCAAAGTTCATTTCTCTCGGTGGAGGCCACGATCACGTTTATCCAGCCTTGATGGCCTTAAATGGACTGACAAAAAAAATAGTCGTCATCAACATTGATGCCCATCTCGATACTCGCACGGATGAAACGCCGAACTCAGGCACTCCTTTTCGTCAGTTTGCCCGCGACTTCGACGGCGATGTGGAGCTGGTTCAACTTGGCATTCACGATTTCGCCAACACAATTTCGACAATGAGCAATCTTCCTAAAGGAAGAGAAACTGTCATGACTTATGAAGACGTGCGCTACGGCACCGGCAATTTTACTGACAATGACAAACTTCTTCGCAAAGTTCTCCCCTATCATGAAGAGGCCCTTTATTTCTTCAGCCTCGATGCCGATGCTCTAGACGCCGGCGTGATGGAAGGAGTCTCCGCCGTGAACCACAGAGGCCTTCCTTACGATTTTGTCGAAGATGTCCTGATATATGCCCTTGATGAGCTCAAATGCCGCCATTTCGGCCTTTACGAGTACAATCCTGTTTACGACAACCTTTCGCAAAAAGGAGCGCGCACTCTTGCCGCACTTATCTATCAAATCCTGGATGACAGAAACTTTTTGGAATAAATTTTAACTTTCTGATTTATATCACTTTAATGTTCATGATTTTCGTTTAGAATTCTTCCTATCGTTACAGTTAAGGAGACAATCAAATGAAAAAAATGTTCGCTTTAGTACTTACTCTTGTCCTCACATGTGGAGCTTACGCCCAAACAGACAAAACGCCTGCGACAGTGGCCAAAGACATCATTGCTAATTCAAAAGAATTATCTCAAGACCAAAAAACTAAACTTTCTGCTCTTCAAGAAGAAACAATGAAAAAAGTTTCTACGATTAAAGAAGAATTAGAAAAAGATAAGCTGGCCCTTGTTCAACTTGCTCTTGAACCAAAAATGGATCGCAAAGCGTACAGAGACCTAAAGAAAAAAATCACTAAACTTGAAAAAGAAAGAATGGAAGCTGGTTTTAAAGCAATCGACAAAGCTCGCGATATCATCGATCCAACGACAACAAACCAGGCGAAGACTTTCAATAAAGCTTTCATCAACACTCACTTGATTGAATTCTAATTTTTAGGAAACACTATGAATAAATGGTTGTGTGCTCTCTTTCTTGTCTCAACAGTTGCTTTCTCTAATGATGCTGAAGAAGCGATTATGAAAGCTCAGCATGGCGGTCTGGTGAAAAAAACCAGCAATGCCATTCTTGAAGTTGTTCAGGATAAAGAGCACACGAGCATTTATATTACCGGACACGATCGCAAAAATATTACAGATCAGAAGCTGTCTCTTTCGGCCATTGCCCGCATTGGAAACAAAGAATATCCTTTGCAAGTCAGTTACGAAAACGATCATTACTCTGCCCGTCCGGCCAACACTTATATGCACGATGAACGCAATATGGTGCTGATGCTGACAATTAAATTTCCCAATAAGATTGATCGCGCGACTTTTAATCTTGGAAAAAATCTCAATCCCTAGACTAGCCCAAAAAAACTAGAAGTAATCTTCCAGTTTTTTTCCGCAAAGGCTCGCTCCATTAGGATTGGTAAGATCTTTAACGTAACTGTCTTCAATCTTTTTGAAGCCCAGGGATTTATCGCAATACTGCGCTTTGTATCTGGTCAAGTTCGCCTGATTTGAACTTGGCGTGAACCACTCCAGCTTATTGCTTTTTCCACAGCCCAATCTCTCACATTGCTTAGGCATTCTCCCTTCGATCGCGGGATCGTAAATTTCCTGCAATAAAGAACAGTGGCGAACCAGGTTGCGAAGCATTCCTTCTGTCACTGGATCTTTAATCACGCCGCCTTCTTTAGAGGCCACAAATTTTGCCTGAGCTTCAAATTCTTTGAACTGTTTATTTAATCTCGCTTCAAACTGCCCCTGGGCCATCACGCCCATCGCATTTTTGTATTTGTTATACTTCGCCATTGAACGGCTCATTTCCGGTGAAGAACCAGAACCGGCAGAATTTTTTTCGAGCGCTTGCTCAATCGCATTCGCCATTGCCTTTTGCTTGAGTGAATCGACTTTCAGTCCAGGAGTTGTTTTTAAAACGAGTTCTTCAAAATTAATTTTTTGATTGGGATCGAGACCCACGACCAAAGTGCTCAATCCCTGAAGAATCCCCTGACCGATTTCCCCACTTTGATCCTGAGCGGGATCGTAGTTTTGATAATCTTTTAAAAGCTTGTAGAATTTATCAATTTTCACCAGCTCTTTGTTCTGCTGAATTTTAGGAAGGGTTTTCACTCGCTCTCTGATATCCGCTTCAGAGGCCAGCGCAAATTTGGACAGATCGTCCAGTCCACTTTCAAACTTGGCGAGATCAACACCTGAACTGGCGGCGGCCATATTTATCGGCGTCACACCGTATGGTACAGGCGAAGAAAACGGAGACATCGGAGAAGTCATCGCTGAGCTTGCCACAATTTTCTTCACGTCTTTAATTGTGGACATCAATTTCAACATATCCTGGTTGACGTTGACATTATTGCAGCTGCCGGCCGGAAGATCGACTGTGAGCGGTTGATCCGCACAGTACATTTTTTGCTGAATATTAAAATACAAGCACGCATTCTGTTCGTAATTATCTTCACTCAAAATATCGTTCATGAGATTCGCCGCCTTTTGCGAATCACTTGGAAACAATTTATCCAATAAGCTGCCGATGAGATCCGCACCGAATCCCGCCACGGCCCCCCATGGACCAACGGCAGAGAGCGCCTTCACTTTTAAAAAAGTATTCATGGTCATTTTGAAAGCTTCTTTAGGCTCCGGAGCACACGGACCTGTTTGCGAAAGTGATTGCACCAGAATTCTTTCGAGATCGACCATCGCCTTGTCAATTTGCGCTTGAACTAATTGAGGAGCGACCACTTCTTTACAGACCTGCTCATTGGTTTCCACCAGCGATTCATATTTTTCAGCAATACATTTTTTCGCTTCGTCTTTGCTTAGCATTCCGTCCATGGCTCCGCTACAAGCTGAATAAGGCGAGGCGTACCCTTGATCGATGCCTTTTTCAGCATAGTAATACGCCATATTTCTGGCGGAAATCTGCTCCACATTTTTGGAATAGCATTTCGTTCCGGTCGAGCTGTTCGGCCCGAGCATGCTCTCGAGCATGGAAATGGTTTGAGAGCCCATCATCATGTTGCCCATGGCACTTTGAGCACATTCCGGTTTTCTCCCGACGTTCGAGAGAAAATTTTTGATATCGAGAAAAGCGTCCTGATCTTCTTTCACTGTTTGAGTTAAGAGCGGACAATTGGAATTGGGTTTAATTAAATTAAAGTTCGAACCTGTTGCGGTCGTTTCAAACATCGGCAGACTAGTGCCGTTGCCGGAAACAAAATTCGGAGTTCCCACTGTGCCACCAATTCCGGCCCCTGGATAACCGCCGATTCCTCCGCCCATCATCCCCGGATAGTTGCCCATTCCACCGTACATATTCACACTGCCGGATGGATCAAAGGGTTGAGCAAAGGCGCTGGTCACACCAAGGAGACTTATTAAAAAAAATTTTTTCATTTCACGAATCCTTTTAAAAAGTCGGCGACCATTTGTTTAGTCTGCGCATCTTTGGAGTTCCAGACATAAGTGAACAGATCGTAATTTTTTCCCGCGCTCTTTTCAGGATAAACGAATTCGCGGACGGTCTGCTCAGAAGCATTTTTGTATTCGATATAGCAAAGTTTTGTGCCGTTGATTTTTTCTACGCGGGCTGAGCCGGATTTTTCCTTGGCATAATACTGATTGGCCTCGCCACATTTTTTGGCAACGAGCGCTGAGAGATCGGTTTGATTTTCAACGTGCGTTTCTCTTTGCAGGATCAGTTTAAAATTTTCTTTTTTGTGAGTCAGGACATGCGGAGAAATCGCATTAAAAGATTTCAGGTAAGTGTAATCCCAAACGGTATTATCAAATTTGATTTTCCAGGATGGATCAATTTTTAATTCCTTCACAGAAGGAGAGGCCCAGGCCTGACTGAGAAAAACCAAAAAGAACGGCAGCATTAATTTCATAGTTTCTCGCTTAAGCTTAAGGATGAAGTCCTATGAAATTTTAGCACTTGATAGAAGGCCGAAATAGACGGGTGAAATTTTCTTGTAAGGGGCCCAAAAACAAAAAAGCCCAGTGCATATTTCAGCAATGGGCTTTTTGAGAGACATTCACAGGAGGTCTAAAAAAATCCTTTTAATAGATTCTCCACACACACACTAATACTAATTGCAGGGTTCGTGCCAACTTTTAAAACGCCCTTTAAAGCGGTTCACATCTCTTAACTCATCGAAAACACATCACTAAACTTACATTGTGTAAGTCATCAATTTGACGATTGACGAAAAAGCTAAGTCATTAAAATGACGGCATCTTCTTACTGGATCTTACATTTAAATAAGAAACCGTCGGGGAGCTGACGAGAAGGATGTTACAATGAATAAAATTGAGAGGTGTGAATGATGACGACATTTTTTAAGAAGCTAGGCCTTCTCGCAGTCTCAGCTCTGTTACTGACAATCGGCACTTCCCTATCGCCACAGGCCCTGGCCGCTGAGAATGATTTTGGAACTTATAATCATGATGAACTTAAAACGAGAGATCTGCAGATGCAGAATTTAAGTGCGCTCAGTGCGGAGGGCGCCAGCAATGAATCAGTGACGCCTCAACAACTGGAAGAAATGAAAAAACAAATCGAAGAATTAAAACTGCGACAAATCGAGGCCAACAAGGCCATGGAAGAGCTCGACCGCGAATGAAAAGAGTCTCTCTTCTTTTTCTCAGCGTCGGAAGCCGTGCCTTTGACGGAAAAAGGAAAATTTTTTCTGAAAGCAAAAGCTGATTAGCTTTTCGCTTTTAAATAATCTGACAACGTCTGTACTGAGCGATCGACAGCTTCGTCGAGCTCGGAAATATTGTAGACATTACCGACGTGAGCGAAAATTTTCTTGGATTCTTTTTGAACGATATCGATTTCAACCCAATAAGAAGAATTCATCTTATTGACGGATAATCGCCCTAAGAGAAATTCATTTCCTTCAAGCTTGACGAAAAATTCTGCGGGAAATTCCTGGATGTTCATGGCGCTTTAACTTAACCTCTGCCTTTGGTTTCAGTCGAATCTTTATCCATTTTTTCCAGATATTCAATGATCATTCCAGCGACATCTTTTCCTGTGGCCGTTTCAATGCCATTTAAACCAGGCGATGAATTAACTTCCATAATGAGCGGTCCACGCGATGAGCGAAGTAAGTCGACACCAGCAACGTTGAGCCCTAAAGCTTTAGTCGCATCAAGAGCGGCCTGTCTTTCTTCCTTGGTAATCTCTATGACCTGCGCTGTTCCTCCGCGGTGAAGATTGCTTCTAAACTCACCTTCTTTAGCTGTTCTCATCATCGAGGCCACAACCTCGTCGCCGATAACGAAACAACGGATATCTGAACCACGCGCTTCTTTAATAAACTCTTGCACGAGAATATTGGCGTCCATTTCTCTGAACGCGTCTATAACGCTTTCAGCAGCGCCATCTGTTTCAGCAAGAACAACACCCTTTCCCTGAGTCCCTTCCAAAAGCTTGATCACCAGCGGAGCACCTCCAACGAGTTTGATCAGCTCCTGTGTCATTTTGGTTGAATGAGCAAACCCAGTAATAGGTAAACCTATCCCTTTGCGTGAAAGCAATTGAAGTGAGCGCAGTTTGTCGCGTGCCCGCGAAATAGCGACGGATTCATTGAGAGAAGAAACTCCCATCATTTCAAACTGACGAATAACGGCCGTTCCATAAAAAGTAATAGAGGCTCCGATTCGTGGAATAATGGCATCGAAATCGTCTAATATACGATCTTGATAATGAACCATTGGTTTTTTAGATGTGATGTCCATATAACATTTAAGTGTGTCGATAACTTCGACTTCATGGCCTCTTGCTTTACTTGCTTCCACCAGTCTTTTTGTTGAGTAAATAGACGAGCTACGCGAGAGAATACAAATTTTCATCTTAGACCTCTGCCTTTTTCTTTAATAAATAAGAGCGGGCCGGATTGATCATGAAACGACCGTTCAACGCCTCTCTCCCTATGAGCATTTTAAACCCCATCAAGTCGCGTTTAATGAGTGTGATCTCGATATCAAACTCTGTCTCACCCATTTTAATTTTGGTTTTTACAACGGGCCTTATCGTCACCTGGCCGGTTGAGCTTCTGATTTCGCGTTCCTCTAGAAAACGGGATTTTATATAGCGTTTCTTTCCTTCATCAGTAATGAACAGGAAACGTACATACTTTTTTCCTTTGACAGTCGTGTACTCAATTTCATCAGCGTGGAGGGCGGATGTTTTTGCACCGGTATCAATTTTGGCCTTTAAATCAATAAGCTTAAACAAAGGCAAACTTACCGTTTCCCTCCATCCTACAAATTCCATTTCTATTTTTTGATTCATTCTCTTCTCTTAAAAAAATATTTACTATTGTGACACGAAACGTTTCATAAGGGCCACCTTAAAGCCTTGATCTAAGTCATATTTTACCTTATTTAGATTCTCATCTTGTCTGCCCTTTTTCTACTTAACGAAACGCGATCGAAGCGTTACTATTTCAGAGCTTATATGTCATGACATTCATTATTCGTACCCACATTAAAAGGAGCAACTTCCGATGAGTTCAAGTTCTTGTAAAAAATGTGCCACGTCGTCATCGATCGGTAAAAAACAGATCATGGGCGTGACAGGTCTTCTCCTCTGCGGCTTTCTGGTTTCGCACTTGCTAGGTAACTTAACATTACTAGTAGGTCCGGATGCGTTTAACAAATACTCGCATACACTGACTTCTAATCCGCTTATCTATGGCGCAGAATTTATTCTTGCTGCCCTTTTCCTCTCGCACATTGTGATGGCAATTCGCCTGATCATTGAAAACAGAGCGGCCCGTCCTGTTAAATACCACATGTACAAAAAAAGTGGTCGCGGCGGTACACTCGCTTCTTCAACGATGCCATTTACCGGCATCATCGCTCTTGTCTTTCTCGTTTTCCACATCTGTGGCCTGAAATACGGAACAGTGTACACGACAACTGTGGGCGGCGTAGAAATGAGAGACATTTACCGCACGACTGTTGAATATTTCCAGGATCCACTTCACGTGGCCGGTTATATCGTGGCCATGCTGGCTTTAGGTCTTCACACGAGCCACGGTTTCTGGTCTGCGTTTCAATCTCTCGGATTGAATCACCCTAAATACATGCCAAAAATTCAATGTCTTTCAAAATTATTCGGTCTTGTCGTAGCAATCGGTTTCTCTGCACTCGCGATTTTCTGCTTCTACAAGGGAGGAAACTAATCATGACTAATCAAATTAAAAAACTAGATGGTAAAGTTCCAGCGGGTCCAATTCAGGACAGATGGAAAAATCACAAATTCAACATGAAAATTGTGAACGCTGCCAACAAAAGAAAATACTCTGTTATCGTTGTAGGAACTGGTCTTGCCGGTGCTTCTGCTGCAGCTTCACTCGCTGAGCTTGGCTATAACGTGACAACTTTCTGTATCCAGGATTCACCAAGACGCGCTCACTCGATTGCTGCTCAAGGTGGGATCAACGCTGCTAAAAACTATCCAAATGATGGCGACTCTATCTACAGACTTTTCTACGATACAGTAAAAGGTGGAGATTACCGCGCTCGCGAAAGTAACGTTTACCGTCTTGCTGAAGTCGCTAACAACATCATCGATCAATGTGTGGCCCAAGGTGTTCCATTTGCCCGTGAATACGGCGGAACTCTTTCAAACAGATCTTTCGGTGGTGCTCAAGTCTCGCGTACATTCTATGCTCGCGGACAAACAGGCCAGCAACTTTTATTAGGTGCTTACTCAGCAATGATGAAAGAAATCAACAACGGTAAAATTAAATCATACACGCGTCGTGAAATGGTTGAGCTTGTTATCGTTGAAGGTAAAGCGCGCGGGATTATCGTACGCAACCTGATCACTGGTGAATTCGAAAAATATATGGCAGACGCTGTTCTTATCGCTACTGGCGGTTACGGAAACGTGTTCTACCTATCGACAAATGCTAAGGCATCAAATGCTTCGGCAGCGTACCGCGCTTACAAAAAAGGTGCATACTTCGCCAACCCATGTTTTACGCAAATTCACCCGACATGTATTCCTGTTTCGGGCGATCACCAATCGAAACTGACTCTTATGTCAGAGTCTCTTCGTAACGACGGACGCGTTTGGGTTCCAAAGAAAAAAGGCGATACGAGAAAACCTCAGGACATTCCTGAAGAAGAAAGAGACTACTACCTTGAAAGAATTTACCCTTCATTTGGTAACCTTGTTCCAAGAGACGTAGCTTCAAGAAATGCTAAAAACCAATGCGATGCTGGATTCGGTGTCTCTAATACAGGTAAAGCTGTTTATCTAGATTTCGCAGCGGCCATTAAGCGCGACGGTCACGACAAAATCAAAGCGAAATACGGAAACCTTTTTGATATGTACCAACGTATCACTGACGCTGATCCGTACAAAACGCCAATGATGATCTACCCTGCTATCCACTACACAATGGGTGGTCTATGGGTTGATTACAATCTTATGTCAAATATTCCAGGTCTATTCGTTCTTGGAGAAGCTAACTTCTCTGATCACGGAGCTAACCGCCTTGGAGCTTCTGCTCTTATGCAAGGTCTTGCTGACGGATACTTCGTTATTCCGTACACACTTGGAAACTACTTCGCGACTGAAAAATTCGAGAAGATCGATACAAATCACCCAGAGTTTGAAAAAGCTTTCTCAACTTCAAAAGAAAGATTCAACAAACTTCTTGCCGTTAACGGAACAAAAACTGTTGATGAATTCCACAAAGAGCTTGGTCTTGTTATGTGGGACAATGTCGGTATGGGAAGAAACGAGCAAGGTCTTCAGACAGCGATCAAACGCATTCAGGAAATCCGCGCTGATTTCTGGAAGAATGTTAAAGTCACAGGAACAAATGTTGACGTTAACACTGAACTTGAAAAAGCTGGCCGCGTAGCTGACTTCCTTGAGCTTGGTGAATTGATGGCCAAAGATGCTCTTGTTCGTAAAGAGTCTTGCGGTGGTCACTTCAGAGAAGAATCTCAAACTGAAGAAGGCGAAGCAAAACGTGATGATTCTAATTTCTGTCACGTAGCTGCTTGGGAATATCAAGGCGAAAACGCTGAACCTCTTCGTCACATCGAAGAACTTCAGTTCGAATTCGTTAAACTAACACAAAGATCGTACAAGTAAGGAGTCATCCCATGGGTGGAAATAGTACTGAAACAATGTCTCTTAACCTGAAAGTGTGGAGACAAAAAAATGCAAAAGATAAAGGTCAGATGGTCGACTATAAACTAGACGGCGTCTCTCCAGATATGTCCTTCCTTGAAATGATGGACACTTTGAATACAAAGCTAGTTAAAGAAAAAGGCGATTCAATTGCTTTTGACCACGACTGTCGCGAAGGTATTTGCGGAATGTGTTCAATGATGATCAACGGACAAGCTCACGGTCCGGAAGCTGAAACGACAACATGTCAGCTTCACATGAGAAAATTTAAAAATGGCGATACAATCGTCGTTGAACCATGGAGAGCAAAAGCTTTCCCTGTTCTTAAAGATCTTGTGGTCGACAGAACAGCTCTTGATGACATCATGGTTGCCGGCGGATACGTCAACGTCAACACTGGAAACCCTCAAGATGCAAACTCGATTTTAATCGGTCAGGAAAATGCTGAACTAGCAATGGATGCTGCTGCTTGTATCGGTTGCGGTGCCTGTGTAGCAAGCTGTAAAAACGCTTCAGCTATGCTTTTCGTTTCAGCGAAAATTTCTCAGCTTGCTCTTCTTCCTCAAGGCCAGGTTGAGTCTGCAGCACGCGCTCAAGCAATGGTTGCAAAAATGGATGAACTTGGTTTCGGTAACTGTACAAACGAAGCCGAGTGTGAAGCTCAATGTCCGAAAGGAATTAAGATTGAGAACATCGCACGCATGAACCGTGAATGGTTCAAAGGCGTAATCGGAAACAGATAATTTCTCATTTCATTTTTTATTTTAAAAGGGCCCCATTTATTGGGGCCTTTTTTTATAAGTAACAACCGTAGGCCTTGGTCTTTTTCACAACTGGATCTTTCTTATCTCCCACTGCTTTAACTGCTTCGATGAGATAATGTTTGGATGCTTTCATTGATAAATCAAAATTGATTCCATTATTGATAGCACCTTGATAAAGAATTTCCTTCTTTTTTAAATCGACCAGCGCCACTTCTGAAGAAATCGTTAATCCTAATTCTTTTATAAAGGAATGGTCCGAATCAATCAGCATCACGGGATGAATAGAAAAATCCCTTCGCTCTTTTTTCAACTCGTCAAGTGAATCTCTTCCCTTTTGAAATAATAAATGAATCTTTATTTTTTGCGATTCAAAGGCAGGATTTTTTTCTAATTCATTTATGACCGGCATGTATTTTCGCATGATCGGGCAACGAGATCCATAAGCGATAAAAACGCCATAACGAGATTGAATCTCTTTTAAAAAATAATCTTTGCCATCAATCGTTTCCCATTTTTCCGGAATAGTTAAGACAGAGTTCGCACGGGCCACCAGGCAAAAAAAGAAAGTTAAAAAGAATATGGATTTAATCATCGTTTCTCCCGAGCACTTTTGGGTTCAAGTGGAAAATGCAGTTTTCCTTTCACGTAAACAAAACGAATAATATCCATTTCCTGAGAATCAGTTTGATAACCATTGGAGACGGCGACGTTCGGATCTGGATTGGCAGGATTGAATTCAGAATTGTCGTACCAAATTGTCGAATGAATTTTTGATCCAGCAGGAAGATAAACTTCTTTCCCCAATGAAGAATTGATTTCATATTTAAACTGATAGTAAGGAGTATTACAAACAGGGGTGATAGATCCATCAGGAAGCTCGGCCGTGATGGAAGAGGCCACCGCTCGAAAATGCGAATGCGACCACGCCTGAATCAAAGTGATTGGTTCATTAATAGGAAGAACTCTTTCTACCTTATACTCCTTTGCTCCAGGAGGAATAGTAAAAGGAATTCTGCGAATTCGCATCCGGTTAAGAGCTTGCAAATGACCAAGTTCATTTTGACGGGCAAGATATAAACCCAACTCTGCTTTATTTTCTTCACGCTTTCCGGAAGGATTGTAATGAAATTCAAGAAGAATGTATGAGCCCTTGGGAATAAAATAAGCGGTACCTTTTGGAAATCGCGCCATCCCTTTTCTTCTTGAATACGTGGCCACAACAAACTCTTCAACCTGATCTGATTTATCATCTCTGGCCGCAAGATCTCTGTCCAGTGGTTTGGTCGTTTTTCTCATGCTGAGCTGAGCACGGATTTTGTCAGTCACAATGATGTTTACATGATGAGCGACATTTAAATTGAAATCGCCCCAAAACCCTTTGACGTAATAATCTTCCTTCGTCGGTCCAGCAAGTGTGGCAAGTTTATAGTCAATAGTTCCTGAAGCCTCCACGACGTGAGTTTCCTTCATTTTAAAAATCACATCTGGGGCAGGAGGTTCAGGATGTTTTGCTTCCAATGACTTTGGAAAGAATTCCGCCTTCTCAGGAAATGGTGATCCCGACTCAAACCAATTTTGCAACAACCATCGATCGCGCAAATCCCGTTCGTTGGTTTTGACATTTACATCACAAAGAGAATAATGCGCATCGGGTTCGTTGCCGGTTGGTGGCATCCGCATTGTTCTCATGACAAATTTATTCATTCTCGCCCAGTATTTGAAATCATTTTTCGTTTTATAAAAATCGATTTCAGAATAGCGGGCGTGACAATACTGACACTGGCGCTCAAAGGCCCCCCTCACATCAGGGCCGTACAGAACTTTTCCATTCAATTCTTTATCGATTCGAAAGTGGAGCTGACGTGAAGAAAACATTTTGTCCCATAAACTTAAGGGGGAAAAAAAATCGTTCTCCTTAAAAAGAGATCCGGCACGAGAAACGACGGGAGTACTCTTCTTTTCAGGCACTTTAAAAACAAGAAAATCGCCGATTTTTTTCATCTTGAGGCTTCGAGCGATAACCTCATTGGTATCCATTAAAACAGTGAAAGGAGAATTTTTGGTTTCATTATAAAGTGTATTTCTCTCTGCTCGTCCCAATTGCAGAAGGAGAACATGCCCCGATTGACCAAGCTCTAAGGCCATCTCAGCAGCTTTCGTGAGAACAGCTTTTCTATCCCAGCGATTGGCCGATTGCTGATAGGCAATCAGGACAATAAAATCTCTGTCGGTAAATGAAGTAAAGGCGTACGAGCGACCATTGGCAGCAATCAGACGAAAGTTTTCATCTCCAGCGGAAAATTCTTTAAGAGTTTCATTCTTCCCGGTTTCGCTTGAGGCCATCCAGAATGACTTCGCAAAATCTTCTTTCTCGGCCTTTTCATGCGAAAAAACACGGGACGAGACCCCCAAAATCAAAAGAAAAAAGAAAATGTTTTTCATACTCTCAATTTACTCCATTTATCGGGCGATCTACACCTAATATTTTCTGTCTAGAGAGGCGTGGGCCGTTACTTTTTAGAAGAAATTCGTTAATCTCCTTTTCATGTATCTTTATTCAGAAACCATTTCAGTCTTTGTTACACGCGTCCGTGCTCAGGTGCGCGATATCGTTAATTCTGAAATGGGACTAAAAATGGAGAAGTCGAGAATCCATTATAAGGGTATACTCTACCCGCTGAGCATCGTGGTTTTTGAAGATAATTCCCGTCTTGGTTATTTTGATTCTCGCTCTTATGAACTCGGCCTTTCTAAAAAGCTCATGTATACGGCAAAGGAAGAAGTGCTGAAAAATATTCTTCGCCATGAGCTCGCCCATTTCATGTGCTATCTCGTTTACGGTCCGCAAGTATTGCACGGAGAAGAATTTCACGAGATGTGCAGACGTTTCGGTTGGGGTCCTGAAGTGTATGCGGCGTATGCCAATATTGAAGCTGAAAATTTAAAAGTGGCTGATGAAAATGAGAAGACAGAAAAGCTTCTCGCCAAATTAAAAAAACTTCTCGCTCTTGCCTCTTCAGACAATATTCACGAACGCGAGCTTGCCACTTTAAAGGCCAATCAACTACTGCTTGAACACAATCTTGATCTCACCCACAATTCTTCGACAAAAGAAGATATCGTCTACGTCAAGCGCGTCCTTGAATCCTCACGCAAAAGCGTAAAACACGTGGCGATTTATGAAATTTTAAAGACCTTTTTTGTCTCTCCGGTTTTCAATCACGGTCGTGGTGTTTTTTACCTAGAAGTGATCGGCGATAAGACATCCGTTGAGCTCGCGGATTACGTAGCTAATTTTCTTGATCACGAATTAGAAGTGATCTGGAAAGAGACTCAACTTGAAGCTCAGAAACAAAATAAAAAATTAAAAGGTCTTGCCGCAAAAAATTCTTTCATGAATGGTGTGGCCAAAGGTTATATCGAAAAAATTCAACAGCAAAAAAGCACTCTTGCGACGAGTACAGATCTTGTGGCCATTGAAAAAAATCTTCAGAAAAATTTGCGGATTGTTTATCCAAGAATCGGACACTCTTCTTTAAGTGGAGGTCGACACGATGTCGATGCTCATAACGCTGGAAAAATAAAAGGCGGGAACCTCTCCATTAAGCCTGGAATCAGCTCAGGGAATTCCCGCACATTATTGCTGTCTTAAATTTACTTTTTCTTTTCTTCTAGTGATTTTTTCTTTTCTTCAAGCTTTTTAATCTGATCATCAATTTGCTGACCTCTTTCTTTTTTTCTTTCTGCTTCAAATTTCATTCTTTCCGCTTTTGCAGATTCATGACATTTTTTGATGGATTCCTGATCTGCTGCTGCTTCAACACATTTCTTTGTATTTTCCAGAGTTCCCATTTGGGCCGTAATGTGTTCTAGAACTCGCTTTTTTTGCTCAGCAAATTTTGGTTCAGCGTCTGCTGCGTGGACAGAAACAGGTAAAAGAACCGATAAAACCAGTAGTGCTTTCATAATTTCTCCTAAAAGTGAAAATGATAATCCTATTCTACGCCGCGCCCTGATTTTTTCCAGTCTTTTTTATTTACCCAAAGATTGCATTTAGGGTCACAGCGCCTATTCAGGGGGATTTTTCCTTTGCTACAATTCCTTCCATGCGCACAATAAAAATGGATATCCGGCAATTCGCGGTTCCTTCCCCTCGGGTGGGAAGTATAGAAACGCATTCCGGTTACGGCGCGCCTCCTCTATCCGGCCAGGAAATCCATCAAATGGTTCAAAGAAAATACGAGCGAGAAATGAACGCGTTTGTTTCTGAAAAACCTTTTTCCCTGACCATTGCCATGTCTCCTTATTCATTAATCGTCTCCGGACGGGCCGATGGCTTTATCAGTGGTGAACCGACAGAAATTCTCGAATTCAAAACGGCCTTTGATGTTGAAGAGCTTTATAAAAAAATCCTTGGCGATCAAAATCATCCTTATGTCTGGCAATTGAGAACTTATGGCTATATTCACTACAAGCAATCGGGCGAAGTTCCCGTTCTTACTCTGAAGCTTCTCTCTCAAAGAAACTGGCGAAAAACTCTTGAAATAGATATCGAACTCAATGTTGATGATTATGAGAAATGGCTGGAAAAAAGACTCGATGAACTTCTGGATGAAATAAAGGCTAAAGAAAAAGTTTTTCGTCGCCGGTTGAAAAATGCCGAGTCGATGGACTTTCCCTTTCCCGTTCCAAGACCGGGACAAAAAGAGCTTGTGGCAACGGTTAAGAAAAGTTTTGAAGATGAAATCCCTCTGCTCATACAGGCGCCGACAGGACTTGGGAAAACGGCCGGTATTCTTTATCCGGCCATGCTCGAAGCTTTTGCTCGCGGCCAAAAAGTCGTCTATGTCACTCCAAAAAATTCACAACACGAAGCTTGCGAAAAGGCCGTCGATCTCATGAATGACGGAGGAGCTGATATTAAGCGACTGACACTGACTTCAAAAAGCAAAATGTGTCTGAAAGAAGAACCTATCTGCAATCCCCACTACTGCGAATACGCCCGCGACTACTACTCCAAAGTGGCAGAAAATGATCTCATTAAAAAATTAAACAAACAGAAAAAACTCTCCAGCAAAAAATTCATCAAAATGGGTGAAGAATATGAAGTCTGCCCTTTTGAACTTTCCCTTGAAGGAGTTGATCATGCAGACGTCGTCGTTGGCGATTACAATTATGTTTTCTCTCCCCGCAGTTTAGTAGGAAGACTTTCAGAATCATTATTGGACACAGACCAGAGGCCGAATCTGGTGATTGATGAAGCTCACAATTTGCCTGCAAGAGCTCAGGATTATTTTTCACCGGAACTTTCCAGTGCTGTTGTGAGAAACATGCAAAATGATTTTCATCGCATACAGAATTCTTATGCCGTGAAAGGGTACGCTCTTTGCGAGGAAGTCATTGGTCTCATTTCCGACTATACATCTGAAAGCGAGGCCCAAAAAATTGTCATCGATCCAGAGCCTTTCATTGATGTTGAAAAACGCATTCGCGATTTTACGATGCAGTATCTTGAAAGCGATGCTGAAGTTCAACTCGACGATCCCGTCTTGCGTTTTTCAAATTACATCACCGATTTCGTTTCTGCACTGGAACTATCTGGAGAGGAATTTTTTCAGACCTATCAAAGAAGCGGTACTAATGAGAGTTTAAAAATCACGTGTTCTGATGCCAGCGCTCAGTTGGCGAAAGCGTACAATTATTTTAAAAATACTGCGGCTTTTTCCGCTACACTGAAGCCGTTTCAATATTACCTGGAACTCTTGGGTTTCCCACTAGATTCCACGCGCACAATTGAATTTTCTTCACCCTTTAAAAGTGAAAACAGAAAAATTGTGATGATTCCCCAGATCTCTACGAAATATAAAGATCGTTTAAGTAGTGCCCCCCGCATAGCTGAAGTCATTGCTCGCGTTTGTCAGGTGAAAAAGGGAAATTACATGGCCCTCTTTCCAAGTTTTGAATTCATGATGAAAGTGCAGTCGCATCTTGAACTTGCTGGATATAAGATTTTAATCCAGGAAAGAAAAATGAAAAACTCCACCACCGAAAGATTTTTGGATGAACTTCGCTGGCCGGAAAGACCGACACTTCTCTTGGGCGTTCAAGGCGGAATTTTTTCAGAAGGAGTCGATTACCCAGGCGATATGCTGATTGGAGTCTTCGTTGTCGGCCCTGCTCTTCCCAATTTTGATTTCGAGCGAGAACTGATCCGCGAGTATTATGGAAAACGTTACGGCGAAGAAAATGCTTTCGACTACGCCTACGTTTACCCGGCGATGGCCAAGGCGATTCAAAGCGCCGGACGAGTTATTAGAACCGAAACTGACCGAGGTGTAATCATTCTGATTGATCCACGATTTCTTGAACCAAGCTATGCTGAATCCATGCCTAACGAATGGTTTAAAGAATCTCCTGAAGAATTGCTTTCACAGAAAATTTTGGGCGATCTTTCGACTTTCTGGAATGAAGGAGATGCAAGTGAAGCTTAAATCACTTCCGGTCTTTTTTCTCGATCTACAAACGACAGGTGCAAAACCGGAAAGTGGTTTTATTCTTGAAGCCGCGTGGTCCGATTCTGAGTCCGAAGTTGTTGCCCATCTAGTTGAACAACCAGATCAAAGTACTATCCCCAGACGAATTCAGATGATCACAGGAGTGAAAGACATCGATATGGAAGCGGCCACCGCCTTTCCTCTGGTGATGGATGAATTGCAGAGCTTTATTAAAAACAAATCTCACGCAGTCATTCACTTTGCTCAGTTTGAGAAACCCTTTCTAAAAGAAGCCTTCTCTCGTTTTCACGACGATATTCCTTTCCCTATTATTTGTACGCACGAAATTGCCAAGCGGCTTTACCCCAATCTTCCTTCAAGAGGAATCAAGGGACTCGCGGGTTTTTTTGGCGACAGCACGAGTGAATTTAAACGCGCTCACCATCATGTCGTTGCCACAAAACTCATCTGGGAAAAATTAATCGACGCTCTCGCTGCCCAAAATATTCACACAGTGGATGAACTCGCAGCCTGGCTTGCCGAGACTCCCAAAAAAGCGCGTGAAAAATACGAATACCCTCTTCCCAAAGAAAAACGACTGAACTTACCGGATGTCCCCGGCATCTATCGCATGCTGAATGCCAAGGGCGAAGTTCTTTACGTCGGAAAGGCCACTTCACTATTCTCGCGCGTGAACAGTTATTTCCGGGGACAAAAAGGAAGAAATTCTTTCAAACTGGAAATGCTCACTCAGGTTTATGATTTACGGGTGACAGAATGCGCGAGTCCTCTGGAAGCCGCTCTTCTTGAAACGGATGAAATCAAGAGACTCAATCCCTATTATAATATTGCCTTAAAAGTAACCGGTCGCTCTCTCGTTTTTTTCAACCGTGATTTTTCTTCAATGAATGACACCAGTGAAGATGGCCACGACATCGGCCCTTTTTCCAATGTGCAAGTTTTGCTTCCGATGTTAAAGCTGATCACCTATGCTCAAAACTCAGACTCTCATCTTCTTCCAGACGAAAATACTTTTTATGAGCCTCTTCCTCCTGAACTCATCAAAGCAGGACTTGATGAATTTTGCTCTCGCCATGAACTCGGTCTCTCCTTTTTTACAAATATGCGACATGTGATGGCCCAAGGTCTAGTTTGGGAACATCGCCTGAAAGAACTCGAAGCACTCGAAGAACTAGAAGAGCTAGAAAATCTAGAAGAGATTGCAGAAGAAGAAATTGAAGAAGTTGAATTAACCGCTGAAGACATTGCCGATAAAATCGAAAGACATGTCATGCGGGTAGGACGAGCTTATCTGCGCGCCCGTCGTTTTGAATCACTTATGAACTGCAACATTATCTATAATGAAAAAAAAGGACCTGAGTACAGACTCGCTCTTAAAAAAGGTCAAGTAGGACATGTGATTGAAGAAAATCCGTGGGCCACGTCTCCTATCGAAACTTACGATCGACTGACTGTTTTAATGACTGAACTCGAGAGAGTCAAAAAACAAGGCGGAAGCGTTAGAATTTTTCAGGAAAAAGATCCGGTAGATTTTCGGTCGAATCAATAACTTTCCAGGTGTGATCGGCGTTGAGTCTGACTTCGGCCAGGTATTTTTGGTCTTTCATTTTATCGCCCCACTCTTTCGGAGAAATCAAAGAAAGAAAACGTTCTCCCTCATTTTCTTCGTAGAGATAATACACTTTTCCGATGACCGGTTGAAAACTCATTTTCACTCCGTAGATCAAATCAGAAACGTGGACTCGTTTTTTGATATCTTGAACCTGCTGAGCAAGAACTTTCATTTGCTCAAAAATTATTTTGAGTTGTTCTTCAGTCTGCTCTTTCATGGCTTCGCGGGCGACGCCTTTGATATGTCCTTCGTGAGTTGGAGTAATCGCAAAACCGCCTACGGAATGGGCGTATTCAAGAAGTGAGGGCATATCGGCAACCTTGAGCTTCATTCTCTCAAGGTCAATCTGGTCAATATCTACAGGTTTAGGCTTATTCTCATCTGTCATAAGATTCTTTTATCACACGAACCGCGGATTCACATCCTTCACAGCTTTTAGACAGCTTTATTCTTTAAAATTCATTGAAATAGGAAACTGTATCAGTACCGTCATCATTGAGAATAAAATGCTGAATATTTTTAGCTTTATATTTATCTTTTAACTCAAGCATTTTAGCGCTCTCACCTACGCAGCTTTCGTTCATTGCAGTGATGGCCTTTTTAAACTTGCGCTCTCCGGATTTGTTAGCAAACTTCGAGCAGTTAACACTTTCATCCATCGAAGCATCGACATAGTTTCTAAAATCAATTTCCTGCTTCACTGACCATTTCGAGTTTTCACAAGCGACATAAGGACCAAGATTGTATTCGCGTCCCAAAATATCATCCTCTTTTAAAAGAACGTGATTCCAGAATCTCATCCCGTTAAAATTGGCCGCGAGATCTCCATAGGAAAAGACTCCTGTCGCCAAAATGTTTCCACCCAAAAATGTTTTCTCTTTCAAGATTCCCACTTTGAGAACGTGTTCGATCGTTTTCTGTTTTCCGTAGTATTGAGAGAAATAACTGAACCCCATGCCGAACATATGTTCAAGTTTATCGACGCCGATTGCCTGCTCACCGATTTGAATCAAAGGAGATAAGGCCAGTGGTGATGTCGCTGCTTTTTTTCTACCGAGAAGATAGCCATTGGTGATAGACCATTCTCCGTAAACCGACTGATTCAACGGCAATTCAGTTTTAGCAATGGTGTGGCGATAGAGAATGGTTTTAACCAGCTCACCTTTGCTGTGATTCGAAAAATATTTTTTTAATTCTTCGTAAAGTTTTGCTTCAGATTCTTTTTGTCCGCACTCGCCTTCGTTGTTGAGCTTGTCGACGGCCTGATGCAAATATTCATTGGCCAGTTTGTTGACCGGTCCACTTGAATCCGTAAGGCTTAAAGTCTTCGCTGTGAAGTTGTCTGCTTCGGCCGCAAACGATGAAGTTGATAACGCTAAAAGTGTCAGTAGGATTGTTGTTTTCATAGACCGACATTTTATCACTTGCCGGGACACTCAGGAGAAAACCTGTAATCTTTACTTAGCTATTCGGCATCCCTGATTTTCATCAGAATATCGAAGTAACGATAAGACGCGGGATCCTTGTCATTCTGTTTATGGTCAGGCTTCAGAATTAGACCTTTAGTTTTTAAAAGAAGTTCTTTGATTTTCGGATTCTGCTCGATTTTTTCTTTTGTCGCTCTTGTGATCAGTTCCAAGTGAAAAAGAGAGCCTTCTCCCATATCGCGGTAATTGAATTTTTTATTTTTATAATTGATCCAGTCGATGCCGGCCTTTTTATTGATTGCATTGGCAAGCGTGCCAGCGTTTTTTGAATCCCAATCGGACATCAGGTAAACGTCGTGGCGCTTTTGCGTCCATCCTTCAAGGAGAACACGAGGATCGTCTTTCAAGTCTGGATCGGGGAATTTCATTCCTTGCCAGAGGCCCTCAATGGAATTGTAGCGAATGCCGTCCAGCTCAAAAGGTGAAAAGGCCAGATTGGAAAAAACGCCGAGTTCAGTTCTTTTAGAGAGAATGACCTCACCGGCCTTGGCCTCTTGAGGAAGTATTTCCCAGTCTTTGGCCTCGCTGCGGGGGATTTCTTTCCACCACTCAGGATTATAAGAACCAACGCCCGCAAAGACCTGAGCACAAAGGAGAAATGCGATGACAAAAGAAATGAATTTCATGAAAGATTCCTTCGAAAGTTAAACCTGTTTTTTATCAGGCCCGAAGATCCACTTGTGTTGCTGACCAATGACTCGGAACAAGCCGCCATTTTCCTCGTTCCATTTCATCACAGAGACAAAGCGTTCCATCGGGAATTCTTCTTCAGTGTTATAACATGGAGTGAGGACCCATGGAAAAGGCATACCGAGACCTTCGGCCTCTAAAGTTTTAAAAGCTTCCAGAGTTGCAAGAAAATCCCGGTGATCAGCAATAACTGATTTCACCTGAAACTTGCCTGGATATTGAGTGATCATTTTAGAAATGTTTTTTAAAGGGGTTTTTACGCCTGTAGAAGGTGTTTTGAAATCAAAGCTGACGTAATCGACAAGATCAAAGATTTCATCAACGACACGCGTTCCGGCCGCTTCTAAATTGATATAGTACCCTTTTTCCTTCAAGGCCTTGACCAGTGAAAGAACATGAGGAACGTGAGAAGGATGAAGCGGATCTCCACCAGTCACAGAAACATTTTTAATCGCGCCGTTAAACCCTTCAGAATGAACCTGAGTAAGAACATGATCCAGATCCTGAGCGGATTCAGGAGAAAAATCCCAGGTGTCTTTCGAATCGCAGTTGAGACAACCGATATTGCAGCCCTGATAGCGGACGAAAATCTGCGGACGACCGACAAAAACGCCTTCGCCTTCAGTTGCTCGATAAATAGAATTTATAAGATGTTTGGCCATAAAATTTCCCGGTCCTTTTCTCTTACGCCCGTCTGGCGTTTCCGTCAATTTGGTCTGTATTAAATTCCCAGTAATTGACTAGACTTCTCCAGCGAGAACCTCTTTTCTCTTTTCAACGAACAAAGCATAATAGAATGATGAACTATCAGGAGCTTTACCAGGACACCATTTTAAAACTTAAGCGCGGCGAACGCCCGCTCATCAAACTCGACCAGGAGCTGATTGTGCATCTGCGCGAAGTCTGGAGAGAAGCTTTGGATGAAAATGTGAATGAAATGTCTTTAAAGCAGATCCTGTGCATTCTGGATAATACGCAGAACATGAGCCGTGAATTCAATGAACATTTTTTTGTAACGATGGAAAAACTCCACGTGCACACCAAATACGACGATCTTCTCATTTACACTCTCGCCGCTTCACAAAAACATGTTATCGGCGAGGCCCTTAAATCAGGAGTGATGATCCCTGGTGTTTACTTTGATCATCTGAAAAAAATTCTGCAAACGAAAAACCCGGAAGTGCTGGAGTGGACGCTCAGAACAATTGAAACAATGGGGCCACTTTCTCTACGGCTGCAAAAAGAAGTGCGGACGCTCAAACCTTCGCTCTTAAAGCTCTTCAACGAGCATCAAAAGGCCGCTTTTTTGATCGTGGATTTTCTTGAAAAAGAATGGGAGCGCATGAAGTTATGATGAAAGAGAAAGACGCAGAAATCAGAAAATTTTTGCAGGAAAAATTTGATCCCCAATCGCAATTTGAAAAATTAAAAACATATAAGAATGCTGCTAATCTTCCTCTTTTTAATGAAGATTATCATGAGCAGCACCAAGTAAATATTCTTCCCGACACAACAGTTGCACCCGCTAAATTTATTCCCGATCCACTCAGACCAAATGTCTTCAGGGCCCATCCCGTGACCATCAGAGCGATGAGAAAAGATCTTTTTGTAGGAGGCGCTGGCTTCGAAGATTTAGAAATGCTCTATCATTGCGCCTCATGTAAGCATCAGATTGATTTACAATTTTGGCAGTTCTGTCCCTACTGCGAAGCCCCTATAAAGCTCGAGCGCAAATAATAGCGAAGTTTTTCCTAAGTATTCAGTGGCTTTAATAAAGAAAGAATATGAAAGATGTTAAGCTTTGTTAGATTTTCGTAATTTACTAGATTGCTCCAGTATCTGTAATGTGTTTTCAACGAAATTTATAGTTAATGCTTGCCGCTGCAAAACTATTGAGGGTTTTACGCAGTAGATTTTTTAAGGAGTAAGAATGAAGAGAGAAAACGCATACCTCACTGACAAGCAAATTGCTGCGCTCAAAGACAAGCTTCTTGCCGAGAAAGAACGCATCGCTAACAAAAAAATGGAAGAAGAAAAGTACCAACTTGATAAAAATGAACTTGCTGACCCTCTGGATGAAGCAAGTGTAAACACGCAAACGTCTCACGATATCAGATTCATTAACCGTGAGAATTTTTACCTGAAAAAAATCAACAAATCTCTCGATGCAATCAACCGTGGAACTTACGGTCTTTGTGAAGAATGCGATGCTGAAATCGGATTCGAAAGATTGAATGCACGTTTGACTGCTGAACTTTGCATTGGCTGCAAAGAAGAAGCTGAAATGGCAGAGAACAACAACTACTTCGAGAAGAAATCAAAATCTCTTGGAAGAGCACTTCACGAAACATCACGCTAATTAAAACACCAACACAACGCTAGTTCTTTTCTAAAGGCCCGTTACAGCAACGGGCCTTTTTATTTCCAGGATGGAATGTATGTCGGCGGGAGGCAGGGGCCGGAGCCGACTATTTTAAAGGGACGTATTCACCCACGGGGTGATGATATTGATTGAATTCGATATAACGAATGGCATTTTTGCCGGCGAAATTTTCTTCAAGCTGAGAAGCGATCTCTGCTTCTTTCATTTCATACTCTTTCATCAGCACTACTTTAAAAACTTTATCTGAAACGGGAACGACTTCTTTAATGACTGAAGACCACTTCGCTCCTTGAAGTTCTGACAAAAAGTCCTTTGAATTGACTCCTAGAATGAATTCACCGCTTTTATGGCCGTCGCAAAGCTGCCCCTCAACAGATTTCTCCGTCATCACTCCCACACTTCGCGCGAGGAGTTTGCCTTTTTCAAATCGGGTCCACACACAAAAGTTTCCACTATCGGTTTGAACTCTCGCGACCAGGCTGGCCCCGTAACCTCCGCAATGAAGCGAAAGATCCATGTCCGAAATTTTTTGATGACCACGATCGCCAAGCATTGCTTCAATTTCGGCCTCTATTTGCGCGCGAGTGCCGTTATAAACGCTTTTGTCGTTAAAGCTTGCTACTTTCAAAGGGTCCTTGGAATCGTACCAACAGGCCCCTTCTGAGAGCGTCCCGATTTGAGCGGAGACCCCTGCACTTAAACAGAAAAGAACTAAACCCGAGGCGACTTTCCAAAATTTCTCAATGGCCATAAGCTACCCATACTAAAAAATGAATGATCCTTGACCAAGCCTATCGGTCATTTACAAACAAAGTTTACTTTTTTAGGCGGTTAATACTATTAAGGATTTAGAATGCGCGAACTGATCTACCACGTGGTTGAAGAATTCTATAAAAAAGTCATCGACGATGTCATGATCGGCTATCACTTTGCCAAATTCCGCGATCCCGAAGTTCTGCATCATCACCTGGAGCGGCTGACTACCTTTTGGGAAATGCAGTTGACCGGAACGACTGAGGCCAAACTGGATCGACCTTTTCACCTTCTCTTTACGCATCTTCAGCTCAATATTCACCGCGGAGAGCTTGGTCGTTGGATTATGCTTTTTCATCAGACGCTCGATGACCTGGAAAAAGAAACTGGCCATCCGAATATCAAATTAATGAATGATTTGTGGAAGCAGAGAATTGCGTTGTTTGAGGAAAGATTTAAAGCACATCCTCAGATGTTCAACAAAAATTAATGGTGAGCTGGAGCGGAGTGCGCTTCTCCATGCCCTTCTCCATGCCCCTCGCCATGCCCTTCAGGCTTTTTCGGTTTTCTTTGAACGCTGCGGTTAGGGTTTTGGGCCTTGAAAGTAGCAATCACATAATCTTCTAAAATAGGCTCGCCCTCGACGCGGTCAAAAAGCCAATTGCGAGAGTAGTATTGATTAAGACGTTTCGCTTCGCTTTTTGCTTCTTCTTCTGTTTCAAAAGCAATCGCAAAAAAGACAAGACGATTATAGCGGAAAGTTTTTGAATCGAGTTTATTCACTCCTGGTGAATAATCCGAAAATTTTATAGCATCTTCCCCTTTTTCATTGGAGACAGAAGCTTCATGGGCCAGCGTGAGAAATTCTTCGGCCGTATACTTTGGGCCAGTATTCCCCTGCTTTTTAGAGCAGGAGAAAGAAAGGAGCAATGTAAGCAGTAAGACCCATTTACTCATCGTCTGTTTGTCACCTTGTGATTAGAAGTCGTTCGTCCGCCAGCTGTCTTTCCAGATGAGCTTTTGGCAGATGAATTTTTGGCATAAGATTTTGTGCCAGATGATTTTTTAGCAGGTGATTTTTTAGCAGAAGGCTTTTCAGTTCGCTTATATCTTGGCGTTGAAGACGTCTTGATTGTTTTGACGTGTTTTTTATCGGCCTTAGATTTTTTGCGTGGATTAACTTTTGCTTTAAGCTCTTCAAGCTGCTTTTTCTTCTTTTCAATTTTCGTTTTGATTTTCGGCGCAACTTTCGCTTTGAGAGCGTTGAATTTCGTTTCATCAAATGACGTCAACTTGAGGGCCGATTGATTGCGGATGGCCTCATTAATTCTTGAAACAATATTAGCGTCTTTTGGTGTGACAAGGTTGTAGACAAAACCTTCGGCCTGCATTCTACCTACGCGTCCGCAGCGGTGAATATAATAAACGGCTTCGAAAGGAAGATCGTAGTTCATTACCCAAACGAGATCATCAATATGCATACCGCGGGCAGTGATATCTGTCGAAATAAGGATTCCCCCTTCTTTTAAGAAGCGGTCATAATTTTTCTTTCTGTCTTTAGCTTCCATTTCGCCATGAAGAGAATGGACTTTAATTTTTGGAAATTTTTCGTTCATGAGAAGTGCTAGAGAATCAACTGTTTCGTGCTTATTGACGAAAATAATCCCTCTCCCCTTAGCCTGATTTTTAATGAACGCTTCCGTCATCTGATTTTTTTCTTTATCAGTCACGTAGATATTAAAAGTGCGGACGGATTGAGTGAGCTTATTTTTGTCGGCCATGTTGTATTCAGAGAATTCGATATCTGCAAAAACAGTTTTACAAAATTCTAGAAGACTTTCTGAAGAAGTCGCACTGAAAAGACCTACGTGCACAAGGCTGGCATCAGTCGAACCGTAAATATTCACAAGATCTTTTCTGAATCCCATGTCGAGAAGCTGATCAGCTTCATCCATGATCAGGTATTTTGTATTTTTAAGATTAAGTTCTTTTTTCTTCAGAGCAGAACTCAAACGGCCCGGAGTTGCAATCAGAACGTCAAAATGATCGCGGGCAAGAAGATGGTTTGTTTTTGCCCCTTCTCCACCGGCCAGAAGGCGAATACGCATTTTTGCGTGGTGAGAGATAGATTTAAAAACCTTGAATAACTGAGTTCCAAGTTCTCTTGTCGGCGCAAGAATAACGGCGCGTGGTCTTCCGGCGTTCTCTTTTGTAGGAACAATTGGAAAATCTTCTTCGTCGAATTTAAGAAGTTCGCAAACAGGAAGAGCGAAGGCCAAGGTTTTTCCTGAACCGGTTTTAGCAATAACGTTGACCGATTTTCCTTTCAGGAATTCCGGAATAACTTGTTCCTGAATATGAGTTGGTTTGGTCAGTTTATTTTCAGTTAAAAAAGAATGAATTGTAGAATGGGAAAGAATTTTTTCAAAGCTCATTAAGATCTCGCAATAGACTAAAGGTGATATTTCACCCTCAGTCTATCACGAAAGATTTGCAATTAGAAGAACAAGCGTAAATCAATTGTGTGGAGAGCAGTAAGCTTCACATCCCCGTCCATTGATTTCATTGGGGCCTTCATCGAGTACTCAAGAGACATCAGCCAAAGTTTCATTCTTGGAGAGATCGTGAAGTACTGTTTATCAACCATACCGCGTAGTTGAAGCCCTAAACGGTCTCCCCAAACGTAGGCGCCGACATCTGTTCCGGCATACACACCGTCAGAAAATCCATACCCTTTGCGTTTATGAACACCCAGGAATGGGTTTAACATCAGGGCCGAGAATCTGTAGTTTGCGTCTGCGTGAAGTCTCATGAGGGGGTCGTAGCCGTATGAAAGGTCTTTTGCGCCTTCGTCTTTTTTCTTCATTTCAGAAAGTTTCACTTCTTCGACTGAAGCCGAAACTCTGTAGTTGTCGTTTTTATAACCAAGTCTGAAGTCGGTTTGAAGAGTTGTTTCAGTGTTTTTCTTTTTTGGAAGCTCGATCTTAGTCCCACGTGCGATCATATCTGCGTTTACACGTTGGAAAATATCTGTGCGGTTTAATCCGTAAAGGTTCCAGCTTCCCATAAAGTGTTCGCCGTAAGTATAGTCGTTAAAAAAACCAACTTTGGCATCGACCTTAGCAAACAATCTCATGTCAGGGAGATTGTCATTTTGGGGATAAAAATATTGGTTTTTTAAACTGTTACAGCCAGCCTTTTCTAACGGATCAGTTAAAACGTTACAAAGATCGCCTCCGCCTGCTCCAGTTGGAACCAGAAGGTCATCGCCTGCATTATACGCACTGAATTTAGAGACAATCGCATTTTTAAGGGCCACTGGAATATCGACGTTGATGAGATCCAGAAGCATATTTGCAGTTAATTTCTCTGATTGAATACCAACGTTAGCCCCTGCATTCACAAAAGCGCGAACGTTGGGTTGAACTTTTAAATTCCAGGCAGAAAAACTAAAAATAGGAAAACCAAACGCTGCACGAACTTTGACGGTTTGTTCAGTCTTATCGTATTTCGCAAGAACCGTTTGCGCATTGGTAATTTTGTCACCAATTGTTGCTCCCGCATAATTAGTCGCATCTTTTACATCCGACACAAAGTCCGTCGCATTCTTATTTAAAGTCACGCCCATATCCAAAAAGAAATCGTGTCCGATTGGATTCAGCATCTCTTCTGTTTTTAATTTGTCATCGATTAATTTAAAACGATCGACAACGTCATAAGAAAAAGCCTGTGTGGAGACAGCGAGCATGGACATCATGGCCAATGCTTTCATTTGTTTCATAAATCCTTCCTTTCCTTGGAGTAAATAGAGAATAAAAAGTGAGCTTCTTCCATCGTAAATGATGGCGGAAAATTGTAAAGAGTTTTAAGACTCACAAATTTGTGCAGGAATAATTTGCCATCAACTCATGCGGTTTAAATTGCCCTTTTTCTTTTTTTTGATCACAATAGGTGGATGACCCCTGAACTAGTGTACATTCTTGACGTCAAATCGCCGGATCAATCTCCGAGAAAGTTAGTCGTTCACGATTTTCTTCTCGCAGGTCTGGATCCACGCAATGACCTCGTGTTGATGGATTCTCTGATTTCGCCGAAGCATTTTCATTTCAAAAATAAGAATGGACTGCTGAGTCTGCATTTCCTGGGAGAAAATGGCACAACCTTTTTGAATAATCTTCCCCTTGAACACGACAAACATTATCTTCTCGATACGGGCGATACTCTCAAATGCGGACGCATTCTCATACGCATTCGACAGGACCTTGAAAAACTGAGACCAATTTCTGAGAAAAAACTTTCTGCACAGATGGCCAATCACAAAGAGTTGCTGAATGACGTTCATCTCGCCGCTGTTGAGTCTCCCATTGAGGAAGCGCCCATTGCGGAGTTACCGGTAAAAAAGGCCATAAAACAAAAACCTCCTACACAATTCTTTGGTGCCCTGAAACTCATCCCCTACAAGATTTATTCTTTTGTCTTTGATGTGGCCTTCACTTATTTTGTGCTCACTTTTATTATTCCAGCTTCGGGTGTTCTGAATAAGGTTCAATCTTTTCTTTACCCAATGACTGAGTTTTTTAATAAGACTCTTGTGGCCGAGCATCCTGAATTTTCCCAATATAAGATTCTTTCTTTTTTTGAATTCTTCATTGTCTTTCATATCCTGATGCTCACTTGCTCTCTCATTCTCGCCAACACTCCCGGCGCCTTTTTCATCGGGCTTCATCCATCTGGCAAAAGCCGTCTGGGCAATCGATTCAAGGCCTATCTCTACAGTTTGTTCAATGTTGTTCTCTTGCCTCTTCTTGTCTTTGACATTCCCCTTTTCAGAGGGAAAAACGCCAAAGAATGGTTGAGCTTCCATACAAGAGAGCTCGCTCTTTCTCCACTCAGAAAACTTTTCAGAACAACCATTGTGCCTTCATTCATTCTGTTTTTCTTCGTTTCACCACTATTTTTAAAATTTCCTTTTGCCACGGTCGTGGTTGAAGAAAAATTAGCTGCTCCCAAATTTAAAGACGTTCACGTCCATTTCATTTCCTCACTCTCCTCTGTCTTTGGAACAGAATTAAAATCAGAACTCAACTCGCAATATTCACTTCTTCCTCTTTTTTTTCCTGGAAGAACGGGACTGACACTCTACGATCATGCCACTGGAAAATCACTCATCGTGGAAGAAGAATGGAGAATGAAAACAGAAGAGGCCCTTTTCAAACTTCGTTATGGTAATCCCTTTTCCAGTTACTATTTGCCGAATGAATCTATGAACAATGAGCTTCTGAAAACCAGGGCGTTTTCAGGAATTATGATATCTCCACTACAGTTTGCTCACGGCTTTGCTCAATTTGGATTATTTCTTGGAAACGGATTACTGTTTAAAAGTGAATTTCTTAAAAATTTTACTAAGTCAGACTCCTTTTCAATTGTCTCTTTTGATCAAAAAAATCCTTTTCTTTTACTGACTTCTTCAAGTGAACAAATGCTTTTTTGGTTCACTCCCAAAGAATTGATCGCTTTTAGAATTACGGCCCCTAAACAAACAAAACTCCTTGATCATTTCACTCGGGATATCCTGGCGGGCATGCGTTTTACACAGGCCTACGGAGAGAAGCTCAAAACACCGGAAATACTGGAAACTTTAGAGGCTTTTGAGAAGGGAAAGCATCAAACGCTTTTGACTTATTACATCTATGAGGCTAAAAATCAGGACAAAAAAAACGATCAGGCCTGGCGCAGTTTCTTGAAGAAAAATATTCTTCAAACAAAGCTTGCATTAAATGGCATCACTAATAAAAATATTGAAAAGTCCTTCGACGATATCCTGAAAACAATTCAGTGACACAAGAGCGAATGGAAAAGGCAGAGACAAAATGAGCGAACGTATTCAGGACAAAGTTAAGGAACATTTTAAATTCAAACTAGAGCACGTGGATAAAAACTGCAAGGCCCGCGCTGGAACAATTACGACTCCTCATGGAGAAATTCCTACTCCTGTTTTCATGCCCGTTGGAACTCATGGAGCGATCAAAGCGCTTCAACCAAAAGTTCTCGAAGATATGGATACAAAAATTATTCTTTCTAACACTTATCACCTCCACCTCACACCAGGCTCAGACCTGATTAAAAAAGCAGGTGGTCTTCATAAATTTATGAACTGGCCTCGCCCAATCCTGACGGACTCTGGTGGATTCCAGGTTTTCTCTCTTCAAAAAAAATCCATCAAAGAAGAAGGGGCTGAATTCAAAGATCAGAAAGGAAATAAAATTCTTCTTTCTCCGGAAACATCAATCACTATTCAACAGAACTTAGGTTCTGACATCATGATGGCCTTTGATGAATGTATTCCTTATCCGGCGACACGCGATTACACCAAAAACTCAATGGACAGAACGCACCGCTGGCTCGATCGCTGTATCGAAACCTGGAACAACCCAAAGCAAGCGCTTTTCGGAATCATTCAAGGATCAACTTACAACGACCTGAGAAAAGAGTGTGTGGATGAGCTTATCAAACGCGATCTTCCCGGCTACGCTATCGGCGGAGTTTCTGTTGGTGAAGGGGCTGAATGGATGGAAAAGATTGTGAGCTTTACGGCTCCACTTATGCCTGTCGATAAACCAAGATATGCAATGGGAATTGGCAACCCGGAAGACTTGATCATGCTTTGGGAAAATGGAATCGATATGAGTGACTGTATCATTCCAACTAAGTTCGCCAGAGGGGGAACTCTCTTTACATCAAGAGGAAAAATAAGAATCAGACATAGAAATTATCGTAGAGATTTTTATCCTATTGATGTCAGTTGCAGTTGTTATACTTGTAAAAATTTTACCCGCGCCTATATCAAGCATTTATTTGACTCGAACGAAATTCTTGGACAAGTTCTTGCGACCACACACAATATTGCTTTTTACAAAGGTCTCGCTGAACAAGCGCGCACGGCCATTTTGAACGATCGCTTCCTTGATTTTAAGAAAGAATTCTTTACGCATTACAAGCGCGATACGAATGACGATGGGGATGATGGAGCAGACGCTTGATACTCATGAAATTGATTAATGATCTCTTTGCTACGATTTCGGAATATTATATTTTCGGCATTATCCCTTTGGACACAACATTGCACGTTGTTGTCGGCTTTTTAGTGACATTTGTCGGTTTAAAAATGGGATTTCGTTTTGGAAGAGTTTTCCTTTTTCTCCTTGCTCTGGAAACGATTAAGGCCACGCATGCGGCCATGACGATTGATCATGATTGGCTTCATGGGGCCAAAGAATTTTTCGCGACATTCACTTATCCTGCGTGGGTCTATCTCATACGCAAAATGAAAGCAAAAAAGGCTGAAAATCCTTTAGAAAGTGAAAATATAATATAAAGATTTCCTGTTTTTAAATGAAACTATCCTATACTAGTATTGAACAAGTTATAGGAGTTTCTTTTGAATAAATGGCGGAACCTGCTCGGCAAAATCGAGTTTCATTTTTTTCTCGCAATTATAACGGTTCTGGCATTTTGCTGGCCTTTTTTCACGACGCCTAACCTGAGTAACAATATCTTTGTCTTTTATTTCTTTTTTGCAAGCTGGTTAACGGTCATTGTTATTCATTTCCTCATGGATCGATTTTCTTTTGATGAAAATGATCGCACAGATGAGGAGAAGAAATGATTTCATTAAGCACACTCATCTTTGCGCTGTCTGCTTATTTGCTTTTTTTGTTTGCGGTTGCCACTTACGGTGAAAAAATAAGCAAACGTCCAAAAAGTTTTTTTCAAAATCCCTATGTCTACTCTCTCTCTCTGGCCGTCTATTGTACCAGTTGGACTTACTACGGCTCAGTCGGTTCGGCCTCAAATAATGGTTTTTTATTTCTAACGATCTATCTCGGGCCAACGATTGCCATTGTGCTTTGGTGGGAAGTTTTAAGAAAACTAATCCGATTAAAAAACCGCTTTAATATGACCAGCATTGTAGATTTTATTTCTGTTCGCTATGACAAGTCTGAAGGTCTTTCCATATTAGCAACTCTGTTTATTCTATTTGGTCTTGTTCCCTATATATCTTTGCAATTAAAGGCCATCATTCAAACGATCAGCATTCTGAGTGCAACAACGGAAAACCAGATGAGCATCGGCCCTTTTGTCGTTGTCGTCATGACCTTGTGTCCGATTTTATTTGGTATGAGAAAACTGAATACGACAGAACGCCATCCAGGGATGGTTCTTGTTCTCGCTCTTGAATGTCTTCTTAAACTTGGTGCCTTTCTCGCCGTAGGATTTTTTGTCACTTATACATTGAATCACGGCATTGGTGATATTCTTGGCAAAATCCCTCAAATCTATGCCGACTCTTCTCTTTCTTTCATGGGACATGGATCTCATCATGAAACTTTGACTTGGATGACCTATCTTCTTCTTGGATTCACTGCCATTCTCTTTTTACCAAGACAGTTTCATATTGCCGTTATTGAAAATAATAATGAGAAACATATTAAAACGGCTAAGTGGGTTCTTCCTCTCTACTTGTTGCTTATCAATTTCTTTGTTCTCCCTATTGCGATCGGTGGTCGAATCGCAGGTTTTTCTCCCTTAAAAGCAGATTATTTTGTTCTCTTGCTGGCCCAACTAAAAGGCAGCACGGCCTTTACATTGGTCGTTTTTCTTGGTGGATTTTCAGCGGCCGCCGGAATGATTTTGATTGAAACAGTGACTATCTCGACAATGATTTCTAACAATATTTTTCTTCCCATTTTTTCCCGAACGAAGTCATTTTCGTTTATGACAAAGCATCTTTTGAAACTGAGATGGCTGAGTGCTTTTTTGATTATTCTCTTCTCTTATCTTTATATGCAACTCATCGATGACAAATTGAATCTTGTTTCTATTGGGATGATTTCATTTGCTGCAGTTTTGCAGTTCGCTCCGCTTGTCATCGGTGCCCTTTATTCGAAAAAAGGAAGTAAGGTAGGAGCCTATGTTGGCTTTTCAGCGGGGATGATTATTTGGTTTTATACTCTCGTTGTTCCTACACTAATTGCCAGCGGTTTTCTCGATGCCTCTCTTTCAAGCGAAGGCCTTTTCCACCTCTCTTTTTTAAGACCAGAAGCTCTTTTTGGTCTCAATGATTTGGGGTATCTCACTCATGCAGTTTTCTGGAGTCTTGTTTTCAACGTCAGCGGCTACGTTCTGTTTTCACTTCTTTATCCGCCATCATTGAGCGAACAAAGAATTGCAGAGGAATTTGTTTCAGCTCTTCCTAAAGAGAAACCAGAAGATTTTGATTTGGGATCAGAATATGAAACTATCTTATTGGAGAAGAAGAAAAATGAATTTTTTGATTTGCTCGGCCGCTATTGCAGTTTTGATGAAGCCCACAAGATCTGGGAAGAAGCCTTGCTTAATTCGGGATTGCAGGACAAAGAAAAGATATCTGTTCTCAAACTGGCCGAACTTACAAGCGAAATAGAAAAAGGTCTCTCTGGGTTTATTGGAACTTCAGCGTCCCACAACAGTATCGTGCGCTCCAAAATCATAGGCAAGGCCGAAAATGAATCGCTGTTGCGTATTTACAGCGGTCTGTTGACAGATATGAGGATTAATCCTGCTGAGTTAAAGAAACAAATCATCCTTTATCGTGAAAAAGAAAAACTCATGCACAAAGAAACTCAGCTTCTCGCCGATCTTGTGAAAAAGAAAGCTGAAGAACTGGAAGAGCAAAAAAATCTGATGTTTCATGCTTCGAAGATGGCCGCATTAGGTGAGATGGCCGCAGGCATTGCTCACGAAATCAACAATCCACTTTCCATTATCAGTCTTAACAACCACATGCTTCTGCACCAGATCGAGCAAGACCATCTCGACCGGGACAATATCAAACGCTTCGTGAAGAATATCGAAATCACAGTGATGCGAATTTCAAAGATTATCACAGGCCTTAGAACAATCTCACGTGACGACAGCAATGAAGATTTCGCAACAAACCGCTTCGGCGATATTCTGGATGACGTTCTCGCCCTTTCAGGTGAAAAATTTAAAGTGCACGGTATTGATTTACGAGTTTCTGTCGATGAATCAGTGGCGGATTTAAAATTCAAATGCAGAAGAGTTCAGCTTTCTCAAGTGCTGATCAATCTCCTAGGTAATGCTTACGATTCGGTTGAGAACTTGGAACATCCCTGGATTGCCATAGAAGCAAAAATTGAAAAAAATTGCCTTGTGATTTTTGTAAGTGATGCCGGGCCAGGTATCCCGCTTGAGCTTCAGGAAAAAATCTTTCAGCCGTTCTTTACAACAAAAGAAGTGGGCAAAGGAACTGGTCTGGGCCTGAGTCTTTCGAGTTCAATCATCCGCGCTCATAAAGGAGAGATTACTATCGATAACTCCTCTCCTCACACCCGCTTCGTCATCAAAATTCCCATCATTGAATAAAAAAAAGGCCCTCGCGAGAGGGCCTTTTTCATTAAAGTTTTGATTCAATCATCTTCGACAATAACCCTGTGAGTTTTTCCAGGTTATTGTAAGTGATATTATGGAACATCGAAATTCTAAACTGGTTTCTTCCCAATTTTCTATAACCATCGATTCCGTATACAACTTTTTTCTTTTCCAAAAACTTGATGACATCGTCAACGTTAACTTTTGGATCAACATCTATTGTCGCTACAGCAATTGATCTGAATTCTTTTTCTTCAATGTATGGTGAAAGGTATGGCTTGCTTTCTGCCCATCCATAAAGAAGATCTGCTTTTTTCTTCGCCTGAAGTTGAACTTCTTCATAGCCAAGAGTGTTCATCAATTTGATTTGTTCATTCATCATAAAAAGCGTAGCAAGCGCTGGCGTATTGTATGTCTGATTGGCTTCCGAATTCGTGATAGCATTATTCCAATTCATGATGTCTGGAACGTATCTCGATTTGTCCGCTGCAATCTTCTTTGCGCGCTCAAGAGCTTTTGGAGACATGATTGCAACCCAAAGACCACCATCAGAAGCAAAAACTTTTTGAGGAGAAAAGAAATAAATATCAGTTTTAGAAACATCACAAGGGCATTGTCCGCCGCCGGAAGTTGCGTCGACAGCAAGAATTGTGTTCTGATCTACAACTGGAAGTTGTGACAGTTGAACACCTGTTGAAGTTTCATTCAAAGTAACGGCGATTACATCTGAACCTGGCATCATCTTTCCATTGATTCCTTTTCCGAAAGGAACGCTGACTTGTTCAGCTTGAATCCATGGAATCAGTTTTGAAGATTTGTACCATTTTTCAGAAAACTCTCCACAAGTGAAGTGAGTAATTTTCTTTTCAACAATACCAAGACCAATCATATCGAAAAGAAGCGTGGCCCCACCGTTGCCTAAAACAACGAGGTAATCTGAAGGTACATTAAAGTACTTCATCAAACCTTCTTGAATTTCTTTTACTACATTTTTGATAGCAGGTTTTCTATGAGAAGTTCCCATGTAATGCATGCCTGTACGGTGCAATGACATAAGAAATTCTTCTGGAACAAGAGAAGGTCCTGAACCAAAACGGGGATCACTTGGAATTAAATTTTCTGGAATCTGGAAGTTATCAAACATAAGTCTTTCCTTGGTAGGGCTTTGTAACTTTTTTCTATGAGTTTTAACATTGCCATAATATCAAAATATTTGAAAGAATACTAAGCGATTATGCAAAATACAAAATACCCAATCGTTTTACTCATCCTTTGTTTTTTCTCTTCAATGGCCCTTGGGTATACCTACGATGCCTCCCTTTCAGTGGGGAATCTCTGCGAATATATTGGCAAGATTCAAACGGATGAAAATGGCGCAACAAACTCCTGCGAATTCAATCCCTACTTATCTGCTTCTATGGAAGTTCCGCTGACTAATCAATTTTTTGTTTCACCAGAAGCAGGTTTTAGTTTTCCCAAAAAAGGTCGCGATGAAAATATAAGCAAGATGTCACTCTTTCTCTTGGCCAATACTAAGTACAAATGGAATTTTTTCTATTTAATAGGCGGGGCCGGATTTTATTTCACCCGAATTTCGGCGGGTGGAGGAACTGAAGAATTGAACAACGGAAACTCCACTTCAGCCTTTCCACTCCCAGAAGGCGCCGTGTATTCACGCAATTTTATTTTAAATGCAGGCCTTGGATTTGATTTCGCAAAAAATGTAAGTGCGGATCTCCATACGTATATTTTCAATTTACTCAAATCGGAAGATCGTGCCTTTTCAATTTTGGTCAATGGCACTTATCATTTTGGAGAACTTTAATGAAAACGCTGATCACAATTTTTTTCATTATTCTCATTCAAAGCGCAGAGGCCTTCACTTTAAATAATTCTGCGACACTCACGTTTAATAAAAATGAAGTTAAAGTCAATATCGGAGCACCAGCTGGTCGCAGTTGCCAGAATCTTGGTGTTGATGAAAATGAATTGCTTTCCATCGTCTCGGACGCTGTTGATCAATATTGGAACCGGGCCCCTACCAGTCGATTAAAATTGCGCGCAGGCAGTGTTAAAAGTGTCACGGCCGCTTTTGGAACCGATGAAATTTGTGTTCAGGGCACGTCATGTACGCCCAACAGCGCGCTCGCTGTGGATAGTGATATTCTTATCGTCTGCAATGGCGATACAAACAATTTGAATTTTTCGACTCCTGGAGTTCTCGCTATCACTGTCCCCAACAATATTTCGGGAAAATCCATTCTGGGTTCTTTAATCATGATCAATGACAAAGGAACAAATCAATTTAAATACAAAAGCCGCGATGAAAAAATATCCATTATCGCTCATGAAATCGGACACGCTTTTGGCCTGGGCCATTCGCCGGTAAAAGATTCATTGATGTATTATGCAACGGTGAATATGAGAAAGTTTTTGGGAGCAGATGATATCGACGGCATCAGTTATCTTTACCCGAAACAACAGCCCGTCACTTGCGGTTCAGTAGATACTACTGGTGATTCTACTGGAAATAAAAATCCCAACACATGGTTGGGACTTTTGATTGGATTTATTTTTATAGCACTCGTTAATCAGTTACGATATTTGAAACTGCGTCCGCGTTTTTGACATTCGCGTTCGTATTCTTCAAGCCATCTTTGTTCTTCATCAGTCAGAAGAGATTCATTAATCAAGTCCGGATCAAATCCGACATAAACTAAACTTTTAAAACGAAGCATACCGTTTAATGAAGGATGCTTTTCAATGGCGACAACGTTTTCAAGACGGACGCCGCCGTAACCTGGAATATAAATTCCCGGCTCAATTGATCCCACTGTCTTTTCCTTAAGCGGAATATTGGATGTTGTAGAGAGACGGAAGCCGCCTTCGTGAACATTGATTCCAACTCCGTGACCAGTGCCATGATTGTAATTGATTCCGTATTTAAACACGGGCTGTCTCGCCAATCCATCGATCAATGAACCCCACGTTCCCTCTGGGAAAACGGCATTCAGAGTGTGAAGAATGGATTTGAGAACTGTGGTGTAAATTTCTTTTTGTCTTTCTGAAGCGTTTCCACCAGAGAGAAAAGATCTTGTTGTATCCGTGGCATAGCCTGATTCAAAATAACCACCGGAATCAAGAAGAACAAATTCTCCAGCTTTAAATTCCACATCCTCACTTGGATTTGAAAAGTGAATGATAGATGAATTCGGCCCGAACGCGGAAATGGTTTTAAAACTTTGTTCAAGAGCGCCGTTGTTTGCATAGAACTCATTGCACTTGTTGTAAAAGTCGAGTTCCGAAAATTTCGCTCCGGCCTTCACTTGCTCTTTAACCCACGTGATCGTTTCAAAAATCGCTTGGTCGCCTCTATTGAATGAGCTTTCCATTGATTTCAATTCAACTGGATTTTTTAGAGCGTGGTAAGGAACTAGTCCTTCGGATTTATTCTCAAGCTTCTCTTCACCGAAGTGAGCTGAGAGCTTTTGAAAATCGGCCACGTTAAGTGAACGATCAGAATAGAAAACTTTTTTCAGGGAAATATCTGAAAACAATTTTTCAACAAAAGAAATGTTTTCAAGGAAATCTTCTACTCTTGAAAAGCTTCCTGTCATGAATTCCACATTAGGATTAGTGACTTCACCTTCTAGTCCTTCCATCAACAAATAAACGCGTTCATTGGTTGCGAGCGCTTTAGCTCTGAAAGTGCTCTGATAAGGCATTTCAAAACGACGAAGATTTGTTATCCACGCGATTGAATCTAGCGCCGTAATATAGAAAGCTTCACCAGGTTTCAGGATGCGCTGACATTTTTCAAAAGTCGTTTCGCCGACAAGATCAATTGATGGTTCAAGAATTTTTTTATTGAACTCTTCAGTTTTAAAATCAATAACGTCCCAAAGTTCAGCATTATTAAACGATGTGACTTTTGAATACGTTTCAAAATGTTTGCAAAGGGAGAGATCAATGCGATCGCCTTCAACTCCGAGAGATTTTAGTTTTCTTTCTGTCATGATTTTATTCATGGCATCTCTCATGCCCATGCCATAGGGAACTTTAAAAACTTCCACCAGCTTCGGGTCCACTTCCATGTCGGCCTGTTCGTAGTATCGACCGTCAACAAAAAGAACCACTCGCCCTTCAAGGGGAACAATCACTTCCGCCGTTGAGCCGGTAAAATTAGTGAAATAATAGCGGTGAGAATCCGCCAACGGCACATATTCGTTGAGAAAGATGTCGTTCGTTGAGACGTAGAAAGAGTCTAGCTTTCGGGCCTTCATAAAGCCTTTGAGCTTTCCAATATTCGCTTCAACCTCAAGATTTGTTAAAAATCGCTCTTTTGCCATACAAACTGAACCTTTTTACTAAAGTTATTTAGAAATATGCCGATAACGGCGCTAGAGATTATAACCCAATGTAGAGAGTATATGAAACCAAAACTCCATCCTATTTTCATTATTGTCGGCCTCTTTCTCTTTAAAGTAGGGATTGTGGACAATATGAGACACTTCGGCCATTCAGAACACGCACAGGCACGCTACGTCGCCAGTGAAGCGCCGACGTCTAATGCCTTAAAACCGATCCGCTAAAAAGCTAAGATCGCAGCAATTGCATGAAATGATCGCCTCTATGAGCGTAATTTTTGAATTGATCAAAAGAAGGAAAACCTGGAGAAAATAACAAGACACTTTCATTCTCTTGTTTTTGCGCTCTCACATCTGAAACCACGGCCTCTAGTGTACCGCTTTTTTTATAGGCGACTTTGCCTTTCATCTCGCTTTCAATTTCATCCGCCATTTCACCAATGAGATAAAATTGCTTCACATGCTCCTTCAAGAAATCGAGATAAGGAAGGATCGAATCGCCGTGCCCGCGTTTTTTTCCGCCGATAATTAGAGATAACTCGCCTAGCCCTTCCATCGCCTTCACGGCCGTCATCGTGGCATCCCAGTTTGTGCTTTTGGCATCGTTGTAGACTTTAAAATGAGGAAGATCTTTAACGCCGTCAACGTATTCAATACGGTGATGAACGCCGGCAAATGTATTGATGCTTTTTTGGATGGCCGCAGGAGACAGACCAATCACATCAGCGGCCTCCAGAATAAAGTTTAAATTGACTTTATTGTGAATACCCGGAAGTTTGAATTGAGATAAATCGTAAGAGCTGACAGGATGTTTTGTGTTCACTGTGCGCTTTTGCCCTTTTTGTTTTTTTGCCCATTCAGCGACAAAGACAAAATCTTCGGGATAAATGAGAACGTCCTGCTCGGTAAAATTATTGGTGATCCAGAATTTGGCACGGCCGTAATCTTCAATAGAAGTATAACGTTCTCCGTGGTTTTGATACAGATTCAAAATCATCGCTACGTTAACATGAAAATGATCAATGCTCTCGAGTTGAAAACTGGAAAGCTCGAGAAGAATAAAATCCACCTCAGGTTTGTTCTGCCAAATATCGTAAGCATAGTCGCAAAATGGTGTGCCAATGTTTCCACCAACAAAAACTTTTTTGTGACCCATCTCGATCATTTCACCGAGAAATGTTGTCGTCGTCGTTTTTCCATTAGTCCCAGTAATACCAATAATTGGTTTTAATTTTCCGACTGATTCAAGGTAGCGATAAGCGAGTTCAATTTCTCCTGAAACAGGAATTTTTTTGCGATGGAGGGATTCAAGGAGCGAATGATCGCGCGGAATGCCCGGAGACAAAATAACGAGATCAACTGTATCTAAAACTTTTGGAAGATGAAGATCATCCTCAGCATAACAATTATTTATTGAGGTATAGTCGAGAACTCCCGGCGCTTTGGCCCAATTCTGGACTTCACCTGAGTTAATCGCGATGGTTTCGGCCCCCAAGGCCTTGAGCATCCGCAGGGCAGAGAGCCCGGAAACTCCCATGCCGTAGACTGCAATTTTTCTGTCGCTCAAATTCAACTTTTTTATATTTTGCATGGGTGGTATTGTCCTCTTATGAATATTAAAAGTCAGGCCTTAAGCCTTAGGGATTTTCTCTCTCGCTACTCGCGTATGTGGGAAGATGAAATCATGAATCAGTACCCCGAAGCGGTGGCCTTTTATCCACCGGAATGGGTAGAGCTCCTAGATACGCTTTCGCCATCGGAATTATACGACATCGATTGCAAAAAAATCATTCCTAAAATCCAGGATTCTGGTTTTGCCACCTTCATGCAGGAGGCTATTCTTCTCTCTGATTTACCAGTAATCCCCGAAAGACCCCTGCCTCCCATGGAAGATTGGGCCTATAATGGAATGAAAAAAAAGAAGCGCCATGAAATTGAGCGCATCGTTCCGCGCCTCAAAAAAATCAAATCTCACTTTGATTACGTTGTCGATATAGGCGGCGGCGTGGGCCACCTTTCCCGTGTTCTGTCTTTGTATCATTCGATCCCCTCAGTCTCGCTTGATCGCGATGCTTATTTTCAAGAGATCGGAAAAGAACGTTTGAAAAAATTCCGCCATCCACGAGGGGCAGCGGAAATTAAATTTGTCAATGTGACCTTCGGTTCAGAAACTGAAAAAGAAACTTTAAAAGATGTTTTTAAAACAGACTCATTCTCTCTTGGCCTGCACACATGCGGGGGTCTTGCTGTTCATCTCATTCAGAATACCGTGGAGAATAAAACAGCGGGCCTTTTAAGTTTTGGTTGTTGCTATCACCGACTTGATCCCAAAAGAGAATTTCCCCTATCCCACTTTTATCGCAAAGAAGGATCGCTCCCTTTGAATCTTTTTGCCCTAAGTCTGGCGACTCGTTCACATGCCCAGATGGATTTTGAAGTTTATAAAACTAAAGAGAGAGTCAAATACTACCGCTATGCCCTTCATTTGTTTCTCATGAAACATTTCAACAATAAATATTTCACTGATGTAGGTGAATGCCCTATCAAGACTTATTGGGGTCCATTTGCGGATTATATTCGCAGCAAATTGACTGAGCTCAAACTTGATCATCATTTTACGGACGATGAGCTCAATGAGTTTTATCACTCCAGTGGCACTCAAAAACAACTGCGCACGATGTGGCTTTGCAATCTTATCCGCTGGCAACTTGGTCGCCCTTTAGAAGTTTATCTTTTATTAGATAGAGTGCTTTACCTTGAAGAAAGCGGTTATCATGTTTCTGTCGAGCAATACTTTGACGAACCTCTTTCTCCCAGAAACATAGGGATTCTGGCGACTAAATGGACATCCAATGACTAAAAAATGTTTCTTCGCCTTCTTTTCGTTCTTTATTGTTTGCACTGCTTTATTTGCAGATGAATACAGAGAAAAAATCAGACCTATTTTTGAAAATCGCTGCATAGCTTGTCACAGTTGCTACACCAGTCCTTGTCAGCTCAACCTCTCAAGCTATGAAGGTTTTGAACGAGGCGCTCACCGTGAAAACGTTTATAACGGAACGAGAATCGACAGCATAACGCCGACAAGACTGGGCATTGATGCCAGAGATGCTTACAGCTGGCGAAAAATGGGATTTATTTCTGTGAATACCAGCACTGACAATGAAAAAAATCTTTTCACTCAAATGCTGAGAACAAGCCCTATAGAATTGCGAGATCTGCACGCCAATTCTGTTGAAGAAAGTATGACTTGTCCAAGAGACGTTGAATCCCTCAAAAATATTTTCTCACGAACTGAAGATATCAAGATGCCCTATGGTCTACTCCCACTCAAAGATCAGGAAATCAATACACTGAAGACGTGGATCAAAAAGGGCGCACCGGGCCCGGAACAAAAACTTTCAATCCCTAAATCCGTTGAGCTGGAAGTTCGTGAATGGGAAATGTTTTTAAACAAACCAACGTTGAAAGAAAAACTTGTTTCGCGCTATTTATATGAACATCTTTTTCTCGCTCATATTTATTTTGAAAAGGAACCAAGACAATTCTTTCGTATGGTGCGATCGAAGACGGAATGCGATCTGGGAATTGATGAAATCGCCACAAGAAGGCCTAACGACTATCCAGGCATTAATCAGTTTTACTATTGTCTGAAGCCCCTTGATGAAATCATTGTCGCCAAAAACCACATGCCTTTTCTTTTTTCCAAAACGATACTTGATTCAACTAAGAAAATTTTTTACTCAAAAAATTGGCACGTAAGTTTTAAAAAGCTGGAAGACTCTTACTCAAATAAAATAGCAGAAAATCCTTTTCTCGCTTTTAAAGATATTCCACCGGCCGCGCGCTATCAGTTTCTTCTTGATCACGCCTATTATATGGTCAGCACTTTTATTAAAGGCCCTGTGTGCTACGGCAGCAATGCTTTGAATTCCATTCAAGAACAGTTTTTTGTTCTCTTTCTTAAACCTGAATCAGGTTATCTTTCAAAAAATAATAAGGTTGACGAAAAAACACTCGAGCTTCTGATTTTGCCAGGAGCCTGGGGCTCTGATGTTAAGTTAAAAGACTCCATTCTTCTCACCAATTCAATTGCGCAAAAACGCGAAGAGTATCGCAAGAAGAAAAGAGATTGGATGAAAAAACAATTTCCTCATGGGTATTCTTATTCTGATCTATGGGATGGCGATAAGAAAAATGATAACGCTGTTTTGACTGTGTTCCGACACGATAACAACGCTGTGGTGACGAAAGGCATGACTGGTGATTTATCAAAAACTGTTTTTGTTCTCGACTACTCTCTTCTTGAAAGACTCGTCTATAATCTCGTCGTGAACTTTGATGTTTTCGGAAATGTGGGCCATCAACTATTGACTCGACTTTATATGGATTATATCCGCATGGAAGCGGAAGAAAATTTTCTTCTCTTTATTCCTAAAGAGCAACGACTTGCCATGAGACAGGAATGGTATAAAGGCCTTTTCACAGAGGCGAGAATGAAGTACATGTTTCCCTTACTGGTTCAGGACGTGCAGACAAAAATTCATTACAAAAATCCGTCTGAGGCCAAAGCGGAGTTTATCGATCATGTTTACTACGAATCGATGGCACCAAACGTACGCGGTCCAGTGGATACATTAAACTGGAAACAGATCAAAATTGAAAAAGGGACAACAGATCCTGTCGAAGCATCGCTTCGCGAATTGGCCTCAGTGAAACCAGAAGGTCGCTGGCGCTTTCCAAACTTCTTTCCAGAGTCCAGCTATCTGATCGTCAAAAAGAAAAAAGGAATGGATGTTTACACTGTGATTCGAAATCGTGAACACGAAAACATTTCGTGGATTTTAATGGAGTCACTAAGACTGGCCCCAGATGAGGATACGCTCACATTCGTTAAGGGCTTCAAGGCCTTTTATCCTAACTTCTTTTTTGTCGTGGACGAAACTAAAGTGGGTTCTTTTATCGAACAAACTAAAAAAATTACGAATGCGACCGAGTACAAAGAATTAGAGAAGACTTATGGTCTTTCTCGTCTTTCTCCTGAATTCTGGCCGATGTTTGATTCTCTTTATCAGAAATTTTTAGAAACAGATCCGGAAGAAGCGGGACAGTTAGATCTGTCCCGCACTTTCATGCAATAAAATTATCGAAGAAAAAGCATATCGTAGTACTTAGGCAGACTGTAAAATTGATTCGGAATCAACTCTTCCAGCTCGTTACAGACAGTGGCCATCGTCGTTGATGTTGTCATCAATTCAGAGGCAATTTTCTCTGCGTATTTCTGATGATCAGAATGATCGCCGTTCAATTCTTTGGCAAGGCTTTGTGAAAGAGCGTGAATTTCATCAATCTTCGCTGTCACTTTTTTAAACGATTCCATTTCGAATTGTGAAGAGACTCCAATCTGTTGCTGATCTTTGATAATATCAGCGAGGACTTTTTTGTACTCGAGACCTGATGGAATAACGAACTGGTGAATCATATCGATTTGTGTTTCAAGTTCGATCTCTCTGATCTTGATATATCTTTCAAGAAGAACATTGTAACGAGTGTCGATTTCTTCAGCTTTAAAAATGCCCAGCTCGACTAAGAAGTTATATGTTTCTTTCTCAGTCATGGTCTTTAAAGCTTCAGGAGTTGTGCGAAGATTAGGAAGGCCTCTGCGTTTTGCTTCTTCAACCCATTCTTTTGAATAACCGTCTCCGTTGAAAACAGCGACATGAGATTCAGAAGCAAGTTTTTTAGTCAAAGCAGTGAGCGCTTGATCTACTGTCGACCCTTTCGCCAGTTCAGCTTCGAGATAAGCATTGGCTTCATTCATTACATCAGTCACAGCTGCATTCAGAATCGTCATCGGAAAACCAATCGCGTGGCTTGAACCAACAGCGCGGAATTCAAATTTATTTCCAGTGAAAGCAAAAGGAGATGTTCTGTTTCTGTCAGTGTTGTCGCGAAGAAGATGAGCAAGCTGACTAGTTCCCAGATCAATGACTTTATTCATCGAAGGAGAAAATGTTTTCTCTTCAGCAATGGCCTGGAAAATATGCCCAAGTGTATCGCCGAGGTAAGCAGAAATAATTGAAGGAGGAGCTTCGTTGGCCCCAAGTCTATGATCGTTCCCTGCTCCTGAGATGGCCATGCGAAGAGCTTTCGAATGACGGTGAAGAGCTTTCACGATAATCGCTACCGTCGCCAGAAAGCGAAGATTGGATTGCGGTTCAGAGCCTGGTTCAAGAAGGTTTAATCCATTGTTGTCGCTCATTGACCAGTTGACGTGTTTTCCCGAGCCGTTGATTCCCGCGAATGGTTTTTCATGCAAGAGAACCATCATATCGTGTTTCTCAGCGATTCTTCTCATCGTCGTCATGACCATCTGATTGTTGTCAGCGGCCACGTTGGCTTCAGAGAAAATCGGAGCGAGTTCAAATTGCGCCGGAGCAACTTCGTTGTGGCGAGTTTTCGCTGGAATACCGAGGCGGTGAAGTTCGTAATCTAATTCTTGCATGAACGCGAGAACGCGATCAGGAATTAAACCGAAATAGTGATCTTCAAGCTGTTGGTTACGGGTTGTCAGTGCTCCAAAAAGAGTTCTGCCTGTCATCACAAGATCTGGACGAGCGTAATAAAAAGATTTGTCGATAAGGAAATATTCTTGTTCTGCTCCACAAGTGGTGTGAACGACAGTTGTTTCTTTGTGACCAGCGAGATTCATGAACTTTGTCGCTGCTTCAGAAAGTTTTGAAATAGATCTAAGAAGCGGAGTCTTAACATCGAGAGCGTCGCCATTATAAGAAACGAAGGCCGTTGGAATACACAGCGTTCTTCCGTTTGTCGATTCCATTAAAAACATCGGTGAAGTCAAATCCCATGTTGTGTAACCGCGAGCTTCGAATGTCGAGCGCGATCCACCGTTTGGAAATGAAGAAGCATCCGGCTCACCCTGCATAAGCTGAGAGGCCGATAGTCTTTCGATTGGCTTGCCGTCTTTTAGTTGAAAAAAAGCATCGTGTTTTTCTGCCGTTCCGCCTGTGAGCGGTTGGAACCAGTGACAGAAATGGGTCGCACCGTTTTTAACGGCCCAGTCAGTGACTGCTTTTGCTACTGCTTCAGCATGATCTTTTTTTATACCGAGACCAGCATCGATCGCCTTCACGATTTCTCTTTTGGTCGCATCAGAAATGTCTTCAGATTTTTTGAAATCAAAAGTGAGTTCGCCATAATAATCGCTCACGCGCTTAGGGATGCCTCGATTGTCTTTTGGGATTTCGAAATGTCTTGGTGTTCTTGAAGTGGCCTTGCTACGAAGAGCAGAAACGGTTGATTCGGTCATTGGTCCTCCAGACGTATGAGTTATAGTCTCTCGGACCTAGATTATAGGAAGGAATAAACAAAGATTAAAGAAGTATCTTTAAAATTTAAAGAGTTTTGAGGCACATCAGCGCGACCATAGCGAACATCAACAGTAATGTTGCTAGAGTTGCCTGCATTTCTTCCGGCATCATGGGGGCAATCCTTAGTAAAAAATTTGAGTTCCCTTTTATGGCAAACTTTTCTAGACTCTTCAACACCCATTGCAGAAATGACTCATGAAAATAACACACGAAGTTCAAATTTCTTCCGACAAAGATGCCTTTACGAACTCACGTGAAGCGCTGGCGACTCTCCTTAAACAAGAAATGATTTCTGTCATAAACTTAAAAAGCGATTTAGAGCTCATAAATTACCAAAATCTCAAAAATTTTCCGGACTATGTGCTTTCTCTCTCCCACACCAAAGGCGCGGGAGCGGCGGTTCTCGCTAAGAAGTCAGACTATAAATCTTTGGGAATTGATATCGAATGGAGCGATCGCAATTTAAAAGATGAAGCTTCGAGGTTCTATCGCCATCCCGACGATTCTCCTTTTTATCAAAATAAACTGGAATTATGGACGATGAAAGAAGCGGCCTTCAAAGCGCTCTCTCCTCGTGGATTTTCAGGAGTGCTGGTTTTATCAAAAATCGTTATAAAGGATGGGGAGTTTTTCACGCATGAGCAACCATCTATCCGCGGCCGTGTCGAAACCTATTTAAAAAAAGTTGATAACAAAAATCTATGGGTGGCCATCGCCTACACAACTTAAACAACTTTGAAATAATCAATCGCCATCGAATAAACTTCCTCTGTACCCGATTGATGAATCACCTTGTGTGACTCTTCAATCGCGCGATTCAAAATTTCCAAAATATCTTTGAAGGATTTTTTATCCATCGTAAAAACAGAGGAGAAATGTAAATTCTCTTTAAACTTTTTCTCCTGAATGGATTTAAGCGCAAGAGTTCTGAGACTGACTTGATAAGGCACATTCATGGAAGAATTCTTGGGAAGGTGAATGCTTTCGCCTGAAAACTTCCACTTCTCTTCTCCGCGCTCAAAAGTTTTCGTTACGAGATGATACTCTTCTAAAAATTTCAGTGTCGCTTCGACCTGAACTGTACTGAGATTAAATCTTTGGGCCAATGTTTCAATGGTTTGAAAATGACGTGAAGAAGTTGAGATATGAATTAAAAGCGGCATAAAGCTCGCAAAATATTTTGCACTAAATTCCTCTGTATCGCGCGCTCCTTTGGCGCGGACTTTATTCTGCAATTCATCTTCTTTTTCTAAAAGCTCGAGTCTTCTCTCTTCCAAGTATTTTCGAAGTTCCGGTGTCGTCGCACGACCGAGGCGAACGAGTAAAATAAAATACTCGCTCTCGAGAGGGTTGAGTTTTAAAAAGACCGCAAGCCTTACGGCGTGATCTTCGGTCAAATCGACTTTGCCTTTTAAGGCCTGGGAGAGATAGGCCGCCTGACAACCCATGGCCTTGGCCATCTGAGATTGCAGCCCGCGCTCCTTTCGCACCTTCAGAAGCTTAGTGATGTATTCCTTGTAATTTTCAAACTTTAAGGGATTCATGGCCCGTCACCTTGTTTATAACTTATAAACAAACTTATGCATTGTTATATATTAAATATATATCACACAACGACGTTTTTGGGTATAAGGGGGCAACTTAAAACTTTCGATCCATTTAAAACGGAGACTGATATGAAAACGACTCTTTTTGCTCTTGCCCTGACTCTCGTTAACTCAATGATGAATTCTGCTGTGGCAGGCCCGTCTGTTTCAGGCGGCGTTGTGTACTACAAACAACATGAAGTCTGTAAGACTAAGGAATCAGCACTGACTATCGCTGAAGTGTTGAGGCCGGGAAATATTGTTTCAACAATTTCAGAAGGACCTTATACAACATCACTTACATGTACAAAGACCACTGGAATGATTTCGCCAAAAACCGGCGAAGAAATGCTTTGGAATTGTGAAGAACATCGCGCTGGCGAAGGACAGCTTCGCATTCACGTTCTTCGTGCAAACAACGGTGTGAAATATGCAGCTGTTTACAGACTGGATATTTTAAATCGTCTCGCTGATATTTATCAAATGAAATGTGATCAGCAAGTTTCCAACTAAAGATAAGAAGTTTTCAGGCCCTCATTTTGAGGGCCTTTTTTTTATTCAGCAAAATGTGTTTTGGAAAACAACGCCGCCATAAAAAGTGCCCAGGCAAGTCCTATCAAAGCTCCACTCAATGTATCACTCGGATAATGAACGCCTAGATAAATTCGAGAAAATGAAATCAATGTGATCATGATCGCCGCAAGAGCGAGTAAGGCCACCCGGCTTTTGATCGATTTGAAATGTCGGCAAGCAAGAATCGCCATTGTTAAGTAAATAGCGGCGGATGTAATGGAATGCCCACTAGGATATGAAAATCCTGCTGCGTGAATGAGCTGAGGAATGATTGATGGTCGCGGTCTGGCGATGAGACCTTTGGTCCAAATAGAAATAAAAAATCCGCCCGTAGAAGTAATGATTAAATGAATGGCGGCCGCAGGATCGCGCGCGAGAAGAAAAACGGCCAGGGCCAGAAGGCCAAGGACAACTGTCAATGCAAGGCCGCCTAAAGCAGTCACATCTAACATCATCGAATTCCAAAAGGGAGTGCGAAGAGTTTCCACCCATTTCAAAATACTTTCATCAAAGGTCTGAATTCCCCCCTGTGTGGTCACAGAAAAGGTTAACCTGATAAAAAGACCGAGGCACAAAATCATAAATGAACTTTTCAGCATAATCGCAATTGTGTGTGGAGAAAAATCTCTCCATCGATTTACCATCGCGAGCGCTCGTTTTGGAAGAAACTGATAAAGGCTATGCGAGTTTTGATTCATACTGTGGCTTTCCTATAAATTTAATGAGCAGAGCTATAATGAAAACTGAAATGATAGCGACCGCCCCTGATTGTCGCAAAAAAAGAAGCAAATGTCCTTGCGCAAGTGCGACACCAAGAGAATTGGCGACGAGGCTATTCACTCCCCGATCAATTATGGATTCAGACGATAAAAGCGAAGCGCGAAGCTTCGGCTCCGGGATGGCTTTGTTGATCAGCTGGCGCTGAATGGGAAAAGAGATGCCAATGACATAACTGAACAGGCAAAGAGCAATAATGGATACGACCTTGATATCCATGCCAAAAAAAGATTCAAGAGAAAGAAGATAAAAGCTCATTCCGATAACAAGAGTAAAAACAAAAACGGCGTACAGATCGCTCAGATATTTCTTCAACCACTTCGACCTAAAAGCGCCCAAGGCCTCAAAGACCGTCATGAGTGACATAATCATTCCGTAGCTCACCACAGAGAAACCTTTGTGCTGTAAAATAGGTTGAAATAAATTCACCTGACAAATGCGAGCGAGAACAAACAGCGCCACTCCTTGAAGCATCAATAAAACGAGATAAGGATTTTTTAAAAGCACAGTAAACAATTCGATGACGGAAATGCGTTTTTTTTCAGATGTTTTTGTTTCGGGCAGATAATACGCAAAGCCCAGACCAATGGCCGCATTGATAGCTGTCAGCCAGTATGGAAGAGTTAAATGCCATTGCATAATCACACCGACAGCGGCCCAACAAATGACTTTGCCGACCAGTGAATAAGCGCGCGCTCTCCCCTCAGCTTCTTTGTATTCTTCAAGTTGGTTTTCGTTGTGAAGGGTCTCGTAAAGATAAGCTGACGAGGCCCCTGATACAAAGGAACGTGCAAGCGCAATTAAAATAAAGTGAGTCAAGAAACCGCTATAGCCAGGGGCCATCGGCACCCAGATATTGGCCACGACCAAAGTCGCACTTCCCAGGACCAGACAGGTCCGGTACCCCATCCAATCCGCCAAATAGCCAGTCGGAATTTCAAGAAGGCAGAAAATGAGATAATACAAACTTTGAATGCGGAAAATTTCCACATCAGTGAGCCCTATTCTTTTTTGGTATTCGTAAAAGATCGGAACCCACAAAAGAAGAGAGAAAAAAAACTGAAAAGCATTAAAAGTAAAAAATAATCTTTTTAATTTCATTTTGAATACGGTCTCAGTTGAAGAAAATGCACTCCCTCATCATTGACCAGCCACTCAATATCGACTGGTGAACTGAAAGTATAGTCAGGAGAAAAATGAGATTGCAGCAAGCGACCAGCGAAGGCCATTTTTTGTAAAATGTCTCTTCTCTCCGGCGCTAAATCTTCGGGAGAACTTCCGAGGCTTAGTGTATAACCGCCGCTTTCTACTGTGTTGTAGAGATATTGCAGTGGCAACTCGGCCCCCTGTACAATATTGATTACCGATTTCAAACTCACGTTGATATAAGTATTTCGGAAATCAGATTTATCCATCGGATTGGTTGTGACCATTACTCCGCCCATTCCTGAATTGACCTGTTCTTGGATAATGACTCCCATGTACGATTGATCGAGAGAAATTCCAGATTGCTGGCGAAGGCGAACACTGCGGGCAGAGACGAGCGAAGCCCAGACCGTTTTAATCGCTTCGAAAATTTTTTCAGTCGATGTAATGTGATTCACCGATTCGTAAATCCCCGCTGCCGAGAAATTCTCCAGGTCTTCTGCATTGGATGAGGAACGAACAACAAAGGTCGAAACCCCGGCCAGTTCTTTAATAATCATGCGATCAATTTCGTCGCGGATATTATCCGGTATTCTGGTTTTTAAAATGAGATTCTGTAGAGACACACATAGTGAATCTATCTCATGAGCATTCAATTCCAGGGCCATTTTTAATTTACCGATGGCCTGCTGAATTTGGGGAGACGTTTCAAGAAATTTTCTTTGAATCGAAAATGGGATCGCAATGCCATTGGGAACAGTCAGGAATTGCGAAATAAAATTCTGCGCTTCCTTCTGCAAATCAGCGTCCTTTGGAACCTTGAAAAAATGCGAAAGATGCTGAAGAAGATTTTCGCGTGGCGGTCGTTTCACCTGATAAAACCCTAAGAGTCTATTACTTCCGTTTTTCAAGACGAACTTCATTTCCCCAAGATTGGCGGCCTTCGTTCCATATTTATAACTGTCTGTCATTCTCAATTCATCCAACGAGCAGATATTGAGATCATCGACATCAGGATTCTCAAGGACAATTGTTTGCATCGCCCAGTTTGGTTTTTTTAAATCCTTGGGCGGTCCACATTTTTCCAGAATCGCCTGATGACCTTTTTGAGAAACTTCGTAGTGAACCCACTGTCCATCCAGTTGCTCTTGGGCAATCAGTTCAAAAATATTTTTCTGAATACAATTGGGAATTTTCCAACCACTGGCCAGGACATTTGTGTGAGAAAGCGGTGTGGTGAATTGAGCATTAATTAATCCCGAAACGCGCGGAACATCGTCCGGCACGCGATTCATGACAACAATGTCATACCATTCAATTGAACTAAGCGCCTTATGAAACTCCTCTTCGGAATGAAAAGCTCGAATTCGACCAAGAGACGGCCCAGTATTAAGTGCAATAAAATTGGAGGTCGCATAGATTTCAGAAGTAAGCATTCTTGGAATGGTTTTAACCGAAATGCTTTCAACCGCTTTTTCCTGAATATGATTGGCGGTTTTGAAAATCAATTCGAAACCTGAATCGATATTGTTCTTCACAATACCGTAAAGCTCCTCGATCATTTCTCTTCCCATGGAATCTATTTCCTGAGTTTCAAGAAGATAAAGAGTGCGGTTCTCTTTTTTAATACGGCCGATGGTTCCGAAATAAAACCTGCGATTTTCACTGTGATAATTGCGTTCATTAAAAGCATCTATCCGTTTGAAAAAATCTTCCTGCTTTTCTTTAAGGATATGATCGGCGACGAAATAAGCGTGCAAATGATAATGCTTATCATTCAGAAAATAGATCTTATTCTTCTCTTCGCGATCAACGATAAATTTGACAAAGGGAATGTTGGCGAGAACACCAGAAAATTGATCGAAAAAGATCTTCGTCAATTTCTCGTTTTCTAAGGCAACGATTTCGCCGGAGGCATAAGGAGAACTTTTTGTGATATCTTCATTGTATAAACTCATGCATTAAGAGTAAGAAACGCCACTATTTTCGTCACTGGTAGTTATCACTCAAAAACATGTTTCAGATCAGGTTTTGAATTTAAAATAGTTTCATTGCCGAACAGACAAACTTAATTCTCTCTTTCAATTGCTCGTCTGTTTCTGATGTTTCCTTATCAAAGACGCACTCTTGAAATCCATTGATTAAGCTCGGTCCTCCTACTAACGCAATAATTAACTTCATCGCATTTTCTATTTTCTTGTGATCTTCGTGCGGAACTTTGAGATAGGAACGCAAGGCCTTCATTGTCAGTTGAAAATGGCGCGTGAAGTTTTGAGTGATGAATGTTTTAACAACTTCATCCTGCGAGAGCATATCTTTAATAAGGAGGAGAATGAGCTTTCGGTTATTGCGTGAAAATTGACCAAGCTTGAAAAGAAATAATTCAAAATCATGTTCTTTTAGTTCATCTAAATTGATCTCTTCCAACTCAGCGACAAACGGCGCGTAAAGGTGATCCAGACACTTTAGGATGAAATCATCTTTCCCCTTAAAGTGATAACTGAGCATTCCGAGATTGACTTCGGCCAGTCTCGCCACTTCCCGCATAGAAACCTTAGAGACACCTACGTCTTGAATGAGCGTCTGTCCTATTAAGATAAGTTTTTTATCAAGGTCTTGTGATTTTCTTCCCATGAAGGCATTTTACTACAATTTTATACAGTTGTGTAGTAATTTGACTTTAAACTATACGGGTGTATAATTTAAGTAATAACGGAGGTCGTATGTATAAAAAATTATTCTTTGTCTCAGTGGGCGTTTGGGCCCTTACCCTGGGCGCATTTCTCTTTCTTTTTGTGAGAGGAAACACTTCGACTAGCACAGACAACCGACAGGCGATTCATCTCGCTCCTTCTGAAAAAGATGAAGTCCTTAAAGAAATGCGTCAGGTTCTCAAGGCCTTGAATGGGACGATGAAATCTCTAGGCCAGAATGATTTCAAAGAAGCGTCACTCGCAGCTCAAGGGGCCGGAGGAAAAATCGCCGTCGATATCAACCCCGTCATCATGACAAAGCTACCTTTGGAATTTAAAAAATTAGGGATGAGCATGCACGATGATTTTGACAAACTTTCCGGTGACCTCAAAAAGAATATTCCCCAACAAGAAGCGCTCGTGCGCCTGGGCGAGATTACAAATAAATGTATTGCGTGTCATGCGACCTATCGATTGCCTTAAGGGAGTCAAAAAGGGTCTCAAAAAGGTTCCAGCATACTTTTGTATCCTGGAACCTTTTAAAGCTTTTTTTATTTTGGATTGAGTACGCTTTCCGCAAGATGTTTATCAACCGCGGTGATCGCCCGAAGTGATTGCGGCTTCATTCCCACATTTAATGAGATATTCGAAAGAACATTCAAACGGGAAATCGTTATCTGATAAGTTTCATTGATTCGCATGTATTTTACGTGATCATTAAATCGGTCGCGTAGAACGCGCATACCATTGATAGCGATGATTTCATCTCCTGCATTAAGTCCTGCTTTAAAGGCCGGACCGTCAAGAGTAATGGCCTTCGCAACAACTCGATCGCCTTCGAAGCCCGGATCAAAACCAAGCCAAGGAGTTTCAGCTTTATCCCAATCAAAACGGAGACCGGCCAGAGCAGCAATGGATTCCAGATCAATATCTTCTGTCGTCGATGTCATGAGTTCAAATTTCGAAGCGATTTCTGGACCACCGACTTCAAGAACCATGGCGTGAACCATCTCAGGTGTTAAACCACGTTCAGGGTTTTTCTGGTAATCAGACCAGAGAAGCTTTAAAAAATCATTGATGCTTTTTTTCTTCTCAGCAAGCATGATATTGAGGGCCCAGAAAACAATTCCGCCTTTTAAGTAATAGCTGATGCTCGAGTTATTTGAGTTTTCATCCGGACGGTACAGTTTAATCCATGCATTGAAAGACGAATCATCGAGTGAATGAAATTTTCTTCCCGGAATCGCGTAATAACGATTGAGATTCTCTTTTTGCATTTCCAGATATTCTTCAAGGGAGATCAACCCTGCTCTATAGATAAAGAGTTCATCCATGAGTGAAGTGAGACCTTCAGAAAGCCACAATAATTTTGTCGTAGCTTCTCTTAAATAATCAAATGGTCCCAACTCTAATGGACGGATGCGCTTCACATTCCACGTGTGAAAGTATTCGTGAGAAACGAGGGCGAGATAATTAATATAACCTTTTCTGTTCGTTATCTGAGTTGGGCAAAACTGCAGCGCTGTTGAATTACTGTGCTCAAGTCCGCCGTAAAGACCTGGCGAGAAATGTGTAATGAACGCGTATTTGGAATAAGGCACTCCCCCAAAAAAGCCGGCGATATGCTCGACAATTTTCTTCGTATCCGTTTTGATGTTTTCTTTGTGGGGAAGTAAAGAACCGTAAAAGGCCACATGGTGTTCCGCGCCTGCCGCCATAAAGCCGTCTGTTTCCTGACAACCGATTTCAATCGGGGAATCGATCAAATCATCATAGTTGAGTGCGGAGTAAATAAAGACTTCGCGCTTCACTGAAATATCTTTAAGGCCTGTCGTTACCTTTGACCAGCTTGGCGGGAAAACGAGCTCTAGGCTTGGTTCATTGATGTTTTTGCCTAAAATCCCCATGAGAAGCGTTGGGAGGTGAAGAAACGCGTGGCTTGCGTCCACATGGCTCGTGCGAACAGTCAGTTCGTGGCAGTACACATTATAGAAAAGGCTGAATTCATCAGAGGATTGTTTTAGTTCACTTTTTTCCCAGTCAACTCTGAAGGTAGAAACATCTGACTGTTCAAAAAACAGACGTTCGCCATTTTTTGTTTGTGCGACCGGACTAGAAATATGACGTGAGTATTCGCGAATTAAATAAGAACCTGGACTCCATCTTGGAAGAAAAAAGTCCAGATATTTTTCACCAGATTGTTTTTTTCCATGAATTTCAACGCGAACTTGGTGCGTCGTAGGATTTTCGATGATTAATTTATAGCGAAGTTGCATAAAAAATTCCTTTTTTGACTTGTAAATTCTTTTTTGGTTGGATAGTTAGAGACAACACTAACATTAGCATTATCACACACATTTCGCATGGGATTTTCACATGGGATTTAAACAAAATAAAGTCAATAAAGACATGGTTACACCACCTGTAATTATGTTCACCGAGAGAGCTCTGAATCAATTGAAACTCATCATTGATAACGACTTCACTCTCGCTGGAAAATATTTTCGCATCGTCGTTTCAGGCAAGGGTTGCGAAGGTTTTACTTACGCTGCAGGGTTTACTGATCTCCACGATGAAGATTTCCAGATTCGCATAGCCAATACGGAAGAAGAAATCTACGTGGTGATCGATCCATTTGCTGCCTTTTATCTACAGGAAGCTTCAGTTGATTTCATTCAAGACTTTGAACAGGACGCTGAAGGCTTCGTTATCGTCAATCATTCTCAAAGCGAGTTTAAAGGAAAATTCTGGAGACAGGATCCTTCTAAAACGCCACCGGTTCAGACTTCTGCACAAACTTTCGGAGTTCACTAATGGTAGATTTTCGCTACCTGAAAGCGTTCATGCTTACGGCAAAGTACGCTAGTTTCTCCAAGGCCGCAGAAGAACTCAATATTGCTCAGTCTGCGGTTAGCCGTCAGATCAAGCTTCTTGAGGACTCTTTAAAAGAAGAGCTCATCATCAGATCGAGTAAAAAAGTAATCCTCTCTGAAAAAGGAAAAGAGCTTTATCAGGCTTCACTTTCTTTCGAAAAAACATCAATGCAAATCTTTGAGCGCGAAGATCGCCTTCCGCTTTCTGTGGGCATTCTCGAAGGACTTTTAAAAACGTGGTTCACTCCTCTCTTAACTGAATATTTAAAAAATCAAAAACGCGACGTAAGCGTTCATGTGGCCGATATTCCCGAACTTCGTTCAGGAATTGAAGAAGGTAAATACGATATCATTTTCGGAACTGGTGATATCCAGTCAGATCTCGTGACATCGCTCAAACTTTTCGAAGAAAAGCTTGTTCTCATCGGCAAACATGATGTGAATAAAAAGAAGCTTCAGGATGAACGCTGGATTGTTTTTTCCAACAACGACAATCTTTTCAAAGTTTCAAAAAATAAAAGTGATTCGATCGTCATGGTCGATTCTTTTGATTCAATCATTTCATTGGTTAAAAATGATCTCGGGATCGCCATCGTTCCTGATCATTTGATCAAAAAAGAAGATCAGCTGAAAGTTCACGATATGCCGGGCCTTCCTTCATCGCAAATTTATCTTTCGACTTTGAATTACAAAAGAATGCCGGAAAGAATTCAGGCGTTGGTTGATATCGTTAAGGCAAAACGCTAACCGATTTTCGTTTCATTTTGTCTTCGGTAGGCTTCTTCTTCAAAGCTGATGGCCTTGTAAGCTTCGTCATGTTTTTTACCCTTTAATCTCAAAGTTCCGTATTCTTTTAAATAAAGAAAATAAAACTTCAAAACCCCAAGACGGTTGATTTGATCGACGTGAATTAATTCATGATTGATGAGGATTTGATCAGGATTTTTGTCAGCGAAGAAAATAAAAGGATAAAGAACAATCGCGTGGACCGAAAACATCCGGGCCACGCGGGAATTTTTAATCAGAATCATTCGTTACAGAAAGACTTCACGTCTTCAAGATGGCGTCCGAAGCGTTTTTCCGTCAGGATCACTTCTTTAATTAGCTTGTCGTTCATGTTTTCCACGATCGGCGGATATTTTGAAATACGTTCGATATACATTGGATCAGCGATGGTTTCACAGTACTCTTTTTTCAGTTTAGGCTGAATTCTTTTATAAAGTCCTGGTCTCCAGAAACTGAAGTTAAACGATTCATCCTGTCTGGCGTTGAAATAATCTTTAGTATCGAAGTCGCGTACTTTAACAAAGCGGTGGTTTTTAACCACGACGTAGGGATTGTTTCCTTCACAGACTTCGACGGCAAATCTCATCCCTTCAAAATTTGATTCGAGATCGCCGAAAGAAAGAACTCCTCCGATGGCGTAACCAAGAATCCCTCTTTCTGTCGCAAATCCTTTAAGGATCGCGCTCTTCATCGCCTCTTCTCTGTTTTGTCCTTTTTTTCTAAAGGACAAATAGTTGTGATAATAGTTTCTTCCGATGAGTGAGAAATGACCAAGCTTATCTGTTCCCATATAAATGCCGTTTAAATTGATCGTTCGAGCGAGATCCGCTAGCTTCATCAAAACATCAGACTTCTCATAAAAAGTCATTTTAAAATAGGCCTTATCAGAGACACTCATCGGAGGATACTTTTCAATCTCCGGATTTGTGCGGGCGAATTTTGAAATTTTACTGATGCCGAAATATTTTGCACCAACAAGATTGTCCATAACCATGCCGGCCACATCAGAACACTTATTGACAGCATTCAGGTTGGCCTCTGCTACTGCATCATCAATTTGTTTGTTAAAATAGTCGTTTAAAATCGGTGCCGAATCTTTGATAACAATTTTTGTGGCAAGAAATTGATCTGTTTCCAGTGCATGGGCAGAAAACGAAAAGACGACTGCTAAAACCAATGACATTTTCATAGTGTTCCTCGAGCTTATATAAAGAGTAGGAACACTATAAAGCGTCCCCTTCTTCACTCAAAGATATGTGTAAATTTTACGGCCTTAAAAGAGGCCAAAATGTTCTTTTGCAGGACTGCGACTGACTTTTAATAGCAATTTTTGGCGCGAACGAGCACTCGGCCATCTTCGCACAAATTGAGCTCGGTATGTTTTCCCTGTAAGGGAAATTTTGACAGGTTGTATTTCACGGTTTTGGGAACAAGACGGTCAAGACGATCTTTCGTCGCATACGCCCAGCGCACGGAAACGGATTGGGCCTTTTCTTTATCAAAACCGAAGTAGGCTCCTTCTTCATTTTGTGAAGGAAGTGATCCGCTGTTGTACTCTACATTGAAAAATCGCGTCGTTTTATTTGTCATAAAAAACACAGAAGAAGACAGACCATGGTAATTGGCATTTTTACCCTGTAAGTGAAAACGAACAGAGCCTCTTCCTTCGCGTCTCGTTTGGTTTTCAAAGACGTAAAGATGATTGTCTACATCACCGGCCCTGATCTTACTCTGTCCAGTGATAAAATCCATGACTCCGTCGCCGTTCAAATCAAGCGTGACTGTCCCTGAAGGATTGACCAGGTTAATCCCCAGCTCCTTGGACTTATCAACGTATTCGTGATCCTTCTGTTGTTCATAAAAGACAAGTCTTGAATCCGGTGGAAATCCGGAATTATCGACGAGCAAATCAGTAAGACCATCGATATTGTAATCAATCCAGACTCCCCGGCGATCACCTTCACTCCATCTTGTTTTTTCAACTTGATTTAGATGATAAATCTCTGAGCGAATAAACTTTGGAGGAAAAGATCTGGTTGAACCAGAAAGAATAGCTGAACGATCGCGCGATTCCGGATCGCTGTCGCGGGACAGATTTCCTAAGGCCACATCAATGAGACCATCGTTATTGTAATCGCCACAGAGAGAATAAAATGAATTCCCTCCGCCCTTTGTTTGCTCGCTTCCTTCTTCATCAGCGGCATAACCCGATTCATTGGCATAATTAACGAAGTTTTTACCGTCGATATTTAACCACATTTTCGAATAATAGCCGTTGGAATTGCTGGTGAGAATGTCAGGAAATCCATTCTTATCGATATCGCATGTACTCGCTCCAAATGTAGGAGTGGCATTGGAATACGTTTTATCCGTTTTATTGTAATCGTACTCTCCGCGCAGTCCGGATGAAGCGTCCTGAAATTCAAAATTATATTTTCCGGCTAAAAGTAAATCAGGAAGTGGCCGCGGAGTCGCATCTTTATAAGAAAACCAATTGGCCAAAAAAAGATCCAGTCTGCCGTCGAGATTATAATCCATAACAGAAATCGCGGCCGTTGGGAGAAGCGTTGTTGGAAGTGGGGCCTGTTCTTTATAGTGAAGCTTGCCCTCTTTTAACTCACCTTTAAAAAGGCGAGCTGGATATTGAGTCATTTCTGTTTTTTGATTCAAACTTCCAACGATAACATCATAAAAGCCGTCGTGATCGAGATCGACAAAATTGAGATAAGACCCACGCACAAGGGAATCGAAAGGATTAGGCGATAATTCAAATTTTTTAGTCGCTTTATTAAAAAGATAAAACTTAGGAGAAGAATAAAAATCTTCGAGTGTAATTAAATCGGGATGGCCGTCGTCATTGACGTCGACTGCATAAAGATGAACTGCCTGAACATTCTTTAATCCGTACTCTTCCGTTTTATCGACAAAAATTTTGCCAGGAGTTTCTGGGCCCAGTTGATATTTCGGAGTGGACAAAACAGCAGGCTTTTCCGCTAATTTTTCCTGCGGTTTTTGATGTGAACAGCTGGCAAGAAGACTTGCCAGCGACACATAAGCTGATAGTTTTTTTGTCGTCTTAGAAATCGATGATATCAAGACCGTATCCTCCGTATTTAACTACGGATTCAGAAATCTTAATGACAGTCTTATCGCTGTTTTTCGACATGCTTTTTGCATTTCTTGTAAATCTTCTGCGCGAATCTTTACAAATTTGTTTTGTCATTCGAAGAACATAATCTTTTTGATCTTGAGTGGCCTTGCTGCTGTTAAGGATCGCGGTTGTACGGGAAATAACTGCGAGCATGACGTATAAATCAATACACATATCTGCCAGACGCCCTTGAGGCAATTCATTGTCGATGATTTTCTTGCCGTACTTCATGAGAGAATCTTCTACACAAATAGCAAATTTCCCAAGGCATGAAGAAAACTTCTCCGCTTGCTCTCTCAACTCTGGATGCGCTTTTGAAAGTTGCTTAGACCCCATCATATTTGATAGACGCTTGCGTGCAAATTTCGTAAAGACTCCAAGAGATTTAATCGGATCGTGAAGAGCTGTTCCGACGTCTGCAATTTTTCCAAGTTGTTTCATATCTTCAGAAGGACCTCTCACTCCTGAAAGAGCAAGAAGACAGCGAAGAATTTCATTTGTCCCTTCAAAGATCAATTGAATGCGTGAATCGCGCATAATTCTTTCATAAGGGTATTCTTTCATGTAGCCGTTACCAGCAGCAATCTGCATTCCCATATCTACTGTTTGCCAAAGACATTCTGATCCAAAAACTTTACAGACAGCAGTTTCCATATAGTAGTCAGTCATCCCTTTCGTCATATTTCCAGTCGAAAGATAAACAACACTTTCTACGGCATAAGTCATCTCCGCCATCTTCGCTAACTTTTGTTGGATTAATCCAAACTCAGCAATAGGGCGATCAAATTGTTTTCTGTTTGTCGCATGTTCTGTTGCAAGCCCCAAAACAGTTTTCATTCCCGCCACACAACCTGCTCCTAAAGAGAGACGGCCGGAGTTCAGAACGTTCATCGCAATTTTAAAACCTTTACCAAGTTCACCGATGATATTTTCTTTTGGAACAACGACTTTATCGAAGTAAACCGCTCTCGTTTCTGAACCGCGGATCCCCATCTTATTTTCTTTTTCACCGAATGAAATTCCGGTGCGCTCTTTTTCAACAATAAAGCAGGAAATTTTTTCAACTGTTTTGCCATCTACTTCATGATCAGTTTTACAGAAGACCGAATAGAAACCAGCGAGACCACCATTGGTAATCCAAAGTTTTTGACCGCTGATTGTATAGGTTCCATCCTTATTATCTGTCGCTTTCGTTTTGATCGAGTAAGCATCTGAGCCCGAACCTGGTTCAGTCAGACAGAAAGCAGCGATCACTTCCCCTGTAGCAAGTTTTGGAAGCCATTTTGCTTTTTGCTCAGGAGTTCCTTCATTCAATAAAGCGCGGTAACCGATGGACTGGTGTGCCCCGGTTAATGTGGCCACAGAAGCATCATATGAAGCAACTTGAGCGAACACTCGACAATAAAGAGTGTAATCAAGTCCGAGGCCTCCGAATTCTTCCGGAACTGCTAGACCTAAAACACCCAGGGCCCCTAGTCCTTCTACGACTTCGTGAGGAATAACCCCTTCTCTATCAAATTTCTCACCATTGATATTATCTTTTGCAAATGCATCCACTGCTGAAGTCATTTCTTTTGCCATTTCAACCTGAGCATCAGAAAAGTGCGGAAACGGGAAAACTAAATTTTCGTTGATTTCACCGAAAAAAAGACCGCCTACTACAGATTGAAAACCGCTTGATTCATTACTTGCCATTTTTGATCACCTTAATTGTAAAAGAGAAGTTAAAAAAAATTTTAGACATTAATAGGATACTCAATCTTAAGTAAAAGAAAAGGAAAGATAAATAACCGCCAAAAACAATCAGGCATTATTTGCTCCATTATTCCCATCTAAGTAATTTGCTTGCTTAGCATCAGGTAACTTTCTACAATAGTAAGAAGATAGAAAAAAAGAGTAAAACAGTTGCACCATGGAAGGTGACTTTGAATTTACCCAAATTTCGGCAAATTCAAAAAATTAACATGAAGTTAAAACATGAAAAAATTTAAATTTAATTTCAGTTTTCTTGATCGTTTTAAAAAACATAAAACGGATGATCAGGAAAACAACGAACCTTCCGCGCACGACCGCACGGGCAATCACGAAATTCAATTCGACGAATCCGCTTATATCGATTCTGCTGATGAGACTGCGGACGATGCAACTCCAGAGCAAATGCAGGCTTCTCGCTCCGAATTTGATTCAGATGAAACTCCTGAAGAATTTGCAGAGAAAACCCTTGGTGGATTAAATATCAATCAATATCGCAAGCAGTTGCAGGAAGCGGAAGCTGAAAGACTCGCTAATCCTGATTTATATGCTGATGAAGCCGAAGAACAAGCTGATTTTGAATTTCAACAAATGGCCATCCCGGATCGCCCGGAAGCTGCCGGTAAATTTAAATTCAAATTTCCTAAGTTCGACAGAGAGGCTACGGCCGACAAAATCAAGAATGCTTTTTCAAAAAAGAACGCTCTTGGAAATCTCAAATCAATAGATAATTTTTCTGGAAAATTTTCCTGGAATGATTTTGTTCTTCGCCTTTTTTCGCCTTATCAACGTGGAAAAATTCACTCTGCCTTTCTTATCCTTTTCGTTGTCACGCTCACTTATATGGCTGGGAAAAATATTGCTCTCTTTTTCAGTAAAAACCCTCCGGTTGTAAAGACAGTTCGCGGCCCTCAAATCCCATTGGAAAGAGCTGATACAGCTATGCAGGACATCAACAACATTGCTTCTAAAAACCTTTTCAATGTTAAAGAGTCTGACAAAGTGGCCGGTAATACAAAGTCCATCGACATTGAAAGTATCGTTTGCTTAGATGCAGAAAAACCGACAAACGTTCAGATTAAACTTCTAGATACAATTGTTCTTCAGGACTCAGTGAAATCTGTAGCAAGTGTCCAGGTCCGCGGGAGCTCTGAACTCATGAACGTCCGCGAAGGTGAAAAAGTTGAAGACATGGTTGAGATTGCAAAAATCAACCGCATGAAACTCATTCTTAAGAATCTTCAGACTGGTGATTGCGAGTACGCTGTTTCTGACAATGATATGGAAGCACCAATGCCTCCTCTTCGCATTATTTCTCCGAAGGCCGGCAAATCTCTCTTCAAGAGCTTGAATCCGAACATTAAAAATGTTGGAAACAATTTTAAAATCAAACGCGCATTTAGAGATTCTCTCATGAACAATATGAGCGAAGTTCTGACACAGGCAAAAGCAATCCAGATTACCAATCCGGACGGGTCTCTTTGCTTCAAAATGACTGAAGTTGTTCCAGGAAGTATTTACTCTCAGCTCAATATTCAGGAAAACGACATTATCTGTAACATCAACGGTAAAAAGATAGAAAATCTCAATGAGTTGATGGGACTGCTTGGAAGAATCAAAGAAATTGATCAATTCCAGATCGGTCTGAAGAGAAACGGCATGACAGAAAATTTAGAATATGGTTTTGAATAGATTTTAAATCGGGAAAATCTCAATGAAAAAAAATGTATGGCTTTCTCCTCTCCTGACTTCGACACTGCTGATAACAGCGGGTCTATCGCCGGAAGTACTAGCTCAATTCGACAAGTACAAAAGCAAAACGAAGTTTGGAAAAACATCTCTACCGAAAAAAGCATCGGCCTCACAAGCTGCGCAGGCCGATGAAATAGCTGTGCCCGATACTGGTAAATCGGCCTCATCTCTTCTTCAGAAGAATGATACGACAAACTTTGTCGGAGACGATGAAAGCGATCCAGAAATGGCAGAGGCCGGAGGCGACGAAGGTGCTGTTGATGAAGGTGAAGGTGGCGGCGGATCTCGCGGAACAGATACTTTCGGCAGAAAAAATACTGGCGGAGTGAAGCCAAGTAAAGTTGATAAAAAATACGTTAACCTGAATCCTGAAACGGCCTTTGGTCCTGAAGTTGTCACAAGCTTCGATTTTCCGAACGTTTCCATTCTCGATTTAACAAAACACATGCAGAAGCTGACGGGAATCAATTTGATTCTCGACAAAGATATCAAAGGAAAAATTTCTATTTCATCACCTACTCCGATTACCATCGGTGATGCATGGAAAGCTTATCTTCAGGCCCTTTCGATCAACGGGTACTCTCTGGTAAAGACGGGTGCTTACTACACAATCGTCAACAACCGCGATATCCGTTACAGTCCGACGACAATGTATACCGGAACGTATACTCCGAATACTGAAAACTATGTCATGCAGATTATCCCTCTCAAGTACGTTAACTCGAGAGAAGTTGCCAATTCATTCCGTCCGTTCATGTCGAGATACGGCCGTATCATTGAAATCAAACAAACGAATACGGTCATCGTTCAGGAAACAGGAACGCACATTAATCGCTTGATGAAACTGATTAAGTTCATCGATATTCCTGGCCATGAAGAGTCACTTCAAATTATCAAAGTGAAGAATTCTTCTGCGCAGGAAATTGCTAACCTCCTCGATAAAATTTTAAAAGGAAATGCCAACGACGCTAAATTTAAAACATCGACAACAACAGGTCAGACTTCTCAGGTCAATATTTCCAGAATTATTGCTGAACCAAGAACAAATTCAATTATCGCGATGGCAAACTCTGATGGTGCTCGCGAACTTCGCGATTTAATTTTAAAACTCGATGTAAAAGTAGTTGCTGCCGGTTCAGGACAGATTCACGTTTACTATTTGAATTACGGCGATGCTGAAGCTCTGGCAAAAACCATGTCTTCCCTCGTTTCAAATGCTCCTCGCGGTGGTGCTCTTGGCGGTCTAACTCGATTTACAGCACCGACAGCAAACGGCGCTGCTACGACTGAAAATCTTTTCAACAGCGATGTTAAAATTACCGCTGATAAGGATAACAACGCACTTGTGGTTACTGCTTCTCCAACTGATTACGATACGGTTAAAACGGTCATTTCAAAACTCGATATTCCTCGCGACCAGGTCTACGTAGAAGGTCTGATGATGGAAACGCAAGTTAGTAAAGGCCACAGTTTTGGTATCAGCTTAATCGGCGCATACGGTTCAGGCGGGGCACAGAAAGCTGGTTACGGTAACACAACAGATCTGATCTCACTTATGCAAAATAACATCACTAACCTTTCAGGTCTTTTTGTTGGTGGTGGAATCGGCGGAACAAAAACGCTGACGACTCCTGACGGAAAATCAATCAACGTTTCTTCGGTCAACGGTTTAATTACAGCGATTGCGACTCACAATACGACAAACGTCCTTGCGACTCCGCAAATCTTGACCCTGGATAACGTTGAAGGTGCATTCGAAAACGGTGAACAGGTTCCTATCTTAGAAACAACAAACGCTTCAAACGGAACAACTCAGACCTCTGTGAAGCAACAAAAAGTGGCATTGACTCTGAAGATCACTCCTCAGATCAATAAAGCGACGAGATTTATTAAACTAAAAATCGATCAGAAGATAGAAGACTTCTCTTCTCGTGCTCTTCCTGCAGGTGTTCAGAATAACGGTGTTGGTACTGTTATAAGGTCGCTTAACACAACAGTTGTTGTCCGCGATAAAGACACAATTGCGATGGGTGGCTTGATGAGAGACAAAGAAACGAATACAGTGAATAAAGTCCCTCTTCTTGGCGATATCCCGGTTCTTGGATGGTTGTTCAAGAATACGAAGAAAGAAGTTGAAAAGGTTAACCTCCTCTTCTTCATGACGCCAAAAATCTTAGCTTCATATGAAAAAGCAAATTCAGAAAACGTGAAAGATCTTCTCAACAGAAGACAAGCACACTTGAAAAACACGATCGGTGACGATGATGCTTTTGCAACGACAGCTAAGGGACTTTACGATAAAGCTAAAAAACAAGGCGAAGGTCCATTATACGATACGAGCGAGACAGCGAAGTATCTTGAGAGAAATACACCAGATGAAAGTTCAGTGCCTTCTCCGGACAGAAACAACGACAGTGCCTTGAATGCTGTTGAGGACACTCCTGATTATCAGACGATTGTCCAGAAAGCAGAAGTAAAAGCTGAGCCAAAGGAATCAAAGGCCCCAGCTAGTACAGTTCAGTAATATAGAGAATGGAGTATAAGTGAAAATATCAGATCACATGCTTGAAAAAGTGGAAGGCCAGAAAGAACGAATCGGCCAGCTGCTTTTAAAACATACGAGCCTGACGGATGATCAACTTGAAGAGGCGCTCGAGATTCAACAGGAATCGGGCATGCTTCTCGGTGAAATTCTTTTAAAGAAGAATTATATTCATCCGCACGACATTATCAAAGTGATCTGTCATCAGGTCGATATCCCCTATATCAATGAATTAAAGATTGATGAGATCGATCCAAACCTCACTCTGAATATCAATATCAACTATGCTAAACAGCATGAGATTCTTCCTATTCTTGAAACAGACTACAGTGTCACACTAGTCTGTACTGATCCGTTTAACTTCGATGCCATTAATGACATCCAGGAAATTTTTAAAAAAGAAGTGAAGCTCGTTGTAGCATCGCCTTTAAAAGTTCAGGATGCGATCAACAGAATTTACGAACGAGCTAACAAGAACGTGGTCGACTCTATCGAAGGTGAATTCGATGAGAACCTCGATCTCGAAGGACCAATTGATATCCTCGAGGCCGGCGCTGATGAAGCTCCGGTTATCCGCTTTGTAAACTCGATCATCTTCCGCGCTATTAAAGAACGTGCCTCTGATATTCATATCGAGCCGTACGAAAAAGAAGTTGTGTATCGTTTTCGCGTTAACCGAGTCATGCGCGAAATTTTAAGACAGCCAATAAAAACTCAGGCCGCAGTCACTTCGCGTTTAAAAGTTATGACGAAGTCGATGGATATCGCTGAAAAACGTTTACCTCAAGATGGCCGTATTAAAATTAAGATGGCCGGTAAAGATATCGATATCCGTGTGTCGATCGTCCCTATCCAAAATGGCGAACGCATCGTTATGCGTGTTCTTGAGAAATCAAATAATATTCTGACGCTGGAAAACCTGGGTTTTCATGGCATCAATTTAAAAACGCTCGATGAACTGACCAAAAGAAAGCACGGCATCGTATACGTCTCTGGTCCAACTGGTCACGGTAAAACGACGACGCTCTTTGCGATGCTCGAGCGTATCAATACTCCGGATAAAATGATTATCACCGTCGAAGATCCGGTGGAATATGAGCTGCAAGGTATTTCGCAAATTCAGGTAAACCATAAAATTGATCTGACTTTTGCCCGGGCGCTTCGCTCTATTCTTCGTCAGAACCCTGACGTCATCATGGTGGGTGAAACGCGCGACTTGGAAACAGCGGAGATGGCGGTTCAGGCCTCACTGACAGGTCACTTTGTTCTTTCGACAATTCACACTAATGACGCTTCATCTGCTCCGAACCGACTCATTGATATGGGCGTTCAACCCTTTTTGATTGCGTCTTCACTTGCAGCAGTTCTTGCTCAACGTTTGATCAGAACTCTTTGCAATGAATGTAAAGAACCTTATACTCCGACCGAATACGATTATCAGATGCTCGACGTGCATTCGATTCCAAAAGACACCACTCTTTACAGAGCGAAAGGATGTCCGAAATGTAACTATATTGGTTACGCCGGAGTCACAGTTGTTGCAGAACTTCTGGTGATCACTGATGATATTCGCCCTTTAATCCTGAAAAAAGCAGATGCTGCTTCAGTAAAAAAGACGGCGATTAAAAACGGTATGAAGTCTCTTCGAATGGACGCGCTCGAGAAAGTATTCAAAGGAATTACTTCAGTTGAAGAAATGGCCCGCGCCATCAACGAGGAAGAGGAAGAACAACACTAATGGCAATCTACAGCTACAAAGGTCTCGATAAATCAGGCAAGGAAGTCAAAGGCACATTGAATGCTGAAGGACTGAATCCGGCCAAGGCCCGCGCGAAAGCGATGGGCATTATGCTTATCGAGATTAATGAGCAGACTTCAACATCAATGAAAAAAGGAACGGCCGGAATCTCCTTCGGGAATTCTGTTTCAATTGCCGATTTATCTTTGATGACACGACAGCTGGCCACTCTCCTGCGCGCAAAAATCCAGGTCGTCGAAGCTTTCAGCGCGCTTGTGGATCAGACAGAAAATCCGCGACTCAAAATTACGCTTTCGGAAATCAGACAGAAAGTAAATGAAGGATCTTCTCTCGCAAAAGCTCTTGGCGAATATCCAAAAATCTTTGATAACGTTTACGTGAATATGGTCGACGCCGGTGAAACATCGGGAACGCTCGAAATTGTTCTTCTTCGTCTTGCTGATTTTACAGAAAGTCAGCTTGCTCTTCGAAATAAGATTAAAGGCGCCATGACCTACCCGATTATCATGATGGTGGCCGGCGGGACGATGATCGGTATTATCTTCATGTTTGTTATTCCGAAGATTACCAAAATTTTTATCACTCAAAAACGCGAACTCCCTTTGCAAACCAAAATTTGCGTTTGGATTTCAAATTTTCTTATCAATTATTGGTGGGCCTTGATCATTGCCGGTTTTGGTCTCTTCACAGTTATTTCACGTTATAAAAAAACAGAAAAAGGCCGTGCTCAATGGGATGCCATGGTTTTAAAACTGCCTATTGTTGCTGAAATCGTCACAATGATTAATGTCAGCCGCTTTTGTTCAACACTTGCCACACTACTTCAGTCAGGTGTCCCGATTTTAGCTTCAATGAAAATTGTTTCTAATCTCGTCGCCAACGTCCATATGAAAAAGGCCGTGGATGAAGCAAGAACAAGCATATCCGAAGGGGCTTCAATTACTGGCCCGCTGATTAAATCGCAACTCTTCCCTCCTATGGTTACCCACATGATTAAATTGGGAGAGAAATCGGGCGAACTCGAACCAATGCTCAAGATCGTTTCAGAAAATTACGAAGACCAGGTGAATACAAAACTTAGTGGACTAACATCCGTCTTAGAACCTATAATGATGGTAGGAATGGGTGTCGTTGTTGCGTTCATCTTATTCTCGGTAGTCGTTCCGATGATGGAACTCAACCAGATTAAACACTAATCAAAACACTTTTACTTATATTCTATAAATAGATTTTCGGAGAAAATATGCGAGAAAAAATACGAAAAAGCATGCAGATCAATTTTTTGCAAAAAACTTTAGCTGACAACCAAAAAGGGTTTTCACTAATTGAAATTTTGATCGCTCTAACCCTTCTTGCACTAGCAGGGACTTTTGTTGTTGGTAAATTCCTCGACAACCTTCATGAAGGACAAGTCAATTCCACTAAAATTCAAATGAGCAACCTTGAAGGACGCTTGAAAGAATTTAGAAGAAAATGTGGATTCTATCCGACAACTGAACAAGGTCTTGAGGCGCTAGTCACGAAACCATCAGGCGGACGCGAGTGTAAAGATTATCCACAAAACGGATTTATCGATGGGGACGCTGTTCCTAAGGATCCATGGGATCATGACTTCGTTTATGAGTCTGACGGAAAAATTTTCAACATCTATTCTTACGGTCAAGACGGAGAAGCTGGTGGAGAAGGAACTGACGCAGATATTTATTTAAAAGCTGCAGGCAAAGGTGCTCCAGCTGCAAAAGGCGGAGCTGAAACTGAAGCTCCTGCTCAAGGTAATAATGAGGCAGCACCTCAATAAATTTTTTCAAAATCAATCGAACAACCAGGGCTTCACTTTAATTGAAATTTTAGTGGCCCTGGTTTTAATCGCTTTCATTCTCGGTATCAGTCTCAACAGTCCCTTTTCTTCCCGAAACGACCTAGACAAAGACGTCAATGCTATTGAACGCGCCATTCGCTTTATGGGCGATGAAGCTGCTTTAAAGAACACCGTCATACGCCTTCATATCTTCATGGATAAAGAGCCTCAGGAATACGCCGTTGAATACGGACCTAGTGACAATTTCATTCTTCCTCCAAAGGCAGAATTCGAAACTAAAACTGAATCAAAAGAGGAAGAAGAGAAAAGAAAAAAAGAGACTAAAAATATCAACATGAAATTTACCCGCGTTTCTGAGTTTCAGGACAAAAATGCGGAAATGACCCAAGATATTCGCGTCGTCGCCGTGGCCACTCCACAGTCTGAAAAACTGCAGACGTCTGGCGAAGTCTCCCTTTATGCATTTCCCACAGGGGAAAAGGATGAAGCCCTGGTGCTAATAGCCAGCGATGAGGATATAATTTCTCTAAAGGTAAATGCTTTTACTGCAAAGATAGACAGACAATCTTACCCGCTCGGAAAAAATACCAGCGCAGAGAAAGACTTGTCCGAACTTCAACGGAAAAAAGCGCAGGAAATTTTTGAGAAATGGCAGCATGAAAAATAATTCTTTCCTGAAGAATTTAAATAACAGCAGCGGCTTCACGCTCCTAGAAGTCATGATTGCCATCGCCATTTTTACCATTTTCGCAACTGTCTTCATTACCGGTCAGGGCTATAACCTACTCGATTCCGGAAAACTCCGCGAGGACATGCTTTTAAAAGATCTTGCTGAAAATAAAATTAATGAAATTATCGTCAATCCTCCTGAGCTGCGCGACTCCCTCACTTTAAGTAAAGACACCAAAGAAGCTGAAGGAAACCCCAACTACACTGTGACTGTTGAATATAAAAAGTTTTTCGTTCCCGATATGAACAAAATTACGGGCACTGAAGAAGACGGTAAAGAAAAAGAAGAATCTGCTCAAGATCAAATGGAAAAAAGAATTTTCAAAGTCTTTAAAGATAATATGGAAAAGATGATTTGGCAGGTGGAAGTCACGGTGAAAAGTAAAACGAGCGATTCATCTTTTCGGCTTTCAACATGGCTTTATAATCAAAATGCGGATGTACAGATTGGAACGTTTTAAGAGAGCTCACATTCACCAGAATGAGTCGGGCTTCACTTTAATTGAAGTTCTAATCGCTATCATGCTCCTTGCCTTTATCTCTCTCTACACATTCAAAATGATCGACAATGGAACTGAGACAAAAGACAGAGTTATTGCTGAAGACCAGAAGGCGTTGCAAGGCCTGACTGCTGTGGCCAGAATCGATTCTGATTTTGCACAAATCTACTCTCCACTCTATGCCTATGGAAAAAATAACCCTACGGCCAATGCGAGCACTGTTTATCAAGATGACAATGCAGGAAGAGGATCTTTTGACGGGCGTGCAAAAAACGGCGCGCTTATCCCCCAATTTACCTCAGAAGATAAATCGACGTTGATGTTCTTTACTGCGGCCAACAGAAGAAAAATTGCCGATGCAAAGGAAGGACGGTTTGCCTGGGTGAAATACTCACTCCGAAGAGCTGAAAAAGAAGAGGGCGACACTGAAAAAAAGAGCGGCGCTGATTACGAACTCATTCGCCAGATGATCACGACGAATCTTTATGCTTCAAACTTAAATTGGGATCAGGCGAGACCACAGGTTCTCATGGGAAATATTAAAAGCCTGGAATTTTCTTTCTGGGATGAAAGAAATAAGAAATTTGTCGGTTCAGTTCTTGATTTGAATGAATTTCGCAATTCTATTCGCTCTCTTAAAATGGATTTAATCTGGGTTGACGAGAATAATAACGAGCAAAAAATTACAAAAATTTATCGCGTTCTGTATCCGTATTTTAATCCTAAACAGGACGATATCGCTGGCGGCGCTTACGGTGACAGTACTCCTCCTCCGGGAACGCCAAATCCAAATGATATTCAAAATACAGACGGCAGCGGGGGCGGCGGTGGTTCGCAAGGAGGATCAAGTGTCCACTTCTAAAAAAACCACTCAGAACTTCCTGCAAAAAACGTTGCGAAACGAACAAGGGATTGCCCTTCTACTTGTTATGGGTGTTATTTCCATCCTGACTTTTATTCTCGCAGAATTTACCTTTGAGACAAAACTCAACAAAATAAAAATTTATAATCAGCAGGATAAAATTCAGGCCCGTCTTAATGCTGAGGCAGGACTCAACTTTGCCCTGGCAAAAATGCGTCTCTATCAGGAAGGACGAAACAAAATTGAGAAGGATGAAAATTTAAAAAGCGCTTTTCCTTCATCAGATCTCGAGGCCATTTTAACGGAGCCGTTTGTTTATCCTCCTCCCGTTCCGCAAAAGGCCAATATTATTCAAAGAACTGCGCTGGATGAATTTTTAAAGAAAACAATCTTTAACGGCGAAGTCAGTATCACGTTCAATAAAGTCTCAGGCTTTTTAAACCCCAATGGGCTCAGATTAAAACCTGCAACCAATCAAGGAAACGGTTTAGGCCAAATCAAAGAAGAACAAGATGAAGCGCAAACGAAGACAGACGAAATAACGAATGACCAGCAACAATCACAGGGCGACAAAAAACCGAATACTCCGGCCTACGTGGTCATTGAAAAAAAACTGGTCGAAACTCTTCAACGACTGATCAAAGATAAGAATGATAACGATGAAGATTTTCACGCACGTTATGCAAACGTCGATTCCAATTACCTCGTACAGGAACTGAAATACTACGTGAATGATCGCGGTTCTTATCAAGGCAGCGACCTTCAGGAAATTGAAGCGAAGTTCAGTCAGAAAAACGTGACTCCCAAGTTTGGTCCGCTCAGTTCCATTGATGAGCTTTACAATCTTCCCTCTTGGGATGATGCCCTTGTCGATTTGGTCAAAGACCGCATGAGTGTTCATGAAGTCAGTGTCATCGCTGTTAATGAACTCACTTTAGAAGATTTAAAAATCCTTTTTCCGGCCATCAACAATATTCAGATAGAAGAATTTTTCAAATATCGCGATGGCGATGTTGATAAAAAAATTAAAGGAAAGAAATTTAAGAACGCCGAAGACTTCAAAAGAGTCATTACTGGCGAGCTGAACATTGTCACTGAGTCAGAATATAATGAGCGCATGAACAGTTTAAAAAGTGCGGGACTTGTAATCGATACGTCAGGAAAGCTCTATAAAGTTACTTCTCGCGGTACGATGAACAATGCCGTCGTCAACCTTATTGCTTATGTCGATCTTCCCATTAAACCTCAACCTAAAAAGCCAACACCTCCTGGTGGAGCTCCCCCTGCTGGTGAAACTCCGGGCCAGGCAACGGATGAGGACCCTACCGGTGCTGGAAGTGCGGCCCCGCCACCAGGACAAAAAGAAGACAAGCCTCAGCCATCAGAATTGCTTCGCCCACGCGTGGTTGAAATCCGGTGGGAATAAATAAACTTTTTCTGTCGGGTATATAACCTGCTTTAATGAAAGATTTTTCTCCTTTCTTTCTCCTATCTCAATTTGAAAATTTTGGTAAACTATTCCTATGAATATACTCGCGATTGATGTTGGTTCTTATTCCATCAAATTGATGGAAGTCAGACCTGAGCGCAAGAATTTTATCCTCGTCGAAAAAAATGAAATCATCTTGGATGAAGCCAAGCCGCATTTTCCCGATGCTGAAAACCACACTCAGCTTCAAAAGGAAGTTGTCGCCGATTTTATTCAGAAAAAAAATGCTGAATTAAAAATTGTTTTCCAGCTCCCTAATGAAATGCTGACGACGAGATACCTTGAAATTCCAGGGACCTCAAAAAGAAAAACAGAACAGATAATTCCTTTCCAGCTCGACGAAAATCTTCCTTATTCTTTAAATCAAGCACATTTTAGTTCGCGTTTGAATAAGCGCGCTGGTGGATTCGCTGTTTTATCTAATATCACTCAAATGAACGTGTTCAAGGATTTCTTTTCTTACTTTGAACAGAAAGATGCTCAGCCCTCTATACTCACTTCAGAAGTTTCAACGATGCAGGCCTACATCGATCACATCAGAATGAACGACACATGTCTAATTCTGGATCTCGGTCACAAAACAACAAAGGCCTATTTTGTTCAAGGTCGCACGATTGTTTCAAACCACACTTCTTTTGTCGCCGGTTCAGCAATTAATGAAGTGATTTCTAAAACGTATCAAATCTCACATGAAGACGCTGTCATCTACAAACATGAAAATGCGTTCATGCTGACGGATGAACAATTGAATGAAGTTTCGGATACACAAAAAGAATTTGCTCTTCTGATGAAACAGGTTTTCTCCCCGCTGATTCTCGACATTAAAAGATGGGAAATCGGTCATCGAGTCAAATTCGGATCAAGCATTGATAAAATTTTTGTCCTAGGTGGAACCTCTCAGATCAAAGGTCTGGATAATTTCCTTCATTCACATACTGGTGTTGTCGTTGAATCATTACCGCCACTACTGGATTTTAAAAATGACTACTCTATTCACGACAGAACATTTTATCTAGTGAAGATGATGGCCATTTCTCAAAAAACACCGGGCAATCTGATCAATTTTCTCACTGGAAAATTTCAATCGGCCGGCAACGCTTTTATTTCTCTTCACTCGGCCGTTTTCATCTGGGTGCGCACAACGTTTATCGCGCTCCTCATCCTTCTGGGGCTTTCAACTGAAAAGTTTATTTTTCTGACAAAGCAGGAAAAGGCGCTCGATTCTAAAATTACCGGATTGCTAAAAACACCTTCTCTGGAAATCTCTCCCAAAGACAGAAAGATTTACACGACGAAACCGGAAAATGTTCTTTCGCTTTTAAAGAAAAAAAATAAAGTTTTAAAGGATGAAGTGAGTTCAATTCTTTCTTCTAACAGTATCAATGCACTTCGCCCGCTGGCCGTTTTATCAAAAACAATGAACTCCAATCCTAAAGTTAATCTTGAAAAATTCTCGACGGATGGACATCTTGTTCACGCGACATTTTCTTCAACTGAACCAGGTGAATTAGATGTAATGAGCGGCCACCTGAAGAATTCAGGACTGCCTGACTTAAAGATCAACTATGCCAGTGGAAAAAATACTCTGACGATCGAATTTGAATCCAGGGAATAGACGATGGATAAAACTAAAAACTTTTTTATCAAAATCGATGAGTTCATCTTTCACAAGATTGATCTTTTAAAAAACGACAGTTCTTTTCAAAAAATAAATGAATATTTAAGTGGAATTGAAGAAGACCAACAAAAGATCATGGCGCAGGCCCTGACATTTTCGTTAATCCTTCTTCCCTATTTGTTTGTGGCCGTTCTCTGGTGGGGAAACCATAAAACTAAAAAAAATATTGAAACAAAAAATCAAATTCTGGAACAGATCGCCGTTCTAAATGGAAGCCGAGATACTTTAAACACCGTCAGTGCAAGTTACGTCTCTCCAAGCCCAATTAATGGCAAAGAAGATCTTGACGCAAAAATTGTGAATATGGTCTCGACGTCCGGAATCGATCAAAGTAAAGTACGCGTTGTGAATTTCTCCCAGCTTTCTACGTCAAACACGATATCGAAAGTTGAAGCAGCTGTTAATTTCAGAAACTTCGGTACACAGGACTTTTCAAATTTTATGAGCGCTCTTGTCGAGCAGGAAAAATTTAAAGTTATGCGAATTGATTTAACAAAAGACTCTGCCTCTAATTTATTAAATGGCGAAGTCAGCCTTCTTCATTTGGGAAGAAGTACTCCTCCTTCGTTTTAACCATTATTTTGTAAGGGCCGATGAAAAGAAAAAGAATTCAATACAATGAACTGAATGAAGAAATCTACAGCCCACGTTACTGGACTCGTACAAGATTAATTCTGATTGGTTTTGTCATTCTGCTGTTTGGATTCCTCTTTAATTTTTCATTGGAAGAAAAGCTCAACCGATGGCTTCAGGCCAGTCTTTCGACGAATCCCTCATGTCCGGTTGTTTTTGAAAAAGCCGAACTCTCTTACTTTCTTCCCAAAGTGACCATGAAAAAACCGGTCATTCTCGGACGCTGTTTCGGTCAACCGAACAACTCTCTTCCTCTTCAGAATTTCACCATTGCTTTAGAAGGACCAAGCTTTGTTCCTCCTGGAATTAAACTTCACGTGGCCATTACTCAGGGAAAAACAAAACTCAATCTCTACCCTTCGGTTTCACCGTTTTCTCAATACGTAGATATCAGTGATTCAAAAATTGATTCGGCCATTTTCGCTGCAATGACAGAATCAAACAAGTCGCCCGTCTCAGGTGTCATGAACATTTCTGGTTTTCTCAAAATGGCTTCGGGAACGATTGAAGATGGTAAAATAGGAATTTCTTCTTCTAATTTCACTATTCCTGCCCAAAGAATTGCGGGTCTCGATATTCCTCTTCTGAATTTGAATAAATTTAAATTTGATGCTGAGTTTGATGATAAGGCCCAGATGAAAATCAAGCAATTCGATATAGGTCAGCCGAATACTCCTGCTGAAATAAAACTCAAAGGTGTTTTGAGAGTCAATAACAGCAATTTTATGATGTCGATTCTGCAGTTAAACGGAACACTTCGCTTAACTGATTTCATTCTCTCAACAGTGCCTCTGCAACTGTTCTTGCCGGCCGGAAACACTAGTGGTACTTATCAAATGTCTATCAACGGTCCACTTGGCAGTCCGGGTGCTCCACAATTTAAATAGAATTGAAAATGAATTCATCTCATATTGAACAAACAATGCGCCATCACCTGGCGAGACTTCTGCCCAATCACCTGAGCAGCGAGATTTATACTTACGCCACTCTTCCAGGTGGAAAACTTTTTCGTCCCCATCTCGTCTGGTCGATTCTAAAAGATTTAAATCCGGCCCTTTATGAGAAATCCAAAAATGATGTTCATTCAGCGCACTCACTTCTTGCGACAGCTGTTGAATTTCACCATAGCTACACTTTGATTCACGATGATCTCCCGAGCATGGATGACGATACAGAGAGACGTGGAAAACCCTGCACACATATCGCTTACGGCGAATGGCAGGCCCTTTTGGCCGGAGATGGTCTTCTCAATATGTCTTATCAATTGCTGTCAAAGATGAAGGGCCATCGCACTCTTGAATTGATGCGTTTTTTTTCCTGGGCCTTAGGTCCTAAAGGGCTTATTCACGGTCAGGTTCTCGATCTTTCTCATGAAATGACAAAGTCGTTAGAAAACACTCTTCGCACGCATGAATTAAAAACAGCGCGCTTGATTCAGGTGGCCATTCTGGGTTCGGCCATATTGGCCTCAGAAAAAAATTCTCAACTGGAAAAGAAGCTTTGGAAATATTCGCGTCTTCTGGGAATTAATTTTCAGTTGATTGATGACCTCTCAGAGCTCTCAGAGGCCGTTTTAAGCGATCATGAAAAAGAGGTTAATCCTTGGTTACATCATCCAGAAAAAACGTTTGAGGTGACTGTGAACGCCCTTGCAACGTTCGATCAACTGAGCGCTGAGCTGAACTTGACTGGAACGAATGCTATTATCAAAGATTACTATGGGAAAATGCTATCGCTCATCACGCCTAATCAAAGCGTGATCGAAAATCATTTAAATAAACAATCTATTTTACCAGTGATGCTTTTGCTCAAGTCTTTCAGCGAGTGACAAAATCTGAGTCAATTTAGACTTTGCCTGAACTAATTTCTGAACATCAGTTTCAATCAGAACGCGTTTTGTTTGCGGCATCGTTGCTTCAACAAATTCTGCTTTAGAATCGTGCTCGAGGATGGAATCGAGGTAATCGGTAGGAATATCATCTTCTTCGCAATCAGAAAAACCAGCTTCCACCAAGTGCTCACGAGGCATAAGAATTTTCATCTCTGCCTTTGCGCGCTCGATGGAAAGCTTGTCTTCGAATAAAAGTTTTTTTATGAGGAGGATAGCTTCTATGTCTTTGTGTTCGTACAGCTTCAGTCCCGCCGATGAGACCAAAGGAGCAATTTCAGTGAACTCCGATTCCCAAAAACGCAACACATAGGATTTTACACCAGTGAGCGCACACACTTCATTTATTTTGAAAGATGATTTATTCGGGATCTCTATTGTTTCAGTCATTCCATCGCCATTATTTTTCTAAACGATTTATTCGTTTTCGTCCTCATGCGGATCGAAATCGACATCGTCTTCCATCTCATCAGTGTTCGACATAAATGAGCTCAGTGCTCTTGCCGTTCCTTCTTTTGGTGGAAGTGATTTATCTTCATTTCCTTTTTCATCAAGACGATGAGCATATCTCACTGTCACGTCTTCTTTCAGAACTTGTGAAGGTTTGAAAGTAAGAACTCGTCTTGCCGAAATATCCATGGCCTCGCCAGTTTGCGGGTTTCTTCCTACGCGAGTTGCTTTATCTCTGATAGAAAAATTTCCGAAACCAGAAATCTTAACCTTTTCTCCTTTAGAGAGAGTGTCTTTGATAACTTTAAATACTAAATCAACAAGATCAGCAGCTTCTTTCTTCGAGAAACCAGCTTCTTTGTAAACTCGTTCAACGATATCGGCCTTCGTTAGACTCATTACTTTCCTCCATGAAAATCCGGGTCTTCATAATTCCTATTATTAACAGGTTAACAAGAAAGGTCATTTTTATCAAAACAAAATTTTAAGATGTTGAGTGTTTCCGGACTAACATTGTCTGGCATTGGGTTATCAGAAATAAAAAAGGGCCCCGAAGGACCCTTTCTCAGACTAATTCAGTCTACTTCTTTTTGAGTTTTACTTTTTTATTCGTCTCTTTTTCGATTTTCTTTTGAAGGTTCGCCTTCTCAGCATCTTTTTGCTTAATCCATGCTGTCAGTCTCTCATCAACTTCGCGTAGCTCTTCAATAAGTTTCTTTTCAACCAAAGACTTCGACTTGGCGATGCGATCAAATTCCTTCATTGAGGCCGTATCATCTTTGACCATCAATGCGCGTTTTTCCACTTCTTCTTTTGTCATACGATAAATCGGCATGTCCGCCAAATAATCCGCGAAAGTGAATTTCTTTTTATCAAGATATTCAACAAACGTTTTTCTGTTGGCAGATTTTGTAGCGACTTCGTACTCTTTATCTTTAATGAAGCGGATAATTTCGTTGTTCTGTCTGATTTTCTTTTCAAGATCTTCAACCAAAAGTTCATAACGACGTTTTACAACTTCGAGTCTTTTCGCTCCAAAAATTTCGATAATTTCTTCAGGGGCCGCAAAAATACGGACACCGCGCTCTGAAATCAGAGTGTAGTTTGGAACCAAAGTTGTCGATGTCGACATTTTCTTTGCGACTTCATCAACAGGTGGCTGCTGACCTTTCTTGAAGATGAGTTCAATTTTGATGTCGTTGTTCACTGAAGAATCGATAAAATCTTTGATGTAATCTTCTTCAATATACTTCGTCAGGTAGCGATAGATTTTTGTCGAATCATATCCGCGAGGAAGTTCAGTGATGTAAATGGATCCATTGATTTCTTCGAATTTCATTCCGAAGACAAAACGACCTTTTTCATCGATTTCAATTTTATTTTTGTATGTGTGAACATACGGCTTAAGCTTTTTCGGTTTTCCTGTTTCAACGAATTGAATGATCGAGTTGATCAAATCAGAGTGATGAAATGAAGGAATAACAGAAGAGAATCCAGTTCCAATCCCTTCCGCCCCATTCAGAAGCATGATAGGAAGTTTTGGAAGAAGACAAACCGGCTCCATGACTTTTTCGTCATAGTTTGGAACCATGTCGACCTGGTTCATATCGTCGAAGAGTAAATACTCCGCCACTTTTCCCAATTTACATTCGATATAACGTGAAGCTGCCGGAGCAGGTTCCATTCTTTCACCGAAATATCCTTTTTTATCAATCAGCGGATAATTGTTCGAGAAAGTATAATCCTGAGCAAGGTTAACGATCGCCGATTCAACTGAAGCAGGTCCATGCGGGTGAAGCGTGAGTACAAGCCCGGTTGCCGATGAAACTTTCATCAGACCTTTTGATTGGTTTTTCCAGAGAGTGAAAAGAATACGTCTTTGACCCGGCTTCAACCCATCTTGCAGATAAGGAATCGCACGGTCCATAAGAGTATAAATCTGATATAGACGGTATTCTTCTTTTACAATTTCTGTCAGAGAGACAGAATCAAGAGCGTGTAAGTATCTATCTTCCATCGATTATTTTCCTTTCGCTTTTTTTGTCGTTTTTACGATTGCTTTTTTCTTCACCACCGGTGCTTTTTTAGTCGCTTTTGGTCCAGCTTTCACTGTGGCCTTGGCAACTTTCGGAGCAGCTTTGCCCGCTTTTGCGCCTGCTTTTTTGGCGGCCGGTTCTTCATCAGTGATGGCCCCTGTAGAATCAGCATCGATCAGAAGTTCTTTTCTTAAATTTGTGTCTTTACCAAAACAAATGTCGAGAGTTTGTTTTGCAGAATCCATGTCGTCGACAGTGATTTTACAAAATTCTTCGCGCGCAAGTGTATGCTTGAAGGCCTCTGGAGACATCTCTCCGAGTCCCTTGTTTCTTTGAATTTCTTTAATTTTCACGCCTGATTTTTTCAATTTCTCAAGCTGATCATCACTTTCGACAAAAAGAGTTTCTTTATCAGTGATAACCTCGAAAAGCGGAGCTTTCGCGAATTGAATCGCACCTTGCTCGAACAATTCCGGCCAGAACGTGAAGAAGAAGTTTGTTAAAAGTGTGTTGATGTGACCACCGTCAACATCCGAGTCCGCCAGGAAGACGATTTTAGAATAACGAAGTTCCTGAGAGTCGGCTTTTTGACCGATCGTTAAACCAACCGAGGCCATGATATCCATGAACTCCTGATTGTTGATGACGTCATTGATCGAAGCCTGCATGACGTTCATCGGTTTCCCTTTGAGCGCAATCCCGCCTTGATACAATTTATTGCGGGCAGATCTTAATCCACCAATCGCCGAATCCCCTTCACAGATAAAAAGTGTGCACAGGTGACGATCTTTTCTTTCGTTGGCATCGAGCAGTTTTTCTACTCTTTGCTTCTTTGCTTTCTTCCCTTTGAGAGAAGCATCTTTCAATTCCTGGAAACGGTGACGTGATTTTGCACGATCGACTACTAGGTCGAGGTATTCCTTATTTTTGCGCAGGAATTTCTCGATATTTTCGTTCATGAAGTGCTCGATTCCTTTTTCAAGGTTCAAGTCGCGAACGAGTTTACGTTTTGTCTGCGATTCAAAGCGCGGGTTCGGCATGGTAATTCCCATCACGAATGTCGTCCCAACTAAAACGTCGTTGTCGATAACTGAAATTTTCTCTTTTTTGGCTGCTCTTTCAATTTTCTCTTTTACAGCGTTGATGAAAATTCTCTTCACTCTATCGTGGTGAAAACCACCGTCGAATGTTGGTGTTGAGTTGACGAAGGAAATGAATTTTTCTCTGTCGTCAGATTTTTTATCAATACAAAGTGAAAGGTGGAAATCGATCTTCCCTTTGACTTTTTTGCCTTTGGTATTTTGAGTTTCGTAAACAAAAGCCTCTTCCCCGAAAAGCTGTGCGGATTGCGGGTCAATTCTTTGTGCTAATTCCAGCAACCCTTTCTTAAACTGGTATCTTTCACCGTTAAAGAAGAAAGTCAGACCCGGGTTGTTGTACGCAAGGTCGATGATACGCTTGCGAAGAAGATCTTCGTCAATTTCATTGTTTTTATAAACTTCTTTTGAGAGTTGAAGCGTCACAGTTACACCCGAAGCCCCTTTGAAAGGTTTCGGTTTTGTTTTATTTGTTTTCAGAGCGCCGTCGAGGAACTCCCACGTCTGCTCTTTTTTAGAGTTGTAGTGCTTAACAGTGGCGATGAAAACGTCAGAAGTTAAACAAGTAGCAGCTGCACCAAGACCGTTTTGTCCCAGTGTTCTGAAAAGAAAACCCTTCTCATCTGTTTCTTCATCTTTGAATTTCGATCCTGTTCTGAATTCAGTGTAAACCTGGGCCACTTTATCGATAGGAAAACCAATCCCGTTATCAGAGATTGTAACGGTCTTTTTGTCCGCTGAAAGCTTAGTATGAATTTCTGTAACGTGCCCGCGGTAATATTCATCGATACTGTTGTCGATAATCTCTTCAATGGCCTTTGATTTAGCCTGGTGAAATTTAACTGTTGTAAATTCAACGCCATTTGGTTTGTAAATATAGGTTTCTAATTCCTCTACATCGTTACTACCAAACGTAAGCGTAATACGATTTCGCACGTGCCAACGTTGATCTTTGCTTTCGATCACCGCGTCTTTCGTGCTTCCTTTTCTAACAACGGGGCCTACACTACTCATTATGTATCCTTTTCAATCTCTAAATATTGGGAATATAATCAAACTTTGATGTAAGGTTAAAGACTCATCCCCGCAATCGAAAAGGTACAATGCGTCGTAAAATTCTTTTTTTTGCCCTATTCTTTTTCAGTCAGGCGCTCTCTTCTCAAGAGTTAAAACTAGAGAATTTGCCCTTCAAAAAAAATATTCGAGAAAAAATTTTAACGGGGCAGATATTCTCCGAAACTCGGGTTCGGAACTTAAACAAAAATACCGAACAAAGTTTGTCGTTCCAAATTGCGGGCCTTCATCCCAAGTCTTGCTCTTATGCTCTTCGCACTCTCTCTTTGTACGAAGAGTACTCTCACTTTCTCTCCTTTGTGAAAGAAAGCAAATACGACGAACAAAAAAAAGAAATCAATTTCCTGCTTTCTCACACTCTCATGCCCTACGATATGCAGCTCATATTTACGCTTCCACGAATTACTTCGCCGGGCACGTATCCATTCTCATTTGAGATCGGCCTGTTAAAAAATCTTCACGGAAAAATACATGTGCTGAATGCTGACAATCGTTGCCTCTTTTACTCAACTGCTGAGTGGAAAGGACCGACTACCGGATTTAATCCATTTGTTTTTGAATTATTTGCAAAAACACTAGCAGATCTATCCATGGAAATATTGTTTAGAATCTCATCTAATCTCGCTCACTGATCTTTCTCGCTGTCTCGCTCACAGGCGCATTAAAAACAAATCATGACAAAGACTCGAAGGCGTATTATAAATTTCGGATGAGAGTTTTAAGAATAAGTGCGCAAGATACATATCCTATCCGTCAACAGGTATTGGTTCCGACTCACGAGTTGAAGAAGGCCAAATTTGAAAACGATGATGATGAAGATATTTCTTTTCACCTAGGTGCCTTTCTAGATGGCAAACTGGTGAGTGTTGCTTCTTTCTTCTATGAAAGAAACCCGCTCTTTCCCGATTTGCATCAATATCAGCTGCGCGGAATGGCCACTCTTCCTGAACATCAAGGAAAGGGTCTTTCAAGTGAGCTTTTAACGACTGCCTTCCCCATTATTAAGCAAAATTTCTGTACGCTTTTGTGGTGTAATGCCCGCGTCCCGGCGGTTGGCTTTTATGAAAAAGTCGGCTTCAAAAAACTGAACGAAGATGTGTTTCAGATCGACGATATCGGTCCGCACATTCTGATGTTCAAACAAATCTAAATGTTAAGGCGATCGACTAAACGTCAATCGCCTCAGTTGAATTCACTTTCTTTCTCAATTCAAATTTCTGAATTTTTCCAGTGGACGTTTTTGGCAATTCACAAAATTCGATTGCTTTGGGAACTTTGAACTTCGGCAAATGATGTTTGCAATGATTCACGAGTTCTTCTACGGTCACTGTCGAGCCATTTTTAAGCTCAATAAAGGCAGCGACGACTTCTCCCCACTTCTCGTCTGGTTTTGCAACTACGGCGGCCAGAAGGACTGCGGGATGCTGGTAAAGAACATCTTCGACTTCAATGCTCGAAATATTTTCTCCGCCGGAAATAATGATATCTTTACTGCGGTCCTTGATTTTGATGTAACCATCAGGGTTAAGCACAGCGAGATCTCCTGTGTGAAACCATCCGCCTTTAAACGCCTCTTTCGTCGCTTTTGGATTTTTCAAATACCCTTTCATCGTGATGTTCCCACGGAACATAACTTCACCAATGGTTTCTCCGTCTGCCGGAACTTGTTTCATCGTTTCGGGATCCATCACGGTTGTTCCACTTTGCAAGTGATAGCGAACACCCTGGCGCGCATTGAGTTTTGCCTGCTCACCAATCGGCAGACTTTCCCACGATTCCTGTTTGGCACAAACACTGGCCGGGCCGTAAACTTCAGTCAGTCCATAAACGTGAGTGATATTAAATCCAAGAACGCTCATTCCTTCAATCATCGCTGCTGGAGGCGCGGCCCCTGCAACAAAGGCTTCCACTTTATGTTTGATATCGCGCTTGAACTCTTCGGGCGCATTGATCAGTTGGTTGTGAACAATAGGAGCTCCACAGTAGTGAGTCACACCATGTTCGCGAATCAGATCAAAAATCAACTTCGCATCGATTTTTCGAAGACAAATATTTAATCCAGCTCTGGCGGCAATCACCCATGGGAAGGTCCAGCCATTGCAATGAAACATCGGCAGCGTCCATAAGTAGTGCGGATGCTTCTGCATATCCCATTCGAGAATATTAGAAAGGGCCCCCAAATAAGCGCCCCGGTGATGATAGACAACACCCTTTGGATTCCCCGTTGTTCCCGAGGTGTAATTGAGTGCTATCGCGCTCCATTCATCTTCAGGCATTTCCCCTAAGTAGGAATCATCGCCTTTTTTCATAAATTCTTCGTACTCAATTTTTCCGATTTTTTCACCAGGTCCGCTGTACATTTCATCTTCAACATTGATGATCAGCGGGGGATTTTCCATGCGAAGAATGGCCTGAGAAATAACACTGGTAAATTCCCGATCCACGAGAACAATTTTAGCTTCGCCGTGCTGGAGCATAAAAGAAATGCTGTCGGGATCGAGGCGAATATTGAGGGCATTGATAACGGCGCCACAAAGAGGAATAGAAAAATGGGCCTCTACCATTTCAGGAATATTCGGCAGCATGACCGCAACGGTATCCCCTTTTTTAATTCCCGTTTTTTTTAGGGCGGAAGCAAATTTTAAACAACGTTTATAGGTCTCGCTCCATGTTCTTTTTGTTTTGCCGTGAACAACGGCGAGTTTATCAGGGTAAACCTCGGCCGCGCGTGAAATAAATTCCAGCGGTGAGACAGGTGAATAATTGGCAGGATTTTTTTCTAATCCCCACTCATAATTATGTTCCATAAATTTCCCTCGTGAAGTGTTTCTTTAATTGTGAACTTCGGGAAATTCTTCTACAACAAATTCTTTCGTGATTTTAGTTAGGATAGCAAAATCTTTTAATGGCGCCGATGTCCTGAATTTTATAGTTTTCTTCTACGCATTCTTTTTTGGTAGCGAAACGTTTGAGCGGAGCGCAGGGATATTGTGGCAGTTTCTTTTCTCGGGCAAAGTTTCTTTCTTCGCGGCAATTATCCTGACCATCATTATCGACACAGGCATAGTGCCCGCGCTCGCAATCAAAGATAAAGTACTCACCGGCCTTGTATTTCCAGTCAATCGGATAATTTTCATTGCCGGAACCGGCCAACGAAGTTCCCAAAGTCAAAGATGTCAAAGTCGTTAAAAGAAGGGCTCGAATCATGACTGATTTTTAATTGTTCTCTGGGCCGCTACCAACAGGTCCTTTAATTCTTTGAGTTCAAATTCAAAAAACATATGACTCGCTGAAAGCTTAGGCAGAGTTTTGCCGAATTTCATTTCATCTTCAAATGAACGGATGCGGTTATTGAGATTGTTGCGGATTGTGCGCATTTGTTTGGGAGTTTTCTCAGCAAAACTTGCTTTGAGTTCAGCTAAGCGAAGATCTACGTTCGTCGTTCTTTTTTCCATAATTTTTATTACCAAAGTGTGATGTAAAAGCGTCCGTTTAGTTTATATCCTTCCACCAGCAGTGTGAAAACCAAAAAAAACAGGGCGAGACCGAGATATTTCAGGCGCGGCCATTCAAAGCGAAACTTCATCAAAGCGGCAGCAATCATTCCTATAACAAGCCCGCTGCCGTGAGCAGTATTGGCAATTGGCCCAAGCATTCCCGTGAGACACAGAAAATACCAACCTATCATCATCCCCAGATCAAATCTGGGAATGGCGTAATCAAAATCGTCGTGAAGACTTTTATACACCCAGATAAACCCCAGCATGGCATAAAGAACTCCCGACATTCCACCGAACTGCGGTCCGCTCACGAGGTATTGGCAGACATTGGAAAATATTCCAGTGAGCGCGACAAAGAGAATGAAAAAATTTTTTCCGAAATTAAACTCGATAAGATAACCGAGATCTTTAAACCACATCATGTTAAAAAGAATGTGCAGAAAACTCATGTGCAAAAGAATGGGCGTGACGATTCGCCAGACTTGACCGCGCAGAATTTCTGAAAAAGGAGAACTTTCCACGCCACCGATAAAAAGCATATTGTAGAGAGATGCTCCCAGCGTAGAAAAACTGAAGCCGTAAATAAAACAACAAACGAGTATCAAGACATAGGTTGCCTCACCTCTCGGAAGAGTTTTTATCTTTACCCATTGCTGATCGATTTCTACCGGTTTTTTAAACCCCATCTTAACGCGGAAAAAATCCTGCGCCTCTTCTAAGCGAGCACTCTCTGTCACAATGACAAACATTTCTGCTTCAGGAACAAACTGGGCCTCTGAGGGAATGCCTAATTCAGACAAACCGGCGATAATTTCATCGGCCATGCGTTTGTCTCTTAATTCACCAACAATTTGCATTTTTTTCTTCTCAATTTAAAACGGGATCTTTGGCGAGCGCCTTGAAACTTGCTTTCAACTGTAAATAGCGTTCGCTTTCCAGGCAGCCAGACTCTTTCTTAACCAGCTTTCCTTTTTTAAGAATATGTTCAAAGCGACCTGCCTCGCAAGTTTTAATCGGGGAAGAAATTTTAAATTCTGAAATTTTCTTAATATGACCGGCCTCTGCAATAATTTGGGCCGGAGTAAGCTTTTCACTATTGACCATCAACGTTTCACCGTCAGCGACCACAGTATCGGTGCGTATTTTTTCTCCTCTAGCGGAATAATCTGTCAGTAGAATGACCGTTTCATCTGCACTCGCTTCAAAAGCGATCAGTAAAGTGATCATTAGGAGAAGAAGCGATTTTTTATTCACAGTAAATCACTCCTTTGTTCTGAGGACAGTTCAGTGATTTTCTGATAGCAGGATGAGCTAATAAATTGCGATCGAGACGGACGTTGGTCTCGGGATGTTCATCAAACTGAGGATCGGTGAGATCCATTCCTCTCAAAATTTTGTCTTGTAGTGATCGATTGGCGAAAAATCGAGGACAGCCTTCTTTTTGTGCAAAATCGATTAATTTTTTTTCGGCAGGTGCATAATTAGGGCATGTTTTTCCATAGCTCAGGCCGATTTCAAGAATGCTTTTTTCCGCTTCTTGTTTTGAGAGTCCTTTAAGTTTGCCAGCGACAATTTCAGAAGAAATTTTATCGGCAAAGGCTTCTTGCATTTGTGATCTGAGCATTCCCTTATTTCCTTCAGAACCAAAGGAGCAACCTTCCATATAGTCGAAATAGTCTTCTGCATGCTCATTCAAGAAACTTAAATAACTTATATCCGTATTATTTTTCTCCGAGCCATTTGTCTTTTTCTTCATCTCCTCTAGGGCCTTTTTCACTTCCATTTTAACCTCATCGACATTGATGGTTTGAACGCCGACGGATTTTGGATTTTTCAGACAACTCATCGTCGATGAAAAAGGATGATCTTTATATTTCATGGCCTCCTGAATGACGTTTTTTGGATTGGAGTCCGTGCCATAAAAAGATGTTGTATAATTTTTTGAAACGCCAGTGGTCTTCAGTTCAATTTCAAAGGGGGCTTCTTCTGCAATAGAGGGGCCTTTCTTTTGCAGAAAAACCTGCGAAAGATTACAAGAGTCAATACTGTGGGCCACTTCATGCGCTATCGTTTCAACCAGGGCCATTTTCGGAAAATTCAACATCTGAGGGCAGATGGTAAAAGAATGAGTTTTGGCCGAGTAAAAGGCATTCGGTCCCTGACAATGTTTTTCCAGAGTCTCGGTGATTCTAGGAGGGTTAAAAGAAATCGTTTTTACTTTTTCTTTTGCTCTTTCAATCATGGCAGCGTTGGCCTTATTTTTTTTCGACTCAAGATAAGACAGTATCTCCTCTTGTGTCTCCTGAAAGACGCCGTAGGCCTGTTGAGTTTTCTCCGCCAATTTTTTTCTGTTCTCAAGCAAGGCCGCTTGTCCTCCAGCTGATTTTGCCTCTTTCAATTTTTTCCAATCAAAAAAGGGATCGGCAGGAACAATTTCAGGGATGAGGGCGCGGTCCATTTCATTGACTTCGTCTTCATACGTCTGATTGTATTTCAGGTATTGAATCTCTGCGAGTGTCTTCTTGATTTCGGGAACAAGACTAAGTTTTAAATCCTTCTCTGCCACAGAAATGATTGCGGCCAAATCCACAGCAGAAGTCCCTTTTTTTTCCCAACCAAAGTCTTCTCCGTTTAATCCGGCCTCAATACTCATATTGAGAATTTTACCGGAGACCTTTGCGACTGCATTTCCCTGATTGTATTTGCTTATCAATTGCTGAAGTTTTTTGTTGGCGGCCATCATTTTTTGTAAATACTGAGTCTTAAGTTTCAGCGCCAATTCTTCACGCTTGCCATTGATTTCGTCTGCATATCTTTCACGCAAGCAACTGCGAATATCGTCTCTCAGATTGTAATAACGCTCATTGAGAATCTTCTCGCCTTTCTCATTTTTGTAGAGAATGGGTTCGTCTTTTTTGATTTCTGGTTTTTCGCAAAATTCTTTAAATGAACAAAAAGAATGTGTACTCGGATTTGCGGCGATTGAGTCGCACTCAGGGCATTTGAGCTTTAGCATCTTTTCAATATCTGACTGAAGGGTGGAATAATCCTTCACGGCATCGGTGAGTACGCGCTCTGTTTCTTGAGCGAAAACTTTCGAAAAAAGGCAGAGAATCAGCGCCAGAAGAAAAGATTTCATAAACTTCTTTTCGGCAAATGGAGAAAAACCATGAGTTTTAGTCGGGAATTTATCTAGACCGGCAAGAAATAAGTTTATTTTTGACGTATTTTGAGTTATGTTCGGGTTATATCAATCTAAGAACTTGAAAGTATTAACTCGGTCCATCAGGATCAGGTGGTTTTAATGTTAAAGATTAACAAGAAAGTTGAATACGCTTTGATGGCCCTGAAGTTTATGGCCGACAAGGCCCACGATGAAGAGGCGCACCTGAAGGGAGCGGCCCTGACATCGGCCCGCGAAGTTTGCGATGAATTCAACACGCCTTTTGATACGACAGCAAAAGTGATGCAACTGATGAACAATCAGGACATCCTGAAGTCTACCAAGGGAATCAAAGGCGGCTACTCTCTCAACAAAAATTTAAATGAGATCACGTATATGGAACTCGTTCGCCTGATCGAAGGCAAGGAGCATATCGGACGCGTTTGTGAAGGCAAACAAGGCACATGTGAACTCTTCGGCAAGTGCAATATTGCCACTCCGGTTGAGAAACTCAACCGCAAGCTCAATCAATTTTTAGAAACACTTACACTTGAAGATTTATTACAAGGGGCCGAATTCAATCACGCTCATCAACACCAGATCGAGCGCGCCAATGAAATCCCCGCAGAGAAAACAGTATGAGTACAGATATTTTAAATGACGAATACAAATACGGATTCTACACCGACATTGAAACGGAAGAGTTTCCTAAAGGTTTGAATGAAGAAATCGTAAAAATGATTTCGGCAAAAAAGCATGAACCTGAATGGCTTCTTGATTATCGCTTAAAAGCATTTCGTCACTGGCAGAAAATGCAGGTGCCAAGTTGGGCAAAACTCAAAATTCCTGAAATTGATTATCAGGATCTGTATTACTATTCTGCTCCGAAGAAGAAAGATGCCGTTGCAAGTTTGGATGAAATCGATCCTGAGCTTCTGGCGACATTTGAAAAACTGGGCATTCCCCTCAATGAACAAAAACGCATTAGCGGTGTCGCTGTCGATGCAGTCTTTGATTCAGTTTCTGTCGGTACAACTCACCAGGAAGAACTTTCAAAAGTCGGCGTTATCTTCTGTTCGATTTCTGAAGCTGTAAAAGAATATCCTGAACTCGTTAAAAAATACCTCGGAACAGTCGTTCCCTACTCTGATAATTTTTACGCTGCTTTAAACGCGGCCGTTTTTTCAGATGGTTCTTTCGTCTACATCCCGAAGGGAGTGAAATGTCCGCTGGATCTTTCCACTTACTTCCGTATTAACGCGAAAGAAACCGGCCAGTTTGAAAGAACGCTTATCGTTGCGGATGAAGGTTCGTTCGTCAATTACCTTGAAGGCTGTACAGCTCCTCAAAGAGACGAGAACCAATTGCACGCAGCGATTGTTGAGCTGGTGGCCATGGACAACGCTGAAATCAAATACTCAACTGTGCAGAACTGGTACGCCGGGGATAAACAAGGAAAAGGCGGGATCTATAACTTCGTGACGAAGAGAGGAAACTGTCTCGGAAAAAATTCTAAAATTTCTTGGACTCAAGTTGAAGCAGGATCCGCAATCACATGGAAATATCCATCGTGCAATCTGATCGGTGATAACTCTGAGGGAGCTTTCTACTCTGTAGCTCTTACAAACAATTTCATGCAGGCCGATACCGGCACGAAAATGATTCACATTGGGAAAAACACGAAATCGACCATTATTTCAAAAGGGATTTCGGCAGAGAATTCTGAAAACAACTACCGCGGGCTGGTAAAGATCATGCCATCGGCAACCGGTGCACGCAATTATTCGCAATGTGATTCAATGCTCATTGGCGATAAAGCACAGGCCAATACATTTCCTTATATTGACGTAAAAAACAACACGGCCGTTTTAGAACATGAAGCTTCGACTTCAAAAATCAGCGAAGAGCAATTGTTCTATCTTCAGTCGCGTGGTCTTTCAGAAGAAAAATGTATTTCGATGATCGTCAACGGTTTCTGTAAAGATGTCTTCAAAGAACTTCCACTGGAGTTCTCAGTAGAAGCGGTCAAGTTGATTGAAATGAAATTAGAAAACAGCATTGGTTAATTTAGATATTCGTTAAAGGAAAAAGATATGATTGAAGTAAAAAACCTCCATGCCTCAGTTGAAGCAAACGGCGAAACAAAAGAAATTCTGAAAGGAATTAATCTCACTGTTAAGGCCGGCGAAGTTCACGCGATCATGGGGCCAAACGGTTCTGGTAAAAGTACGCTTTCAAAGGTCATTGCAGGCCACCCTGCTTTCCATGTCACAGAAGGAAGTATCACTTTCAAGATCAACGCTAAAGATAGAAATCTTCTAGAACTCGAAGCGGATGAAAGAGCAAAAAGCGGAATTTTTCTGGGCTTTCAATATCCGGTAGAAATTCCCGGTGTTTCAAACTTCACTTTCCTGCATGAAGCTTTCAATGAAACTTGTAAGCACAATGGGGCAGCGGAAATGAATGCTGAAGACTTCAGAAAATTTCTTCAACCGAAACTTGAACTTTTGGAAATGAATGAAGCCTTTTTAGACAGACCAGTGAACACTGGTTTTTCCGGTGGTGAGAAAAAGAAAAATGAAATTCTTCAGATGGCAGTTTTAAATCCTCGCCTTTCTCTTCTTGATGAAACTGACTCTGGTCTTGATATCGACGCTCTAAAGATTGTTGCTAAAGGTGTAAATGCCTTGAAGACGCGCTTTAATGCGACTGTCCTGGTGACTCACTATCAGCGCTTATTAGATTATATCGTTCCTGATCACGTTCACGTTCTCTACAAAGGGAAGATCATTCGTTCGGGTGGGAAAGAGCTGGCCCTTGAGCTCGAAGAAAAAGGTTACGACTGGCTGATTAAGGAATTTGAATCAAACTAATTGAGTTAATAAAATGGAAAAAGCAGTAGAAAAAACAATCTCAGACTCGCTCGTGAAAAGCTCCAAGGCGCTTCTGGCGAAAGCAACAGACTTAAGCCCGTCTTACGTTGAAGCGATGAAACACGCTCAGGAAGATTTTGTTGTCAGAGGAATCCCAACTAAAAAAAATGAGGATTGGATTTATACCAACATCGCTCCTCACCTCTCTCCGCGCTTCTACGAGTTGAAAGAGAGCATTGTTCACGACGTGCCATCTTCAGTTCTCGATAAACGAGGAATGATTATATTTAACAACGGCATCTTTAATAAATTCCTCTCTCACCTTCCGGAAGGAATGGAATTGGATAATGTCCTTCCTGAAAAAGATTTTTTTGATTCATTTGATTCTCTCAATTTCGGGACAAGCCTTGCTCCTCTTGCTTTGAAAATCAAAAAAAATACTGTTGTCGATTTCCCTGTGACAATCGTCCATCAAATTGATGACGTCGGCGTCAATAAAATTGTCTCTCCGCGATTAAAAATTACGGCCGAAGAAAATTCGTCTGTTGCATTCATGGAAATTTTCGAAAGTACTAACCGCGATCTTTTTCAGTATACAACAAACGCTGTGACCAAATTTGTATTGAAGCCAAATTCAATTATCGAGCACGTCAAAATTCAAAATGAAGCTTTAAACGCTACTCATATTGGCCTGACGAATGCCGAGGTCGATCGCGATGCTAAATTTAAATCCGTTACAGTAGACATTGGTCTGCTTGTAGCAAGACATAATATCAATGTGAACCTGAACGCCCCTGGGGCCGAATCGACTGTTCATGGATTATTCTCATTGAAAAAAACTGAGCATACGGATGTTTTTTCAAACATTCATCACAATGCTGATCACACCACTTCTGATCAGTTATTTAAAGGTATTCTTTCAGGTGATTCTCACGGTGCTTTCACTGGAAAAATCGTGATTATCAAAGATGCTCAAAAAAGTGCTTCAGCACAGTTGAATAAAAACTTACTTCTTTCACGCAAAGCTCATATTGATACGAGACCTCAACTTCTCGTTCATGCTGATGATGTGAAGTGCGCTCATGGGGCCACTGTCGGCCAACTTTCTAAAGAGGAAGAGTTCTATCTTGAATCCCGCGGGATTCCAAAAGAGCGCGCCCGCAAAATGCTTTGCTTTGGTTTTGCAACAGACGCTCTTAATAAAATTGAAAATGAAATAATAAGAAAGACCGCGATCAAAATCGTCATGGATAATCTTGATCAAGCAGGTCTTGGTGATATGACAATATGAACTTAGATGCTCAAATAGAACAAATTCGCGCAGACTTTCCGCAGCTCTCTTTGGAGATCAACAATCATCCGTTGGTTTACCTCGACAATGCGGCAACGACACTAAAACCGAAATCAGTGATCGATGCGATTACTCATTACTATTCATTTGAAGTGGCGAATGTTCATAGAGGTATTCACACTCTTTCGGAAGTCGGCACACGCCATTTCGAAGAGACGAGAATTGCTGTTCAAAAACTTATCAATGCTAAAGAAGCCCACGAAGTTATTTACACGAAAGGAACGACAGACTCGGTCAATTTAATCGCGCAATGCTTCGGCAAGCGCTTCCTTAAGGCCGGAGACGAAATACTTCTTTCATTAATGGAACATCATTCGAATATTGTTCCGTGGCAAATGATTGCTGAAGCAGTAGGAGCAAAGATTGTCGTTATTCCTCTGCTTGCTAACGGTGATATCAATCTCGACGAGTACAAAAAATTACTGAACCCTAAAACGAAAATAGTTTCGGTAGCTCATGTTTCAAATACGCTTGGAACTGTGAATCCGATCAAAGAAATGGCGACGCTTGCTCATGCGGCCGGAGCAAAATTTTCGGTCGATGCGGCCCAAAGTATTGCTCACATGACTGTAGATGTTCAGGACATTGATTGCGATTTTCTTTTTTTCTCGGCCCATAAAATGTACGGCCCGGATGGGATTGGTTTCCTCTACGGGAAAGAAGAATTGCTCAATGAAATGCCTCCCTTCCAAGGTGGCGGGGCAATGATTTCTGAAGTGACGTTTGAAAAAACCACCTACAATATCCTCCCTAATAAATTTGAAGCAGGAACTCCGCCGATTGCAGGCGTGATTGCTTTTAAAAAGGCCATAGAGTACGTGCAATCCATCGGGCTCAATGAAATTGCTAAACGCGAACATGAATTGCTCGAGTACGCGACAACAGAACTAAAAAAAATTGAAGGAATCAGATTAATCGGTGAAGCAAAAAATAAAGCGGGCGTTTTATCGTTCGTGCTTGAAGGCGCTCATCCGCATGATCTGGGAACATTATTAGACAAGCAAGGCGTGGCGATCAGAACAGGTCACCACTGCACTCAACCCCTTTTGAAACACTACCAGTGTTCAGCGGCCGCGAGAGCATCTTTTGCTTTTTACAACACAAAAGAAGAAGTAGACACATTTATCGCAGCTGTAAAAAAGGCCCGCGACTTTTTGCTCTAACGAGTAGATGAGGAATTATGCAAACAAATAACGATTTTTATCTAGACGTCGACATTCAACCAACGCCCAATCCAAATGCGTTGAAATTCATTTTGAATATGCCTGTAAAAAACCAAGGCAATTCGACCTATAAATCTCCTTCTGAGTGTGGAGAAAATCATCTCGCGCTTGAGCTTTTTAAAGTCAGAGGCGTTGATCAATTGCACTTTTTTGAAAATGTCATCGCTATTACAAAATTTTCTTATGAAGATTGGGATTCTGTTGAAAAAAACGTCATGAAAGTTCTTGAAACAGAAATGCCTTCGCACAATCCTGATTACAATGATCCCAATCCAGAAGAAGACCGTAGAAGAAATCTTTCTCCTGAACTTCAGCAAATTGAAACAATCCTCGATCGCACCATTCGTCCCGGGCTTCAAGGCGACGGTGGTGATATTCAAGCGCTTTCCTACCAGGATAATATTCTGATGGTGAAATATCAGGGGGCCTGTGGAACGTGCCCTTCTTCAACGACTGGAACATTGGAAGCCATTAAAGCGATTCTCCGTGATGAATTAAATCCGGAAATCGAAGTTTATATTGCACCAGAGTTTTAATCTTTTCATACGTTATCCATTAATTCGCATAGAAAGAGGGCCTCAAAGAAGGCCCTTTTTCATTGGTAAAAATTTAATGATAAAAATTAGTTTGACAGCTCAAACTTTTGGATTATTATTAAAACAGGAGGCCATATGGTCGTTCAAAATAGTAATCTCCTGTTAGTGATCATCACCAAAATTGAGTCTTTGATAGCCGACTCAAAAACTCAACATCCTAATCTAAGCGATGAAGAAATCATCGAACACTTAAGAAAAAGACTGCGAGAAGAAAATAAAATCTAAGCTTTTCTAAACGCTTTCCGAATTAGCAACAAAACTATTTCCCTTCCTAGCACACACAACAGGAGAACTTTTTTATGCTAAAAAAATGGAAAACGTATTTAGTAGCAACGATTGCAATCTGTACACTCGGATTTGCAACGTCATGTGGTAACAACAGTGGATCAAACATCCAAATCGCCGGCGTACAAGGCCCGAAGGTTACTCTTCTTCAAGATAATCTTCAAATCGATATGGTGTTTGAAAACGTCCAATTGGATGGCGGTCTTCGTTACAACATTCCTAAGTACAAGTACTCTTATCTTGAAATTTCTCCTGATCTTCAATCAAACGGAACTCTTATGAGTATCTCAGTTTCTCTGAAAGATATCGTTGATGGTAACTTAGATAAACTAGATCCACAAAAACTTCCAGGCGGAAGAAACCTTCCTGGCGTATCTGGTGGTTCACTTCCAGCTGTTGCTTTCTCAATTGAAAAATTCCACAACATGTCTTTCTACCTTGGTAAAAACGTGTTTGGTATTTTCGTTCCAGCTCAAGTTGGTGTAGATGGAGCTATCGCTTCATTCAGATACTACGTTAATAACAAAGCTGCTGGTACAATTTCACTTGTTGGTAATGACGAAAAAGGTGAAAACGCTGGTGTGCTTCTTATGTTAAACCTTACTGGTTCAACAAAAGCTGCGATGATGAAAGTTTACAACAAATTCAACTAGAACTAGACGCAAATTATTTCACGGCTCCGAATCTTTTTTCGGAGTCGTGACTTCTCTTCCTAAGACCGGCACTAAAATCACCGACAACATCACAAGAATTGCTCCTACAATATTCAGCGGATTCAGACTCTCCTTAAAAACAAAATAACCAAAGACAGCAGCAAACGGCGACTCCATTAAAAAGATGAGACCAGCGATGTGCGAAGGAATTTTCTTTTGAGCGACGACTTGAATAGAAAAGGAAATCATACTGGAAATAATTCCCAAAAATAAAAGTCCTTTTACGACTGGTGATTCAAAGAGTAAGAGCGGGGCCAAGCTCACTGTCCCCTTCAATAGAAGAGCGAGGGCCAAGGAAAAAATCGCAACAAAAACATTTTGAAGGAAATTGAATTCGATGGGCGAGTCAATGTGAGAGGCAACCTTACTGATATACATGATATGAAAGGCCGCTGAAAACGAACATAAGAGAGTGAGAAAATCACCAATGTTTAAATCTTTCACTTCAAGATTACACATGAAGGCCATTCCGAGAAGGGATAATAGAATCAACATCCAGAAGCTGCTGCGGTATCTTTTTCTAGCAAACAACATTGTGATCAGCGGAATGAGAAGTGCATACAATGTTGTGATGAAACCGCTTTTCGCTACAGTTGTGTAACTCAGTCCCCACGTTTGAAATAAAAGCGTCCCCAAAAGAAACACTGAGCTTATTGCAGACTTCTTAAGAATATTATTTTTTCTGGTAAACGATTTTTTATAAAAGAGAAAGGGCAATGACAGCGTGGCGGCCAAAGAAAAACGTAGAGCTGTTGCCCAAAAAGAATCATAGGTTGTCAGAGTCCATCTAGTCGCAATAAAACCAAAGCCCCAGATAGCGGATGACAGCGCGAGAAGAAAGATGTGCGAGGTCATTTTATTCCATCAGTATAATAATAGTTCATCATCTCTTCGTGGGGAGATCCTGCTTTTGGTTTGTACTTATAAGAAAATTTTGCACGCGCGGGAAGTGAAATGAGAATAGAATCTGTTCTTCCGTTCGTGCGAAGACCGAACATCGTTCCGCGGTCGTGAAGAAGATTGAATTCAACATATCTTCCGCGACGGTGAAGCTGAAAATCCACATCGTCTTCCGTAAAGGCTTCATCTTTTCGTTTTTCAACAATAGGAAAATACGATTCGATAAAATGCTCAGACAAAACTTTTACCATTTTAAAATCTTGTTCGAAATTTCCAGTGTTCATATGATCAAAGAAAATCCCGCTCACTCCCCTCATCTCTGCCCCTTTTTCCGGATCAGATCTGTGCGTGTTGACGAAATATTTATCACATTCCTTTTTCATTTTTTCATAACAGTTGTAAGGGGCACACGCGCGCTTCCAGGTATCATGAAAGTAAGTGAAGTCTTCTGGATGCGGATAAAAGGGCGTTAAATCCGCGCCACCGCCAAACCAGAATTTTTCTCCGGCCACAATCATTCGAAAATTGGCATGAACAGTCGGAACGCGGGGATTTCGAGGATGGATAATCAATGAAATACCAGCGGCCCACATCGTTGTTCCTGTCCCGCCCAACTTTTTGGCAAACTCAGGATCAATCTCCCCGTAAACCATCGATGTATTGACTCCTGCATTCTCAATAACGTCGCCTCTGAAGGCCCGTGTGATGCCCCCGCCCCCCGGCGCCCCCTTAAAGTCGACTCGAACCCAGGGGTCCTCAATCAACTCTATTTGCGGATCAACTTTCAAGAGTTCTTCAGTGATTTTATTTTGAAGATTTTTTACATGAGCATGAAATTCATTCTTTTTGGTTTCAAGTTCATTCGGATTCATAATTCGCGTTTCCAAGGAAGAGGCAATATGTTAAAAAGCCTCATTAATATCACTCTATCGATATCACACTATGATTAAGTTTGTCCTTAAACTGATGACGAAACTGATGGCGATTGCGCTTTTTTTGGGAATCTTTTCCTCGAGCACAACGTTTGCGGTGACGTCAGAATTGAAGGAAGCGTTTAAAGATCAGGTTTACGCGGATCCAGAAACGCACAAACGTCTTCCCCTCTATCAATATGGCTACAACGATCGCGAACACAGCTTGGCAGAGAATGTAAAAACCATTGGTGTTGTTTACGGGTTGACCTGGTTTTTTTATCCGATTGTTCAACCGAAAGTCTTTCACGGCGCTGGTGGAGTCAAAGAATACCAACACAACTTAGGCAAACTTGTTTTTGATCAAGATGAACCTTTCTGGAATGATTTTGTTCATCCTCTTTCGGGTTCGCAACTTTATCTTCTCTATCGCGCCAACGGCTACGATCGCTTGAGCGCCTTTGAAATGACGTTTGTTTCTTCAGCTTTATTTGAACTCACTGTGGAAATTTTCACAGAACCTGCTAGCGTTCAGGATCTTTATCAAACACCGGTTCTTGGTACTGTTCTCGGCTATGGAATCGAGAATGCCTCTATGTATCTTCTCAACTCAGGCAATACGATCGGAAAGATTATCGGCCACGCTTTGAATCCTGCCACCCTATTTCCGTTTTATGAAGGTCGCACTTTTATTATTCCTAAATACAATGAAGAAGATAAAGGAGCGATGATCAGAATGGAGATGAGTTACTGATGAAAGCTTATTTCTTTTTAATCACAATTTTGATTCAGCTCATGGGAAGCCTGACCTACGCGCAGGAACAAGCACAAATCCATTCGCAAAATGTTCACGCGGGTAATCCGATCGAGGACAATTTCAATTTAAAAACTGGACTAAGCTTAAGTCGTTTGTTTCAAACATCGGCGCTTATTCCTACTCATAACAGAAATGAATCACACTCGGAAAATACGGGTTATGGTTTCAACACAAGTGTCGGTTACAAATGGAGCAGCTGGGAAGTTCTCTTCGCTTCTGATGCACTCTTTGGAAAGTTGCATGACATGACTTTTAAAGTGGACCCTCAAGAAGTAAGAGGTGACGGAAGTTTTCGAGTCTTCACACTGAGTCCACTCATTCGTTACTACACTCCCTATTCTTTCTGGAATCGTTGGAACATTTATGCCAGTGCAGGTCCAACCTGGTCTCTTCACACTTTTATTATTGTGAACAATCTAAACAACACCGATTTTGATCATAAAAAAAGAATTAGTTTTGAAAATCGCGGCGGAAGTTTAAACCTTGGCGTTGAAGAAATTGTTCCCTACAAAGAGACACATCCGGCGTTTTTTGAATTGGGATACAGTTATATGCGCTCTCATCGTATTTTCATTGTGGATGCCAGCGATTTCAAAGACGTTAAGACGCTTAAACAAGGCGCTTCGAAGGACTTTAGCGGTCATTATTTCATCTTTCGCTTCGGTATTACTCTTTTCTAAATATCAAGCTTTTACCTTCCCCGAACCAAGTATTCTGGTCAGTCGTTTTTCTGGTCACTCCCAATGCTTTATCAATTTAGTGGGTTAATTATCCTCTAAAGAAGTCCCTTATAATTAACGAAGAGCTGTTTAGTTCATTGCCTCTCATGCAGGGAAAATTATGGAATTTAAAAAGACAGTACTTCTTTCTATTCTGGCCGTTCAATCATTTGCCGTCTTAGCAGATGATGTTGCAAAGGTTGTCATTCTAAAAGGTCAAGTCAAGGCCAAGCTGAGCAACGGTTCAGTCATAGATGTTAAGCCTGATGCTTCTTTGCCAGAAGGTGCAGTCATTCAAACTGCAGAGAAAAGTTTTGTGAAGCTCATCTTCATTGATAAATCTCAAATGAACTTAGGTCCAAATTCTCAAATGGTGATCAACGCTTTTCCAAAAAAAGAAGCTGGTATTATCACTTTGGTAAAAGGTCAGATCCGTTCCCAGGTTACTAAAGACTACATGGAAATGGATGATAAAAGTAAATCGAAACTTTATATCAAAACTAAAACTGCTGCCATGGGTATTCGCGGGACAGTTTTCCAGGTTAACTACAACCCTGCAAACCAAAATACATCGCTGATTACCTACGAAGGGAAAGTTGCAATGGCCCATATTGATCGCAATGAGCGCGAAGCTAAATTCGATCAGGGCAAACTCGAAAATATTGTTTCAAGTAACAAAGCAGTTCTCGTTAAAGAAAATCAAGTCTCTGCTGTTAACATGAACGTTGCTGAAAGAGCGATGGTTCCGACAACACTGAGTATGACCCAACTCGAGGCCTTAAAAGGAAATGAGACTGGGGCCAAAGAATCGACAGAAAAAGAACAGAAGCAATTTAGAAATCCGCTCCCACCTGGTGCAGACAGTGCTCTTTTTACGGCAGCAACTGCTGAAAAAGGAATTGCCCCTGCAGCGTCTGCTGATAAAGCTCACAGTGATCCGAATGGATTTTTTAATGTGAAGACCGGAGAATACAAACTTCCGGCAGGCTCGATCATCGATTTAAATACAGTTAATATTATCCCTCCTCCGGTCAATGCCGTGTTTGATCCAAACACCAACACATACGTCGTTCCTGAAACGTTTGGTAAGGTAGATAAAACCACAGGTGAATACAAAGCGCCGGCAGGTTTAAAACTTGAGTCGGATGGTAAATTTATTCTGGTTGATGCTGATGCTTATGCCAAATCTCAGGCAGTCAACAAAGACGATCAAAAGAAAGAAGACGAAAAGAAGGATGACAAAAAAGACGCCGACAAAAAAGATGGCGATAAAAAAGAAGGCGATAAAAAAGACGCTGATAAAAAAGAAGGCGAAAAGAAAGAGGCAGATAAAAAGGATGGCGATAAGGTGGCCTCAACTGAAGGTGGCAATCGTGCTCCTGCCAGTGCTGATGCTCCTGCGGCCGCTCCGGCACCTGTCACTATTCTGCAACCACTGGCGAGCCGACCTGAGATGATTACCTTCGTAAATACGTTTTCACCTACAGCTCCACCTCCTCCTCAATTGCCTAGAGTAGACACCAGAGCAGTAATTGACTCCACTACTCAGAAAAGAGAAGATGCGACCAATTTGGGGACAGTGAATCCGAACACAAAACTTCATGTGATTTTCAATGCACAGTAATTAATAATCATTTATAATATTAAGAGAATTCAATATCGAGGAAGCGCATGAAAATGCGCTTCTTTTTTTTCTACGGATGGAAAAAATGCAGAAACCTATTATCCTGGCGGGCCTGCCTCTTGCCGCTCTCTTAAGTCTTAATCTTTATGCTCAATCTCCGGCCATGGGAGACTTCAAACAGTTTTATAAAAACGGACAATACGCCAAGGCCATCGTTGCGTTGGAAAAAATTGAAAATACTGAAACGGCCAACGGAGAAAAATATTATCTCCTAGGTGAATGCTATTCAAAATTACAGGAATTTGATAAGGCCATCGTCAATTATGATCTTGCAATTAAAGACGGAAACACTCACGAAGATATTTATTATCAATACGGCCAGTCGCTCTACGCTGCTAATGAATTAAAAAAAGCACGAACAGCGTTTGCTGAATCTGCTAAAAGAAAATTCAATACTCCGGCTTCGATTTATTACATCGCACATATTTCTCAAATCCTCGAAGAATATCCTCAGGCAAAAGAAAGTTATACGGCGCTGATCAAGGAAAAAGACGCTGACACTAAGATCAAGCAAATTGCCAGATTTCAGCTTGCTGAAACATTGCTTACGATGATGCGAGAAAAAGAAACAAATAAAGAAAAAATGGAAAAAGGTGTAGAGAAATATGTTCTCCCACTCATGAATCAAGCTTATAAAACAGACAAAAGCACGGCTGTGGCCCACGATATTCAGCAAAGAATTGCTGAAGTGGAAAAAGAATTTAATCTCGATCCAAATATGCTCGTCAATGGTAGAAGAATTTCAGAAAAAAGATATGCCGCTTACGTTGTTCAAAAAGTTAAGTTTGATGACAACATCACTCTGACCAATGAAGAAAACAATGTCACACAATCTAAAAAAGAATCATTCATTTTTGAATCTGAAGTTTACGGCAAATACGATTTCGTCATCAAAAAACGTTTTATTGTTTCACCTGAAGCGAGAGTCAACTTTATCCAAAACAGTGATCAGGACTCGCCTGAAGTTTTTCAAAACGACACTTATTCTTTAAACACCAATCTCAGAAACAAATATGAGCATGTTGTTTTTGCTGCTCCTGCAACGTTGTCATTTGATATTGAATACAGCAGAAATTATAAAGACTGGCAGCAAAAACATTCACGTGAGCACTATGCGGATTCGTTTTCATATAGTCTCGGCGAATTGTTTTCCTACTTCAGCGTGGGAGACACTTCATTTAAAGTAAAATTTAAAGACTATAAAGGCGAAAATACCGCTATCAGTAACCGCACGACAAGTCTCAGTGCAGATCAGACTGTTCTACTGCCCATCCAGCATCTGCTCATTGCTTTCTTCGAAGCTGATTTCATCGATAATTACAACAACAAAACAACAAACACTGATACCTACCTGACAAGATTTGATTACATCATTCCCGACATAATGCCGTCTTACACTCTGGATATTGCGATTGCTACGACCATCACTGATACAAAAGAACAAAAAGCTGCAAGAGGAACGGAATTCACATTGAATCCTTCCTTAGATCTTTCAAAGCAAATTAATGAGAGATTTAAAATCGGCGTGAATTACGATTTTACGAAAAGTAATTCCAGACAATCGGATTACAAATACACAAAAAGCGTTTTTAGTACTGAATTCCGTTATAGCTTTTAACTCACAATGAGGAGTTCTCATGTTTTTCAGAATCTTCCAATACTTTGGAATTTGTCTTATCGTTCTCTTTTGCGCTATCAGTATATTCTTTGCAACGAACGAGAGAGATCTGACTGCTCAGAATGAAAAATCTTTTCTCATTACTTACGCTTCTTTCTTTGAAGATCGTTTTTACGATTTAAGAATGAAATTCACCATTGATCCGGCCAAGAAAGATAACAGACTTGTTCTTGCCGCCATCGATGATCAATCTCTTAACAAAATCGGCAGATGGCCCTGGACGCGTTCGAAACACGCAAAGATCATTGATAAACTTGGTCATTTTGGAGCTAAGATTGTTGCGTTCGACGTTTTTTATCCAGAACCGGAAATTGCCTGCAATGCTGAATCTCCTGATAACGCTCTCGCTGAAAGCATAAAGAAATTCCAGGCAACTCCGGGCAACCGAATTATTCTTCCGTACTCAGTCGATGCCAAAGAATCTGATAAAATTGATGAAGAGTTTTACTTCAAAGATGTGCCTGATCAGCTTCTCAATTTTGTACTCGATACCAAGCAGGCCCAGGGGGCCAATCTTCAACCTCAACTGGTCGCGCGCAAAGTTTATCCCATTCCAGTTCTTGCCAATACCGATGTCGGTATTTCACATATTGAATCCAACTCTGATTCAGATGGGGTCTTTCGTCATTATCCACTCGTGGCCAATGTCGATTCCATTTATTTTCCCTCTTTTGCACTTCAGACTTACGAATTTCTTACCGGAGATAAACCGACCTTGGAAATTCCGGCCCCGGAAATGGCCTATGTTAAAGTTAAAAGTGGAACAGTCTTTCTCAATAACATCGGTGAAGCCCGTATCCGTTGGCTAGGTGGTCTCGATCACTTTCCTCAAGTCTCAATACAAAAAATATTTGAAGCTAAAGATGATGATCCTGAAATGAAAAAAATCTTCGAAAACAAAGTTGTTTTCGTGGCCTCAACAGCTTTCGGCGCGCACGACTTGAGAAACACACCGGTCGACTCCGCTCTTCCTGGGATTGTTTTTCACATGAACATGGTCCACATGCTTCTCGATGGAAAATTCTTTGTCAGCGATTATGATTCAGCGAAGACGTCTTGGTACTTTCTGATTGTAGGAACGGTCATCATTATCAGCGTCATGCTTTTAGGGAATGCCATTCTGGATTTCTTTGTCGTCAATATTCTGATTCTCGCTTTTTTATACATCGATACTTATTATTTTATTCCTAAGGGTTACAATATCCGATTGTTCTTCTGTTTGTTGTCTGTCGTTCTGTGCTATTCGTGGTCAACCTTTTTACACTTTTATCAATCGAATAAAGAAAAAAAGAAAATCAAAGGAACATTCTCACGCTATCTTGCTCCTTCCATCGTCAATGATCTCTTAAAGAACCCTGAAAAAGTTCGTCTCGGAGGTGAAAAGAAAAACATCACAGTGTTCTTTTCAGACGTCAGGGACTTTACAACGATATCTGAAAAACTCACTCCGGAGCAATTGACTCATTGTTTGAACAAATACATGACTATGATGACCGACACTCTCTTTGAACATCAGGGGACGCTTGATAAATATATCGGCGATGCCATGGTTGCGTATTGGGGAGCTCCTGTTGAAATCGAGAATCATGCTTACTGGGCAGTAAAAGGCGCCATTCAAATGATTGAACGTCTTCCGGCCATTAACGAAGAATTTAAAAAGGAAGGCTTTCCTTTATTCAAACATGGTATTGGTTTGAACACCGGAGAATGTTCAGTCGGAAATATGGGATCGAATCAGATTTTCTCCTATACAGCGCTGGGTGATAACATGAACCTCGGAGCTCGACTTGAATCGCTCTGTAAATTCTACGGCGTTCAGTTGAATATCTCTGAGTACACTAAAAATGCGATTCCCCCTGAACTGGCGAGAGAGTTTATTTTCCGCACTCTGGATAAAGTTAAAGTTAAAGGCAAGGAAAATGCTGTCACCATTTATGAAGTGCTTCATCCTGGTCATCCTCTTTTCAATGAAAAAAATGCATTGGAAAGGTATGAGGCTTCCTTCCAACTTTATTTGAATCAGAAGTTTGAAGAGGCCACGGCCATCTTGCGCATTCTTCATGAAAAATTTCCTGAAGATAAATCCTTTGAGAGAATGTTACAAATTTGTGAAGACTTCCTTGAAGTTCCTCCTCCTCCTGGATGGGATGGCACTTATACTCACAAATCAAAATAAATCTGGTCGAAAAATTTTTTCCAGTATATACAAAGGCCCCGCTCTACATGCGGGGCCTTTTTTTTATTAGGAAAAACCTATGCTTCAGTTAACAAAATTCTATGAGAAATGTTACGAGGAATACCGTTCTTCCAGCTCTAATTTCTGTCCTGTTGAGTTGTTTCAGTTTATTTCAAGCCGAAGAAAAATTCTCTCTCGAAAAAGTCTTGGCCATTTTGTGGATTCACTTCTGTGGACGGAAAAAACTGAATTGATCGATCTACCGGATGTCGATGAGAATTTAAAAAGAGAAATAGTCCTTGGCCTGCATTTAAAAAATAAAGTCTTCGGAACTTATGCCAAAACCATCGAATTGCTCTCTCCGATGATTGAAGAAATAAACATTAAAGAAAACCGCCCTGCGCGGCTACTGGAAATTGGCAGCGGCAGCGGTCAACTCTCTTTTGCTCTTTATAAAGAACTTTCGAAAACTCCTTTAAAATTTGAACTCTCGGGATCAGACATCGTTCAAAAATACCTGGATGAGGCCAACAAAGAATCGCGCAAAAGAAAGCTTCCACTAGAATTTCGGAAGATCAACGCTTTTCATCTTGAGACACTTCCAGAAAATTCTTATGACATCATCTTCTGTCTTCACAGTCTTCACCACTTCTCACCTCAGCAACTTTCAAAAATAATGGCCGGCACATTTAAAATTTCGAGTAAGGCCTTTTTAGGAGTGGATGGGTATCGCGGGATATTGAATCTTCTTTTCATGATGATTTCCGGTGGACTTAAAAGTTTGCTTTCCTTGAAATACGCTTTTTTCCATGACTCGCTTCTTTCGGGCCGCAAACTGTATTCGGCCAAACAATTAGAATTAATTTCAAGTCTTTCCTGTCCTTTAAGTCGTACGACGGCCAAAAATTTGAAACCTGGTCTCACCATGATTAAAATTGAACATCGATAAAAGTAAGAGAATATTTGGAGCGCGGGAATTGTCTTCCAAGGCCAACCATTTTATTGTCAGTGCATGAAAAAATTTTTTGTTATTTTCGCATTCGCTTTATCGTCAGCGGCCTTTGCCAAAGCGCCTGCTAAACTTCAGCATCCGATTGAATTTATCTTTGAAAAAGTGCTTGAGAAAAAGCATCTGGACAAGAGGGATGAGGTTCCGTTTCCTAAATTTTATTATCAAAGCAAAACGCCTTTAAAGCAGTTTCAAGACGCCATTGAAAAACAATGGGGCTTCAGACCTGATACTTTTACGAACGCTTTTGCTGTGGCCAACAACGAAGTTTATATCATGGACGAGGCCGATTATTACCGCAAACAAAAGCGCTGTATGGATGATTCCATTGCGCATGAATTGACACATTATCTACAGACTAAATATCAGAACTGGGACCTCTCGGATGAAAGCCTTGAATGGGAAGCTATTGATATTCAGACGGCCTTCAGACTAGAGAACTGCAAGCTGTAAAAAGCTCATCTGTTAAATTTACAGACTTCCCCTGCGCTCTCTCTTTTTGTCATAAAAAGAGAGCATGAAAACACTATTGACCTTCCTTACATTGATTTTTGCTTTCAGCATGAAAACACAGGCGTTCGTTCTCCCTCTCGAATATAAAAATGGCACTGAAGTTTGTGAAGAACATGCGCAAGATCGCCAGGGTGAGCATTTTCAGTGGATCCATGTTCCTGTTGATTACTCCGATCTCTCAAAAGGTCAGACTCAAATTTATGCTTATACTAAAAAAGTTTTCAATTCCAATCTACCGACAGTGATTTTTTTCACTGGTGGTCCCGGTGTTAGTTCAAGAGCAACAGAGTTTGCGCTTCCGACCACGAACGTCCTTTATTTTGAACAGCGAGGAATTTCATGCTCTCGCCCAAAAACAAAAGAATTATTTTTAAATCCTTCTTTTTATAGTTCTGAAAATACAGCAAGAGATGCACTCGCAGTTATCAAAGCATGGAACTTAAAACAGGTCAGCGTTTACGGCCATTCGTATGGAACGATTCCTGCGACAGTGTTTGCTTCACTCTTTCCGGCCGTAACAAGAACCCTTATTCTTGAAGGAGTTGTCTATCACGCTGATGAATCTCTATGGCTCACGAAGACACGCGATCAATTATTGCAAAACGTTTTCAATTCACTGACTGATGAAGAAAAACAAAAAATATTAGAACTCTCCACCAATAATCTCGTTCCTGCATCGTGGTTTTCAAAGATTGGCAACATGATGCTGTATCTGAATAATGGGGCTGAAGCCTACAAAACATTTCTGCAGGGAATACTTTCGAGCAGTGACATGGATCTTCCTTCATTCATTAATAATTTTTTTTCTGATCCTAATAAGCTCGAAGAGAATTTCAGCTATGGTGATGTGACGATGGGAATGATCGCTTGCCGTGAGATGAGCATGTCTAATCCAGTCATGAGCTTAACAACTGTTTTTAAAGATGGTCTGCTTGTGAGTGATCACAACAATACCGACAGAAAAGCGATGTGTGCTCCTATTCATCTTGAAAATGCTTATCAAACGCACGCTCCTTTTAAAGCCGACAATTATCCAGTAAAAGTTAAAGTCACTTATCTCTTAGGAGAAACTGATGGGGCCACTCCACTTGAACAAGGGCTTTCACACTTTAATAACGTCGCGAAAGGGGTGAAGTCGGCCTACGTGATGAAAAATGGCGGTCATCTTCCCTCTCTCGGATTGCTCAAAGACAATCGTGATTGCAGTGGAGAAGAATGCGATTCATTAAAACAAAATATTATTCAAACTCAAATTTTTGAAAAACTCATCAGAGCGGAAGAAGTTGAGAATTCAATGATTGAAGAATTTAATAGTGCCGGCGAGTTAAAGTGGAACATTCACCAGTGATTGCACGATTTTCGTATATGAAGGCGTTTTAAATTCACTGATCATTTTAGGAATAATCACTTTTGTACTGAACGGTTGACTCTTGTCTTTTTGGGCCTTGAAAAATTCTTCAACAAACATTTCAGCAATCAGAATAACTTTTGAAAGTGGCGACAAATCTTCCATGTAAAATTTAACGAAACCTTTCCCTTTCTTCATTCCATGATGTTGCTTGATCAAAACATCGGCCCCCATCGGGCAGCGTTTATAACCCACAACCATTTCGGCAGCGAGTTTGGCATGATTGAGGACATCATCTTTTTCTTTTTCTGTCAGTTTATCGTTTTCAATCAAATCTTTCTCAATCGAAAGATCTGGATATTTGAGATAAATCGGAGCGAGAAAAATATCGTGGAAAAATAAAACAAAGTTTATCTTTTCAACCTGAGACTCTCCTCCCCACGTCACATTTTTAATCATGTGATAGGCCACGTAGGCCGTAATCATTGAGTGAGAAAAAATATAGCCATCTTTATTGGCCATTAAAATAGTCACAAGAGATTTAAGTCCAGGACTTTCTCGTGAAACATCGGCCATAACCTTTCCTGAAGCGGTGGCGATTTCCTGCATCTGCTGTTTAATTTCATCACTTGAAAATAAATTAGCAGCGGCAAATTCATAGCCATTGGCGAGTGCGGAAACTTTTTTCTCCGCAGAGGCGCCTTCAAGGTTTTTTAACGAGGCCGTAATTTTTTCGATAATAGTCAGGGAGATTTTATTAATGACCTTTAAACGATCAGAGCTGCTCACATACAAATGATCTATTCCTTCCTGCTCAAGCGATTTTAGCGGCTCGGCCATTGGATCATCTGTGCGAACAAGAAGCTTGTAGTCCGTTCCAACTTTTTTATAAATCGGACATGGGGCAACTCCCAATCCTTTAAGCGGAGGGAAGGATACCGGATAATAAGAGCCGACATTGAGTTCGGCCATTTGCTTGGCCGTTACGCCAAGAATTTTGGCAGCAGTTTTTAATACATTCTGAATATTGAACTTGCCGCTTACGCCGTAAACATTGTCGCGGATGACTTCATCTTTAGAAGTCCCCGTCACGAGCATCGGAATTTTTAGACCATAAGAATTAAGATGGGCACTAAGGGCCGTAGAAGCAGGCCCTTTATCGACTGTCTCAAGAGTCACAATGAGTTCAAAGTGATTCTTTGAATTCAGTTGTTCAATCGCGGCCGGTATGTTTGTGACAAGCACAGTTTCGGCCGCGAGATAAACCTCTAGGTTCAAGACGTATAGAAGATTAATGAATTCGTTGTCAGAGACAACAAGAGTTTTTCTCATTCATTAATACTTTAGCAGACTAACCATTCCGTTATAAATTCTTTCTGTATCCGGCAAAATTGCACGTTCGAGGATTCTATTAAACCCGACTGGAACAAACGGAGAACCGACTCTTTTTACTGGCGCATCGAGGTGCTCAAACGCTTTATCGTTGATAATCCCGACGAGCTCGCCACCAAATCCACCGAAGACTTTATCTTCGTGAACGATCAGACAGCGATTTGTTTTCTTGATTGAGTTTAGAATCGCTTCTTCATCCAGAGGGATCAATGAACGAAGATCGATCACTTCAACATTGTAACCTTCGCCTGCTAGTTTCTCAGCTGCTTCAAGGCACATATGTGTGGTGTTCCCATAAGTAATGACCGTGAGGTCAGAACCTTCTCTTCTCACGCGTGCTTTCCCAAACGGTACTTCGAAATCTTCTGGAATTGAAGTCATCGCTTGCTTTGAGTTATAAAGAGCTTTTGGTTCAAGATAAAGTGTCGGGCCTTCGCTTCTCATTGCTGTACGAATTAATCCAGCAGCGTCGTCAGCGAAAGACGGACAAACGATTCTTACACCAGGAATGGCCGTTAAAGAGCCTTCAAGGTTTTGTGAGTGATAAAGACCGCCTCCGATATAGCCGCCAGAAGCAAGTCTGATTAAAATGTTCGGAGTAAAGGCCCCGTTACTTCTCCAGTAATCATGAGAGCACTCTATGTATTGCTCCATTGCTGGCCAGAAGTAGTCGGCAAATTCGGCGCCTTCAACAACAACGCGAATATCTTTTCTGAAGCGTGAGAAACCATTGGCTGTTCCAAGAATGAAGTCTTCAGCAATCGGTCCGTTGAACACGCGCTCTTTACCGAATTCCTGCTGCATTCCTTTTGAAACGTTGAAGATCCCACCTTTTTCTTTGTTGGCCATATCCTGCCCCCAAATGAAAGTATTCGGATTGTGACGGAATTCTTTTTTCAATTGAGCATTGATCGCGTCGATAAATTTAACCGGTTCGCTTGTCTCATTATGAGTTCCATCAGGATATTTTGTCGACACATAAGAAGTCGGCCACAGGTTTTCAAAAACTGAATCCGGGCTTGGGTTTGGTGCTTTCATCGCCGCTTTGTGAGCTTCGAGAACAACTTCTTTCATCTGCTCTTCGATAGCGACAAGTTCTTTTTCCGTGAAAACTTTTGCATCGACGAGTTCTTTTCTAAAACGTGGCAATGGATCTTGAGCTTTTGCTTCTGCTCTTTCATCTTCATCGCGGTACCATTCGTGTTTATCTGAGTTCGAGTGATTTCCAATACGCACACACATCGCGTGGACGATAACCGGTTCACATTTTTCAATAGCAATTTTTCTCGCTTCTTCCATTGCATTCATTGAATCGAAAACATCTTTTCCATCACAATGGATGATGTTCAAGTTCAAGAAGCCAGTGAAGTTATCAGCGACTCTTTCATTCGCTGTTTGATCGCGCTTAGGAACCGAAATCCCGTAACCGTTATCCTGGAAGACAAAGATGACAGGAAGTTTTTCACATGAAGCACCGTTGATAGCTTCGTAAACGTAGCCTTCCGAAACTGAAGACTCACCTTGAGAGGAAATCGCCACACCTTTATGATTATAGCGCTTCATCGCTCTCGCCACACCAACGGCATGAAGAGTATGGTTCCCTGTACAAGACGAAACGTTGTGGATGTTCCACTCAGGCTTAGCAAAGTGGTTACTCATGTGACGGCCGCCAGAAGCGATATCCGTAGCTTTAGAAATCCCGTTTAAAATTATTTCTTCAGCGCTAATGCCCGCAGAGACCGCAGACAACATATCGCGGTAGTAAGGAAAGAAGTGATCTTCCCCTCTCGTAAAGGCCTGACCAATCGCCAGCTGGATTCCATCGTGGCCTGCATAAGGCGCGTGATATGACCAGCCAATGGCCTGCTTCAGGTAATTTGGCGCACGTTCATCAAGCATTCTTCCAAGAGTCATGAGCTCGTACCATTTTTTCAGTGTCGCCTTCGGTGTGTTTTTAACCGAATATTTTTTTTCTACTTTTGTAAGCATAGCTACCTCGAGATAATTTGAAGTTAAGTTTTTCCAAATGATTAAAAATTTTTAAGTATTTTATGGTAACAAAATTTTTTTCATTCTACAATTTGTCGACTTAAAAAGTGCACATCTAACGCTTTAGACAAAGGAGAGATTATGCCTGTAGCAACACCGGATCAATATAAACAAATGCTCGCTAACGCCAAAAAGAATGGATATGCGTACCCAGCAATCAACGTCACATCAATGTCGACGGCCAATGCTGCACTAAAGGCCTTTGCCGATAAGAAATCCGACGGCATTATTCAAGTGTCGACTGGTGGTGGTAAATTTGCTTCAGGTCAGGGTGTAGGAAACATGGCGCTTGGTGCGATTTCTCTCGCTCAGCACGTTCATTTGATGGCCGAGAAATACAATGTTCTGATCGCTCTTCACACGGATCATTGTCATCCCCAATATGTTGAAAGCTTCATGCTTCCATTAGTGGCCGAGACAGAAAAAAGAAGAGCTAAAGGTCTTCCCAATCTTTTCAACTCACATATGTTTGATGGATCTGAACTTCCATTAACAGAAAATATCAAACAATCAAAAGCTCTCCTTGAGCGTTTTGCTAAAAGCGAACTCATTCTTGAAGTGGAAACAGGTGTTGTCGGTGGTGAAGAGGACGGTCACAATAATGAACACGCTCCTGCTGATAAGCTTTATACAACACCGGATGAAATGGTAGAAATTGCTCGCGCACTTCGCCCAATCGGATCCTTTATGTATGCTGCCACTTTCGGAAATGTTCACGGTGTTTATAAACCTGGAAACGTTAAACTTCGTCCAACAATTCTAAGAGACGGACAAGCAGCTGTGAAAGAAGCTTTTGGAAAAGAAGCTGAGCATTTCCTTGTTTTCCACGGCGGCTCGGGTTCAGAACTTTCTGAAATTCACGAAACGCTTGGCTATGGTGTTGTGAAGATGAATATCGATACTGACACACAATATGCTTTCACCAGACCAGTCGTTGATTATATGTTAAAGAATTATGACAAAGTGTTAAAAATCGACGGCGAAGTCGGTTCAAAAAAACATTACGATCCAAGAGAATGGAACAAAGTCGCTGAGACCGGAATGACAGAAAGAATTGCCCAGGCCTGCGATGATTTAAAGAGCAGTGGTAAATCTCTCTTATTGTAATTGCTCTTTCTAACCTATTGATAATATTCTGTAATTTAAAGCGGGCCCAACAGGGGCCCGCTCTTGTCAGCCTTTTTCTTTTGGAAAATTCGAAAGCGTGTCAAAATATTGGGAGACCTTTTTTAGGAGTATATTCTCAATGAAATGGACGCACTTTACCCCTGCCGCAATCGCTTTATTACTTCCCTTAATTCCGCAATCTGCTCACGCTGAAAAAAACCTGATCCTTCTTGGCGGAGGTGGCGAGCCAAAAAATATGTCCTCTACTATTTTTGATAATACGCTCAATGAGATGGATAAATTTCTCAATACCAATCAATGGAAAAGTGTCATCAGTTTTAACGGTGGCCACTCTGATACAGATGCTCTTCTCACAATGAAATTTGATAATGCCGCTGTAAAAACTTCTTTCTCGCAAAATAACTACAATACAATCATCAAGGCCTATGAACAAAAAATCAAAAGCGGAGAAATAAAATCCGGCGATCAGTTGATGATCATGATTGATACACATGGGGCCGAGAAAAGTTCCAGAGACCAAAGCTCAACCCATGAAATCGCAGTTGGGCAGGCGCCTTCCACGACAAATCTCAACAGTCTTGAAGGGACTCCGACTGTGAGTCTTGATACTCTCCGCACGTTGACTGAGCTTGCAAAAGAAAAAGGAATAAAGCTCGCTATCATGGACTTTAGTTGCCATTCGGGAAATACACTGGCGCTTGCCAATGAAAATACATGTGTCATCTCGTCTACCGGTCCTAAACATTTCGGTTACAACACATTTTCTGAAAGCTTCATTCAAAAGATGAAAGCGGGAAAATCTCTGGAAGAAGTGTTCCTCGCCGTAAGAAAAGAAACGAGAGATAACTCATTTCCCATGATTTCATCTGCTGAAGGGAAGGCCATAAACCAAGATTTCTATCCTGCAATCACTCCCTATTTGTATTATTATGAAAGTGATAAGCGCCTTGATAAAATGACCGATTACTTACTTACCTCTTCGTCAAACGCCGGTGTTTGTCAGAGGAAAAATCAGTTCGATAATTTAATGGGGCAGATAGAAAGTTTGCGTGCACTGAATATGTTGAACGCCAATAAATCGATGCCGGAAATTGAACGTATCAAATCATTATTGATTGAATATAAAAACAAACAAGATAGTTATATCAATCTTGTTCGCTCATGGGGAGCGCTTGAACTAGATCGTAAAGAATCATTTACGGGCACTGGTGTTTCAGGCAAAAGAAAAGAATCTATGACTGGTAATTACACTTGGAAAAATCTTATTGAAATGGATTTCGATACCATTATTAAGAACGTATCAAGTGCTAAACTCGGAACAAAAGATCCGCAAACTCAAGCTCAATTTCAAGCCTCAATTGATATGCACACGAAGGCCCGCGAGAAACAAAGAGAGATACTCACACGCTATCCAAACTTAAAAGGTTATAAACAAAAATTCAACGATGCCCTTTCAGATTTCAAGGGAACCTACGCCATTGCCAATAAAATTGCACTCGAGGAAAGAAAGCTATACGATAATATGTATACAAATCTCAGACAGGAAAAAAAGACATCTAATCCTTGCAGAGGTTTTGTATTGTAAAACTTCTCTCAAGGTAATGAATGAACTTAAAAAGGATTTTAATCATTATGTCACTCGCCTTCTCACAGGCGGGTTTCTCTTCCTGCGGAACTTATCTTTTACGCGCCCAAGTGATCATGAAAGATGGTTTTTCTTCATTAGTCATCAATCCAGGAACTCGTTCAGAAATTAATTTAAAAGTTGAATTCAATGAATCGGCTAAACTCTCGCCTTTTATTGGACGTCTGATCGAAACCAAAGGAAAAATTGAAGAGAAATTGGATCGCACGCGCGGAGTAGTTGCTAGCCTTGGTCCCATTTCTCCTCTCGCTCCAGATCCACTCGCTCAAACCAAAGGGACGAAGATGGAGCTTCTTTCAAAAGAAGACTGCAAGTAAGTGAGAAAAAGTACGCTCTTAAAACTCATGAATTTCTGGCCACCATTTTTAGGCGCCGGCATACGCGTTGACTACATGGCCCCCGACTATCATGAAATCAAAGTTTCCATGCGCCTCAAATTCTGGAATCGCAATTATGTAAACACACATTACGGCGGTTCTCTCTATTCCATGACTGATCCCTTCTACATGCTGATGCTTATGCAGATTTTAGGCAAAGATTTTATCGTGTGGGATAAGGCCGCAAACATTCGCTTTAAAAAACCAGGCAAAGGTAAAGTAACAGCGACGTTTAAATTTCAACCTGAGCAGATTGAAAGTTACAAAATACTTTTAAGTGAAAATGAAAAAATTGAACCGGTGCTAAATGTGATGATTCTGGATGAAGAAGGGGCCATCGTCGCCGAAGTAGAAAAAACTCTCTACATCAAAAAGAAAGGTTCCAGGAACTAAAAGTCTCCTGGAACCTTTACAACTTACGCTAGAATTTTAGAAACGATTTCAAAAACGTTTTTCGAAAGTCCTTCAGTTCCTAGAACTCTTTCAAGTTCTGGCTTCATTAAAGCTTTCAATGGAGCAGGTGTACGCTTGTAATCTTTATAAGCAGAAGCAAGACGTGAAGCTACTTGTGGATTCAATTTATCCAGCTCGAGAATTCTATCAGCAATTAATTTATAACCGCGGCCTGATGGATGGTTAAACTGCATTTTATTCTGCGAAAACTGAGCAAGGAGCGAGCGCACAAGGTTTGGAATTGTTCTGTCGTAAACAGCATCTTTTTCCAATTTAAGAACAGTGTCGTAAGTGCTGTCGTACGAGGCCATGGCCTGAACAGAAAGCCATTTTTGCATAACAAGTGTTTCATGTTTCCACTTATCATAAAAGGCCTTCAAGGCTTCATCTTTAAACGTTGAGTTCGAATTGACCAGAGTCGCAAGAGACCCGATTTCATCAGTCATGTTACTTGCGGCCTTGAATTGATCAAAGGCCGTCGTTTTGTAAAGATCTCCTTCAACGTATGAAAGCAAGTCGAGAACTTTGTTTTTCAAATCGCGCTCACCCATCGATTTTGGGTCAAGTTTATACTCTCCGTTTGAGTTAACAGAAAGATAAAGTTTATGAAGCGTTTCATGATGAGCATTGGCCAGAGATCGCTTTAGGAACTCTCTCGCTTTTTCAGTTTCAGGATAGAGAATTTCGGCCTGTTCCTGGTGAAGTAATCCTTCTGCTGGAATGGTCATTGAAAGCGCTTTAAAAGCTGCATCGATTGCGTTGTCTTTCAAAATTTTTCCAAAAGCTTCAACGTATTTTCCATTTACTTCAGGAGTTCTTCCCGCCTTTAAATCAGAGATAAGCTCATTTAAAATTTTTGTCGCAACAACTTGTGCAGCTTCAAAACGGTTGAAAGAATCAGAATCGTGGGCCATTAGAAATAATTGATCATCAAATGAAAGATCGCTCGTTAATTTTACCGGTGCAGAGAAGCCGCGGTTTAAAGAAGCAATCGGACGTTCATTGATATGGTCGAACACGAATTCATCTTTCATTTTTTTAAGTTCAAGCGTTTTCGTCACTAGGTCTTTTCCATTGCTGCCGACCAGACCAACTGTAAATGGAATATGGAAAGGCTGCGCTCCAGGAATTGTGTTCTCTGGAAGGTGTTGCTCTAAAGAAAGAACGAATTGTTTTTTACCTGCATCGTAAGATGTCTTTGCAGTAACTTTAGGCGTTCCGTTTTGCGCGTACCAGTTCTTAAATTGAGTGAAATCGAAGTTATTATTCGCCACACTCATCGCGTGAATAAAATCTTCGGTGCGAACGGCCTGGCCGTCGAAAAGTTCAAAATACTTATCCATTCCGCGTCTGAAACCATCGACACCTAAGAGAGTCTGGATCATGCGAATGACTTCAGCGCCTTTTTCATAAATCGTCGCTGTGTAAAAATTGTTGATTTCGATATAGGTCGAAGGTTTTATTGGATGAGAAGTTGGTCCTGCATCTTCAGCGAACTGCGCTGAACGAAGTCCCATGACTGATTGAATGCGCTCAACATCTCTTGAATTCATATCAGCAGAAAATTCCTGATCGCGGAAAACAGTCAGACCTTCTTTCAAAGTTAATTGAAACCAATCGCGACAAGTGACACGGTTTCCAGTGTAGTTGTGGAAATATTCGTGACCGATGACTGATTCAATTCCGTAGAAGTTTGCGTCTGTAGCCGTTTTGGGATTGGCGAGAACGTAAGCTGAATTGAAAATATTGAGACCTTTATTTTCCATGGCGCCCATGTTGAAAGCATCGACTGCTACGATCATATAAATGTCGAGATCGTACTCAAGTCCAAAGCGGTCTTCATCCCATTTCATTGATTTTTTCAGCGATTCCATGGCGTGCTGACATTTATCTTCATTGCCTTTATCGCAATAAATTTCAAGCGCGACATTGCGTCCCGATTTCGTTTTGAATGTGTCTTTAATAACACCGAGATCACCTGCGACTAGAGCATATAAGTAAGAAGGTTTTTTAAATGGATCTTCCCATGTGACAAAATGCTTTCCGCCATCGAGGTCACCGCGGGCAATCGGATTACCGTTTGATAAAAGAACAGGATAAAGTTTTTTATCTGCAATAATTTTTGTCGTGAATTTGGCCATATTATCCGGACGGTCGACGTAAAAAGTAATTCTTCTGAATCCTTCAGGTTCGTTTTGCGTACAGAAAATTGTGCCCGATTTATATAGACCATCGAGAGTCTTGTTCGCCTCTGGATTGATTTCATTTTCAATCTCAAGCGTGAATTCAGCTGGAACATTCGGAATAGTAAGAAGCTGAGTTTCAGTCGAGTAATTGTAATCTGAAACTTTTTCGCCATTGCATTTCACTGAAAGAAGAGTCAATTCTTCGCCGTTTAAAATAAGCGGTGCTGATTCTTTAGAGTTTCTCACGATCTTCATTTTTGATTGAACAAGAGTCTTTGTATTGTCCAGGTGAAGAACGAGATCGATTGTTTCAACCAGATAATCTGGGGCCTTATAATCTGAAAGTTTAATCACTTTAGGTGCATCTGTTTTCATAAGTTCTCCGTTTTTTTAATCTATTCTGTCACTAATTCTATTCTGTATCCGGTATGGCTTCTGATATTGATCACTCCGGTATCGAAAATCATATATTGCCCTTTGATTCCCTGAAGAAGTCCGCCGACCATTTCTGATTTGTCGAAGGAAAGCGAAGTGACTTTCTCGGGGTAAGCTAGCACGGGATAATCAATAAGAGTAACGTTCTCCCGCTCTAAAATTTCCACTTGCCCCGCGCCGAAATCCCCTTCCATCGAATCCAGGTCATCCCCGAAGAGCTGAAAAAGCTCATCTCTTTTTTCCAGCAAATCAATTTCCTCAATTTGCCCCTTGAGCATTTTGCGCCAGTCCGTTTTATCGGCGATTTCCTCAGCGAACATTTTCTCAAAGACTCCTGATTGATAGCGCGTGCTCACCTTCATAATCGGAAGACCTGCCACGGCGCCCTGGTCGATCCAACGGGTCGGTATTTGAGTGGCCCTGGTGATCCCCACTTTTAGACCACTGGAATTGGCGAGGTAAATATAGTGCGGGATCATGCAATTACTTTCGCCCCACGATGGTTCTCTGCATGTGCCTTTTGAAAAGTGGCAGAGCTCAGGCTTTAGAATGCACATATCGCATTCAGCAAGCTTGATAGAACAAGGATAGCAGTAGCCGCCGGCATACGCCTTTTTAACGTTGATCCCACAATGGGTGCAGTTGATTTGCTTTTTAAAAATAAGCTTTACAGGTTTGCCGATAAGCGGGTTTAAAGCGATTTCCTTGCCGGAGTCGCCTATTTTATAGTGGGCCTGCCCTCCGACCAATTCGGTCGACATTTTATCCAGATTGAATTCATTCATGGCCGCCATTCTAACGAATAAATAGGCACTTCGTCCTAAAAATGTTTGGTTCGATTAAAGTCCTTTAGGCTAAGTGCCGAAATATAGACTATGACTGAGAAAAAAGACCCGAATAAGAAACATTATTTTCAAGCAGTTGATCCTGCTGAGTTTGCCGAAGCAATGCTTATGCACTGTACACTGGAGAATGCCGCTCCACTAGTCATCTGGGAAAAAGGCGAGGCAGAAGATCAGGCGGAAATGTATATTGCTGAAGAATATTTTCCCAATCCTAAAATAATCAAATTGAAACCGACTGGTAAACTCGTTACAAAAATTACTGGCTCACTCAAGGCCGGAAAACAAGTTTTGATCAAAATTCCAGTGGAAGAAAAAATTAACTATTTTACGGGCGGCCGATTTAAATTTCATCCCGAAGACCTGACCTACTCTCTCGAGATTCAGCAAGATATTTTTAAGAGTCAGCAGCGCGGGACATACCGACTGAATGCCAGCGAAGTCATTCCTATTCAATTTAAAATTGACGATCAAGTCTTTGATGCTTTGGACATTTCCATTGGAGGAACAAGCTTCATGGTCGATGAAATTGATAAGGAGCGCTTTGCCAAAGGGAAACTGTTTCAGGAATGCACCCTCCGGTTCGACCGCAAAAATTATTACATTCCCCTTGCCCAGATAGCCGTTCTCATTCCATTAACAGATGAAACCGGCAAGCCCAACGGCCGCTTTAAAGTCGGTATTGCCTTCAAAGATCTCGCCCGCAAAACCGAGGACGAGCTCTATATCAAAATCTCCACTGAGGCACGCGGGGAAGAGATGAAGAAGAAATTCGATACGATACTTTCCAAAAAGCCTGACCCTACCTGATTTTCATTTAACTTCCCGCCGCTTTTTTCGTACATAGAATTTTCACACTCGGCCAATTTTATTGACTAAAGGAGGTCTGAAGAGTACTTTTCCAAGTCTTATGGAAACAACAAGTAGCGACAGCAAAAGAGACAGAAAGATGGCTAAGACTCCCTTTAGTGAAAGTAAAATTATTGAACGCGCTAATTTACTCCGCGATAATGACCTCTACCCATTCTTCAGAGCAATTGAAGAAACAGAAGCTTCTACAGTAACCGTTAAGGGCAAGAAGCAGATCATGATCGGCTCGAACAATTATCTTGGATTAACTCACCACCCTTACGTAAAAGAAGCGGCGATTAAGGCGATTGAAAAATACGGTACAGGTTGTACGGGTTCAAGATTCTTAAACGGTAACCTGAATATCCACGAAGAACTCGACGAGAAGCTGGCCGATTATCTAGGCCATGAAAAGGCCATCGTTTTTTCAACGGGAATGCAAGCGAACCTTGGTGCTCTTTCAGCGCTTTGCGGTCCGAAAGATTTAATGCTTTTTGACTCTGAAAACCACGCTTCTATTATCGATTCATCAAGACTTTCTCTTGGAACAACTTTCAAATATAAGCACAACGACATGTCTTCTCTTGAAGAACTTCTTGAAAGCAATGTGAGCCGCTTTAACCGCGTCATCATCGTTGCTGATGGTGTTTTTTCAATGACTGGCGATATAATGAAACTTCCTGAAGTTGTCGCTCTTGCAAAAAAATACGGCGCTTACGTTTACGTAGACGATGCCCATGGGCTCGGTGTTATGGGACCGCAAGGTCGCGGAACAATGCAACACTTTGAACTGACAAAAGATGTTGATTTCAACATGGGAACTTTTTCTAAATCATTCGCTTCAATTGGCGGTGTTATCTCTGGTTCAAAAGATGCTATCGATTACGTACGTCACTCTGCGCGTTCGTTCATGTTCTCAGCATCAATGCCACCAGCAGCTGTTGCCACAGTTTCAGCTTGTATTGACATGGTGACGACTGATCCTTCAATTCTTAAAAATCTTTGGGACAACGTAGCGATGATGCGCGAAGGTTTCAAAGAGCTTGGTTTTTATACTTACGGTTCTCAAACTCCGATCATCCCTATTTTCATCGGCGATGATATGAAAGCTGTTCAGATGACAAAATTTCTTGAAAACCACGGCGTCTTCTGTACTCCGGTTCTTCCACCAGCGGTTCCTCGCGGGGAAGCTCTGATCAGAACAAGCTACATGGCCTCACACAATAAAGAAGATCTTGCGACTGTATTACAGATCTTTGCTGAAGCTAAAAAAGTTTTTGAAATCCCTTCTGCTATTCATTAAGTTCATTTATGATGGTCTCCAAAATCAAATTTGGAGACCTGTCAGATGTCACTTTCTATTCGTGAAATCGATCTCGCTAACAAAAAAGATCTCAATGCCTTTGTCGATCTGCCTTGGAGCATTTATAAGAATGATCCTCATTGGGTAGCGCCCCTTAAAATGGCCGTCAAAGATGTTTTAAACGTCGCTAAACATCCCTTCTATGCTACGGCGAAGGTTAAGGCCTGGATCGCTTACAAAGGCGACAGAGCTGTTGGTCGGATCATGGCCATCAACAATCACGCTTACAACAAATATCAAAATACAAAAATCGGCCACTTTGGTTTTTTTGAAAGTATTCATGATGAGCATGTGTCGGAGCTTCTCTTGAAAACGGCAGAGGCCCATTTAAAAAATGAAGGTCTCACAAGTGTTCAGGGTCCAATGAATCCTGGAACAAATTATGAATGCGGTCTTTTAGTAGACGACTTTAGCGACGACCCGCAAGTCATGATGACCTACAATCCTCCGTACTATGTTGAACAATTTGAAAAACATGGTTATGCAAAAGCGATGGATCTTCTTGCTTATCATGTCCATGCTAATTTTCAGATGCCAAAAATTATTATGGATATTGCCGAGCGAACTGAAAAAAAATCTAAGGTCACATTCCGTACACTCAACATGAAAAAATGGAATGAAGAACTTGATACGATGTTTGAAATTTATAATTCAGCCTGGGAAGCCAACTGGGGCTTCGTCCCGATGACTAAAGATGAATTCTATCATACGGCCAAAGACTTAAAGAGCATTGTGAATCCAGAAATGGTTCACATCGCGATGGTCGAAGGAAAGGCCGCTGGTTTTATTCTCACACTTCCCGATCTCAATCAGATTTTCAAAATGAATCCGGGTGGAAATCTCAATCCGCTGTTCATCTATCGCTTATTGACCGCGAAGAAACGCATCACTCGCTGCCGCGTGATCACCATGGGCGTGAAAAAAGAATATCGCAAAATGGGTCTGGAAACTCTTCTCTATAAACACAATCACATTGCCATCAGAAAAAATCCTCTGATGAAAGATATTGAGATGAGCTGGATTCTTGAAACAAATATTGAAATGAATAAACCATTGATCCGCATGGGCGGCCCTGCTTACAAGCGATATAGAATTTATGAAAGAAGTTTATAATTATTTTTATCCCGTTCTGGCCCTGGTTCTTTTGACTTTCATAATTGCGGTGAAGATGTTTTCAGACCGCATGATTGAAATGAAAAATAAGAAACATCGCCTGTCTGTTTTTAAAACTTCAAAAGATCGCGAAGCGCTTGTTGTTGTTCAGGCGGCCGACAATTTTAAAAATCTTTTTGAAATGCCAGTTCTCTTTTATCTTCTCATCGTCCTCTTGCTCGTGCTCAACATTTACCGCCCGATCTATTTATATCTCATGTGGGCCTATGTTATTGCCCGCTATGCTCATAGTTTTATCCATTCAACATACAATAAAGTGCTCCATCGCTTCTATGCTTTTGTGACGAGCTTTTTTATTCTCGCTGCTCTGTGGGCAATTTTCTTTGTTGAAATCATCATGCTCGGGAACCGTCACGTATGAAAATTCTTATCACCGGCGCAAGCGGATTTGTCGGAACACATTTAAGTAAAAGACTTTTGGATGAAGGGCATACTGTTTATGCTCTTGTCAGAACAGTTTCCAAAATGGCCCACACTCACGACAATCTGATTTTGGTAAAAGGTGATTTAAACAGTAAAAACCTTTTATGGGTTGATGAGCTTCCTCAGGATCTCGATCTTTGCATTCATACTGCCGGCATCGTCCATTCCTTCATCCATGACGAATTCACGCAGGTGAATGTTGAAGGCACCCGCTACCTTGTCGATTCTCTGAAAAAGAAGTTTCCCCATTCTCTTAAATTTATTTTAATTTCTTCGTTGGCCGCAGCAGGTCCGGTAGGACTTGGAGAAAAGAAAACGCACGACTCTCCTGATTTCCCTGTCAGTGTCTACGGACAATCCAAGAAAGATGCAGAAACAGTTCTTCGCGAGCAAGCGCCACGGGAGTGGATTTGTTCAATTGTACGTCCACCAATGATTATCGGGCCCGGAGATGTGGCCGTTTTAGATATTTTTAAAATGGTGAAAGGGAGATTTATTATTCTTCCAGGAAGCAATTCTAAAATAAAAGAATACAGCTTCGTTTGCGTGTTCGATCTGGTAGAAACGATCGTGCGTCTCGCGCACTCAAATCACTCTACGATTCTTTATAGCGCTCACGACCACATTGTCCGCTTTAGCGAATTGATTGAAGAAATTAAAAAGCAGATGAAAATTTCCTGGATAATCTATCTGCCAATTCCCTTTTTGCTGGTAAAGCTCCTGAGTTTTATTTTAAACATCGCCTATCGTTTAAAACATCACTCTCTCAGACTTACACCAGACAAAATCAACGAATTGAAAGCGCTGGCCTGGACCTGTGACAACAACCGATCCAAAGTCGAACTCAAACAGATCTACAAATACGACTTGAAAGAAACGATCGCTGTCACTCTCGCTGATTACAAAAAGCGCGGCTGGCTATAAATCTCTTTTTTAGATAGACAAATCCAATTTAATCTATTATCAAAAACACTTTCTTTTCATTATAAAGAGAAAACTTTTAACGCTTAAACAGGACCTTTATCATGAAATTTCTTTTGCTCACTGCTTTGTTCGTTTCAACTTCCGCTTTTTCATCGGAACTTTTTACTTCATCTCAGAAAAAACAGGTTCTGCAGGCAATCGATAATGTTTGCGCCGACACTTGGTGCGAAGGTGATTTTAATTTTCAATTTAATCAATTTACCTGCGAGAAAAAATCTTCAACTTGTGAGTTAAATTTTCAATTCATCAAGACTGATGACAATGGGGAAAATCCAACATTTTCAGGTGAACAAGTTTGCCGTTTCGAAAACATCAAAAGCTTTAATCAATTGATGGAAAACAAGTGGTCTCTGAATGATGAGTTTTACTCTGAAGTCACAGATTGCATTACAGAAAAAGAGCAAACGATTACTTTTTAATTAAAGATCAAATGTAAGACGGGGGCCAATCGTGCCCTCGTGTTCAATAATTCCGAAGGCCACATTTCTCTCAAAAAAGAATTTATAGGCCGGATGATTCTCAGAATAATTTCCTGCTCTTCTCACCCCTTCACTTGCCCAGGCCGAAAGAAAAAATCCTCCGACAATATCTGAGAGATAATGTTTTCCATCGCGAACTCGCTGCATAGAGGTCAGAACAAAAAGGGCCGTTGGACCAACTGCTGCATAAGGACCGTAGAATTGAAACGTTTTTAAGGCCAAGGTTGCATAAGGAATGATGTGACCTGAAGGAAAAGAAGAATCGCCTCTAAGTCTTGTTTCAATCGGCGCTAGATTTTTCTCACTTGGTCGTTTGTGAACCTGGATATAGCTAATGGCCGCCGATTCTAAAAAAGCGATGTACATGGCCCCGAAATACTCTTCGGCAAATTGAACCATCTTAGGATTGTCTGTTTTAACTCCGTAAGAAAAAGCAGCAAAAGAAATCAGTGGAAATCCCAGCACCGGAGCAAGATCGCTGGAAATTTGCATGGCCTTTGGAATGGATTTCATGCGGGCATTATCGCTGATCCTTTTGTCTTGATCGAAAGAATACCAAAGGGCCGGAGCCGCAGCTGCAGCATAATATAAATTATTCTTCTCCTGAAACTGCATGTACGAACCTTGATACAAGTACGTAAATGATTTTTTCAAACCGTCCCAGTAAGTTGAGCCACTCAATTCAGCGGCGAAAAGAGACTGTGAAAAAATCAAGCAGAGAAAAAAAAATGTGCGCATTAGTGATGTTCCTCTTTCGGTCCGCTCACAGTTCCAAGAACATAATCCCACAGCGGAGAACTCACGCCGTATTTGCTGGCCTCGCCTGAGTAGTGATGTTGCAAATGATATTTGCGAAGGTAACGTCCAACCTTTCCCGTCATCGGAAAATGGTGAGTGGCATAGTGAATGTAATCGTAGCAAAGATAGCCAATAAGAAAAAAGGCCATGATGACTTCAAGAAATTGGGCCGGAAAAATCAGACCGAACAAAGACCAAAGAAGACTCACGATGAGAATCGCTGGCACCGGTGGCATCACAAGTCTTGTTGGATCCTGAGGATCATCATGATGAAGACCGTGAAAAAGAAAAACAAAATATTTTCCCGCGCGACTTTTAGCATTCCAGTGAAAGACGAAACGGTGAAGAACGTATTCAGTGAGTGTCCAGAGAAGAAGACCAAAAACAAATAAATAACCGAATTGAACTGTTGTTACATTTTTAACAGTTGCGCCTCTGTACAATAAAAAAAGAATAACAGGTGTCCAGAGAATCAAAGGAACAGCAGGATGAACATGAGTGAAGGATTCAAGAATCGGATTCTTGAAAATGCGAATAGACTCTCCAGTATGTTTTTTCATGGTATTCTCGCTATAACTTGTTTTTAAGATTTGTTATAATATTTCATCCAATCTGTAAATGTAAGGCAGCCTATGAACCGTCTATTTAGTGTACTTTTTACCCTTCTGTTTCTCTTATGCACTTCTACTGTGTGTCTGGCGCAAAAAAGCGACATTGCCAAGGAAGTTACTTCAGAGGAACTTGCGCAGATGGAAAAGGGCGAGCTCGTCGTGAAAACTAAAGAGGTTGAAGGTTCAGCTTGGCCAGAGATTACCATTTACTCCATTGTTCAAGGAGCAAGTGCACTTGAGTCTATGGGACTCTTTTCCGCGCTCGATTATCAAAAAGATTACGTACCCAATATCATTCAATCAAAACCAGTCAAACACATCAGTGCTGTTGAAGTGCTCACTGAATATGAAATGCATGTTCCCTTTCCCCTGGCGAATGCTCACTACACTCACGGCTCTGTTGTCCATCAATACAGCGATGATTACGAACTGACTTGGTACAAAGTGAGTTCAACTTCCACTGATGATGTCAAAGGAAGTGCATACTTTTCTGCTTATAAGAATGGAACACTTTTTCGTTACCGCTCTTATATCAAACCGAAATCGATGTTTGGTTCCTTCGTTAAAAAAATCATGTTGAAAGATGTGAAAAACACCATTCAGGCGATTCGCAATCACATTGAAAAATGTAAAAAAGAAAATTCACCACTCGTTTCTAAATATTCTGGGTTTATTACGCGTGCTTTGAATGGCGAACTTGTTTATAAAAATCTAATTGAGCAAAAGTAGTTGAATCTTTCGAACCACCATCTTTTTAGCCCCTACACCTGCCCCTAAGAGTACTTACACGGACTTGCGAAAGTCCATGTTTGGGACAATCTTTTTTCCCTCTGTTTTCGGGGAGGATGTTAGAAAATAGTAATGAATTGTAAGAAAAATAAACTACTAAAAAATAGGTCTGGCACTTAGAATTTTATCCATAGAGACAGACGGATACACGAAGATGGTCGACGTTTAAAAATGGATTTTGAAGGCGTCGATTTTTTACCACACTCAGCTTTTATTTTTTGATCAACTCCCCAGACATTTTATTCCAAAGTTCACGGGCCACCGGGCCCATCGCTTTTCTTTGATCGCGCACGAGATAAATATGCATCGTTCTCTCTTTAATCAGTGAAGTCTTGATGGGAATAAGAATTTTTTTTGCTAACTCTGTTTTCACCATCTCAGAAGGAAGACCTCCCCACCCTAATCCTTGAAGAATCATTTCTTTTTTAAAAGAGATTTCAGAAAGGGTAATGCTCTTTCCTCCTTCGAGAACTCCTGTCGTCGCTTTCGAAAGTCTTCTTGCTGAATCCGCAAGAATAATCTGGTTATAGTCGCGCAGAATTGAATCCGTAACCTTTTTTCCTTTTATTAAATCGGCCTTCATGACGGGGATGAGTTGCGTAGTCGTCAAATGAATCGTTTCAAAGGACGAATCCGATTCGCTCATCGGTGTTATCGCGAAATCCACTTCACCGTCTATTAAGCGCTCCAGAGTGCCGTTTAAGACTTCAAACGACAACATGAGCTTTGTGTTGGGGTGAGTGGCAAAAAAGCGTTTAAGGAACTTTAAAATGACTGAAACAGGGCTCACGGCATCGATGCTGATCCTAAGTTCAACTTCCTCACCTTTCGTCATTTGTTTAGCGGTTATCTCCAGTTCGCGAAATTCTTTTAAAACCGACTTCGCTTTTTCGTAGAAGAGGCGGCCATCATTGGTTAAAGTCGGACGATACTCATCGCGGGAAAAAAGCGTCAGTTGATACTCTTCTTCCAGTTTCTTTATCGCCATACTGATTGAGGGTTGGCTTTTGTGAAGATGGTCCGCGGCCGCTTTAAAACTCCCGTGCAGGACTATCGCTTCGATCGTAAGAATTTGTTCTAAAGTCATAAAAAGTTCCCTCAAAGTAACCACTACACTATCAAAATAACTTATCGGGTTAATAGTTAAATGATAATTTGTTTTTATAGAAACCTAAGTTAAGATCTTTGACAACAATAATATTTTTCCCTTTCTTTCAACCGGAGGATACTCATGTTTAAGAATCTATTAGTAGCAACAGTTGCTCTTGCTTCAGTAACAGCTTTTGCAAAAGCAGAAAAAGTAGAAGTTGATCCAGCAGCTTCAAAAATCACTTACGTAGGTAAAAAAGTCACTGGTCAGCACACTGGTGATGTAAAAATCGCAAACGGCTACCTTAACTTTGAAAAAGGCGCGCTAAAAAGCGGTGAAGTTGTAGCTGATATGACAACTATTACAAACGTAGATATCGCTGATCAGGAATACCACAAAAAGTTTATCGATCACATGAACAGTGCTGACTTTTTTGATACAGCAAACGCGAAAACGGCAACAATCGTGATCAAGAATGCTAAGAAAGTAAAAGGTGACAACTATAAAGTCACTGGCGACCTTACAATTAAAGGAAAAACAGCTCCCATTTCTTTTGATGCTGTGGCCAACAAAGATAAAGCAACTGCAAACGTTGTTTTCGACAGAACTAAATACGACATCAAGTACGGATCTGGAAAATTTTTCCAAGGTCTAGGTGACAAAATGATCACAGATGAGGTTCAATTGACTGTCGATTTAACTTTGAAAAAGTAATTTAAAAACGGAGAGCAAAATGGCAGATATCGCGAAACTCATCAGAACAATTCCTCACTACCCTAAAGAAGGAATTATGTTTCGCGATATCACCACTCTTCTAAAAGATCCGGAAGGATTTAAAACAACCATCAATATGTTGGTTGCTAAATACAAAGACGCTCCTATTGATTACGTCGCTGGAATTGAGGCCCGTGGCTTCATTCTCGGTTCAGCTCTCGCCTACGCTCTTGGACTTGGATTTATTCCAGTCAGAAAAAAAGGGAAACTTCCAGGCAAAACAATCACTCAAAGCTACGATCTTGAGTACGGCTCAGACACAATTGAAATTCACGACGATGCCCTTCACCAAGGTGCCAACGTTCTTCTTATCGATGATCTTATTGCCACAGGCGGAACGGCGATTGGGGCCATTACTCTAATTGAAAAAGTCGGTGGAAAAGTTTACGAGACGGCCTTTGTTGTCGATCTTCCCGAATTGGGAGGAGCAAGAAAGATTCAGGCCCTGGGTCACAAGGTCTTCGCTCTCTGCTCCTTTGAAGGTCATTAATTTTTTGAACTGAAGAAACCTTCGGTATAAATGTTTTCATTCTTTGCCCCGAGATCAAGACAAAGTTTTTTGTTTTCTTCTACGAATTCTGGGGATCCGGCAATATAGAGGCTGTATGAAGAAAGATCTTTATAAAGATCTGGCAGAATTTTTTGAATGCGACCGAATTTTTCACCAGGGTATTCTTCACCTGTATACGTCACATTAAAACGGAAATTTCTGAACTTCGTTTCAAGAAATTTAAACCACCCTCTTTCATAAACATCATTTTTACTTTTGGCCGAAAATAAAATGGTTGCAGGATATTTGTATCCTCCTCTCATCAAAGCGGCACTAGCGAGAGACATAATTGGAGCAAGTCCCGATCCTTGAGCGAGACAGAGAACAGGTGTTTCCGCAGAAGGGTTTCCGATAAAAGTCCCGTACGGCCCATTTACTTTTACGCGATCGCCGATTTGCAGACCTTCATGGATCCACTGACTTGTTCCCGCTCCAGTGTTCGTCACATAAAGGAGAAGTTCTCCATCGTTATTAGGAATATTGGCGATTGAATAACTTTTATAAGCAATATTTTTTTCTTTATCGCCGAGTTGAACGTATTGCCCTGGCCAAAAACGCAGTGGAGTCGAAAGAGCTTTCAATTTCAAACGCAAGATCGTTTTTGTCACAGGTAATTTTTCAATCACCATGTAAAGAATGTTTTCTGCAGGTGGAAAAAGTTTTGGACGGGCATCGACATCGGCCCATTCTACTTCAAGGACATCGCTTTTCAGCTTCGCCATACACATGAGCGCATAGCCTTCTTCTCTTTCACTTTGAGATAAGGCCATGTCGAGAATAAATCCCTGATCAATTTCGCCCTGGCGAATTTTCATTTTGCATTCACCGCAAGCGCCTGCACGACAATTATTAGGAAGAGCGAAACCGTTCTTCTCTAAGGTCGAGAGAACGGATTCACCTTCGTTATAATCAATTTCTTTGAGTGAAGGATAGAGTCTGATTTTTTTCATTAAAACACCGGAATAATATCGTCCATATCGACATCGCGGATTTCTTCTCCGGTGATGCCCACTTCAGGAATGGCAGGGAAAGGAATATTGTATTTATCCAATACACCTTTTAAGTTCAACATGGCATTCTTCCAGTTTTCTTTTTTAGCGTCATACGTAGGAATACCAAAACCCGCTGCGCGCGCGATCTCTTCTGCTTCTCTCTGGTTGGCGATAAAGTCCTGTGGCAAGTCCCAGAATTCCATTGGTGGTTCAAAGAGAACGGCCGATAGGAATAAATATCCTGCGCGGATTTGCTTGGTGATGAGTGATCTGTCTTCTAATTTTAATTTTGGATAATCTCTTTCCATCAGTGACATACAAATGGCCATGTGACGTCCTTCATCTCGGCCGATGTTTTTAAACCCTTCCTGGAAAACAGGTTCAGCACAGCCTTTGCTCATTTGATGAAAAATAGTCGCTGCTGCAATTTCGCCCATTAAAAAAGAGGAGAACAAAACGGCGAGTGAATATTTAGGAACGGCATTTTTATAGCCAGACCAGTAACGACCACCGTTGAAGTATAACCAGTGAGCGTTCTTTTGAAGTCTGCGACCGATATCTGATTTTGGAATATAAGTCAGTGGATCAGTATGCTCGAGAAGCTTTGTAATCGCCATTCCACATAGCTGTTCGTGATTCTGTTCATCTCTTGTGACTGAGAAAAAACAACGGCGAACAGGATCTTCTTCATGATCTTCATAGGTCTTGATCATTGCTGCTGCAAAAACAGGAGGGGCAGAAGCATCAAAGACTGAAAGAATAGTCCACCAGTACGCAATCGATTCTCTTTCTTCCCAAGAATAGCGTGAAGGATCAAATGTGTCCCAAGGAAGTTTTTGCGGATCCCAGTACTCTCTTTGTGACGCTTGCCAGATTTCTTCCATCTTCTGCGTTTTGGCCACCCATGAAAGTGGATAGACGTTCGGACCTTCCGTCTTTGGTGGCATGTCCATCTTGTCTGCGAATCTTTCTTTTGAACTCATTATTTCCCTCTCTGATCACCGGATTATAAATAAAAAAAAATCTTATTCTATCAGAGAGCGCAAAAAAAATGATTTATGTTGGGCTTTTTGGATCAAAACCAATTTATTTTTTTCAAATATTTTTTGACGTGCGAAGCGGCCAGGTTGGGTTCATGGTGAGGCAGCTTACTAGGCTTCTCGAGAGTCACGCTATTCTCTTTTTGAATTAAGCTCTCCATAAATCTTTCAGAACCATCATTGCCTACCACGAGATCGTCGATGCCGGTTATGAGGTGAATGGTTTGTCCACTGATAGTGAGAAGTTGTTTTTCTTCTTTAATCCACGGAAAAACATTATCTGGTTTGAGCTCAGGCGAAACAAGCTGTTCTCGAACGCGCAGTGTACTTTTATAAAAAGGTGTATCAAAAAGATGAACGACGCCAACCGGGGCCATGCCAAGGCCCACACAGATAGCGCGCTTATTAAAAGCAGCAAATTCCGGTAACATGAGCGCCTTAAGCGACATCATCGCACCTAATGAATGTCCGGCGAAAACAAGACGGGCCTCATTGGTTTCCCACATATTTTCATAGAGAGGAAATTCTTCTAGAAAAAATTTCTTCAACTCTTTATAGGCATCGATAAAAAGTTCGTGTGCATGATTTTTAAAATGATCGAAGCTTTTGACTTCAGAATAGTTGCCCTGATAGTGACCGGGAAGATCAAAGACGAGACAGCTGACTCCGACTTCGGCCAGTCGAATGGCCCAGTTCATGACGGATGTTTTATCAGAAGTGTAGCCGTGAGTGATGAGAGCAAATGTGGGTTGAACGCTTTCGCTTTCTGAGCCTATTTCAGGCAGAAAGACGAAAGCGTTTGTCTGTTGATCAAGATAAGGAAGAGTCGTTTTTAGTAATTTCATAGAGCATAAGTTTACTCAATTTAGTGCGAATAAACCACTGGCCATTCAGCTTCCATATCCCCGTCGCAGGACTCTTTTATACGCGCTTCTGTCAGAATAAATTTTTCTTCTTCAGCAGAATATTTATAAGACGAAGCAGAACCGCAATCGCCTATTCCACGCCCTTTTTGGAATGTATAAAGCAATTTCGAAGCAGGATCATAGTCTGAACCCATCAATGCGTTAGTTGCAGTGAAATTGCCTTTAAAATCAATTTCTGCAACCCAGACATCCGTAATGCTGCCTTTAGAGTCTACGATATAAGCACGCTCCTGGGAGTTGTAGGCATACATCTCACAACCGAGAACATAGAGCGTATTAATTTGTTTAGAGTATTGCGACTGAGGCAAGGTGTAGGCTGCGCGAAGAAACCATTTGCCATCACTTGATCCAAAATCCGGACAAGCGGCGGTATGATGAGCAACTAAATTTTCTGGAAGAACAGGTGCTTTCTCCTCTGCAAAGGCCGAAAAAGTCAGAAGCAAAATCAAGAGTCCAAATTTCATAAAGTCCTCGCTTTTAAAGTTTAAGGGCCAAAGTTCGCTGGACTCTATAGAATATGCGCCGCTTTGAAAACTTCAGAAAACCTACTTTTTTTTGTTAAAACAATTGACGAAAGCAATCGCATCTATTAATTTTTAGATTCCAAAAAATGGTGCACGCCCAGGTAGCTCAGTCGGTAGAGCAAGGGACTGAAAATCCCTGTGTCGGCGGTTCGATTCCGTCCCTGGGCACCATTCTTTGCTTTCTCTTTTTTGCTCCCTTTTTAAACTCCCCACATTTTAATAAAAATTAATGAATATCAAGTGAATATCAAGCAAAGATCAATGCGACTTTTTGTTGGCAGGCACATCTTTTTACATAAGCTTTTAACCCTTGATTAAAGCAATAACCCGCACACTTTTGGAGGGCCTTTTCAGACTAGAGTTAAACTTATGTATTCCCCCAAACAAGAGGTCTGAAATGAAAGATCTGCAAAGAACTCTCGATCTAGAAATTGCGAACACTCTCGAAAAAATTAACGAATGCGATTGGTCCCAGAAGAACTTTTACGCTGATTACATGGCCCAGACTTTCTATTATGTCCGGCACTCCACGCGCCTTCTTGCTCTAGCGGCTTCACGACTTCCTTACGAAGAAGAGCAAAGCTTTCACTTGCGTTTTATCGCTCATCTTAGAGAAGAATCCAACCACGAAAAACTCGCCCTCAATGATTTGAAATATCTTGGATTCAAAAAAGAAGAATTGCCGGAACTCTCAAGCACAAAACTTTTTTATGAGCCTCAGTATTACAAAATAGAACACGAACGCCCTCTGGCCTTAATGGGTTATATTTTATTTCTCGAAGTACTTGCTCAAAAAGCATGCCCTGCTTTAGTTGAACGACTGGCCAAACAATACGGTAATCGATGTGCAACTTTTTTTCATGTGCACGGAGAAGAAGATCCCGCTCACGTCGAGGCTGCGCTCAATCTTATTGGGAATCTGAAAGAAAAGGATCTTGAGTCTATAAGGTTAAATCTCATTCAATCATCTTATGCCTACAATAGTTTACTAAGTGAACTTCAAAGCAAATGGATGTCTGTTGGTTTGAAAAAAACAGCCTAATCTATTCAGGAGCCATTTATGGAAAATGCCATTTCAACTTTTGTTTTGAAAGGAAAGAAATATTCAAACCCAAAAGAGCTTCACTCTCTTTATGACAAGGCCTTCAAGGCCTGGCATGAAACATGGGAGAACACTTACAAATACGATTTTCACTCAGACAAAAATTTAACTTCTGATGAATTTACAAGACAAGATGACATACTCGTATTGCTTTACAAAGGTGACTGCGCTGCTCTTTGTTTTTTTTCTCATGTAGATCTTGCGGATTTTTCTGCGACCTTGGATTCTTATTTTTCATGTTGGCCGCTAAAAGCGCGAACTGGTCTTTGTCTCCACGGCTCCGATGCCATTATCTGCTCGCAATTTACAGTGATGGAAAACTACAGACGTGAAGGACCACCAGAAATGGACAATGCTCCATGGAAAATTATTCTGATGGGCATGTTATCGAAATATTTTTTAGACACAAAGAAATCGGCAATGACAGGTACGATGCGAGTGAACAAAGGAATGGGTAAACTCACCGCTCTTTTTGGAACTGTCCCCTTAATTGAAAACATGGAATACCAGGCAGGAAAAGATCAAACACTGGTCGACCTTGTGGCCTTCTATCAGGATAATGTCAATCGGGCCTACTATGATCATTCTCTCTCCACCAAAATGGATGCACTTTGGGAAACAAGAAATAAAATAGAGAGAAAATTGAAGCTGGTTGCTTAGTGAAGAAACGTCGCGCCTGGAGCGTCTTTTTTGATCATCGGCAAATAAAGCGAAAACGTGGTTCCGCTTTGGTCTTTCTCTTGCGAAGAGACCGCAGTAATTCTTCCGCCGTACATAAGTGCGTAGGCCTTGACGATAGGAAGACCAAAGCCTGTTCCGCTTTCGCCCATAGTCCCGATTCGTGAAGTGGCAGCACCAATATCGAATAGTTTTTCCAGAATGGTTTCTGATATCCCTACACCGCGGTCAATAACTTCGAAAACAATTTCGTCGTCTCGCTTATCACATATTAAATGAACTTCAGAGTGCGGAACGGAAAACTTTAGAGCGTTTGATATTAAATTGGCGGCCACACTATGAACGAATGAAGTTTTATCGACCATCACGATAGCATCACTTCCGAGCCTATTATCCACTTTAAAAGAAATATCTTTTTCTTTAAAACGATCTGAGAACATATTTTCAATTTCTTCGAGACAATCTGCAACCCTGACTTCCCCCAGATTTAAAGTTATTGTTCCCGAAAGGACGCACTCATATTCTCGCACGTGAGCGATGATATCTCTGATTGCATTGAGATGCTTAAACGATTTTTCAACAGATTCTTTTTCTTCAAGCCCCAGCCGATGAGATTTTTTCAATTGCCCCATCTTATACATGACGGCCTGAAGAGGATTCGAAATATCGTGAACAAGAACGCGTAGAAGTTTTTCTTTTTCCTGTTTGCTTTCAGTCAGCTCGGCCGTTCTTTCCGAAACCATCATTTCGAGATATTCGGTTCTCTTTCTGTTTATCTGTTGGATCACGTAAACAGGAAGAAGAATTGAATACATGAGATAGCACACAAATCCGGTACCAAATCCGAAAATATATTCAAGAGGAGTCGGATCGAAACGGTTCAACCCATAATTGATACAGCAAAATATACCAAATCCAGAAAGGAATGTTCCGATAAGTTTTTCAGTCATTCCTGAATCTTTTCTATGAACATACATAGATACATAGATCGCTTCGAGGAAAGGCCCAATATCAACCAGAACAATCGGCGCTGAAACAATTGGAAAAGGCAAATCCAGTTTATAAAAGAGATAAGACGTCACTGCAGCGGCCGGAATCGCCATTGCATAAAATTTGAACTTAAATTTGTAATTATAAGTGCGAAGAATGAAGCTCGCCATGATGGAAATGGGAATGAAGTTTGTTAAAAAAATCAAACTCAATCCTAGCTTTCCGTTGATAACAGTTCCCTCGGCAATAAAAACAAGGAAAACGGCAAGCCAGTAATAGAAAAGCTCTTTAAAAATTTTTTCTTTTGCGTTTAACTGTATGACAAAATAGATAACGATGTTTATGAGGATAAACACCGATAAAAATATGGCATAAGGTTGCAATTCGTTTGGCATACAGCTTTTCTATCAGAATTTAGAATCTAAACCATCACAATGTATCAAGTCTGTATAAATTTTAGTATAAAACCCTTTGAATTGTTAAGAGTTTTTAACGCCAAAGATGGAATGGTAGCGATGATCTGATTGCTCTTCCAGCGCGAGCTCTTCCAACTGGATACGGCGATGTAAAATCAATGTATTTCCAATTGTTCCTGCGACGAGAGTATAAGGACAACCAAGAAGTAGCGGCAAAAAAATGAATTCAGTCATGACCGCCAAATAGTTCGGATGCTTCAAGAGCTTATAAGGACCGGATGTCACAACTGGGTGATTTTTCATCTCATAGATATCTATCGACCAGAAATATCCCAAAGATAAAATCGCCGACCAGCGAAGAAGCTGTGCCATGATTAAAACTAGGGCCACCATCACAAAGGCCGCGCCTCCTAAGAGTTTTCCATGAAGATTCATTTCACAGAAAAGAGAGAGGAACCAACAAGCGTGAAATAGCTTCATCTGCATTGATTCCTGAGGAAATCTTTTGACGACGACAAATTTGCTGATGAGGTATTGATAATTCATTTTATTGACCAGGAGTTCAATTCCTCGTTCCCCCAGGTAGAAAAAGAAAATAGCGTAGGAAATAAAAGTTTCTGTCAGCATTTTTTTACCAATGATAATTCCAGACTAAAGGCCGGCCCCATGGCCATCATGAGACCATAGCTGCCTTTTTTAATGTCTGTACGATTAATCGAATGTTCAAGAACATTGACCACTGAAGCCGCGGAAGTATTTCCCCTGTCCTTCAGGCTCTCCCAACTGAGACGAAAATCCTCTTTGCTTCGCCCTAGCGTTGCAGTCAGCGCCTCAAGAACCTTCGGCCCCCCAGGATGAGCAATAAAAAACTTCACATCACTTCTCGATAAATAATTTTTTTCCAAAAACTCATCAATATTTCTTCCAACATGCGTGTGAACCAAATCTGGAATGTCATTAGAAAGAACAATTTGGAATCCATGTTCAACCATGTCCCATCCCATAATTCTTTCCGTATGATTGTAGAAAATAGATTCATTTTGAACGATTTCAAAGCTGGCCTTTTCTGCCAGAGGATGATTCTCCCCTACCATTAAGACAGCAGCTGAACCATCGCCGAATAAAGCGCTGCCGATGATATTTTGAATGCTGCAATCTTTGAATTGAAAAGTGAGTGAACATAATTCTGTGACCATGAGAATAGCTGATTTATCTTTGTGTCCTTGCAAATAATCATTCACTCGATTCATCCCGGCAACGCCCGCGAGGCATCCCAGCCCAAAGAGTGGCATTCTTTTGGTTGTTGAAGAAAAAGGAAAATGGTTCATGATGAGCGCTTCCAGACTGGGAACTGCCAATCCAGTAGTCGTCGCAGATGAAACTAATCCTACTTCACTAAAATCAAAATTGGTTTTGTCATGAAGATGTTGAAGATTCTTTCGCTGTAGATAAAGGGCCACTTTTTTCCACAAGGTATTTCTCTCACCGACGTGACCGAGTTTGCCATATTCTTTTAGAGGAAGACTGAAATGCCTTGAGGCCACTGCCGTACTTTCGCTGAATCGATGAATCGCTTGCCCTTGATCAGGCCAAAGCCTTTTTAAAATTCTTCGAACTTCATCTTGTCTCACAATATTTTCTGGATAAGCACATACCGCATTTACTATATAGGCCATGCGTCCTCCTTTTTTAAAACACTAACAGGGCAAGGAAGAGCTTCGTTAATATATAAATGCCATGACTGGTATAGCGACACACTATGGACTGTTCTTTGCTCTTTAATGAGTGAATCGAGAATTGAGTGTGATTCCGGAGGAGTAATGGAGAACTTAAAGCGTATAGAAAAAGACAGTCTTGGTGAATTGGAATTGCCTTCCAATGTTTACTACGGAATTCAATCTTACCGCGCAAGTAAAAATTTTCAAATTAGCGGTACGCCAATCCATCCTGAATTAATCAAGAGCTATATACTTCTCAAAAGAGCGGCGGCCAAGGCCAACTGCAAAGCTGGTGCACTTTCTTCTGATCTTTGTGATGCCATTGTACTTGCCTGTGATGATCTTTTAAAAATTGATTTCAAAAAACATCATGACATTTATTTTATCATTGATGCTTACCAAGCTGGTGCAGGGACTTCGCAAAATATGAACGCCAATGAAGTGATCGCAAACAAGGCCAATGAAATTTTGGGCCATCCATTGGGCTCTTACAAAAGTATTCATCCCAATGACCATGTGAATATGTCTCAAAGTACAAATGATTCTTATCCAACTGTCATGAGGCTTGCAACTCTCTCTCTTTCAAAAAAGCTAGTCAGTGAATTGACTCTTCTTTCAGGCGCCTTTGAAAATAAAGCGCAAGAGTTTGATTCCGTTATTAAGGCAGGTCGCACGCATCTTCAAGACGCCGTTCCCATAAGGCTTGGTCAAGAATTTTCAGCTTACAAGAATGTTTGCGACCATTTAATTGGTTTGGTTCTACACGCTCAAACTTTTTTGCGCGTCCTGGGCATCGGAGGCTCAGCGGTTGGAAGTGGACTCAATGTTCCTCATGGCTTTCGCACTTTTATCCTAGAAGAATTAAAACGATCTTTTGAAGATGAAAATCTGGATCTTGCAACCAATATGTTTGAGGCAATGCAATCGCAAATGCCGCTGATGATTTATTCCAATGCTCTCAGAACGGCTTCACTGGAACTCACCAGGATCTGCAATGATCTGAGACTTATGAGTTCAGGGCCTAGTACCGGTTTAGCAGAAATTCAGCTGCCTTCCACTCAGCCCGGCTCGAGCATTATGCCTGGGAAAGTGAATCCTTCTATCCTTGAAATGGCCAACCAGGTTTTTTTTAAAATTCTTGGCAATGATTCTGCGATGAGTTTCTCTATGCAAGCAGGGCAATTGGAATTGAATGTGATGATGCCTCTCATGGCACAGGTCGCTCTTGAATCAACAATGCTCATGACCAATACTCTTCATACGCTGCGAGAACTTTGTATCAATGGCATCAAGGCCAATGTTGAACAATGTGAACGTTATGTAGGTATGACTTCTCAGATAGCAACAGCACTTAATCCGGTTATTGGTTATGCAAAGGCGGGAGAACTGGCCAAAGAAGCAGTGCGAGACCATAAATCGATGTTTGATTTAATCCGTGAGAAGAAGATTTTAACGGAAGATCAAATGAAAAAAATTCTCAATCTGCGCGAAATGACCGAGGCTAAATAATCACATCAAATTCAATTACTGATAAATCAAAACGACGCGCTCATAAACAAAGGCCGCAAAAACCAAAACAGATGTGAAGCTCAAAATAAGAACAGCAGCGGCGGCACAATCCTTCGCCATTCCTATTTGAGGATGAAATTCGGGATGCAATAAATCACAGATATATTCCAGGGCCGTGTTAATCAATTCTGCGGCGAGAGTTGCTCCAATGATAACGAGAAAAATTCCCCACCATAGCGGCGGAGCTTTAAGCAAATAAATGACGGGCAAAACGAGTATGGTGATAATGACTTGAGTGCGAAAACTATTTTCAGTAACCCATGCGCTTCTTATGCCGGCCAGTGAGTTAGTAAATCTATTGAACAGTTTTTGATTTTTCATAATTTGTCCTATTTAACTTTAGCAATAAATTTGACGTGCAATCAATGCCCATGGAAAACTATAATCTGTATTAATAGAATGGAGAATATTATGAGATACTTCGCTTTTGCTATTGCTGCAGCTATGACAATGAATGCTCACGCTTTAAGTTATAGGGCCCAATGCATCGGCAATGGTGGAAAAATGGCCATTGTTCTTTATACAGATAAAGACAAACTGGTCATGAAGTACGGCAATGCCCGCGGAGCCGTGGATTTTCCGTTTTATGAAGGAACTGTCACAAAGGCAGCACTTCCATTTATTAAAATGGCAGAAAAAGAACTGGAAGAGATAGATCAGGAAATCACTGTGACCTGGCCTGTTGAAAAATGTACTTTTAATGAAGAAACGCCGCTGCTCATGAGCTGTAACGGTCAGGGAACATTTCTTGTTCCGGAAAAGACGAAGCTTGAAACTTACACTTTCATGACAGCGATGTCGCGAGAAGACAGCTTGAGCTATTCTTACGATATTTTTAAAATACGCTGGGGAATCGAAGGCGAAAACCTGCACCATTCGATCGTTATGCCATTTGATCCAAAAAACTGCATCGCCGAATTTAAAAAATAAACGACTTCTTTTGTCGACTTCTTTTCTAAGCCGTGGCATTTCATGCCAAGTGCTAACCTCTGCATTTTCCACTACAATGGAAACTATAACCGTTTTACTTAATAAGGTGAAATATGAAAATGTCAGTTCAATCACTGCTCTTGTCGTGTCTTTTTATTTTTCCATCTCTCACTCTTGCAGAACTATCTCCCAACGAAATTGTTAAGAAAGCAGACTTAAAACGCGGTTTAGGAAATGTTTCTCACTCCTTCAATGTTTCGGTCACCGACCAAGACAGTAAAAAAGAAATGTTTCATGTTTACTTCAAAGATGTAAACAATACACTCACTGAGCAAACTGAACCTGAGCGTGCACGCGGAAGAAAATTATTAATGAAAGATTACGATATCTGGATGTTCACTCCTAATATAAAAAAGGCCATCCGTATTTCTCTTGAACAAAAATTGACGGGACAAGTTTCAAACGGCGACATCGCCCGAACAAATTATTCGGAAGATTACGAAGCGACGATGATCGAAGATAAAAAAGATGTTGAAAATTATCATCTTGATTTGAAAGCAAAGAACAAAAAAGTTACTTATGGACGAATTGAATATGTCGTTTCTAAGAAAGAGTACGCTCCTGTTGAAGCAACCTTCTTCGCCCTTTCTGGAAAGCCGTTAAAACGAGCTCGCTTCTCTGATTTTAAAAATATTCAGGGAATGAGCCGTTCAACAAAGATGGTCATTACGGATTACTTACAGAAAGACAAACAATCGACAATGATTTTTCAAGATCACAAACCTGAAAAATTCAGCGATAGTCTCTTTAATAAAGAGGGACTAGAGTTTTGATCAGAAGAAAATCGCTTTTCTATTTTTTGTTTCTTCTTTTGTCTTCGCAAGCGAAGGCAGAGGCAACTCAATACCAGATGAGAGGCTATCTTTTTGCCAGACTTACTCATTACACAGCAGATGCTAAAAATTACGGACAACAAACACGCGGACAAATCGAACAGTCGGCCGCATTCACTTCCTCTTTTTCGGCCATGAATCAGTTGCGATGGAATGCCAATTCCATCAATGCAGATCTGTCTAAAACCAACCTTCCAAAGAAAGACTCTTTCGAAGTTTATCTGGGCGAAAACTTTTTAAAATACAAAAGTGAACACTGGGTAGCTCAATTAGGCTATCAGGAAGTCGTTTGGGGCGAAGCCTTTGGCTTTAACTATGCTGATCTGATCTCTCCAAAAGACCTTCGTGAAACTCTTTACAGCGACGCTGACATTGCTCGAAGACCACTGCTGCTTGCCAACTTAAAGACATTATTTTCTCTTGGCGATTTAACGGGTTCAATTCAACTTCTTTATTCTCCCGAGCCAAGGTTCTCCAGAACTCTTCCCATTGAGGTCTATGCCGGAGACATTGTTCCCAACATCACGTTTAACGTGACTAAGGAAAAGACACCTAAAGTTTTTACAGAAAGTGAGTTTGGCGGGAAAGCTTCTCTTTCCTATTCAGGTCTAGATCTTTCAGTATTTGGCTTTTCATACCTCGACCGCGATCCACACTACGTGCTGGATTCGGCCACTCTGACAACCATTAATGTTCACGAAGAACACAACAAGGTTCAAAGCACCGGTGTGGCCCTGTCAAAAACTCTCGGTGATTTTGTTTTCCGAACCGATGTCGTTTTAACCAAAGACAAAAAGATCAACTCTATTGAAAACAATTTGCTTATAAATTATAAAACAGACGTTTTAAACTATGTCGTCTCAATCGATTCTCCTACATACAATGATTATTCAGGCGTGCTTATCTTTGCCAGCTCAACGATTAAAGACGCTCTTCCCCTTTCTTTCAGAGAAAAGAATGAAAAGTACGTCATCGGCAAACTGACCAAAAACCTGGGCTCAGATAAAACATTCGAACTGTCTTACACTCATGAGCTCGAGCATCCGGGAAGAACAATTCAATCTTTTATCAACTGGCCGATAAACAACTCAACCGATTTGAAATTGGGCGGGCAATTTTATTCCGGTGATGAAGGAAGCAATTTAAATAAATATAAAAATATCAGCAGTGTGTTCTTTTCATTAAAAAATTATTTTCAGCTTTAGGTGACACAAAAATGGGTGAAACAATCCTCAAATTCGTCAACATTGACAAAGTTTTTTCTTCCGAAGGAATCGATTTTGAAGCCTTAAAAAAAATCAATCTCGAAATTCACAAAGGAGAATTTATAGGTCTTTCCGGAAAATCAGGGAGTGGAAAAACAACCCTTCTCAATGTCGCCGGACTAATTGATCCTCCCACCAAGGGGGATTTGTTTATCAAGAACATCAACACCAAAAATATTTCTGACAATGAACTTTCCAATATCCGTGCAAAGGAAATAGGATTCATTTTCCAAACTTTTAATTTACTTCCACTTCTCTCGGCGCTTGAAAATGTAGAGTATCCGCTTATGCTTCTCAATATTCCAGAAGCAGAAAGAATGGAGAGAGCGAGAATGGCCTTAAAAAAAGTGGGATTGGAAAATTTCACTCATCACCGCCCTTCTCAACTTTCAGGTGGTCAGCGCCAACGCGTGGCCTTTGCTCGCGCCATTGTAAAGGAACCCACTTTAATATTGGCCGATGAGCCTACGGCCAACCTCGATACAAAAACATCGGAAGAAGTTTTTGAACTTCTCGTCCGACTCCAACAGGATATGAAAGTGACAGTCATGCTTTGTTCTCACGACAACGACCTGATCTCAAAAACCCAAAGGATCATTAAAATTTCCGACGGGATGATTGTAGAGGAGATCAGACGATGAACTCTATTATTTTAAAGAAAATGTTTTCGCGCATGCGCTTTAAAATCGCACTAAGAAGTATCACTAGACACCGCCTTCGTTCCCTTCTTTCAATCGGGATGATTGCAGGTGCGGTCTGTTCGATTGTTCTCTTCCACGGTCTGGCAGACTTTGTTTTAAAAGCTCTCGAGCACATTGCCGCCGAAAATCAGTTCGGAAATATGCAGATTGCAAAAGAAAAATTCTGGACTCCAGGAAAAGAAAACAGAAAAGAAAGAATGTTTAACTTGAGCAGCTTGACTCAAATGACTGAGAAGCATCCTGAAATTGTCAAAGTGAGCGGACGTCTCAGTTTTTTTGGTCTTATCAGTAACGGCGATCTTTCCATTGGCGGTAAAGTCATCGGTATCGATACTCGTGGTGAACCCACATTCACAACAAGTATGCGAACGATGGGCGGTAAATTTTTTGAAGATCCTAATTCTCGCGAAGGAATGATCGGACAGCTTCTAGCCAAGCAAATGAATGTGAAACCTGGCGATAGCATTACCATTCTCACGAATACAGTTGACGGGGTCATGAACGCAATGGATCTCACCGTGTCTGGGATTTTTTCTGCCGGCATTGATGAGATTGATTCACAGGTTATCTACGTTCCTTTAACCGTGGCCCAGACAGTTCTGGATACACAAGATGTCGATCTGGCCGTTCTTCGTTTTTCACAACGTCCGCTTGCCGAAACAAATGCTCCTGCGATCAATCGCGATTTAAAATCTTATGAGCCCACTTTGCGAGCGAGACCGTGGAGAGAATTGGCGGTTCTTTTCCGTCAAGTGAACAAGTTTTACGGAGTACAAAACCGCTTGATTGAGGCCATTCTCCTCGCTCTCATGTTTTTGGGAATCCTCAACGCTGTTTCTATGTCTGTCGTCGAACGAACAGGAGAAATTGGCACGCTTAGATCTTTTGGTGAATCGCGCTCCGATATTATTTCCCAATTTGTTCTGGAAAGTCTCGTGCTCACACTCGTTGGAACAATTATTGGATCCATTTCATCGTGGTCTATCATTCAAATCATTCACCTGGCAAAAATTGAAACGGAAATGCCTGGAGCATCTGTTCCTTTTACTCTACATATCAATTTTCTTTTTACTGCTTGTCTCTATGCTGCTTTATTGGCGTTTATCACAGCGATCATTGCCACTTATATTCCGGCAAAGCGTGCGGCCCATATGAATATCGTTGATGCTTTAAGAAAAAATATTTAATTGCTGAAGAAGAAGGCGCAGGTTTTTTAACAGACCTCGCCTTCCGCTTCTTTCAAAAGACGTTCCCGAAAATTTTCGACGAAACTCCCCTTCAGTCATGGCCTCAAGTTGATCTTTAAGCTTTTCTTTATCCTGTGAGAGGAAAAAATCAACAATGGCTTTTTGACCTTCAGTAAAGCTGCGTCCCAACTTGTATGCCCGATCTACTTTTTTATTCCAGGGACAAACATCCTGGCAAATATCGCAACCGAAAATCCATCCAGACTTTAAATCCATTTTTTCCGAGGGAACCGTATCGAGTTTAAATTGTTCTATGGTGAACGTAGAGATGCAATCTTTGGCCGTAATCGTTCTGCTTTCAGGATCTATGGCCTTTGTCGGACAAGCGTCAGCGCAGGCCGTACATTGACCACAGTGATCTGTTTCAACGGAAACATTCTCTTCCTGGATTGTCTGATTTAGTAAAAGCGAGCCAATGATAAAGAAGCTGCCATGGTGACGATTGATCATCATGGAGTTTTTGCCAAACCAGCCTAAACCAGAACGAAAAGCGAGATCTCGCTCGAGCACTGGATGAGTATCTAGAGTGAGTTTATACTCAAGCCCCGGGTACTGGGTTTGCAAAAATGTTCCGATTTCATTCAATCGCTTTTTCAATAAATGATGATAGTCTTCGCCTTCATAGCCCATGGTATACGAAGCAATTTTTAATCCATTCCAGTTTTTTTCTTCGGAATAAAATGATTGAAGTGATTGATGACTATGATGATAAGAAAAAAGGAAAACAACTGCTGATTGAAATTCATTCCAATGCACTTTAATACTTTGGCGTTTTTCTTTCCGCTCGCCTTCCAGATAATCCAATGGCCGATGGGCCCCCTTTCCAACCCAATCATTATAATGACCGAGAGTTTCAGGAACAGCTTCCTGAGTAAAGCCGTAATCGACTACACCCCACTCAGAAAGTTGTTCACTTGAAAAAAGCTTCATCAGAATTTTTGCGGAATAATTTCGATGGCGCCGGTCGGACAGCTCTCTACGCAGGCCATATCCATCGCACATTTTGAAATTTGGGACGCATTGATCGTTGTGGTTTTATTTTCATCTTTTGTGACCGTCCAGATGTCATGAGGACAAACCTGAACACAGGCCTGGCAAGATCCACACACTGTTGTATCAAGCAAAATTTTTTTTTGATCATCGCTTGCTTCAACCAGACCTTGTGAACCACCTTTGACTTTGGGGACGTCGCGAATAAGTTCCACTTTAACTGAGTTAGAACTTCCTTGAGAAAAGAATTTACCGTCTCCGCGAGTAAGAACAAGCTTGTCTCCATTTTTTAGAAACAAACGCTCTTTCACTTCATTCAAGACATTTTTCATGAACTCAGTATTTTCTTCGCGCTGATCAGTCACGATGAAAGGACTCACTCCCCAGTACATGCACATTCTGCGGGCGACCTTGAGCGAGTTGGTAATACCAAGAACGGGTACAATCGGTCTGAATTGAGAAATTCTCAAACAGCTCGATCCGGATTCTGTGACTGAGACAATTCTCTTGGCGCCGATTTTTTCTGCAATCATCGAAGCTGCGACCATAACAGAAGCTGTGACACTTGATAAATCCTGATTGCGTAACAGAGGTCGTTCTTTTGGAGTCTTCTCTGCTTCTCTTACGATATTATCCATCATGCGGATCGTTTCCAGAGGATATTTTCCATTTGCAGTTTCACCTGAAAGCATAACTGCATCCGTTCCGTCCCAGATGGCGTTGGCAACGTCACTGGCCTCCGCTCGCGTAGGAGTCGGATTGTCAGTCATACTCTCCAACATCTGAGTCGCTGTGATCACAGGAATCCCCATCGCATTACATTTGCTGATCAATTGTTTTTGAATGGCAGGAACGAGATGGTTTCCAACCTCAACGCCCATGTCGCCTCTTGCGACCATAATCATATCTGTGACTGCAAGAATTTCATCAATATTGGCGACGGCCTGAGGCTTTTCAATTTTAGAGACGATCGGAATATTCACTTTCAATGAGTGCAGAAGATGTTTAACATCGAGAATGTCTTCTTTTTTTCTGACGAAAGAGAGAGCTACATAATCAGCGCCTTCTTTTAAGGCAAACATTAAATCTTCGCGGTCTTTGTCTGTAAAGGCCGGTGCAGAGACATCGCAGTCAGGAAGATTGATTCCTTTATTGGATTTAAGCATTCCGCCGATTTTTACTTTAATTCTATAAACATCGCGGTCGCGGGCAATGGCCTCAGCAATAATTAATCCATCGTCAAAAAGAATGCGGGCCCCGTCGTGACAGTCGGCCACGAGATTTTCATAAATCGTAGGAATATATTGGTTAGCATACTCAGGATATTGCGCTTTAATTTTGCTTGCCCCAATAACCCACTCAGATCCGCTTTCCAATTTCAATGGCTCAGGGAGTTTATCAACGCGGATTTTTGGGCCTTGTAAGTCTGCAAGGATCGCGACTTCATAACCAGTGAGCTTGGAAGCCTCTCGAATATTCTTAATAACAGTCTGATGTCCTTCATAAGTGCCGTGACTCATGTTGATTCTGCAGACATTGACACCTGCATTGATCAACTCAATCAGCATTTCTTTAGAAGAGGAAGAAGGCCCGATAGTGGCCACGATTTTAGCTCGTCTCATGTTTATCCTAAGTAAAGTTAACTTTCACTTTAAAGGATAACACTAACTACGCTTTTTTTGAATTCCCTTGAACGAGAGCTGAATTTTTCATGTTCTCTATGCGCTGTTCGAATTGATTGCGGAGCGTTTCTTTTTCAAGCTCGCTCGCCTTAAACAATCTTTCGAATTGGGCCTGAGATTCACTTAACTTCATCGTCATTTCTTTTTGGTGGTCTGATCTTTCGCGCTCAAGCTGATCTTCGTATCTCTGGACCAGTTGGTTCGTACGAACTTCGTTTACGGCGCGGTCCTTTCCAATCATATTTTCATATTTAGAGCGGACATTTCCTATTTCGATCTGGTGTTCGCGTTCTGCATTTTCAAAAGCAATCTGGACGGCCTGACTTTCTTTGGCACGACGGGCCTCATCCGTTGATTTCATCATCTCAACTTCTTTTTCCGATTTACGGGCAAGCTGATTCATACGCGATTCATAGTTTTCAATTATTTTTTGCGTTTGCTTTTCCACTTCCGCAAGCTTTCTTTCATAAAGATCTTCTTTGACCGCAATTTGCTGGTTGAAGCTTTCCTTAATCTGATATTTTTCATCACTCATATCGCGACGTGATTTCTCAATAAACTGAGTTTTATCCTTTGTGAATTCGCTTTTAATGGAAGCGATTTCTTCCATTTTCTTATCATTTACATTGTTGATGTATTTGCCGAATTCGACTCTTTGTTCTTTTAATTGCTGCTTAGAATTTGAATCAGCTTTTGAAAGCTTGTCTTCGCTGTCGTTTTTCGTTTTAACCAGCTCAGTTTTATAGCGTTCATTAATTGTATTATTTTTTTCTTTGAAATCAGAAATAGTCTTATTGTTTTGTGCGGTTAAAGTTTGCTCACGCTTGTCCTGTTCTTCAACATTAGACAGCTTAAGATTCTTTAATTTTTCGCGGTAAGCTTCATCTATTTTATTTTCTTTTTCAGTGCTCGCTTCAGCTATTTTCTTGGCGTCTGCGCGGGCAGCATTCAAGCGATTATCGTAAGATTCAACCAATTGCTTGTTGTCATTTTTTAACTGAGAAACTTCGTTTCCGCCTTTGATTTTCTGATTAGTCATATGCTGAACATTTCGCAAATCTTCGTTGAAACGTTTTTCAAGCGCTTTGCTTTCATTCATATGATCGGACTTCATTTTTTCATCGGAAGCGAGAGTTCTTTTGCGAATATTTTCTTGAAGGTTATTAAAATTTCTCTGTCCTTCTTCTCTCTCCGCTTTTGTTTGATTGATAATATCGCCGATTCGCCCTTCTTGCTGCTCATGAAGAGAATTGCGTTCTTGATCAAATGTCGTACGGAGGTTTTCATTATCGTTACGAAGTCTTGAAACTTCTTTAAACTTTGCTTCTTGCCCGTCTGAGCGCAATCGCTCCAAGTTTTCCTGGTTGGCCGTTTCTTGATCGAGGTGCTCTTTATGCATTTCACTCTTAAAATTGCCAAAATCATCGCGATTTTTTTTGTCCAGCTTGCCGATTTGATTATCAAAGTCTGCTTTGTAGTTGGTGTTGGCCTTGTTATATCTATCGGCCATGGTCTTTAAGGCCTGGTCGTGAAAGCGATTATTTTCTTCAGTACTTTTTTTATACGACGTACTCAGGTTAGAAAGTTTGTCCTGAAAATCGTTTTTCATTTCATTGCGATCGGTATCAAATCGCTCGCTGTTCTTTTTTATATCATTACGGAATCGTTCTGAACGATCAGCTATCGCCTGCTTTGTCTTGTTAGAGTAGTTTTCGTTGTTGACGAGATTTTGTTCTTCTAGCTTTGTTTTTTGATTGTCGTAGGCCTTAGAAAGTTTCTTGATCTTATTGTCTGCAGATTCTTTAATATTTGTGGTGTCTTTGTCGTAAGAAGCACGCAAATCTTCCTGGGCCTGGCGATATTTGTCGCGCGCCTGATCTACTTTTTGAGAATAGTCTTTTACATCCATGTAATGATCCCAAAGGAATTTGCCCATACCTGAGTATGAGAGATTAAATTAATTATAGAGGAAGGAGCGGAGGTTTTTAAGGAGGGGAAAAGTTGCCCTTTCCCCTATCTATAAGGATAAATAACTGACTATTTTGCTAATTCTTCGTCGATAACTTCTGTGAATACTTCAATTGGTTGAGCGCCACTGACTAGTTTGCCGTTAATAAAGAAAGTTGGAGTTGATTTAATTCCAAGTTTTTGACCTTCGGCCATATCGTTATCGATAATCGCTCTGTGTGGAGTTGTATCCAGGCAAGCCTTGAAGTCCGCTTCTTTTGCACCCAGTTTTTTAGCTGTGGCAATTAGGTTCTCCTTATCAAGTTTGGTCTGGTCAGCAAACATCGCATCGTGCATTTTCCAGAACAATTTGACGTCCTGAGCTTTCATACAAAGAGCAGCTTCAGCGGCAATGCGCGCGTTCGAGTGAAATGGCAGAGGATAATTTTTGAAAGCAACTTTAATTTTATTTCCATATTTCTTTTCAAGTTCTTCAAGAGTTTTTGAAGCTTTCGAACAGAACGGACACTGGAAATCAGAGTATTCAACGATAGTGACTTTTGCACTCTCAGAACCTTTAATTGGCGCGTCTTTGATATTGACATCAAACACTGGTCTTTGTGGCTTTGAAATATAAACTTCAACAGGAGTGCTTTTCGTTTTATCTGCAATCCACTTGTCGACAGCATTTTTCTTCACTTCGACTTCAAGATATTGCTTGATTCTTTCTTTGATTTCAGGATTCACCTGATCTTTTGGAATCTGTCTGTCTTTAATAAATTTTTCAATGTCAGCGTCAGTTACTTTTACATCTTTAGCGATGTACTTGTTAAGAAATTCATCGTTAGTCAGACCTTTCTTATTTGGGTCCTGGTTCATGAATTTTTCCAAAATCATCGCCTGAAGTTTTCCGAATTTAGTTTCGTAAACTTTCATTTCAGCTTCATAAATGTCGCCTTCGATTCCAGAATAAAGTTCTTTTTCTGAAATTTGCTCATTGCCGATTTTCGCAGCAACGCCTGCAGATGGTGCTGGCTTAAAAATGAAATTAGCTTTTGAAGTTGCATCTTTTTGACAAGCAAAGAAAACAACCATGACTGATAAGAGTCCGAGCAGTGTCAGACCGAACTTATTCTTTTGCATAAACTCTCCGTGTTTCATACGTTTAATAAACTAAATGATCCTAATGATAGCGCTTATTGATCAGGAATGCGAGAGTTCGCTGATAAAATCCTGGTAAACCTGCGATCGTTTAATGAGATCGTAATGAGTACCAGAGTCGATCACTCGGCCTTTTTCCATAACCAGAATTTTATCTGCAGAGACAATAGTCTCCACTCTGTGGGCCACAATAATTGTCAGTGAAAATTTTTGAATGAGAAGAACAAGCCTTCTGAGAGCGAACTCCAATTCTGAATCCAATGCCGAAGAAATCTCATCAAAGAAGACAATATTTTTTTTAATATAACAAGCACGTACTCCAGCGAGCAATTGTCTTTGCCCCAGAGAAAGCTTGGAAGGCTCGACAAGATCGACCGGAGTTAATCCCCATGTTCGAAGATAAGGAATGTTCTGACAAAGAAATTCCCAATTATCATCGAAGTCAGAAGGCTTTTGTCTTTTAAGAGTGATATTGAACATCAAGCTCTCGCTAAAAATATGTGAGTCCTGAGAAACGATACTCACTTCCCTTCTGTATTCTTCAAGATCTTTTAAATGCAATTGATAAGAGGTTTCAGGCGTCCCCATGAACAATGTCACATCTGCCTTTGGCGCGAGAATATTTCCTGCCAGAATATTCAGCAAAGTGGATTTTCCGCTGCCAGATAAACCAACGATACCGATGAGCTCTCCAGGGCGTCCCTCGAAATCAATATCATCTAAAGCAAATGTTTCTCTCTCTTTAGCTTCGGCATTGCCACGGCGAGGATATTCAAAATGAGGAATCTTTACTTTCATCTTTTGAAAAGGGTTTCTTTTTAATTCGAGATCTGAAGGCGCGGCGGGAGCATGAGGAATATCATTCAAAAAATTCTGAATGCGATCGATCCCCGTAAACGCTCGCTGGATGTTGGCAATTTTGCCGGAAATTTCTTTGATGGGGTTAATGGATCTTTGAATCAAATCAACAATGGCGAAGATCAGGGCCACTTCAGTTAAATGGGAGTAAGGAAAAATAAAAATCACCAGCGCGAGAAGAATGGGATACAAAGATTCGGCGCTCGCGTAATAGAGCGCATCCATTGTATTGACTTGATTTTGTTTCACCAAAAAATCTTCAAATGCCACGACGGATTTTTTCGAAGCGTATTCCGCATGTTTTGTATAATAAATCTGATTGAAGCCGCCCAAAACATTCGCAGTGACTCTGTTGACCTGCGCTTGGGCATTTCGAAGACGCATGAACATGTCTCTCATGAGCTGTGAGCCCCAAATGAGAAGAACAGTTGCGACCACTTCCACGCCAGCAATAAAAAAACCGGTAAATTTTTGAAGTGTGATAAATCCGATCAAACAAGAAACGACAAAGCAGAGATCAATAAAAATGCCAAATGAACCAGAGGAAATCAAATCGCGAATGGCCTCGGTATCAGACATGACTCTGGAGATAATTTCACCTTGAGGATATTTATCGCTGTCGAGCTCGTGGCTGGCTAACCAACGTCCGTATGTTTCAGTGCGCGCATATTGAACGAGCATGCGAACGTACTTATTCACCGCTAGTTGATAGACAACTCTATTGGTATAAACGGAAAGAAAGTTGATCAACAGAGCTATCACTGAAGTGTGAAAAAGAGCATCGTTGTCGTAATTGCGCGAAAGATCCGAAATCAAACGCGGCGTCAGCGCGCCCAAATAGGCCGAAATCGCCAGACACACGAACAACAAGGCCACCATCGGAAGTGATCCTTGAAAGAAAAATAAATTATACCATTTGCTTTTGGAAGTATTCATACGTTTTACTGTTCTGCTTTAAAAGTTCTGCCACTGTTCCTTCTTCGACAATTCCCTCTTCCTTATCAATGAAGATAAGAAACTCAGAATTTTTTACGGTCGATAAGCGATGGCTGGTCAAAATGACCGTTTTGTTTTTTAGGACATCGTGCGATCGAAGTTCCTGAATAATACTTTTTTCAAGAATTAAATCTACCGATGAAAAAGGATCATCCCAAATGAGAATATCTGCTTCACTCATAATGCTTCGAACGAGGCAGAGACGCTTCATCTGTCCCCCCGAAAGTCTTTTTCCATTTTCGCCGACTTCCAAATTCATGAGCTTCTCTGGGTCTGGCTCAAGATAATCGAGTCCTAAAATGCGAAGAACTTCTTTTGCGTTAGAGCGCTCAAGTAAAGAAGGAGTTTTTCCAAGAAAAATATTTTTTTCTACGGTGTCGTTATAAATGTAGGGATCCTGAGCGACCAGGCTGATGTTCTTTCCTTTTCGTCTCATGACTTCTGCAATCTTAAAAAGAAGTTCACTTTTGCCATGGCCTGTCTTTGCAATCAAAACAGTCCAGCGCCCTGGCATAAAAGTGACATCGAGATCACTGTCCCAAAACGGAAGATTGAACTGCAATTTTTCAAAACGATCATTGCGTTTTTCTAAATCATTTTCATAATCTGTTTTCGTCACAAGAATTTTATCGAGATCTTTCAAACGATTCCAGGAAGCATTTGAACGTGAGACAACAACCCCTACCCACGACAGATATCCCATTGGCTCCATCAGAAGAAAAATGAACCCCGAAAAGAGAATCAACGTTGAAGCACCAAGGTGGTTTTCCTTAATAATCGTCGCGCCCCAAAGCATAGACAGACCGATGCCGAGAGTGATGAGCGGAAGTGTAATGGATATTCCTAAACTCGATCGCCAGAAATAATAAAGTTCTTTCAGTGATTTTTCTGCAAACAATGAAGTGAAGGAATCTTCTGCATGAAAATTTTTAATGGTCCGCTTTCCTGCATATGTTTCCATGATGAGGTTTTGAACTTCACCTTGCATATCCTGTGTTTTTTTAAAATAGATTCTGTTTTTCGAAACAATCCATGTGAACAAAATAAACGACACTAGCATAGGCGTCAGCGCAACGATCAAGTGTTTGTTGAACGCTATAATCTTGGGAATGAGAATGAGCATGGCGATGATAAAGTTTCCGCCTTGAAGACCCACGAAGCCGATTAAGGCCCTTATCTGATCAATGTCTCCGGTGAGATATTGAAACAATTGTCCTGAAGATAAATGGCGAAAACGCACAGGTGGAGCGCTCTCAATTTTTTCCATCAATTCAACGCGAAGATATTTTTGTAGAAGCCTAGCGGGATAGAAAAAGAGAATGCGGGATGATGTTCTAAAAACAATAATTCCCAGGGCCAGCCAGAAGAAATTGAATGGATGGAGTTCATTGATATTTTTTGAAACCAGATCCGCCAGTTCCTTGGCCATGAACGGGAGTTCACTTTGAATTTTATGAGTGACAATAAGGCAGAGCACACCCAGTAAATAGTAAAGCTTGAATTCGTTAAACTGCGAGGTAATGAGTTCTTTGAATGTTTTGTCTAGACGGTGATTCTCAGGTCGATTTTTTTGCATGAGAATAACTATAATGAGACTGATGTGTTTGCGCTATAGGATTTTATTGACAGAAATGAGTGAAGACCATTATTATAAATTCACCAAAACCTATAGGCGGATAGCTCAGTGGTAGAGCGCTTGGTCGACATCCAAGTGGTCGCAGGTTCGACCCCTGTTCCGCCTACCATTTTTAAATTGCACTGAATCAAATTTAAGCTGAAATTTTTTTGCCACTAAAAGAACTCTTTTCGTGAGTGAGCTGAACGATGCGGTCAGCGATTTCTCCCAAAGGTTCTACGTAATCTGCGGCCCCGATAGCGATTGCTTCTTTAGGCATCCCAAAAACGACTGAGCTGTATTCATCCTGAGCAATTGTTTTCACTCCGGTCTTATGCAGTTCCAGCATTCCGCGCGCCCCATCTTTTCCCATACCGGTTAAAATAACGGCGACGGTGTGGGTATAGAGGTTTTTAACGACTGAATTAAAAAGATAATCGACTGAAGGTTTAAAACGGTTCACCGGCTCATCGTCGTTGATTTCAACGTACCCTTTTCCGTTTTTGTACACAAACTTCATTTGTTTTCCGCCCGGAGCAATGAGAACGCGGTTCGCACGGACTTCATCGCCGTCCTCCGCTTCTTTAACTTCGAATGGGCAAAGGTCGTTCATTCTCTTGGCAAATGCAGCAGAAAAAACGGCCGGTATATGCTGAACAATCAACATAGGAGGAATTTGATTTGGTAAGGCAGTGATGATTTCTCTGATGGCCTCTGTTCCGCCAGTGGATGATCCAAGCACAATCATCGATTTTAAATCACATTGACCAGAAACCTGCACAGAGCGACCGGTTTTTCTCTTCATGGATTTATTCATGTTCGCGCGGGCAGCGGTCTTCACTTTCTCTAGTATCATCGGTGTAACTTTGTCGATCTCAGAGACTTCAGGCTTCTGGATATAATCGACGGCTCCGTGTTCAAGAGCTTCAAGGACCAGAGGACCTTCGGCCATACTGATCGATGAAATCATGACTGTCGGAATATTGTATTTGGGAGCAATCTGCTTCAGCAGCGTGACTCCATCCATTTCGGGCATGTGAATATCGAGAGTAATGACATCGGGACGATGCTTAAGGATCAGCCCTTCAACGTCAGAAGGTTTTTCGGCCATCGCGCAGACCTCAAACGCGGTATCTGAAGAAAAAATTCTATTTAAAATATTACGGATTGTTTTGGAATCATCGACAATGAGAACTTTAAATTTTTCTTTCATCGCCGGTGAATTCGTTCTGATGGCCGGAGCTTTGCTTTCTTTACTTACGCGCACTTTATTCATGGCCGGAAGAAACATGACTTCGACAGTTCCTTCTTTTTCGACTTTTTTTATATTGGTAAATTTTTTGAGCACGAGAAAGTCATGAATTAATCCAAGAGTCTCAGAAGTCGCAATGACTTTGACTTCACCTTTTTGAATATCACTCAGGCCAAGCTCTGCTGAAACTTTCTGAACAATCTCGGTTAAAATATCCGTCTTAACGTCTCTGCGGTGAAGATAAAGTCCCGCACATTTTCCATTCTGTGGATGGAATGAAAGAAAAGCGTCTCCAGGATGAAGATCGTTGAGATACTCTCCCTCTTTCTTAAACGTGATAATTTCTTTTGACAGCATTCTGTTCATAAAGCAAAAACCTATTTAGTGCTCAGGTATCTACACGACATGTATGAAAAACTCGTCGCGGGTACAACATCAGTAGCGCTCGCCTTTAGCGGATGCGATTTATTTCCTTTTTCGCCGAGATCTTCCAAAAGAATTTCAGTATTTCTCCACGCGCTCACCATTTTTGCGGCATGGGCCGACATACTACCGTACACTAGAATAGAGCACGGAAAGGTTGCATATTTTTTGTGAAAAGGAGCAAAACAAGATTTAAAATCGGCAAAATACACTTTGCCCGGTTCGATTTTCATTTCAGGCGAACTCATGAATTGCACCGGTTTTGAAAACGAAGTTGTATTTTCCTTAACGAACGCTTCTAAAATTTCACCGTGACCTTCGAAAAAAACCACTGTCGGCGGCTGAGCATGATCGAGTTCACGCATAAAGGCCTTTAAGGCCGGAACATCTGATATGGAGGCCATAACAGCTCTGACTTTCTTCTCTGGTGAATGAATCACAAACTGTCTTGCATTCTCTTTATCGAAAGTTGAGATGGCCACTCTTCTATGGGCATCCTGTGCGACAGAGCGAAGCTTGGTGCGAATTTCTTCGCCTCTTTCTTCGAGGTTTGTGAGAGCAGGTTTTTCGACGTAATCGGAAGCACCGAATTTCAGCGCTTTCATCGCAACATCTGAATCGGCTCTAGACGCAGAAGAAATAATAATAACTGGTGGGTGTGATTTATTAAAATTTTTCTCCAGATAAGTCACACCATCCATTTCAGGCATGTGAATATCGAGAGTGACAAGATCCACTTTAGTGGTCTTCATTTTTTCCATAGCATCTTTACCGTTGATGGCAGTAGCGACAATTTCAAACCCATGTTCTTTCGTTAATACTTTTTTCAAAAGAGTCAGGATCGATGGAGAATCGTCCACACACATGACGCGATAAACTTCCGGAGCAGAAGGTTTCTGCATAGTCATAGGGAGAACATTGGATGGCTGGACCGAAGCCTGGGCCGCAGGGGCCGTAACCGGAGCCGGAGCCTGCTTGTGCATATAGGCCGAAGGTCCAATGGAAGTCACTTCCAGTTTCATCCCCGAAAGTGGTTCAGAAATTCCTGAAAAGAAAATTCCAGATGGATAAAGGTGATTCATCAGATCTTTAGAAATTTGCTCGACCTGATGTGATTCAAAATAAATAAAAACGTTGCGGCAAAAAATAACATCAAACTTTTCCATCTTCACTGTTTCATTAATCTTCAGAAGATTTCCAGGTCTGAATTCACATTTTTGTTTCAAGTGAGATTTAATCTTGGCGTACATTGCAATGTCGCCTGTTCCTCTCGCCCAATTTGTCCCCATGTACATCATGGGAATTTCTTTGATTTCATTCTGGTGATAAACACCGTTATTGGCCACTTTGACTGATTCGGCATCAATATCTGTGCCCAGAATTTTAAAAGTCAAAGAGGGATCAATCTGTGCCAGATGGTAATCTAAAAACATGGCCAGCGAATAGACTTCATGCCCGCGGCTGCAAGCGGCCGACCAGACTTTAAGACATTTGTCTCCACGCTTTTTCATTTGATTGACGAGATCAGGAAGAGTTCTTTTCAGAATTTCAAAGTGAGGAAATTCTCTGAAGAAAAAAGTATGGTGTGTCGTAATCAATCCTACAAGCACACCAGATTCTCTTTCAAAATTTTGATCAATGAATTTGAGATAATCGCGAGGCTCTTTGATCCCCAATTCAATCATTCTCTTTTTTACCCGTGTTTCCACCATGTAGGCTTGCTTTTCGCCAAGGCGATTACCGGAAATTTTATGAACAATAGTTGATACCTTGTCGATGACAGAAACAAATTCCGGACTGACTGTACCAATAGCGGCCTGAGACATGAGTAAACCTCGATAAAAAAAAGATCTAAATTAAATTATGCCGCTTTCTTCGATCCATTGATCGCTTCCATATCTTTCAGGTCAAGGACCTTTGCGATATCGAGAAGAACAGTCAGTGAATTTTCTTTTTTATAAACACCAAAAATATAATGCGTATTCACTTGGTGCTCTACTTCAGGCATTTCACTTACTTCTTCAGAAGAAAAAGCGAGAACTTTGTTGATTGAGTCGACAACGACACCAATATTCATTCCGCCGATATCAACGATGATAACAGCTTCTTCCTTATCTTTTCTTGCATCCACTTTCAGTTTTTTGCGAAGATCGACAACTGAGATAACTTGCCCGCGTAGGTTCATGATCCCAAGAAAATGTGTGGGCGATTTTGGAATCGGCGTTGTATCCGGAACAGAGATAACTTCTCTGACCATCAGAAGAGGAATGGCGTAATCTTCATTGCCAAGGCTGAATTCAATAAAGCGGCTAAGTTCTGCGTTCGTTCTTTTTAGTTTTGTGACGTTGTCTTTTTCCATAAGTCTCTCCTACTATGCGGCCAGTTCTTCTTTAAAGTTTGATTTTTTCTTTTTCATTGCACCTGAGAATAATTCCATAATGTCGAGAATGAACGCTGGACGTCCGTCGCCCAGAATTGAACTTCCCATAAATCCTTTTTGATTTTTAATTTCTTCACCAAGTTTTTTAATAACAACTTGTTGCTGATGAAGAATGTCATCTACCAGAATCGCAAAATTTCTTTCTTCCGAATTGACGATAATGGCGATTTGCTCTTCCAATGGTCTTTCTTTCACTGGTCTTTGAAGCGCTGTTGACACTTTGAACATCGGGATAACTTCTCCGCGAATTTTTAAACAGTGTCCGACGCCGTTCACATGATGAACAATATCTGGTGTTGGTGAAAGTGATTCATAAACCTGGCCAAGCGGAATAATATAGCGCTCGTCGCCTACCTTAGTGACCATGGCCTCGATAATGGCAAGGGTCAGTGGAAGAACAACTTTAAAACATGATCCTTTCCCAAGCTCAGTCATAACTTTAACTTCACCAGAAAGTTTCTCAATGTTCGTTTTAACAACATCCATCCCGACTCCGCGGCCGGAAATTTCAGAAACTTCCGCTTTCGTAGAAAAGCCTGGGTGGAAAATGAGATTGACGAGATCATCATCACTCATCACGGCATTGGCAGAAATAACTTTTTTCTCAATGGCCTTTTCGCGAATGATTTTCGGATTGATCCCTTTACCATCATCGCGGATTTCAATGACGAGGTTATTTCCCTCGTGGAATGCTTTTATTGTAACTTGTCCTTCTTCGCTCTTGCCGGCTTTAAGTCTGTCGGCAGTCGATTCCAGACCGTGGTCTACAGCGTTTCTTACGATGTGAACAAGAGGATCAGCGAGATGCTCAAGAACAGTTTTATCAATTTCAGTTTCTTCACCGACGAGTTCTAAGTGAACTTTTTTATCGAGGGCCTTCGAAGTATCGCGCACGATTCTCTGCATTTTTTGCAATGTTTGTTTCAGAGGAATCATTCTGAGCGACATAGAAATATTTTGAATTTCTTTTGAAAGTTTGGCGAGATGAGAAAGTGATTTAAGCATAATCTGACTGCTCACTTCCTCTCTGTGTTGATTGAGTACCGTCTGAATAATGACGAGCTCTCCAACAACGTTATTTAAAAGTTCAACTCTCGACAAGCTGACGCGAATCGATTCTTCTTCTGCTGCTTTCTTATCACCGCTGGCCGGTTTTTTATGGTCACCACCGCCTTCTGCTTTTGCTTCAGGAGCACTAACCGGGGCCACTTTTAATTCAGGCTTAGCGGCTGCCTCACTTGGAAAAAACGAAGCGGCACGTTCTTCTTTTTGTTCAGAACTCAAGACTGCGGCCGGAGCTTCCAGTCCTTTTTCGAAATTTTCCAGAAGAGCAATGTCTTCTGCAGAAATAGCATCTGCTGTGAATTCTTCAACCGGCATTTCTTCAGCATGAGCTGTTTCAGTTGGAGCTGTGGCTTCTGCATTTCCCAATTCGCCTTTGAGAGCGAGGTGAATTTTGCTGATAATTTCTTTTGAATCGAATCTCGAATTCAAATCCATGTTCAGCATTTTAATCATGATGCTGACGTGGTCGTTACATTCGAGCAAAAGAGAAACGACCTGATCAGTAATCGGGACAATCCCTTCTTTAATTTTCAGAATAAGGTTTTCCATTTCGTGTGTGAACTCGGCCACATCTCCGAAACCGACTGCTCTCGATGTCCCCTTCAAATTGTGAGCAAGGCGGAAGATCTGATTCATCAAATCAGCGTTGTGCTTGTCACTCTCCAAAGCAAGAAAAGCTTGCTCAGCATCATCCAAAAGCTGAATGGCCTCAGCAAGAAAATCCAGTTTTACTTCTTTTTCAAATTCATCCATGTTCCATCTCGACTGAAAAAATTAATTCGTCTAACTGGATTTATCGGATTGTGACTTGAAAAGTTAACGGGATTTAAATCATAATTTTCTCTCGAAATGACAGCGTCAAGCTGCTGAAATATGAATAAAGTCTTAAATGACTTTTTTGCTCACCTACAGCTTTTTTTTTGATTTAGCACCAATATCAGATATAATGCCTCAGACTTTTAAACTAATTTTGGATACTATTATGACTCACATAAAAATCGATCCCGCTTGTGCTGCTGCTGTTAAGAACTTTTCATTGCCTGAAAATCTCGGCTTTGGAACTGTAATGGCCCCACTGATGGCGAGTTGCACTTATGACAAAGGCAAATGGGGCGAGCTTGAACTCATTCCCTATGGTCCGATTTCGATGTATCCCAATGCTAAAGTTCTTCACTATGCTCAAGAGATTTTCGAAGGAATGAAGGCCTACCGTGTAGGCGGGCAGGGTCCTTTTATTTTCCGTCCTGATCAAAACCATCTTCGCTTTAATAAATCAGCTGAGAGAATGGCCATGCCGCACATTCCAGCGGATCTTTTTCTTAAGGCGTGTTTTGAAGTCATTTCTTATTGTGCGGATTTTGTTCCGAGAAGAAGTGGCGAATCGCTTTACCTACGTCCATTCATGTTTGCGACGGAAGAAGCCTTGGGAATCAAGCCTTCTGAAAAATTCCGTTTCATGGTTATTGCTTCTCCTTCTGGATCTTATTTCAGTGCAGGAGGCTTATCAGTTCTCATCGAACGCCATGGCGCACGCGCCTTCCCTGGCGGAACAGGATATGCCAAGGCCGGCGGAAATTATGCAGCCAGCTTACTGGCCGCTATTAAAACAAAAAATCTGGGGCTCGTTCAAACATTATGGCTTGATGGACGCGATAAAAAATATATCGAAGAAATGTCCGGAATGAATTTCTTTGCAGTCATCAACGACGAACTTCACACGCCTCAAATGAACGATTCTATTTTAGAAGGCATCACCAGAAAATCGATCATTCAACTTGCAAAAGATGAAGGTATCACTGTTGTTGAAAGAAAAATGGACATTGATGAACTCATCACTGATATCAAAAATGGTCATTGTACTGAAGCTTTTGCTTGTGGCACGGCCGCTATTATTGCGCCTATTGATTACCTGGCCGAAGAAAGTGGTGAGCGCTACCCTCTTCTTCACCACGAAGGAAAAATCGCCAATATCCTTCGCGAGAAACTACTCGCACTTCAAGAAGGTCGCTCAAAAGATAAATACAATTGGATTTCAGTCGTCGAACCGAAAAATTTCTAAAAGCTCGGCAAAAATAAGAAACAAAGAATTCCGATCGTCGTAGGAATGAGGGCCCAGAGAAATAATCTCACTGGATTAATTCCTTCATGGCCAAAACTATCGCGAAGAATACCAAAGCCTACTGGGTTAGGAGCGTTGGCAATAACAGTCAACCCACCACCGGCCACTGCTCCGGCCACCAATGAATATTTTGAAAGATCGCTAAGCGATGCAAGAGAACCGAGATACGTTAAAGCAGCGTTGTCTGTAATCGCTGTCAGGGCAGCGGCGCCGAAAAAAAGAACGACATCACTCATATGAGCTAGAAGCGGACGCAGCCACCACGATTGCATAGTTCCCAGGATAACAAGTCCCGAAAGAAACACACCAACGAGCAAAGACTGTTTTAATTTTAATTCATCCTGATACTTCTCAGTGATAGAAACAAAAGCTAGAAACACAATAAAAAGCCCGAGAAAAACAACGAGGTGATGAGAAGAATAAACGACGCCAAAAAGAAAAAGTGAATGAACAAACATCTTCCATCCACGAGGGATAAGATAATTTTCCGGAATTTGTTTTTTACGAATCGTTCCCTTTAATTCTTTTCTAAACATCCAAGTAAAAAGTGACGTCGAAAGAATGACTCCGATAACTGCTTTGTAACCAAAATGCCCGATCATAAATACGGTATTCCAATTCCACGTTCTCGCCACCATCAGAACCGGTGGAGCAGCAAAATGCGTGAGCGTTCCCCCAATAGAAACATTCACAAACAAAAGAGCAATCGTCGCATATTTTAACTTCAAAGAAATAGATTCAGAAAAAATGGTTTGTAAAAGAATCAGGGCCGTTACAGTCATGGCCGCAGGTTCTGTGATTAATGATCCTAAAAGCGGTCCCACAATCATCGTCGTGAGATAAAAATTCATGCGGTCTGAAAAAGGCAAAAGCTTACTGCAAAAGAAAATGATTTTTTCGGCAAGAATAATGACAGGTCTAGTAGCGGCCATGCACATAATGACGAAAACAAAAATAGGTTCATTAAAATTGAGCGTTTCGAGATAGGCCAAGGCAGGCAATCGCCCGCTGTTGATCACGAAAAAGACGAGAAAGACAAAGGCCCAGAGGCCAAAAACTGCTTCAACTTCAGAGAGCAGGTGCAAAGTGTTTTGCGCAATAGAGTTTTTAGGATATCGGTGCGCGATCCGTTCAAACTTATTTACAAAGAAAGTGTGAAGGATCGCGATCAGAAAAAGAACGGTCGATAAAATCTGCTCAGATGAGGGATTCATCTGACCGGTTTATCCGTTCTTGCCGATTGAATTGACCGGACAAGCTTCCAATTGCTCTTGGCAAAGGGCAACTTCATCAGGAGTTGTCGGTTGTTTGCCTACGTAAGCATTTCCGTCTTCATCTTCTTTAAAGAATTCGGGCGCGCCCGTGTAGCAAACGTTACAAGCAATGCATCCTTCGCCGTTATCGTCGTCAGGATCAGTACAGTACCAGGCACCTGGGACGTTTGATTTATGTTTCATTTTTGGGTTTGGCATTATTAAATCCTCCGCGTAACAAATAACAAAAAGCCATTCGTATTTTAGCGAAAAAAGTACGAATCTTAAAGGGAAAACAGAGCGTAAATATTGCAAATGCCATGGACATTTCTTAGAATCCTCTTCTGACTTATGTTTTCGAACTCGCTTCCCCAACAATCATAGGAAAAGATAATGGAAAATCTAAACGCGAATAGCTCTCTTCTTCGTGCCAAGGCCTGGGCCGCTAATCCTCTTTTTGATGCAGACTCAAGAAAAGAAATTCAAGCGCTAATTGATAAAGAAGATCTAAAAGAAATAGACGAACGCTTCTACAAAGATCTCGAATTTGGAACGGGTGGAATCCGAAGTATCTTAGGGGCAGGTATCAACCGCATCAATACATATACAATTAGAAAGGCCACTCAGGCGCTCTGTACAGAAGTTCTCGCTCAAAAAATTCCCAATTCTTCCATTTGTATTTCTTACGACTCGAGAAGAATGTCTTTTGAATTTGCCAAGACAGCTGCCGAAGTCATGGCGGGCAACGGAATTAAGGCCTATATCTACGAAAGATTGAACCCGGTAGCGATGCTTTCTTTTGCTGTTCGCTTGAAAAAGGCGCAAGCGGGAGTCATGATCACCGCTTCTCATAACCCACCTGAATACAACGGCTACAAAGTCTTCTGGTCTGACGGCGCCCAGGTGACTCCGCCTAATGATCAAAACATCATCAATCACTATTACGCCATCAACGACTTCGGTACAATTAAACATATTTCTTTTGACGAAGGTGTCTCAAAAGGACTCGTTGAATGGATGGGCCAAAATGTTGAAGACGCTTATCACGAAGCGATTCTCTCGACGGCACCCAATTTAAAACTCTGCCGCGAAAATGGTGAGCGATTAAAAATCGTCTACACTCCGATTCATGGGGCGGGTCTCGTTCCTTGCACCCGCGCGCTTCACGACCTCGGCTTTTCTGATCTGCACGTTGTTCCTGAACAGGCAAAACCAGATGGCAATTTCCCAACCGTGAAAAGCCCGAATCCGGAAAATCCTTCAGCGCTTAAACTTGCTGTTGAGCTCATGGAAAAACTAGGAGCTGATATCGTTATGGGTTCAGATCCAGATACGGATCGTCTCGGTGTTGCAATTAAGCACAAAGGAGAAACTGTCTATCTGACCGGAAACCAGATCGGTGTTTTAAAACTTCATTATGTTCTTTCGACGCTAAAAGAACAGGGAAAGCTTTCAACCAATGCGTATGCAGTAAAAAGTATTGTGACGACTTCCCTTCTCGACGTCATTTGTGAAAAGTTCGGCGTCACCATTTATAACACCCTGACTGGCTTTAAATGGATTTGCGGGAAGATGAATGAGATTGAGAAAAAAGAACCGACGAAACAATTCGTTTTTGCGACGGAAGAATCGTTTGGCTATCTTTCTCACAGCTATGCCCGGGATAAAGACGGCGTAAGTTCGGTCTCTTTAATGGCCGAGGTTGCTTTGTCCTATAAACTGAAAGGCCTGGATTTGGTCGAAGCTCTCGACAAGATTTATGAAGAGTTCGGCTTTACCAACGAAACCCTTCTTTCATTGGATTACTTCGGGAAAGAAGGTCAGGAAAAAATTTCACGAATCATGACAAACTTCCGCAACATAAAGGATAAAGAGCTTGCCGGAAATACCATTTTAAAAGTGAAAGACTACTCTCAGGGAATCGAAGGACTTCCAAAGAGCAATGTCCTTGGCTTTTTCTTTGAAAACGGCGACCAGTTTTACCTGCGCCCATCTGGAACTGAACCAAAGATTAAATTCTACTTTATGATTCAGGAAAAATCGGGCACACTCGCCGAAAAGAAAAAGAACGCTCAGGCGAAAACAGACAAGCTCCTCGCTTACATCAAGGGAGAGGCCGAACGAGCGTAAAAAAGAGTACGCATGACCACAAAAAGTAAAGATTTAGCAGTATGTTTAGTCAGCGGCGGAATGGATTCACTCGTTACCGCCGCTATCGCTTCCACCAAACACGAAAAACTCGCTTTTCTCCATTTGAATTACGGACAGAGAACTGAAAAGCGCGAACTCGAGAGTTTCAAAAAGATCGCTGAGTTCTACCACGTTCCTGAATCTCATCAGAAGATCATCGACATCTCTTTTTTAAAACAAATCGGCGGCTCCTCTCTGACGGACGATAAAATCGATGTGAAAAAATACAAAGGCGAATCTGAAGAAATTCCTGATTCATACGTGCCTTTTAGAAATACACACATCATTTCCATGGCCGTTTCATGGGCAGAAGTCATCGGTGCAAAAAAGATTTATATCGGCGCTGTATATGAAGATTCGTCGGGCTATCCTGACTGCCGCCCAAGCTATTATGAAGCGATGAACGCTCTCATTAAGCAAGGTACCAAAAATGGCGACATCGAAGTCATCACACCTGTTATTTATTTAAAGAAAGACGAAATCGTCAAAAAGGCCCTCGAACTTAAAGCACCACTGGAATACAGCTGGTCTTGTTATGAGAGAAACGACAAGGCCTGTGGCGTATGCGATTCCTGCGCTTTACGCCTGCGCGGCTTCCAGAAGGCCGGGGTTTCCGATCCTATTGACTATGAAACGCGTCCCGACTATCTATAACCTGAAAAATTTACACTTTTGACCACAGATTTTAGGAGCATGTTAACCTATGCAAAACTTAATCTGAATTTTCAGGAGACTCCTATGAGTTTTAAATCTGTTTTAACAATGGCCGCTTTACTTCTTTCTTTTGGAGCCCACGCCATTCCACCAGTGCCACCAACAGCGATATACAATAAGATCAAAACGATTGCCGCTAGAAACTGTAAAACAGTTCAAGGCGAAATTTATGTTTCTGAATTAAAGGATACTGAGCAGGTGAAATTCATTCTTCAATTGAATAAAGAAGGCACGGAAGGTGTTCTTACTGTTGTTGAAGACAATCAAGTTCAGGACAATTTAAAAGTGACTTGCCGCTAGTTTAAGATTCTCTCAGCGAGCGGAGAAATTCGTCGAAGCTCGCTGCTTTCATCTGATCCATATCTGCCGCTAATTTTTTTTCAATATCAAATAACAAAGATGGTCCCTGAAAAACGAATGCAGAATACAATTGCACGAGTCTGCCACCTTCTTTCCAGTAGTCTTTTATTTCTTCATAAGACGAAAAGCCACCGACACCGATGAGCTCTATTTCCGGCGTGTCTTTTAATTCTTTCAACAGAAACGAGCGAGTCTTCTTTGCTTTTTCATAAAGGAGTTTCCCTGAAACTCCGCCCTGACCGCGTTCCGGCATGATCGTTGTGTTGGTCGCGATAATTCCTGAGAGTTGATACTCTTTCACAAGATTCACTACTGAGCGCAGTTCGTCTTCATTCATGTCTGGCGAGACTTTGACAAGAAGAGGTCGACTGTATTGAATTCGTCGCGCATTCACAGAAGCAAAAATTTCTTTCAAACCTTTGTCTTGTAAAAGATCGCGCAGTCCCGGTGTATTAGGAGAAGAAACATTGATCACGAGATAATCTGCATGAGGTGCAAATTTCTCATAGAGAACGGCGTAGTCTTTGGGAGCATCGTCGTTGGGAGTCACTTTATTTTTTCCCAGGTTCACCCCAAGAATTTTTTCTCTTCTGTTAGAATTCTGAATATTGTGCAGAACTTTTTCCATTCCATGATTATTAAATCCCATACAATTGCGAAGGGATTCTTCATCGGGATAACGGAATAAGCGAGGCTTGTCGTTTCCTTTTTGCGGCAACGGAGTCACTGTTCCTACTTCAATGAAAGAAAAGGGCAAATAAGAAAGAAAGCCAATGGCCTCAGCATTCTTGTCCAATCCCGCAGCAAGACCGATTGGGGATTTAAAAGACAATCCCATCGCTGTCATTTTAAAGCGCGAATCGGTTGGAACATTTTCCACCCATGGTGAAAGTTGTTTCATCGCTTTTAAAGTCAACTCATGTGCAAATTCGGGATCGACTTTGAAAGCAAGACTTTTGAAAACCGGATACAATGCATTTTGAAATTTCATTGATCCAGTATAAAAAAATAAATTGAATTAGTATAGCTGGACGAAGTCCCCTTCAAGAACTTGTCCACCAGAATGAAGTATAGCAATAGCACCATCTGTACCGAAGTAATCGACAACTTCAATAGTGCCTTTCATATCGCCTTTACTCATCCCGATTAAAGCACCCGTTTCAGGATCGTAAATTTCCGTTCCTTCTGTGATGATTTTTAGAATGTCGCCGATATTGATTCCAGACTCGCGTCCGGCGTTCAGATAAATTTTATTCCCGATAATTTTGGCAACTCGTCCAACCCAATCAAGCTTGCTGGCAAGCTCAACAATTTTTGGAACTGATTTGCGAACACCCACGCGAACAGCATAGCGAAGAAGATCTCGTCTATAAGACAAATAGTCTTCTCTGTCAGAAGAAAAGAATCTATAAGTTGAATCGTCAGCGTATCCTGCCAGCGTTTCCGTATAAATTTCTTTCCCAGCATTGACGTCAAACACGCGCACTTCAACTTTCGATTCAGTATAAGATTTTGTTTGTCTGACAATCCCGATCTCGTCTGATTTCTCGCGAACTCGCGCGTCCATGACTCGGCCAAAGATGACGAAGTTAATGCCGGCGATCTTCGCTTGACGAGTCAGCTGAACGAGTTTCATCCCGCCGCCCACATAGATTTCTTTAGAGGAACCAAAAAGTTTGTACGATGTCGGATCGACTATGAACTCACCAGTCCGGGAAAGTTCATTGCGAAGTTCTTCAGTCGCGTTGACTTCAAGATCTTCACTTTCAAAAGGAGATTCGTTAAAGAAGGGCAAAAGAGCGACTTTCTTTTTAACACCAGAAAAGAATTTTCTTTCTTCAATACGCGGTCTTCGTCCCTGTACATCACGTTGGATAACACCGGAACCACAGCTCACAATGAATTGAATGATGATTAAAACAAAGGAAACGTTCTTGACTGTTTTCATCGCCTATCTCTATTAATAAAACCAGGAGCTTGATGTCTCCCTAGCTTAATTATTAGAGTCTTTTGGAATAAATGCAAAACTTTTGTCCGCGCGGTTGAAAAGAAGTATTTTTTGCTCGTTTAGAGGGAACTTTCCGCCATTTGTACTGAGCTTATCAAGAATCTGATCAACGCTGGCCTCAGCGTCGAGCAAAATGGTGGCTTCGCCAGAAGAATAAGATTTCATCGAGGCCTGGGCCTTAAACTCTTTTAGCTTTTCCTGTAAAAGCGAATTGAGAGAATAAATATCAGAAAGGCCTGTCCCAAGAAGTTTCAATTCAACACGTGAACGCTCCACGCTCCCCTGTGAATCAAGGACGCCTTGGATCTTAGATGTTTGAGACAAAAGAAGATTGTAAACGAGACTTGCCAGAGAAGAACTCAAAGCTTTTGTATTCTGTGTATTGAATTCTCTTTTTTGAATAGGAAAATCAAATGAAGTTAACACCGAACCACTTTTAGTGTTCACTAAAACATACTGGGCCGTTAGTTCATAAAATGCGGTCTTCTTCTGTTCATCCACTCCCGTTTTTTTGAAAGTCGAATTCCATTTCAAAGTTACTGATTTTGAATTCATATAGTCAGGTTTTTTAGAAAAATCTTTTTCTAAAGGCATCACAGCTTCAAAGCTTTTGAATTCTTTTTGGGCGAGTTTTGTCCAGGAATCGACAATGACTCCGATAAAATTCTCAGCTTTGGATACACCGAGATCTTCCCAGGTCATGCTTCCGCCACTCAAACCAATGTCAGAAAGAATGTAGAATGTTTTGATTTTTGTTGCTTCAAGATTATTAACTAGCTGATCATAAAAATTTTTCAGCTTATCAAGATCGAGCTCTGCTTTAAGTGAGCCAGTGATTTTATCATCGACCTCAACCGCTGGTTTTTCACCAGTGGCCCCTGAAGCACTAGATGCCCCTGCTGGTGCCGCTGTTGGTCCCGACACAAATTCAGAAACAAGGAGATCAGTAAAAAGCGGTTTTAATTCTTTCAACTCATCTGAAGAAGAGTATTTTTTTTGTTCTAGTTTTTCCCAAAAGAGCTTTGAATCCAGTTTAAGATTTTCAAGTTCTGAAGTCAGAATCAATTGGATTCCATTTAACATTAAAAGATCAGAGCTACTAATTTCAGCTGTGACTTCACTTTTTTTGGCGAACACTTCCTGTTCTAATTTCTTAATTTCAGCGTTTGCCACTGAGGTCAAAAGAAACAAAAAACTAAGAACAATCGTTTTAAGCATGAACACCTTCAATTTTTCCGTCTTCAAGTCTTCCGTCGATGATGAATTTAACAGCATCGCGGTTAAACACTTCATTAATTTGATGGGCCATCTGTGGTGTGGGATTAATCAGGTATTGCTCACCAAGAGGAAGTCTCGCACGACCTTCAATCGATTCGAAAATCATATGCATCGGAGTTGAGCCACGGTACGAAAGAAGAACCTGGCGCAGTTTATTCAATTTGATCTCAGTTAAATCTTCCAGCTGAACATTGATACGAACACCTGTAATTCTGTTTTCTGATTGTTCTTTTAGTTTATGAATTTTATCAGCGAGAATCTTGCGCGGACTCTCCTGGAGATTCACAACACCTTCAACCAGAACAGGCTCATCTGAATTTAAAAGAGCTTCGTATTCAGCAAAGGCGCGAGGGAAAACGATACATTCAATTTTACCAGTCAGGTCTTCAAGAGTGGCAAAACACATCTTGTCCCCTTTCTTCGTCAAAATAATTTTCTTGCCGGTAATTTTCCCCGCGAGAGTCATATTGCGTTTCTGATCCGTTCCTAGAGCGTCCTGGACATGTGAAATGGGCATCGTCGCCATTTCCTTCATGAGACCAGCGTAGCGATCGAGAGGATGTCCTGAAATATAAATCCCCATAAGCTCGGCTTCGTGAGAAAGTTTTTCCAGATCGTCGAATTCCGCCACTTCCTGAATGTCGAGATTCGCTTCAGCAGTCTGATTAATATCCCCGCCCATATCGAACAGAGAGACGAGACCAAGTGAAGATTCTTCCTGACGCTTTTTACAGTAAGCAAGAATCATTTCCAAATTTTCAAGAAGAGTCTTGCGGTTTAATTTCTCACATTCATCGAAAGCACCGACTTTGATCAGTGATTCGAAAACACGCGTGTTGACCGTTTTTAAATTAATGCGCTCGCAGAAATTGAGAAAGCCTGTGAATGGACCGTTTTCAGTTCTTTCGCGAACAATTTCTTCTACTGCGTTTTGCCCGACGTTTTTAACCGCTCCCATACCAAAGCGAACATTTTTTCCGACAACGTTAAACGGCCAGAGTGATTCGTTAATATCTGGTGGAAGAACTTCGATGTCGAAGTGTTTTGCGTCTCCGATGTACTGAGTGATCTTGTCCATGTTGCCAAGTTCTGATGACAACAAGGCCGCAAAAAATTCAGCCGGGTAATAATATTTTAAGAAGGCCGTTTGATAAGAGATAACAGAGTAAGCAACGGCGTGGGATTTATTGAATCCGTATTCAGCAAACTTTTCCATCTTATCGAAGAGATCGTTGGCCTTATTGACATCGTAGCCGCGTTCTTTAGCCCCAGCGAGGAAGAGTTCGCGATGCTTGGCCATCTCGTCTGCTTTCTTTTTCCCCATCGCACGACGAAGCATGTCCGCTTGTCCGAGCGTGTACCCCGCAACAATACGGGCAACGTTCATTACCTGTTCCTGATAGATAATAACTCCGTACGTATCTTTCAGAACTGGCTCAAGCGTCGGGAAAGGATATTGTGTTTCTTTTCTTCCGTGTTTGATTTCAATGAACTCATCGACCATTCCCGATTCAAGTGGACCCGGGCGGTAAAGAGCGTTGATGGCAGAAATATCGTCGATTGATCCTGGAGCGATTCTTTTACAAAGGTCGATCATCCCGGAACTTTCAAGCTGGAAGACACCGACTGTTTCACCTTTGGAGATGAAATCGTAAACCTTTTGGTCTTCGAGGTCGATGGATTCAATATCGAAATCAGCGACTTTGTCGCGCTTAATGAAGTTCGTTGCATTCTCAATAACGGTCAGAGTTTTAAGACCGAGGAAGTCGAATTTAACCAGACCAATTTTTTCAGAAAAATCTTTATCGAACTGAATTACTTTTTCGCCTTCGCGGCCTTTGAATAGCGGACAGTAATTGACGAGCGGTTTATTCGTGATGATTACACCGGCAGCGTGAATCGAAGCGTGACGAAGAAGACCTTCGAGTCTTCTCGAAATATTGATGACCTGCTTAACTCTAGGATCGCTGTCCATGAGTTCAGTAATTTTAGGTTCTAGCTCAATGGCCTTATCAATAGTCATCTTCAATTCTTCTGGGATGAGTTTTGAAATGACATCGGCTTCACCGAACGTTAAACCGAAAACGCGCGAGACGTCTTTGATTACGGCCTTCGCCTGAAGTTTACCGAACGTGATGATCTGACCTACGCGTTCTTCGCCGTATTTTTTCGTTACATATTCGATAACTCTGTAACGATTTTCCTGACAGAAGTCGACGTCGAAGTCTGGCATGGAAATACGTTCAGGGTTGATGAAACGCTCAAAGAGAAGGTTAAAAGGAATCGGATCGACGTTGGTGATTTCCAATGAGTAAGCGGCAATTGAGCCTGCTCCTGAACCACGTCCCGGTCCAACAGGACAGCCATTAGTCTTGGCCCATCTGATGAAGTCCGAGACGATGAGGAAGTAACCAGGAAATCCCATTTGAATAATCATGGCGACTTCATCTTCCAATCGTTGCAGGTACTGCGGTTTAATTTCAGTTTCCCATTTTGGATCTTGTCTCAGCTTCACAAAATGAGGACCGTTAAAACGCTTTTCAAGACCTTCTCTACAATGGCGGGCAAAATACGCGGCCGGTGTTTCTTCAGTCTCTATCGGATAATCCGGAAGATGGTAAATTTGATTTCCTTTCTCATCTTTCCAGTTAAATTTCACATTACATTTGTCAGCGATTTCTAAAGTGTTATCGCAGGCATCAGGAGCGTAATGGAATTGTTCGCGCATTTCCTGTGGCGATTTATAGAAAAACTCATTAGTCGTTAAACGCATACGCTGTTCATCAGCAAACGTTTTCCCTGTCTGAACACACAGTAGAACTTCCTGTGCGGCCGCATCTTCACGCGTGAGATAATGGCAATCATTGGTGGCGACCAGTTTGATATCGTGCTCACGTGCGTACTTAATAACTTTTTCATTAACCGGTTTTTGTTCAGGAATTCCGTTCTCTTGAATTTCAAGATAAAAATCTTCACCGAATAGATCGCGCAGTTTTTCAATCGCTTTAATCGCGCGGTCGTCTTGATCAGTGTAGAAATTGTAACCGACTTCGCCTTTTAAACAGGCCGTCGTACAGATTAATCCTTCTTTGAATTCGCGAAGAAGTTCATAATCGGCGCGAGGCTTATAATAAAAACCTTCCATGTATGCGCGAGAGAGAAGCTTACACAAATTCTGATAACCCGTTTCGTTTTTACATAAAAGGATCAAATGGTGAATCTGGTGGCGCGACTCCATTTCATCCTGAGAGCCTACGACTTTTTGTTTTTTTAAGGCCCCTTTTTCAAAACGCGATCCCGGTGTGAAATAAATTTCAGAACCAAGAATGGGTTTAATACCTGCGGCCTTGCATTGAGTGTAAAAATCAATCGCACCGAACATGTTTCCGTGATCGGTTTGGGCAATGGCGGGAACGCCTAATTCCTGCGCTCTCTTAATGAGGTCTTTTAAACGAATGGCCCCATCGAGAAGCGAGTACTGAGTATGTAAATGGAGGTGAACGAAACTCTCCGGGTGTGTCTCTTTAAAGGACATGATCCTCTCTCCAAAAAGTAGCTGTGGAAGCAAAGGGACATCATCCAACGCCCAACTTCCAACATCATTGTGTGTAAGGGAGATTAAAGCCTAAATTGCGACTAAAGTCAGGGATTTCTGAGTCAATTTTTACATGGTTGGAAGGCCTCTTTTGAAAGTTTTTGGCTTTTAGCGTAAAATCCAAATACTCTAGGAGTTTCCAAATGCAAAAACGCGCGTTTTCGCCAGGTTTTACCGCCCTTATCCTCATTCTTATTCTAATAGGAGCGGGCGTTTATTTAAAACACAAAAAAAATCGCGAATTGATTGCTCTAAATGAATCAAAAAGTCAGTTGACTGATGAAACAGAGGCCCCAAAAAAGCCCAATTTAAAAGAACTCATCAAAAAAAATTTGGCCCGTCAGTCTGATCAGGCCGAAAGCATGGCCTCCACGGGACCTTCGGGAGAGAACGTTCTTCTGCGCGAACGCTTCTACACCGAGGCAGAAATCAATGAAATGACAGAGCCTCAATTCGAAGAACTGCTTAAAGACACAGAAAGAAAGCTTCCTAAAGTGGCCGAACTTAAAAAACTTCCGCCAGGAGTTCTTCATCGCACTCCTCCTGTTGTCATCCAGGCCGGTCGCGATCTGGGAGTCATTAGAGAAGTGCTCAAAGTTCATGAATCGTATACCAGAGTGGCAGCACCGTTTTATAAATCCTGTGCTAAAGACGAGGCGGGGGTGACCCCAGTCAGAGCTCTCTGTCTGACCAATCTTATCGAGATCAAAAAAAAGAATGGAGAAACTCTTAACTTGAAAGAATTTCCGAATCAGCTTATAGAATTAAGTAAAATGGTAACTGAGCTTTAAAAATGAAAAAGCCTCGCAAGAATTCCATTAATCCGGGTCAGCTTTCTTTCGACATGATCATTCCGAAAGAGCCGGACCGCAATTTCCACCTTGGTGGTCGTTCTTTTTATTTTTTTGATTTTGACGATAACGTCGCTTACCTTTCTACTCCCATTATTATTTTTCATAAAATCACAGGTGCGGAAATTTCTCTTTCATCTGGAGAATTCGCGGCCGAACATAAAAACATCGGCAGGAGCGGCCGTTACGTTGATTACTTTATGGATTTCAATGATGCTCACGGTTCGTTCAGGCATTTTCGCGACAAAGAATTAAATCCCATTGAAGTCAAAGCTGGAAAAAAGCAGGGCTTCGTTCAGGATATATTGAAGGCCCTAGAAGAAGTGGATACGCATTGGAAAGCTCCTTCCTGGGAGTATTTTTATCACGCCACTTATAATCAAAGACCGGTTTCGCTGATTACGGCGAGAGGACATCACCCGACCACTATTATGGAAGGTGTCTCTCACATGGTCGATGCCGGCCATTTACCTCTCAATCCAAACTACCACAGCATCTACCCGGTTTCGAATGTCCAAATCAGAAAAGAACTTGGGGATCACGACTTAAAACAAAGTGTGGCAGAGCTGAAAAGACATGCCATCAGGGCCTCTGTTGAAAAGGCCATTGATAAATATGGCTACTCACCTTTTCACCGTTTCGGCATGAGTGATGATGATTCCAAAAATGTTGAATTGATCACGGAAGAAATGCGCGACTTAAAACGCAAATACCCTGAGATGAGTTTTTTTGTGATTGAAACATTTAAGGATTCTTTTTCAAAGCGTGAAGTTCTTATGAATGAAACGCGCGAAATTATCTCGGCCAAAGAGTCTACGCGTCCTCAACTTTCTCTCTTCGATTAAGTCAGATTTTTTCCTGTAACCACTGATCGAAATTGTCCAGCGACTGTAGTTGGACAAATTTTTTCGCAAATTTTTTTTGAATGGGAATAGAAAGCGAACTTCCCATAATAAGTTCAACTTTTTCCGGCAATTTTGCCATGACTGTTTCAAGATAATTTTTGATCTTCTCTGCACCCAATTGCGAGGCCATACTCGTTACACCAACGACGACTGAATCCACATCTAAAAACTGGGCCGCATCCGACAATGCTTCGGAGGGAAGATTTGGTCCCAAATAATAAAATTCATAATTGTAATGCTTGCATAGAACGGCCGCGATCAATATTCCGAATTCATGCATGTCCCCTTCAACTCCGCATATGAGAATTTTCTTTCTTACAGGGCCTCTTGAAGAATCATTATTGTAAAGAAAATGAGAAAGATGAAATTTCATAATTGATGACAAAGCATGTTCGTGGGAAATGCTATAGTCACCATTGGCCACGGCCATTCCCAATTCGCCCATTAGTGGCAAGGCTACTTTTAGAGCAAACTGTCTTCCATTCAAAGAATTTTTTAAATGGTTCAGTTCGTTGGAGACAATATCCAATCGGTAAGCCTTGAGGGCCATCAGCGAGACGATCATTACTTCTTCAACCGCTGCTTCTGACAGCGCTGGTTCCGTAATTTTTCCTTTAAATATTTTTTTCTCATCGCCATGTTCGAGTAATTTCTCTTTTAATTCGTCATTGTCGAGATTGGCAATTTTAGAAATGGTGAAACCAAGCTTGCAAAGTTCATTTAACAAAGAAAGTTTCTCAATATCGGCCTTGGAATAATTTCTGTGTCCGGAAGGATCTCTTTCAGGATTAACGGCCTTGTAGCGTCTTTCCCAAATGCGGATGGTATGAATGCCGACATTAGATAGTTTGGAAGCAAGTTGAATATTGTATATGGACATCGCCTACTCCCATTCAATAGTGCCAGGAGGCTTCGAAGTAATGTCGTAAACAACCCTCGTAATCCCTTTCACTTCGTTGGTAATTCTTCTGGAAACAGCTTCCAGAAACTCGTGAGGAAAATGCGACCAATTTGCTGTCATTCCGTCAGAGGAATTGACCATGCGAAGACAAATAACATTTTCATACGCGCGGCCATCTCCTTTCACTCCGACTGTTTTCACAGGAAGAAAAACGGTGAACGCCTGCCATGTAGAATGATAAAGTTTAGCTTCTTTCAATTCTTCAAAAAGAATTTGATCGGATTCCTGAACCATGCGGATAGCTTCAGGATTAATATCTCCGAGTATGCGCACACCAAGACCTGGTCCAGGAAACGGATGGCGGAAAACCCAGTCGCGACTAAGACCCAAGGCGAGTCCCATCTCACGAACTTCGTCTTTAAAAAGAAAGCGAAGTGGTTCGAGTAATTTTAATTTCATTCTCTCTGGAAGACCGCCAACATTGTGATGCGATTTAATTGTCACAGATTTTCCACCTGCAATGTGCGGAGAAATGGATTCAATGACATCGGGATAAAGAGTTCCCTGCAAAAGATATTCAAAATGAATTTTATGATCGCGAGCGTACTCGTGCACTTTCTGTTCAAAAATATCGATAAATTTCTTTCCGATAATTTTCCGTTTCTTCTCCGGATCATCAACGCCTTTGAGTGCTTCATAAAAATCAGTCTTCGCATCAATCACTTCAATATTCAAATAAGTGTGTTGCTTCAAAACATTGATGTGATGATAATCCTGAAGGCGAAGAAGGCCGTTGTCGACGAAGAAACAGTAAAGATTATCGCCAAGAACTTTTTGCGCCAATGTCGCTGCAACCAGTGAATCGACTCCACCTGAAAAGGCACAAAGGACTTTGGCCGTCCCTACTTTTTTTACCATATCAAGCGCTTCTGTCAGCATTTCCTGGGCATTCCAGTCTTGCTTTAATCCTGCGACTTCGCGGTAAAAATAATCGAGAATAAGTTTTCCTTGTTTTGAATGTTCAACTTCGGGGTGAAATTGAAGACCCATGATGGGAAGCTCTGTATGTTTGATGGCGGCCACGAGTTCATTTGAACTTTTCATGATGACTTCAAATGAGTTAGGCACAACAGAGACATGATCCGAGTGACTCATCCAGACGCTCATTGTCTGCGGGCAATTGGGAATTTGAAACAGCGGAGTAAAATGAATGTCCGCATGACCGTACTCTCCAATCAATCCTTTTTCGACAACGCCGCCGAAATATTTTCCCAGGAGCTGCATGCCGTAGCAAATGCCGAGCACTGGCAATGTTCGATCAGCAAACATAAAGCTGTAATCGTTTTCATCTTCAAAGACAGATTGCGGACCACCGGATAAAACCAGGCATTCTGGTTTCTCCTCGTTCAGAAATCTTTCTTTGCATTCATCCAGAGTAATGATTTCCGAAGAGAACCCAAGCTCTCTTGTCTTGCGTGTAATTAATTGCGTGTACTGTGAACCAAAGTCCACAATCCAGATTTTCTTAGCGTGCGATTTTTTCATTTTATGTCAGTCTGTAATTAGGTGCTTCTTTTGTGACAAAGACATCGTGCGGATGACTTTCTTTCAGTGAAGCACTGGAGATTGTAATAAATTCTGCTCTCTCGTGAAGTTCTTTCAAGTCTCTTGCTCCGACATATCCCATGCCCGAACGAAGACCACCGACGAGTTGAAAAATATTGCTTGAAAGAGATCCTCTATAAGGAACCTGTCCTTCAATTCCTTCCGGTACAAATTTACCCACATCTTCTACTGAAGCCTGGCCGTAGCGATCTTTTGATCCCAAGGCCATTGCTCCAAGCGATCCCATTCCTCGGTACACTTTATAAGCGCGACCTTGATAAAGGACCATTTCTCCCGGAGACTCATCTGTTCCGGCAAAGAGAGATCCGATCATAACACTGCAAGCGCCTGCGGCCAGAGCTTTGACAACATCGCCGGATAATTTAATCCCACCGTCAGCAATAACAGGAATATTATTTTTTCTGCAGAACTCAGCACATTCCAAAACAGCTGAGAATTGTGGAACTCCAATCCCTGCGACAACTCTCGTTGTACAGATCGATCCAGGTCCGATTCCCACTTTAATTCCATCCACACCTGCTTCGATTAAATCTTTACAGGCCTTCGCTGTGGCCACGTTTCCTGCGACAACATCGATATGAGGAAAATGTTTTTTCAATGTGCGAACCATTTCCAGCACTCCTTTGGAGTGACCGTGAGCTGTATCAACAACCAGAGCATCGACTTGAGCTTCCACCAGGATTTTAGCTCTCTCGAATTCTTTTTCACTGACACCAATGGCAGCGGCCACACGAAGACGACCAAGACCGTCTTTGTTTGCATTTGGAAAGGTAATCGTTTTCAAAATATCTTTAACTGTGATCAATCCTTTCACTGCCCCGTCTGCCGAAACCAGTGGAAGTTTTTCAATTCTATGTTTGTGAAGAAGTTTTTTCGCTTCATCGACAGTGATATGTGGACCTGCTGTCACAAGCTTATCTTTTTTGGTCATGACGTCTTTTACTTTTTGATCGAAATTGCTTTCGAGCTGGAGATCTCTGTTCGTCAAAATGCCCACGAGTTTTTTATTTTTATCAACGACGAGAACGCCGGTGATTTTTTTCTGCTGTTTTAAATCCATGACATAACTTAAAGTCGTTTCTTCATCAACAGCAACCGGATTCAAAATCATTCCGGCCTCAAACTTTTTTACTTTCTCTACTTCTTCTGCCTGACGGTAGGGATTCATATTTTTATGAATGACACCAATGCCGCCTTCTTCCGCGAGCACGATGGCCGAAGGGGCTTCGGTGACCGTATCCATTGCAGCAGAAACGATGGGAATATTCAGAGGAATATTTTTGGAAAACATCGAATGTGTCTTTGTTTCGCCAGGAAGAATTTCTGAATAAGAAGGTTTGATCAGAACGTCGTCATAAGTCAGGGCCAGGGTAGGATTTACCTTAGTCATAAATAATCTCGCTCCCACAGTGAGGAATAGGGCGATAGTGATTTGAAATAAAAAACAATAATGAAAGTTATAGTTTTTTTAGATCATCGATCAGTTTATCGCTTTCTTTATATTGTTGTTTATATTCTTTACTGTATGGGCTTGCGGGACTAATGCCTGCTGGAGATTTCTTTTCAGTTCTTTCCAGGGCAGAGTCATTCGGAACATCCTGATCCAGGACAGAGGCCGGCGCTCTTGATCTTGAGACGTCGACTTTCTCCCCCATTTTCGTAGGGGCCGCGTCCATTGTGAAGGCCACTGTCGGCTTTGAAGATTGTCCATAAACATGAACGATCATTTTTGCACCAACTGCTTTCTTCTTTACTGCCACGATCTTATTCTCAGTCACAGTCTTTGTCATTGCCTTTGTTTGAGAATTTTTGATAGGCTTTTTCTCAAGCAAACTGTTCTTATATTCTTCGATCAAATTTGGTTCGACTTCTGTTTTTTTGTCTTCATGAACTGATGCCACTGCTCTCGATGCAACGTGAGAAGTTTCTTTTTCATGCTTTGCTACTGTCTCTTGTTTCTCACGCCCTTTAAAAATCTCTTCCGAATGTTTATCCATCGGTGCAACACCGCTAAAAAGTGATACGAGCTGACCGTAAGTTTTCTCTCCAACAGGAGTTGGATCGCGTGGTGCTCCTTCTTCATAGGCATTATCCACGAATGAGAAAAGCCCTTCGCCCACTGTCAGGTTGAGTTCAGGTTGACGAAGATTAGAAAGTTTCATCATGCCGTTAATCACCATCAACTGCGATTTTCCTTTACTTGAATCATAAGTCAAAATCGCTTCGCCACCTGTGTATTCAATTGTCGCGTTGGCCGTCTTGATAGAATAAGTGTCATTTTTATTCAGAGATTGAAACCAAAGATCTCCGGAGCGCAGTTCAATTCCTTTTCCACTCACTGCTGCAGAACTGGCATTTCCCAAATGAAAGCGGTGATCAGCATTGTCTGTAAATGTCACTTGACCGTGATGCTCAATCACGATTTCAGCGCCCATTTCAATGGCGTCGCCTTTTCTCATTTCGCGCGTTTTTCCATTGGATGAAATAAAGCCTTCTCCCTTCAAATCAACAATGCGGCCGAATTGAACTTCCGCCGCGATGATATTGAATGAAAATAAAGCTGCAATTACTAATGTGATTTTATTCATTTGTTTTCTCTTCAATTTTTTCATAGTACGAGCTCAGGATTTTCCACTCGTTCGTATTTCTGTATTTTTTTCTGAATTCTTCAACTGTGGCGTAGAACTTTTTCTTGTCACCCAGTTTCATATGAGTCAGAGCGACCCAAAGTTTTGCACTTCTGTAGTATTGTGACGTAGGATACTTCGCCATCAATGATTCAAAATGTGTCAGCGTCCAGTCGTGATGTGAACCTGATTCATAAGCTGCAATTCCCGCTTTAAAATAAAATTCATCATTGATGCTTTTATTAGACGGATAATTATTCACAAGCGAAGTATAAAACTGTGCCGCTTTTTCGTAGTGCTTGTCTTTGAACTCTTTATCGGCAATTTTCAATAAATCGTCTGCGTGCCATTTATACGTTTTGAATTCGACGAAATCTTTCATATCGCTTTTGGCCTCTGATGGGGCCACACTGGCAATACTGCGAGAGCCATGCGCTTTATTTTCATGACTCGCCTCCGCTACATCATGCCCTCCTGGAGCTGCATGACTACCGCCTTTGACTTCGATATAAGTTTTATCCTGCTTAAGTTTTTCAACTTCAAATTCAAGTCGTTTCACTTCGGCATGGAGTTCTCTATTTTCTCTGGCGAGTTTAAGGGAAACTTGCTCGTAGTGATTGATCATCGCCGCTTTTTGCTCGATTTTTTTCATATCAACAGAACAAGAAGCTAAAAGTGGTAATACCAGCATCGTTGCTTTTAATGTGTTTGATTTTTTCATAACTTTTTTCCCGTCTTTTAAACAAGCCACTATCTCTATTGGATATTCGGATTGTCAGAGAAAAAAGTTTAAGAGTTTATTGAGTCTGTAGTTGTGAAAAGAGCGCAATCAATTGATCAATTCCCTCAACTATGGGTGCTGGACCCGGTTGAAGAAAGATTTCGGGTGCTAGTTCATAAATGGAGTTAGTCGTTACCGCACTAATGGCCGAGTAGCCTGGTCGCTCTTTAAATGAGGTGAGCTCGACTTTCTTACCACACCAAGAAGCGAGTATGATTTGGGGATTGGCCGCGACAATATCTACATCGGTAACGAAGCGTCCCGCTGCCATGGCCCCCATCTTTGCCTTGTCCGCAAAAATATCCTGTCCCCCACAAAGCTCAACCAGTTCAGAAAACCAGCGAATCCCACAAATGCGAGGCTCATCCCACTCTTCTATATAGACTCGCGGTTTGATTTTAAAAGCAGAAGCTCTCTTGCGCGCTTCATTCATTTTTTCTTCGAGCAGGTGAATATAGGCCGTGGTCTTTTCGCCTTCGCCAATCATATGACCTAAAGTCGAGAGATAGCGAAGAATTTCTGCCAAGGAACGCTGATTAGAAATATAGACATCAACTCCCTCTCCGATCAATTCCCGGGCGATGTCTTTTTGAATATCTGAAAAACCAATAACAAGATCAGGTTTTACTTCGAGAATTTTTTTTATGTTGGCATGAGTGAAAGCAGAAATAACAGGATGATTCTTTTTTACTCCTTGAGGTCTAACTGCATAAACAGAAACGCCCGCGATCAAATCGCTTCGCCCGATCGCATAGAGAAATTCGACCGACTCTTCCGTCATACAAACAATTCGTTGAGGTAAATAAGAATTCATTTTAATTATTCATAACTAGGTAGGCGGACAATAAAAGTCGTCATCCCGTTGTCACGATTGTAAAGAAGTTCACCTTCGTGAACCTGAACGAGACCTTTACTTATCGATAAACCAAGACCTGTTCCTTTTCCAAAAGTTTTAGTCGTAAAGAACGGTTCAAAAATTTTCTTTTCAATTTCTTTCGGAACGCCTGGGCCTGAATCAGTGACTGCAATATGAATCCAGCTTTTTTCCACGTAAGCATGAACGAGAATCTTTTTAACCGGAGCAGTTTCAAGAGCATCGATAGCATTGTTGAGTAGATTCAAAAGCACTTGTGAAATAAAAGAGGGATAACAAATCAGTTTAGCCTTAGGATCAATTTGAATTTCAAGTTCAATTCCTGAATTCTTAATTCGATCGATGGCCAGCGCAAGATTTCCTTCTACCAAGTCTTTGACACTGATTGAAACCATCTGATCGCCACGACCTTCGCGCGCAAATGTACTGATGCCTTTCACGATTTGCGAAAGACGAAGCAACGTCCCTTCTACACTTTCGACAATTTGATCACAGCGCTCGAGATCGAGCTGATCGCGCGACAGCAAGTTTCGCATCTGGTGCAGCTTTCCCTGAATTGTAAAAAGCGGATTGTTGATATCGTGAGCAAGATTCGAGGCCATTTGGCCCAGCGATTGAAATTTAGCACTCTCAATCAACAGGTCTCTTTGTTTCACAACTTCGCGCTGAAGTTCTTCGGATAAATGTACAAACAAAAAGGCCATGCAATAAACAAAAATTAAAACAAGGGCGAGGAAAATAAAAAAGACCGAGGGAAAATTGGGATGAGCATTGAGGGGTTTAAAAAAAGAACCAAACTTCCAAATTCCGATCCCTATAAACACAGCGAGATTACAAATCGCAATGATAAAGCTAAATCCAGTATCAAAATAAAAGGCCATCATCAAAAATACAGGCATTAACCAGATGAGTCCGAAGAAGCCCATTCCCCGAGGTGAAAAAGCCGTCATATAGATCAGCGTCGTGATAACGATAACCTGAACAGTCGCGCCAATCTGAAGTCTCTTCTCGTAATGATCACGTAAGTTTTTTAAGGAATAAAGATGAGTAATGAGAGTCAAAATACAGATGATGACGCCCCAAAAAACGAGATCGGCGAGATCGAGGGCAACGACGGCCGCGAGTAAAGCGAGCGCCGCAAGTAAGCTAACGATATTCGTGCCGACGATTGTTCGGGCGCGATAGAGAAGCGGAGCTTCAACAGAAACATTCAATTGTGCCGGCAAAAATAAATCAAGCCAGCCCATTAATCTTTTGTAAATCATTCGTCCTCTCTTACACAATAGTATCGAGGACAACTGCGTTTTTGTAAATGCTCTGAAGACTTGTTTTTGTAGGTTTTGGAGCAGATAATAGAGGCTCGTTTAACAGAGGTTCGGAGGCCTTAAATGCCATCTCGTTTAAAATTGTTTTTTCTTTTTTTTGCTCTGGGCTTGAGTTTTTTCGCACAAGCAGATGAAGCCATTCCACCATTTCCAGTGAAACTCGTTGTTCAAACTTACAGCGTTAATAACAAAAACTATCTAGCGGTTAGCTATGAAAACCATCCAGAATGGCATACTTACTGGAAAAACCCTGGCGATGCCGGCCTTGCGATCAAAAATCAATTTAGTATCAAGAAAAAGGAAATTAAGCTTAACGAAGAAGAATGGCCTGCCCCAAAACGTTTTATCGAAAATGGCACGCAATGGGCCTACGGCTACAATGGATCCTATACACTTTTTTATCAGCTCGATAAAACAGACCTCAATAAGTTAAGCGGAAAAGAGATTGCGCTCACTTCTTCATGGCTTGTTTGCAAACACGTTTGTATTCCTGGCCAAAAAGAAATCCAGTTCAAACTCTCGGGTGGAAAAATCACCACTTCAACAGATGGGTTGCTCGCTCCACTCTCCGATCTGGAACTCAGCACGCGCTTAATGAATCTCCCGCAAACTATTGCGATGCCTGACTATCTCGATTTAAAACTGTCAAAAGGCACGAAAGACAAATCACTGGTTCTCACTTATGAAGTAAAAAATAATACGGACGTTGGTTTTCTAAAGGACACGAATCTTTTATATTCATTTCCCTCTCCGCCATTTGATTTTGCTCATGAAACACTCACTGTGAAAGAAAAAAGTCTGCTGGGAATTGTCGAAATTAATTGGGATGGAGAATATTCAACTCCTCCTGAAGACCTTCCTGCCAATGGCAAATTTGCAAAACCACACACCATCAAATTTCTTTTCAATGATCCTATTCAAAGAAAAGTTTTTGTCGTTGAAAAAAAATTTTCTGGTTTTGATTTAACTCCTTCAACAACTCCAATCGGACCAACTGCCGGAACAACATCAGATGTTCAAGTAAAGGCCGAAGATATGCCGAAAGCAACAACCGTCTCAGGTGCTCCGGCCAATTCTCTTGTTTATTATCTTGTTTTCGCTTTTATTGGTGGGCTCATTCTCAATATCATGCCCTGTGTTTTGCCGGTTATTTCCATCAAACTTTTTGGATTGGTGAAATACAGAAATGAATCGAGAAAGGTCATTATTCGACACAATTTTTTTTATACCCTGGGTATTCTTACCACTTTTGTCATTCTGGGCTTCATTGTCTTAGGGCTTAAGTCTATTGGAACAACTGTCGGCTGGGGCTTTCAACTTCAATCACCAAATTTTATCGCCTTGATGATTGTCGCGCTTTTTATTTTTTCTCTAAACCTTTTTGGCATGTTCGAGTTTGTCACTCCAGGAGGAAGACATTTGGGAAATATCCAAACCCAGGAAGGGTTTGCAGGTGATTTTCTAAGCGGTGTTCTGGCGACTATTCTTTCGACTCCTTGTAGCGCTCCTTTTTTGGGAACAGCTCTCACTTTTGCGTTTTCATCTTCAAACGCGACAATCTTTTTGATTTTTCTGATGATCGGTCTTGGTCTCGCCTTCCCTTTCATCCTCACAGGATTTTTTCCGCAAATGGTTTCATTCCTTCCGAAGCCAGGCAACTGGATGAACAATGTTAAAAAATTTCTTGGCCTGACTCTGATTCTTACGATGGTCTGGCTCTTTGATGTGTACAACGCTCTGGTAGACGGTTCTTCACAACTGATGAAATTGGGAACGATTCTCGCACTGGTCTTTTTTGCCATCGCTGTGAGAAAGAAAGGAAAATGGCTCAGCGGTGTCACGGTTCTTGCGGCCCTTTTTGTTGCCGTCAATCTTTCAACCTCAACAATAGTAGCGAGCAAAGAAGAGCAAACAGCACTTATCCGCGATAAAAAGGCGAAAGGACTCAATTGGGAACCATGGTCCGTAGAAAGAATGAATGAACACAAGGCCAATCGCCAGGTGGTCTTTATCGATTTCACTGCGAAGTGGTGCTTCACCTGTAAAGTGAATGAGCGCTTAGTTCTCGATACAGAAGCTTTCAAAAATTTTGTGGCAGAAAATAATATTAAACTTCTGATTGCAGACTGGACCAAACGCGATGAAGTGATTGGAAGTTTTTTAAAAGAAAATGGTCTCGTAGGTGTTCCCGCTTATTTTATTCAAAAAGAAGACGGCACTCTCGTGAGTCTTGGTGAAACGATCAGCATTGATCGCATCAAGGCCAATCTTAAGTAAACGATCAAAACATTTCACTGCAGTCCTTAGGCCTCACTATTGCTTCGTTTTAAAAGAGAACGAACTAATCAAGGGAGGCCAAGGTGATTAATCAAGCAGACTTTTCCAGCAGAATCGGAGTTCGTGCAGTTGGCGCAGGTATTCTTGTTTCATTTACTGTGATGATGCTTTTGCTGTCTCTCATCGCCGCCCTTGGACTTTTTAATTTTTATCTCGATGAAATGGCGATGGCCGGCCCTTCTTTCTGGATTGCCATTGCGTCGGCCTGGGCCGTTTCTATGCTTTCCGGAGGATTCGTCGCAGCTCTTGCTTGCAGGCCGCAAACTAAAACAGAAGGGATTTTAAATGCTGTTTGTGCCAATTGCGGATTCTACTTACTGTTTGGTGTTGTCGCTCTTTTCCTCACTCCGAGAGTCGTCGTGTCCTTGTTTACCATGGCCACACCGCAGCTGTTTCTCCGAGGATTTATTGTGGATTTAATCTGCTTTATAATCGGTGCCTATGGCGGAATAATGGCCTTTAATTTTGAAAGACATGCCATTCATCCCTTTCATAAGAAAAGACATTTCGTTGCCACTTAACTTTCAAATTTGGAAGGAGAACGCATAATTTTGGTGATGACTTCTTTCGGTGGATGATTTTCGTAAAGTACTTCGTAAACGCCGTTAAAAATCTGTGCACGAATTTCATATCGTTCGCTGATAAAGTGCGCGGCCTTCGCCGTTTTATAACCTTCAACTACAGTTCTTTGGGATTTAATAATGTCTTCTGCCTTTCTTCCTTTGGCCAGTTCAAGGCCAAACGTTTTGTTGCGCGAGAGATCCCCTGTCGTCGTCAGGATTAAATCTCCCATGCCAGAAAGACCATAAAAAGTTTCGGGACGGGCATTGTAAACAGTTCCAAAACGAAGCATTTCTGCAATACCACGTGTGATCATGGCCGCTCTCGTGTTGTGGTTGTAACCGAGGCCTTCAATAACTCCACCAGCAATCGCCAGGATATTTTTCAAAGCGCCGCCGAGAAGAACACCTTTAACGTCATAACTCGCCAGAGCTTTAAAGTAAGGCGTGTTGACCATGTCGATAACGTTTTCAAGAACCTTTTTCGAACGTCCGGCAATTGTCACAAGTGTAATCTGTTCCTGCATTATCTCATGAGCAAATGAAGGCCCTGATAAAAAACAAAACAAATCTTTGAAGTGAGGATAATTGTCGTAAAAAAGATCATCTGAGAGTTCAAGGGTCTCAGGATCTATCCCTTTAGAAAGCGAAAGGAGAGGTACTCCACGGACAAAATAACCGAGGAAACGATCAAAATTATCTTTAAAATATTCAGCAATCCCATTGGTAGGAAGAGCAGAAACAATTAATTCAATGTCGTGAGTATTGTGTTGATCAACTTCATCCCAGGAAAGAGCTGCATCGATATTGGAAGCAATTTTAAGTCCCGGAAGATAGACTGAGTTTTCGCCCTTTTTGATAGCGAGATAAATATCTTCTGAGCGTACTTTGAGAATAACTTTTTCAAAATTTGAGGCCAGAACCTGGGCCATCGCCGTTCCGAATGCCCCGGCACCAATAACAAGTGCAATTTTTCTTTTCTTGGTAGTGTTGTTCATAGGGAGATAATTCCTTTTATCACCGAAACGCGTTTATAAACTGTGATGATTTCATCACTGGTCTGAAAAGTTTTCTTGGCCGAGACACTGATATATTTTCCACCGCTCGAGGCGCGCTCATCAATGTCCATCCCCTGAAGGATAAAAAGCAATTCGTGAACACTTGCTACTGGAACGATGAACTTGAACAAATACTCTGTCGGAAATTCGACAGTTTCATCCATCACCATTTTTAGCTTCCACATTTTTTCGCCCATGGCCTGATCTGGTGTTTTACTCATCTTAAAACTCCAAAACCTTCACAGGCAGGTTCTGAGCATAGCGAAGAATATCCATGACCTCGCGAGCGCAGGCATCCCCTGCTTCACGGTGAGTGATATAATCGCAAATTTCCTGAATCTCATAACTCGCATTAGGAACTGTGGCCGAAAAACCAACTCTCTTTAATAAAGGAACATCGATAAATTCATCGCCCATAAAAAGAATTTCTTCGTCTTTAAACCCCATCGCGAGAACTTCTTTATAAGCTTCGCGCTTGTCTTCATTGCCGAGAAAGACAAAATCCAGTTTCAATGTTTCAACAAAACGTTTACGCAACCCTTTGCTGTCTCCGCCCGAGATAATACCCACTTTAATTCCGGCATCTCGTAAAATTTTAAAACCGTAACCATCGTGAATATGACAAGTGCGGTTGAATCCGATTTCTTCGCCCCACCAGGCAATGCCACCATTGGTGAGGACTCCGTCGATATCAAAAATGCAGACTTTAATCTTAGAAAGCTTATCTTTGAATTGCTCAGCCGTTTCTTTCAGTCTGACTTTTTCGTACATTGGCTTTGCCATTACACTACCTCGTAAATTTTCAGCAACTGCTCGACAATTCCTTTAATTGAATCAAGAGGAAGACTGGTTGAAGCATCCGAAAGGGCCTTATCCGGATTGGGATGGCATTCCATAAAAACGCCATCTGCTCCGGCAGCGACTGCAGCTTTTGCCAGAACGAAAATCTGTTCGCGCTTTCCACCTGTCGCTGTTCCGAGTCCCCCCGGTCTTTGCACACAGTGAGTAGCATCGTGAACAGTTTTGACTCCAAAACTTTTCATGATTTGAAAAGAGGCCATATCGACAACAAGATTGTTGTAACCAAAACTCGATCCTCTTTCGGTGAGCATGATTTGTGACTTGGGAAGAAATGTTGTCGCTTTATCGACAATATTTTTGGTTTCTTCCGGAGATAAAAATTGTCCTTTCTTCACCTTTAAAATGCGACCGTATTTAGCACACGCTTCTGCACCAGCAGCGATCATATCTGTTTGACGACAAAGAAACGCCGGAACCTGAAGTACATCGACGACAGTCGCTAATTTCATCGCTTGCCCTGCCTCGTGGAAATCAGTAAGCACAGGAAGACCAAAAGTTTCCTTAACCTTAGAAAGAATACGCATCCCTTCATCAATTCCTGGTCCGCGGTAAGAATTAATGGATGTGCGGTTTGCTTTATCAAAACTCCCTTTGTAAGTAAGAGTGATTCTATCTTTGAAAGGTTCAAGATCTTTGACTAATTTTTCGGCAATAGTAAGTGCCAGTTGTTCACTTTCAAGAACACAAGAACCGATATAAAAATCCAATTTTGGTTTTGTCATAATAATTTTCCTTGTCTGTTTTTATCCGACTCTTCGATAAAGGCCTTAAAGAGTGGATGCGGAGAAAATGGTTTCGATTTAAATTCTGGATGATACTGACAAGCGATGAAGAACGGATGATCGTTCAGTTCAATGACTTCGACCAGATTTAATTCTGTGTTGAATCCCGAAACTTTAAGTCCCGCTTTGGTTAATTTATCAAGATACATATTGTTGACTTCAAGACGGTGACGGTGACGCTCTTGAATCGTTTCAGCGCCGTAAACTTTTCGGGCCAGTGAACCTTCTGCCAGAGCACAATCATACGAGCCCAGGCGCATATTTCCACCTTTTGCTCCTGTTGCTGACTGACCTTCCATATAATGAATTAAATGAGCGCCGCCTTTTTCAAATTCTTCGGAAGTCGCTTCAGTGATCCCTGCTACATTGCGGGCAAATTCAATAACTGAAAGTTGAAGTCCAAGACAAATTCCAAAAAAAGGAATTTTATTTTTGCGGGCATATTCAATGGCCTTAATTTTTCCTTCCGTTCCTCTCGCTCCAAAACCGCCCGGGACAAGAATTCCCTGAACGCCATCGAAGATCTCTTTTGGGTCAACGCCTTTTTCAAGTTGTTCAGAATCAATATAAACCGGTTTGAACTTTAATTGATTGGCGATAGCACCGTGATTAAGGGCCTCATCAAGTGATTTATAAGATTCAATCAGGTCAGTGTATTTTCCGACGATACCGATCTTCACCTCGCGAAGTGGATGTGTGAAGTTGTAGACAACTTTTTCTAAATCGTTAATACGCGGCTCTGGAACCCAGATGCCCAGGTGTTCAGCAATTCTTTCATCAAGCCCTTGCTTATGAAATTCCAGCGGCACTTTATAAATGGTGTCTTGATCAATTGATTGAAAAACATTCTTTCTGCTGACATTGCAAAAGCGCGAAATTTTTTCAAGTGTATCCTCATCTACTTCACGATCGGATCTGCAGATGATGATTTGAGGTGAAAGCCCCTGGCTCATAAGTTCTTTCACTGAGTGCTGAGCTGGCTTGGATTTTAGTTCTCCGGCCGCTGCAATATAAGGAAGAAGAACGAGGTGAATGAAAAGAACATTGCTCGCTCCTTCATCCAGAGCAAGCTGTCTGATAGATTCAATAAACGGCAATGATTCGATATCGCCCACGGTTCCGCCAATTTCTCCAATGAGAAGGTCGGCATTTTCGCTGGCCTTGTGAATTCGTCTCTTGATTTCATTGGTAATATGAGGAACAACCTGAACTGTTTTGCCAAGGTAAATCCCTGCGCGTTCATTTTCGATAACTTTTAAATACACCTGACCAGTTGTAAAATTGCTTTCGCGTTTTAATGTCAAAGAGGTGAATCTCTCATAGTGCCCGAGATCCAGATCTGTTTCGGCGCCGTCGTCAGTGACGAAAACTTCACCGTGCTGAGTAGGACTCATTGTTCCCGGATCGACGTTGATGTAAGGATCCATTTTGAGCATGGAAACTTTTATGCCTCTTCTCTCTAGAAGACTGGCGATACTGGCCGCTGCCAGACCTTTTCCAAGCGAGCTTGCAACACCACCGGTGATGAAAATAAATTTCTTCGGCTTTTTTGATGATTCATTATGATTTGCCATTTAATACCTCTTCTACTCTTTTTATGTCATGGGGAACATCAACGCCGATAACGACGGATTCTGTTTCTCTTGCTCCGATTGATAAACCGATTTCAAGAGCGCGAAGCTGTTCGAGTTTCTCTTTATTTTCAAGTCTGGTTTCTTTGTGGTGAGCAAAGGCCAGCAATGCTTTTGGTCTGTAAGAATAAACCCCAATATGCAGAAACCAATAGTCTCCATCTGGATCAGGTGTTGCGTCTCTTTTATAAGGAATCGAAGCGCGTGAAAAGTAAAAGGCCCTTCCCGTTTCTTCACTCATCGCTACTTTGACTTTATTAGGATCGAGAAAATCTCCTTCAAGTCCCCATTGTTTTTTTACCAGCGTAGTAATATCAAATGGTCCTTCGAGGTGAAACTGAGCGAGCCGAACGAGATCATCTGATTCAAGCAAAGGTTCATCACCTTGAACATTGATGACCAGATCGAAATTTTTATCTTGAAAAAATCTTTTATAGGCCAGTTCAATTCTAAGAGTTCCGGAAATGACATCATCATCCACGCGTACAACATTGGGAGAAAATGTTTTCACATGATCTTCCACTTTCTGATCATCTGTGACCACATAAGCTTCAAACTCATAACCAATGGCATGAGCTTGCAAACAATTGGTGAGCACTCGCTGGATCATAGAAATGCCGAGGATAGTGGCCAGTGGTTTTCCAGGAAAACGTGTAGAAGCAAAACGAGCGGGAATTAAAATGAGAACTCTTTTTTTGCTCACTTTAAAAGTCTCCTAAAAATGATAAAATGCATGGTACAATAATCTTGTTAGTATAGAGGAGACAGAGAGGAATGGCCCAAAGAATTTGCCTAAAAAACCTGAGTTTTTTAGTCGGAATAGCCGCATTATCGTTGGGAATGGCGAAAATCGCTCTTGCTGAAGATTATAAGCGCACGGTCATTACCGATCCGAGCATTTCTCGCCGCTGCGAACTCCTCACTGAAAAGCGCGCAGAAAAGATCGCTAATAAACAAAGAATTCTTGCTCTCATTGAAAGAAATAAACATCTTCAATCGATCACTCCCGACAATAAAGTGACGGTCAAAAGAAAACTGGAAACAAATCTCGGCCATCTTCAACACGAACTCATACTGACCCAAACCCAAATTCAGTATCAGGAAGAAAATATCGTCCGCAAAGGCTGTCCCGGGATCGCTCTTTAATTAATAAATTTTCTTTTCAGAGCAAAATCCATTCTCTATCATTTTAGTATGAAAAATAAGATTCAATACTTGCTCCTCATGGCAGCAGTCTCTACTACTTTTAGAGCAGGACCTGCTTATTCCCAAGATAAAGAAACAGCGGATCGACCTGAATTAAGCGATGGTCCACAGACTTTGCCACCGGCCGAAGAAACAGCGCCAGTTGAAGTCAGCACTCCAAAAACGGAAGTCATTCCGGCCCAAGAGTCGGCTGAAGAAACTGTTGAGGAAGTGGCCACCGAAACCAAGCCAGTAGAAAAACCAAAAGAAAAACCTCCTGTGTTGAGTGAGGAAGATCTTCTCAAACCAAAAAAGAAACCGGAAGAGAAAGTTAAAGCAAAACAAGTTTCTGAATCAGAAATCTATATTCAGGAAGCTGATAAATTCAAGTTGAAAGAGGTTTTCAAAAATCTCGCTTTGAATGACGTTATCGAACAGGGATTAAGAAAAAATTACGAACAAAATATTCGCTCTCAAAGAAATGAAGTGAACGAAATTCAATGGCAGGGAGCTAAAAGTGCTTTCTGGATGCCCGAATTAAAAATCAACCTGACGACAACTCCGCAAAGAATTTCCACTCTCCACCGCAGTTCGCGCACACCGACAACTGAAACGGCAACGACTCCGACTGGAACCTTGGGACTCTCTCTTGGGGATTATACTGTTTTCAATTGGGGAAAGGACTATGCTCTTTACCTGAACACTAAAACCGTTTACGAAAGAAACAAACAGGTTTTTGATGAATCGAAAAGAGAATTAAAGCTCGATTTGATCGGCAGTTATTTTTCACTGATGACATTGAAGAGTATCGAAAAAATCCGTCAGGATCAGCTTCGCCAGGCATCGTTTGTTTACCGCTTGAATAAAGAAAAGATCACCATCGGAAAAACATCCAAGCAGGATTATTATCAGGCGCGAAGTGAATATCTAAAAGCACAGAACGATTACCACGATTCTAAAATTCAGTCTGATATTGCAGATGAAAACATGGCCTTTCTGATCGCTGATGATGTCGGAACAAGATACGTTCTCAACGAAGCGATGGACTATAGAAGAATCAAAATTTCATTAGAAGATACTCTCAATCTGGCGATTCAACGAAACCCTACTCTGCTCAATAACAAAACGACACTGGACGTGGCCGAAAGAGAATACGATGTAGCGTTGAAAGAAAATATGCCACTCCCAAAATTTTCAGTAAACCTGGGAGCTTACAACAAACGTTTCGGCCCAACGACTAACAGAACAGTTTATGAAACTTACGGTGGCTCGGGAAATGTTGAACTCGTTGCCAGTGTTAATGCGACCTGGGCGCTCACGGGTGAGGACGGGCTCTTTAATTCAAATAAGCTCGCTATCAGTCGCATGGGCAAAGAAATAGCTTTCAAAGAACTCGATAAAAATCGCCATTTCACCAATTCCTACGTGAGACAAACATATCAGAATATTTTGTCTTACCAGAATCAGCTTTTAATTCTTGAAGCTCGCTTGCCAAGTTTACAAAAATCTTTCGATACAATTCTTGAAAATTATCTAAGTGGAAAAACGAAATATAACGATTTCCACCTGGCGTTAGTAGAGTTAACTGAAACAAAAATTCTTTTTGAACAAACGCGCCTCAATCACTTAAAGGAAAAATTAACTCTGGCACGACTTGCTGGGTTGGAAGATTTTCCGGGTGAAAATTTCGAACAACTCGCAACTAGAGTAAAAGGGAAATAATAATGAGAACTCAATTTGCAAAAATTCTTTTTCTTTCTCTTTTCCTAACCAGCTCTGCGCAAGCGGTTGAGGAGCTTGTCTTAAGAGAAGACTCTAAATTTTCACCGACACTAGAAAATCGTTTTTCTTTCATCGCGGGCCTCAATCCCAGCATGACTAACGCTGCAGACGTGATCAATTTCAATTTCTCTTATGCAAAGAAAATGGAAGATTATTGGTTCGATGCTTCACTCATTATTACCAACGGCGCTTTCAATAAAATGACTTCAAATAACTTTGCTGCAACGACAACATCCGACGCGGATTTGTACGGTTCAAAAAGCATGTTGACCACTTTTGGTCTGGGCGTGGCCCGAGAAAGTCGCTATTCGCAGACACTCCTGCCATTTGACGGGATGTATGAAGTGATCTCTGCAGATCTCACCTACAATATTTATAAAGAAAAAATCAGTAACAAAAGTTTTACCGGTCCGGGGATGATTGCGAAATTTTCTCTTTTTAAAAAGTTCAACGACTATGTTAGTATGGGGCCGCAGCTTTTATACAACCTGGCCGTAGTCAAACGCGCTCAAGATGTGGATACAGAGACGAGCTCTGCGCGATCGCTCACGATGAGCTATGTTACGATTGGATTTGATCTGAGCTTCTACCTCTAGTTTTTTCTTTAACATTTTTTAGGGCAAGGTGGCGACCATGATTCCTCGTTATGAAGCACGTGAGATTACTCCTATCTGGAGCGATGAAAACAAGTACCGTACATTTTTAAGAATCGAACTTGAGCTCCTTCGCGCCCTTGAAGAAAAGAAAATTGTTCCTAAGGGAACGGCCGAAACGATTGAAGCAAAGGCCGTTATTAATCCCAAAAGGATCGATGAAATTGAGCTGACGACAAGACATGATGTCATCGCTTTTTGTACATCTATCACAGAACAATTTCCTGCAGACATTGGAAAATTTTTTCACTATGGCGTGACTTCTTCAGATGTCATCGACAGTGCATTAACGTTGCAGTTAAAATCTTCTCTTGAAGTTGTTTTGAAATCGTATGACCAATTTCTTGAGGCCCTAAAATCGCGCGCTCTCGAAACAAAGATGGTCATGACTCTCGGTCGTTCTCACGGAATGTATGCCGAGCCAATGAGCTTTGGTCAAAAGCTTCTTGGTCATTATGCCGAGTTCAAACGAAGACGTGCAGAGCTTGAAGACTTCATGAATAATGAATTAACGATTCAACTTTCGGGCGCAGTCGGAAACTATACGATCCTTACTCCAGACATTGAAGAAAGCGTCGCTAAAAAATTAGGTGTAAAAGTTGAAGATGTTTCAACTCAAATTATTCCTCGCGATCGCTTGGCCAAATTAATTTCTATAACATCATTAGTGGCCAACGCCATAGAAAGACTCGCAGTAGAAATCAGACATCTTCACCATTCAGATGTTCGCGAAGTCGCAGAGGGATTCCGCAAAGGCCAAAAGGGCTCGAGCACAATGCCTCATAAGAAAAATCCTATTTCTTCTGAAAACCTCACTGGCCTTTCCCGTTTTCTTCGTTCCCATTTAAATCTCGCCCTTGAAAACTGCATCCTTTGGCACGAGAGAGATATTTCTCATTCAAGTGCTGAAAGACTCTATCTTCCGGATCACTTCGGTATTCTCGTCTACGCTCTCGATCGTTTCACAACTACGATGACAATGTTGGAAATTGATCAGGAAGTGATTGAAGGAAAAGTTCTCGCTCACACTCATTACCTATCAAGTTTCTATTTGCATTTCCTGATCTCTCATTGCGAATCTCTCACCAGAGAAGATTTATACGCGATTATTCAAGCGGCAAGTTTTGATAAAGAAGCAAAGTCTGAACCAGCTAAATTTAGAGAGTTCATTCAGAATGAATTACAAAAGAGAAAAATAGAAACGAAACTTCCGGCGGTCACGGCGGAAGGGTTAAAAGAAATCTATTTGAAATCAGTCGATACAATTTTCAAGCGGGTTTTATAATGAATCAAACCGTCGAAGCTGTTGTTCAGGAATCATCAGAATTAAAAACTGAGACCATGGTAAGGCCCTGGTACATGAACACAAAAGCGACGGACCTTCTTTTCATTATTTTCATGCCTGTCATTTCCTTTCTTATTGTTGCTCTTATCTGCGAGCCCCGAGCAAAGAACGGGGCTTTTTTATACGGCAAAGAGACACCTTACTGGTTTGCAATCGCAGCGACGATGCTTACGCACATGCATGTACTCCTGGTTTTTACCCGTAGCCACATGAACATGACTGTCTTCAAACGTTATAAATATCGATTCACGCTGATTCCACTTCTCGCTTTAGCAGGAATGTGGATTTCTCCTCTTGTCTTTGGCCTCATGAGCGCAATTGGATTGTATTGGGATGAATGGCATTCACTCATGCAAACATTTGGATTTGGACGCATTTACGATACAAGGGCCGGGAACTCGACGACCATTGGAAGAAAAAGAGACATGATCTTCTGCTTTATCATTGGCTTTCTTCCCGCGCTTGTCCTCTTAACCTATCTTCCGAAGGGAGAATCCCCTGGAGAAATGGCCAACTTTCTCGAGATTAGCACAATCAATGCGGCCCGTTTTGGAGGTGTTATTGAAGCTGCTCGATGGCCTTTAATACTTTTTGGAGTCGTTTATTCTCTTTGGTATTTTTATTCCTATTACGAGCTTTCAAAGGCGGGCTACAACGTTTCTAAAGCGAAGATTGCTCTGTTTGCAACAACAGGACTTTCGACTATCGCGACAGCGAGCCTCTTTACTGTCGCTGATGGAATTTTCTTTGGAAATATTTACCATGCCATTCAATATGTTTTTATTGTGATGATCAGCGAACGATCCAACCTCGCCAATCTCACTGGGCTCAAGCAGAAATCTTATAAAGGCGTCTACCTCATTTATTTTTTGGTTATCATTCCGTTCATGTTTGTCCTGGCCGGTCTGAGACAAATGACCGCCCAATGGGAATACCTTGCGGCCTTCTGGCTTCTGACATCGCTTCTGCACTTCTGGTTTGATGGGTTTATCTGGTCAGTTCGCCGCCAAGACATCTGACCTTAAGGTCTTCTTAAGGAGTATAATTTCTACTCTTAACCTAGGCTTAAATTGACTCTTTCCCCTGAATTGATAAAAATGCTTTATTCAATTTAAAACGGAAATTCATGAAGGCAGCAATTTTGTTCCTTACATTTTTTTATCTTTCAGAAGCAAGCGCTGCTATGCCGGAAATCCGTTTATGCTACGAAGACGTCGTCGTTTTTCCGTGGATCACGGGAGACGATAAAGGCGCGGCCATCAATGAACTTCATCTCGTTGAAAAAAAATTATCTCTGAAATTTACAATGATCAGACTTCCGTGGAAACGTTGTCAGGTTGAAGCTAAAAACGGAAATTTCGAAGGCATTATTGCTGCTTCCTACAATGATGAAAGAGCGAGCTGGGGCGTTTACCCTTTCAGCGACGAGAATATCATTGAACCAGACTACAGAATGCATACAGATCGTTTTTATATCTACACCAGAAAAGACAGCCCGATTAAACTCAAAAACGGCAGGCTTGAAAATCTTGGAGATAATGCATCGGCGTTCAGCTCGGCTACTCTGTCGGAAATGATCTGCAAAAACTTGGCTATACTCTTCATTCCAGCTTTACTGGTGCCATTGATGTTATTAAAGAACTCGATCGTGGAATCATTAACGTCGCTGTTCTTCAAGATCATGAAACCATTCGTGTCTTAAATCTTCATCCGGAGCTCGCCAAAAAAGTTGTTCGTCAGGAGCCCCCGTTTAAAATTGCTGATCAGTACCTGCTGTTCACACAAAAATTTTTCAAGCAAAATCCCGAACTCGCAAAGCGAGTCTGGAAAGCGATATCAAGTGTCAGAGAAAGCACTGAATATAAAACCATGGTAGAAAATGAACTACAGCACATTTAAAAAGAATATTTATTTGCGCGTAGGAGTCATTATCCTCATCGGGATTCTTATCCCGGCGTTTGTTATGGGGCTCGTAGAATACCGTACCCTGGAAGCTAATTTGCTCAGCAAAACTCACGCCCACATGGCAGAAACAACTAAACTTCTTTCTCAAAGTTTAAGCCGTCCTTTATGGGACTATGCCGAGCCCACAATTAGCTCAATTGTTCATTCAAGTTTCACGGATGATGAAATTACCAAAATCAAAATTTTGGATTCAAACAATAAAGTTTTTTACTCTGCCGACTACCCAAAAGCGAAAGAAAGAAAATTGAATTCGCAAATGTTCTATATTGAAGAAACGATTTCTCACGACTCTCAAATCATTGGTCAGGTTCAAATTTTTTATACAGTTAAAAATGTGTATGCGACATTGCACACGCTGCTATTAAAATTTTTCTTTACACGACTTATCCAGCTCATTGTGACGTTGCTTACAGTTCTCGCCTTTCTCAATCTCGGTCTTATCAAAAGAATCAACCGCCTTTCTAGACAGGCGAAGAAAATGGATATGCAAATTCTCGATGAACCTTTTCATTGGACTCATGGCGATCCGATTGATGAACTTGGTCTAGATCTTGAAAACGCTCGCCGAAGTTTGAATGATCTATTTCATGAAGTAAAAATCAAAAACGAAGAGCTCTTCAAACTCAATCAGGAACTGGAAAATAAAGTTAAGGAAAAAACTCAACAGGTTGTCCACGCGGCTAGAATGGCGGCCTTGGGTGAAATGTCTGCAGGTGTCGCTCATGAGATCAACAATCCTTTGACTGTGATTATGGCGACTTCAAAAATTCTGGAAAATGGAATTCTATCGAAGCGCTACTCTCAGGAAGATGTCGTTTTGAGGCTCCAAAAAATTTCAGCGATGAGCGTGCGAATCGATAAAATCGTCAAAGGCCTTCGCACCTTCTCTGGTAATTCAGAAAAGGAGCAAATGAAAATTGTTCAACTTTCACAAATTTTCAATGAGACACTTGTTCTTTGCCAGGAAAAATTAAAAAATAGCAATATCACCTTGTACATTGTCTCAATGCCTGACATTGAAATTCAATGTCGAAGCGTTGAGATTTCTCAAGTCTTCCTCAACCTTATCAATAATGCTGCCGATGCCATTCGAGATCTTGATCAAAAATGGATTGCTGTAGAAGCAACGGTAAAAAATAATATGGTTGAGATTCGACTGACCGATTCAGGAAAAGGTATTGATCCAGAAATCGCAATCAAGATGATGCAGCCGTTTTTTACAACGAAACCTGTCGATCAAGGAACTGGTCTCGGTCTATCTATTTCTTCTGGGATTATCGAAGAACATCATGGACGTTTGTGGCTTGATGATGAAGCTTCCAATACTTCTTTCGTCTTTCAAGTTCCAGTGGCCCAAGAACATACTCAGAAAATGCTTCATTAAAAGCGTTAAAGTTCATTTCCTTTCAGATAAATTTTCCCGCTCCCCTTTACTACACTTCCCATTACAAAAGTTTTTTCTCCGCATTCATTTAGTGAGCGCATGATCGTTTCAGGCTCATTTGTGGCAATCACCATTCCAACGCCCATATTGAAAGTGCGATGAAGCTTGACTTCGTCCAGACCACTCATCTCGCATATCTCTTTCATGTGATGAGGAAGCTCGGCCGTCGTTTGAATGTGATAATCAAATTGTTCACTGATTCGAGGTATATTTAAAAAGCCGGAACCTGTGATATTGGCCAGTCCTTTAATTTTCTCTCTGTGTTCAGCAAGAACTTTCATTAATGGTTGAACATATATTTTTGTTGGTGTCAGACAAGCTAGTTTTAAATCGGCATTCGCATTTTTGGTTTCAAGAATTTTTCTTACGAGAGAATAACCGTTCGAATGAAACCCTGAGCTGGCAATGGCCACAAGTGTGTCACCTTCGGCCAATTGTGAGCCATCAATCAAATCTTTTTTCATGACATCACCTACAGAAAAGCCGGCCAGGTCGTAATCGCCTTTTTGATACATCCCCGGCATTTCCGCCGTCTCTCCACCAATTAAGGCCATTTGGGATTGATGACAACCTTCAACGATACCTTTGATAACAGCTTCGCTCACTTCGAGATCGAGGGAGCTTGAAGCGAAGTAATCGAGAAAAAACATTGGCCTTGCGCCACAACAGATTAAATCGTTCACACACATTGCAACGAGATCAATTCCGATCGTCTCGTGGATGCCGAGCTCAATGGCGAGTTTTATTTTAGTTCCCACTCCATCCGTCGAAGAGGCCAGGTAACGATTTTCGTCCATGGCATAGAGAGCGCAAAAACCGCCAACGCCGGAAACGACTTGCTTGTTGTAAGTCGATTTGACCATCTTGCTGATTCGTTCGACAAACAGATCGCCTTTTTCTATATCGACGCCGCTATCTTTATAATTTAATCCCATTTGAATTTTCCTTTTAATGTCTGAAGTGTCGCGTTCCGGTTGTCATCATGGCAATTTCATATTTATTGCAGGCCTCAATAACTTCATCATCGCGTATACTTCCTCCCGGCTGAATGATTGATTTGATTCCCACTTCATGGCAGACCTCAATGGAATCAGCAAAAGGAAAGAAAGCATCTGAGATAAGAACCATCTGATCAAGTGGTAACTTTTTCTGATCTGCTCGCTCTTTGGCAAGCAAGCGAAGAGAGTCCAGTCGATTCGGTTGTCCCATTCCGGCCCCTGCGAGAGTGAATCTTCCCTCGGGCGTTTTATAGACGAGAGCAATGCCGTTACTTTTTAAATGTTTGCAGGCAATAATTCCAAAGTCTGCAAGCTCCAAAGCTTCAGCCTTCATTTTTGTATTCGTGACGCATTTTAGATTTTCTTTTCCCTGGCGTTCATCTTCATTTTGCATGAGGAGTCCACCCGAAATACTTTTCACAATGAATTCTTTTTGATTCTTTTCGCGGATCGGAGCTTTTAAAACTCTCACATTTTTTTTCTTGGATAAAATTTTCAAGGCTTCCGGTGAATAATCCGGGGCAATGACTACTTCAATAAAGCGCTCATTTAAAAACTCAGCACAATCTTTATCAACAGTATTAGAGAAAGCAATAATACCGCCGAAACTCGAAACTGAATCGCCGTTCCAGGCTTCCCTTAAAGAGTCAAAAAGATTTTCTGAAACAGAAAGCCCGCATGGATTAGCATGTTTTATAATTGAAACAACTTGTTTAGACGGAAACAAGTTCACGGTGTCGCTCATGACTCTCCAAGCAGCATCGGAGTCCATCCAGTTATTATAAGAAAGTTCTTTTCCTTGTAAGACTTCTGAATCGACAAGCGTTGCCTTCGCGTTCGTATTTTTGATCTTAAAAATCTTGGCCCACTGGTGAGGATTTTCACCATAGCGAAGATCGTCTTTTTTGCTGAGGCTCAAAAAAGGAAGATCGCCCTGTTTATAGTCTTCATTAAAACGCTCATTTAATTCCTGAGCAATCAAGCAATCGTACTCGGCCACTCTGGTAAAAGTTTTAATCGCAAAGTCCCTGCGCATTTTAAAATCGACTGCCCCCTTATTCTCTTTGAAGGCGCTCATGAAAAATTCATAGTCCTGGATTCCTGAAAGCACAGTAACGGATTCATAATTTTTTGCAGAAGCTCTAAGCATCAGCGGTCCGCCAATATCTATATTCTCGATGAGCACATCTTCCTCGGCCATTTTCCCGGCGTATTGATCAAAAGGATATAAGTTGCAAACCACCAGATCAATCGGGTCGATATGAAGTTCGCGGGCCTCAGCAAGATCAGTCTCGTGGTGGCGTCGAAAAAGAAGAGCGCTTGAGACAGGAAAGCTGATCGATTTCATTCTTCCCCCAAAAGCTTCAGGATTTCCTGTTACTTTTTCGATTCCTATCACAGGTACTCCAAGGTCTTCGATAAACTTCTTTGTCCCCCCCGTTGAAATTATTTCCACTTTAAAAGAATGTAGCAAGTGAATGAGTTCACCGAGATGAGATTTATCCGTTACGCTGATGAGGGCCCGTTTAATTGGTTGCATGTGTGTGTGCATGTTCTCTCCGCTTAATGCTTATAAGTGTTTTTCACAATAATCTATTCCACTTCTAAAAATGAATGAAGCAAGTCCTCTTCCTTCATTTTTCTCTGAGCCTGAGGGCATGAGCCAGTTACTGGTGGCCGCTTCCGGGTGTGGCATTAAACCAAAAATGCGCCCTTCGGGATCACAGACTCCTGCAATTCGCCCAAAAGATCCGTTCACATCTTCGCTATAGCGGAGAGCGATCTGGCCGTTGGCCTGAAGAGTTTCATAAAGAAGCTGCTGAGACTGTTCATCACCCGCAAAAACAATTTTCCCTTCTCCATGGCGGATAGGAAGCTGAATCTTTTTTTCTTGTAAGGCCTTCATCCAAATGCATTTTGATCTAGGAATATCAAGACTGACCCACTTGTCCAGAAAATGACCCTGGCGATTGTGAGTCAGCGACATTGTTCTTTCCTGAAAAGGCCTGGGAAGAAGACCAAGTCTCACCAGGGCCTGAAAACCATTGCAGATGCCAATGACCAGCTTTCCGGAATCGACAAATTTTTTTAATTCTGATCCCAGAGCATGCCGCAGTTTCAAAGCAAGAATCTGGCCTGATCCCAACTCATCACCGAAAGAGAATCCACCTGGCAAAGCGAGAATGTGAGCTGATTGAAGTTGTTCAGGGTGAGCAATCAGATCAGAAATGTGAATGATTTCTGTAGCTGCACCTTCTTCATTAAAGGCCATCGCAGTTTCTTCTTCACAATTAATTCCATCACCAGTTAAAACTAAAACTTTTACTGTTTTTTTCATATGTTTTTATCCACTAGATATTTGTAATGTTTGAGGCACTCAGATCCACTGATCGCAAAATCTTCTGAAAGAATGGTTCCTGTTTCAGTTACTTCTCCAAGAAGTTTTATCTCTTCCTTTGCAAAAAGAGTTTCAAATTGTTCTAAAGAAGCTGAAGGGACACTTACAATGAGACGGCCAGGACCTTCATTGAAGTAGAAACCTAAACGATTTTGTTCATCAATATTATTAAGTAAAAGTCTACAACCAAAAGTTGTTCCCATGATTTTTTCGGCCAGAGCAACAAGAAGTCCTCCATCTGAAATATCGTGAGCACTTGAGATTAGTTTGCTTTTCATGGCCTGATGAATTTTGCGGTAAACAGATAATTGTTTTTTTGCATCTAAATCAGGCAGAGGATAAGTAACTTTGTAATCAAATTGCATTTCGACTTCAAAGGCAGAATTGAACTCAAGAAGGTCAGGACCAATAAGATAAAGTTTATCACCAGCGTGTTTTACTTCAGAAGTCGTAATACACTTCAGTGTTGGGACGCGCCCCATGGCCGTTACTAATAAAGTTGGAGGGACGCTGATCTTGACTGTTTCATCGTTCTTCGTTTTTCCAATGAAATCATTTTTCATACTGTCTTTGCCACTGACAAAAGGCATGCCGTAAGCAACGCTGATATCATATAAAGCAGCTGACGAACGAACCAGATGCGAGAGTTTTAATTCTGCATCTGGATTTTTTCCTGAAGGAATCGGATCAGGCCAGCAGTAGTTATCAACCAGCACCATTTCATCAGGGTCTGCACCAGTGCAGACAGCGTTTCTCACGGCCTCATCAACAGCGTAAACGGCCATTGCATAAGAATCATAAGAAGATATTTTGGGATTAATTCCGCAAGAAATTGCTAATGCATTATCAGCACTTCCCCCGTGCGGTTTCATCCACACAACTCCGGCATCGCTTGGAGCAGAAAAACCAATTTCTGGAGTTCCAGTGTATGGTTTTACAATGGTGGCCCCTTTCACTTCATGATCATAACGGCGAACAAGATGTTCGTGGCTTCGAACATTGGGTGAACGAAGAAGAGAAAAAAGAATTTGTTCGTAATTTTTTCCGGGCAATTTAAATTTGGGGATCTCTTTTTTTATCCAGTGAAACGAAGCTTGAGTGGGATCAAAATTTGCGGATAGCTTCATCGGAATCAAGGACTCATGGAGAAAGTGCATTGAGAGATTGGCGACGACTTCGTTATTGTATCTCACATGTAAAAAACCGGTCTCCGTAAATTCTCCGACGACGGAAGCTTCCACTCCGCGTTCGCGGGCCAACTGCATAAAGGCATCTTCTTTTTCTCTTTCAACAGAAAATGTCATTCGCTCCTGGGATTCACTCACCATAAGTTCATAAGGAGAAAGACCTGGATACTTCACCAGCGCTTTGTCCAGATGAACAACTGCTCCGTTCGTTCTTTGGGCCATTTCACCTATTGATGAGCTGAGTCCGCCAGCTCCATTATCAGTTACACTGTTAAAGAGAGCGCGCTTTCTCGCTTCAATGAGAAAATCGCCCAATCGTTTTTGCGTGAGGGGATCGCCAATTTGCACAACCGAGGAAGGAACGCCATCGACGAGTTCCATCGAACTGAAAGTGGCTCCGTGAATTCCATCCTTTCCAATTCGTCCTCCGGCCATGACGATGAGATCACCAGGGCGTTGTCCTTTATCACAAGTTGGAGCTTCATTTTCTCTTTGAGGCATTACACCGACTGTTCCGCAATAAACCAGAGGTTTTCCGACATAATCCCGGTCAAAGACAAAAGCCCCATTTACTGTTGGAATACCACTTTTATTTCCACCGTCCTGAACCCCCAAATGAACACCTTCTTTAATCCGGTCCGGATTTTTTAAAAGCAAGGGAAGCTCAATTTTATTTTCAGCAAAGTAATCGTTTTCGGCGAGACAAAAGACATTGGTATTCGCAATTGGTCTTGCACCTAACCCCACCCCATAAATATCGCGGTTGACACCTAAAATTCCGGTCAGAGCTCCGCCGTAAGGATCAAGGGCTGAAGGAGAATTGTGAGTTTCTACTTTTATACAAACATCGACCTTGTCATCGAAGCGAACAATTCCGGCGTTGTCGTGGAAAACTGAAATCAGCCAAGGAAGGTTGCGCTCTTCCTGAATTCTTTTTGTCGCGCCTCTAATATAAGATTTAAAAATCCCGGAAATTTGCAAATCACCTAAGCGCTTAACTCCCTCGGGCAGTTTCTCAGCTTCACGGTAAGAAATCTCTGAAGAAAATATTTTGTGCTTGCAGTGTTCACTCCAGCTTTGAGCGATAATTTCCATTTCAACATCAGTTGGATTTCTTTGAATGTCATCAAAGTGCCTTTTAATGTGATTGAGTTCAGGAGCACTCAAGGCCCAACAGTTCTCTTGATTCATCTTCAGCAGATCATCCTGAGAAACCTGAAGATCAATGAATTTAGAGGGAGCAGCTTGAATGTCGACATTAGGAAAATTCAACTGACTCATTCTCGCCGTGAGTGGAACAATCGAGACTTTGTGAAGCAATTTATTGGCCAGCTTTTCATAGGCCATCTGCATAAGGAGTTCGGTGGTGAGTGTTTTTCCTTCGACAATAACCATTGTTCCGGAAGAAACTTTCATTTCCACACCTGCAAGGGCCGGCATAAGTTTTAAGGCTTCACTAGCGGCGTGAGCGGAGTTATCAGTCACGCCTGGACGAAAAGAAATATCGATGACATGAGGATTTTTAAAACCGCGCACCTTGAGCCAATCAAGAACTTTTTTTTGATCTAGATCATCAGATGTAACTAAAGTCTCCATAACTGAATCAGTAAAAACTTCTTCAGCATAAGTGGAAAAGGATTCCACTGTGACACTCGATTCAACTAAAAAGGTTTTTATTTCCCAGATATGATCCAGTGAAATATTCATATATTTATTAAACCAATGCTTAAGATTTTCTTCCTGTACTCTCTGGTCTTCAAGATGAAACTCATTCGGGAAAATTTCTAAGCGGGTTATTTTTTTCATACTGTGTTCCTCATTAATTTTTCAATCACACGCGGATAAAATTCATTTTCTATCAAGAGGCCGCGCTTTTTAAAATCTTCCAGAGTATCATTTGAAAGTCTGGGAATAGTTGTCTGAGCAATGATTCTTCCTGTGTCCATTCCTTCATCCACAAAATGAACTGTGCAACCGGACATTTCAACTCCTGCCTTGAAAGCTTCACCATAACCATCTGTTCCTGGAAACGCCGGTAAAAGAGAGGGATGAATATTAATCACCCGATCCGGAAAGTGATCTAAGAATGAAGGAGTCAGAAGTTTCATGTAACCAGCAAGAATGATCCAGTCCGGTTGATATTCCTGCAACTTTAAAAATAAACGTCGGTCATAAGAAGTTTTTTCTTCACCGATTTTTTTAATGACCGCAAAACTCGGTACGCTGTTATTTTTGGCTCGCTCATGAACAAGCGCTTTCTTTTTATCACTTCCTACACAGACGACTTCGGCAAGATCGGATCCGGCGGCCCATTTCATAATCGCCTCAGCATTTGATCCAGATCCTGATGCTAAAATGGCAAGCCTTATCTTTTTCACATTTTACCTGTGTTTTTTGTAGCGCCGATATCGTGGCGAAATTGAGCACCATTAAATCGAATACATTTCAGTTTTGTATAGACGTTCTCTCTCGCCGTATCCGCAGCATCGGATAGAGTTGTCACACCTAAAATTCTTCCCCCTTTTGTGTAGAAAGAATTATCTCTGCTTTCCACACCGGCAAAATAAAGCGAATCTGATTCATCCGGTCTGAAATCAGAAAAATCAATCTTATCGCCGGATCTCACTTTTTGCCCATCCGTTCCGGGATAACCGTAAGCGGCCATGACAACATGAATAGCGTGTTTATTTTTTCGAAGAATATCTTTTCTTCCCATTTGTAGCTGGTGAGCTGCGAGTTTCCCCTGCGAAGCCGCCAAGAACCATGGAACGGGATCTTCATCAATAAGCGGAAGAATGACCTGCGTTTCAGGGTCACCTAAACGAACGTTGAACTCCAGTACTTGCCATCCTTTATTTGCTATTTTCATCAGACCAGCAAATAGGATTCCGGAAAAAGGGATTCCTTCCTTCTTCATTACATTCATCATAGGAGAAAAAATATTCTCTTCAATCCATTTCTCATCGTTCATTTCAAAACAACGGGCAGGAGCGAAGGTTCCCATTCCACCAGTATTCGGACCGCGGTCTCCGTCGAGTAATCGCTTGTGATCGCAAGCCGTTCCTAAAAAAGAAAAGCTGTCACCATCACAGAGAGCAAAGGCCGAAACTTCTATTCCCTCAAGAAATTCTTCAATGATGATATGATCAACATTGTCCCCGAGAAATTTATCGACCATTAAAGCACAAACCGCATTGGTTGCTTCTGCTTTTGTTTCACAGACAATGACCCCTTTGCCCTGTGCAAGTCCGTCGCATTTCACAACCATCTTTTCATGTTGTGATTTTTCAATCCATTGGAGAGCGGACTCAACATCAAAAAATTCCGCATAGGCAGCGGTGGGCACGTGGGCCTTCATCATCATTTTTTTTGCAAAGGCCTTTGAAGATTCCAGCTTGCTTGCGGCGAGTGTCGGTCCGACTACGGAAAGACCTTCCTTTCTCAACTCATCCACTACACCGAGTGATAAACTCGCTTCAGGTCCAATAATCGTCAGATCAAATTTTTCTTTTTTGGCATAATGAACGATCTCTGCGGTATCGGAGACTGAAATATTTTTGCATTCCAGTCCGGGTATAGTCGTCTGCATCCCGGGATTTCCAGGGCAAACCACGATTCTTGAAACAAGACTCGATTTACTTACGGCCTGTGCAAGGGCATGTTCTCTTCCCCCTGAGCCAATAATTAATACTTTCACATATACCTCACTCGATAATTCTGCAGGTTCAATTCCGATGAAAAAGGAGCTTCGCCAGTCAGCTTTAATGAAAGAGTATTGCAATAACCTTTATAGACAAAGAGGGCCCTTTCCAGCACAGCTTCGGGGAGAGGCTCGGGCTTTGACTGATATTTCTCAAGACAAAGTTTCTTGAAATCAAGTCCCCTCATATTGGCTTCTTTTTTGGCCTCATCTAAATTTTTAGACCAATCACTGTTCTTATAGTGTTCACGTAAAAATTCTTTTGAAAAACTTTTCCCATCAATCAAAAGTCTCAATTCATCTATACCGATAGAATCTACAAGCATGAAAGAACGCTGATCTTTACTTCCGGGAATAAAGGCCATTTCAATTTTGCCGTCCCAAAGATCAAGGCCGATGGATTGATGAAGCGAATAAAGATTCAAAGCGATGAGATGAGTTAGTGTCTGCAATTCACTCCATTCACTTTCATTAAGGCCCGCAATGCGTTTGGCTTCTCTCGTCTCCAAGTATCGATCGCCTCTTTCCAGTTTTGTCGAAAAATCCAGAACTGGTTTTTTCAAAAAGATTCCTTCTTGCGGAACTGCTTCAAAACCAAATTCCTTCCATGCAACAGGATTGGCCCCTAATCTTTTTGACAGAGAATTTCCTTTCGGCAAACCTAATCGAAAAATGACCTCCAACGGCACTAGTGCATTGATGGGCCTTGCAGAATACGGAGTGTAATCGTACTCCTGATTGTGAAGGACGGGTCTTAGGACATCTATCTTTTTCACCTTCATCAGGTTTGAACAAAAAGGAATTTCTTCAGCGCTAAGATAATGATGAATCAAGCCTTCTGTTTTTAATCGTGCAAAGGTTGGTGAGTTTTTTAGAGTTTCAAGAAAGGCGTGCTCAAATTGAGAGAGAATTTCTTTTCTCTCAAATAAATCAGTCCAGTTGTTAGGATTTTCTAAATAATGAAAAAACAGTTTTCCCATGATGGACAGTGCGCGACCTTTCTCACTCAGTTCATCGGGCATTTCTCCCCAATCAAAAACCGAGTAACGATCTGAGTATTCAAACAGCAGAGAATTTGCCGACACTTCTCCCCTGATGTTTTTAACCGATCCACGGTAAAGAAGAGGTGGCAGATTCGTCATAAGTTTTATTCCCTGTGCAGAGTTCTCATTGTTTTAAAAGTGGCGGCACAACTGACATCGACGGGGTAACAACCATTGATACAGGCCATGCAAATATTTTCTTTAGCGATACTTTTTTTCAAGGCATCCTCAGAAATATAAATAAGCTTGTCAGCTCCAAGATAAGTTTCAACTTCTGAAATCGTGCGTGAACTCGCGACGAGCTCTTTCGGATCGGGCATGTCGACGCCATAGTAGCAGGGATATTTAATCGGAGGACAAGTAGAGGCGAAATACACTTCTTTAGCCCCCGCCTCTTTTACCATATCTATAATTCGTTTTGACGTAGTCCCTCTTACGATACTGTCGTCGAGAAGGAGAATGTTTTTTCCTTTGATTTCGCTCCCAATCGCAGTGAGTTTGAGAGCAACGGCACGATTCCGACTCTCTTGCGTATTAAGAATAAAACTTCTTTGAATATAACGATTTTTTATGAGGACTTCGCGATAAGGAATTTTTAATTGCTCACTTAAACTGATCGCGGCCACGCGGCTAGTTTCCGGAATGGGAACGACGATATCAGGCGAGATTTCTCCCCTATCAATGAGTTCCTGAATTTCTCCACCAAGATTTTTACCAAACTCCAACCGGGTTGAATAAACACTTCGTTCTTCCAAAACGGACTCGGGATTGGCAAAGTAAACCCATTCAAACATACAGGGACGGGCCTCAATCTTCTTCACTTTCGAATAAGTCGCTGATGAATAAATTTCACCGCTCTCATCTATAAAGATAATTTCACCTGGCTCAAGATCTCGCAAAATTTTATATCCTAAAAAATTGAGCGCATTGGATTCAGAAGCAAGACAGTAACTCTTTCCAAAATTCTTCGGATGTTGAATTTTTTCTTCTTCTGTAAGTTCGCGCTCACCTAAAATAAGGGGACGCAGGCCATGAGGATCCCGAAACGCGTAGAGACCTTTGTCTGCCAGCATTCCAAGGACGGAGAAGCCCCCATGGGCCTGGTCAAAAAGTGAATGAATTGAAAGTTTTAATTTATCAAAGCTGAATGATGTTTTGGTTCTTTCTGATAGGCCGTCGGAGAGAAGATTGATCAAGACTTCAAGATCATTTTGAGTGAACAGGTGTCGATCTTTTTCATTCAAAAGTTTTTCTTTGAGATCGTAATAGTTCACGATGTTGCCGTTGTGAACCATTCCGATTCCAAAGGGATAGTTAATCATCATCGGTTGAATGTCGCGTTTCTTATCAATTTGATTGCTCACGGATTTTTTCGGACCAATAGTTGAATACCTGGTGTGAGCAATACTCATGTGACCAGAAAATCCTGAGAGAATTTCCGGCGTGAAAACATCGCTGATTAACCCGAGATCTTTATAGTGATGAAAATCTTTTGAAGTGAAATCGTAAGATAAAATTCCAGCGGCATCCTGTCCCCGGTGTTGCAGTAGAAGCAACCCCTGATAGACTTCTTGACTTGAAAAAGGCGTTCCAAAAACCCCTACAATTCCGCACATTGGTCTAACCTCGGAGGATGGTTAAGAATTAGAAAAACTAATAGCTCGCATTACGAATGCTAATAACATTTTCGGGCTCTGGCCAATAAAATCTTTGGCTTTTTTCATTTTTAAGGCCATTATCGATTTCATGATGAGTCAGCAAAATTCCCGGATTCAACTAAAATCCAGCACTATTTTGGGTCTATTGGGCGGTGGACAACTGGCCCGTATGACAGCACTCGCCGCCAGTGATTTCGGCATTCTCACTCATATTTTTTGCGCAGAAAAAGAAATTGGCCCCGCTCAACTTGTGGCCGCACATACCGTGAAAGGTGAATTCTCTGATCTGTCCGCTCTTTTAAAATTTTGCGAAGGCTGCGATATTGTCACGCTAGAAAACGAATTCATTGATCAAAATATTCTTGAAGCAATTGATGAAAAATTTCCTGGAAAACTTTATCCGAGTTCAAAAACGTTTAAACTTATCGGCGATAAAATTACTGAAAAAAATTCTTTCGTCCAAGCTGGACTCAAAGTTGCGCCCTATAAAGAAGTGAAATCTCCTGAAGACATTTCATCCTTTGCCGAACTTCACGGTTATCCGGTAGTTCTTAAATCGTCCAAAGGTGGATATGACGGATACGGAAATGCAACAATCAAAACAAAAAATGAAATTGAAGAAAAATATTCTACACTTAAAGGCGATAAATTAGTTGAAGCCTTTATTCCTTATGAGAAGGAACTCGCCATTCTTGTGGCCCGAAACCTTAGTGGTGAAATGAAAGTTTATCCTGTAGCTCATACAATGCAGGAAAATCATATTTGTCATTATGTCAGCGTGCCTGCAGAGATCTCTGATGAAGTGAAAAAGAAAATTGAAGATTGGTCCCAAAAAGCAATGGTTGCCATTAATGCTGTCGGTTTATTTGCTTTTGAATTTTTTCTCACAAAGACGAATGAACTCTATCTGAATGAATCGGCCCCAAGACCGCACAACAGCGGCCATTACAGTCTTGAAGGATGTGTGACTAGTCAGTTTCATAATCATGTTCGCGCAGTTTGCAATCTTCCTTTGGGAGAGACCACTCTTCGCTCTCCACAGGTTCTCATGCTGAATCTGCTTGGAACACAAAATGGAGAAGCTGTTTTAAGTAACGCTCAAAACTTTTTAACTATTCCCAATGGATATCTCCATCTCTATGGAAAAAAGTTTTCACGTGTGGGACGCAAAATGGGGCACTACACTCTCCTGGGTCACAATCAAAAAGAAATGTTTCAGATTCTCGAAAAACTTAAAACGGATTATTCGCTATGAAAAAAATGAAACCCGTCATCGCTGTTATCATGGGAAGTTCTTCAGACTGGCCGACAATGAAAGAGGCCTGTGACGTTCTCGACTCGTTTGGCGTGTCCTATGAAAAGCATGTGCTTTCCGCGCACAGAACTCCTGATGCGATGAGAACATTTGCCATAAATGCACGGAAAAAAGGTCTCAAAGTACTTATTGCCGGGGCCGGTGGCGCCGCTCACCTTCCGGGCATGACGGCCAGTTATACAACTCTTCCAGTGATTGGCGTTCCCATTCAAACCAAAGCTTTAAATGGTGTCGATAGTCTTCACTCAATTGTCCAAATGCCCAAAGGAATTCCCGTGGCCACAGTGGCCATTGGAAACGCTCTCAATGCAGGTCTTCTCGCTATACAGATTTTATCAGTAGAAAATAAATCGCTCGCAGATAAGTTGCAGAAGTATAGAGAGAAGCAAGCTAAAGACGTTGAGCGCATGACTAAAGAAATTGAAAATTAATTTATTTCATCAGTCTAAAAAACGGTGCTAGAAAAATTTTTGCTCTATCCTGATCCATATACTTCTGCACATCTGGAGATAGTTCTCCGTAGCATACTCTTCTGATTGTGTGAAATTCCTTGGCCTTTTTTGTTCTCGGATCAACCAATGGATGGAAAAAAGAATTCACCATTTTTCCCTCTGGGGAAATATTTGTGAAACGCCCACCTTCATCCATATCCGTATAGATGAAACTATGATCAGGAAAAAACTGAACGCTTCCATACTTGGTTGATTGAAATTCTTTTCCATCTGGCGTTTTGGAATAAGACCAGAGAACTTTATCATTTTCCATTGAGACAATAACGACGGAACTTTTCTTATCCGTTAGTCCCCAATTTTTATAGACCAGAAGTGAGCCGTCCTCATTTAGCTGAACATCGTGAGTTGTCGCACTCCAGTGATGATCAAACCAATATCTGCCTTTGTAGTGCAAATCTCTGTCAAAAAAAAGCACAAGCCCTCTTCCGGTATTAACCACAATTTCAAGATCTTTGCTGTAGGAATCGGGCACGAGATTGATTGAATTAAAATGCGACACTTCGTGCTTCGCCTCTCCTCTATCTCCATAAGGAATACTGTCGGCAACCGGTAAGGATTGCTTCATTTCTCTTTCAAATTCCTGCTGGCGATCGCTGAGTTTCCATTTGTGTAGGATCGCTCCTGTGGCCATATCAATGGAGACAATGACATCAAATTTGGTTGGTTTTCCCTGATGCATTCTCACTTCAGAGGTAAAAGCATAAACTCTTTCCTGTTTGCGATCTGCTTTCATCGTGTGATGAACAGGAAGAGAAATCCTCCATTTCGGCTGATCAAAAGAATCGATCATTTCAACTTCTGTTTTGCCTGGCTCATTGAAATAGGCCTCGCTCAGAAAACGAACGACATTTCCATTTTTCAGAAAGACACACATGCCCCCTGGAACATCTTTTAGAACGGTCATTTTAGAATCGTAGATAGTGCAATCAATCACGTAAGCATAAGATGCCCGAACGTATTCTTCATACTGAGGGAGAACAACTTTAAAATAAAGAAGAAGAAAACTTGCGAGGATGCTGCCGAGAAAAATGGCTGGCCTGGCCTTTTTAAGAAAAGCTTTATTCATCATAAAATCATAAATGATGTTCAGAAAAATTTATAGATCTTCCAGAATAAGTTTTGATCAAGATCGCGATCAATAAGGGACCTGACATCTGAGCTCAGCTCCTGATAATTGACTCTTCTTATTGTATGAAACGTGCGCGGAAGATTATTGAGAGGATCTTTTTCGGGATAATAAAATTCAGTCTCTTTTGTTCCATCGCTATTGACAACCGTGAAGTGGCCACCTTTATCCATGTCTGAAAAAAGAAAAGTAGAATCCGAGAAGAACTGAACACTGCCAAATTTGTCCGCTTTAAATGGTTTGCCTTCAGGTGTTCGAGTGTATTTCCATTTTAATACATTGTCTTTTAAGGATCTTTTTTCAAGTGAACTTTCATCGCCTTTGTCCCAGTTTTTATAGATCAGAATTTCTCCTTCTTCTGTTACTTGCACGTCGTGAGTGTTGGCCATCCAATCGCGATCAATCCAATATTTTCCCGACAATTTTAAATCATCTGTAAAAAATAAAACGAGTCCGCGGCCAGTATTAATGATTACTTTGATTTCACCAAAACCTTTCGGCATAAAATTAATTGAATTAAAATGAGTCACTTCATCAGTCACTTCACCCCATTCTTTATTTAACTTATTATAAGGCGGGCATTTCTCAACAGGCAGTGTGCGTCCGAACTCCTGTGCTAATTCATCAATCACTGAATGGACATTCCAGGTATAAAGAATTTTTCCAGTTGCTGCTTCCAGGGCAATTATTTTATCAAACTTCGTTAACTGCCCTTGGTAATTTCTCTTCTCAAGCGAAAGAGCATACAGAATCTTTTCATCTGGAGAGATTTTCATCGTGTGGTGAACAAGCAAAGGCCTCTGCCATTTCACTTGCCCATTTTGATCGAAAGCTGTGAGCTCGGCCGGACCACTTCCTTCTTTGTAATCTTCATCTTGATGAACGATGACGTCGCCATTTTTTAAAAAAGCGCATTGGTCTCCGGCGATCTCTTTAAGCTTTACCATTTGGGCATCAAAAATCGCGCAACCAATCACATACGCTTGTGAACGTTTTCTTAAAGACTGATAAGAATTGAGTGCATATAAGATGAAGAGAATTCCACTCAGCAATAGAAGAGCTAAATAGCGTTTTTTCGGTTCGCCCATCGCTCTATTTTAGCTGCATTTCATTGAAAACGTAAAATAAACAGACAAAAAGCTGATCTAGGTCGTGTTTTTCTTTAAGCCTTTAAATTAACCTTTTAACAGATGAGAACCCTTACGGACAAAAAGGAGAAGAATATGTCTTTCAACGCTCTCTGGCTCGATCACCAAAACGCTTATATTTATACATTTACAGTGGATGGTATTGAAGAGAAGAAATTAAAAGCTCATGGTAATGAACATGACAAAAATAATATTCCAGATAAATTTTTTCATGAAATTGCCAATGCTTTGACTGGATCAAAAGAACTCTTCATCATGGGTCCGGGTGTTGCGAAAGATCAATTCAAACATCACTGCGAAAATCACAAGCACAACAATCTCTCTAAGGCGATTGTTGGTGTAAAGACAATGGAGTCTCATCCTTCAAAAGCAGAAATGCTTTCAAAAGCTAATGAGTTCTTCAGCAACTATCACATGTGGACTAAAAATTATTAAGAACGAGAACGGGCCGGAATTAAATTAAATCCGGCCTTTCTTTTTTGAGGTGCTCGACAACTTTTTTGATTTCCTGAGCATCTTTCACAGGGGCCACGAGCACGACTTTATCATTGGCCACGATGACGTGCTTATCCATATTGATCAAAGACACAAACCGATTCGGCGTAAAAATCACATTGTCTGCAGAATTCAAAAAGAATGAACCATCTGCTTTCACCACTGTATTGCCGTGAGTTTCTTCAACAACGGCCGAGAGTGCATCCCACGACCCCATATCATTCCAGTCAAACGCAGCTGGGATAACTGAAACGCGAGCGGACTTTTCCATGATCGCATAGTCGATGGAATCAGAAGGAACGCGTTCATAGACTTTCTTCATTTCAGCATCGTTGCCGACTGCTTTTTTCAAATCTTCAAAATGCGCAAACATTTTCGGAGCGTGCGTTTTGAATTCTTCTAGAAGGACACCAATCGGCGCAACAAACATCCCGGCATTCCAAAGATATTTTCCACTCGCTACATATTCTTTAGCGAGTTCAAAATGAGGCTTTTCTTTAAAACGAGAAACTTTGAAAGCTTCCCCTTCAACCATTTCGCCTTTTTCAATATAACCAAACCCCGTATGCGGGAAATGAGGAGTAATTCCGATGGTCACAATATTTTGCTTGTTGTGAGCATAAAACGCAGCTTTCTTAATCGTGTTTTGAAATCCTTTGTGATTAAGAATAACGTGATCGCTTGGAACGATAGCGAGAACATCTTTTTCTGTCAGACCGCGCGCCAGCAGCGTCGCGAGCGAAACCAGAATACAAGGTCCCGTGTTTCTTCCTGAAGGCTCAAAAATCATTCCGTCACCGGCAATGCGCCCGGCAGAACTTCTTTTACAAAGCTCTTCCTGCTCTTTCACAGTAACGACATAGCGGTGCTCTTTTCCAATGAAACCTTCAAAACGTTCATAGGTTTCTTCCAGAAGAGTTTTAGAGCTGATGAGTGTTAGGTATTGCTTTGGTTTTTTCTCTGTCGATTCAGGCCAGAAACGCGTTCCCTTTCCTCCCGCCATAACGAGAGCATAGAGATTGAACAGACCGGTAAATGAACTCATGGCATTTTCACAATGGTATAGTCTTGACCGATGAAGAGCGTTTTTTCCTTCGCAATGTAGGCGCGCGCTTCTTCATTTGTGTTGAAAGCGCCAAGACTCACCCTATACCAGGTTCCTTTGCCTTTAATATCGATCTGATTGATAATCGGATCATAGCCTCTTGCTTTGAACCCTTCCGCGAAATCTTCCGCTTCTTTAAGTGTGCGGTGACTTCCTAATTGAATCGTAAATTTTCCTGATAAACCATCTTTTGACTGTCCACCACCGTGAACAGCTTTCGCTGGTTCAGTGGACATTGGAGCGTGTCCCGCTGGAGCAGTTGCTGGAGCTTCACCGTGGGCCGCTGTGGCCGGCGCTTCACCGCCAAACTCTGCTGAAATTTTTTCCTGAAGCTTGTGTTCGATATCGCTGGATTCAACGGTATGCGACTCCGCATTTTTCTTAATGCCTTCAAGCTCTTCTTCTTTTTTAGAAAGGAGCTCAACCACTTTTTTCTGATCGGCGGGCGTAATCCCTGCCATTTCCAGAGAATAATTTTTCCCGATCTTCACGCCCATAACAAACGAGGTTATTGCGATCAGAATCATGAAAATGAAAATCAGCGCCACTTCTTTTTTTGCAAAGACATATAATTTTGTTTTTGAATCCATACCCACAATTTTACTGGCGCTTTGCACTTTCTGCAAACAACTTTTTGACTGCGGTTCAAAGATAAAACCACTCTTTTCTCTCAACTAATCTGTTTTTGGTCGATTCCCTTGGCAACCCACCTGCAAAGCCCCTCTTACCTAAACTTAAAAAGGAGCGAGTTCGTGAAGTTAAAAAAACCATCATTTTTAAAAAAATCACTGAGAAACCAGAAAGGCCAAGGCGTCATGGAATACGTCATCATCTCCAGCCTGGTCGGAATTGTTTGTATCGTTTCCGTAAAAAAATTCGGTGAAGTCATCCAAAACAGAGTCGACAACATGAAAGAGCAGATCTCTCACAATATCGACCTCAAAAGCACAAAATAAGCGGTCTGTATGGATATTCTTACCTACCTTATCGCTCTATCGCTCACAATTCTCTCGGTCGTGAAAACGACCGGGCTCTTCTATGAATCGGACAAAAAGCTGGGGGAACTTCAAAAAAACTTTATTGAAAAAACCCGCTCGCTTCACCAGAACGAAAAAGGCAGCATCACTATTGTGGCCATGTGTCTGGTGTTGATTGTTTCAGCCATGCTTTATTTTTACGTTTCAAAAATGAGCATTGAATACAAAGAAGCTGTTTATCGCAAAGATTCGTATCTCTGCTTTAAATTCCTCAATGAAAAAAGCAAAGGTTATATAGAAGAAATGGCGAAATTCAACATCGCCCTAAGATCGGCCTTTGCCGCCAAGAACACTGTTGTGAACGGCGTTTCAGGTGAAGTCGTTTTTAAAGCACTCACCTATTCCAGAAATATTCGCCACTTTTATTACCTGAAACAATTGGTGAGCAATAAGCGCTGCGAGGCCGCCGATTCATTAACTTATCTCAAAAACCTTCCCTTTCAGACAACGGAAACGGGTGCTCTGGAAACCTCTATCGATGAAACAACCAAAGTAAGGAACGAACAATGGACCAATACCATTTACAAAAGGCCTGTAGGCATAAGATTAAAAAAATCATTCTGCTTAAAAACGTCTTTTCAGATCCAGGGAGCTTTTTTTCCGGGTTTAAAGATGAGCTCCGAAGAAATTCCCGTCGGGGATTTGTCTTCCTTGAAATGCTTCTCTGGAGCGCCATCCTGATCGTAATCGCCGCCGGTTTTCTGCATATCCATAAATCGTTCAAAAGCAGACATGAAACATTACAAAAGGAGTTTAACTATGAATGGAACCATATTTGATGAATTGAAAAAAAACGATCTGTCGAAAAAAAGGGAAAAATTGAAATTTTTCACGGCCATGCTACTGACTAATCTCCTCGTGGCCTTAACTTCCTGGTCGCTCTTTGCGGATTCTCCTGCAAGACCGCATTCAATGCCGCCCGAAAAGAAAATTCATCCTCATTTCAAGATGATCATTGCTCCACTCACAGTTCTGGCCGAAACCATACCGGGCGCAGCTGAAATGCCGGTGACTCTAATGAATAAAAATAAAAAAGTGCTGATTCAAAAAGCTTATCTTCATGAAGAAGTTCGTCCAGCAAAGGGTGAAGAAATGGGCATGACCCGTTTCAAAATTGAAATACCCGAAGAGGACGTTTTGAAACTTGGCGAAGATCTCGGTGAAACCATGTTAGCTATCCCGGAAGTAAAACTGAACCGTCCGGGAAAGGCGGTCACAAAGAGGATCTCAAAATATGAAATGGTTTTTTAAGACTTGTATCGCGGCCCTGATTCTGGTCTCCGGTTTTGAGGCCGGAGCAAGAGATGTCGTGCTCGTTGAAAGCCTGGCTGGCCTTGAAAGCGGGCTTATGGTTAAAAAAATTCTAATGGGTAAATTCCAATTCCCGGAAAAATTAATCACTCTCCGGATTATTAAAACGAACTGTGAAGCAAATAGCGATGCCATTGTTCATCTTTGTCTGTTGCCCTCAGGCGATCTGCAGGTTCTGAAGATGAATGATTTTGTCGTGAAGAACTCTTTTGGAATTTTTATGAATGGACTAACTGGTGCTGTTCAAGCGGGAGAAAAAAATGATTAATTCAAAACAAAAAGGCCGTCCGGAACTGAAGTTAACGGACGGCCTTTATGAATTTTATTTTATTAAAAATTATTTTGAAGCTGGTGCTGCGTGGATAGCAAACTTAGGTGTTGTTCCTTTGTTTTTGTTCGCCGCTTTTCTTTTCGCGCCTGCATTTTTCTTCTTGTTTGCTCTTTTGTTATTTGTAACACATGTTCTAGAAACCATTCGACAACTCCTATTCAGATATAGATCCAACAAATCACAATTTATGAACTTTAAGCCCTCTTTTTTACCTAGCAAAAGCCTATGTGTCAAAAAGTTTTTACCCTTCTCCTGTGGAAACTTTATGATCGCTTGCGCCATTTTGACCAGTTTTTCGGTGAAAGCGGAATTTACCCGTCACAATTTGATTCTCGCCAGAGGTCAAACGACAGAAATCGCCCTTCCCAACCTCGCCCGCTTTTCAGTTGGCAACCGCGAGGTCGTCAAATACCAGTTTAACGAAAAAACAAAAAAAATGATGATTCGCGGGGCCCAACTCGGGCACGCCGAGCTTTTGGTCTGGCAAAAAAGCGACGGAAAGGAAAATGAAAGCGAGTCCTGGGATATCTTTGTTATCTCAAAAAATCAGGAGGCGAAGTTCCTTCACTTGGCGGAACTGGCCACTTCTCTTGGACTCGATTCGGAAATCCTCATTCCCCATATCAGGGTTTTTGGAACTATTCGGACACTCAAGCAATACCTGGACTACAAAAAAATGCAGGACTTAAATAAGGATGCGGTTCTGGATGAAGTTGTTCTCGATTCGGTTCTCTCTTCAAAAATCATCGCTGAAGTTTACGCAGCTTTCTTTGATGAATACAAAGAAAGTGTGCGCTGTTCAGTTGAGTTTTCGGACATCACTTGCAGCTATCCCGAAAATGAGGCTCCTGGTGAGACGCTTAAAAAATATCTGACAGACAAATATAAAGTCACTTTGGTTTTGAAAAACAACCAGCAATTCAGGAAAAATTATCAGCTCAAATTGAAACTCATCCAACTTGAACAAATGGATGGCGAAGATTTGAGACTTGGTCTTGATCAAATGAGCGGGAGCCTCGCGGACTTTATGCACATCCCTCTCGAAAAAATTATTCAGAAGAATCAGGTCTTGCTGGCCCAAAAGAAAGTCCGAATGAATACTCTGGCCGAACCTCAGGCCCTCATTCGTCCGCTCTCGCCCGCTGATATTCAAATTGGCGCAGACATTCCTTTTAAAAATGTGAATGGCAACAACGTGGCCAGCACAGACTGGAAGTTTGCTGGTCTTAAAGTTCACATCTCTCTCGAAAACATGGGTGATAAATTGAAAATACTATATGAAACAGAGCTGACTCAGCCTTCGACAGATAGCTCAGGAATGACCAGTATTGGCGGGAATAAAGAAAAATCGTCCGTGGTCATCGACTTGAAAAAGCCAGTTAAGATTTTTCAACTTTCGTTAAAGACTGAGGGAAAATCGACAGACCAGATGCCTTTTTTAAATGCGATTCCCCTATTGGGAGAGCTGTTTAAATCAAAAAGCAATCAAAGCAATTACAAAACAATCACAGGAATTATTGAGGTTGAAGAACATGAGTGAAAAATTATTTGAAACATACCGCGAAGATATTTTGACTCTTTTTAAAGGACAGTTCAAAAAACTTTCTGCAAAACATTTGAATCTGACGTTTAAAGATGTCCTTCAGTCCACCTATGATGAATTGGGAATTTTGCAAACTGCCTCACAAGATGTGCAGTTCCTGCAAGAATGGTTTCAAAAAATTAATTCATTTGGTTTTATTTACTCACTCGTCAATGATTCTGAAATGAATGAAATAATTTTTCATTCAAATAAAAAAGCGCAATTGATATATCCTACGGCCAAAGAAGATCGCACGATAAATGATTTATCGCTCGAAGATTATCAGCTGAGTCTTGAAATTCTTGCTCTGAGAAATAATATTTCCTGGAATTATGCTGATCCATTTGCTTCGTTTGCTCTCAAATTGAATGGTTTTGATTTTCGAGTCACGCTCATTCATTACTCCACTTCAGCCAGTAGGATCAGTAAAATTTTTCTTCGCTTGATGAAATCAGATGAACCGACTCTTGCTCTTTTTAAACTTGAGACCTTAGAAGAGAACATTGTTCGTTCTTTAATAAGTGAAAAGAAGAATATTCTGGTCTCAGGAAGTACAGGGTCTGGGAAAACGACTTTTATTCGTGCCCTTTTAAAAGAGACGGATCAAAATGAGCACATTATTATACTGGAAGACACACATGAAATTCTTCCGACATCATCGAATCAAACTTCACTTTTGTCCCAACAGGATATGCAGAAAAAATCCCTGAAAGATTATTGTGCCTACGCGCTCAGAATGAGCCCGGATAGACTCATTGTCGGAGAAATGAGATCGACAGAAGTTGTTCCCTTCATGCTGGCGATGAATACCGGGCACAAAGGTTTAATGAGTACGATTCACGCCAATTCATGTGTGGATGCTGTCTCGAGAATTGCGCTTCTTTTTTCTCTTTATTCAGAAAATAAAGAAATTGACTTCAATCTCATCACGAAACTGGCCTGCCGGAACATTGATTATGTTGTTCACATGGAGAATAAAAAAATAAAAGAAATTGCCCGGATCATTGGATCCGAGCAGGAAAATATTTTTTATGAAACTGTTTTTAGTGCTGAAATTTGAACTTAGCCGTGATTGATTTTCAAAAGAACATCATGGGCCTTTTTTAGATAAACATTTTTATCTTCTTTATGGCCTGTAATTTTGAAAGTGATCGAGACTGCTGTCTGATCTAAAAATTCAAAACAGGAATCGCCGAGATCGGTCTTGAGTAGATCAGCAAGACCGGCTTTTTGATCCAAATGCGTTCCGATAAATGAAACATGTAAAGCATCTGGTTTGCTGAGTAAGCTTACGCCTTTTAGACTGAAGCTTGAATCCTGATCTTTCGTGATCATGGTTCCGCCGGCATTTGGATTCAAACTTGAACCTACGAACACTGGTATATTTTGTCTTTTTGTCGGAGCGAGTGTTGTCGGAAACAAAACCTTTGCTCCCAATGTCGCCATCGCAGTCGCTTCATCATAAGAAAGTGTCTTGATAAATTCTGCGGCAGGAACAACGCGAGGATCAGTACTTGCGACTCCCGCCACATCCGTCCAGATCTGAACGAGATTCGCATTGATGGCCTCACCAAAAAGGGCAGCCGAGTAATCACTTCCCTCTCTGCCTAGAGTGGTGGTGTGACCTTGAAGGTCTTCACCGATAAAACCTTGAGTGACGAAAATCACTTCATCGTAAAGCCATGGCAAAAGTTCACTTTTTGCGTGTTCTGCGATGAGATCAATTTGCGGCTCTGCTTTTTGAAATTCAGAATTGGTTTTAATAACTTTTCTTGCATCCAATAAACGAATTTTTTTATTTGGAATGCGAAGTCTTAAAAGATCAGCGACAAGAAGTGAAGACATGCGTTCACCAAGACTGTAGAGCTGATCCATTGTTTTAGGAGCGAGTTCGCGCTCTTTTAAAATAATCGAGCCAAGCGCTTTCAATTCTCCGCAGAGTTCTTCCAGCGCCAGCATTTCTTGCGGACTTGTAAATAATTCTTTCGCGATTTGAATATGCTTGTTGATGAGTTCATTGGTCACTGTGGCCAATGTTTCTTCATCTCCATTCATGGCCGCTTTTGCCACAAACTCGAGTTGATTTGTGGTGTTTTGGGTCGCGGAAATGACCACAACTTTGATCAGGGGATTGGCCTCAATAATCTGTGAGCATCTCAGCATAGCACTTGCGTCTTTTACTGAGCTCCCTCCAAATTTAGAAACGACCCATCTTCTATCCCCTTTTGTCTCCATTGTGGTCCTCCATCTTTATCTAGTAAGTTTTTTATGATGCGTTTTGCTTGGGATAAGAGCTTTATCGCCAAGTCTGCGTTTTTTATCCTCTTCATAATCGGAGAAGTTACCTGCAAAGAAGACAACTTGTTCTTCTTCAAAAGCAATCATGTGAGTTGCAATTCTGTCCAGGAAGAAACGGTCGTGGGAAATCACGACGGCGCAACCTGCGTATTCCATCAAAGCTTCTTCCAGGGCGCGAAGTGTGTTCACGTCAAGGTCGTTTGTCGGCTCATCCAGAAGCAACACGTTTCCTTCCTCTTTCAACATTGCTGCCAAATGCACACGGTTCTTTTCACCACCGGAAAGTTCTTTGATTTTTTTGTTTTGGTCTTCACCTGAAAAGTTAAAACGCGAGATGTAAGCGCGGGCGTTAACTTCGCGGCCTCCCAGTTTCAAAAGATCGAGACCGCCAGAGATGGCCTGCATAACAGACATTTCCGGATCGAGTTCGCGGTCCTGATCGACGTAGGCAAGCTTTACAGTGTCTCCCACTCGGATCGAACCGGTTGTCGGTTGTTCTTTTCCAACAATCATTCTGAAGAGCGTCGTTTTACCGGCACCGTTTGGACCGATGATACCGACGATGCCCCCTGGAGGAAGTTCGAAGTTCAGGTGTTCATAAAGAAGGCGGTCGCCGTAGGCCTTTGACACGTCATTAAATTGAATAACGACATTCCCCAGACGAGGTCCTGGTGGAATGAAAAGTTCGTTGGTTTCGTTTCTCGCTTCACTTTGCACTTGCTGGCGTTTTTCATATTCAGCAATACGCGCTTTTGATTTTGCCTGGCGAGCTTTCGGAGCAGCACGAATCCACTCCAACTCTTCTTTCATAGATTTTTGTCTTTTCGATTCAGCTTTTTCTTCCTGAGCTAGGCGTTTTGCTTTTTGCTCAAGCCATCCAGAATAGTTTCCTTCGTAAGGAATCCCTTGGCCGCGGTCAAGTTCAAGAATCCAGCCAGCGACATTGTCGAGGAAGTATCTATCGTGGGTAACGGCGATAACAGTTCCTTTGTAAGCTTGTAAGTGACGCTCTAACCACCAGACTGTTTCAGCATCTAAGTGGTTGGTCGGCTCATCTAGTAAAAGAATATCTGGTTCCTGAAGAAGAAGTCTGCAGAGAGCAACTCTTCTCTTTTCACCACCTGAAAGGACTCCACATTTCTGATCAGCAGGAGGACAGTTGAGAGATGACATCGCAAGATCTAGACGTGAATCGAGATCCCAGGCATTGCAAGCGTCGAGCTTGTCTTGAAGGTCTGCTTGTTTCGCATAAAGTTTTTCCATTTCAGCGTCAGAAAGTTCTTCGCCGAATTTTGCATTCACTTCATCGAACTCGCGAAGAAGATCGACAACGTGTTGAGCACCTTCTTGGACGATTTCTCTGACCGTTTTTTCCGGGTCGAGTTTCGGATCTTGTTCCAAATAACCGACTGTATAACCTTTCGCGAGCGTCGTTTCGCCGAGATGGTCGTTGTCGAGACCGGCCATAATTTTTAAGAGAGTTGATTTACCGGCACCGTTTAAACCGAGGACACCGATCTTTGCCCCGTAGTAATAAGAAAGGCGAATGTCTTTCAAAACATATTTTTGTTTGTAGACTTTGCCTACTTTGTTCATTGAATAAATAATCTGCTTGTCGTTGACGTACGCCATGAGTTTTTCCTCTGAAAAGTTCGCGTTAAAAATCCCGATTAGAGTATCTAAAAAAGCGCTATTGTTCCATGAAAAACTGAAAAATTGAGACCAGGTACAGAAAGTATGCAGGGAGAAAGAAGAACGCGAGAATGCAGAACTTTAAAAGCTGAACTTTTTTAGTAAATTTCTCGAACATTTCCTCTTGAAAATGCCAGAGTCCGTCGAGAATCTCCTGCATCTCTTCCTTTGGTGAAAGTCCCGTTTCTTTCATCCGCTCAATCAGTTTTTTTGTCCTTACGGCAAAAGAATTCAGTTTAGGGGTATTCATCAGAATTCCATTATAAATATTTGAGCGTTTTAAAACGTCGTTTAATGAAACGCCTACACTCATCAAGGCGGTAAAGAGATATAGCTCTGTAAACGCTCCGGACATTTCGCGAAAGGTCTTGCGCTTGACACGCAAAATGAGAGTGAAAAAAAGCGCGATCCCTGACATTTGCAAGGCGAGCATAAAAAAGAGAATGAGTTTTGATACAGGCAAATCTACCAGTAGAGTTGAGAGAAAGACAAAGCTCCAGGTAGTCATTGCAATGACGAAAAACTGCAAAATGGCCCCGATCATCTCCCCCTGAATTTTTTTTTCAAATTTCAGGTCAGCAGTAATGGCCTTGCGCAAATCGGGAAGAACTTTCTTTATTGGCGTCCCCATTCGGCGGTAATTTTCAAAAAGCTGCTCCAGCAGACTGGTATAGAATTTAAACCCGGGTATTTGATCGGGTAGAATTTTTATACCGAGGGCCACTCTCGATTCTGCTTCCTGCAAAAAAAGAAGAAGCTTTTCTCCACGGGTAATTTCCCCTAGCAAGGGCCATTTTTCTTTTTTGTTCTTCCATTTTTCATAGAAGAAACGTGCTTTTGCCAGTGATTTTTCCCAAAAGCTGTCAGGGAGACGGAAAAAAGCAAACACAATAAGTCCATAGGAAAAAGCACTAAAATAAAGAGTATTCATAGAATTCACCTCGCGAATCTCTTAGCAAAGCAAATCTCGCGCCTTTTAAGCAAAGATGTTTGTTGACTAGATTTTTCACTTTTGAAATTATAGGCCTATGCAAAATAAATCTTTTGAACGCGACAATCACAGTGCCGGCGTCTCTCATCCAACAGGACACAATCCCGTTGATGAGACAGTTGTGCGCCTTGAGGCCCGCATAAAAAAACTGGGCGACATTTGCAATGAGCTCAATCCTTATGCGCCGATGGATGATGAATTCAAAAAAAGACTGCGCGAATTTAATATTATGGAATTTGAAGATCCCTTCAAAATCACCAACGCTCTGTTAATGCTTCTTGAAGACAGCATTGATGAACTTCATAAGCTTCGTCCGCTTTCCCCTGAAGAAATGATGAAAGAAAATTTACGATGACGTCTCAAAAAAATATCAAAAGAGTTAATTTGCATCCGGCCTCATGCAAATACTTAAAGCTCGGCCATCCCTGGATCACCGAAGACACTTACACGAAACGTTTTCCGCGCGAAGACTTTTTTCTTGTCGGCGTAGATGAAAAGAATCGTCAGGAAATTGCACTGCTTATCAACGATCCGGAACACAAGAATGTCAAAGCTCGTCTTTGGAGCTTGAATGCCGAAGACTGGAAAAAAGAAATCAGTTTTAAAGATCAACTCGAAGAGCGTTTAAAAAATGCCTTCTCAAGAAGATTAAACTCTGTCATCCCAACTGAGCGCGAGAATTTTTATCTGGTTAATGGCGAAAGTGATTTTCTTCCGGGACTTTTAATTTTAAAACTCAAAAACCAACTGCTCATTCAGTACTACGCTCTCTTCTGGAAAAAAGTAGAGAAAGATCTTCTTGCTCTTGTTCAGTCTTTAGTTTCGGTGGAAGAAATTTGGATTCAAGAAAGAAATTTCAATCAGGCAAAAGCGATTCGATCAGTGAATGGAAGTAAAAATGCTGAATTCGTTTTGAATGAATATGGGCTCAATTATCAAATAAGAATCAACGAGCATTACGATTTCGGGATTTACACTGATATGAGTGCCATCAGAAAACAGATGGTCCCTTATCTGCAGAAATCACAATCAATGCTCAATCTTTACAGTTATACCGGAGCTTTTTCGCTCTTTGGATTAAAGCACGGAATGACGAAAGTCGTTTCGGTGGATCTCTCTTCTAAATATTTAGGATGGCTGGATGAAAACCTGGCGCTCAATCCGGAAATCAAAAAAGAAAATCACACATCAATGTGTATGCCGAGTGAAAAAGCGCTTGAAAAACTGGCGGCGGAAGGATCACTTTTTGAAACGATCGTGTGCGATCCACCGAGTGCTTCGTCTGACGGAAGTTCGACAAGCTCCGCTTTAAAATCTTACGAAAAACTTCTTCCTCTTATGCTGAAAGTGCTGGCGAAAAATGGAACTCTTTTTGCGTTTCTTAATACTCATCACATCAGCTGGAATAAATTTGAGGAAAAATTAAAGCAGATCATCGCTGCTTCAGAATTCAATAATCAACTAGTCATTGGAAAACGATTTAAACTCTCCGACGATTGTCTGCCTCTTAAGGGCTTTCATGAAGGAGATTACCTGAAAGGTTTTCTGATCGAATTTAAACATAAAGGATAAGAATGAACTGGACTATAGCGTTGCCTCTTTTCATCGGCTGTTTTGGTATTTTACAAGGGGCCATGAACCGTGTTATCGCCACTCACATCGGCGTGGCACAAGCTTCTCTTATTACTAATATCGGCTCGACAATTATCTGCCTCTTTTTTTATTTGTTCGCCAAAGCTTATTCTCATTTGTTGCCTGAGCTCTATCATCTAAAAGCTCCGCTCACGACTTATAAATGGTGGTTTATTTTCCCGCCAATGCTTGGCTTTGCTATTATCGCCGGCATTCCTTATTCCATTGCGAAACTGGGCGCTGTGAAAGTGACGGTCGGTCTGATTGCCGCGCAAATGATTACATCTGTCCTCTGGGATTTACTGGTTGAAGGTGTTACAATCAATATGATGAAATTCATCGGAATTGTTTTTGCTTTTTTAAGTGTTACTTTTATTACGCTTTCTAAAGCTTAATTTTTTGACAATAGTTTTTGGAGAAGGTCATGCAGGAAAATTTTGTAGAAGGAAATGTGCAAGAAACGAAAGCTAGCTATGCAGGTTTTTGGAGACGGGCCGCAGCGGCGCTGATCGACGGAGTCATTATTTTTACATTGAGTACAGTACTGGCCCGATTTGCTCCGGTAGCACTCATCCTCCATTTTTTCTACAAGCCCATTTTTGAAGCATCTGCCGTTCGCGCGACTCCAGGAAAATACCTGGCAGAGATTTCAGTAGAGAGAACAAATGGTGATCAGATGAGTTTAAAAGACGCTTACATCCGTTATTTTTCTTCATGGCTTTCTGGACTCATTCTTTTCTTTGGTTTTTTCATGGCGCTCTTTACGCGTAAATCGCAGACATTGCATGACATTTTTGCGGATACCGTTGTAGTCAACAAAGTGTACGACAGCAATGGTTTGTTCAACGAATGGTGGTCCACAATGCGCAAGCTTTTTGAAAATTCTAAGAAGCTTGTTGTGCGCAAACACGACTAAAATTCTTCACTCAAAAAACTAATATTTCTTTTGTCACAGCGGCCTGTGACTCTCATCGCTTTTTTCTATATTGTTGTTTCACCAACCACTCACAAGTTTGACTTTTACAGGATGTAAAAATGAACAACATGGATGTTTTAAAAGACAACACACTCGATCTCAACATAGAAGCTCACCTCGAAACATTGGGTGAATTTCTTCGCTACCATAGAGAACAAAAACTCATTTCACTCGAAGAACTTTCGATGAAAACGAAAATCAGAATTCAGCAATTAGCGAATCTGGAACAAAATAATTTCATGGAACTTCCGAACGCGGTTTACCTGAAAGGATTTATTAAATCGATTTGTAACGAACTCGACGTCAATGTTGAACTCGCTCTGAAGTATCTGAACGAAAACACAATTGCAGAAACTGCAATCGAAGATGCGCTTGAATTCCTCACACCAGGAAAAGAAATCAAGCGACTTCCATTTAATTTTAAATTTTTTAATCGCCCAAAAATTAAAGTGAATCAAAAACTGCTGGTCGCATCAGTTGTGGCCGTCGCTATCGGTGGATCGTTTATCGGAAACTTGAGATTGAACACTATGAAAGCAGAGCCTTTGATCGTGCATAAAAAGATGAATTTCATCGAAGCAAAAAAGCTGGTGCAGACAGATGCCGTGACAGATTTAGCGCCGCCGGAAGGTTTGGGCTACACTGTGCAAACGACTGTTCCAGGCGAAGCTGTTCCTATGGGAAAGACACTTTTGAATAACGATATGATTGAAGGAAAAAAAGTCATCGCTGAACCGAAAGCCGAGGCCCAACCTCAGGCGGTTCAGGCAGCGCCAACAGTTCAGCCTACAGTTCAACCTACAGCTCAAGCAGTCGCCCAGACGGCAGCACCTGTTGTGGCCCCGGTGACAGCTCCAGTAGCAACTGCAGCGGCCACGGCGCCTATTGTGGCCCCAACGGCGACGCAAACAACTTCAACAGCAACAGCAACAGCAACGTCAGCTGTCCCTGCAACAGCAGCTACTAAATTAACAGTCACAGCGAAAAGAGCAACGGCGTTCCTTGTTTATCGGGTGAACGGCGAAAAGAAGAATAAAATTTATCTGCGAAGAGGAAAAACTCTTGAGCTTGAAGGAAACGAAATACGAATGGATGTCGGGAATCCGGGAGCAGTCGAATTTACGAAGAACGGAGAGCCTTACGAAGTGAAACCTGAACCAGGTCACCCTACTTTGCATATTGAACTTTAGCTAAACGAAGCCCCGGAAACGGGGCTTTTTTTTTAAGTGTAGTCCCCCGACGCAGAGAGTTTGTTAAACCCCGCAAGATTTCTTAAACTAAGGCACACTATTTTACTGCTTACAGAGGTGCATTATGAGTCTAAATCCAGCTGGTCTTAAGGGAATTGAATTCGTTGAATTCTGCTCGAACGATCCTTCAAAGCTTCAACAATTGTTCAAAGATTTTGGTTTTTCAAAAATCATGAGCACAAAAAATAATGAAACAGAATATTTTAACCAAAATGATATTCACTTTCTTGTGAACAAGAAAAAAAATGGACACTCAAGTGAGTTCGTAAAAATTCACGGTCCTTCGATTTCAAGCATGGCCCTTCGAGTGGAAAATGCATCGAAGGCTCACGAAGTCGCTGTTGCTCGCGGCGCTCGTTCTGCTCACGGCGAATATCAAATCAACGGAAAAGATATTCCTGCAATCTACGGGATCGGCGATTCAATTGTGTATTTCGTCGACTCTTACACAAATCCAACTTTTTATGAAAGCATGGGCTTTGTGAAATTAGAAAACCCTGAAATGGTTCCTGATAAAGGTTTCCAAGTCATCGACCACCTTACCAACAATGTTGAAAAAGGCACCATGGAAACTTGGGCCAACTTTTACAAAAATATTTTCGGCTTCACTGAAGTTCGTTACTTCGACATCAAAGGCGCTAAGACAGGACTTGTTTCTTACGCCCTCAAATCACCTTGCGGAACATTCTGTATTCCTATCAATGAAGGGACAGACAAGAAATCGCAAATCAATGAATACCTCGAAGAATATAAAGGTCCGGGCATTCAGCACATTGCTTTCCTCACAAGTGATATGGTGAAAAGTCTTGAAGCTCTTCGTTCAACGAAAATTGAAACACTGGAAATGGATCAAGAGTATTACGACGAAGTTTTTAACCGCGTTCCGAATGTGACTGAAGATCATAAAGTTCTTCAAAAGCACAATATTTTGATCGACGGCGATGAGCACGGCTACCTTCTTCAGATTTTCACAAAGAATGTTGTAGGTCCGATTTTCATCGAAATTATTCAAAGAAAAAATCACCTGTCATTTGGTGAAGGAAATTTCGGCGCGCTATTCAGATCGATTGAAAAGGATCAGCAAAAGCGCGGCTACCTGGATTAAAATTAGTAGATTCGATTAAAAGATTAAAGTTACGAAATAGTTAATTACTCCTCCGAGCGGAATAAGAAGCCATAGGGGGAGTGAATTTCGAAGTGTAATGACGAAAGCAATAATCATAAGTAGCACCAGCGGCACCGTCATATGAATCGCCAGCCCCATCTTTAAGACTGTCACGATAATCGGCCCGATAACCGCGGCCACAGCTCCAAAAACAAAATCATTAATCCATTTTTTCCCGCGAAGTTTTCCCACGACGTGAGGAAACCATGTACTCATATGAAAAAAAGCTGCTGCAAAAATACAAATTGTTCCCACAATCGCGCCGGGAATTCCAGCAAGTTTGTGCCCGATATAAGTTGCGGTGACAACGACTGGTCCCGGAGTCATCTGACCAAACGCCAGCGCATCCAAGAATTCACTTTGAGTGAGCCAGTGATATTTGTCGACGACATCGTGTTGAAGCATAGGAACAATAGCGAGACCTGTCCCAAAAACGAGCGCCCCTGCTTTGAAAGTCACCGCTGCTAAATTCTTCACGTCTTCTGAAAAAAACGCCAATGGGGCCAGTGAGAGCATGAATTTTCCATGATTCATTTGGCGCAGAAAAATGAGCATGATTCCAAAACCTATAATGACTACTGGTTCGAGCGAAGGATTTTTATAATTAATGGCGCCCGCGATCGCGACTAAAACCCAGAAGAAAATTTCTTTCATGTAATTTTTCATGAGCCCTTTGAGCGAGCCAAGAATAACTCCCAGGGCACTCACCTGCATTCCCAACATCAGCGCCTTCGTAAAAGCGAGTTCTGAAATAGAAGAGAAAAAAGCAGAGAAAATAATCATGAGAATGAAAGCGGGAAAAACCACTCCAAAGCCAGCAAGAAATCCTCCCCAGAATCCCGCGCGCTGACGCCCCAAGAACACGGCCGTTTGAAAGGCCACCGGACCGGGCATTGCTTTTATGAGAGAAAAAGAAGCTGTGAAATCGTCTAACGTCATCCACTTGCGTGTCTCTACAAGGTCTCTTTGCATAGACCCGATAAGGGCCAATGGTCCACCAAAGCCGAGACAACCAAGTCTGATAAAATAGAGAAAAACTTCTTTATACATTTTTACAATACCCAAAAAAAAGCCCCTCTTTCGAGGGGCCATTTTATTCTGATTAAGATTTTACAATTCTTGTTCGCCAAGCGCGGATTTCAGGAGCGAGGTAATCATACTTCATTGCTGCCAATGTGTATGAAGCGTACTCGTAATCCTGAGTGTGAGTTAAACACTCTGTCGGACAAACTGTTGTACAGAGACCGCAGTAACAGCAAAGTGCTGTATCGATCGTGTATTGTTTTAGGTCAAGACGAATTGGTGTACCGTCTTTTGTTTTAATTTTCGGAGCATCTGATGGTCTTTTGACAGCGGCGATGTAGATACAATCGACCGGACAAGCGACTGAACACTGAAGACATGAAATACAGTTTTCAGCATCATTATAAAGACGTGAACGAGAGTTCGCTGGAAGCTCTTCTCTGACTTCAGGGTATTCAATTGTAACAACTGGTTTTCCCCAAACATATTTGAAAGTGATTCCCATCCCGATCAATGTTGTTTTAACACCGTCGTAAACGTTTCTAAACCACTGACCAATTGTCAGTTGTTCTTCCATTTGCTTTTTAAGGTGGATTGTTTCCATTATTTATTCCTTTAAATTAAATCTAAAAATTAACGGTCTACTTCACCAAGAACGATGTCGATACTTCCGATACTAGCTACGAAGTCTGCCACCATTTGTCCTGGGGCCATAACTGGAAGCATAGAAACGTGAGTGAAGCATGACGATTTACACTTTAATCTGTACGGAGTTTTTCCACCGTCAGAAACTAAGTGGAAGCCAAGCTCTCCACGTGGACATTCAGTTCTCATATAGATTTCGCCAGCTGGAACTTTGATGATCTTAGGCACTTTACCCATGACCGGTCCTTCTTCAATTCCTTCAAGAACCTGACGAACAATTTTACATGATTCCCACATTTCGCGAACGCGAACGTAGTAGCGATCCCAACAGTCACCAAGTGTTCCCTTTTCTCCAGTTCCCACAATAACGTCGAAATCATATTTTTCGTAACCAGCGTATGGACGCGTTTTACGAAGGTCCCAATTAATCCCCGATCCGCGAAGAACAGGTCCTGTTGCTCCGTAATCGTACGCTTGTTCTTTTGTCACGATACCAACGTTAGCCGTTCTTCCGATGAAAATTTTGTTTTCACCAACGAGTGCGTGGTATTTTTTAAGATCTTCTTCGAAGCGATCAACAAATGTTCTCGCTCTTTTTAACTGATCATCTGTCCAGTCATTCCATACACCACCGATCCAGATGTAGTTGTAGAGCATTCTCGCTCCAGAAGCTTCTTCAAACAAGCGAAGGATTTCTTCTCTGTCCTGGAAAGCGTAAAGAAACGGTGTGAAGGCACCAAGGTCGATCGCGTATGTTCCAAAGAACAACAAGTGAGAAGCTATACGCTGAAGTTCAGCGCAAAGAAGACGAATGTATTGAGCTCTTGCCGGAACTTCTGTCCCGAGCATTTTTTCAATCGTAAGTGTGTACGTTAATTCCTGGTCCATCGCTGCGAGGTAATCGAGACGATCTACGAAAGGAATGATCCCGCGGTAATCAAGATTTTCCGCGTGCTTTTCAAAACATCTGTGGAGGTAACCAAGATGTGGAATCGCTTCAACAACGATTTCAGAGTCTGTTTTAATTTCAACACGAAGAACCCCGTGAGTTGCAGGGTGCTGAGGGCCCATGTTCAGAGTCAGAAGATCTGACTTCATGACTTCAGTGTCGCCAAGAATGATTTTATTTTCGTTATCTGTAGTAGGTACTGACATCTTATTCTCCGTCCTTTGCTTCTTCAGATTCACCAGTTGAGCTGTCTCTCCAGCTTGCAGAGACTAGCTTTGGATTGCCCAGTTCTTCTTTGAGGCGCTTTCCAAACATCTGATCATCAGTATTATTTTTTCCAGGAGGATCAACCACCATATCGAGGTATTTTTCCTGAACAACATAATCTTTGCGAAGCGGGAAACCATCCCAGTCGTATGGACAAAGAATTCTTCTTAAATCAGGGTGACCGACAAATTCGATTCCCATCATGTCGTAGGCTTCTCTTTCCTGGAAGTTTGCTGCATTCCAGACTGAAACTACGGAGTTGATCTTCGGAAGATTGTTTTTATCTCCGCGAGGAAGTTTTGCTTTAAGAATAAGTTCAGTGTTTAGAATGAAGCTTGCAAGAATATAATTCACTTCGATTCTGTCAGCGTAATCAACAGCTGAAACGGCCTGAAGAACATTCATCTGAAAGTCAGGTGAAGCTTTAAGCGCTTCACAAACTTCTTTAATTTTTGCTGAATCAACAGTGACTGATTTATCACCGACGTTTGCAACGAGTTCGTTCACGATCGCGTTTGCGCCTGGAACTGCTTTATTTAAAAATTCTACAACTTGATTATGCATGCTTTACCCACTTATCTCTTAAAAGGCGCTCGTTTGCGATTTTCTTTTGAAGAGTCATGATCCCTTCAATTAAAGCTTCCGGACGTGGAGGGCAACCTGGAACGTAAACGTCGACAGGAACGACTTCATCAACGCCTTTTAAAACGTGATAGCCGTGTTGCCAGTATGGACCACCTTTATTCGCACATGATCCCATTGAGAGAACGTAGCGAGGCTCAGGCATTTGTTCATAAAGAGTTTTAATTCTTGTCGCCATTTTCAGAGTAACTGTCCCAGCAACAATCATTAAATCCGCGCGTCTTGGAGTTGCCATGAAGGCCCCACAACCAAAGCGCTCAAGGTCGTACTTAGCCGCCCCTGTTGCCATCATTTCGATCGCGCAACAAGCGAGACCAAAAGTCATCGGCCACAGAGAGTTTTTACGTCCCCAGTTTAAAAAATCATCTACTTTCATTAAAACGACGCTGTCTTGCATCTGTGCTCCTTAATTTCGCACCTAATATATTGATCAAAAAAATACTAACGATTAGTCCTTAAATTTACGACAGACAACACGCTATCGTCAATGAAGATTGCATGGAGTTGAGACTTGAAAGAGTTTTTATTTTGACTGCTCGCTACCTAATTGGCGACGACTCTGTCAGGACTAAATTTCTCACAGCGGATTTTGAAATCTTCGAACATAGTTTTGTAAGCTTCACGGCTTCCCGTATCGCTTGCTGGAGCTCGAGCAATTTTATTTTGCATGAGGGTCAGACGGTTCTGATCGTTCTTGCAAACGCGGTCCATGATATTCGTAAACTCTTTTACTGCGGCCACTGGGTATGGAAGACCGTATGCAGAAGAAATGAAGTACGCTTCTCCGCTGGTTGTCTCAGGCATGTCCTTTTCCGTGAGAGAAAAGCGCTCGATATCCTTCTTGAAATCGTTGTAGTGGTTCCCCACTTTGTAAAACTCGCGTACACCCAGCTCTTTAGAAACCGAGCCCATTTTTCGATCGTAGACCTTCATGCAGCTGGAACGACTGCTGCCCTCACCTGGAAAAAGTTCAAACAAAACACGACACTCAACTAAGTAAGCATCGACTTCTCCGCCGCGCCCTTCCACGGTCCCTTTGATAAAATCTTTCAAAGCAAAATGGTGGTCGTACGGATTAAAGGCTTCACGATAGGTAAAATGCGTAAGCTCATGCGCAAAATCAAGCAGCGCATCGAGCGTTTTCAAATGGCGATTTAAATAAACTTTGGATTTAGTTTCATACATGACATCACTTGGATTGCTCGCTGAAAAACGGCGCACGAGTGTTGTATCGGTCAAAGAACCATCACCGGTCGTGATGACATCGTATAAAGTGAGCCCGCGCTGATAAGCTTTTTCCGTGGCCTTTTCAATGACCTTTTTTCCAGTAGGAATTTTCTCCAGACCTTTGATGAGTCGTTTGAAATTTTCCTCGTCACTCTTCTTGGGAGAATACCAAGGCTCATTGTAATTAAGCTCATCGTCACCGATGAGTGCATTTTTAAAAAGGGATTGAGCGTTTACTGTCATTGATGAAAACGCCAATAAGGAAAGCAGGATTAAGCTTATATTCTTCATGAATTGGTTATCGTCATTTAAGGAGCAAGCTTTAGAAGATTGCTCGAGCTAATAACTCGGTCATCCTGACCGTAAACTTTTAAGTTTTTCTGATTCTACGAAGATCAAAAGTCCTATATCAAGACCACTCGCGCTTGATTTGAATAATTTATGTCCGAGTATTTAAGGCGACTAACAAAGACAAACATGTCGGTCTTTCATGTAGGCTGATGTCAACGTGTGCTTTTAGAATAGAAAGACTGCGAACAAAATTATTTTCAAGGATGAATGTAATGAAACTTTTTCTCGCCACGACCCTGCTGTTCTCTATTTCTTTGTCATTGGCCAATGCCGGTGAAAATCCAAATGAATTAATCGTCAAATTAAAACCGGGCAAAACACTTCCGCAATACGAAGGTGTAAAAGTCCAGAATCTTTTTGGAAATGTTTATGTTCTTCGCGGAAAAAATATTTCTTCGATTGAAGCAAGCCTCGCCAAGTCTTCTGTCATTGAATACACCGAAAGAAATCACCGTTCAGAAAGAAGAGATCTTCCGATGCCGGATAAGTCTTCTACGATCGTTTCTCCAATGGGAACTGAAACTCAATTCAATGATCCGATGGTGAATCGAATCTGGTCTTTTAACGATGCTTCTCAAAATGGTGTGTCGGTAAACGCTGCTTATAAAGAATACGGAACGACAAATACATCACCAGTAATCGTCGCTGTTGTCGATACCGGGATTGATTACAATCACGAAGATTTAAAAGCTGTCGCATGGAAAAATCCAGGCGAAATTCCAGGCAATGGAATCGATGACGACAACAATGGATACATCGATGATATTTACGGAATCAATACGCTCGTTCGCGATTCAAATGGAAAAGCGACAGTAAATAATCTGGACACGCACTCTCACGGAACACACGTTAGTGGAACAATCGGTGCAAAACAAAACAACGGTACTGGTATCGCGGGAATCGCATCGAATGTTAAGATCATGGGAATCAGAACAGTACCAAACGATGGCGATGAAACGGATGTCGATGTTGCTGAAGCCTTCATTTACGCTGCTAAAAACGGAGCAAAAATCATCAACTGTTCATTTGGTAAAAGCAAGAATGAAGGAAAGCGTTTGATTCCAGATACCCTTCAATACATTGCTGATAACTACGGTGTCTTAGTTATTGCTGCTGCCGGAAATGATTCAAGCGACAACGACCGGACTCCAACTTACCCAGCAAGTTTTGATAATGAAAACCTGTTGATCATTGCTTCTACATCAAGCAACGGTGGGATGAGTTACTTTTCGAATTACGGAAAAAATACAGTAGACGTTGCCGCTCCAGGCTCGAGCATTTTCTCAACTGTTCCTGGAAATAAATATGAATCAATGTCAGGAACATCAATGGCCACGCCGACAACTGTGGGTGTTGCAGCTGAAGTTCTTTCTCACTATCCTGAACTCACTTACTCACAGCTAAAAACTGTCATGATGAATTCTGTGACGAAAGTTGATTCGTTTAAAAATAAAATTGTAAGTGGTGGACGCATTGATTTGAAGCGTGCGCTTGAGCTTGCTAGAACAATTAAATAGCTAATTTGAAACTTCGCCCGCAGGTGATTCCGATGGAGTTGCCTGCGGGTTTTCTTTTTCCGCCGTATCCTCATCATCGTCAAATTTAATATCAAAAAATTCCTTCGTTTCCTGCGCTTTCACTTCTGGTTTCGCCTGAGCAATCACAGCTCCACCGCCCATGATTTTTCGCTGGCGGCGAAGAACATACGCTGAAGGTTTATTGATTTTAAAACGGATCGGATTGGGAAGAACAGCGGCCATCAATGAGGCTTCGCGGTTATTTAAGTTTTTTGCTTTCTTGTGAAAATATTTTTTGGCAGCGGCTTCGACACCGTAAACCCCCGGGCCCAGCTCAATCACATTCAGATACACTTCCATGATTCGTTCTTTTGGCCACATGAATTCAATCAGCACAGTAAAGTACGCTTCCATCCCTTTTCGAATCCAGGATCTTGAAGGCCAGAGGAAAACGTTCTTGGCCGTTTGCTGTGAAATAGTCGAAGCGCCTTTTTGTTTTTTGTGAGTTTTGTTGTATTTGATTGCGGCCTGTATCGCCTCATAATCAAAACCGTTGTGAATATAAAATTTAGCATCTTCAGCGCGAATCACGGCGCGCTTCATCGGAGCTGCAATCTCTTCAATCGGAACCCATTTTTTATCGATGCCCACCCAGTCTTCAGAGAAAACAGATAGCGTACTCTTCCAGAACATCAGCGGTGTATAAGGAACGGGAACGAAACGATAGATTGCAACCATGCTGAGGCTTAAAACAAAAAAGCCAACAGTGAGTGTGAGGAAATAACGAAAAAATTTCTTGAAATGCGAAGGGGGTTTCGCCTGAGTTACCGTTTCATTCATGAACAGAGGTCTCTAATTGATGACGGATGTCCATGAGCTCTTCGCCCAAACGATTTTTTCCGGTGCGGTCACCGCAGTCGGCCCAGTAACAATCATTTTTGGTGTGCTCATATAGATGAGACGCCTTGGTCGAAAGAAGAAGATCCTGCAAAACTTTGTATTGAGAAAATTTCGCTTGAAGGGCAACCATCATCACTCCGTCTCGCACATCATCCCAGTCCTCTCTCATCGGCAAATCGGGATTGCGGCCCATTTGAGCGGCGAGATACGGCGTGGGTTGCAAACGAACTTGTTCCTGAAGAGCAGGATCCAGAAATTTCTGGGCCTGATAGTAATGTTCGCTTGTAGGCCAGACTGTATTGTTGATCACAATGGGAAAAAGCGCGAAATTTGAAAATTCGCCATAGAGATCTTTCACTGAATAAAAATCTAAAATGTCGCCCTGGTAATCCACAATGGGAGTTCGTGGATAAACTTTGTAGTGCGGTGGGATTTCCTCTTGTGCGACATCAGCAAATGCAGACGTTAAAAAGAGAAAACAAAATAAAAAAAGTATGGGCCATTTCATGCAAAAATTATGAGATGCCGACTGCATTAAGACAAGAGTTCTTCCCTATTTAACGCATACTTTTTATCTATTTTTCTTTTTTTTCGCTTTTAGGCATCCTTCTTTAGACATCAGGGGGGGCCGAGCATGATCTCATTACATAACGGTGAAAGTATTTCGAGTTGGATGCAGACAGTTCAGATGCCTACTTTTGATCATCTTCTGCGGGATAGCGAGACGGATGTTTGCATTGTCGGCGCCGGAATGGCGGGACTCACCGCCGCGTATCTTCTGCAGCAGGAAGGACGTAAAGTTTGCGTGCTGGAAAGTTTTGAAGTGGGTTCCGGTCAATCCGCGAGAACAACAGCGCACTTTACTTATTGCCTTGATGAAAGTTATCACCGACTGGAAAAAATTCATGGTGAGGCCGGAATTAAATTAATTGCCGAAAGTCATGCCTCCGCGATTAAAAAAGTTCGCGACATCATCACCAAAGAAAATATTCAATGTGATATGGAACGCGTGAATGGATATCTTTTTTCTGCGAGTGAAGAAATTCCCAACTACACTCTTCAAAGTAACAGAGAAAAAAGTCATAAGAAATTAAATGTCGAACTCGAGGCCATACAGCGAGCGGGGCTACTTGATGTCTATATGACAGAGAGACTTCCTTTGCATTCGTTTGATCCAGGTCCTGCTATTTGTTATCCAGATCAGCTTGAACTCAATCCTATGAAATATATGAAAGCTCTGGCTGAACTTATAGTCGCACGCGGAGGAGAAATTTACACAAATGCTCACGTGGTTGAAGTTCAGGGCGGTGAAAATTCTTTCGTGAAATTAGAAAACGGAAAGAAAGTCACATGCCATTCGATAATCGTTGCAACCAACACGCCTATCAATGATCTGGTGGCGATTCACACTAAGCAGATGTCGTATCGAACCTATGTCATTGGTGTAGAAGTACCAAAAGGAAAAATTATCAAGGGACTCTATTGGGACGATGCAAGTCCCTATCATTTTATTCGTCTTGAAAAAAGTGCAGACGGACATCCTTATGAATTTTTACTAGTCGGCGGAGAAGATCACAAGACGGGACAAAATGATAATCCCGAACATTGCTATACTCGGCTGGAAAACTGGACGCGAAAAAGATTTCCTGAGGCCGGAAGAGTCATGTTTCGCTGGTCGGGCCAAGTGCTTGAGCCTGTCGATCGCATTGCTTTTATCGGACGCAATCCAATGGACAAAGACAATGTATACATTGTCACAGGACACTCGGGAAATGGAATGACCTATTCGACGATTGCAGGAATGCTTCTCACCGATCTCATTCTCGATCGAAAAAATCCGTGGGAAGGAATTTATCATCCTTCGCGCATCTCTTTCTCCACTGTCGGAACCTACTTCAGAGAAAACGCCAATACAATCGCACAATACAAAGATTGGTTGTTCGAGCCTACTAAGGGTGATGTTGAAGAACTGGAAAATGGCGATGGCATGGTTTATCGCGACGGTCTTCACATGGTTGCCTGCTACAAAGATAATCACGGTCATCTCACATTGAACTCTGCGGTGTGCACTCATCTAGGAGGAATTGTGAGATGGAATGCGGCCGAAAAATCGTGGGATTGTCCTTGCCACGGTTCACGCTACGATTGTCATGGCAAAGTTATTGAGGGCCCGGCCATTCATGATTTGGCCCCCTTTAAAGAAGGAGCTCTTCACCCACCTGATCTTCTAAAAATTATTGAGGAGAATGGTGGGAAGAATCCGGTGTTTTAAAAGCAAAACTATCAGGTAATACTTACTAAGTTGAAATCTGGATTTTACCGATAAATCTAGAATGAAATCATTTAAAAAATTCACTGCCTTTTTCATTCTCTTCCTCGCCATCACCATTTCATTTAAAGTCGACACGAGTTTCTTTTCCAATAAAAGAGATCCAGCTGCTCAGAATGAAACAAGTGTGGAGTATGCCATTCTGGGTACGAACACTCTCCTTGGTGATTATGCCGGAAGGGCCCAGATTAAAAATGGAAAAATCATCCGCAAAATTCATTTCTCCAGCTATCGTTTTCACGGCAATGATGTGGAAAGTATCTGGAGTGGTAAATTAAATGGCGAAGCCTTCGAATTTACTCTCGCCCTTTCCAACTTACTGACACGTTTTGAAAATTACGCTCCTGATGAAAGTGCATTTCAGACGCCGGTAAAAGTTTCTGTTCCAAAAACAATTACAGACAGCGATGTTTCATTTTCTCTTCCTGAGGAAGGAGGATATATCGAACACTGGACCAGGCTCGATTCTGTCACAGGAGATCCCATCTGGACTGAAGACAGAAAAACGGAAGAAGGTGTAGGCACTCCTTCTCCACTCTTTGCTTCCGTGGCAAAACTCATAGGTATCAATAAAGTCATCACTATGTACCGCAATCTTCCACAAGTGAAACAATACACAGATCGAAAAGAATTCCGCGAAGCTAAACAATATTATGTTCAGGATCGCACTGATGCTGATTTTTATCTGAACAATCCTTCCACTCTTCGAATCGCCAATAAAACAATTAATCCACTTGCGCTGGCGGAAGCGGAAATGAAACGAAATGCTTATGGAAAATCGCTCAAGTCAAAAGCGGACTTTCTCTATGAACAAACTGTGAGGAATAACCTTAACTCTGCCGGTCTTTTAGAAGTGGCGATTGTCGATTCTGATGGAAAGAAAACCGGTCGCGCTCCGGAAGGTGATTCCGCCCTTTGGTCATCGATGTTTGGACAGGCGGAAATTCTTCGATATCAAGTGACAAAAGATCCAAAAGCTCTGGAAAATTTCAAACGCGTTTTAAAAGGCGAACTCACTCTTGTTGAAATTACCGGTGATCCTTCTCAATTTGCACGCACATTGATTGAATCACCAGCTGAAGAAAATCTGGGCGAGCGCTGGATTCAAGGAAAGGGAAAATCTGCTCACTTAAAATGGCAGACAGGTGGAAACAACGATATGATCAAAGGCGTTTTCACAACGCTCATTCTCGCTCATCAAGTTAAAAATGAACTCGACTCTGAAACCATCGAACGTATCCAAGCTGCGGCCAAACGACTTCATCTGCTCTCACCTGCTGTCAGCGGATTCAACAATGGAATCGCAAAAGGTCTGGATGCTCTTTGGAATAAAAATGAAGAGTCATTCAACACTTTTGCTTCAACGATGTTGAACGTTGCTGTTTATCTCGGTGATGTCACTCATATCGGAATTGGCTTTTATTTCGGCGGTATCACTGACTGGTCAGGTGTCAATCTCACGATGACTTCAACGATGTGCCAGCTTCTTCTCTCAAAAGAACTGCAAAAAGTTTTTCCCTACAATCCTGTAGGTTATAAAGCTGGTCAGTCGCTCGCTGTCGCCGAACATCGCTTGAAAGAAATGCATAGGATTTACAAAATCGCTCACAGAGATTTCATCGCTCTCATGACCTACGCCAACGTAGAGAAAGCTAAACGCAATGAAGATTTCGTAAAAGTTGCTCAGGATGCCGTTTGGGCCCTGAGAGAAGTCCCGGCTCCGAGGACCATCGGATTGGCCGAGGCAAATTTAAAATTTCATCCGCACTGGAGTTTGTCGGCATGGCCTCGCCTTCCGTGGAAAGTGATGAAAGGTGTGGGAAAAATAAAAGAGAATCCTAATCTTGCGGGCCTTCTTGAAGGGGCCTACGCTTATCCACAATACGAAGCGAACATTCTCGATTCAACCTATATCTGGAAAGATAATCCGTTTGATACTTATTACAAGTCTGAGCCGCAGATACAGTCGTTCTCAGCGGACTATTTAATGATGTATTGGACGAGTCGGGCTTCAGGATTAATTTCTGAGAATGATTAATTAATTTGGACTGGTACCAAATGTACTGATCTTGATCATACTCACTTCAAATGGGACACATTACCCTATTCACTTAGACCTATTGAAGGGAGTCTGACGTGGAAATAGAAGTTCTTTTAAAAGAAAATCAAAAACTAGAAGCGAAATTTGATAATCACGTTGTTTATTCAGATCAGCCATTATCTAATCACGGAGAAGACAGTGCGCCTTCACCGTATGATTATTTTCTAGCTTCGACTGCGATGTGCGCCGGTTATTACACCAAGGCCTATTGTAAAGCGCGGAATATTCCCTTTGAGACTATAAAAATTATTCAACAATCAAAAAAAGACTCTGCAGGAAAATTGCATTTGTCGATCGAAGTATTTCTTCCGCAAGATTTAGAAGACAAACATCGTGACGGCATTAAGCGCGCCGTGGAAGGTTGTTCAGTGAAGAAGGCTATTCAGATGGTGCCAGAGTTTGAAGTTTTGATGAAAGAACTCCCGTAGTCCTTCTAGGCTAGGCTGCGCGGGCTTCATCAAACACACGAATCTTCTGCTTCACCTTAAAAAAATCCTTCCAAGGATCTTTCGTGCGCGTTTTTACTTTGAGAAGAGCTTTCTTCAACGTGAACTGATCGCCGCTTTTAAGTTTCGTCAATTCACTCCACTCCACCGGCATCGCCACTGTCGCATACTCTTTAGCTCGCAATGAATACGGTGCAACCGCCGTCGCTCCAAAACCGTTGCGAAGATAATCCACAAAAATTTTTCCTTTGCGTTTTTCTTTGCTCATGTTGGATAAAAACATGTCGGGATCCTGGGCCACCATTTGATCGGCCAGTGCTTTAGCAAAAGTTTTTACCTGATCCCAGCTGTAAAGTGGTTCGAAAGGAATATGAATATGCAATCCCTTTCCTCCCGTGGTTTTCACAAATGCTTTCAGCTTTAATTTATCGAGCATCTTCTTCATCGTGAGCACGGCCTTCACCACTTCTTTAAAAGGCACACTTGGATCGGGGTCAAAATCCATGACAATTTGATCGGGTTTCATCAGGGTTTCATAATGGCATTGCCAGGTGTGAATTTCAAAAGCATTCATGTGCGCCAGATGTTTTAAGCCATCGGCCGAATGAAGCGCAACATACATTTCCGTTTTTTCTTTTTCCTTCACTAAAAAATGATCGAAGAGCTCTTTTGGCGCTTGCCCTGGTCCTGGATGTTTCTGGAAAAAACATTGCCCACCTGTTCCCTGCGGACATCTCACCAGTGAAAGCGGTCTCCCTTGCGTATAGGGCAGCATCGCTTCTGCGATCTTAGAATAATAATCTGCGACATCTTTTTTAGTAATTCCTTCTTTTGCATACAACACTTTATCAGGATGCGAGAGTTTCACTTCATAATCAGAACTGGCTTCCATTTTCTTTTTGCCATTTTTTTTGTTTCGCCCTTCTGTCAGATGCACTTCTTTCTCTATCACAATTTCGCTGGACGATTTATCTTCCCTAAGACCTACAAACACCGGATGTCTTAGCGATTTTTCCCCGGTCCATTCTGTAAAAGAGACTTCGGCCACCAATTTAGGTTTGAGCCAGTGAATATCTTTCCCCTTAGGCGAATTGAGATCAAACGCCGATCGCGCTTGCTCAAATTTTCTCACTTTCTCTTTTATTTCTTTCAATGTTTGTCTACTAAATCCCGTTCCCACTTTTCCCACGTAACGAAATTTTTTATTGTCATAAACACCTAGAAGGAGGGCCCCGAGATCCGCCCCACGGCTTCCCTTTCCTGTCGTATAACCACCAATTACGAGTTCCTGTCGTTGAATACATTTTGTCTTTGTCCAAACTTTGCTACGCCCTTTGGTATATGGGGCGGTTGCATCCTTGGAAATAATTCCTTCCAGATTATGCTTGCAGGAAAGTTCAAAAAAACTGTCCGCATCCTGATCAACATCTTCACTATATTGAAGGACTTTGTGCTTTTTTGGCATAATCTTTTTGAGCTTATCCTTTCGTTCGCGAAGTGATTCGTTTCGCAAATCCTTACCGTTCAAAAACAAACAGTCGAAAAGGAACAATTTTATATTGCTGTCATCTTCATCCGAAAGCGCTCCTTGCAATAATCCAAAATCACTTTTCCCTTCTTTATCTTGAACAATGGCCTCTCCATCGAAAATACCATTCTCACAATCGAGATCCGCCATCGCCTCTGCAATATTTGGAAACTTATCAGTCCAGTCGTGACCGTTGCGAGTGAAAACTTTGACCGTTCCATCTTGGATGTGCGGCTGCAAGCGGTAGCCGTCAAATTTAATTTCGTGAACATACTTGGTTTCTTTAGGAGGTGAATCGACGAGCAAACATAACTGCGGAGTGATGAAGCCTGGCCAGTTTTTGACCGGTCTAGCGATTTTTGTTTTGCTTTTGGCTTTTGCTTTGGCCATTTTCTTGGTTATTTTTTTCGCCGTTTTTTTGGAAATTTTTTTCGACGCCAACTCCTCCGCACGTTCTTCACTTCCTTCAAGCGCCTCTTCATCGTGATGCTTAATTAAAAGCCACGCATTAGGCGATTTCGGTCTCGGCGTACGCACTAAAACAAACTCTCCTTTCAATCTCTTCCCGTTTAATTTGAATTTCAAATTTCCTTTTTTCAATCCTTCATGAGGGTCACCAATCACTTCCCAGGTCCCGTTATCCCAGATGTAAACTTCACCTGCGCCATATTGCCCTTTAGGAATCGTTCCGTGAAAAGAAGCATAATCAAGAGGATGATCTTCCACCATCATTGCAAGCCTTTTATCTTCCGGATGCATGGAAGGACCTTTAGGAACCGCCCAGCTTTTTAACACCCCATCGAGTTCCAACCGAAAATCATAATGGAGATGAGAAGCATGATGTTCTTGCACAACAAAGATCGGACCTTTTTTCTTCTTGGCCACAACCTGTTTTGAAAGTCGCGCTCCACTCGGTTCTTTAGTAATAGAGAAATCTCTCTTGTCGTTGTATTTTTTCAATAGTTTTTTCATGCGCCTTTCTTGTGTTTTGTTGTTTTCTTTTTGGCTGAACTTGCCTTGGCAGCCTTGGTCGATTTCTTTTTACTTCCACCTGACTTCTCTTCAAGACTTTTTCTCAGCAGAGGCATGAGATCAATAACGTTTGAGGTGGTTTCGACTTTTCTTGGTTCTTCATACTCAATCGTCTTGCCTTTTCCGGCCTTGATCTTTTTCTGAATAATTTTTCCGAGATCATCATAGTAAGTATCTTTGAAATGCTCAGGCTTCCATTTATCCGTCATATTATCAATCAGAGTTACGGCCATCTCCATTTCTTTGGAAGAAAATTTGGGATGCTTGATCCCTTCAAAATAATTTACTTCATCGGCATCGAGAACTTCATGAGCAAATCTCATCATGTCGAGAACTAGATAATCGCCACGCACCATGACGAGCGCCAGATGTTGCTTACTTCGTAAAACAATTTTTCCTATCGCCGCTTTCTTCGCCTTCTTCATCGCTTCCGCTAGAAGAAAATATCCCTTCTCGCCATTTTTATCCGGCACGAGAAAATAAGGCTTTTCCAGATACATCGGATCGACATCTTCCAGATCCACAAACGACTGCAAATCAATTGTTCCCGTCGCCTCGACGTTCGCTGCTTTAAAATCTTTATCCGTCATGACGATATACTCATTCTTTTTATACTCATAACCTTTCACGATCTGACTATAAGGAACTTCCTCGCCCGTTTTCGCATTTATTTTTTTGTATTTGATAGGAGAAAGATCTTCTCCATCCAGCATTGAAAAACTGTGCGCCTTTTCTTCTTCGGCCTTCATCAGCTTCACTGGAATATTTAAGAGACCAAAAGAGAGAGCTCCTTTCCAGATATTTCCTCGCATAGTTGCACCTCCACCCTATGATTCTGCTCCCGAACTTCTTCGCTCATCAATGCGCGCCCGCGCCACATGTTGGCACTGTCATTGCTCTTTACTTAATGAAAGGAAGTTAATGTCTGATCAATCAATTTGGTTTTTACGGCATATTAAGGAGTTTAAATTTGAACATGTGAGGCGATGAATATGAAACATAAGAAAAAGATTCGTTACGGCGTTGTAGGCCTTGGTCATATTGCTCAATCCGCAGTTTTGCCGGCCTTTGCCAATGCTGAAAACAATTCAGAACTTGTCGCTCTCATTTCTGAAGATCCCAAAAAATTAAAAGTAATAGGTAAACAGTATAAAGTTGATCTTCTTTATACTTATGATGAAATTGAAGATTGCCTGGAAAGCGGACTCATTGATGCTCTCTACGTCGCCACTCCCAACGATGTTCACAAAGAAATTGTCGAGCTTGCGGCCAAGCATCACATCCACGTTCTCTGTGAAAAACCTATGGCCGTCACTAAAGATGATTGTCAGAAAATGGATCAGGTCGCAAAAAAAAATAACATCAAACTCATGATCGCTTATCGCCTTCACTTTGAAGCAGCTAATCTCGAAGCGATCAAACTTTGCAGAGACGGAAAACTTGGCGATTTGAAATTCTTCAACTCCGATTTTAGTTTTCAAATTAAGGATAAAAAAAATATCCGCTTGAATGATCCTGATCTGGGCGGTGGTCCCTTACACGACATAGGCGTTTACTGTATCAATGCCTCACGCTATCTCTTTCAAGCAGAACCCAAAGAGGTTTTTGCCATGACTGCCAACAGCGGCGATATTCGATTCAATCAATGCGATGAAACGATTTCCGTCATCATGCGTTTTCCCAAAGAAAGACTCGCCAATTTCACCATCAGCTTCGGTTCCTTCGATTCATCTGATTACGAAATTGTCGGGACTAAAGGAAGAATTCGACTTGAACATGCTTATGACTATGCTGAAGAAATGAAGCTCAGAATGTTTACTGAAGGGGGAAATGAAAAAGTCCGCAGCTTTAAAAAGCGCGATCAATTTTCTGCAGAACTCCTCTATTTTTCAGAATGCATTCAAAGCAATAAAGAACCGGAACCAAATGCAACGGAGGGAATGGCCGATGTTAAAATCATCGAGGCCATTTATAAATCCATTAAATTCGGAAAACCGATTGCTATCGATACGGTAGTGAAACTCATGTATCCAAATCCCAAGATGCAGATCAACAGACCAGGTGTCAAAAAACGTCGGGTCTATCATGCAACTGGACCTTCCAATGACTAGGAGGTTTTTATGAATGAATTAAAAGACAGAAGAATCGCCATACTCGCCACCGATGGCTTTGAAGAATCGGAATTATTTGATCCTAAAGAAGCGCTTGAAGAGGCCGGGGCCAAAGTCGAAATCGTCTCTTTGCACTCCGGAAAAATCAAAGCGTGGAAGCATAAAGATTGGGGTAGAGAAATCAGCGTTGATGCCACTGTTGATGAAACAACAGGAGTTCAATACGACGCTTTAATGATTCCCGGAGGAGTAATGAATCCCGATCAATTGCGAATGAATGAACGGGCCGTTGAGTTCGTTAAAGAGTTCGTCGAAGACGGAAAATCCATCGCCTCGATTTGCCATGGACCTCAGGTCTTGATTGAAGCTGGTGTCGCCAAAGGAAAACACATCACCTCGTGGCCTTCTCTTAAAACCGATTTAAAAAATGCCGGGGCAGACTGGGAAGATTCGGAAGTTGTTGTCGATCAACATCTCGTCACCAGCCGCTCCCCTAAAGATATCCCAGCTTTCAATCAAAAGATGATTGAAGAGTTCGCTCACTCCGCTCGTAGAATGTAAATTAAGCCGCAAAAAAAAAGGGGGACCAAAGTCCCCCTTTTCATTAATTAATCATTAGAATGAATTTCAAGATAATCGAGATCCTTCCCGTAAGTCTCTTTCAATATAAAGAGCGCAAGAAAACTCATGGAGAAAACGGCACCGCCAATAATCATAACCGTCTGAGCGATTGAGAAAAAAGGCTTAAGAACAAGAAACGATGAAGCGATAATCATCCCCGATCCACGAACAAAATTCGGAACACTCGTTGCGACAGTTGAACGAATTTCTGTTCCAAACTGCTCAGCCGCAACAGTGACCAAGACGGCCCAGTAGCCAGCACATGTGCCGAGAATAAAGCAAAGAGTATAAATAAACTGAGGAGAAGCACCGTGAGCGCGCATATAAACGATCATTGAGGCCACGGCCACAACCAGAGAAAGGAAAATAACTTTCTTTCTGCTCTTCATCCATTGTGACAACAATCCTGAGAGTAAGTCACCAACAGCTAGACCAATGGATCCATAAATAAGAGCATCGGCCGCTGTCACCGGACCAGTGATTTTCAATTCGCTGGTGACTTCAGGGGCCAGTGTTAAAAGAATGGCCGTAATAAAATAAATGGGAACGCCCACTGCAACTGAACTCATATAGCGGATCGCTCGTCTTGGTTTTAAAAGAAGAAGAACATTTCCACGTTCTACTTTTTTATGCTTAAGAGCTTTAAACATTTCAGAGTCAAAGCTTTTTAATCTCGCTGCCAGAAGAACTAAACCAAGAACTCCCCCGACGAGATAGGCATGGTTCCAGGCAAAATATTTTCCAACGAGGGCCGCGCACAAACTTCCGATCATTCCTAACGTAGCAACCAAAGTGGTCGCATAACCACGGTCTTCTTTATTAAGTGATTCAGAAACGAGTGTCACTGCCGCTCCTAACTCTCCAGCTAGGCCAACACCTGCTAAAAAGCGGAGAACTTCATATTGCCAGACATTCGTAACAAACGCGTTCAACACATTGGCCAGGGAGTACATGAGGATTGAAGAATAAAGAACAGTGTGACGTCCTTTTTTATCTCCGAGAATTCCCCAGAAAATACCACCGAGAAGCATTCCTCCCATCTGGCAGTTGTAAAGTTTAACACCGACTTGAATCAAGTCTTCCATTTTCGTAATGCCAAGGGCGGCCATAGAAGGGCCGCGAACAACACCAAACAAAGTGATGTCGAACATATCAACAAAGTATCCTAGCGCTGCAATCAGCACAGTGGGTGTGAGAATTCTTTTCAGGCGTGATTCGCTCATAAGGACTCCGATTTTTTTAGGAATGGGCAAAGGCGTAAGCATGCATTTCTTGTTTAAAAATGACAAGGAAAATCAATTGATATTTTCTATGTTCGCTCATAGTCATTATGTATTTTTCAAATGTATTTCGTTTTGTTTTATAGCTTGTGCGAAAGGTCTTTCGAAATTTCCACCACAAGGACAAAACATGACGGCAAAAAATAAACTTCTTCTTTATTCTCTCTTTCTTTCTGTTCTTATTTTGCTCTACGCCCCGAAGGGAAAGGCCGATGAACTGACGCTTGCCACATTATCTACAGATGTCACGACCGACACCTATTCTTTGGTTGTCGATGTTGATTGTGAATCGCAAATGTTGAAATCATTTTTTGTCGACAGCTTCGCTGAGGGAAAAAGATTCAATCGCGATGCTCTTTCGATCGATGCCTTTGCCCGCGATGGAATTAAAGTGAAAAATAATCTAGCGAAAATTGAAGCGGAAAACTTTCTTCCCGATCAGGGGGGAATGATTACCATCGATGCGGTTTACAATATCCTGACAGGCAAAAGAAAATCTTATGAACTTCATCTCGCCAAAGACAAAACGGCTTGGCATCTTTTTTCTCACGGAAAAATGATTTCAAAGATTCACGCCGTCTCCAACAAAGTCCCTATCGTCGGAGTTGTCGGCGCGAAAGATCTTCTTATGCAATAACGTCGGCAGTGACTTCACTTCTTCTGATTGTTCGCGCCTGACCATTTTGAATTTCAATGATCTGATCGCAATCTTTCACAGTGCCAAGGCGGTGAGCAATGATTAGCATTGTGATGCCTTTTAATTCTTCGCGAATCACTTTTTGAAGAAGAGCATCTGTCTGCACATCAACACTAGCCGTTGCTTCATCCATCACAATAATTTTTGCTTTGATGAGAAGAGCACGTGAAAGACACAACAACTGTCGCTGTCCTTGACTGAAGTTGCTTCCGCCTTCAAGAACTGGAGATTGTAATTTTTCAGGCAACTCTTCAACCATGCCCCAAAGACCAGCATGTTTTAAAACGGAAATGACCTGTTCATCAGAATATTCATTGTAACGATCGAGATTGTTTCTGATCGTGCCCATAAACAAAGTCGGATCCTGGGGAATGACAGCAATACTTTTTCGCAATCTCTCCAGCGGAACTGTCGCTATATCGATTCCATCAATAAAAAGCGATCCTTCTTCCAATTCAATAAAACGAAAGAGCGTTTGAAAGAGTGTACTTTTTCCAGATCCTGTTCTTCCCACTATGCCGACTTTAGAACCGGCCTCAACATCAAAAGTAATTCCTTTTAAAACAAAAGGGAGATGAGGAGCATATTTCACTTTTATATTCTCTGCTCTTAGCGCTCCTCTGGGCGGCCAGTACTCCGGCAAATGGACTGCACTTGCTTTCACTGTTTCATGCTCTCCAGGAATGTTGGCAAAAAATTTCAAACGTTCAATTGAAGTCATTCGCGATTCGATGTCTGCAAACATTCTCACGCCCCAATTCAGGTAGCCCCAGAAGGAGAGAGAATAAATGGTGACGAGGCCAGCTGTTCCAGCGGTCATCCACCCATTGTAGGCAGAAATAGTAATCCCCATCGCTGTCGTCATGGAAATAATCCCGCCGATCATGGGAATCCGTGATGAAAACCATCTGTTTAGCATGTAATGCGAGTAAAACATGCGCTGACTTTCAGCAAGCTTATTGTAGAAACTCTCCAAGAACCATGTTTGCTTGGAAAAACTTCTGATCACGACTAATCCCTGCAGCGTCTCTTTAAAATGCGAGTAGCGCGGAGAACGGGCGACACTATCAAAGCGCTTCGCCTCTCTAGCAGGGCTTCGATAATTTTTCTGAACAATGTAATACGCATATAGAACAGGCGCGATGATCACAATCATAAAAGGCACGAGAGCGAGAATTAAAAAGACAGAGACCGCAATTTGCAGCAAGCAATGAACGACGCTGATAAAACTCCATTGCAGATAAACATCCACTGATTCAATATCGCGGGAAAAACGCTGAATAATTCTTCCAACCGGAGTTGAATCAAAAAAGCGCACCGGAGCAGAGAGAACACTTCTCAACATTTTATCATGCATTGTTTTGCCGGCCTTGATTCCTCTCTCCAGCCAGTAAAAATTATTCAGGAGAGAAAGAACGAGAACGAAAAGTCCAATGAATCCATAGATGCCGATCGCGCTTAGGGCATTCCACTTTTCCTGATGAGACGTAAAATACGAAAGCCACGCTTTTTGCGCAAGTGGGGCCAGAGCGACTAACACGGCTCCTGCAAAAAGTAGAGTGAGAATCCATGGCCGTACTTTTTTGTCATCGCCACCAAGAGAGCGGATATAATCAAAATAAATATCTTTTTTAACGGCCCCAACTTCGCGGTCTTCGTCCTCAGTAATTCGCACAAGCGTATCATCTTTTTTGTCTTTGGTTTTTTCGCTCTTTTCTACTTGAAGAGCCTCACCTTTTTCGTGGTCGCTCTGAGACTTACCATGCGACTTGGAATGTTCGGCATAAAAATCTTTAAACGACTCGCTCGATTTCAGAAGTTCATCAAACGTCCCCCAACCTTCTGCTTTCCCGTTTTTGAGAAAAAGAATTTTATCAAAGCTACTTAAATGCTCCAGCCTGTGAGTGACCACTATTCTCGTTTTTTCTTTCCACGCACCGAAAATCAGCTGATCACAGAGTTTTTGTTCTGTTTCATGATCGACAGCCGAAAGTGGATCGTCGAGTAGGATGAGATCAGGTTTCGCGAGATAAGCGCGGGCAAGCCCTACTCTTTGTTTCTGACCACCGGAAAGATTGACACCTTTTTCTCCAATCTCTGTTTGAAGTCCGCCGCGCATTTGCAGCAAATCTGTCGACAGACAGGAGAGAAGAATCGCTTGCTGAATTTCATCATCAGTGACATTTTCACCAAACACTATGTTTTCAAGCAAAGTTGAATTGATGATGTACGCTTCCTGCGGAAGAAAAGACATCATCGGACGGTGATTTTCTGAGAAAAGAATTTTTCCTTCTTTAATTTTTGTTTCACCAAGAATCGTATAGAGAAGTGAACTTTTTCCACTTCCTACCGGCCCCACGACGGCCAAAGACTCACCATTGTTTACCTGAAAGGAGAGATCTTCCAAAACAGGAAATTTTTCATCATCATAGAATGCGCTGACATGAGAAAAGGTAACACCCGCCTTTTCTGAACGCAGCGGAATGGCCGCTTCATTTTCCAGAAGTGTTTCTTGTTTTAAAAACTTAATTAACCTTCCCGCTCCGACATAGCCATTTGTACAACGGGAAATCAAATGTGAGAGATCTCCAAAAGGTCCTTCGATCAAGCCAAAGAGAGAGACACAGGTAAAAATTAAAGCTGCATCTATTTTTTGTCCGCGAAGGGCGTGTGTAGCAAGTGCTATAAAAAGTACAACAGTTGAGACGGTCATATACCCAAGACCTGAAAGAACTTCCGAACGCGCCAATTTTTTTCTGCTGGCGAGTTCGCGGTCGCGGATATCCATCACTTCTTTTTCAACACTTTTTTCCCAGGCAAAGTATTTGACAACCCGAATAGCATTCATCGCTTGAGTCATCAGCGTGACTCTTTTATCGCGGTAACTCATCATCTCTTCTTCAAGTTTTGTAAAACGCTTGGCCACATAAGATGTCAGCGGCGCTAAAAGCAGAAATGAAAGTAAGGCCGCAACTGCAGACACTCCCAGAAAAACAAAGAGCATACTGATTACGCCAACGATCATCAGAATATTGTAAGTGAGATCGCCAAAGACAAAGGTAAAATCAGCAATAGCATCGCTGTCACTGCTCATGTAATTGACAATATCCCCTAGTTGATTTTTTCCTCTCGCCTGCATCGACAATTTTAAACTATGAGAAAAAAGGATCTTGTTCAGAATGTTTGTGACAATCTGATAAGCGCCGAGCGCATGATAAAAATAATGTTGAAGACAAAATCCCGTAAGAAATCCACATACGCCCAACAAAGATCCTGTCAGCATCGTCCGGGCCACATTTTCTGCGTTGATACCACTGCTGATTGCAGAAACAAAACGGTTGACCAGAACCGGTGATGAGAGCGAAAAAATCGCGGATAATATGTACCAGGTGTAGGCCTTCTTCAGTTCGGGACGAGAAATACGGATGACCGACCAGAGATGTTTCCAAGGAGAAGACCAACTAAGATCCTCTTCACGAAAAAATTTTGTTTTAGGATGCAAATGATCCGGCAATGAAAGCATATCGCTTTCCTGCAATATTTTAGACTTCCCCTTTTCCACAAGCGGAGAAGCCTCTAAAAAAAAGAGCTTCTTAATAAATTTCATAAATTCCTTAATCTGAAACAATTGTTCAGATTATACCTAAGTTTTAATTGTAATGGTTTAAATGCCAATGGCGGGAAACGAGCAGCTGGAAGCTTTTGCTATAGGCTGATTGAAAGAACCGCAGAGTTCATTGCGAATGAATAAGAATTAATCATGAATGCCTCCTCTGGTTTAAGTTGATCTTTTTTCTAAACTACCCAACAGTGCAGAAACTGTCCAGTATAAATTAAAAAAATTTCTTTTATCATCTAACTATGAAAAATTTAATTCTCAGTGCTTTCCTTCTCTTAACGATTAACAGTGTCTGCGCTCAAATGAAGCCTGAACCTGGTGAAGAAAAAGATTGGGTGCTCGATCCTAAAACTTCAACACTCATTCCAAAATATCTAGGCAAAATTAAAGTGCTGAGAGGAAAAGCAATCATCGGTGATCGAGATTTAAAACAAGGTTCAAAAGTTTATAACAATGATCTTCTCCAGACACTGGAAAATAGTTTTGTCGTAATGGAGATGATTGATTTAACAACCATTACTCTTGGGCCACAGTCCGACTTCAAAGTTTCCGGATGGAATTACAGAACCAAAAATGACCGCGAAGCCGAATACAATGTGATGAAAGGACAATGGCGAGCTTTAGTGCGTGAAAAATCCAAAGATATGGACCAACTAAAAATCAAAACGCCTGCCGTGAGTATGGGGATTCGCGGAACCGAACTCATGGTCAATGTTCTTAAAAATAAAGAAAGTGATGTGACTCAAGTCGCTTTACTGGAAGGATCCATCCATATGGAAACGGCCGATGGAAAAAAACAGGAATTGATCCCTGGTGATCATGCGATTCTTGTGAAATCTGCACAAGGAATAAATCATGCGGATAAAAAATTAAATGTTGAAGAATTAAAAAATTATCGCGAACTTGATCAAGGCATTCCTCGCCTTCTTCATCCCGAAATGACCGCAGCAAATGCAGTCTCAAATACTGACAGCAATGCCCCTGTTGACCAAAAAATTTCTCTCACTGACGCAGCTTCCGAGGCGAAAAAAATGAAAGAAAAAACAGTGAAAGAAAATCTGGAAATACTGAACACTACGAGAGAAAAAAATCGTCAGGAAGAAGATAATAAAAAGAAATAGCTCAGTGATATTTTAGCTCTGAAAAAATCCGATCAATTCAAACGGTGTCGTGAATAATTGTCATATTGATACTGACTCAAAGAAATTTATTATGTTTCTGCATAGACCTATCAAGAGGTTGATCCAAACCTCTTTTGGTACGAGGTCTGCACTATTAAAACTAAGAAATCGATGGATTGGTTTCCCCTTCAAAAGGAGCTTCAGGATGAAGCACTCTCGAACGATGGCGAGGACTTAACGTCTTCGCCATTTTTTTTGTCTTTCACATCAAAAATATAAGGGCCCGCAGAAACGGGCCCTTTTTGTTTTATTGTGGTTTAGCAACTGTGGCCTGGTTAAGCGAAACGTATCCGTTTTTCGCGAAGGCACGGCCGTTTAAAACTGATTTACTTCTCAATTCGATAAATTGTTGAGCAAGAATATTGCCTGACAATTCAGATGTTGGCTCAAGCACCGCACTTCCCGCTACCTGCCAAAAAACATTTGAAGCTTTAGCACCACCATTCAATACCATTTTAACACCGTCAGATACTTTCAGATGTCCTGGAACTTTGAAAATCCAAATGGCCTTATCATCTCCTTCCAAACTAAAGTCAGAACCAATAGTCAGATCTCCACTCCATTTATAAATCCCTGGCTTTAATTTTTTACCACCGATTGATGAATTGAGCGCTTGCTTATCAGCATCGGGAGTGAGTCCGGCCGCTTTTGTATAAGCAGAAACCATATCTACTTTGGCGTTTGAAAGTAAATTTGGTGGATCTGTTTCATCATCTGCCGCCATAATGTCTGGAGCACCTCCAGCGACTTCAGCGTCAGTTAGTTTAAGCATATCGCGAGTCCCAGGCATCAGGCCGACTCTTCCATTGATAGAAGAAGGTGCTGTTGAAGTGATGTTTGAATAGGCCAGAACAACAAACTCTTCAGACTTTCCGAGGCTGATCGGTCTTAACTTATCAGGTTTTTCACCTGGTTTTTCCTGTGTAGAACTTCCTGACGTGACAGTTCCTTCACCGCCACCAGAACTTTTGCTTCCACATCCACTTGCTAATAAGAGAACAATTAATGCAGAACCAAGACTCATGACAATTCGATTTTTTTTCATTGGCAAAACTCCTTCCCGTGGTTTGTCTTGCACAAGAGAATGCAGAAAAACACTCGGAAATAAAAATACCAATAGAAAATAACTCTCATTATAAAAGCCTATGTGTAATACCTGAGCAATTAGTTTTAACGCTGGAAAAAAATTTGTATTTTATATTTTTATCGGGAAAGGAAGAAGCTCTACCATTTTACGGGAAAGCTTAACTCTTAAAAGGTGAGGTCTTTTGTATGAACTTAAAACTTCTCTCTGTTTTCTTCTTTCTGCTTACCTATATCTTTCTTTTTAATCGAACACACGCCAAGGAAAATGAAAGTGTCTCTAATCCACCTCCACCTAGTACAGAGTACAGAGTCGCGCTTTACGGTGGCGACGTCATCATGGACACCGGTCGGATTACTCACATTATCACTATCGGTTCGGGACAAAAGGAAGATTCTGATCAATTCTTTCAATCTGGTCTCACCCGCGCCCGCCGTTATAAAGAACTTTATCCCGATCATCAAGTTGTTTTCATCAGCAGCCCTGATGTTTTGAATACTCCGGATGAAGCCGTCTTTGTCAAATACAAAATGGCCATCCAAAAAACAGTGATGCGTGGATTAACGGCAGATCTTTTACTAGATGAAATGATGCCCTTCACTCAGATTGCGAGCTGGGATTTTTTTGGACACTCATCACCATGGGGATTAAAAATCGGTTCAACGAAAGCAAACATGGCGCCATATGATTACGAAGACCGATTGATTGCATTGCGGTCGCATTTTATTCCAAATGCCTATGTCACACTCAATGCGTGCAACACTGGCTTCACCGTTTCGCCTGATTTTTCTCAACTCCTTCGACTTCCCGTTTCGGGTTCTCTGACGAGTTCAGTCTTTGAAAAAATCGAAACCGATGGACTCTGGTACAAAGAAGAAGATTGGAGCAGGAACCAGACAGATTTGAATAAATTTTCATACAATAAAACTGTTCTTTGCGCTGATGGTTTATGTTTTCGAATGAAACCCTCGCGCTGGTCATACAACTCAGTCTGGGGACAATTTAAAGAAGGTGGACTTCCTTTTTATAAATTTTTCTGTAAGTTCAACAACACAGATATGAGATGTGAAAGAGGAATGGCCAATTCACTTCTTTCCTTTGCTTCTGTTCTACCTGTGACGGTGGACTCAGATATGGAATCTTTCAAGGCAGTCGCTTACGACTGGATTTGCTCAACGAAAACAGACCGCGCCTATTTCAAAACGTGTATGAAGGGAATTGAAGAGGCCATCGAAAGAATGGATCTCGTTTTTAAAGTGCATCCAGGCAATGAATTAATTTGTGACTTCAAATCCTGCAACTCAAAAGTGATCTGCAAAAATGATGAGAATGGAACACCAAAGCTCGGTTCATGTCATTTGCAGACTCCGCAAAACCCAGAACCTACAAATGCGGCACGTGAAATGCTGGCCTTCATGCGAGGATTTAATACTCTTAAGAAAAATATTCAAGGAAAGAAATAATTAATGAACTTGAACGATTGGTAAACTGACAGTGAAGGTAGAGCCAACGCCTACCTCACTGTCTACTAAAATTTCACCACCATGGGCGCCGACAATTTCCTTTACAATGGCGAGCCCGAGCCCCAAACCACTTACTTCATTTGGTGAAATGGCCCTCTCAAAAATTTGAAAAATTCTTTGCCTGTCATCTTCACTGATACCCATTCCATTATCGCGAACAACAATAAAGGCCTTTCGGTTCACATGATCGCAAAAAACTTTAGCTGCAAGAGGCTTGCATTGCCCGTACTTCATAGCATTGTTAAGAAGATTACTAATCACCTGAACGATTCTTTCCTGATCGGCCTCAACAAAAATATTGTCCTCTACATTAAAATCAAAATGAGAACATTTCTCCTGAACTTGAGGCAGATATTTTTCAAAAACATTTTTTGCCGTTTCTCCCAGATCAAACGTCTCCTTTTTTAATTCGAGACGACCGGTGCGAATTCTTCCAATATCAAGCATGTCATCTATGAGCCTATTAAGAGAGCCAAGTTGTTTGATATCGGTCTCAATCATTTCTTTTAATTTGTCACCTTCAAAATAATTCGTTTGACCTTTGGCCAGTTGCCTTCTTTTTATTTGCGCCTGTAACAAAAGAGTCGTTAATGGTGTTTTGAGCTCATGAGAGGCCAACGAAAGAAAAGTATCGCGTGCTTTCACTGTTACTTTAAGTTTCTCCAACGCCTCTTCTAACTCAAAACGGATTTTCTGCTGCACTTCAGATTCTATATTCATAAACTCAACAGCAGTGGATTGAATGGCATTATCGATAAATGAATTTATAATGGTTCTGTCATCCTCGCTGAGATTCACATTTCTTTGAACTATTAAATATTCGAAGATTGTTTCGCGCAATAAATGAAACTCGTGAATAATCTGATCGAGTGTATACCCTTTTAAAAGAAATCGCTGCTCACCGTGTTCACGAGACAGCTCGCGCGTTTCACTCAAAAGTTCAGATTTATGATCAGTTCGCAATGCAGAGATCATTGTATTAAGAAATTCCCCCAGATGATTATAAATCTGAGCATCAGATTTAGTACGGGCGATAATAACTTCGTCGCGAACATGCTCAAGCCATTCAAACATGATTTTACTTTTTTCATTCTCAAGGATGTTAGCTGTTTCATTCTCTTTTAATTCAGTAATCACAGTTTTCTCCTTTGCTTTTATCTCATTTCTATCATGGGGCTTAAATTCCTCACTATATTATTTCACTATTGATCTCATAGTCGAAAACGGTCTTAAATTTGCTTGATAGAGAATAGGAGAACTTTTTTTACCAAGGAGATTTGTATGAATATCATAGGCACTATCGTCATTGGTTTTATCGTGGGCCTGATAGCCCGATTTGTAAAACCGGGAGATGATCGAATGGGGCTGCTTTTCACAACGTTAGTGGGAATCGCAGGGGCCTTTGTAGGACAATTTCTAGGACAAGCTTTAGGCATTTACAGTTCAAATGAACCGGCGGGATTTATCGGCGCCGTTGTCGGTGCTGTGGTCGTGCTCGCTTTGATCAAGGCCTTCACTGGCAATCGACGCCGAATTGCTTAACTTCTTTAAGGTTGATGTTCATCGATGCGGGTAATTTTGCCAAAATTGAGAGTTTTGATAACTTTACCTGCATAGTCGCCTTCAGTTGTAGTTTGTGCCAGAACACTTTCTGAAATAGTCACCATGTGTGAGACATCAAAAAAACGTCCCGTTCCTTCCTGGTGAAATCCTACAAAAAATGTATAAGCAGCTCCACCAGAATCCCACCCTCCTCTGCCAAAAGATGTCATCACCATTCCAGTTAACTGAACTTCACCACAACCAGGAATATGAGTTGTTTCATCCGTACTCGTTTGCTCGCAATTCTCTAGTTCGACTTGTTTGCGCAACTTATACATCACTGATTTTTTATCTTTCATCAGATCAGAGACAAATTGGTCATTTTCTTTTCCGTCAACATAAGCTGCCGCTTGTGTGCTGTCCTGTTCTTCAGTTTGAATCACCACTTCTGCTTGTGAAGAATTTAACATTTTATACGTTCTGATTTCTTCGGCCTGCGCAGATACAGTTAAAACGAATAAAGAGAAAAAAAATAATTTCATTTTCGATCCTCCATGGTGAAAACAATTTCGCCGATAGTGGAGGAAATAATTAAAGAATAAAAATATGAATTGTGAATGTATGAGATAGTGAATTCTTAAATAACGTTTAGACTCTTAATGAAATCTTGTCTCGCTTGAACCTCATGCATCCGAGCTTGGCGATTCGCTCGATTGGACTCTTCGTGCTCAATCATCGTGATTCTACGGTTATTCTTAATTTTATCGAGCTCCAAAAAGGATTGCTTCACTTTCTCGGCATGCCTGCGCTCCTGAGCAATCACTTGGTGAAGATCTCTTTCATGTCTCAAACTCTCAAGAATAATAAGGCGGCGTTCGGCAGGGGTAATGATCATTGCAAGAGTATAAGGGAAAAGTGAGAGATCACAGCCTGGAACCGCAAATTCGTGGACATAGATGAGGGCCGTCTAAAGTTTAAACAACCAAGCTGCCAGAGATTTATGTCTTTTATTTATTTTATATATGTTTCGGCATCTGCAGAGTCAGGTATGAATCGCTTAGTAACCTTGTCAAAGGATCGCCACATGCCAAAAAAAATAAAACGAATTGTCTTCTCTGCCAGCATGGTTGTCAGCACGCAACTTGCTTATGCCAATGACGGTGGGATTGCCGTTATTAAAGTCAATGAAATTAAAATGCGAGAATATAAAATCATCAACCATCAGGAAACGGAAGTCAGACGTATCGCTGATCCCTATTACAAAATTATCCTCAAAGGTGATGAAGCTTCAAAGCTGCAAAAAATCCTCCCTTCAGTGGCCAGTGTGATTACAACAATGCAACCAGAACTCAAAGAGCAATTCGAAAAAACATTTAAAAACCTTGGGATCTATAATCCGCCCAAAGAAGGCATCAATGAAAAAGTCATGACAGTCGAATGCAATGACGGTGAATTGGTTTCGATGGGCAACGGGAAATTTAAAATCGTTAAGGCCGGTGAGTCGACCTGTAAAATTTCCATTTATCCACGAAAAGTCGTTGGCGACAATGGAGATATCTTCGGCGATGGTTTTCCCTGGGAGCCAAAGAGTTGCAAATGACAAGACTCTTTAAAAAAGTTCTTAGCCACTTTATTTTTCAATTGATCTGCTTGTGCGGTATCTCACTTGTCTCGCACTATCAATTTCCCGATCTGCGTGAAACTAACTGGGACATTGCTTTATTTCTCACTCCCATCGGTCTATTGAAAAACTTTAACGATACGAATCCGGTGATGAGATCCTTTTATCAAGATTTTTCCACAGGACAGATAGAAATGGCCGAGTGGCAAATCGCTCTCATCACCTTACTTCTTATTCTTCAAATCTATAATTTCACAAAATTGGTCAGGGTCATCAATCAATGAAATATTTTCTGGTGTTCCTGCAATCTAATATTCTGGAGTTTTCGGTATATCTTCCATACATGACGAAAGACAAAACTCTATTTCAATCTATTGCTCTGGTGACCTGCCTGAATGCCATCACTCATCCGATAGTTTTCTTTTTTATCATGAATTTGAAAATGACATTTCTCTTTAACATTCTAGCTGCAGAAACATTTGCCATTTTGGCAGAAGCCTTGGCTGTTTATAAGATCACCGGGGATCAATACCGGACTTGTTTTGTTATCAGCTTGTGTGCCAATATTCTTTCCTGGCAAATCTCCCCGATGATTACTTTTGCCATACATTAAAAAACTTACTTCTTCTTTTTGGCCGCGCCTCCTGTCTGTTTGTTCACAGTGGCCCAGGCAATTCTTTCGGCGGTTTTAGTGGAAGCTCCACCCTTCTTCTCACTGCTTTCGATATGTGAGGCCATTCGCTTTTGTTTAGCGGAATAACTTTTTTTACTACCTTGTGGCATAAGCACCTCCATTGTTGTGTCTTAACAACAATGGAAGCACAATAAATGCCAGAAAGACTGAGTAGAACGTTACTTGATTATAGATTTTTGGAATTATAAAGTTTGTACAATCGGAGGCGGTCATTAAAAGGCGATTTGCACTCTTTTTTACAGGTCTCTAGAGTGGCGTTAATGAGGTCTTCTTTGATGCTTGTGTTTGTCGATAATTTTTCTGTCATATCGTACACGAAATGGCTTTCAATATCTGTCCCTACAGTTTCCCCGACATTCCACAGTAATCCAAAAACGAAATCCGAGTTCGCAAAATCACCTCTTTCAAACGCAAGTCGGTATTGCTGCTTATTCCGCACTTCTTTCCCGCTGAATAAATTATAATCTTTGATTTTTGTTGCCAGTTTCTTTGAATCGGAAATTTTACCAGCAAAATAATCAGCAAGCCCTTCATTGACAGGAGTTGAATGTGAAAGTTCCAAGTGATCACTTAAAGCGACGTGAGAAAACTCATGGTAGATGATTTCCGGGACCAATGCTGAATCCAAGCGATAAATTTTTCGTGTAAAGAATTCTGCTGCTAGATCAGAAGTTTGGAAAAGAACTTCGAGTACAACTGAAGTACCGACCAGTCTCATCACACTTGAAACTGGAACATTGCCTCCCACACTTGAACCATACATAGCAATTATAAACTGCTGAAGATTGGCCATGTGAGTTTGCTTTCTAAAAGTCGCCAGTGAATTTTTCACACTGCCACCGAAATCGGCCACGCCTTTAAAATCCTTTATATTAATTTCTTTGGATGGTCGGAACCAGATTTCTGTTCCCCACGGTTTGATATTTCTCGGCGCATACCCAAGTCCTCCAGGAACTGAGAGAGCATTGTTATACTGAGGATCAAGATTGTCGTTAGCAAAGTGACCAAGTTCATTAAAGACATTTGTTAAATCCAGGCGAATGGTTATTTGTGGTAAATTTTGTACATAAGAAGAATTGATCACTTCTGAAAAAAACTTTCGCGCTTTATTCAGGTGATAATAAGTTGTCGCGGCCTTTAATTGAAGATCTTCAGAATCATCAAATCGAACAGCTTCTTCGTTTTTCCCCTGAACTATCCGGAAGAATTTCCCCTCATACGAGTGATCACTTGTTAAATCCGGCATTGCCACTTCTTCAATGACTGCATTGAAATTGCTGTCGCGAACAACTGCTCTTTTCTCTACGAGTGCGTGAGAGGCCGATGCCCAAAGAATGGACGCGATAACCAAATACATTTTTTTCATATGCCCTTCCCGAATATGGATTAGAAAAGATTAAAGTCAGGATCGCGATCAACTGGCGCATCTTTGATCTGCTGATCAATAAGCATGATAGCCATGACTGAAACAAAACCAAACGGAGGTGGCAGAAGAACGGAGGCCACTCCTCCGAATGTCTTTATCCAATACATCGCCTTTTCTTTTGGAGTCTTTGAAGGATTCCAAATCTCCTGAAGGCTTGCAAGCTGCTCGATTTCAGATGAGCTGATGTAACCAACCTCATACGCGGCAGTGATAAGATCCAGGTAAGTTGCATTCTTGCCTTCCAGCAGAGTCCCGTTGTTAAGATCAGCCATTTCCTTTCTTAAAAGTTTTAAGATGAAACGGAATTTTTCCATTGGAGTTAGTTCAATTGTTTCGGCAGGACGATCGTCATAGTTAATGATGATTTTAACATCCTTTGATTCAAGACGTGTCTTCAGACCTTTGACAATATTGGCAAGCAGAATGATCTGAGTGCTGTCAAACTTATTATACAGTTCCATTCTCATCGAATACTTTTGACGAAATTTAGTCTGAGTCACCAGATTCGACTTCTCTTTTGTGCGCGTATTGAATCGCTTAGCGAGTGATTCAACTGATTGGGCATAGGAGTTCAAAGTGACCGGCCATTCGTGAACTTTCTTTATGCGAAAAACTTCGAGCATCTTAAACTCGTCGTCGTTGATATAGCCATTGTTTCTTGCAAGTTTATTAATGTGCTTAAGGTTTCTCAAAAACTTAGGTGACTTCGTGGCCAGTTTCCCAACCAAATCGCGATAGGTATCTTCCAAACAAAGATTCTTATTCTCAATATCGTCAGCTTTTTCTTTATAGATGGAAAGAGCTTCATCTTCTTCGTCAGAATTTAATTCATTCTTAGTAATAGGTCCTGCAACTGTGTTCGAAAGATCATTCGCCTTCATAAGAATGCTTGCGCTTACATCGTCCAAAGAATCGTATAAGCGCAGCCCGAGAATGGCGAGCTCAACGTCCCTTTCTGAAGAGAGGCCGAGCTCAAATTTGAACTTGCGGATGACTTTCGTAGCACAGCGGTTGATCGAACGATCTGCTATGATGGATTGAAGTTTTTTTAGATCAGGGTTGCCCTGATACTCATTTCGGACTTCCTCTTCTTTTTGTCCCGACATCAACGAGGATTTTCCTTCGCGAATATTGTCATAGATTTTATCGGCTGAATTTATCGCTCCGATTTCATCTGCTAAGAGGTTAAGGGTTAATGTTGAAATAATTGTTGAAACAAAGATTAGTTTTTTCATGCGGCGGTAGTATCTCCGATGAAGAGACTTAGACAATAGCTTTAAAAAATTTCAGACTTAATTTTTTTTAAGGTTGCATTGTCTAAGTCTCAAGCATGAAATTATTTTTGAAGTCTTCTTCTGATCTCCTTAAGGATTTCTTTTTTTCCGAGTCTGTTTGCAAGGTCATATTGCTCGCGACTGTAGCCATACTCTTCCGGAATTTCATTTTCCTTTATTAACAAGTGTTCTGGATGTCTCCAACGACGGAAACCATAAGGTGAAGAATCGTAACTGAATCGCGGGAAGGGAGTATCAATTTGCAGCTTGCGAACTTTGCGAGGAGCATCTGAAGCATAATAAACCAATTCGCGATCAGCATTGAAGCCTTTCAAGATATAAGAGTGATGTTCTTCTTTTCCGAAGAGAAACCAGATGACGTGATAAACGATACCGGCGTTGATCTCACTGATTTTTACCGGAAACGTATCGTGAGTTAAATTCTCAGTTCCCACTTCATCGTTGACGTAATTTATGAATGCACGGACGCGTTTACGTTCATCTTTGATGTTATCAAACATAGACGTATCACTTCCGAAAGTTTTCATTTTATCGCGAAGGACATCAGGTGCATTGATCACAAACGGAAGAGAATTTTCATAGGCAAATTGAATGCGAATGTCGTAAAGAGCATCGGCACAGTCAGTGGGAATTCCAGCTAGTAATCCTTCATCACCAGAGAATGTATCTGTTCTTAAAGTGCGAGCAACCCACGTTTCGTATTCTTTCTCCCATTGTCTGTCCCAAGTATTGGTTGCGTGCCAGACTTCAGCTTCAGCAAAATTGAGAACCATAGAGAAAATCAATAGTACAAAAAGTTTTAAATTATTCATCTTTCCCTCCTGAATTGAAGCTGAACAAACCATGAGTATCCGAAAATTTCTATCTAAAAAATTAAATTGAATAAAAAAAATTTAGAGCATATGAATCTTGTGCGGCTTTTTTAACATCTTTTTACGGGAGGTACTTATGTTCAAAAAATTAACAGCGCTGTTTCTCTTAACAGCATTCACGCAGGTCTATGCAGTGACTCCGGTTGTAAATGCTTCAGCCCTAAAAGCTGAACTCAACAAATCATTCGACGAATTGAATTACAAACTTAACGTTGAATGGGACCAGAAAGACTCAAAGGTTTTTGATCATGCCGTAAAAGGTTTTGAAAAAGAAATTTCTGAGCTTCAAGCTCAGGGCGTTTCAAACAAAGAATTAGTTGATCATGCTTTAGAAAAAATTAAAGACAAGCAAGTTCAAAAAGACATGGCTGAACTTCAAAAAGTCATCAAAGAAAATGGTATGACAGATGCTGAAGCTCGCGCTTTCGTTATTCAAAAATTGAGCAGCACATACTCTCACGGAGCTAGCTGGTCAGGAAGCAGAATGGGCGTTCACACTGCTCTTATCATCGGTGCGATCATCCTTATCGTGATTGCTTGCAACCACAACAACGACGATTCAACTGATACAACATCAGAAGACTGTCCTCCTACTCCTCCAGAATGTACTCCATGCTACCCATACCCAGACTATCAGCAGTCTTTGACTTCAGTGCCTGTTGAATGCTGTGAAGTTTACTAATCGTAACTGACACGACCAAAAAAAAGGGCCTCGTAAGAGGCCCTTTTCATTTGTATTTATTTTTTGAGTACATTGCCCAATATATCCATATCTGGGCTATAAAGAGGAGTCTTCACATCCATCATGCCTAAGAAAGTGTGAAAGACATTGTCATGAGATAAAGCTTCAGCTGATTTCTTCTTCAGCTCAGGATAATTGATTTTTCTTGCCATTTCTCCACCAAACCACAGAATGGCAGCGACATTTTTTTGCTCATCCGGAGCAACAAAGTATGGAAGACCGTGCAAGTAAACGCCATTTTCTCCTAAAGACTCTCCATGATCGCTCACGTAAAACATGGCCGTTCCAAATTCATTTGAATTGGCCTTGAGCAATTCAATGACTTTTGAAAGGAAAAAATCGGTGTAAAGAATAGCATTGTCGTAAGCGTTGTTGATTTCTTCATTTGAACATTTTTCCAGTTCATTTGTTTTACAAACTGGTGTGAATTTTTCGAAATCTTTCGGATAACGTTTATAATAGGCCGGTCCGTGATTTCCCATCTGATGAAGAACAATGAAGACATCGCCCTTAGGTTGCTTGTTAATATACTCCTGCAGCCCTACGAGCATGCCAACATCACGGCATTCGACATCGCAGATGGTATTGGCCGGAGCGTATTTGTAATCTTCATAAGGAATGCGATTTGCAACTCCTTTGGAGTTCGAATTATTGTCTCTCCAAAGAAGGTTCATTCTGCTCGTATGGGAGAAAATATCCAGCAAGTTTTCAGTTGTCGCAGCTTTATCCGCGCTGAAACCACTTCGCTGCATATTAGAGAAAATACAGGGAACGGAAATCGCGGTTGAAGTTCCACATGAAGTCATATTGGTCAAAGTCACTACATTTTCTTTTTTAAGAAGTGGATTCGTTTCTTTTGTATAACCGTTTAAAGAGAAACGATCACGCCTTGCAGTTTCTCCGACAACAAAGATAACCAACTTGCGCTGGTTTTCCGGTCTTTCAATCGTTGCCCCTACTCCGATCTTGATGAGCTCGCCTCCAGAAGTTGAGAAAAACTTTCCAGCAAACTTTCCGACAGAAAAAAGATAAAAAGTTGGATTGGTATAACTTCTTAAAATTTTCTGTTCTCTGAAAAAAGAAGCGTAATTTTTTCCGAATGAAAAAAGCATGACCAGAATGATGGCCAGAGAAATCCCCTGCGTTTTTAAACGAGAGCTGATTTCTTTTTTCAAAGGCAGCCCTTTTAGTTTAATTTTCACTAAAATAAAGGCCGGTAGGACAAAAAGAAAAAGAAAATAAAGCAGCAACTTAAAGCTCACGAGATCCATTGCTTCATGGCGATCAGTGTTGAAGATATTCAGAAGCATGGTTTCATCAATGATTGTGCCGTAAGTGTCAGTCACATAGGCCGCAAGCGAGGACAAGAAAAAGATGATAATAAGAAATGGTTTGGTTGTGCGCTCTGAACGAAAAATATTGAGGACGAAATTAATAAAAGCAGAAAGAACAATAAAGAGCGATGCAATAAAGAAAACCGTTTTGCCCGATGGCGGATAGACGCCAAATACTTTGGTAAAAAAAGTAATGTTATAAAACAAAGCAAGCACAACTGATACGACCAAAATTAATTTCGTCTGCGTCGTCGTAAAATTCTTAAAAGGCGTCTTAAAAAAAGTCATCGTGTTCTCGAGCTGGAATTAGTCTATTCAGCTATAACAATAATGCTTTTTTTAAACATTGTAAGCAAGAGAGTGGCAATTTAGAGCAAATGTCCTAGGGAATTCTATTGTCCCGACGGATAAGTTTCAGGAAATTCTCCAGTAACAAAGGTTGAAGGAATTGGTTGTAATGCATTTGTCACGTCAACAAAGATAAATCCGTCATATCTTTCGGCGATTTTTGTCGGCACATAATTGCTACCAAACTTTTCTAGTCGCGGATTATAGACGACTCCAACCGCTCTATGCCCTAGTTTTTTATATAAAGGACTCCCTTTTTCGATCTGGCGAAGGTCCAAGTAAAATTTTTCCGACTGAAGTACTCCGCTCGCTTTGTGGAAATACTCCTCCCAACTGCCGGATTTGGCCTCAGGCAGAGGCATCGTCTCGACGTCGGCCCCCCACGCTGCCCCCGCCGTCACTTCTCCGCGATAAGAACCAAAACCTAGTAAATAAACATTTTCGATACCAAAAGCTTCGCGGGCAAGACCACCAATATTGATTGATCCATCCTGCAGCATATCTGTCGCATGATAATCCCCGACATGAGTATTGTGGGCCCAGACGATCGCCTTGCTTTTGGCCCCATGAAAATGCAGCAGTCTCTCAAGTGTCTCGAGCATGTGTCGGTCGCGAATATTCCATGAATCATTTCCACCATGAAGCATAGTTCGATAGTATTTTTCTGCGTTACTGATGACCAACGCGTTTTGCTGAACATCGAACAAGTTTTCTGGAGAAAGCGATGAATGATCCAGGCGAACTCGCAAGATTTCTCGTAATGAACTGATCACTTCCTGCTTGCATCCAGCCGGAATTTTCAGAAGGGACTCTGCATATTTAAGTTCGTTTTCTTCGAACTCCAAAAAACATTCGTAAGCTTCATTTAATTTCTTTTCGACATAAGGACCAAATTGAGGTGCCATTTCTTTGATGGCCTCTAAAGATTCAAAAAGTGAATAGACATCAAGGCCGAAAAAAGCTCCTTTTTTTTCCTTGGCCATCCATTCTACGAGCGGAGGAATTTCTTCATTGGCCCACATCCAGGTTGGCCAGCGGTGAAAACTTCTTTTTACTGATTCCCGCGCATTCGAAGCTCCACCGTTAATGAGATCTGTAAGTTTTCTGCAATCAGGCCAGTCGCCTTCAACGGCCACAAAAGAAAAACCATAATCACGGATGAGTCTTTGCGTAATCTCCCTGCGCAACTGATAATATTCTTTTGTCCCATGAGTGGCTTCTCCCAACATTACGATTCGATGATTTGCCATCTCTGCAATCATCTCATCGAGTTCAGAAGGTTTCTTAAAAGGTTGGGCGTGAAAAAGAATTTCTTCATCGAGAGAGCGTGGATTTTCTGATGACATATTTTTTTCTTGTTTTATTTTTCGTTGCTCCAGTAGATGCATCACTTCTGCATCACTGACCTGACTAAAGTCTTCATACCACAGTCCCACCGCCCACATGTCATCACTTGTGATGAGAGAAACAAATTCATCGCAAAGGGCTTCAATTTCTTCGGCACCTTCAGTCGATGCAATCGGGACAGCGACAATGATTTTTTTAACCTCCTGAGTGCGCAGCCATTTCAGCGCCGCTTTCATGGAAGCCCCAGTGGCAAGACCATCATCAACAACAATGACTGCCTTTCCTTTTAAAGGAACTTTTTGAACTTTTCCTCTGTACATTTTTGCTTTAGCTCGGATTTCAGAAATTCTCCCGGTGATAATCTCTGCTATTTTTTCACGATTCAAGCGGTATTTTTCAATGTATGATTCGTTGAGGTGAGGCCTTTCATCTTCCGCAACTGCTCCGATCGCAAATTCTTCGTGTCCAGGGGCCGGTATTTTTTTTACCAGACAAATGTCCATCGGTGCCTGAAGTTTTTCCGCAATTTCGTGGGCGAGCGGAACTCCTCCTCGAGGAAGTGCAAGAATGACGGGATTGATTGAAGCGTATCCGGCAAGCTTTTCTGCTAGAAGATGACCTGCTTGTTTTCTGTTTTCAAATTTCATAAGGCCTCCTTTAAAAAGTGTCCTCTTGATGAAAGAAGAAAAAAAATATTTATTCACAAAAGGAAATATATAGATGCCCAAGGTTATCTTTTTCATAAATATTCTGAGTAGATCGCTCTTCACATAGGCTTTTTCTATTTTTCTGATTCAAATAAAGCATTTTTTTTCTGCGAATTTTCATGATTACTAGCATTCCGGTAAAAATTTTTTGCCACATCTATTTTGTAAAAGGAGACAGCGATGAAAAAATCAGGAATTCTAGTTTCTCTCTTATTAGGGACCCTTGCCCTAACGAGCTGTGGAAAGAGCGATAGCTCTGCACCAGTAGCAGCACCTTCTATTGTGACACCTCCACCTCAAACATCTAAAATTGAACTTCCTGTTCCTGCTAACCACGCAGTAAAACCAATTTCACTCAGAACAGCAGAAGCTTTTGCCATGATTGCTCACTCTGGGATTACTTCTGTTCCTGCTTCTCAAATCACTGGAAAAGTTGGTGTACGTCCAGGATTAAGAGCTGATCTGAAAATTACTCCAGAAGAAATCGCAGGCGGCGTTGTTGAAACATATGCGACAGATGATAAAGATACTGCTGCTTCAAGTATGGTGACGACAGCAAAAATCGATTTGATCAATGCTTACAATGAAGCAGAAACAAGACAACCAGATGCAGATAAAATTGATCTCTTCGGTGGAGCTCTTGGAAACAAAATTCTTCCTGCAGGCGTCTACAAATGGAATTCACGTGTGACCATTCCAAATGATTTGACACTTGAAGGGACAGATACTGATGTCTTTATTTTCGAAGTGGCGGGAGATTTGAGAATTGGTTCAGACGTCACTATTAAACTTAGCGGCGGTGCTCAAGCGAAAAACGTTTACTGGCAAGTTGGCGACAATTTCCTTGTGAAAGCTAAATCAACAATGGTTGGTACAGTCATGGCCCAAGGAACTGTTGAAATGAGAGATTCATCTCGTCTTGATGGACGCGTGTTCTCTAAAAACGGAACAATCGCTCTTGATAAAGTGACAGTAACGAGACCTCAATAATGGCTGACCCAAAAACAAAACAAAAAGATAAAAATCTGCAGGATGACTGGCTTCCTGATCAGTCACGAAGTGCAGATGCAACTTCTGATGAATTGCCCGAATACGGTGGTGATTTAAAAGAAAAAGAATTTATCAGTCCGAATGAGAAAATAGATTAAGGAATAAGGCCCCGTGAATGCGGGGCCATTTTATTCTATGGTTGAAGAGAAGTATTAGTTCCGCGAAGACAAGAAACTTCAACTTGCAAAGGATCTAGAAATAAGCCTACATTGTGTGGATTGTGTCCAAGTCCGACGAGCGCTATACACTGATCGATGAGGGCATTCACTTTTCCATTATAAGCGGCCTTGCATTCTGCTTCCGTAGGATTTGGATCACCTGGAATAACTTCCTTGCAGACGCGCCAGTTACTTGTTCGGATTTGGTCTGAGCGTTTGCTTATAGATTTCTGAAGGGCCTTCTTTTCTTTTGTCAAAAGGCACATTGTTTTAGCGTAAGGGCGAATCATGCTATCCGGCCAATCCACAACCTCGCGCAAAATGGGAATATAAATTGTATTCACTTCATTGGCGGTACAGGTGTATTCAACAGCCGCGTGTGCAGAACCTAAAAATGTAAGCAAAAGACCAGCTAATAAAATTTTCATCGCTCCTCCTATTTTTCGAGTGAATATTTTGGCATTTGTAAATTGATTCCATCGCCCCAACAATTGAGTCCATTGTCCCCCATCGCGCAGGTGTGATTCCATCCAGCCGTCAGCATTCGTGGATTTTTGATGGTGACTTTAGGTGTGAGTTTTTCACCGGTGAAACCGTTATCTCCCCAACACTTCAACTGACCTTTATAAATGGCACAAGCGTGAGAAAGTCCGCACGAAATTTCGACCGCGTCGTTAATTTGTTTCGGTACTTTGAGGACAGCAGTTGTATCAGCTCCGAAAAGTTCTTTTCCTAATTCACCAGCGAATGGAATTTTCTTTCCCCAACAACTGACTTTTCCTTTTTCGTCGATGCCACATGAAAATGTTCCTCCAGCGCAAATGGCCTTTGGGTTGGTCATTTTCTTGGCCTGATTGACTCCTTTAACGAGTCCAGTTCCTCCCCAGCAAGTGACAGCGTTATTTGCAACGGCACAGGCATGAGTGAAGCCTGATGAAACTTGAGAAATGTTTGTTATATTTTTTGGAACCTGTAGAGCATCGCGAACATCTTCTCCCCAACAGGTTACTTTTGATTTATCAGCCGCACAGATCTGATAACCGCCCGAGGAAATCATGGAAACATCACCGACTGTTTTTGGAACGTCAAAATCAATTCTCTGACCACCGTAACATTTAGGTCCTTCCTTGCTGATGGTACAAAGTCTTCTAGCCCCCAAAGAAAAAACAGAGAGCGGACCAGGAATCTGATTGGGAATATCGAGAGATCCATCGGGATTTAAACCCCAGCAACGAACTTCATCATTGTCGCCATAAACACACGTCCCGGCATTTCCAGCTGCTATTTTTTCAATATTGGCGATTCCACCGGCGGGAACAAAAGACAGCAATCTTTTATAAACTCCTGAGCGCGGCCCCCAGCACATCACTCCATGGGCCTCAGTCAAACCGCAAATGAACGAAGACCCTACTTTTAAACTTTTTGTCGTTTCACTTTCAGGAAGAAGAAATGTTTTACCTGTTTCATCCCAACACTTCACTCCAGAAGAACTCATACCGCAATTTAATAGCCCGCCTGAAGTTACATTTGAAATCGTTGGATCATCAGGAGTTATCGTGTCGTTGAAAGGATGGCCCCAGCATTTTAATCCTTCATCTGATTGCACACAGTGGTGCCACCATCCTGAGGTAAGGTTTTTTGGATTCATTAAATTTTCAGGAACCTGAAGTGAACCGGTGTTTTTTAATCCCCAGCAAACCACTTTATTGTCGGCAATGGCACAGCTGTTAGTCATTCCCAGGGAAAGTTCCGAAATATTTTTCAAACCTTCCGGTGGTGTTCCCTCACCTTGCTCATTTTTTCCCCAGCATTTTATTTTATCACCGTCACCTACTGCGCAGGCATGTTCAAAACCCACAGCTAGTAATCGAGGCTTCTTTAGCTCTTTAGGTCCGATCAAAATATCTTTTTTAGTCGTTCCCGGAATTTCGCCAAAGCATCTGATTCCTTTATCGGTAAGACCGCAACTAAATCTGTTCCCTGCCTGCAAACTTGAAGCTTTCTTCAAATCAGAAGGTACACTGGTCGTTAGACTTTCAGCATTTCCAAAACATTTAATGCCTGCAGTAGTTGCTGCACAAACATGATTAGAGCCCACTGTAAGTTCACTCGTCTCAAGATAAGGTCCTCGCACTTCGGAAAAAGAATTTAAGGAGATAAAGAGACTAAGACAGAAAAGTCCGTTCAGTTTTAACATGGCCCCTCCGTAGGTTTATTAACAATTGATCAAACTATACGAGTGCAGTATCAAGTAATCTCATAAATATTTTGTTAAAAATGAATAGCTAATTTAGATGTGATCTGAAAAAAAAGATTTGTTACAGTCAAGCATGTCCTTAACCTTTTGCAAGGAGATCTCTATGTCCAAAGGTAATGATAAAAGTAAACACAAACTGACAATCAAGGAAAAGCAGGCAAGAAAAAAAGAAAAGATGAAAAATAAAGAAGAGAAAGACACCATGGAAATTGGCCGCTAAACAGCGGCCTTTCTTTTATGAGCTGATATCTTCAGTGACGGAGTGATCAACGATTGTGGTCACTCCCTCCATTCTCGCGCAATGAGCGCAACAAAATATTTTCCCATCGCACTCCACACCATGACCTATAATTCTTGTTCCGCAATCCTGGCAATGGGGAGCAAGCATTTCTATAGCGCACTCAAAACAATCAAAATTATAATTCTTCCCGTTCATTGTAACCGTAAAAGTTTGTCCATAGGCGTTCCCGCATTGTTCACATCGATTCATTGATACCTCCATCTCTTAAATAAACTTTTCTTCTAAATTCTTCTTATTAAATTCTTCCAGATGATGATGAAACCAATCAACAGTCAAACGAACAACTTCGCCTAATGTTCCTGGTTCTTCAAAGAGATGAGTGGCACCTGGAACGAGAACCATCTTGGCATCAGGTAATTCTTCAAGGGCCATCTCATTAAGCCTGATGACTTCCGTGTCGTGATTGCCCACGATCAAAAGTGTAGGAACGAACACCTGATTAAGAAATTCGAGACCGGCAAGATCCGGTCTTCCCCCTCTACTGACGACTGCAAAAAGTGGTGCCATTTCAAAACTGCGTGCGGCAGCGATGAGCGCGGCCGCTGCTCCGGTACTCGCCCCGAAATAAGCAATGGGTTCCCGATCATAATATTTTGAACCTAAAAGCCAACTAGTGGCCTCTAACAACCTATGGGCGAGAAGCTCGACATCAAAACGATTCATATAGACTTCATCTTCGTTAACAGTAAGAAGATCAAAAAGCATTACACCAAATCCATTCCGTACCAATTCATTGGCGACCCATTGATTGCGTGGACTGAGCCTAGTACTTCCACTCCCGTGAGCAAAAATCACCCAGGCCTGTGGTTTCCCTGCCGATTTGAGAATCGCCAGAAATTCGTTACCGTCGTATTTCATTTTAACTTCTTCATTCATAGCTTTTCCTCATAGTCCGGTGTGCTAAAGAATAATTTGCGAAATGTGTGCCGACTAAAGCCGACAAAAAACCTCCAGCGCCATTGTGCAATTCCTTGTATAGGAAAATTCACATTGCCACTAAATTTTAAGCGACAGGATAATGAAGTCTGGATTTGATCCAAGGAGTATTTTATGGATTCTCAATCATTCACACTTCACTCAACCTCATTCAATCCTGGGGATCTGGTTCCCCATCATTACATTTTTAACGGGATGGGCTGCCAGGGAAATAACGTGTCTCCTGAATTAGAGTGGCTTGGCGAGCCTGAAGGAACTGAAAGTTTTGCCATTACCGTTCACGATCCCGATGCGCCGACAGAACACGGATGGTGGCATTGGAGCGTCGTCAATATACCTCGACACGTTCATAAGCTTGAAGAAGGAGCTTCCAATAAAGAGAAGTTACCTACAGAAGCTGTCGAACTTTTTACGGACTATGGAGACAGACACTATGGCGGGCCATGCCCTCCTGAAGGGGATAAACCTCATCGCTATGTCTTTACAGTCTACGCTTTAAAAAGAAAGCATATCGATGTCAGCAATAGATCAAAAGCGGAAGATGTAAAAAGCAAATTGGAAGAATGGAGTCTGGCGAAGGCCAGCTTTACGGCACAGTACGGGAGACATTAATCTCCCGTATTTGATGTTTTATTTGCACATGGTGAATTCAACTGCACCAAGATCAGTTTTTTGATTTAAGTAGGAATCCATGTCCCAGATGCGTGGCTCTGACCAGTCAGAATCAATCATTACGAGATAAGTTTTACTCTCAAATTCAAAAGACGCAGCAGCAACTATACTGTGACCGCCGTTGTTTCGTTCACCTATTTTTCTAGGAACCCAAAGACGGTTGTCGAGTACACCATTTTTCTGTTCCGACATTTCAATAGAAAAAGGAGCCTTCGCCATCTTTGGTCCGATATCAAAAGAGACCAGAACCGGTAAACCTGCTTTTATCTGAGCGAGAACTTTAGTCTTCACTTTGGCGTAGTCTTCAGATTTAAAAGCAGAACATTTAAATCCAAATTTCTTTCCATATTTATTAAGAATTCCATTTATAGAATAGCGATGTTGAGGTGTCAGATAGTACTCGTTAACAGCATCAACCAAAAGATTCGTTCTTCCCTCTTCATGCGAAAGGACGTTGGCCAGCTCCCCATTGCCTGAAAACCCTGAAAGGTTAGTTTGGAAAAGAAAATCGTAGAGCGCATACCCCGTACAAGTACCCCCCATCTGTTCATAGAGATCAAAAATTGTCTGATACTTTGGAGTGAATTTTTTATTGAATTCATTTGTTTCAATATAAAAAACGTTTTTAGAATTCTTCATTAGAAACATCTGATAACTTGAATCGCCATCAGGCCTTACAGCACTTCCCAAAAACACTGCAGGTCCATTTAGTCTTTTGTCTTCACTTTTGAGCAACATCTCTGAGCCAACACCCACATCAAAACGACCGGTCACAGAAGCTCGTTCAATTTTAAAATCGACAGCGGAAAAGGCCTTAAACGAAAAAAGCAAAAGTAGAACTAGAAATAAACGTACTTTCATAATTTCCCCCAAACAAAGAGGATTTATCACAGATAAAGGGGGTTAATCCTGAAATCCTATAAATTTTTCAGGACAATCCCATGCTCGCGAGGTCTTTTTCGCTTAAGGGACGCGCGGGAGGATGATGTCCGGCATTTTCCTGCTCCGTCGCCTGAACGACAGAAGGTTGTTCATCCATCCTGTGCATATAATTCATGATGTTTGAGTATTTATTAAGATCGAATTTAAGATGCTCCAGAATGTGAAGATTCACGATGAGATACATATCGGAAATAGTCATTTTCTCGCCCGTTAGAAAAGATTTGTCATCGAGATTATCATTGATAAATTCCAATCGTTTTTCGGTTGCTTGAAACAGTTGAGAGCGAAGAGGATCTATACAATTTTTATTAAACAGAGGCCCTACTGCCTTGTGGATTTCGGTGCTGACGAAATCGAGCCATTCTATACAGCGAAATTTCTCCAATGAGCCAGGTGCGCCCCCTAGTAAATCCAACCGCTGTTGCTTTTCACAAAGGTATTGCAGAATACATGAGGCTTCTCCCATGACTTCACCATTGTCGAGAACAAGGAGGGGCACATAACTTTTCGGTGATATTTCTTCAAGTCTGGTTTTGTCACGTAAACTTACGGCTTCTTTATCATAAGCGATACCAAGCTCTTCAAGAAGAATGTGAACAGATAAAGAACAGGCGCCCTTTGAATAAATCAGTTTCATGACATCTCCTTTATATTTTTTGCTTCCATGCTATCGAAAACTTCAAACATGATTGCAATACAGTTTTCAATAGTTTCTCGATCGATAGTCATGGATGGCTGAATTCTAAAACTTGAAGCATAGGACATAGTCAAAATCCCTTTGCTCAAAAATTCTTTAAACAACCATTCACATGCTTTTTTGGAAAGAGGTTCTCTAGATTTTTTATCTTTGACTAACTCAATTCCCATCATGAGACCAACACCGCGTACTTCTCCAACGAAAGAATAACGATCCACAAAAGGTTTCATCTTATCGAGAAAAAGATTACCCATTACTCTCGAATTTTCGACCAAATTTTCTTCAAGTATAACTTCAAGAGCGGTCTTTACCGCAGCTGATGCAAGCGGATTTCCTCCGTAGCTCGACGAGGAACCAGAAGGATTTCCCCAAGGTCTTGTTTGAACAAGTTCATCTGTCGTGGCCAGTGCACTCACAGGATAACCGCCGCCAAATTGTTTTCCCATGGTCATAATATCAGGGACAATTCCCGATTGCTGTGATCCCCAGAACGTACCTGTTCTACCGAAACCTGTGATCATTTCATCAGCAATAAATAAAGCATCAAACTCTTTTGCCACTGCTTTAACGGCAGGAAGAAAATCTTTAGGAGGAACGATATTGCCCGCAGTTCCCTGAACTGGCTCAATAATAAACGCCGCTACTCCACTGCTCACATTATCTTTTAAGTTTTTTCTGCCGACCTCAACACAAGCAAGACCGCATCCGGGATAGGTCGTGTTTAAAGGACAGCGATAGCAATGAGCATAGGGAATGGTGTGCGCTCCCGGTGAAAACGGAGCGTATGTTTTTTTAAAATCGCTTCCCATTAAAGCAAGAACTCCCTGTGTTTTCCCATGAAATCCTCCAGAGAAACTGACTAACTCATATTTCCCTGTTTTGTTTTTCGCGAGTCTTAAAGCGGATTCAACCGCCTCGGCCCCACTTGAATAAAGTTGAACACGATTTAATGTAGCAAGTTTCACCTGATCAAAAAGTTTAAAAAATTCAACTCGTGCTGAACTCGTAAAACTTCCAACAGAAATCTTTTCGATTTGATTTTTTATGGCACTTATAAATTTAGGATGAGAATGACCGAGTCCACCTACTCCGATTCCTCCAATGAGATCGAGATAATCATTTCCATCAACATCTGTAATGACATTCCCCTTGCCGCTTTCAACTGCTATTCCTGCCATCAAGGCAAATCCTTGCAGTCCATCTGCAATAAATTTTTCTTCTTCAATGCGAAGTTCGCGGCTTTTTTCTCCGGGGATTTCAGTTCGGATAAAAGGTTTCTGATTTGTGGGTTGAGAATTTTCCATTTGCCTAATCCTGGTTATGAGACTAAGAGAATGTCGGACGAAGTATTCTTAACATGTCTTTGTGAGAATTTGATATGAAAAAAGCAGCGATACTTGCAGCAGGTGAAGGTTCAAGATTAAAATCCATCAGCCATTTTAAACCTCTCACCAATATAAACGGCACTCCGCTCTTAGAATTAACTTTGCAAAATCTTCACTTCCACGATTTCTCTTCAACTCATATTATTTTTAATCATGAGGAAAAATCTATGGATATGAAGAAGCTTCCAAGCCTGATGCACAGGCATATTCATTATTTTTTTAAAAGTACACCTAGTTCAATGCATTCACTTTTTGAAGTAGCGAGAAAGCTCAAATTGAATCAAGGAGAACATTTCTTTGTTTCTATGGTCGACAGTATTGTGGCACCGGAAGATTCGCGCCGCTTTCTCAATTTCTGCTCGACACTTCCTTCTGATGAATCAGCCTTGCTTGTCACACGATATATAGACGACGAGAAACCGCTCACATTGAAAACAGATGATGCGGGATTTATCAGAACATTCCAATGCCCCATTGAAAACAATGTCCTCGTTACATCAGGCGTTTATTATTTTTCATCAAACGTCGTTAGCGTCCTGGAAGAACTTATTAAAGAAGGCCAATCCAAGATGAGAAATTTCCTATCGGCCCTCATAGAAAGAAACTATAAGATTAAAGCCTATGAAGTTCAAAAAACTCTGGACATTGATCGCCCTGAGGATATTGTTAGCGCAAGTGAGTTTCTCAAGGGGATAAAAAATGCTGAAAGCTAAGTGGATCCTTTTTGACTTCGGCGGGTGCCTCGACTCAGATGGCATTCATTCACGCGTTCTCTTCTATGAGCAATTTAAAAAACATGGAATGTTAACTGGACCTGAAGATCTTTACAACTTTCAGCACGCCTACACATTTTCTGATCGCAAAGTCATTGATGAAGGCCTCATTCAAAAAGAAAATCTTTCAAGCATGAACCGGATGATGTGTACGCTCATTGCCAAAAAACTCAAGGCGGATGAAAGCAAAGCAGAGCGCATCGCTATGGCGATAACTGAAACGCAAGCATACTATTTATCCAGAAATAAAAAAATTCTTGAAAAGCTTGAACTCAACTACAACCTAGGAATCATCTCCAATTTTAGTGGAAACCTAGAAATGGTTTTAAAGGAATTCGATCTCCATTCTCATTTCAAATTTGTCATTGACTCTTTTCACGTCGGCGTTGAAAAACCTAATCCGGTCATTTTTAAACTCGCGCTGGAAAAATGTCAGGATCTTCCTGCAAATATTTGCTTCATCGGAGACAATCCGGAACGCGATATCACTCCTGCTAAAAAAATCGGAATGAAAACCGTCCTTATTAGCAATAAAGTGACTAATACTGTGGCCGATTACAACATCAACAACCTCGAAGAGATCTTAAAACTAACCTAATTTAACCTTCTTAAAAAAACGCAAGTCAGATTTTCTTTGAACAGCGCCAACGATAAAAATAATCAGATTAAAAATAACCAAATCAAAGGCCAGAAGATAAACATCAAAACGTCTTTGGAACATAAAGTAAATGATGAGTGCTGTATGAGCATTGACTCCGACGAGTCTCCAGTATGGAAGAAGCCAAAGATTGTGCTTTCGATATTCAATCATGAAATTTTCTTTATCGTGTGCTGAAAGCGAAAGAATTTTTTCCTTCATTTTCATTCTCTCTTCATCTGTTCTGGAAGTCAGCCACTGCTGTTTCTTTATCCAGGTCAAACGTAGTTTGTTCATGATCTTTTCTTTGAATGAAAATGATTCTTCGATTAACTTTAGTCCATCAGCAATGCTCGGATTCCAATAAGTTTCATTTTCTGTTTTACCGTATCCAAAGTATAAATACTCGCGATGATAAAAATCAAGGATAGCACACTGGCACGAATGAAGATGTAGACCCGCTAGCACTGCCACGGTAAACCATGGGCCATACTCTCTCAAATACGGCCATGCACAGGCGACATAAACAGCAATAGTGACTAAGGAATCGCAAATGCCATCAAGAATAAGGCCTAGTTTTGTAGACTGATTAGACAATCTTGCAAGCTGTCCATCGGAGCTGTCGAGAATACCAGAGAACACCAGAAAAAAACTTCCAAGGATTATTGAGCTTTGATTTTTCAAATCTAGAAAATAAAGGGCGGAAAGAAAACCAAAAGCGAGCCCAATGAGCGAAAGCATTGTGGGAGTCATTTTAAAGACCCACGCTATTTTCGCAATGATGAAGCCGCAAGGTCGATAAAGAATCAAATCCAGTTTTTCTTCTGTATCTGGGCTTTTGATACTACTTCTAAATTCGTTGAATAATGTTATGAACACCTGCAACCTCGCTTTGTAATTTTTTAAGAGCGTAGTTCACCATAACAGGGGCGACTGAATCAATACAGGTCCTGAAAGACGGCCAGTCATTAAAGTCAATGAAATGCATTTTTCCCTGTTCATCGATAATACAATCTCCACCGAAAAAATCGAGATCAAGAACTCTCGCCGCTCTGTGGGCGAGAATTTCAAGCCGGGTTTTGTCAAACTCGACGTTGATATCTCCTGGGACAAATTGATAGCGATCTTTGCCTGTTCTTCCCATGTAGCGAAGATTAAAAAAATGATCTCTCACTCCATAAAACTTAAAAAGCTCTCCCTCGCAGTGATCCTGAAAAATCACTTTCTTTACGCCTCTCTTCTTGAACAAATCCAGACAACGCATTTTTTCATCTTTTGATCCAGCAAAGATGACATCATCATCAACCAAAGCGTGAAAGTCTCCACGCTTGATCCAGACAGCGTTATCATCCAAGTCCTGCTCTTTTAATAATTCCAGATCTACTGAAAAGAATCGTGGATACGAGAACGCTTCATCGCAAAGAAGTTCTGAAAGTTTTTGTCGGTAACAGTTGCGGATCGACTCCGCTGAATTGAGAACGACAGCGCCTTTTGACTGAAGGATATCAAGCATCGTCAAAACTCTTTCATCCTGGGCCATATTAAAAACCAAATCATATTTTAAATTGAGAGACATCAAGGAGACTTCTTCCGGGTGAATAGTGGTTATTTTGCAAAGATGACCCATTTTCATCCGAAAGATAGAGAGAACCTCATCGAGGATCGCCCTATCCGCTTCTACGGCGCGGTTGGAGAAAATTTTCTCACGGTAGATCGCCAGAATTGATTTCATTCTTCATCAACTCCGTAATGAGTTAAGCCAAGATGATTGATGAGCTCTTCGCCCGCAAAAAAGCGCAATGTGTTTTCCAGTTTTAATAGTTGAAGTGAGAGATCGTTGACTGCTTTAATCCCCGGTTTCGTTAACGGGGCCTTCAGATAAAAGCCAAGCCATTCTTGAATTCCTCTCATCCCTGCTCTTTGTGCGAGATCAGTAAAGAGGGCCAGATCTAGTACAATAGGTGCGGCGAGTATAGAATCTTTGCAAAGGAAATCAACTTTGATCTGCATTCTCTCACCCAACCATCCGACGATATCAATATTGTCCCAACCTTCTTTATTGTCTCCGCGTGGGGGATAATATTCGATTCTGATTTTGTGATAAAGATTCGAATAGAGATCAGGGTATTCTTCTTTTGAAAGAATATCTTCAAGAACTCCTCCCTTAGAGACTTCTTTAGATCGAAATGATTCTGGATCATCTAAAACCTGTCCGTCTCTGTTACCGAGAATATTTGTGGAGAACCATCCTTCGACTCCAAGTAATCTGTTTTTGAGACCTGGAGCAATGATGGTTTTCATTAATGTCTGGCCCGTTTTAAAATCAGAGCCTCCAATCGCCACGGCCATCTCTTGCGCCATTTCCTGCAAGGCCGGAATTTCCACGCTTACGTTTGGTGAGCCATTCACATAAGGAACACGTTCCTTAATGGCGGCATAAGTGTAAATTTGCGAAGGAGAAATATCAGGATCATTTTTTTTCAGGCCCTCTTCAAAGGCCTTAAGAGACATGTGAACATCTTTGATTGGATTATAAGCTTCTGTAGATGCACACCAGACGATAACAGCACGAGAACAATTATTTTGTTTCATGAAGTTTCTCATATCCTCACGAAGCATTTCTGCTGCATCCATTTTGGTTTTGAATTTTTTTACATTTTCGCCTCTGATGTTTTTAATATATTTCTCATCAAACACGGCACTCATTGGAACAATTTTCTCCATTTCGGGTTTCAACTTTTCAATTAAACCTCTGTCGACAACTTTTGCCTTCACTGCAGCTTCATACGCACTATCTGGAAAAATATCCCAGCCGCCAAAAACAACATCATCAAGTCCCGAAAGAGGCACGAGATCGCGGATAAGGGCCGAACGGTTTTCACTTCGTTTTCCCAGGCGAATCTTCCCCATTTGTGTAAGCGAGCCAATCGGCTTTGCCAGCCCTTTACGAGTTGCAAGCACACCTGCAATTAACGTTGAAGTGACTGCCCCCATTCCCGGAGTAAGAATCGCAAGCTTGCCGCTTGCCGGCTGAATTTTTTCATTTTGCTTAGACACCTGGGCCCCCTTGTTGTTTTAAAGAAGATTTGGAAATGTACTACTCATATTTATTTTCATTGAATCATTTTGGATGGATTCATAAGACTTCATAATTGTTTTAATACAGAAATAGGCATCGCGTATTTCGCTGTTAAAGGGATCGTTTTCTTCAATCGCCTTTTGAAATTTATTAAACATCGAATTAAACCAGCTCGTGTGACTTGAATCCATCCAATCTGACGTAATGGAATGATGATCAACCGACCAGTCTGCTTTATGACTAGTCTGTTCACTGTTATTGAGAGACTTCACTGCAATTTCCATCTTGTCATCATCAACCGTGATTGCTCCGTTAGTCCCTTGAATGGTATAGAGAACTTTACGGTTTCCTGCTGTCCATGTGAGATGAACTTGGGCCATACCTTCTTCGAATTCATAGACAGCTGAGAAGTAGTCCTCGGTATCATATTTTTTTGCATTGAAATTTTTTGATACGGCGGAAACAGATTTTGGATAACCTCGCAACCATTCGAAGGTCAGATAAAGGCTGTGGCTCCCATGATCCATGGCAATTCCACCGCCACTGAATTCCTTGTAACGTCTCCAATCCGGCAACCATTCTTTCGTACCGACAGCATGAGTATTCCTAAATGTTGAGATAGTCACTGAATGAACTTTTCCAATTTTTCCGCTGTCGATCACTTCTCTGATCGCTCTCACAACAGGAGCATGCTTATAGTTGTGACAGGGAAAGAGCACGCGTTTATGTGCAATCGCTGTTGCAATTAAGTCCTCTGCTTCTTCTATTGATGTTGTAAGGGGTTTTTCACAAAGAACATGCAACCCAAACTCCAGACATGTTTTGGCGATACGGTAGTGATCGGCCGCATGTGTAGATATATCGACAAAATCAAGCTGCGAGCCGATTTCCCTCAAGAGCTCACGATAGTTTTCGTAGAAATGCATTCCGGCCGGCACTTCTTTTTTGCGATCCGAACAGATGTCGCAGACAGCGAGAATTTCAACATCACCTTCTGATTTCATTCGCTCTCGGTAGGCAGGCATGTGGCCTTTCGAAGAAATAAAACCATAACCGATAATAGCGCCTTTCAATTTTTTTTGAGCCATGAGGGTTCCTTTGAGAGTGAGATGAAAAAACGCGAACATTTTTTCAGAGATGCTGATTTATAATATTTTTTGTTTTTTCACTCATATTTTTTTCGGCCCATGATCAATAGCTTTTCTCAATGAATACGGCCGAGCTTGAAACTTCAGGGAATTTTCCCTAAAACTAATCATGAGGAACTTACTCCATTCATTTTTGTTTTTTGTTACCACCATGATCACAATGCTGATTCCCTTTATTGTGCAGGCAGAGAAGCTAAAAGATGTGATCATTACTGGTAATAAACGAACAACGAAAGAAGCCATTCTTCTCCATGGGAGAATTAAATTGGAAACGGAGGTTTCTGCAAAAGATCTCGAAGAGATTGTAGAAAATCTGAAACGTATCAATCAAATACACGTCAAAGGTACAGAATTTAAAAATGGAATCCTTCACATTGAAATGGAAGATAAGTGGACATTATTTCCTGTGCCGATGATTACCCAATCGGGCAATTACTATAACCGTGGACTTCTGTTGTATGAAGACAATGTCTTTGGAACATTGGGAACCCTGGCCCCAGGAGTCAGCTGGAGCAATGATCATTTTAATGCCATCCTTTACTATCAAGATGAATCTCTTTTTACACCGCAAACAGGAATAAAAGTTTTACTCTTAAGAAAAAGTGAACTGGTAGAATTTAAAAGAAACAACACTCCCATAGATACTCACGAGTCTCAATACGATTCTGTTCTCATTACTCCTAATTATCTCTATGAGAATCATGTTTTTAAGGCAGGGCCTCTCTATACATTTAAAAAAATATTCGATTCAACAGGAAAAGGAGAGCTTGAAGATAAATCCTATGGATTATTCTTCAGGCATCACTTGAATGCCTATCAGGCGTTGGACATTATGTATGAAGGATTGATCACGACTTATGATCTATACTCAATCAAAGGCAAGGGAGGGAAATGGTATTTTCGTCACGAAGCTGATGCCAAATACAGTCTCCCACTTTCCCATTCCAATTTTTTTAATTTTGGTCTGCATGGCCATACTGTCAATGACCGAAGTTTCCTCTACACGAAAATCATCGGGGGCGAAGAAGGTTTTCGCGGCTATGACAAATCCTCTGTCCCGGCGACAAGCAACGCCGGTTTCCTTGCTCAATACCAGCAACGCTTATTTGACAGCGTTTACCTCACTCCCTTTTATGAATTCAATAATACAAGACTCATTCTTTCTGCGGGAGGAACAACATTGAATGAAAATGCGATCGGAATAGGAATGCGCTATTACTTTAAAAAAATTTCTATCCCCGCCATTATTTTTGATGTTGGCAGAAATCTGAATGATAGAAGCACTCATTATCTGCTCAACATCGGAGCGAGTTTATAAAATCTGTCTTATTCTATTAAATGTCCTGAAAGCGATCGTCGTTATAGGAAGGAGCGCTGTCTCCTGAAACTTTTTTTCCTGTTTCAGTTTTTACTTTTGCAGGTGCAACAGGCGCTTTCGTTTTTGGAGCAAAGGCAATCACTTTAGCCTCTTTTTTCTTTTGTACGGTGGTTACTGTTTTAAACTCCGTCGCCCCTCCCTGAACGGCCTTCACCAGCTCACGAACAATCAAGTTAAGGGATTCTGCCTGAGCAGAAAGTTCTTCTGCTGCACTCGCTGATTGCTCAGATGTTGCAGAGTTTTGTTGAGTGACTTGATCGAGAGAATGCATGGCCTTTGTAATCTCGGCCATCCCTTGATTTTGCTCCATACTTGCCTTAGAAATTTCATCGTTCATATGAGCAACATTTTCAATATTCTCTACGATTTCTTGAAGAACTTCGCCACACTCAGAAGCAATCTTTGTTCCTTGCTCCACTTTCTGTTTCCCTTCTTCAATCATTTTTGAAACACTCGCTTTTGATTCATTCACAATCAACTCAACTTTTCTAATACTTTCTTCCAGCATGCCCGAAATTTCATGAGCAGCATTTCCACTCATCGCTGCGAGATTTCCTACTTCCTCAGCTACAACTGCAAAGCCCTTACCATTTTCTCCAGCACGGGCCGCTTCAACAGAAGCATTGAAAGAAAGAAGCTTTGTCTGGAAAACAATGTCATTGATGACTTTTGTTTTATTTCCGATTTCTGCAATGACTTGGACAATTTCCTGCATTTGAGCATTGCTTCGATTAACCTGGTCCATAATTCCTGTGTTTGCTTTATTGATATCTTCAATTGAAATCATCATTTGTTCGACAGTTTCTTTTCCCTTAAGAGCGCTTTCACGACTGGCCTTTGATGTCTCAGCTGATTTCTGTGCATTCTCTGTATTTTTCGCAATCATTTGGTTCATTTCTTCAATCGAAGCAGCAGTCTGCTCAAGAGAAGCGGCCTGCTCTGTAGTGGCCTGAGAAAGTTCTTGAGAAGCGGATGCAATTTGTGTTGACCCGGCACCTACTTGAACTCCAGCTTCGGTCAATGTTGTGGAAATTCCTGTAAGTGTTTTCACAAGATCCTTAGAGAATAAAATTGAGAAAATAAGACCAGCGATGATTCCCCCGAGAATAACGGCGAGTGAGAGAAAAGTTCCTGATCTTGCAGCGTCTCTCGCACTTTTAGCATTTCTTTCAGCGAGTTCTTTTTGAAAAGTTCTCATCTCGCTACCTGCTAACCTTGCGACATGATTTAAGCCATCAATTTCAACTGAAATTAAACGGATCATTTCCTTTCTTTCTTCTGAATTTTCATCTGGATTCTTTTTATAGAGCTCGACGACTTTATTAACTTGATCTCTAATCTTATCTAAAGGATCAATAAGTTTTTTATAAATGGCTTCTTCACCTGGTTCAAATGGAACGGATTCATAAGCTTTTTTAGCAGCTTCGTATTTTTCCCAGATCCCGGGAATTTCTTTGACCATTTCCGCCGCACGCTCTTTACTCACCCCTGGCATGGCCAGTTGAAAAGCAAACAGACGGGCCTGGCGAGATTGCATCAGGATTTCATAGGACTCTCTTATATTGGGTAGATTCTGATCCGCCAGTTTGTTAAAATCTTCGACTGTCTTTGAAGATGACCATTGAGCAATACCTCCAACGATCACCGAAACCATAAGAAGAAAGCCGGAAAGAAGAAGAAGTTTGAATTGAAGACTTTTATTTTTCACTGAAAGAACTCCTGAATTAAATGCATTGTTTGAATCAGGTGCCATCTCGGTACTTGATCTTCATTAACTGATTTAAGTCTTGTTTAAGATTCTTTCAAAAAGTTTTAATAAGATTCTTTTTCTCGAAAGAATCTTTAAATGTTCTTCAGGAAAGGGACGGAACTCATCGCAGAGTCTCTTAAATAAAAACTAAATGGCTCAGGCTATATAGTTCATTGTGACGGTTTCTGGCGTCTCTAAATAGTGGAAATTGAGACCAAAAAAAGTGTCTAAAACTTAGACAGGACCCGAAGCTCCTGTGAAAGATTTTCAAAAAGCCCTCTTCCTATTCGGAATGGCGATAAACTCAGTCCATGACCTGTCCTTTAAACGACAGCTCCCACCATGAGGAAATTATGCTTGAATTAGGAATGATCATTTGTCTTGCTTTAATGGGTGTTTACTTTTTCAAATCGACTGATTTGCCAAAAGAGCTAAAAGAAAGAAGTGCACAATCGCAGACACAATTAACTTCACCTCAAACGTTAAAACCAAAGATGGCGTTTCCAAAAATCGAAATCAATGAGAATAAAAAGACCGTTGAAATTGATTCTGGTTTGGAAGCTAAACTTCTTGCCATGAAACAACAGAAGAAATTAAAAGATATTGCATTACTACAGACAGAAATTGATCGTTTAACTCTGGAGATCACTTCTCTTGAGCAACAGATTAAAGATAATAATGCAAAAAACGCAGAGATTCAGACTCTCATCGATACTCGCCTTGTTACTTTGATGCAATTACAGAATCAGATTTCAACGTTAGCTTAGTCATTCATAGAAAATAATTATTTCAAGGCCCCATAGATATCTATGGGGCTTTGCTTTTTACAAGCATATCTTCAAGTTAGAAAATAGTCTCCAATGGCTTCGGTCAAGGAGACAATCATGAAATCTACTTCAAAATTTTTAGTAATAGCTTTTTTCATCTCAGCGTTCGCTAGTGCTCATGCTTATGACTTATCAAAGAAATTCGGACTAGGCATTGGAGGAGGTTATCCTATTCCCGTCTGGGGAAATCCGTTCAATGATGTTGCTGATCCCAAATGGGAAGCTTCGGCCTTTGGTCGCTATTTCCTTGATTCAAACATCGGTATGGAATTGGGTGCTTCGATGTCGAAGTTTAAAGACACCGATTGGAAATTTAAAAATGCGGATTTAATGGCCTTGTGGAGAATGGCAGGGTCTGCTTCAATGTCGCCAGTGATAGGTTTGGGTGCTGGTCTCACAGACATTAACAATTTTAATCCGGGAAGTGCCAAGCTTTCATTCTTAGGTCGCCTTGGGGCAGAGTTTGATATCGGCCACGCTTTGAGCCTGGGGGTTCTCGCTGACTATCAATATGTTTCAAAACTCATGGGAGACATGCCTACTCGTCCCGCCCATGTGATTATTCCCCAGCTCACTTTGACTTGGATGTTTGGGGCCGATTCAAGCGGTGGAGTCCATGAAACTCCAGCGACTCCAGCAACGAAAGACAAAAAAGAAAATGAAGAAGAAAGCAAAACAAAAGACAAGGTTTCAGATGTTGTAGCGACACACAGTTCTTCAACAACAAAGAAACCAGATCTCGTCGTTTACTTCGACACAGAAAAAGCAGATCTGAGTGACGAATTTGCGGCGAAACTTAAAAAGCTCGCTCAGAAGATGCAGAAGAATTCAAGAATTGCGACCATCATTGAAGGTCACGCTGACAGTACAGGCCCGCGAGCTTACAACCAGAAGCTTTCGCAAAAACGCGCTGAAACTGTCAAGAAACAACTCATCGAATATGGTGTCGCCGAGAATAATCTGCAGACAGAAGGTTTTGGTGAAGACCGTCCTGTTGCCACAAATAAAACAAAAGAAGGCCGAGCAAAAAATCGTCGATCAGCTCTCTTTATTTCAATCAAAGAAAGAAGTGATGTCATGTGAAAGATTTTGTCAGCGTTAAAGGCGCACAGGAGCATAATTTAAAAAATGTTTCCGTGGATATTCCACGCAATGCTCTTGTCGTTTTCACGGGAGTTTCAGGATCTGGAAAATCATCGCTCGCTTTCGGAACACTCTACGCCGAAGCTCAACGAAGATATCTTGAGTCTGTTTCTCCTTACGCACGAAGATTGTTTAATCAAATGCCAGTTCCCCAGGTGGAAGAAATTGAAGGTCTTCCGCCTGCCATTGCTCTTGCTCAGCAAAGAGGAACTCCTTCAACGCGATCATCAGTGGGAAGTGTAACAACACTCTCCAATCTTCTTCGAATGCTTTATTCGCGCGCCGGGACTTATCCTAAAAATCAAGAACTGATTTACGCAGAAGGATTTTCACCCAATACTCCGGAGGGCGCTTGCCCAACTTGTCATGGACTCGGACGCATTTACGATGCGACCGAGAAATCAATGGTGCCCGATGATTCTCTTACTATCAGAGAACGAGCTATTGCGGCCTGGCCTCCAGCTTGGCACGGACAAAACTTGCGCGATATGCTCGTCACAATGGGGTTTGACATTGATACTCCATGGAAAAAAATGTCTAAAAAAGATCGTGACTGGATTCTTTTTACGGACGAAACGCCTCACGTTCCGGTGTATGCAGGATTTTCAAGTACTGAAGTGAAAAAAGCGATCAAGAAAAAGCTTGAGCCTTCTTATCATGGAAATTTTTCGAGTGCCCGCAATTTCGTTTTGACAACATTCGCGACTACACAAAGTCCTTTGATGAAAAAAAGAGTTTCACGCTACATGGTCAGCGCTCTTTGTCCGGAATGTGATGGACAGCGGCTGCGAAAAGAATCGCTCTCGGTTAAATTTGCGGGGCTTAACATTGGACAGATGAACGATCTTCCGCTCAAAAAGATGATCGAAGTTATAAAACCATTTATCAAAGATAAGAATGTGGCCACTCAAAGAATTTGTGAGGATCTTGTCGGACGTATAGAAATTATCCTGGATTTAGGCCTGGGCTATCTTTCCCTGAATCGAAGTACCCCTACACTTTCCCCTGGAGAACTTCAGCGTTTGAGGCTTGCAACTCAGGTGAAATCCAATTTATTCGGAGTGGTTTACGTTCTTGATGAACCTTCTGCTGGACTTCACCCATCAGATACAGAAGCTTTGCTGAGGGCCTTCAAAAAATTAAAAGATCAAGGCAATACATTGTTTGTCGTCGAACACGAAATAGATGTGATTCATGAGGCCGATTGGATTGTGGATGTGGGACCACTCGCTGGTCAACACGGCGGTGAAATTCTCTACAGTGGTCCGCCGCGAGGGTTGTTAAAAGTAAAAAACTCGCTCACGGCCAACTATATTTTTGGGAAACACAAAAATCTTTTTCAACATCAACGGCGCCATTCAGATGTCTGGCTACATCTAAAAAATTTAACGCGCAATAATCTAAATGGCATTGACGTAAGTATTCCTCTCGGAGTCCTGACGAGTGTCACTGGAATCAGCGGAAGTGGCAAATCAACCTTAGTCAGTCAACTGCTGATCGAACTGGTTCAGCAGAAACTGGGGTTGCATCGTGAAAAAGAGGAAAAAGAACTGGATCTTGAAGTAGAAGAAAATCTTCTTTATGAAGGAAGAATTGAAAGCGGTATGGATTATATAAAGCGTCTTGTTCAAGTAGATCAAAAGGCCATCGGTCGAACTCCTCGCTCCAACCTGGCGACTTATACAGGGCTCTTTGATCACGTTCGCAAAATATTTTCTGAAACAAAAATGGCGAAACAAAGAAAGTACAATGCTGGAAGATTTTCTTTTAATATGGCCCACGGTCGCTGTGAAAAATGTGAAGGAGAAGGCTTTGTGATGGTGGAATTACTATTTCTCCCCAGCGTTTATTCTCCTTGTCCTCTATGCCATGGTTCGCGTTACAACGCTGCCACTTTGGAAGTGAAATACAAAGAAAAATCCATCGCCGATATTTTAAATATGACAGTGGATACCGCGCTTATTTTTTTTAAAGAAAATGAAACAGTTTCACGACCACTTCAGGTTCTCACTGATGTGGGACTTGGGTATTTACGACTTGGCCAACCTGCGACTGAACTCTCTGGTGGTGAAGCTCAAAGAATAAAATTAGCGACTGAACTGCAACGTCCTTCAAAAGGAGAAACTCTCTATGTTCTCGATGAGCCCACAACAGGACTTCATCCAGCTGACGTGGAGAAACTTCTTATTCAATTAAACCGACTGGTAGAAGCAGGCAATACTGTCGTTGTCGTTGAACACGATATGCGCGTCGTCTCTTCGAGTGATTGGATTGTTGACATGGGGCCTGGGGCAGGTGATGAAGGCGGACACATTGTTTATGAAGGCACCCCAGAGAGAATGATTAAAACGAGAAAAGGAAAAACATGGAAGTATCTGGCCGCTTTCTCAGGAAATATGAATGAGCATATCCACGTTTAAAGAATGCAAACGACAAAGCAGTGCTTTCTGTCCTGTATATTGAAGCATTTCCTGACCGAGCACTTTGGCAAATGTGGCGTTGGTTGTTCCATTCATGACACTTTTTAAAAGATCTTGCCATCTTTGCAAAGCTTCATTCTCAATTTCGCGATATTGAGTTCCTTGAATGAGACCCGCTACTTTCAAAAATGTTTTCATCATCATGACCATGGTAATATTGTGAGCAGTTGTTCCCTGAACAAAACAAGTTTGAACATTAATGGACTCAAAATTCCAGACATCAAATTTATCGACAATCCTTACATCGATTTTTTCCGAGGTAAGCACACTCAATTTTTCGACGAAAGAGTCGAGCCACAATTGCAAATGGGTTCCTTCTTCAGAAACGTTCTGACTTTTTACTCCGATCGCCTTAGTCGCGAGCTCCAGAAGTCCTGTGCTGTCAAAGGGCTTTGAGAGAAAATAGACTTTACTTTCGCGAGTCATCTCAGTCATGACGAGCTTATTGATAAACGCGGAAGAAATAATGACGGGAGTATGAGAATTGAGTTTAGATGAACGGATGATAGAAACAAATTCATCACCGGTAATAACAGGCATTTTTAAATCAGTGATAATGAGATCAAACTCTTCTTTATCAATAGCGCGCCACCCTTTTTGAGGATGGTCACAAAAAGTAACCTCGGCCCCCAATTTGGCCAGGAAGTTGCGATACACAACTTCGAGTGAAACTTCGTCGTCTATAACCAATACTGACAATTTTTTTTCCATGACCATTATTATGCCTGAGAATTGATTTTGCACAAGCATCACAAATAAGAAAACTATATGAGTGTTATATCAATTCTCTCAGTCGACCAATGTGCCACATTTTCCGGTCAAATAGGGTCCTTTCCTGTGAAAAATTGTCATTAAATTTACTCTTAAGCTGGAATGTATTTTGCAAAAATAAGACTCAATATTACGAGGAAAAAATGATTGATCCGCGTTTAAATTTTTATCGGCGCTTTTCTTATTTATGCGCGCTTTCATCCTTTGCGATTTCCTTTTTCGTTCTCATTCTCTGGTTTCTAGGTTCTCCCTATGTCGCAAATCTTGTGAAAGGTCTGCCGGTCATGGTCCCCAATACGGCCCTGGTCGTTTTTCTTAGTTCAATCAACATTCTCTTCCTATGGAGGGGAAAAAGGACAACGATAAAGAAAATTCTCGCAGCGAGCATTGTCTATCTAATCTTTCTGATGGCCCTTGGCTCCCTTCTTGAATTTTACAAACATCAATCTGTCTACATAAACACTTTTTTATCAGACATTCTTCCTTTGAACAAAATCCATCTCGAGGGAAATCAGCCGCTCTCTCCAACACCCAATTCCGCAGCTGCCTTTATTATTCTTGGTCTATGTTTGACCTTTTTGGAAAGAAATATCTTTTTTTCGCAAATACTTGCAATACTCCTCTTCTCTATTGGTGCCCTAGCTCTTACTGGACAGGCCTTTCATATTTCAGTTTTTTATAATCTTTTAGGCAGCACACCTGTGTCAGGTATGTCTCTTCCAACTTCCCTTTGTCTGATTTTTATTTCATTAAGCATAATTACTCGCAGACCAGAGACGGGTGTATTAAAACTCTTCTTACAAAAGACAATGGCAAAAGAAATTCTCAGAAGATTTTCATTTGCCATGCTCTTCATCCCCATTCTCTTTGGCATCACTGCTTTTATTGGCGCCGGCAAAAGCTCTCAAGATCTTCTCTATATTCTCACTTTCTTAAACCTCGTTTTGATCTCTGGTTTTAGTACCATTCTTCTTTCAACCGCAAAGGCCATTGGAAAACTTGAATCTAAAAGAGAAGAGAAAGAAAGACTTTTAAGTCAGGTGATTGAAACAATGCCCGTAGGAGTCTGGCTTTTAGATCGAAATGGTTATGTCTTCAGTGCCAATGAGGCCAGTAAAAGAATTTGGGCCGGAGTTAAGTTCAATGCTGATAATCACCAGAGTCAATATCGAGGTTGGTGGGAACAAACGGGTGAAGAAATTCAAGAAAATGAATGGGCAGCTTATCGGGCCATTAAATTCGGTGAAATTGCTCTAGGTGAAATGATTCGCATTCAATGTTTTGATGGGACGGAGAAGGTCATTCTCAACTCGGCCGTTCCCATGCGCGACAGCGAAGGAAAAATTTACGGGGCCATCAATGTTAATGAAGATATTACTATCCGAAGAAAAGCAGAGCTTGATGCTGAAGAATCTGCTACACGCTTACAAGCATTTCTTGAGAATTCCAACGATGCCATTTTAATCACCAGTTCATTTGGTGAAATCACTTTTGCAAATAATCAAGCGGCGAGATGGCTAGGCTATTCCAAAGCAGAACTTCTCCACAAATCAGTAGAGATTCTTATTCCTGAAAGATTTCTTGAACTTCATCGCCATGCCCTTTCCGATTATTTAAAAAATCCTATTCCTAAAAAAATTGGCCAAAAAAATAAAATGATCGTCAAAAGAAAAGATGGAACGGAATTTCCCGTAGAAATCTCCTTAAGCCCTGTCAGAAGTCGCGGCGAGCAATTTGTAACAGCGATTATTAGAGATGTGACTGAAAGAAAAAGATATGAAGATCAACAAAACTTTCTCAATCACATTAGTCAGGAGCTGAGTGAATCAATTGATTTTGCCATCACATTAAGACGTGCAGTGGATTGTGCAGTTCCTGCCCTTGGTGATTGGTGCAGCTTGTTTTTAATTGATAAAAATAATATTCCTCAGGCGATAGTCACTAAGCATATTGATCCTCAGTTGCAGGAATTAAGCGATTTTCTGGTGGAGAGACATGCTTTTAAAGAATCCAGCTCAAGCGGACTCATGGAGTCCATTCGCACAGGAAAAACTATTTTTGTACCTACTTTCACCGAACAGCTCAAAACCGAACTTTTCTCTGAAGAGGAACAAAAAGAAATCGAAAATAGATTTAAAATCCAATCATACTTTATTGTCCCCTTAAAGGCAGGAGGAAGAGTTATAGGTGCTCTCACTATTTCTCAAGGAACTTCAGGGAGAAAATTTCTCTCCGAAGACAGGACACTCATTGAAGATCTGGCCCAAAGAATAGCCTACGCTCTGGAAAATTCTCGTCTGTATACAGAGGCCCTGACAGCTGTCCAGTCACGTGAAGATGTTCTCTCCATAGTCTCTCACGATTTAAAAAATCCTCTGCAGGCCATTCAACTGTCTACTCAATATATGAAACGCCGCTTAAGTAATACGCCCGAAAATGCTCCTCTTTTTAAAATGATTCAAACAATTAGAGGTGCGGCTGACAATATGAATGCACTCATTCATAGCATTCTCGACATCGGAAAAATTCAGGCCGGAACATTTAATGTCGAACTCCATCAGACAAAATTCAGCGAGGTTTTAAAAACACTAAGGGATGTCATGGTTCCATTATCTCGCGAAAAGCATCTTGAACTTTATTTTCATCCGGAAGATTTCAACCACACAATTTACTGCGATCCTTTCAGGATTTCTCAGGTCTTTTCCAATCTTCTCGGCAACGCTATCAAATTCACTCCTCCTGGTGGAAAAATCGATGTCACTATGGAAGTGATCGATCATAAAGTAAGAGTATGTGTGGCCGACAACGGTCCGGGAATGAGTCTTGATTTTCAAAAAAATCTATTCAATCGACATTGGCAGGCGAAAGAAACATCGGCCAAAGGCAGTGGTCTAGGGCTCTATATAACAAAAGGAATTGTGGAAGCGCACGGAGGAGATATCTGGGTTGAAAGTGAGCCCGGTAAGGGCTCACGCTTTTATTTCACCATTCCTGAAGCTCCGGAATATTCCGCTGAACATTCCGGATACAGGCATTTTCATTAACTACTGACGATAAACTTGTTTCTCAAAAATAGCAGGACCAGATGGCGCCTGTGCCATGTTTCCTGGCTCAGGTGTAACGAGAACTTTAAATCTTTTGTACGGAATCGTTGTCGTCTGAATTCCTTCGAGATCGTCGTTTACTTTCAAAGCACCGACATTCTGAAAATTTCTTGATCCTTCTGGTTGGATCCACACAATGTAATTGTTTGCATTCGTAGAAACTTTCTCTGCAGGGGCAAGGTGTTGAACCTTGACGGTAAGTTCAGTATTGTCGTTTTCAGCGCTTTTGGCGGAGACAGTGCCTTGGGCACCTGGAACGATGTTGCTGACTTCCATAGGTTGTTTGTTCGATGCACATCCGGTCAGTGCAAGTGCCAGGACCGAGCTGGCTAAAAATAATCTGCATTTCTTCATGAAGTAACTCCTTTTCTAAAACATCTTTAAAGAATAAATGTGCGCCAATTTTTTACTTTTGCGCTCATCAATAGATGAAGCAAAGGCTATACCATTTAAAAAATTTCATTTATAAATAGCTATAACGTTCACAAGGAATTCTCTATGAATCATTTTAATCAGGCAGCGAATCAGTGGGACTCTCCAGAAAAAATCGAACAGAATAAAAAATACGCTGAAGAAATAAAAAAGCTCGCAGGAAAAAATCACTTCGATACTATTCTTGAAGTGGGCTGTGGCACGGGACTTTTAGGCGGTCAATTTATGACAGAGTCTACTTCTCTTCTTGGAGTAGATACCTCCGAAGGAATGCTGGAAGTTTTTAACCAGAAATTTTCTTCTTTTAAAAATGTCCGTTCCCTTAAAATCAACCTTGAAACGGAAGACACGCCAGAATCCAATTTTGATCTGATCTTGTCATCTATGGCATTTCATCATTTGCAGTCCCCTGAAAAGATGATCAGTAAAATGAGAATGAAACTCTCCCCAGAAGGAATGATGGCCGTGATTGATCTAGATAAAGAAGACGGAACATTTCATCCCGATCCAACTAAAATGGGAGTTCATCATTTCGGTTTCGCTAAAACAGAAATCGAAACATGGGCTCAACAAAATGATCTACTTGTACAAGTGAAAATTATTAACACCATTCATAAGAATGAAAAACAATACCCGGTGTTTTTAGCTCTTTTTTCTCAACCCTAATTAAGAGGCCTCTATGACAATTGAAAGTTTAATTCTTCCCCTTCTCATTATTTTCTTTTTCGGTTACCGCATTTATAAAAGTCAAAAGATGAAAAAACTTTTGCCAGATCTTTTGAAAGACGGGGCCGTTATCATCGATGTGCGTTCGCCAGGTGAATTTGCCGGTGGTCACAATCCTCTAAGTCAAAATATCCCACTTGATCAGATTAGTGAAAAGGCCGGTACTTTAGATAAAGAGAAAACTTATATTCTTTGTTGTGCTTCAGGCGCCAGAAGTGCCGCCGCCATGGGAGTCTTGAAAGGAAAAGGTTTTAAACACGTGATGAATGCTGGTTCGTGGTCATCCACTTTAATTAAATCATAAAAAAAAGGGCGGTCATTGCCGCCCTTATTTAATTTTTTATTGTGCTGGTCCTACTAAAGGAACTTCAAGTGTATTTGTCACTTTCCCTTCCTCTTTCACATTGATTTTCAAAGGAAGTTTTCCATTGACTAAAATCTTTGGATCAAACTTGAAGAAGATCGGTGTTTTCACTTCCGGTTTATCAAATTTGAGTGGTCTTAAAATAGTGACGATTTGAATTTTATCTTTCAATGTCGGCTCAACAATGTCCAGCTCTGCAATGTGAGCAGCACTTCCCTGGTGAGTAACCTTCATCGTAAAGTGATTGACGATTGTTTTTGTTCCATTCGCATTTTCGACGATTTGAAAGGGCGCTTCTGCTCCTCTATAGAATTGAAAGTTCAAATTACTACTAGAAGTAAGGAAGACAGTCAAGGCCGTCATAAAGGCAAGCGAGATTGTCACATAGATGATTGAACGAGGAGTGATTTTCTTTCTTTCCAATCCTTTTAATTCGTTCTCGCTGCTGTATCTGATAAGACCTTTTGGTCTCTTTAATTTTTCCATGATGTTATCGCAGGCATCAATACACATTGTACAAGCGATACATTCAAGCTGAGTTCCACGACGAATATCAATTCCGGTCGGACAAACCTTTACGCAGTTATAGCAGTTGATACAATCACCTTCTTGTTCACGAGGAACTTGACCGCGACGAGGCTCACCTCTTTTTTGATCATAGGCCACGATCAAAGAGTTTTCATCCATCAAAACTGATTGCATTCTTCCGTAGGGACAAGCAATGATACAAAATTGTTCTCTAAACCATCCGAAGTCGAAAAGAAAAATCCCTGAGAGAATCATAACACCAATAAAGATACCTGGATTTTCGGCCGGATGTTTCATCGACATATGAAGTACTTCTCTTGGGCCGAGAATATAACCGAAAAAGGTATGGGCAATATGCAAAGAGATTGCAGTAAAAATAATCCACTTAATAGATTTGCGGATGAATTTTTCAGCATTCCATGGCCCGCGGTCGAGATCTCTTCTCTTTCTCGCGTTTCCTTCAACTAATTTTTCAATTTTTAAAAACAGACCTTGAATAAAGACCGTTTGAGGACAACCCCATCCGCACCAGACACGGCCGAAAAGTGAAGTCATAAAGGCAACAAGGAACAAACTGGAAATGACGACGAGAAACATGAAGATAGGTTCGACACCAAACCAGGTATTTCCGAAGAAAGTAAATTCACGATGAAAAATATCAATTTGAAGAAGCGGTTTCCCTTTGTGATAAATCCACGGCACGACTAGATAAATGACCATGAGAAACCAATAGAACAAATGTCTACGGTCTTTCCACGGTCCTTTGACGTCTTCCGGATAAAGGTAAACGCGGTTTCCCTCTGCATCGGTTGTCGCCAATCTTTCAGGATCCAGCTCAAAAATATTTTTTGCTTTTTCTTGTACGGTTGTGTTTTCTTCGGCCATATATCCTTCTTAAGTTTATTCAATTGGTAGTTGTTGGTTTTTCCACGAATCAAATCCACCGAGATTGTAGACATCAAGCCCACTCTTTTTTAACTCGGTCCCGACGATACCTGCCCTTCTTCCCGAATGACAGTAAACAATCACAGAGTTGAATTTTTTTAACTCGGCCACTTTTGAATTAAAAGCAGCGGGATCGTTTTTCATCAACGACATCGGCAATAGAACTGAGTCTTTTACACGGCCTTTGTCTGTTTCATTTTTTTCGCGTACATCAATGATAACGGCCTTTTTGTCCTTCTGGAATAGATATGCCTCTTGAGGAGAAATTTCTTTTAGGGAATTTGGGGTAGCACAACCAACTGTGAAGAACGCCAGTAAAAGTGTCAGGACAGAAGCGAAGTAGAATTGTTTTTTCATAATAAGAGTATATCGTTTTTCCTAAGTCTTCGCACTTGACCGACTTCACTTTCACTAGCACAAATTTCACATCTCCTTAGGGTTGTGAAGATTGTCTGAACAACTCATACACAAAAGGACCGAAAGGCAGACCGTTGCGCGCGTTGATCGCTGCAGCTTTTTTGATCTCATTGCTCAAGTGATGAATGTTCATTGAACCGCCAAGCTGTTCGCCGTAAGTTTTAGGTCTGGCCTGCGCAGACGCAACCCATAAGAAGTCCGGATGCTGACGAGAGTACCATTCCCCGCCTAGAATTCTTTTCTCAGAATCGAGTTCCAGATCGTAATCATAAGAGGCCATCGCATACAGCGAAGGTTGATTTTCTTGAAACGATGGAACAGATTCGCGGACATATTCAACAGTCATGCTGATCCCGACAATATATTTTGTACCGGGACTGCGAACGCGTTTGCGCGCATCAGTTTTGAAATCTTGTACACTGACAAGGGCCTCTTTAAGAGACGCGACTCTTTTTTTAGTTTTCACATTCAGATAACTGTATTTATAACTATAAACAGGTTGGTTCCAAACTTGATAATCGTAAGTTGCATCCATGACGAATGAACGATCAAATTGTCCAATCTGATTCACGATGGCCATGTGCCATGTTCCTGGGTTGTCGTCCAGACAATCCGGTTCTTTTGGTCGGCCCATATTGTCTTCACCAGGCTCTTTAGTATTACAGCGTCCCCCAATGAATCGAGTTTCAAACTGACCATTCGCCCAGAGCATAGTTCCGAGGGCCTTGATGTCCGATGGATAAAAAACAAGACTGTCGTCTTCATCCACTTTCACTGTAATTTTTTTGACTGGATTAGGCATCATGAATGCAGCTGGGGCCCAACCGTGGCAAAGACCCATCCACGATTCCACTTCATGGTATTGATCATTATAGACTTGTCCTTCGTGCCAACTGTATTCAGTTAACCCATTTTCCAATGTGCCCATAAGATAATCATATTTTTCAGCAGGTGAAAGAAAATCAAATTTTCGTTCTTTGATCAATCCGTCGGCAGGATGAGAAAGAATATAACTTCGATAATCACTCCACGCTCCAAATCTCATTTCGGGATCATTGTAGCGAGCGGCGATCATCCCTTCAGCTATCGGCCAGTAAGTATCAGACCACGGAGCGACTGACAATTTTTTGGCCAGCAGGTTTCGCTGTTCCATTTCTTCCAGACTTCTAATCATTTTATCTGGATCATCAACCAGATTTTCCGCGCGGTCGTTATTTTGTATAAAGGATTTATCAACGTGGCGGAGAAGCGGAGAATAATATTGCGATTGCGCCATGATGCGCTCTCTGAATGTTTGCTTGATGTCGACCAAGGCTTCCATGTTCACAGCTGCGTGAAGTTGGAGTGAGAGACCGATTGCCGAGAAAAGTAATAGAGTTTTCATATCTGACCTTTGTGGAGTTACCCTAGTGATATATAAAAATTGACCAAATATGTATGATCTATCTCAGGAAAACAAAAATATCGCAGGTTAACTTATTTCATTGAAAATGCGGCGCTTTAACCGATAATAAAAACAATGAAAGCACCAGAATGGCGACAAAATGTACTCCTTATTTCCGATGACCCGGAGATTAAATCTTCCGTTTTTCCGGCCTTTGGTTCGGAAACACAGTTTTTTACCGCGCTCAATACCGACGAGGCAATTGGAGTCATTGATGAAACTCCGGTGCAAGTGATGATCATTGATGCCAAGACGACTAATCCGTCTTTGCAATACTATGAGCAGGTCTTTGAGGAAAAGGAACAAATTCCTTTTATCGAACTCTCTCAATATGCCACTCAGATTAATAATGGCGTGACCATTATTCTGCTAGTGAATAAACTTCGCGCTAAAGATGGTGACTTCGCTCGAAAATGCGGAGCTGTTTTGATCATGGATCGAAAAAGCATTCTGTTAAATAGAATGACTTACTTGATTGAAGTCTTAAGAAAACGCACATTCAGAACGATTCTCTCGCGCGATATTCCGGATGGCACTGTTTTTCCGGTAGACCTTTACTCTTATCTTTCGCGCGCTAATCGCTATGTGAATTTTCTTCCTGCGGGAGAAGCTTTTACTTCTGATAAAAAAGAAAAGCTACATTCATCCCACACTCGGCATCTATATGTAATGGAGAAAGATTTAAGCCCTTTTCTCTCTTCTCTTCGCGGGCAAAGTGAATCACAAACATATTCTGAATCACTTGCTTCAATTCGAAATCAGTATAGACAATTTCTTATTCAGCTTTTTGATTTATCCACAGACGGAATTCTTATTTTCGGAAAAGAACTCTACGATAAAAGCATTGAGATCATCAATCAACTGGATAAACTCATTGAGCGATTTCCCAATGTCGGCGAGGCCATGACTGAATTGCCTTATCCTCGCTTTTCTGCGATTGCTCACAGTCTCAACTGTGCAATGTATGCTTTAATGTTTTCCAAACATTGTGGATTTGAAAATCGTCAAGATATCGCTTTGGGCGCCATGATTCACAATATTGGTTTTTCGGAAATTGATCAGTCACTTCTGCGCAAACAGGAATCAGAAATGACTGCCTTGGAATTTGAGCAGTATAAGAAACATGTTTTTTTATCGATGGAATTGTTAAAGAAAAAACTTTTTCAACTTTCTCCTCTCGTAGAAAAAATTATTCTTTCTCACCATGAAAACTTCGACGGAACAGGTTTTCCTGAAGGACTGGCCGGAAGCAATATCCCTCTTGAAGTCGCTCTCGTTTCTATTCTTGGAAGTTTTGATTATTTCAATACTGTACGCCCCGGAGAAAAGCCGCTTTCACCAACAGAGGCCTGGCTCAAATTGCGCGAGCATCACAATGAAGCGACAATGTTAAACAGAAAATTTAATCCGGCCCTGTTAGTCGATCTGGATGATTTTTTCCTCAACAATTTTTTTGAGAAATAATGACAACACCTAACGAACTCCAAATCACAGACGAAACCATTGGCACGGGAAAAGAAGCAAAAAAAGGCTCACTTCTTTTTGTTCATTACACCGGTACACTCGACGACGGAACAAAATTTGATTCCTCTCATGATCGCGGCAAGCCCTTTCAATTTGTCATCGGCACTGGCAGAGTCATCAAAGGATGGGACCTGGGTGTCATGGGCATGAAAGAAGGTGGAAAGAGAAAACTTTTTGTACCTGCTCATCTTGCTTATGGTGAAAGACAAGTAGGGCAATTGATCAAACCTCATTCGAATCTCCATTTTACAGTTGAGCTTCTCGAAGTCAGAAACCGCGACGATTAGCTTCGCCCCACAGGGCCATGTCACAAAACAAAGACCATTGACGTATACCCAATAACAATAAGGAGTGTGCCCAATGAAAACCTTTATGCTTATGATTTTATCCTTTTTTATGAGTTCAACTTTTGCTGCTGAAAAAATCATTCCAGTTGCTGTGACTACGAAGGGTTTTGAGCCTGCCAAAATCGATTTAAAAGACGGCGAAACTGTGACTTTAGCAGTCACCAGAAAAACGGACGCGACATGCGCGACGGAAATTAAGGTACCTTCTTTAAAGTTGAAAAAAGAGCTACCGCTCAATAAAACGGTAAATGTAAGCCTAGGAAAAGTAAAAAAAGGCGATATTACGTTCAGTTGCGGAATGGATATGGTCAGTGGTGTTGTTAACGTAAAATAACAGAGGGTAAACTTCACTAGTTTCCATTTACAAAACTCTCCCCTTGTGCGAATTTGGCGAACGTTCAATCAAGGGGAATTCCAGTGAAATTATCCATTCTTTTGGTCCTTTTTGTTTTCTCTCAAAATGTTCTATCTGCTCCAAAAACATGTGAAGCGTTTCTTGGCGGAAAGATTAAAAAAGAAAATATTATTCTTCCTCTTCCTTATATTTTTTATCCAAAAGATTCCTGGTCAAAACCGGCGAAGTGGTCGATGGATGCTCAGGCCTTAAAGCTTATTAATCCACCTTCAATTACAATTGAATGCGGGAAACCTTTTTTCTATGGCTCATTTGAACCTCTGACAGCGGCCGGTGTTCTTCCTCAGGCCATTCTTACTGATCCATGGGTGACGACTGGTTACGATGGAAAGCCAAGAGTGATTGAGGCGACAACTATGTACGGATTCGGAAGCTCTTATGATTATCCGTATCCTGAAATCAATTTTGAAAATTCGACACCGACAATTATCAATGCCGCCCTTCCTGCTGGCACAAAAGACGTTTGCGATTTAACGAAGATTGAACTTCCCACTGATCTCACATTCCATACTCAAATCTCTCTTCCTCCGACGGGGATGGATCACTACGCTCTTCCAAGCGAATACGGTAATTACCGTTGGGATAATTCCAAAGTTTCCTCATGGCCTTCAGTTGAGCTCACTGTTGTAGATCCCTACATCACTCTTTCATGCGATAAAGTTTTCAGTTTCGAAGGCACATTCCAGTGGCCGTACGAATTTGATCAAATGGATGGTCTCTGCAAAGGATCTGTCGATCGCCAGATGACAATGGAAGGAACATTTTTTGTTGAAGATGAAAATAAAGTCCACGGCTTTCTTCACGTCAAAAAACCAACCGTCACTTCAACGGGTGCAGTCTCTGCGTATTTCACCGGAAATGATTTTGATATCGAACTCGACGGTTTCATCAGAACAACAGAAGATGGAAAAAAGGTTGTCGATCTCGCTTACTTTGATGGAGGCGACGGTATTTCCTGGAACTACACTCTAAGCTGTTTTGGGGCCTCTCAAAAATACTCGTGGTTTGCGGCAGCGAGAGAATTCATGAAAGTCATGCAGGAAGATGAAATCTGGAGCGATATCAATCCTGGTTACATTACTTTTGATCTCGAACAAGACGAAAAAGATTATGATGTTGATAAAGGCGGACAAGGCACTGCCCACGTTCACCGCGTCTGGAAAAAACTTTACTAAAATTTAAGGATTACAATGAAAATACTCGTACTCTGCCTTTCTCTTCTTGTCATAAATGAAGCGGCTTTTGCTAAAACAAAAAAGCACAAAAAGAAAGTTCAGTCCGCTAAAACAACCAGGCTTTCCAAAGAGGATGCTAAAGAACTGTGCCTGACCAATGAAGGCGCTTCTATTTCCAATGAAAAACTGGAAAACTGTATACAGAAAACAATGAAAGCAGGAAAATTCGTCAAATAAAAAAGGCCCCTTTAAAGGGGCCCTTTTGTTCTAAATTCTTTTTTTCCATTTATGCGAAATTTGTCTCCACTCAAAATAAATAACCGGATAAATCAATAGCTCCAATAGGAAGGAAGTAAAAATCCCGCCGATCATTGGTGCCGCGATTCGTTTCATGACATCGGCCCCCGCTCCTGACGACCACATAATAGGAATGAGGCCCGCAATCAGTGCACTGACAGTCATGAGTTTCGGTCTTAAGCGGTGTACAGCACCTTCATAAATCGCTTCAATGAGATCGCCTTCACCATTCATCTGTCCTTTTTTCAAACGCTCTTCATAAGAGAGATCGAGGTACAGTAGCATGAAGACTCCGGTTTCAGCATCGAGCCCCATCAGTGCAATCATCCCTACCCAAGCAGCAATGGACATGTGATAGCCCAAGGCCACCATAAGCCAGATCGCACCGACTAAAGAGAACGGAACTGCTAAAAGAACGATCGATGTTTTGATCCACGATTTTGTATTGAAATAAAGAAGGAAGAAAATAATGAAGATCGTTATTGGAATAACGATTTTCAATCTTTCCTTCACGCGAATCATGTTTTCGTATTGTCCGCTGAAAGTAAGAGAGTATTTCGAAGGCAATTTAATTTTTTGCGCAACGATTTTTTTCATTTCTTCAACGATAGATCCAATGTCTGCTTTATTTGTATCGACGTCTACAAAGACATAACCAACAGGAAGACCATTTTCATTGCGGATCATCGCTGGCCCGCTGGCAAATTTCACTTTCGCTACTTGAGACAGAGTTACTTTCTGACCGGCCATATTCATGAGAACAATATTTTTAATTTCTTCGCTGTTCTCTCTATAGTCGCGGGAAAGTCTGACGGTCACTGGAAAGTGCTCGCGCCCATTGAGAGTGATGTTCACTTCTTGTCCGCCCACCTGGGCCATCATCTGATCCTGAGCTTCCATCATGGTGAGACCAAAATTGGAAAGGGCTTCGCGGTCAAAATCCACATCGAGGAAGAATCCCCCGGCCACGCGTTCAGCAACAACAGTGCGGACGTTTTTTACATTCTTTAATTCTTTTTCAATATCAATTGAAATTTTCTCAATCGTAGAAATATCAGGACCGAAAACTTTTACCCCCACGCTGCTTCGAATCCCAGTGGATAACATGTCGATGCGATTTTTAATCGGCATCGTCCAGATATTCGGCATTCCTGGATAAGTGAGCTTAGCGTTCAACTCATCAATTAATTCATCTTCAGTTATTTTGCGATTAAAGATCCCCAAAAATTTCTTCGTTCTCCACTGATCTTTCGGCTTCAACTGAATGGTTGTTTCTATCATCGAAATCGGCGCAGTATCTGTCGATGTATTAGCGCGTCCTGCTTTACCTAAAACAGTGTCAACTTCAGGAAGTTCTTTAATCATCTTCCCTTGCTGAGTTAGAATGCGTTGAGCTTCCTGCAACGACAGACCTGGAAGAGCTGTCGGCATATAAAGAAGGCTTCCTTCGTGAAGCGTCGGCATGAATTCAGAACCGAGCATGTAATAGCCCGGGATAACCGAGAGAACGAGCAGTGAAGCTACAATCATCGTTTGCTTTCTGAATTTTAAAACGAAATGAACGACAGGCCCGTAAATTTTAAAAAGTCTTCTGCTGATCGGATGTTTTTCTTCTGAATAATATTTTCCGACAAATAAAGTATTGGCGATTTTATTCACGGCATTTGATCTGAAATTGAATCCATCAATGCGTGAGAACATCATTCTCACGGCCGGATCGAGCGTGATTGAAAGAAGAGCAGCAATCGCCATCGCAAAGTTTTTAGAATAGGCCAATGGCTTGAACATGCGGCCTTCCTGATCCACAAGCGTAAAAATGGGAAGGAATGCCACTGCAATAACTAAGAGAGAAAAGAAAACTGAAGGACCTACTTCCAGCAAGGCTTCTAACCTCACGTGAAGAAAACTCTCCTTTCTGCCGTTTTCATCCCAGTGTTGTATTTTCCTATAGGCGTTTTCCACTTCGACAATCGCACCGTCCACCAGAACCCCGATGGAAATAGCAATCCCCGCAAGAGACATGATGTTCGAGCTTTGTCCTGATAGATAAAGCGGAATAAAAGCGAGAAGAACTGAAATGGGAATCGTGATAATCGGAACAAGGGCCGAAGGGACGTGCCATAAGAAAATCAGAATCACGATACTCACGATGATCATTTCTTCAACGAGATTATGTTTTAATGTCTGTAAAGCGCGCCCGATGAGATCAGAACGATCATACACCGTTTTAATCTCTACTCCTTCAGGAAGCGAAGGCTTCAGCTCTTCCAGTTTTGCTTTTACACGTTCAATTACTCGAGGAGTGTCTTCTCCCTGTCTCATGATGATAATACCTGAAACAGTATCGCCTTCGCCGTTAAAATCCGAAATCCCTCTGCGCGCAGCTGGTCCCGGTGAAACGTGGGCAACTTCTTTAAGTCTGACAACTGAATGAGTTTTCAAATCGCGGTAAATAATCGTGTCGCGAAGTTCATCGAGATTTTTAATAAGCCCCGAGCTTCGAATCATGTATTCAGTACCGGACACTTCAATAAGCCCCGCCCCACTTTCCTGATTGCTTTCTCGGATTGCTTTCATAACGTCCGTGAACGTCAGGTGATAATTTTGAAGTTTATAAGGATCGACATTAATTTGAAGTTCTGTAGAATTTCCCCCCAAAGTCGCAACTTCAGAAACACCAGGAAGAGATTGAAGGTGAAACTTTAAATTGAAATCCTGAAAATTGCGAAGTTCATTGATTGAGTGAGTATGTGTTTTATCGACTAAAGCATATTGATAAATCCACCCGACACTGGTGGCATCAGGGCCGATTTCCGTCTTGGCGTCTTTTGGCAACGAAGGAGTTACTCTGTTGAGGAACTCTAAAACGCGGCTTCGCGCCCAGTAGAGATCTGTGCCATCCTCGAAGATAACGTAGACATAACTTAAACCGTAATCAGTGAGACCACGAACGGCCTTCACTTTCGGCATCCCAAGAAGCCCACTGACAATCGGATACGTGACTTGATTTTCCACAATCTCCGGTGATTTCATCCACTGTGTGTAAATGATAACTTGAGTGTCTGAAAGATCTGGAATTGCATCGAGGGGAATATTTTTAAGGGAAAGATATCCACTCAACATCAACATGGCGGTCATGGCGATCACAAGGAATTTGTTGTGGACTGAGTATTCAATAATTTTTTTGATCATGGCCTTGCCTACTCGCGGTTAAACTTCATGCGTGATTCTGAATCGATGAGGAAATTTGCATGTGTTGTCACAACATCGCCTTCCTTCAATCCTTCCAGAATTTCCACTTCGCCATTAGAAATGAGTCCGATTTTTACCCCCAATGGATTGAGCGTTGAGTTCTTTTGATCGAGAAGAAAGACATAATCTTTTTCACCTGTGTGAAGGACAGCTTCTTCCGGAATCTTGATGATTTGATCTTTTTTCAAATGGATGGTCGCAAGAAGTGACGTCTCTGCTCTCAGCGTTCCATCATAGGTGAGAACGCCGTCGACTTTTACAGTTCTTCCCATCGGTTCAATATAAGTGTCGACTCTGCTCAATTTTCCATGAAGTTCAAGAAGATCGAGAGCCGGAATTTTAACAGTGACAGCGTAGCCTGGCTTAACAAAGCGCTGATCTTTCTCCGAAACATAAAGCGAAAATTGATTGCCGCCGTTCATTTTGCCGAAAGATTTAATGAGATATTCAAAATTTCCTTTTTTTACCGTATAAAGTTTCGCCCCGCTTAGGTTAAAACTTTTTTGATCAAGAGCAATGGACTTACGGCTTTCGATTTTCGATGTGTCTTCAATCGCCTTCTCTTCGCGCTTCACCAGTTCCATATGACAGATCGGACAAAGGCCTGGAGCACTTGCATGAACTTCAGGGTGCATGACACACGTCCAGTAAAATTTGATCGCCTTCTGCACTTTTTCAGTGGCGTGTACCGCTTGACTATAAACCATCTGGGCGACACTGATCACCGCAAACAAGATAAAAAGAAACCAGCGCATTTTCATAAAAACCTCTTAGAGATAAAGCTCAGTCCATTCATAATATTTTTTTTGTTCTTCAATTTCTTTTTCTAGAATTTTCATCTTTATCATCGACAGGTCATCTACACTCATTTTGTAATTCATCAGAGTGCGCATATCGATGTAAGAATAACCGGAATAAAGGCGGAATTTTTTTTCTCTAATAGAGAGACTGGTTTCTTTGAGAAACTTCAATGTCTGTCCGATATCTTTCAATTCACTTTTTAACGTTGCTTTTTTCGCTTCAATTTCTGTTGAAAGATTAGAGCGCGCATACTTCATGGCCTCGACTTTATAATGAGCAGTATCGACATCTCTTTTCTGTTGACCAAAAAAAACAAACGGCAGAGTAATTCCCACCATCAGTTCTTTGGAATCTTCATAAAGCATTGTGTAGCCTTTATTAAATTTGGCCTTGAGTTCAATCTCAGGAAGAAACTCCGCTTTTTTCATCGAAACTTCCGATTCCATCACCGCAATCTGGGAGTTGAGATTTTTGAGTTCAAGATTTTCTGCAGGTCCATTGTCGCGGTTTAGGTCAACTTTACCAATTTCTGGATCGCTTAAAAGATTGTTAAGATCTTCCCCCATCATCTGGTTGAGCATCTTTTTCATTCGGTCCGCTTCATTCTGATTCTGTTCAAGCAGAATTTTCACTTCCGCAAGATCATTTTGTCCTTCAACAATGGTGAACCGTTCTTCCTGACCTTGAACTTGTCCTGACTGAAGACGACTTAAAAACTTTTCAAGCGAGACTTTCTTAGAAGTTAAAATCTCTTTTTCTTTGGTCACTTTATAAAGTTCAAGAAAAAGTGTGAACGCATCCTTTCGAACTTTTTTAAAAGCGAGCTCGACTACTTCGGCCTGAGCTTTTTCGGAATTTTCTTTAATGGTTGAATCGGCCGAGATTTTTACAGGATTGGGAAACATTTGTGAGACTTCCAGCGATCTCTGCATTTTCATTTTACTGTCAAAAAAAGGTGTATTGGAATTCATCTCACTGATAGCTATCTGTGGGGCCGCCCAGTAGGTTGAAACACTGCTTTTAGTGGCCTTAAGTTTCTCTTCTTCTTCTTTGACCATCGGATTTCGTTCGCGGATTTTAGCAAATAATTCCGGTGCGGTTAAAGCGTAAGAGTTTGCACTGAGAAGACAACCAACAATAAAAAGACTTGAAATTCGGGTCATGACCTATCCTTATGATCTGTTTCAAAACGTATACGCCGGTCCCAGGCGATATGTGACATAGGATAAGTCTAAGGGTTTTTTAAAGAGAGGTCGACACCTTAAGGTTCACGAAGATGATTTTTCAATTGCTCAAGGACCGCGGGGTATTTGACCACCGGAACCTGCACATCGGGTGTGTTTTGGAGCAAAAGAAGCTTGAAATCTTCGGCCAGGATTTCTTCAGGATGGATATAATAGTGGGAGTTTGCTTGCACAATCTCCTTGTAGTTTGTTTCAGAAACTTTATAGAGGACTGGTGCTTCTTCATTCAGTGTTGATAACTCAAGAAGCCCTAATTTATAGACAAGCGATTCGTCCACTGGACCATTGATTTCTTCTTGCTTGATGGCCGAATACATAAAGGGCACAACGACATGATTTGCTCCTCGAGCATTTATTGTGACTGCGTGATCATAAAAAAATGCGTCAGGATTCGTTGTTCGGATCTTTTCCAACACCGCGGGAATTTCTACTCTTTTTACTGGAGAAAAACCAATTAAGGCAAAAAGCTCATCGCCGAGCTTCGGATTATGACGACTCAGGATATGAAACATTTCATGGTAAAAAGTCGCAAGGTCGGTGGCAATTTCCCCATTAGCTGCGGCCGGAAAGATGATTCCATTTCTTCTCGTGTAATGAGAATGAAATGCATCTTCACCATTTGTTTTAATCAACAAGACTTCAGAAGGAAGTGAAAGTTTCAAATGTAGATCGGTCACGACTTTTGTGAATAAAGCAATTTTTTGAGAGAGAGAGGCTTTCTCCTGCTCAGTCCACTCTTGCGGTGTCGATTTTAAAAAATCGAGGTGGTCTTCAATTGAGATCGTTTCTTTAGTTGAATGATAAAGGGATAGATCAAGAGGAGAAAGAATATCGGTATAGCTGTCTCTTTCTGTCAGAAACAACTTCGCTTGTTGAACGTTTAAAAAGATAAAACGTGTTTCAGCAAAAGTTGAATTCAACCACAAACAGCAAACAAAAACCAACCAGAGCTTATTCATTGACGAGCGCTCCTCTTGATTTCAAAGTTCCCGGACGAGCATTCGGGGCAAGAGCAACTGACATCGAAGATGAGCTCAGCTTCCAAACGCCTTTCTGTTTATTCGTCAGAGTTTCTCCGGCAAAAACCAAATAGCTGTATTTCCCATAGTGAATGAGCTTGTTGGCCAGAATTTCGTATGAGTTTGCATCATTGGCCGAAACAAAAACCATGACGTTTTGAGTTTTCATATCGCGTGAAACCAAAGTGAAACTGTTGTTCGTGACTGGCGAAGTTTGTCCGCTCACTTGAATATCATTGTCACCGACAAGGGTTCCCTTGTCTTTCACAGAATCATTAAACGCAGAAACAAACTTGTTCGCTTTTCCTAAAATCCACACTGATGAACCCGCAGGAAGAGAGGAAACAGCGCTGTCGCTAACCACTTCAAAAGAGCCTTCCTTCGGCAGGGCCTGTGAAAGATTATCGATGAATTTCTTTTGTGCTTCTTTATCGTTTTTTTCAGAGATCACAAAATACGTTTTAGAAGCACCGAGGGCCATTGTTAAAACAGCAGGCACTTCGTCTTTTGCAAGTCTTCTCATCAAATCGAATTCGGGATCCACTTGTAAAAAGACTGGGCGCTTAGAGAAATCGAGATTGATTGTAAGTTCTCTCTCTCTCATTTCAACTTCTGATTGAATGGCCGTCGACTCACCTTCAAGAGTCACAGAAAGTGGAATCTTGATTGAAAAAATATTTTCAGTTTGAACTTGAGAGAGTCGGACATGTAAACGATAACCGTTATCTATGCTAGACACTGTAGCCTCGGCAATTTTCAACGTTGGAGCGCCCGTGCGTTTCGTCCATTGAGAGAAATCTTCTTCCAGGTTTTTCCCTGAAGCGACTTCAAGACTTTTTTGAATTTCAGCGTAAGAAACTTTTTTAAATTTATTGTTCAGGTAAAAATGAGTGAAGCCTTTTTTAAAAGCTGCGTCTCCGAGTTTCACTCTCATCATATGAAAGAACATCAGCGCTTTGCCGTAACCAACCGCTTCAGTTGGCGCATTAATACGGTTTAAAAACTTTGTCAGTGGAAAATCATTTTTTTCAGTGACGAAGTCAGTGAACTTTTGAAGTGTATCGCGGCGATAGCTATCTCCTGCGCCGTTCAGTTCAGACATCAAATGATCGGCCATGTAGGCAGTGATCCCCTCACACCAGTTGCCGCGGGAATAGTCCACGTACACGCTGTTTCCCCACCAGTCGTGAAGAACTTCATGCGGGTAAGATGTGTTAATGATAAATGGGAGTCGAATAATATTACTTCCCAGAAGGGTGAAAGAAGGCATGCCAAAGCCCGTGTCCCAGAAATTTTCCACCAGATCAAATTTTTTATACGGATAAGGCCCGACAAGAGTTGAATAACGATTCAAATAGCCCTCAGTGACCCCCAAGTATTTGTTGGCCATGTCTTCATCGGGAGTGCGCAAATAAGCAGAAAGAGCGACGCCATTATTTGTCGCTTTCTCATAAAGAGAAAAGGCCGCGCCGATGAGATAAATATCTTCTTGAGGAGTTGTTTCAGAAAAACTTGAATCAGAAAGTTTTTCTCCAGTCGACATGAAACGAAAGTTTTTGTTGTTGGCCACATCAATAGTAAAAGTGACAAAAGAGTCTTTCGTATTCTCCAGCTGTGGATACCAGAAAGTTGACGATGAAAGAACAACGCCTTCTTCTGAAATTAGTCCCGGAGAATCGCTTGTCCCTCGCGAGTAAGGATCTGTTGGATCTTTGACTTTATGAAAGAGAGTGCCTGCATAAGAAAGCGTGATTTGATTTTGTCCGCAAGGAAGAGCGAGTTCGTAGTGCTCTACTCCCAGCTCCTGATCGCGATCTTCATAGGAGGTGGAAATCAATTTCAAGTCCGCTTGTGATGGACTTACGACTAATGGTCTTAAGCCTTCATGCAGATTGAAGCGAATGGGAGATGAACAATCACGCGCTCCAAAAGTCAGCTCATCAACAACTGTGAGGGAATGAGATTCAGGCGCGACTTCAACTTTCATTTTGTGATGAGTTGCGGCCATTGCCGATGAAAGAAAAAGAGAAAGTATTATCAACGCTTTCATTATTCGCCTCTCACAAAAACAATATAGTCTGCAAATGTTCCGTAAGTTTCATCGCCGTTTTCAAAAGCGGCCTTTTCTTCTTCCGACAAACTGTCGAGATTGACGATTTTCACACTTGAGAGTTTTGAAGAATCCAGTTTTTTAATTTTCTCTACAGTCCCGTCAAAGAAATCAGTATGAAAACTTCCTGCAACCAGAAAATTGAGATCAGCTTTTTTGGCAACGGCCGTATCTGACATTACAGAATCCACAAGACATTGGGCCACATAATACGATTGAATTTTTTCGGCAGGAACATGTCCCCCCATTGAATCGACAAAGCGGTCATAATAATTTTTTCCACTAAGATAGTGAGATGCTGGAACGAGTTTTGGATCAATAGATTGAATACCTTCTTTAATGACTTTTTGCTTTTGTTCGCGTGGGAGGTTCAAAGCGACCAGTCCTGCTTTTGTCTCACGAGCGGCATTGATAACAGAAGCATAGGGAGCATTTTGATCACCTAGCGTTTTTAAAATAAAGTCCTCAGCAGTAAGTTTACCTGCCATGACTTCGCCAAAGAGGCCATCAATAACCTTTTGATCTGTGACGTTTAAGAATTCCCACATGACATTTTTTGAAAGGCCGGGAACCAGCGCGCTCACGTCCTCGATGAGTTGACCTTCCGCTTGCTGAATCGGTAGATCGTAATGAAACTCTCCAAGAACGATATATTTGGAATTCGCAATCGACTTTAAAAAACTCTCATAAGATTGCTCGCCTTTTGCTGTTGTGTTGTAGACTCCAACAATTTTTGCAGAAAGATCAAAAGAAATCAGAAAAGAAATCGCCATCAGAAAGTTTTTCATAAATTTCCTCTCACAGGATTGATAAATATAAAGCAGCACCAATTAAGAATTCATCTTTCATCACGCGACTCATGGGTCTTGAATCAAAACTATTGTTCAGCTTTGTTTCAAAATACCCCTCAACCATCGCCTTTCTACCAAGAAAATAAAGAAGGCCTGGATGCACTACGGTTTCCTCGTAATGCTTGCTCATCATGCCGCCTTTTTCCCATGAATAATGTTTACCACCATAAATTTTATGACGGTACTTTAATTCTGCATTAAGAAGGAATTGATGACCGAACATTTTGTACCCAGAAAAGTACAGCCGATCTTCGTGGGCAATCGTTCCCACTTTTCTATTGTTGCGATGAAAGAAATGATGACGGGCCTTGAACTCAATGCCGTAGCCGTCGTCCAAATGCTTTTTAAGGATGAGCTGAGGAATGGTTTCACTGTTAAACCCCCAGTAGCGGCGGGTTTCAGAATCGACAACATAACCTTGCTTGATTTCAAAATCGGCATTCAGCCAATGTTCATCTTCATTTAAAAAGGACTTTCTTCTGTACATGAACTCGGCAAATTCGAGATAGTTATGGTCGTATTTATTGTTTTGGTAATCTTCGGCGACAAAAGAATTAAAGAGTCGAACTTGATCATTAGGAGTCACTGAATAGAGAAAAGAATTTTTCAGCGATGTGTACTGACCAGAGACGTTATGGGTTTCATCATCTTTAATCTGCTCGCTGGCGAGAACCAACTCCCATTCAAATTCCCGTGGCCCGTGAGCGGAATGAGTTTGTGCTGCCGGCACTGTTGTGACGGTAGTGGCCTCAGAAGAGTCTTCCGCTTTAGCATTTGTGACGGGACAAATTAGACAAAAAATCGATACAATCGAAAGATATTTTCTTAACATTGTGTACTCTGTTTGATATATCAAACAGTGTTATAAAAGATTACGTGGAATATCAATGAAAAATAACTTTAAAGTGACGATCCCTCTGGCGATTCTTTTAACCATGATCGCGATCATCTATCAGCGCACAACTGGCCCCACGTATCCTAAAAAGTTTACGGTTCAAATTGACAAGAATAACGAGTACAAAATCAAGCTTCCCCGCTCTCATGGCGGCCCAACAGACGCACCAATAGAGATTCCTAAAACCAGCGAATCGATGACCGGCACTGTGACTTATAAACGCTATCCAACTGATGATCCGTGGAAAACGGAAGCCCTGAAAAGTGAAAATGGGTTGCTTAAATTTGGGTTGCCGAATCAACCACCAGCGGGAAAAATCACCTATTATATCAACCTGAACGATAAAGGCGCGACTCAGCAGCTCGCTAGCGAACAGGAGCCCATTTACATTCGTTTTAAAGGCGATGTTCCGGTATACATTCTCGCGCCACATGTTTTCTTCATGTTTTTGTCGATGCTGTTTTCAGCGCTGGCGTTATTTGAAGCACTCTTTAATACAGACTCTTTTGTGAAAATCGGACGTCTCACGGCCGGGTGCCTTGCCTTTGGTGGGTTAGTCCTCGGGCCATTAGTTCAGCATTACGCATTCGGCGTTTATTGGGCAGGCTTTCCTTTTGATTACGATCTCACAGACAACAAACTTCTCATCGGAGTGATCGGCTGGCTCATCGGCGTTGTCTTCACGCTCAAAACAAAGAGAAGATGGCCTGTCATTCTCGCTGCTGTCATTTTGATCGGCGTGTACAGCATTCCTCACTCAATGAGAGGAAGCGAATACAACTACTCTAAAGGTCAGGTTACTATCCGTCGGAAAAATTAAGGACAGTTTTTCGGATGATTGAGAACACCGGCTCCTTGTTCATACACAAGTGCCGCTCCAGTGTGAGCGGTTTTCACTAAAAAAGTTCCCGTGGCGATGAAAAGACATAAAACGAGAAGCATGTGAGAGGTCTTCAGCCATTTTGGATTTAAATTTTTCCGATAATCTTTTAAAAAAGTAAAAAGAATTTCAACAGCAAGAAGTAAAATGAGCATAAGCAGTAAGAGTTTAGCGAGCTCTTCATGTTGATCTATTTTCGATATTTGACAAATTTTCCCTTTTACCAATTCAGCTGCGCTATCCCCTAAATAAAGAGAAATAGCCGTCAATATTAGTGAAACAATTAAACAGGCCTGATAGAAAAAGTTTCCTATTTTTTTTACAATTTCATCCTTCACGCAAAAGATCGCCAACTTGATCATCACAAAAAGGACAATGAAAGCGATGGGAAAATGGACACTCAGAGGATGTAGTAGTTCTGTTCTTATTATCATAAAAAAACTTTAGCACATCATTTGTGAAAACTAAAACATCGGTCTACAATAACTAACGATGATGAGATTTATAAGTGCAGTTGTTATTTTATTTATTCTTTGTTTCTCTTCGGGGGAAATGGAGAAATGTTCTACGAGCGAGTGTGGAAATTTAACTACTATTGAACTTTGCCAGACCTGTTTAAATTGCAGCTCGGCCGAAACTCCGGCCCTTATTTCTTTTTCATCAGCGCCTATGTTTCTCTTTGCGATTAATTATTCATTCACCAATTCATTGGAAAATCTTTATCGTCCCGAACGCCTTCTGCGCCCTCCGATTGCTCTTAGTTAAATTCTCTCGACCTTAACACTTATTTTTAAAATCAGGATTTAACATGAAGCCTTTGATGATTTATTTATCATGGTTGATTGCTGTTGGGGCGACTCTAGGAAGTCTCTATTTCAGCAACATTATGATGTTTCCGCCGTGCTCACTCTGTTGGTGGCAGAGAATTTGTATGTACCCTCTCACTGTTCTTTTTTTGATAGCGTTTTTAAGAAAAGATAAAAACGTTTTGTTCTACACGACGCCGATCATCACCATCGGATTTACCATTTCGCTTTATCACAACCTGCTTTACTACGGATTCATTGAAAAAAGCTTTATTCCCTGTTCAGCTGGAGTGAGTTGCACGTCTGTTCAGTTTGTCACGTTGGGATTCATCACCATCCCGCTCATGGCACTGACTGCATTTTCTTTATTGCTGGCGATCGCTCTCTATTCACAATTTACCTTTAGGAAACACGAATGAAAAAAAAACAAAAAATGGAAATAAAAAATCAACTGAACAAAGAAATGAAAATCATTCTTGGATCAATGGCGGTCATTGCCCTCGTTGCCATCTCAATTTATTTTCTCTTCACAGGCAAAAAACCAGAAGAAACGACGACTCTTTCTTCCCCGAGCACTTTGACACGGGAATTTAATCAGAAAAAAGGGCCGGATGATGCCAAAGTGAAAATTGTCGAATTTTACGACCCTGAATGTGAGGCCTGCGCGGGATTTTTTCCTTTTGTTAAGGAGGCCATGGCCCGCTATGAAGGAAAAGTTCAACTGACCGTAAGATATGCTCTTTACCACGGCAATTCTATTCTTGCGGCAAAGGCAACTGATGCAGCAGGGTTGCAGGGAAAATTCTGGGAATTTCAAGAACTGCTCTTTCTCAATCAGCATGAATGGTCACACAAACAAGAACCTTCAACGGCCTACTTTGTGAAATACGCACAAGATTTGAATCTGGATATTGCAAAATTTAAAACCGATATGGAAAATATGGGCCGAATGGAAACAATCAATCAGGATTTAACTGATGGTAAAGCTCTTGGAGTAAATGGCACTCCTACGATTTTCATCAATGGCAAAATGTTGGATCGTATAAATCCGTCACATTTTTTTGAAAAAATTGAAGAAGAGTTAAGAAAATAACATGCAAAAAAGGCAGAACTAACAACATTCTGCCTTTTCTGCTTTCAACTCATTTTTCACAACTAATAGGATTTTATAAGAAGCTGAAATAGAAAGAAGAGACATAAAAAAGGCCACAATTAAATCCGGCCATTTAGAAGAGAAGTAATAAACTCCGGCCGATGCCAGGATGACGGCCACATTTCCAATGGCGTCGTTTCTGGAACAGAGCCAGACAGATTGCATATTGCTGTCCCCATCTTTAAATTTAAAAAGAATATAAGCGACAGAAGCATTCACAAGCAAGGCCAGAGATCCTACCCATGTCATCGTAAAAGATTCAGGAAGAATATCACTCTTAAATCTGACAATAGCTGAAACTAAAACCCATACACCAAAACCGAACATAGAGAATGCTTTAATCATCGAAGCTTTCGTTTTTAAATGGACAGCAGAATTGAGAACAACAAGGGTGAGAAAATAATTTGCACTGTCTCCAAGGAAATCAATAGCATCCGCTCGTAAAGAAAGAGAATGAGATTTAAATCCTTCGATGTTCTCGAGTATGAACATGGAAAAATTTAAAAAAAGAGCAATCCAAAGCGAACGCTTAAAATTTTTATTCACTGTCTGAATATTAACGTTGAGATCATTGCCACAACATCCGGCGCTCATACCATTTCCTTTTTAACTATTTTTATAATGAAATGATATATTGATTTAAAAGAAATGATAAGCAGAATCATCACCGAACAAAGAGAGTTGCTGACATCACCGGATGAAAAAGACATTTATAATGATAAGTGCCTTTCTTCTGAACTTTGAAAGACCAGGATTTCATTGAGGGAATAGAATTGGAGTTAAAACTTTTATCCACAGCTGTGGCCGTATGTGGAAAAAAATCCTTGTTGTCCCAAAGAATAGTATCTCCCACTTTTGCTTCGAGCTTTTCAGGAAAAAACTTGGTTGCTTCAATTTTTACAACCAGTGTTTTTGCTTCAACCCTAAAGAGGAAAAAACCTATCAGGAGCAACAAGGATTTCATTTTTTCTTATTTCATCTTATTTTGTAATTTAATGGCGTGATCCAAATGAGCTGCGATGGCCGGTCTGACTTTTGTTATCAGATCTTTCAGCTCTGCATTTTGTGCATTAGGAATTAAAGAATCATCGATCGTTTTCAAAACCAATTTGTGGTATCTCACTTCGTGGTCGATATACTCTTTATCAAAAGCATTTCCTTTCATCATATTCAACTGCTTCATATTGGCAGCAGCATCTTTTGTTAAGCTTTTACTGGTGTCATTATCGGCAGGCACAACTTTCAGTTTCCCTACCAGATCAGTTGCCTGCTTATTCACTCCAGTGTGATCCGTCACCATTCTGTTTGCGAATTCTTTTACTTCTGCTGACGCAGTTTTTTTCAGTGCAAGATTCCCGGCATCAATGTCAATTTGATTGGCCGTCACAACGATGTGTGCAATCTGAGGATCGGTTGGTGTTGCAGCGAAGACGAGGCTGCTTAAAGTAAAAAGACAAAACGAAAAAAGCAATCGACTATGTTTCATTGTGGACCTCCATGTTCATTATTTTTTTGCGCCTTCATCGGATTTTTTAATCCCTTCGGCGAGGACATTTATATTGACTTCGTCTCCTACGCCCGGGCCGTTTGAGACTTGCTGGTTATAATCAATGTGAAAATCTTTACGGTTTATTTTTCCGGTCATATTGACTGCGACGCGATCATTGTTCCAGGGATCTTTCATCGCGCCAGTATAATGACCTTTAAAAGTGACTTGCTTGGTAACATCTTTAATCGTGAGATCGGCCAGGAGTGTGAAATTTTCCGGTGTGCCACTGAACTTAATAGATTTCATCGTCATTGTTGGATAAGTGGAAGCATCAAAGAAGTTTTTTGAACGCAAATCTTCATCGCGTTTTTGAACGGCCGTATCGATAGAAGCAATTTGCACAACAACCTCTGCGGTGCTGTCAGTGAATTTAGGTGCGAGTGTAAATGTCCCCTTCACATCATTGAATCGTCCTTGAACTAAAGAGATAACAAAATGCTGGATGGTGAATCCTACGCGCGTGTGATCCGGATCGACATTGTATGTTCCTGGGAGATATTTAACTGCGGCACTTAAATTGAATGAGATGATAAAGAGAAGGGGCCATAATTTTTTCATAAAAAAAAACTCCGGTTTATTTTCTGATAAAAATTAAATCCTATGAAAAACTGAAAGGCAGTAGTTTAATATATACAAATTCTCGATAGGATAGATTTACGGAGGAACAAATGAAACCAAGAATAGCCGTTGTCACAGGGGCCAACAAAGGAATGGGAAAGGCCATCAGCGAAAAGCTCGCTTCGCAAAATTATCACGTCATCATGGTTGGAAGAAATGACAATGATTTAAAAAAAGCAGGCAATGAACTTGCTGAGAAAAAATATTCCGTTGAAACTTTCCTTGCCGATATATCGCAAAAAGAAGACTGCGAAAAACTCATTCAATTTATCGATAAAACGCATGGCCGTTTAGATGTTCTGATTAACAACGCCGGAATTTATATTGATGAATCCAAAGAATGTTCAGACCTCGCTTTTAAAGACAGCGTGATGAAGCAAACGATGGAGACAAACGCGATGGCGCCTTACCGTCTGATGAAAGGTCTTATTCCACTCATGCGAAAAAATGGACACGGTCGCGTAGTCAATGTTTCGAGCGGTCTAGGTTCTTTTGAAGGTGCGGCTTCTTATTGCCTGTCTTATAGCGTTTCCAAGGCCACTCTCAATATGCTGACAAAACTATTTGCTTCAGAAGTCGACGGAACAAAGATCAAAGTAAATGCGATCTGCCCGGGGTGGGTCCAAACAGACATGGGTGGGAAAAGTGCGCCCCGAACGATCGAGCAAGGAATCAGTGGAATGTTGTGGGCAGCGACTCTCGATGAATCCGGGCCAAACGGTGGCTTTTTTAGAGATGGGAATCCCATTGATTGGTAAGGCCGGTCTTTAATCGGTAATCGCTTTAATCGCGAAATGGTTTTGGTTTAAATTCTAATTTTCGGAAAGTTTCCAGACAGTCTCTCTTCGCGTAAAGGAAGCTCATGACAGTTTCGATTAGTTTCAAGACCATTTTCTTCAAGAGAACTCCTCTGTCATTATTTAGTTATTGAATTAAATCTAGAGCATGCGAGATAAACTCTCAAATCAGCGTTCTGTTAGGATTACATTGGCCATCCGACTAGTAAAAGAATCCAGAATAAGGTAAAGATTAGAAAAAAAACTGACCGGGGTCCCTATGGCACAAGTTATCGTCAAGCTCGTTAAATACGACACAGAAAAAACAAAGAAACGAAAAAGAGAAAATCTCATCGTCGAGGCGCAGACAGAATATTCAGTCATCGAAAAATTAGAACGAATTCACAAAAATGATTCAGTTGTTGCTGTTCATGAAATCATCTGGGGAGAAAGTGCTCCGGAAAAGAAAAGTCATCTTGCTCTAGCTACTGGCCGGGTGAAATTCTATTCAGAGGAAAAAGGTTACGGCTTTATTGAGCCTGATGAAAAAATGGATGATTTTTTCTTTCATGCTTCTTCTTTAGGGGGAGAAACCGTTCAACAGGATGATCTCGTCGAATTTGAAATCAGCAAAGGCCCAAAAGGTCCCGTCGCCGTCAAAGCCAAAATTATTGAATAGGTGCCATCACCCTTTTCGTTTCGCAACTGCGAAACAAAAAGGGTGCTGGCACGTTTTAAGAATCTTTTTTAACGACAGAGCATTTTAAGTAAATGGAACCGAATCCATCAACCTTGCATGAAATATCATGCCCATCGATTGGATCGTCGAGCAAACGGATGCTCTTTACTTTTGTTCCTGACTTCAGTGTATCGCCACCTACTTTTAAATCTTTGACTGTGCGAACAGTATCACCGTTTTGCAATTGAACGCCGTTGGCATCTAAAAATTTCGGTCCAGAAACGGCAACTTCTTCAAGTGGAGCTGCTTCAAGCGTCCATTCATGAGCGCATTCTGGGCAAACCCACAAGGCCCCGTCTTGATAACCGTACGGAGAATTGCATTTCGGACAAGTCTGGCTTTCATCTGACATAGTGTGTTCCTTTAAATGTATTTGATTATCCTGATTATAATTTTTTCGAAACGCTATTGCCACAGTTTCTCAGGTAGAATTTTTTCAGAATAGTGCCTTATCTGGCCGTTTTAAGGAGAGATGTATGGAAACTACCGAATCAACGTCCGAGACTCCGATCAAGACACAGGGAATAACAGTTGAGCTTCTAAACACAATTGATCTTGGGCCTGAGATAGAGGGCATGGAAGGTCGTCAACTTCGCATGAGATTAATCACCTTTGCACCTGGTTCTGTGTTCGGCCCCGTTCACGATCATGTCGATCGTCCAGGGACAGTTTATATTTTAAAAGGGACGATTACTGATCATCGCAACGGTGAAACGAAAGACTATGGCCCAGGTCTCGGCTGGCCTGAAGATCACAACACTGTTCATTGGTTGGAAAACAGAGGTTCAGAACCGGCCGTTGAAATTTCCGTCGATATTGTTAAACCGCAATAGAGGAAATTTTTTTAAGCAGATCGAATCTTAGATCTTCTTTTTTATCATTGGGAAAAAAAGAACGAACAATCGTCTCGACTTGATCACTGCTCAAGTCTTTTGAAATAAGAGAATGAATGTTTTCATTTGAAGAATGCTTCCTTAGCGTTTTCTCCCAACGTTCAAAAAGAAATTTAGCATAAAAAAAGGCCATGCCCTGAATGATCACTTGCCAGACGAGAACATAATACCCATAAGTTTCATAAAAATGATCGTAGTAAACACTGCGAATGAGCACTGCGAGAGTCGGCACTGTCACAATAAAATACGCAAGCCATCTCTCATCATGTTTAAAATCTTTGAAGTCCAGACTGAAAGTAAAGGGTGGAAAAAGACTGTAGCCTGCTTTGTTCAGATTATTTTCGACTGTCGCAAAATATTTATTCTTAAAATAAATACAAAATCGGACAAAATTAAAATTGAGGCTTAAGGCAAGGCCAAGCCCCAATGTATAAAAGATAACTTTTGAAACAATCATTAAAATCGACATAGACTGATTATACCTATTCCTCTTGAAGATGACATCAGAAGAACTTCACGAGAAATAGCACGTTCTTCACAACCTTTTCTTAAAGCTTTGCCATGTCCATTACAAATCTATAACGAACATCACTCTTTAAAACGCGCTCGTAAGCTTCATTGACCCTGGAAGGCTCAATGACTTCAATTTCGGGAGTGATTTTATGTTTCGCGCAGAAATTCAACATCTCCTGCGTTTCTTTAATCCCGCCGATCAAAGAGCCGGCAAAATTTCGGCGCTTCATGATGAGGGGAAAAACAGGAACAGTAAGAGGTTTATCTGGAGCACCGACATTCACTAATGTCCCTTCACGTTTTAGAAGACCAAAGTAGGCTCCCATATCGAGATCAGCAGAAGACACAGTGTTGATGATCAGATCAAATGTTTCGGCATTCTCTGCAAACACGTTCGGATCTTTTGTATTAAAAAAATTGTGAGCGCCGAAAAGTTTAGCATCGTCGCGTTTTTTATCTGAGTGACTAAGAACAGTGACATCAGCACCTAAAGCAACGGCGATTTTTACTCCCATATGTCCAAGACCACCAAGTCCCAATATCCCTACTTTTTTTCCAGGGCCAGCTTTCCAGTGCATGAGCGGTGAATAAAGAGTGATGCCGGCGCAAAGAAGAGGGGCCGCTTTATCGAGAGAAATAGATTCGGGAATTTTCAAAACGAAATCTTCAGTGACGACGATCGCATTCGAATATCCACCTTGGGTCATGCCGCTTCCGTCTCTTTCCATTCCGCCATACGTTCCGACATAGCCGTTCTCACAAAAATTTTCCAGATCTTCTTTGCAGGAAGCACATGTTCTGCACGAGTCAACTAAGCAGCCGACGCCGACGCGATCGCCGACTTTGTGTTTGGTCACTTTTGAACCAACGGCTGTCACGATGCCGGCAATCTCGTGCCCAGGAACAATCGGATATGTTGTTCCGGCCCATTCATTTCTCGCGTTGTGAATATCAGAGTGACAGATGCCACAGTATTTAATGTCGATCACGACATCGTGTTCTTTTGGATCTCGTCTTTCAAATGAGTATGGTGTCAGTGGTGTTGAACTTGAAGTCGCTGCGTATCCTTTAACTTTAAACATTGGTATCTCCTCTACTGACTGTTATAGGTTCCAACACACTTTCCTGTATGCGGTGCTCACAGGAAAGTGTGTTGGAACCTTTAGACGGTGGCCTGGAATTCGAGGCCTAGAGCATAGTACTCGTCACTCGTAAGCCCTTTTTTGGTATAGGGCCGGGCATTTCTGATGATAGCTTGAGTTTTGTTGGAAAGTTGTTCGAAGAATCCCAACCCTTCAAGTTCGATGGAACTTCCCAGTCTTATATTGGAAAGAGTTTCTTTGCTGACAATGATACAAATTCCGCTGCGAGAAATATTGTAAACTCGGCAGTTCAGATCAATCACTTTTTCATTTTCAATTTTGTTTTCAAATTTTGCCACTACACTACGCTCTTCTTCCGGCGGGCAGTAATGACGAGGATAAACTCGAAGTTCTTTTAAACGAATATCGTGAGGAATTTGAAAGAGAAGAAACTTGTCGCCGCTTTTATATTGAGTGGACGTTTTCGTTTTAAAAACAAAATCCTGTGCCTCTAACAAAAAATACGTTTCGAGAGATGGATTAAATTTTTCTTTTAACTGATCATCAAGTAAAACCGAAAAACATCCTTCGTATACATCCAGTGAATAAAACTTCGCACTTCCTTTAAAACTTCTTTCCCCTGTTGCAGGATCTTTCTGCCAGATAGAAAAGGTGTTTTCGTGTTCGAATTTTTTTTGCACGATCTTGATAATTTCTTCGCGACTCTTTGAAATGCGGTAATCTTTCATGACTTTATTATCGGTTAACTGAATCGCGACGTTGATTTTTTTTCGACTTTTTAACCGGTTATCTCAAATCTTCTACCCAGAGGCCTACGCAAAAACTTGGCATAAACCCCTGAACTCTAAACAAAATGGTTAAAGAGCTCGAACGCTCTTTTCGCATAAGCAAAATTGAGTTTGGAACCTTTCAAAGAAAAGGTTAATCTAAGCCATGCCCGAACTACCCGAAGTCGAAACCATAAAAAACCAACTCTCCCCGTTCTTACCATTCAAGATCGACGAATCTCATTTCTCAAAACTCACAACAAGAATGGTGAAGAAAAAAGATTTCGACCTCACGGGAAAAACAATTACAAAAATCCGTCGCCATGGAAAATGGTTGATCTTTGAGCTCGCTCCTAACGGTTTTATTCTCTCGCACCTGGGAATGTCTGGACGTTGGCAAACAAGTCACGAACATTTGCAAGACAAACACGGACACATTGAACTTATCGATCACAGCAAAAAGAAAAATGGATTTCTCACTTACGTCGACCCAAGACGCTTCGGCCATTTTTACGCATTATCAGACGAACATTTCCATGAAAAAGAAAAAGCGCTTGGCCCTGATGTGAGTTCTCCTGATTTTGACGAGAACGTTATAGCAGAAACTTTTTTTCGCTCGCCTAACAAAACACTGAAACCTTTTCTACTCGATCAAAAAGCTTTTCCAGGTGTTGGCAATTATATGGCGAGTGAAATCTGCGCTCGTGCGGGAATTCTGCCGACGAGACTGACTGGAGACATTACTGCTGAAGAAATTCACAAAATTAAAACGGCCATCGACGTTGTCGTGAGCGGAGCTGTGAAAACCTCAGGAACAACCTTCAGTGGCGGCTACAGAGACGCCAACGGAGAAAAAGGTCTAGGTGTCCAGCATCTTGTCGTTTTCCATCAGAAGATCTGTCAGATGTGTAAAAAAACGCCTGTAACCAAAATGCAACTCGGCGGACGCGCCACTTTCTACTGTTCTCATTGTCAAAAATAAATTTTTCATTATTATTGTTCTATGCCTATTCGAATTTTTAGAATCCCTTCAGGAATGACAGCTTTTTATGACTCATTCGCGAGAAAAATTTCTCGAGATGAATCGAATCCAGAATTGTTTTTCATCCGCCTGCGTTCGATGCTCATGCTCTGGACCTGCACCACGATCGTCATGTGGATTTATGTTTTTTATTGCGCTACTGCCTGGGGCCTCAATTATCCGGTTCCCTGGGGGGGGTTAATCTTCACCCTTATTCACTGTACCGTCCCTTTGATTTTTTACTACACTCAATCTTTTTCAGTCGCAGGTATTGCCCTCTCTTTGTCGGGTCTTTGTTTTCAAACTCTGTTTTGCTTTTATACCGGCGGCGTTTATTCTCCGGCCGCTATCTGGCTCACTTTCCATCCTGTCATTCTCGGTTTTTTTGGAAGCACCACCCTCATCGTATTCCAGGTTCTGCTCAACTTCAGTATTGTGATAGGGCTTTATATCGCAGGAAAAGTAGGTCTCCTACCTGTTGATATTCTTCCTCCTACATACCGCGACGGCATGATTATTTCCTGCTACGTTCTTCTCGATATTCTGATCGCCTGCTTTACTGTGGCCGCCATCAGATTAAACAAAGAAAAAAACCGCGAACTCAACGACGCACGCGAGTTAACCGAAAACCTTCTTCGCATTCTCTGCCACGATATTAATAACCCCCTTCTCATCATTAAAAACTCGAGTAAACATTTGACTCCTGAAGACCTGGCCGCCAATCCAAAATATGCAGACAGAATCAAGCGGGCGAGCAATGATATCCAGGATCTCACGAGGTCAGTCAGCTCTTGGATGGCGTATAAAGATGGCAAAATCACTCTGCAACCTACGAATGTGAGCGTGAAAGAAATTGTGGAACATATTCATTTTTCTTTTGAAGATAAATTGAAGGAAAAAAATCTCACTCTCGTTTGCACTGCTCAAGATGAAAATCTTTGCATCACCGGTGACAAAACAGCTGTTTGTTATCAGCTCTTCAGCAATCTCATTTCAAATGCGATTAAATTCTCTTTTGAACATACAACGGTTGAATTATCTTTTTCCGAAAACGATCGTTTTATCGTTGCACAAGTCAAAGACAATGGAATGGGAATCAAGCCTGAACTTATTAACCGCGTTTTTTCTCCCTACGCGCACACGACAATGAGAGGAACGAACGATGAACATGGAACTGGTTTCGGTCTTCCTATTGTGGCCGCTTTAATTCAAAAAATGAACGGCAAGATTACCATTGCCAACAGAGCGCAATTAAATCAGGATGAGCGAGGAACAGTTGTGACGGTTTATTTGCCTAAGGCCAGTTGCTAGAAGAACAGCCCAATAGAAGTATAAAGCATGTCATTGGCGCGGTAATAGCTCCAATAAGAATCAGCTCTCGGCGCCTTTAAAATCTCAAGCCCCACAGCAAAGATCATTTTATTATTGTAGTTGTAGCGGATTTCGCTGTTTAGAATATTATCGAATCTTTCGATATCATACTTCATATCTAACAACATATTGAACGACTCAGTAAACTTAAGCAGCACACTTCCACCAATCGCTCTTTTCCATTTGATAGAGTCACTGAAGAAGTCATCGTTGCCGCGATTCGATTTAGTAAGTAAATGAATATAATTCAACGACAGCGCATAATAAGTGCGGTCAAGATTCGCAGACAAATGTGAATACGCCTCTTTTTCATAACGAGGATTGATCGTGAAGTATTCAGATTGGAACGTCTTTCTTGCATTGCTGATATCGACCGGAAAATCTTTTCCCAATTTCGCATTGGGATCGACATAAGAAAGACCGCCGCGTGCTTTCAGATCGCCAAAGGCCTGGTAAATCTGAACTCCATAATAGGCGTGATGATTAACTGTTGGATCCGCATCCACCACAACTTTTCCGAGCGTATTGTCGTAATAAGCGCCGGCATTAACTCGTAGACGATTTTCGGGCTTGTATACCGCAAAGGCCGAAACACCGCCGACAGAAGACCATTTATAGCGAATATTTCCACCGAGAGATTTATTGAAAATAATTTTGGAAACTTTGTAATTGGGCTTGTTGTACATGATCGGAACTTCAAGTCCGCTGACCACTGTTTTCTTCGGGGGCATTCTCACCCAGTCACTTTTACTTTGAACTTCGCCGTTTTTAAAATCGATTTCCGGATTGAGTGAAGGAATAAACAAATAAGATAATAAGAAATCAAATTCCCAAGTTGCTGTTTCTTTTTTCAGAAGAATTCCACTCACCCCTTCTTCTTCAGTCGAAAGAAGCGTGAAGGCCTGATTGCCGTTCAGATAGCCCAAACTCCAGTATTTTTCATTGATGTTCCAGTCGAGAATTTTGCGTCCGACAAAGAGCTGGTACGAGTCCCCTTTATAACGAACGTAGCCTTCCTGAATCGAATAGTTTACGGCGTTGTTATCCTGAAAATAGAGCTTTAAATCGCCCATGCCGAAGACATCGAGCTTCTTTTCTGGCTGAACAGGGGCACTTTCGTAGCTGAAATTAATTACATCCCCAGACGAGCTTTTATAGGCGGGGCGGTTCAAACGATAGATTTTCTCATAGGAGACGGCCCCTTCATAAGCCTGCGCAGTTATGAAAAGATTGGCCAGAAACAAGAGAGTATGTAAAAAATACCTGTTAAAAAACAAGGTCAACTCCAAAGCTTTTTCATTGGAAAAATGGTTCTACTTTTAAAAGGACCAAAGGGTACTGGATTGCATGTCATTATGAAAGATGCACCCTGTAAAATAGAAAGAGCTGGGCATTGGAGCTTGGACCAAATTCAAACTGCCCTTAAACTTTACGAATATGAATAAAATTACTCAAACGCTTAACTGTCTGCTTCTTTCCGGCGTGCTCATTTTTACGAGCTGCGGATACGTCTCAGACAAGCCCGTGGCCAATCAGGAAGTCTATAAGTCTGATCAATTGCAAACTTGTAAAATCGACGCTTCCAAGCTGGGCGAAATCTTTAAAGCGGATCAGAAAGAACAAATAAAATGTCTTCAGGAAAATTTCATCCAGTTCACTAAATATGTTCGCGCTAAAAATCCAGGCTCAGTGACTGAAAGTGAAATCAATCTCTTTGTCAGAAAATTTTTTGAAGGCCAGAGCGATTCTATCGTTAAGGGTCTGAGTCTTATTTTCCAATTAAACATGCTCCTCTTAAGAGATGAAGCCGATCGCATCTCGCGAACTAACATCTCTCCTCTTTTTGAGCTTCTGGTTCACGTCAATCAGGAAGCAATTGAGATTACATCTGTTTTAAAAGAAATGGATGATGAAAAAAATCAGGGACGTTTTTGGGAATTGCGTGAGCGATTCAACAATGCCTTCAATCGCTTTACCGATTTTACATTGAAGTTGATTGCCAAATCACCGGACATTCAGCAGAAGCTCAATATTAAAACGTTCATCATCGATGCCAGCAAAAAGCTGGGCAACAAAGACATTGATGAAGATACGATTGATTCCATTATCTTTTTAAAACGCGTTCTCGTTGCTGGCGACAAAGAAATCATCACATCTGATGAACTTGAGGCCATTATTAAAAAATTGCCGTCAATTCTTTCGCTTTCATTCGATCTTTACTATGTCAAAGGAACTAATTTCGCGAATGACAATGATCACATGCGCTTCTACTACAAGAACCTGAATGAGCTTTATAAGGTCATTGAATTCAACCAAAAAGATTTCGATCTTGTTACCGTTGATCAGATGCTGAAACTCGCGCAGGAATTTGTAAAAGACAAGACAATGGACGTGAGAAAATTCAAGCCAAGTATCATCGCTATTAAAACGCGTATGATTGGTGGCCCGAAAGAAACGTTCACACTGAAAGATCTTCGCAATATCATGGATATTGTGAAAGATGGTGTTGAAAGAAATTACTTCAACAACGTCACTTACAATTATTTGAAGGGAGCTATTGAGGTCAATAAAGAAATCTACTCATTGCCTCAATTGAATGCGGCCGAATACGATATTTTCTCTAAAACAAGAATTGCTGAACTCCACAAAGATTTTCAGGATATCGCCGTCAACATTCGTTACTTCCGCGACAGCAAGGCGCTCATTCCTACTTACGGAAATGAAATCATCAGAAATAAAAAAGGCTTTATCGAAGCGACCCTTCTTAAATGGGGCGCGGGAAAACTGTTAAAAGGATATGGGCACAAAAATGCTCAAGGCCAATTACAGGTAACGATGGAAGAATTCCAGACGTTTCTGTTTGATATGAAACCTATCCTGGAAGAATTCCAATTGTGGTCTCCGAATCCTGAAACGTTTGCAAGAAATGCTATTCTCCTCGCAGACTTATTCCAGAATAAATCTAACGGCGATCTGGAAGTGAATGAAACGGAAGCTATCGAATACATCCAGATGATTCTTTCAGCTGTGCAGATCACTGATAAATTCAGTGATGATCTTACACTGAACTGCGATCCAGGAATTAATAAACAGGAACCGGTCTTTGCTGTTGAATGCTATAACCAACATTTCTTTGACAGCATTTTAAACAGATTGAGCTATAAAAAATATTTCCCGCGTTTGAATGCTTATGTTGTTCAGACTCCAAAAGCTGAAGTGGATGAATACCTTAAAGGAGTGGAAGGTTTTGCCCGCGATATCAATGATCCTAAGCTACCGATCAATAACCGCGACAATATTCTGATCCTTGGGGCCCTCCTTAATATTGAATCAACGTTTATTCGTTTCGATACAAACAGAGACAACGTTATTGATTACAAAGAGCTGGTGGAAGCATTCAAAGTTTACAAGCCTTCGATCATCACTCTGGCAAAACTAAAACCGAACGAAGAACAATACGCTCTTTCAATTTTCCTTTTCATGGTTTCAAAAATGGCCATTCCAGAAACAGGAACATGGATGCAAAATGCAGGATTTTTCTCATACCACAAATGTGTGACGTGGGATTTCTGTCGTAACACAATGATGGATCCGATTGTAGCGAAGCGATTGAATGTCGGAAAACTTCTCTACTATATGGTCAACCAGAATACGGTTGCACCTGCAAATGGGCGTGGTACAGGTAAAGGCCTGCTATCACGAGTGAGTGAGTTATTACACCATTCTTCACAAGAGCAGGAATCGAACTAAGATCTTCAAGCATGACCTCGATTTCTTCAAAAGGATCGAGGTTCTGTTCATTCGTTTTCACTGCATCCAACGCTAGAAATGTTTCCGTGGAATTGGTCATGAAGGCCGGATTCACATCGACTTTCCCCAAAGAAATCCAGTTGTCCGACGTATAACCCGTTTCCTCTTCCAACTCTCTTTTTGCTCCGATCAGCATCTCTTCTGAATGATTAACAGCGCCGCCAGGAATTTCAATTGTGTAATTATTTGTGCCGTGGCGGAATTGCTTTATGAGAACGATTTTCTTCTCAGGAGTGATGGCAATGATATTCACCCAATTTGAACATTGAATGATATCAAACTCTCCAGTCTGACTTGTCGTCGGTGATTTTCTCTTCACTTGTTTATAGCGAAATACATGGGCCTTAAGGATGATTTTTTCTTCAGTTGTTTCCCAAATCTGATCCATGCTGACTCCGCTGTTAGAATTCGATTTGAATCGTTTCTTTATTTTCTCTGCGCATTTTCTCGTTGAACTGATCGCGGGCCGAAATGTATTTTTTAAACTTGGCATCGCCGATCATTTTTAACAGATCACCGAGATATCGTTTGGTGATTTCTTTTTCTCTGATACTTTGATCTTCGGAAATATTGTATGAAAATTTATCGCCGTATTTTTGACGAAGATAATCGTGATATTCTTTGTAGGCCATGAGCTTTTCTTTTTCACTCTGCTCGCGCATCTGAAGATAAGTCGGATAATCCTGATCGCCGATGATGGCCTTGGCTTCATTCAACCAAGATTTTTCCTGGCGATCGAATTCTTCAAAACGTTCATCTTGCGAATCATGTTTTTCATAAACGCGGACTTTCTGTGGACCAAAGCCTTTCTGCTCAGGCTTTCCCTGTTCAGTTGTTTTGGTCGGTTCCACTTTTAGCGTTGCGGGAACATTGCTAGCGGGGCCAACGGCAGTGTCACTGTCGATCACGACTTCAGTTTGCTCGACAGGGGCATGAGTGGCCCGGTAAACAAACCATGAAACCAGAACAACGAAGACGAGAATGAGAGGGATCTTTTTATTGGACATGAATTCCTCTTTAATCGCGCTTCATATTTTCCATTTGCAGTTCAATATCCACTTCTTTATTGGCCCGAAGCATTTGAAAGGCTTCCTGAAGATCGTCGATTTTTTTACCGGTAATGCGGATTTTATCGTCGAGTATAGACGATTGAACCTTGAGCCCTGAATCTTTTATAATTTTGTTAATGACTTTCGCCTTCTCTTTTTCAATGCCGTTTTTGATATTGATGATTTGCTTGAGCATGCGATTGCCCGTGGGCTCAATTTTTTGAGGGTCAATGCAGCGCTGGCCTATATTTCGCTTCACCATTTGGTTGCGGAAGATTTCCAAGGCGGCCTTGATTTTATATTCATCAGGGGCACGAAGCTCGATGGCCCTGTCTTCTTTGAGCTCAAAACCGACGTCTGCCCCCTTAAAATCGTAACGGGAACCGACCTCTTTTTGCGCCATTTGCAGGGCGTTTTTCATTTCCATCATGTCTGTTTTTGAAACTAAATCAAAAGAAGGCATAGCTTTTTCCTTTTTAACTTAAAATTCTTCACAAGAGATGGTACAAAGTCTTAAGTAAAAAAACAATGAATGATAAAATAGACTCTTCCAACATATTCGTTAAGGCCCAATTTCCCGGTGAAATAGTCCTGATAAATCGTGACGAGGAAATCGCTCCCGCTCTCGATTTGATCAAAGGGGAATCTCTGATTGGGTTTGACACTGAGACAAAACCCGCTTTTAAAAAAGGCGAAGTTTACTCGGTCTCGCTTCTGCAATTGGCAACGCCTGATTACGCTCTTCTTTTCCGTTTGCACACGCTGAGCGAATTCTCACTTTTGAGCAAATTCTTTGAAGATGAATCGATTACAAAAGTGGGTGTGGCCATTAGAGATGATATCAAGGGACTTCAGAAACTTTTTCCCTTTACGGCGAAAGGATTTATCGAACTGGCCGATATGGCCAAAGCGCGTGGATTGAAAAATTTCGGTTTAAAGGGCATGACTGAAGAAGTGCTTGCACTGACTCTCTCGAAGCGGGCAAAGCTCTCCAATTGGGAAGCCAGCAGCCTTAAAAATGACCAGAGACTCTATGCCGCGACCGATGCATGGATCGGCCGCGAAATCTATGTGGCGCTGACTCACGCCAAGCCTTAAAACTACAACGTCTTCAAAAAATGAATCAGATTTTTCTTATCGTCAGAAGAAAGAGCTTCTTCACCTTTGTCGTTCAAAAACATTTTGTAGTGACCGGCATTTGATAGACCTGGTTTCCCTGCCACAAAAATAGCTTCTTTATCTTCTAGCCATTTTTTAGGAATTTTCTGTCCCACTGGGTAACCAACACAGTCTTGATCATAGTCTGTTTCTTTATTCTCAGCAGGTCCCTGAACAAAAGTTTTCGGGCGAAGCTCTGGCCGTGTCATCAGCACACAAAGATTCGGAATGGAATTGTTGTGAAAGTATGGATAGCGCGACCACACTCCGACAAGCGGAGGTGGAACATAGCCGTCCTGAGGTTCAACAACCGTTTTCATGTATTTTGAAACGGATAAATTGTTGAGGGCCTCAGCGAAGAATTTAATTCCTTCTCTTCTTTGCGGATCGGTGCCCACATCTTTTGTAGGTGTTTTGTCATGATAGAGAACATTAGTTGTAGCGAGAATATCCACCGCATTGAGTTCACCGGCGTTTGGTTCATTCCAAGCTTTCTGGTATTCGCCGTGACATTTTTGACAACGGTTCTGGAAAATCTTTTCACCGCTCTTGGCGCGATTTAAATCGATTGAAGTGACTGGAAAAAAATCAGTGTAGCGAGGAGCTTCCGTCGCAAAGGCCGCAACAGTCACTTCATCAATAGTTTTTCTATTTTGCTTCATCCACTCTTCAAGTTCTTTCAGGTCAGAACCACGTCCGAGTTCGTTCCAAAGAAAATTAGTGAAAATGGGATTTCCGCTGGTGATAGAGCCATCCGCAAGCCAACGCGTTTTATATTTCAAGTTCCACCAAGGAAGGGGCTTTGAATCAGCAATATAAGTTTCAAGTTCATTGCGTCTTGGGAATCGCTCGAAGATCGGCGATTTCGTTGCATAGTCATCTTCGTTTCTGAGCGCGAGAGAAAGGGCCACTTGAGGCAATGAAGTGTCTAGACCGAGAACTTGCGGATTTGTTGATCCGACTGAGACGAGATTCTTTTTTGTTCTCTGGAACATCAAGATTTCAGCGTCGCTTGCTTTCGTACCTACTTTAAAAATAGCATTCGGAATGTACGGAACAATTCCACGGGCCATGTGGAAAAATTTATTGGCGTGTGGGCGCTTATTAGTAAGTCCCATGACCGTCGTGCCAAAAAGATTGGCCGAGTGACAAGTAAAACAACTAAACGTTAAACCCTCCACTCCATTTTTATCTTTGATCAATCCAGCGCCGACATAAAACTGATCGCGCTTGCCATTTGGAAGAGGCATTTTATAAATGCCCGTGGCCGAATCAGAATTAAATTTGTTGAGACCCAACCATTCATATAATTCGACTTCGTTCTTGAAGCCTGTTTTCATCTTGCCCATTTCCAGGACCATTTTTTTGAGTGGATTGTTTGAATCTGTATTGAAAAAATTAAGAAGAGACTTGTATGGAATCAAAAGACCCGTCACAGTCACCGGATATTTCATGGCATGTTTGTAGCCGGCCAGTTTCATTTCTTCGAGCTTGGCAGGTTCAAGATTAAAAATATTGGCACGGTTAGTTCCCGGTTGAATGACGGCCTGATCAGACCAATCCGCCTGTAATGGCGAATAGTCCGCGTAAGCATTAAACATAACCAAACTAAGTGCAAAGGCTTTCCAAACCATAACTCCTCCAATGAACAGTAAATTTATCCTTGAAGGGAAGCTTCTTCAATTCATTGTATGAAGTTGTAAGAAGAAATGTTTAGTGACCCTTGCCTTAAACTAAGGTAGGCAAATTTTAAAAATCCTTGGAGAGAATTAGGTTCGTCGTTAGAATCTTCTCATGAAAAAGTTAATAGTTGTTTCTGTCTTTCTTCTCTCATTCCCTCTTCATTCTGCAGACAATATTTACGGGACCTGTGGGTCAAGGCCCGGAGTTCTGGAAAGTTTTTTCACTCAAGCAGAAAAGATTCGCGAAAAATGTATCAATGATATTTACGAAGCTGAGAAAAAGAAAACGCAAAAAGAAATTGAAGATTTGTATGCTGCAAATAAGGCGCTTGATGCTGAATTAAAAAAAGTCGCCTACAAAGTTGAATACACCATGGTTCATTGCAATCCGCCCAGAGGTGGAACACCCGATCCTGCACGCGAAAAAAAATGCAGTGAAATCGTCCAGGCCAAAACGCACGTCGTTTCCCGCATCAATAAATTGATGGGCTGGGACGCAAGACCAATTCCTAAGGCGCATGAAAATGTCTCTATGGAAAAAATGGAAGCGCCCTGTCCTTCTCAGGCCGAGCTCGACCGGATGAAACCTGTGCGCTATTACAATAGAAAGCTTTATACAACCTGGGAACGATGCGTGACTCTCGCTCCCTAAAAGGAACCTAGATTACATCTGAATTCTTTTTTCTAAAACTTCAACCGGCGTCAGCGGGATAATGAACTTGAGTTCTGATCCGTGGGCCTGGTGTGTGAGAACCGCTCTCATTCCCATGAAAAGTTGCTTTCCTTTGATTTTCAATTCGCCTTTGATGTGATCTGACCAGATTGTGACATCTTCAGCAGAAACGAATTTTTTCCCCTGAGTGATAGCGATTTCAATTTCACCGCGAAGGTATTCGCGGATTTTTGGAGTCGTTTCCCAGCCGATAGCTTCAACATACTCAGCGTCTTCGGATTTTTGAGTCGTGAAAAGAATATCTAGTAAAGGAGCAAGATCCTGGAAGAAGTTCATCTTGTCTTTGAAAACAGTGATTGCACGAAGCTTCCACTCTTCATCCATCTTGTGAAAAGGATGATCCATTGGAATTGTTTTTTCTGCGTGAATAAGAATCTGATCCACAGGCATCAAGCGAAGGTGCTGACCATTGATGAAATTCAACTTATTCACATCGTAAATCGCACTCGCTTTTGTAAAGCGATTCAAATTAAAAAGAGTTCCAAGTTCATGCGGATTGAAAACATCTTTTTCATCCGGATGCGACCATCCAAGAAGACAAAGGTAATTCAACAGGGCCATCGGAAGATAATTCATCTCCTGATACAAGCGAACTGAAGTCGCTCCGTGACGCTTTGAAAGTTTTTGTCTGTCTTCTCCAATGAGAAGAGATACGTGAGAAAACTCCGGCGGTTTTACACTGAAAGCTTCATATAACATCAACTGGCGAAGCGTATTGTTCAAATGCTCCTCAGCGCGGATAACGTGTGTGATTTTCATCGAAGCATCGTCAACGACAACGGCAAAGTTATAAACAGGAATGCCGTTTGCTCTCATGATAACGAAGTCACCGACCATTCCTTCCGGAAATGTCACATGACCGCGAACACCGTCCTGAAAATCGTAAGATTTATTTTGAACATGGAAACGGATAACTGCTTGCTCGCCGTTTGCCACTCTTTTCGCTGCTTCGTCTTTGTTAATTTTTCTACAAGTGCCGTCATAAACGGGAGGAAGATTTAATTTTTCCGCCGCTTCTTTTTTCGCCGTCAATTCTTCTTCCGTACAAAAGCAATGAAAGGCATGGCCATTATCAATTAATTTTTGTGCCCATTCTTTGTAAATGTGCAGGCGTTCCGACTGTCTATAAGGGCCGTACTCTCCGCCGACATCTGGTCCTTCATCGTGAGTGATGCCAAGCCATTTCAAATCTTCAATCTGAGCTTCCTCAAATTTTCTTTCTGAACGTTCAAGGTCAGTGTCTTCAATACGAAGAATATATTTTCCACCCATCGCTTTAGCAAAGAGCTGGTTGTACATAGCAGTTCTTGCTCCACCAATGTGAAGGTAACCAGTTGGAGAAGGGGCAAAACGTACGCGAACAGTCATGTGAATACTCCTAAAAATTGAAAGGAAAATCTAACACAGTCATGGCCTTTTGACTAATAAACAAGCAGTCTCGGTTCCGTCATTTCTTCCATTGTGTAGCGCACACCTTCTCTGCCCAGACCGGAATCTTTGACGCCGCCATAAGGCATAGAGTCCACTCTAAAGCCCGGAATGCCGTTCACAATCAACGCGCCGACTTCGAGATGCTCGTGAGCGTACTTCATCTGCGTAAGGTTATTAGTGAAAAGCCCTGCCTGCAAACCAAAACGGGATCTGTTGATGACACGAATAACTTCGTCAAAAAACTGCACGCGCTCAATAATCGCGACCGGACCGAAGACTTCTTCTGCGACAATTTTCATATCTTCGGTTGTATTGGTTATCAGCGTGGGCGCCAATACATTTTTTTCCTGATCAATAATTTCTCCGCCCATGAGGATCTCTGCTCCTTTTTCTTTGGCCTCACTGATCCACCCCGTGATTCGCTCAAGATGGGTGCGGTCGATAATCGGCCCCACTGAAACACCTTCCGTCGCAGGATTTCCCGTCTGCAATTCACTCGTCATCTGCTTTAATTTTTCCACGAACGCATCAAAGACTTGGTTGTCGACAAAAATGCGTTGAACCGAAATACAAATTTGTCCCGCATATAAAAAGGCTCCCATAGCGATCGCCTTCGCGGCCTCATCGAGATTGCTCGTGCGATCGACGATCACAGAAGCATTCCCTCCGAGTTCAAGCACAACTTTTTTCTTTCCTGCTTTTTCTTTGAGCATCCATCCCACTTCTGCTGAGCCAGTGAAAGAAAGCATTTTAATTCTTTCATCTTTCAGCATGAGTTCAGCTTCTTCATTTCTGCAGACGACGACATTCAAAACGCCTGGAGGAAGTCCCACGCGTTTGCAAAGTGACGCCAGAGCGAGAGCTGTGAGCGGAGTGTATGGAGATGGCTTCAAGAGAACGGTATTTCCAGCGGCGAGCGCTGGTCCCACTTTGTGTAAAGCGAGGTTGAGAGGAAAATTAAAAGGTGAAATAGCGAGCACAGGTCCAATCGGAAAACGTTTTGTGAAGGCCGTTTTTCCTTTGCCCAATCCGTAATCCATCGGCACCGTTTCCCCCGTGAGACGAATCGCTTCGTCTGCGGAAAACTGCAGGACAGATAAACTTCTTTCAATTTCTGCGCGGGCGTAATCAAGTGGCTTGCCTGCTTCACTCACAATGAGATTAATAAATTTTTCTTTTTCATGTTGAAGACCGTCGCGGATTTTTAAGAGGAACTCTCTTCGCTCCATGGCGGACAATCGCGACCAGCTTTGGAAAGCCTGGACCGAATTGGAAATGGCAAACTGAACTTCGCTCGCATCGGCGTACGGAATCGTCGCGATGATGTTTTGTTCATACTTATTGGTGACCGAAAGAATATTGGTCGTTGAGTGACCAATCCATTCATTGTTGATAAAACTTTTTGCAGAAAGAATGTCGCGGTTTAGTTCCATAAATCGTTCCCTGATTTAAGATTTTACGAAACTAAATTTTAGCGAATAATTTTATAGACCAAAAGGAGAATCTGCTTCCGTTTGCGTTTTAGAGCGCGCCGCAAGTCCGCGGGCAAAATTGATGTGTTCCTGCAGAAAACGTCTCTCTCCCATATGGAAAAGCTCAATACTGTGAACATGACACAATTTAATCGGTGCCACGGCATTCTTAAAAACTTTGTAGAGATTACTTGTCGTCAGAACTCTTTTAGGTCCGTTTTTGAAAAGATAATCTTCGCCTTCAGCTTTGCACACTTCACACATAAGATGGTTTTGACTTCCTTAGGGGCAATTGACTCTCGATAAATTATATCGGAAAACTGGGCCTAACCTTTAAGCTGATATTAACAATAATTGACAAACTCCCATGAAATCGAGGGTATCCACTGCCTTTTAAGTCATTTCCGACGCAAACTCCTCTTCGGCCCCCCTCTGGCAAAGTGCCCATTCCCCGGGACATCTGCGCGCCTAGCATCCATTTTATTGAGGGCTTAGCTTACTTTTTCATAGAGAATTGCTTTCTTTTTAGCGTATACTTTCGCCATCAATTTAGCTCGTCACGGAGACACACGCTTGGGCAAAAAAACATTAGGCCTATCCATTGCCATGCTGATTCTCATCCTGATCTTCTTTGAATCTACAAACGCTGATCTTGTTGTTCAAAATTATTTTTATTCGCGCGCAGATCATTCGTGGCTGCTCAAAGATCCGACAGGCCTGTGGCATTTGATTTTTTATAAGGGAATTAAGTTTCCTCTGTATATTTTGGGAATCGGAACTTTGGTGGGTTCAATCGTCACGTGGAAACATCATCACTGGCGACAGAGGCGTAAAGGACTTCTCATTATTACGCTTACATTGATTATTCTTCCGACGACCATTGCGACGATTGGGAAATATTCAACAAACGTGCAATGCCCTTACGATTTAAAAGAATACAATGGACAAATTCCCTACGTAAAATTGTTTGAAAAATATCCGGTGAACCCGAACTCTCCTGACGGGACATGGCCACGTGGAAAATGTTTTCCAGCGGGACATGCTTCCGGCGGTTTTGCTCTCTTTGCTCTGGTGACCACAGTGCGAACGAGACGAAATAAATTTTTGCTTTTTAGTTTTGCGATGATTTATGGATGGACTATGTCCGTTTATCAGATGATCCGTGGAGCTCACTTTCTCAGTCATCAACTTACAACAATGTTTCTCGCTTTAATTTTAGTTTCAACGTTAAACCTTCTGATCAAGGATTATGCCAATGAAAGCACTGAATCTTAAAAACAAACTTGCTCCTACTCCCAAGAACAACCCGAAGTATGCGCTCACAGTAAAAGACCGCGCAGGCTCTGAAGTGGTTGTCGGCGATCCACGTGCCACACGCGCTCTCGTAGCGCTTATGAATCAACACGCAACTATTGGTGGAGCTGCTGCTCACTGGGGTGGTCCAGCTGCTTTTGCAGAAATGATGTCTGCTCTTCATGGAATCATGTTCAAAGACAAATCAAAAAATTGGTTCGACCAATACAATTTCGTCAATGATGCCGGCCATGCTGAAAACGGAATTTACGCTCTTCGCGCGAATTACGGATTCGACAATCTGACTTTCAACGACCTTCGCAAATTCAGATCAATTGAAAGTAAACTCACAGGCCACGGTGAAGCTCACTTGAATCCAGAAGGCGTTTTCATTTCAAACGGTCCACTCGGCTCTGGCATTCCTCAGGCCCAGGGACTAGCAATGGCCGATAAAATTTTAGGAAACAAAAGAACGACTCTTTGTGTTCTTTCCGACGGTGGTGCGATGGAAGGAGAAGCGAAAGAATCTTTCGCTGCGATTCCTGGACTAGCGAAGAAAAACAAACTCAATCCATTTGTTCTCCTTATTTCCGACAACAATACAAAACTCGGCGGAAGAATTGATGATGATTCTTTTTCTATGACTCCAACTTTCGATTCACTTTCTGCTCTTGGCTGGAAAGTAGAAAAAGTTCAAGATGGACACAATCTGCAAACAGTATTCACGTCTATTGAAAAAGCGATTGAAGAAGCTGAAAAAAATCCAAACCAACCAGTGGCGATTGTTTTTAAAACGATCAAAGGCTACGGGGTAAAATCAACAATGGATTCCGCAAGCGGCGGCCACGGCTACCCTCTTTCATCTTACGATGAAAAACTTGTCGGTTTCGTCAAAGAAATTTACAACGGTGAAGCTCCAGCTGAATTCGTCACCTGGGCAGAAGAAATTTTAAAAGCAAAACCAGAACCTAAGGCCGCTGCCGCCGGTGGTGCTAAGACTGAAAAAGTGCAGGACGGATTTGCGAGAGCTGCTATCAAGGCTGCAAAAGAAGGACTTCCGGTTTTCTCTCTTTCATCTGATCTTCAAAGTTCAACAGGGATTAAGGCCTTCCACAAAGAATTCCCTGATCACTATATCGATCTAGGAATTGCAGAATCAAATATGGTTTCCAGTGCAATCGGCCTTTCAAAACAAGGATTGATTCCTATCGTAGATACATTCGCTCAATTCGGAATCACTAAAGGAAATCTTCCTTTCATTATGGCCGGACTTTCTGAAGGACCGGTCATTGCTCTTTTCTCTCACACTGGTTTTCAAGATGCTGCTGACGGTGCCAGCCACCAGGCGACGACATACTTTGCTGCTCTTTCAAGTATTCCTCACATCACGGTAATCAACTGTGCTTGTTCGAGCGAAGCAGAAACGCTCATGTATGAAGCTATTAAAACATTTGCCAAAGAAAGAGAGGCCGGTCGCGTTCCTAATTCTGTTGTGTTCTTTCTGGGAAGAGAAAATCATCCAGTAAGCTACGTTGAAGGAATGAAATATGAGTGGAATAAGGCCAATGTTCTAACCGAAGGTTCTGACGTCACGATTGTGGCCGCGGGTCCAATGGTTGGCAAGGCCCTTCAGGCAGCCAAGCTTCTTAAAGAAAAAAATGTCAGTGCGACTGTTATCAATAATTCTTTCATCAATCATGTCGATGTCGAGGCAATGAAAACGGCCCTTTCTAAAACGAAAGGAAAGTTAATTACGATTGAAGATCACCAGGTCGTCGGCGGTATGGGGTCAATAATCCTTCACGCTCTTCACCTAAACGGAGTTTCTTTCCAGGCAAAAACGCTTGGGATTCAGGGCGAATTCGGTCAATCTGCCTACAAAGCAGATCAATTGTATGCTCGCTTTGATCTTTCTGCAGAAGGAATTGTAAAGGCCTACGAAACATTGAAGTAATCTCTAAAGACTTACGCCAAAAAATTCGAAACAGGCATGGGGGAAACCATGCCTGTTTATCTTACAAAATTACTCAGTCTCTTTTTATTGCTGTCGACAGCTGCTTATTCTGCCGAGCTTGAAACACAATTAAAAAAAATTCCCATCTTTAATACTCTTTCTACGAATACTGAAAGCAACGAAGATGTCAAAAAAGCTGGTCAGGCCCTAAAACAACTTTGGGACCAAAGAAATGCTCCTGAAGATCCCAACAAAGAAGCGCGCCTTTACTATACCTCTAACGTTGAATCTAAGCCGTGCTCGCATTGCCCGAAGTATCTCAACCTCACTCTTGAAATAAATAAGATTGTCGAGAAGGCCAAGGAAGATAAAGACGTCGCTCTTGAAAACGATACTTTTATTCAACTCTCAAAATTAAAATTCCTTTATTACGTCGTTCGCAGTGAATCCGAGCAAGGTGGAATCACCTGTCAGCAACTCGGCCAGCAATCTCTTCAACCTGTAAAGCTCGATGGTAATTTTAAAATGATCAAAGAGACGATGGTGAAAATGCCGGAAATGACCGACTTTCAATATTACCCACGCGGGGAAGAAGATGTGTACTACTACTACCGTGGCGAAGGCAGTAATGCGAACGTCCTTATTGAAGTAGTGATGCATAAAGATGGAAGTGCCAATCTTCGCTACTATGAATTTGAAGCTTCAGATGGAAGCACGCAATTCATGAAACAACTTCAACATCAGAAAAAATTCGCAGGCAAAAAAGAAGATCAACCAAAAGACAATTTCTTTCAGCCAACTCTCGAAGTAAAAACGGGAGACACAATGATTCCTACCGACATTACGCTTTTAAAAGCAGGAGCAAAAACCCAGCTGGCAGAAGACCTGAACGTAAAACTTGATCATCAAGCGAGCGTCAACGAACAATCCGCAAGCTTTGCTTTTGAAAAAGACAACGGTCAAAAATGGGTAGTTGTCGAAGGAAAAAATATCACTGACGGTGGGAAATCTTTAAAGACACTCGTTCCAATGGAAATTGAATTAATGGAAGAGTCAAAATTAAAACTGAATGCCAGTCTGGAAAATACTCTTAGTGTAAACAGTATCGCCGATGCTAAAAAAGGAAATATTACAAACACGCAAATCATTAAGATGGGACTTACCGATCACGACAATGAATATTTTAATATCAAAGCCGAAGTCGATGCAGATGGACTTGCAAAAACCACACTGCAAAATAAATTTGCTATTGGAAAAGACAGTAGTATCGGAAGTTCTATTACTATGGACCGCGACGGAAATAAAAGTTTCAGCGTAAACAATGTCACCAACATGAATACATATGGAAAGCTAACCACTTCTTTCGGTGTTGCTTCCGACAATAAATATTTTGCTGAAACTCAATACGAGAAAAAAATCAGTGAATCGAGCTCTCTTGTAATCGGTTCCAAAATCGGTCAGGACGACAAAAGATTTACGCTCATGTGGCAGTCAAAATTTTAGAAAGTGGTAATGGCCTCAACCCAGGTTTGTTTCATGGTTGAAAAACGCTTTCCATCACATGCAGTGAAACGAACACGCTCCTTCTCTACCCCAAAAAATTTAGTGGGTGCCTGAATTTTCTGGCCGATGACAGAAACGGCTTCTGCACTAATGGGTTCAAAAGTACCGTCTGTTTTTTTGCGTGATTTATAAATTTCATAGCGGTCGAAATTATCCGCAATCAAAAAATTGAAAGTGTATTTGAAATTGCCGCTGACAGCGGTATTGGAAACTTTATCAGTGGTATTAAGTGCGGAGCACATGTCCTTTAGGACTCCGCTTAAGTCAGTGACGACGTCTTTGAAGTAAGTGTTGCGTGCGACGATGTACTCAAGGTCAGTCGAGTTGGCATTGCTGATTGAAGCAACAAAGAGATCACTGTTGTAAACATCGTTATCGCAATTGCGAAGCTCGGCCTTAAAACGAAATTGTTCTTTTTCGTTGTTGAGTGTTTCAAAGAATTCGCGTTTCTTTTTAAGGTTACTGCAAATGCGTTTACCGATATCGAGCTCTGAAACGGTCATCGCTCTTGGCGCTGGAACATTCATACCGGCGATATTATCGTTTGAATTTTTAGGTTGTATTTGTTCGCTGATTTTACAGCTTGATGAAAGAGATGCTACGACGACAAGGCAAAAACCCAGAGTTTTTTTCACAGACCAATTCTCCTCTTGTGCTCATTCTAAGCTTCACGAAATAAAGTTTCGTGTGGGATTAATGTATAGATAGATTGTCGCTCAGATTTGAAAAAAGAGAAGACCCAATTCGTTATAATTTGCCCAAAAACTCTTGAAACAGAAAATGATTCAATTGAAGAAAGAGGCCAGTTAGGGATTTCCACGATCATCATAAAATCCTTTTTATGAAGGAAGTTCGTAAGCGGTAAGCGTGAACTTTTTATCATGGAGTTTGAGATCGAGTAAAGACGGAAAAATTTTTTATTTTAAAAATTGCCTGGAGCACATTGCAGACAAACTAATTCCATTTTTCGCCATCGATCTACAACGGATTTACGGTCATCTACAACGAACAATACCTGATAATTTTCCTCTATCTTTTCCCTGTAGATTTCTTCTTTGACATCAGAATCTTCGCGGAAATCAATCTCGCCTCTCATAAAGAGAACATCGTAAGCGACGTTGTGTTTTGTGAGCCAGGCCTCTGTCGGTTTGCGATTAGTTTCCCCTCTTCCGGTAACGAAGAGAATTTTATAGCCACGAGCGGCCATCGCTTGAATGAGTTCAAAGCACCAGTGATTGAGTTCGTCATGACTAAGAAGTGCATTGAATGCATGAAAGTCTTTCTTTTTTCCTTTAACGTGATGAACTCGATGTTCAACATCGCAAAGGGTCCCATCGAGATCAACGATAATGGCCTTTTCTTTAAGCGCTTTTTCCTGCATATTAAAATCTCCAGAACTTATTAAACTCGCGACGATAAAAGAAAATCAATCCTACGCTCATAAGTATATTCAAAACACCCAGGATTCCAAAGATCACAGCAAGAGAAAAGTGCATTTGATGAAGAATCATCAGCATCACCGAAACACTCACCATCGCGAGAGCATTGATAATATTGTTTCCTGCTATGATTCGGGACAATTCGTGCGCCCCTGTTATTCTTTGAAGTTCTGCAAATTGAGGGACAGTGAAAACACCGCCAAAAAAAGAAAGAAAGAATAAATCGAGAATGACTCTGAAGCTGCGGTTCATAGAAAAAAATTCTTTAATCGAGAGATCTCCTTTGATAGTCGTTAGAACAGTGAGAAATGAGCTTTGTTTTGAAACCTGATTTATCACTAAAGCGATATCAAAAATAAAAAAAGACATGCCCACTAATGAGAGCGGAATCAAGGCCCTTACAACTCTCCCTCTCGTTGCTCTCTCCAGAAAGAAAGGTCCAACGCCCATGCCGATGGTAAAAGTAAAAAGCATCAGTGTCGCTACCTGCTCATTGCCATGAAAAATATTTTTCGACAATAAAGGAAGAAGTGACAAAAGACCCGCGCCTAAAAACCAGAACCAAGAAAGACCAATAATTAACACTGCGATCATCGGATTTTTAAAGACTAATTTTAAAATATCCCTGGTTGAAGTATAAAAATTAAAATCAATATGCGTGGACTCGTGATGGACTTCAACTGGAGGAAGTCGCTTCGAAAAATAATAGCCAAGCCCTGCAAAGAGAATCAAAAGAAATTTTAATCCCCAAAGATTGCCTGAAGAAGAAGCGGCAATTCCTCCGAGGATAGTTCCCACGAGAATGGCAATAAATGTCCCCGAACTGATAAGGGCGTTTGAAAAAACCAGGTTTTCTTTTTTGGTATAGTGAGGAATGAGTGAATACTTGAGCGGGCCAAAAAAAGTCGAGTGCAATCCAAAAAGAAATAATACAAAAAGTAAAAGTGGATAGTGACCGATATAAAGACCAATTCCTGCAAGAAGGGCGATGAGAATTTCAAATTGCTTGATCCATTTGACCAGTTGGGTTTTTTCCAGCTTGTCGGCAAGTTGACCAGAAGTGGCCGAGAGGAAAAAGAAAGAAGAAATGAAAACTCCTCCGGAAAGGGCCACAAGAGCTCCAGAGTTAATTCCAAACAGAGTGACACCTTGATACGTAATAAGAATGACTAATGCATTTTTAAAAACATTATCATTGAGTGCCCCAAAAAATTGCGTCCAGAAAAGTGACCAGAGATCAGATGAGATTTTTGCGGATTTGTTCATAAAAATAAATTAGCAAGCAATACCTAAAAATGATAGGATTTCTCCCAAGGAAATTTGTTCTCAGGAAATTTTAATGAAACTTTATCATTACGTTCATTGCCCATTTTGTGTTCGCGTCCGAATCGGTCTCGGTCTTTTACGTCTTCCCTACGAGTCGCAAGTTGTACCTTATAACGACGAAAAAACACCTCTCGACCTGACTGGCGTCAAGATGCTTCCTATTCTTGTGGATGACCAGGGGAAAGCTCAGAATGAAAGTCTGGATATTTTAAAACATTTGGATGCTGCAGGCGTTTTATCGTGGTCGACTTATGAAGATCACAAAGAAGAAATAGACACGCTTATCAATTCAATTGGCAATCCGGTTCATTCACTCTGTATGCCCTATTGGATCTGGACTCCTGAATTTAATAATGAGTCCCGCCAGTATTTTCAGAAGAAAAAAGAAGTAAAGCGCGGCCCTTTTAAAAATTTAATTCACGATAAAGAAAAATACATTAAAGAATTAAACAATCTGATTGAAGAAAAAATTGAACCGAATCTTGAGCCGTTTTACAAAAGCTCGACTGTTACCATTGTGGACGTGATGATCGCGGCGCACTTGTGGGGAATGTACATTTTTCCAGAGTATCAATTTGATCCGAGCATTCATCAATATCTTCAGGAAGTAAAAAAATCGGCACGCTTTGATTATCACGCCGACTTCTGGAAATAGACTGATCTAAAGTCTCATCATGTGATTTTTTACGAGCAGAGCAAGTTCTTCGAAATCAAATGGCTTAAAAATAATCGCGCGTGGTTTATAGAGATTTAAATTCTCTCGGGGATAATCTTGATAGGCCGTGATAAAAAAGAAAGGAATATGACGTCCTTCCTGTTGAAGCGTGCGAATCAGCTCGGGGCCATCCATTTCGGGCATTGAAATATCGGTGATTATACAGTCCACAGTTTCGGTCCTGACCACTTTCAGGGCCTCAACCCCACGACTTGCCCTAAGCACCTTAAATGACAGGTCTTCCAGACTCTCCTGTAGCAATTCCAGGATATTAGGATCATCGTCGACGATTAAAATCGTGGAGTGCGATTTCTCTTTTAAACTCATGAAATTATTCTAACAGCTATGGTTTTTTTTACAACCCTGACAAATATCCTGTTTGACTATTCAAACTTTTGTAGTAAATAGTTAATTAAATACTGTATCCTTAAACAGAGTTAAAATACGCATGAAAAAATTCATTTTAATCTTCTCTCTCCTTTCGGCCTTAACAACGACAGCTTTCGCTGACACGTCGGCCGCTGAAGACAAAACTCCACGCTTCATTATTCACCTTTTGGATTACCTGGCCCACGATTACGGCGGAGCTGTTCAGAATGGAAAAGTTGTTTCCGCTTCTGAATATGATGAACAAAAAGAATTCGCTCACAAAGTAAGCGAAATTGCGGCTGCTCTTCCGGAAGTTAAAACGAACAAAGTGGTTTCTGAAAAAATTCTTAAATTAAAAAATCTCATTGAAACAAAAGCTGATGCGAGAGACGTTGCTCTCATGGCCCGCGATATTCAAAAAGATATGATCACGGTGGCAAAAGTTGCGCTCGCTCCAGAATCGTGGCCATCCATTACTAATGGAAAAAAATTATTCCAACAAAACTGTACGTCTTGTCATGGAGCTGAAGGACGCGGTGACGGTGATTCGGGAAAAGGAATGGATCCAGCGCCTGCTAATTTTCATGAGCCTGAACGCATGTCTCAAATTTCTGCTTTCCATAACTACAATACAATCCGTCTCGGAGTCCCGGGAACAGGAATGGCCTCATGGTCAAACTTCACTGATAAAGAAGTCTGGGATCTTTCTTTTTATTTGATGTCTATGAGACATGAAGAAAAATTAAATTCGACAGGACTTGCTTCTGCTCAATCAGCTGTAGGCAACATCACTCTCGAACAAGCAGCTCAACTGTCTGACACTGAACTTCAGGCAAAAATGGCAGACCTAAAAGAGGACCGTGAAAAAACTCTCGCCGTTGCTGTGCTAAGAACTAAAGACAACAATCCTACTGGCGGCGACTACATCGGCAAAGCAAAAGACTTACTCGATGATTCACTTCGTTCATACAATAAAAAAACGGTTGCGGGTATTGAAGAAGCCAAAACTCTTGCTCTTCGTTCTTACCTTGAAGGGATTGAGCCGATTGAACCAATGATTAAGGCCAACAATCCTGAGCTCGTTATCAAAATTGAAACTGAAATGAATAAGGTCAGACGTTTAATTGAAGATGAAAATGGAACATCAGATGCTCTGGCAGCACAAATTGCAGCGACTAAAATTGTTTTCGGTGAAGTTGAATCTTCAATTCAAGCAAAAGAATTAAGTTTCGGTGTCGCTTTCTCTGGTGCTTTCGCGATTATCTTAAGAGAAGGATTTGAAGCGGTTTTAATCGTTCTTACTCTCCTTTCAGTCATTAAAGCTTTTGGCAACAGACGTGCGGCCCTCTATGTTCACGCCGGTTGGAGTTCAGCGCTTGGACTTGGATTTGTAGCGTGGTTCCTTTCTGGATTTCTCATGAAAATGAGTGGCGCTAGCCGTGAAGTGATGGAAGCTGTGACATCAACACTTGCCGTTGTTATTCTCCTCTACTTCGGATTCTGGCTGCACAGACAAACAGAAATTGGCCGTTGGAAAAAATTTATTCAGGAAAAAGTTCAAGGTGCTCTCGATAATAAAAATCTTTGGGCCCTGGCAAGTATTTCATTTATCTCTGTGTTCAGAGAAGCTTTTGAAACAGTTCTTTTCATCAGAGCGCTTTGGTTCCAGACCAATGCTGACGGCAAAAGTGCTATCGGGCTTGGATTAGTTGCGGCCCTAGGTTTAATCTTTGTCTTCTCATTTGTGGCATTAAAATACTCTAAGAAAATTCCGGTTCGCGAACTTTTCAAAGTCTCTTCAGTGCTGACAAGCTTCTTGGCCTTCATCCTTGCAGGGAAAGCCGTTCATTCACTTCAGGAAGCAGGAATTTTGGGATCGACTTCAATGCCGCTCAATCTACGCTTTGATACAATTGGACTTTTCCCGACCTATCAGACGATCTTAGCTCAGGCACTGACTTTGATTCTCGTCTTCGCTCTTATCAAATACAATTCAAAACCAGCTGTACAGGCTGAAACGGTAACTGAGACTGCGTAAGCAGTCTCAGTCTCTATTTCTTAAAAAATGATTTAAACAGATTCATACAGGAGCTCTTTACCTGCTGGTAACCGAGCTTCAGCATATCGATTTTAGTCAGTGGATATTGATAATCGCGATCAGCAATAGCATGTGCAAGATTTTTGACCGCTGACTTCACAATGACATCTTTGAACATCGTTGTTTCACCGATTGATTCCGGCAATTGTTTCAAGAGCAGCGAGCCTCTGGCAAAGGCTCCCAATTTATCTGAAACAAAATAATTTTTTTGAACACACCAGGCAACCCACGCTTCCGCTGGTTTTTTAGGACTTCTCTTCATCTCCTCTTCAATATCTTTCAGCAATCGAGCTCTGAGCGTTTTGTCCGCTGAATTCATCGAGGCCATCAGACCATCCGCAATTGTTGACGGTGAATTTTGAAAAGCTCCGGCACCAACGAGAATAAAGGCGCGCTGGTCTTCTTTGGAAAGCGTGCTTGAAAGACCGAAATCATAGAGAAGAATTTTAATTTTGTTATCTTCTTCAACCAAAACAACGCGGAAGTTCCCCTGGTGAAGATCGGCATTTAAGAACCCACTTCTAAAAAGAGCTTCTTCAAACCACATGCGAAGCATTTCTTCTGCAACGATCTTTTTGGCAGCGTTGTCCTCAAGATCGTTGAACTTGACTCCCCCGCTGGCGAATTCTTGAATATGAAGATTCGATTTTCCATGAGGTGGAAGATAGACGGCCGGAACTTTCATTTCCAGCATTTTGTAAGTTTGATTTGAACTGACTTTAACAGCGCGGTTGTAAATGTCGTTAGCCGTCTTCTGTCTTTCAACTGCGATAGAAAGGTCTACTTCTTCATCGAGAAATTTCTCAACGCTATCAATAAGCGTCGAGAACACTTTCATATCCTGAAACCCTTCGGCCTTTAAAAGGGCCTCATTGTCAGGAACAAAACGTCTCAATACTGTGACGTCTTCTTTACATCTTTTAGCGACACCAGGTTTTAAAAATCTGAGGGCGACTTCTTTTTCGATGCCTTCATCGACGAGTACGGCCTTATTCACTTGAGCAATCGTTCCGGTTCCAAGTGGTTTTTCGACAATCGATTTGATTTCAAAACCACCCTTGTCAGTCACAACTACATTATTCACGAGATGAATCGGAACTGGTTTCCCCGATGATTCCAGAATTCCCATCAATTGAGAGAATTTTTCTCCCATGCCTTTTTCTTTTCCAATTTGCTGTAAAACTTTTCCAAGACCTGGACCTGTGTTTTGAAAAATAATTTTAAGGACTGTTTCTTCAGTGAACTTTGGTCCACCTGTCACCATCTCAGACATAATCGTTTTGATAACATCGTCTGGAAGCTGGGTGAAATAGTAATCCATGAACTTTACGACCATTCTGATTTGTGGATTTTTTAAATCCACCTGACCCGACTTGGCAATTTCAGTTCCGATATGGCGAATAGCTGATTCATGTTTTTCAAGCTTTGCTTCAACCAAAGAAACCATTTTTAAGATACGTTCTTCATCACTTCCATTTGTATCGAGAATCGCCTCGAGTTCTTTATAATCAGGTTGAAGATCAATTTTATCCCCAAGAATTTTTACTGCAGCTTCATCGTATTTCGCTTGTGCCGCGGCCTTGTTTTCAGCAGAGAGATTCTTATAAAAAGGAGCAAGCAGTTTCATCCCTTCGACCAAATCTATCTTAACTTTTGGCGAGGGAAGATCTTTCACTGATTTATTCAGATAATCTAATTCGTCTTTCAACGTCCAGAGTGGTGCCTTGGCAATCGGAACAAACTTATTCACTCCGCTCTTTTCATTGCGAATGTTTTGCAGAACGAGCGGATACACTTTATTGAAGTACTCTGTCGCTTCATTGTAGATTTTAATTTTTCTTTCATTCTCTGAATGCGTCGCCTCGAGCAGATACTTCACCAGGTTTTCCTGAACCGTTCTGATCTCAGTTTTGCGTTCGGCACTTAATTGGTTTTCATAACTCGATTTGAACTCATCTAAAATGCTTTCAAGCTGCGAATTGGCAACGGCCCGCCCACCAAAATGGGGAACTGAAGTCGAGCACGAGTTTAATAAAAGAACCGCTGAAAGAGCGGACAAGATAATAAGACGATTTGGTTTCATTTTCATTTGAAACCTATCGGATTAATTTTTTCGGATGTTAACCAAAAGAGGAGAATCCTGAGCGGGAATTTCTACGTCGGGAAGAGTGAGTTTTTCAGTCGGACTTTGTCGAATTTCCAGATGATACAACCCGGGATTAAGCTCGATATCAACAAGCCTTATTTCATTGGGCAATGTTGACCAAAAACGAGTATCGGCCTTTTCAGATTCTTCAATGGCCTTAGCAGCACCGATGTACTGTAAGACGGCCGCATTGCGGGCAAGGAAGTCATTATTATTCGCCCCTCTGTTTCCACCCCCCAGGGCCTTATAAGTGGCAAAGGAAGCTGCAATGGCCGTTGCGTGCTTGGTGGCGAGACGAAAACCGGTGCGGGTATAAGTCCAGGCTGAACTTTCAAAAACGGCTTCCTCGGCTATATCCCCCATCGGGTTGATCAATGGAATTTCTTTGGTCAAAACTTCTTTATTATTTTTATCTAAAACAACTAATGAAAGCTTCTTTGGTGAATCAATATTGATCACTTTAGGCAATTCAAACCCTATCCCGATATTTTTCAGTGCCGCCGAGGCCACGATAATTCCCATGTACGCGCCCCCCGGATTGTAGGAATTTGGAGACGGAAGCAGTCCCAGGACATCGGCAGCAAAGAGAGCAATCAATGGTTCCTTCGAAAGAAAATCCAGACTGTAAAAACTTTTGTCTGCCACTTTTTCAGCAATCAATCCTTTTTCAAAAACGAGAGTGACCGGGGTCTTAATATCTTTCAATGTTTTCTTTTTTGCTTTTTGAGATAATCGCGAAATATTCTGCTCTATATAATCTTTCAGATTTTTCTGCAGATCTGATTCGACGATGTATTTTTTCTTCACCTCTTCAATCGGCATTGAGACAAGTTTGTCGAAATCTTTTTTGAAATCTTTGTAATGCGTATTGAAAGAGGGATAGGTATTGTAATTTTTAAGAAGAATCTCTTTTGCGTCTTTATAAAGCTGAAGCGCAATATTGTGGTCTTCTCTCGATCCGATCATCTCGTGAATTTTTGCGCCGTAAATTTTTAACAGCAGATCATTTTTGTAAACGCTTTTTCCCAAGCGGTCTTCTTTTATTGAGGCAAGAAAACTGTCCCAAGCAAGAACTTCTGCTCGCGCCTTAAAGAGATCATCGCGTTTCTGCGTTTTTTGATAATTAAGAATCGCATTTAGTGAGAGATAAAAATGCAGAAGAGAGCGTTCGTAAATTTCGCCGTAAAAAACATCGTAAGTATCATTCAACAGCGTTTTTTCTGCTTTCTTTGACAGACTGGTTGTATAAAGTTCATTGGAAAGCGTTCTGGCCTCGTCAAACACCTGAGACGATTTTTCATAGTCGCCCTTGGCGTGAAGAAGCATCCCCTTCTCCATCAAAGTGAGAAGGCGCTCGTTTTTATCCTTGTAGTATTTGGATTTTTCAAGAAACTCCAGGCCCTGATCATAAGCGCCTGTTGCATAAAAATTTCTGAGTTCATGTCGATCTTCGCGGCCGCCGGTTGAGCAGCCGAGAAGAATCAGACTTGAAAGGATTAAAAGATTTTTTTTCACGAAAAACAATTACCAGCCCATGCTCTTTTGTTCAGAGTATTTTGAAAGCTTCGTACGTGTACGGAAAATTTCAGTTCCTTTTTCAATATCAGTGATACGAATATTAACTGAATATTGCTTAATCGTTTTGCCGTCGCGAGTTTCAGGCTTCATGTAAACGTTACCGAAAATCATCAGATCAGCACCTGTCTGCTTACCTACTTTCTTTGCAGTCTTGGCGTCCACCATACCATCATTCTGGTACGTGATTTCTTTCAAAATGTGCTCGCGAGCGGCTGCATCAACCAATGTGAAGTTTCCTTCTTTTGAAATTTCATTAAGAAGTTCGTCGTTCAGATCGTTGATCGGAAAATAAGCTTCACTTGTTAGGTTCTGAACTTCGCCGACAAACATTTTTAGATTCTTTCCGTTTTCCATCATGTAACGGCGAAGACCTTTGTGTTCATTCATTTCTTTCATTACATCTCTGATCACTTGTTCAGTATCAGCTTGCAGCCATTGGTCTGTAATCTTTAGTGCTTTTTCATCAGAAGTTTTATTATCGACTCTTTCTGCTTTAAAAGAACCGCAGCTTGCCAGTGTCAACATTGAGGCCATTATGATTACGTATTTCATTTTCTCTCCTAAAAATTAAATTTCGCCTTTTCTTGATTTGATAAAGTTATCAGAAACATTTTGAAGTGCTTTCTTCACATTCTCTTTTGCTTCAGGATCATCCACTTTTTTCACAACAAAACTTGCAGCTTCTTCTACTGATTTTTTCAAGCGATCTGCATCCATTCTGATAAGAACTGCGCAAGTATACGCTTTGAAATCTTCTTTGGCGCCCAGGCTTTTTTTGAATTCTCTTTGTTCCCAGTACGTTTTAACAACAGCTGCACCGTGGATCATCGACTGGATTTTTTCGGCCATCGTGTTTTCCATATATTCTTTCAAAGGAGCAAGTTTCGGGTTGTTCATATCTACCGAAGCATTTCCTTCCTGAGTCGTGCCGAGAGTTTTTTCAATGAATGTGGTGATTTCAGAAGCGATGTCTGTGCGAACATTCGCTTTAGCGATATCGCAGGCCACTCCTCTTGTCACTTTTGGTTCAGATTCGTAAGAAAAGAAACGAATTTTATCAGTGTTTTTTTCGTTTTGCTTTGCCCAGACTTCAGCATCTTCAATCCAACCTGGACGGAAATTTGAGCTGGCATCACGTACTTCGTACTCTTTTTTGATTTCAGTATTCTTCACATCTTCAACTGGTCTTTCAGTCACTACTGCTTTCTTTGAGCTTGAGCAGGCCACAAGTCCTGTCAAAGAGAGAATACAAACGCCGGTCAGAATCTTTTTCATAAAAAATTTCTCCTGTAATCAGTCTTCCATTTTTAAAGTGGATAATTCATCTAAATGTTCCATCAAATAATTTTTGAGTTCCGGAGCTGCTTTCTCAATGGCCTGCTCGTTCGTGCGGGCCACCTGTTCTGAAAGAGCTGAAATTTTACCGAGAGTTATTTTCTCGGAATTCTGAAGTTCAACTCTCAAATTCACGTTTAGTTTTTTAAAGCCTTCGACTTTAAAATACTGATCTTCAACTATGATTTCAGAAATGAGTTTGTACTTAGGTCCTGACTTCTGCGGGACGAGAATAATTCTTAGTGGAGAAAGTAGATCTATCAGTGTATGCGAAAGTTTAGCTGGTAACTTTTTACCTTTCGTCACCATGGAGAGCTTAATGGGTTTAAGTCGATTTACTTTTTGCAGAACCTGTTCACGCGCTACTTTGAGCTGCACAGGGGCCGCAGAAAGTAAGCGATGGCGGTTGATTAAGGCTTCTATCAGAGACAGATTGCTTAATATTTTGGGAAAAGAAAAACGTGAATTGAGTTCAAACGCCTTAGCGTTTATTTGATCGAGATCTTCGATGCGTTGACGGATTTCCTTAGCAGCTGTGGATTTATTTAATCCCATCACAACATAATAACGACCGTCTTTTTCCTGCTGCTTTTTAATCTCAAGCCCACTCAGGATTTCATTGGTTTCTTCACTGAGGGATTTGTTGGTCCATTCGTCTACAGTGGCGTTGACCGGTAATCCTTTTTGTTCGCTGGTCACAGAGATCTGGGATTTGGACTCGATTTTGGTCTGGAAAAATTTTGCGACTTCAGTGCGTCCCATGCCTAAAGCTTCATTCAAACTCGCTCCTTCTCCGGCCACACACAAATCAATCTGGTCACAGCCATTTACTGCTTTCTCGAAATCGGAAAACCATTCAGGAGCTGATGCCTGGGCGTTCCCTGAAAAAAGAACGGCCACAAGACCTAAACCAAGTAAAAATTTCATACAGGTAATCCTAGCCCAAGGCGCGGGGAGTTTCCAATGTAAAGTTTACCCGTCCCGTCTCAAATTTCAGATGATATTGGTCAGGTATGCTATAAAGTTAAAAAGCTTAAACCCCGAGGACCTCGATGAAAAAAGCCGTTCTTTCAACAGTCATTGCTCTCTCAACAACGATTACTGCTGCTCAAGCTTCAGACATCATGCTGGCGAAAACCATCAAGCCTGAATTAAGACAAAAAATTGAAAGAGACCTCAATGTCATTGAGAATTTTAAGTTCGCAGGTAAAGCCAATCCTGCCACTTTAAAAACGATGAATCTTTTTACTTTAAATGCAGCTTCAGCGACTGACTGGCTCAATCAACGAGTGAATTATATCATTTCTGAGAAAGCTCTCTCCGTTTTTAATTTATTGGTAAAAAGAGTTATTTATGTTGAGAGAAAAGATGTTGATTTTCCTAATGCTGACATCATTCCTTATTCAATGGATAAAGACATCCAGAAGAATTTGGTTGAAATTCAAGACGGCCTGAATGCTGAAGAAGGCTTCACGGTCATGTCGAATATTGGATCTGCTCTTTACCTGGGTGGAAAAAATGAAAGACAAGTTTATGGGATGAAAGTTTCAAGAGGCTTTTTGCATAAATCAGAAAGAGTGGCGGTCACTTCGCCAAGAGCAGGGATTATTCAAATCGGTGAAGGTCTATTTGCTCCGGAACTTACAGTGAACAAAGACAACGAAGGCGCGCTTGCCAACAGCATTTTCAGATTGGGAACATTCTTTCATGAAGCCAGACACAGCGACGGTAATGGTAAATCTCTAGGATTCATGCACACGATCTGTCCAGTTGGTCACGATTACGAAGGCCAGGCTGCCTGTGATGAAAACTTAAATGGACCTTATACGGTTGGAGCATTGATGATGGCCGAAATGGCAAAATCTTGTGATGATCAGACTTGTTCTGAAAAAGATATGCAGACCCTGAAACTTCTCGTTCTGGACAGTGCAAACAGAATTCTTCCAGTCACTCATAAAGGTGAGAAATCGACTGAGTGGGATGCGAGACCGGAAAGTCTGTAGTCCTAAAAATCTCATTAAAGTGTGAATATTAAAAGGCCCGGAAGTGATTCCGGGCCTTTTCTTTTTTAACCGATCTTTTTGCTAAAGATTACTAAAAAGCGCGCCGATAAAATCATAGGCTCACTCATTAAAGGGATGAATTATGAAATTGTTTTTAAGCGCTACTATTCTGTTTTCTTCAACCTTCTCGACTTTAATGGCAAAAGATCTTGCTCCTTTTGAAGACAATTATATCAAGAAGATGAATGAAGATTACAAAGAGAATGCTTTTAATGAGCAAATGAAAGTTACTTATCTGACGAAGCTTCTCGAGCACCAACAAAAATCCTACGAAGATAAGATTACCTTTCTTGAAACAGAATTGAGAAAAACAAAGGACCGCTTGATTGAGAAATCACTGAATCAGGAAAAAATTGAAGATGCGATGAAAGACAAGTTCGGTGCTGAAGTTGTAACGCTGAAAAAAGAGCTCGCTTATAAAACAAAGACTCTTCTGGAATACCAAAGACAAATTGAAAAAATCAAGCCTTCGGAAGATATGAAGAAGCTCATTAAACTTAATACTGAGCTCGCTGCTGAACTTAGAAAGTCTGAAGATCAGATTGCCTTCATTCAGTTGAAGCAAATGGAAATGGCCCGTGGAACTGACCATAAAGAAGTCACTGGCGGCCGCGTTCCTGCATCTGTTCCATCCGAAAAATAAAACACTTGAAAATACGAAGGCAAGAGGCTCAAAACAAGTCTCTTGCCTTTTTTTTTTGCCACTTTTCCCACTTTTCCCAAACCAATAAAAACACCAGAAAATCCCCTCTAACTTCCCAGAAATTTTAGGTATTGGCATTTTGCGTATTCGCGTGTTGAGCCTGCCCGCCATTTCTTTAAAATAGATTCAAATCAACTGAGGTTTTGTCAGTAGCACGTCAGCCGTTGAGACAAAATCACTCATTAACCAAAAAGAAAAAATCATATGAGAACACTCTCCATTATGGCCTTTGCCAGCTTTCTGGTTCTGTGGGGCGTTTACAGTTACCTGCGAAACGATGCTGAACAAATCGCGCAGGATCAGGAAACGTTGCCTTCATCTTCTGCACAAAAAATGAAAGTTGCAGCAGATGAAAAAGACACTCTTTTAACTCCGAAGAAACGTCGCGAGCTCGACAAAATCGGAAGCGTTATCAATGAAGATAATGCTGAAATTGACAGCGACACAAAAAATCAAATTCAAGTCGCTAAAAAAGTTTACGACAACAAAGAAAGCTTAAAAGAAAAACAAGCATTGCTTGAACAGAGCTTCAATGACCGCAACAGTTCCATCAAAGACACAAAACGTCTTCAAGATGAAATCGCTGAACTAAAGAACAAAATGAAACTTGAAGTGGCCAATACTGAAAAATGGGATCCCAAATTCATCTATTATCTGATGATGCAGGAAAATTACACCTACGCTGAAATCAACATGATTAAAAATCTTGCGGAGAACGGTTTAAATCCTGAAGAGATCAACTACATCACTGAATTGATCAAAGAGGATGCCTTCAAAGAAAGAATCCAGGCTTACAAAGCTGGAAACGACACAGGAAGAACAATCGCCTCTGTCAAAAAGAAACCAAAAGAGAAAGATGACTTTATCGATGATCCAACTATTGGCCAGGCAAGCATGGAATCTAAACTGATCGAGATGAACTACAACGAACAGGAAAAAGAGGAAATGGTTTATGGGGCCAATCAGCAATAAAATTTGGGAAAAAAATAAAAACGAAAGAAATAATAATTACGAGGGACCTATGTCACAAATCAAAAAAAGAGCTCCAATTGTAAGTTTACTTTTAAGAGAGAAAAAGTTTTTAATTAACACTGATTTTCAGGTGCAATTCATCGCTTCCCTACTTCTCATCTCAATCGTCTCAATGTCGATCATCTACCTGGCCAACGATTACTTTTTTCATTCTTATATGACAAAAGGACAGGCCCTTCATCTCCCACCTGACCATCCCTTTTTCTTGATGATTCACGAGCAAAAAAGATTTATGACTAAAGTGTTTGTCGGTGTGGCCGCAAGTATCTCAGGGGTGGCCATTCTTTGGGGACTTTTCTATTCTCACAAGATCGCAGGACCTCTTTACAGATTACAGAGATATTTCACGGATGCAGCAGCTGGCAACCAACCGCTTAATAAAATTTACTTCCGTGATGATGACTTTTTCCAGGAAGTCCCTGCTTCGATCAACTTGTACATTGACAGCGTGAAAGACGAAGAACTTCACGATCATGAACAAGCAGATCGACCAGCAGATCAGAAGGTAGCTTAATTGTTAGATTAGAAATTACTCAATGAAATCTTGAAAGTTTGACCTGATATTCTCAAGTTCAACTTCTTCAAAAATCTGAGAGGGCGTCGTTCCCCACAAAGCCTGGGGCCACGCCCGATCATTTTCATAGCGGGCAATGACATGTATATGCAGTTGTCTGACCATGTTCCCTAACGCCCCTACATTCAATTTACTTGGCTTGTAAAAATTCTTCAGAAATTCTGACACCATTGTAATCTCTTCCATCAGAATACATTGTTCTTCATGGGTAAGATCGACAAGTTCTGTCGCGTGCATTTTCTTAGGAATTAAAACGAACCAGGGATTTTCTTTATCGTTTTTTATATAGACCTTTGAGAGTTCCAGGTCAGTGATGAAATAAGAATTTTTTTCGAGTTCCGGGTCAATTGTAAAGTTTTTCATGAGCATCCTGCGCAATCCTTTTTTTACTATGGTTGAAGTCTTGTGACTTCCCACTTGTTATTTATTAATTGAAAGAGAAAACGGTCATTGATTCTATTGGCCCCATAAAGAAAAAACTCGAATTCATAAGGTTTCACCAGGTACCCGCCCCAGTGCCCGGGACAAGGAATTGTTTTTCCTTCAAATTCTTTTTTAGTTTTTTCAAATTTATCCATCAAGGCTTGCTTGTCTGCAATAGCAGAACTTTGAGTCGAAATATAAGACGCGAGCTGGCTATCTCTATCGCGAGAATGAAAATACTTTTCAGAATCAGCGTGAGACATTTTTGTTACTGTTCCCTGCACTCTGACTTGTTTTCCTGAAACGTGCCAATAAAAGTTCAGGCAGATTTCAGGATTGTGATCCAGATCTTTTGATTTATGGCTCAGGTAGTTCGTATAAAAAGTCAGACAGTCATTTTGCAGACCTTTATAGAGAAGAACGCGGGTCACTGGACGATTGTGTTCATGATCATACGTCGCTACAGACATCGCTGGTGCATTTTGCTCGACGAGTGAAGCAGCTTCAAACCATTCAGTGAAACTTTTAAGCGGATCAAGGCCAAGTGAATAGTTGAGTAAATTATCCATGTTATTTCCAGTATTCTATAGGTTATATTCAGTTTACTATAAATCCTTTCGAGCTAACCTTGAAGAAGAAAGTGAAAAAGAAATATGAATAAAATAAAAGTACTTATTGCCGACGATGAACCAATGCTCCAGGAAATTTACTCGATGATTCTCGAGTCGGAGTTCAATTGCGATTTTTTCCGGGCCGCTAACGGTAATGAGGCCATTGAATTAATTAAAAACCAGGGCCCTTTTGATTTGATAATCTCAGATTACAAAATGCCCGAAGCAAACGGTGGAAAGGTTTTTCTTTTCAACAAATCACTGCACAATACTCCTTTCATTCTCTTCTCTGGTGGCTTTCTGCAGGACTTCTCTGAGTTTTCTGATTTTTATCAAGTTAATCCGCACAATAAATTCTTAGGAAAACCTTTTAATGAAGAAGAGCTTTTGGAAACAGTGAAAAAGATGTTTCCGGCAACAACGGCACCGCTGGAAAAAGACCAGGAAAAATTCGTTAAGGTTAATCTGCGCCACTATATTCTCTACACTTCTTCAGCAGCGGAAGTTTATATCAAGCTCGCTCAGGATAAGTTTACAAAAATTATTGATTCCAACACGGTCGATGCTCCTGAAAAAGATCTCCTGATGCATTATCTGGATAAGGGCATAGAGACCGTTTACATCGACAGGCGCTATTTCAATTCAGTGATGAAAGATGCCTTTGCTCATTTGCAGGAGAAACTTCTCGCTGGAAGAAAGAAAGACTCACGCATTGAGTTCGCAGGCATGCCTTTTAAAGTCTGTTTTGAAGGACTGAATGAAATTGGAATTCCTGAATTCACTATTGAATATACTAATAAAATTATTAGCGAAACGATTCACGAATTTTTTAAAGATGAAGAAACGAAAGAACGCTTCAGAAGTTACTGCAGCCTTCAGGGCTTTGCTGTGGGGCACTCGCTTTTAATTATGTATATTGCGGCCGGAATATGCCACGAGGCCGGTTTAAATTTTCAAAATTCGATGAAAAAGATCTGCACAGCTTCTTTCTTTCACGACTATCCTCTTTTCGAAACGGACGCTTCGGAAGACTGGCTTTCTCTTGATCAGGCGAAATACCCCGACCACCTTTTCAACCCCCCCGCGGTCGCCGCATCTTTTCTCCCTAAAACGATGGAGATCATCGAAGATACGGCCAAAATTATATTAGAGCATCACGAAAGACCTGGGGGAAATGGTTATCCAAAAAAGTTAAACTCCTATTCCATTTCACCCTTGAGCTGTCTTTTCATTCTTTCGGAAGAAATCACATTTAATCTCATTCGCAACGATTTTGACCCCGAACGACTTCGCGATTTCCTTGGCAATATCAAAGAAGAATACAGCTCTGGAAATTTTTCAAAATTTTATAAAGCGTGTGAATCTATTTTCGAACTAAGCACATAAGCGTTTCATAGTGATCGGTGAAGGGAAACATGTCGAAAATTTTAAGATCGACAATTTTGTAGTTTGATTTCAGCTCTTCGAAATCTCTCTGCATCGTCACAGCATTGCAGCTGGAGTAATAAATCAGCCTTGGATTCATTTTCAGCAAACTTTTCACAATAGATGAATTGAGCCCTCTTCTTGGAGGATTGACCAGTACGGCTTCGTACTGATCGCTTGTTGAAAGGAGGTATTTCTCAACATCGAGAGCATGAAATGAAATAGACTTGCTATTCTTTTCGTTGGACATTTTTGCACAGGCAATGGCTTCACTTGAAATTTCGACACCGCTTATTTTAGAGCACGCGCGGGAAGAATAAAAAGAAAAAGCACCGACTCCACAGTAGAGATCCATTAAGCTTGCCGGTTTATCGATTGTGATTTTTTCAGAAAGAGTTCCATACAGTTTTCTCGCCATTTCGGGAGTGACCTGAAAAAAACTTCGCGCGCCGAGAGCAAGATTAAATTCGTCGAACTTGTGCCAGATGACTTTTTCTTCTGAAAGAATAATCTCTTCGTCTCCTTCCAGAATCGCTGCATGCAACGGTTGAATATTGGCAGTGACAACTTTGATCGATGGATTTTTTGCCTGAAAATCAGGCACGAGTTTTCTCAATCGATCGAGAGATTCTTTTGAACGCAAAACAAACCGGCAGAGAATATCTTTTTCACTGTTTGAAAGGAGAACGTATTTGATTTCCCCTTTTTTTGTTTGAAGATCATAAGCAGGAACCTGGGCGGTCTGTAAAAAAAGTTTCAGTTCCGGAAGAAGAGTGTTAAGGCGCGAGTCATGCAATGGACAGTTTTCAAGTTCAATCGGATGTCCCGCCTGATCATAATAGCCGAATACGATTTCATCATTTCGATTAAAAACAGCGAGCTTCGCCTTATTGCGTGATCCCGCCGGATCAGTAACGCCATTCACAGAAGAAATGAGCGAGGCTTCGGTCGGAAACAAACTCTCCAGATGCGCTTTTTTCTGGGCGAGTGTCTGCTCATAACTTTTATCCAAAAGAGTGCAGGAACGGCAGAGAGCGCTTTGAAAGTAAGAGCATTTCATAGTAGGATCTTATCATACAATTAACGGGAATTGACTATGAATTACACTTTGATTGGCTCATTTACTTCACCTTACGTACGCAAAATGCGACTGCTGCTTTTCAGTCTTGGCACATATAAATTTGAATCAATTAATTACCTTGAGAAAAAAGACGGCGACTATCTGAAGTCTATCAACCCGATCAATCAGATTCCTATTCTTATTGATGGCGAAACAAAAATTTTTGATTCGCGAGTGATCTACAACTACCTGACTAAAAAACATAACCTGAAGGCCCTCACGGTTGAAGAAGAAAATATTCTTTCAGCGATTGATGCGGCCATGGATACGTCCATCAATCTCTTTTCTCTTCGCAGAGGTGGTCTGGATTTAAACTCCGGCAATTCGTATGTGGAAAGACAAAAAGAGAGAGTTCCGCTTATTCTCAACTGGCTCACTCCATGGGTGAAGACGCTGGATCAAAAAAACACATCTCACTGGAACTTCCTGACGATGAGTCTTTATTCATATCTTTACTGGGGTGAATACAGAGGGATTCTCGATCTTTCTGATTTTCCTGAACATAAGCAGTTTCTTGAAAAATTCAAGAATGCTCCGGGTGTTCACGAGACGACACCTCCCCCAGCTTAAGCGACAGCTTTTAATTTCTTTTTGTCTTTCTGGTTTTCGGTGATGATGTCTTCGATCTTCATGCGCTCCAGGAAGTTTGAGAACGCCATCCAGACGGCAAGACCGTTTAAATCGCGGATCTGAGGCGGAAGATATTTGGGAAGAGCAATGACTCCTTCGCGGTGATATTGTTCAAGCACCGGAAGATCTTCCAGCGTGACTTTGCCGGCAAAGAGAAAGGGAATCAAATCAGCGCGCCCTTCTTGAATTGTCGAGCGGATAAAATTATAAATTTCAACAAAGCCTTTCAAATAAGCAATGTCTTTAGTGAATGGTGATCCACCTTCGAGGCTCGCCCCTCTAAAAATGCGGCCGGCGTTTCTCATCGCCTGCATGTCGGTCTGACCTTTTTCGCGATAAAAGTTGATGACCTCAATGAGATTGGCCCCTTCTTCGGCCATTTGGCAGGCAATGAGGCGGTCATTTAAGCGCTTCGCTCTGCTTGGAAAAAGAGCGAAGTTGAAAAGTTCCATAATGACGGCGAGACCTTCCTGCGTGACCGTTGAACACGGCGGACCTTTCGCGAGCCATTTGGCGTACGGCTGATTTTGTCCGTTGATGGTGGTTCCCAAATGAACCCAGCCTTCGTGCACTTCAAACGTGTGAACGTCGCGCGGAGAAAACATCATCCCGTTTTTGATTTTGATATAGTCGGCACCGGCAGACGCATCAGAGACAATTCCGTCGGCAATTTTAATTTTGATATTTTCGCCTTGAAAAAACTTTTCCAACTTTTCCTGCAATTGATCCACAACCATCTGTGCAGTGAGATTTTTTTCAAAGTTCTCACCCATTTTTGTTTCATGAAGTGAGTTGAGAGACTGCGCCATCGTTCGCGCTAGATCAGATAATTTTGTTTTACCGTCGCCCATGATTTCCGTGGGAGAGCCGTAAAGTTTTTTGGAGTAATCGTAAAATTCAGGTTTTCCTCTGACCATCAGCATGCGGACAACATCCTCATACTGTGTGCAGTTGCGGGTAAGAATTTGTCCCAGTGGATCCTGAGCTCCAAGTTCTTTTTGGATCAGAAGTCTGAGCTGTTTGAATTCCTGCAGTTTTTTTTCAGCGTCGTATTTGAGCGGACGATTGCTGTAATCTATTTTGGGAATCTCTTTGAAATTGGATTTGATGATGGCCGCTTCAGTTTCTTCAGTCCATTTAACTGAGTCGAGAATTTGAATAGGCTTTTGGGCCTGATTTAAAAGAAGCGAGAGATCGAGAATTTTGTTTTTATACTTTAAATCGCTCACGGCTGCTTCTCGATAAAGTCGATATTGTAACCGTAGCCCCAGAACTTTTTGTCTTTCGCCACTTTTGCAGAAGGACCTTTTATGACATCCGCTTCCACTGTGTAAAAGCTGTTACCCGTTTCAGGTTTAGAAAATTTAATTTCGATGATCTGTTCTTCACCGTCAGCTGGCATTGGAAGTTTTTTGAAATTGAGGTCGAGTTCCTCTTCTTCATATACAGTATGGCGGAACATACATTCGACAATGAGCGAGCCGTTGTAAGGATTGGATCCCATAAAAACTTTGGCGCATTCACTGTGTCCGTTTTTGAATTTGAGCGTTGTCTTTAGTGGTGTGTCTTTCGTTCGTTTCAAGTGATAGACGTAGGCCACATTATTTTTATAGAGAAGTGGGATTCCCAGATCTTCAGTTTTAGTTTTGAGTTCAAGTTTTTTATCGGGTTCAATCGTTTTGCAGTTCTGGCAATCAGCGGCGATAGTCCCCGCTTTATCCAGCTTTTTTTCTAATCCTGTGACGTTTTTAATCGCCTCGGTCAAATCCTTAGGATTAACCTCTTCCCCATTCGCAGAACAGGTAAAAATCAGGGTGAATAGGAACATAAGAGTTTGCTTTTTCACTGTAGACTTATCGGCCGCGGGAGGGATAAACTTGAGCAAATTTGTTCAGCAAACCAGATATCACCTAACGCATGAAAAACAGGAACGGCTCCTATAAAAAATTGCTTTTGACCAGCGAGACTCTCGAGTCCAGAAGGCCTTATCTGGCCTTGGCGCTGACTGAAATGAAAGGCCTGGAGCTTTCAGAAGCAGATTTTACGACGCTGTATATTCTCCTTTATCTTCGTCTGCGCTCGCCTAAAAACTGGCTGCAGCGCCAGCAGGTTTCAAAATCTAATCCGGCAAAAAAAGTATTAGAAATTATCCCGGCGAGTTTTGAACTCACTGACTGGGAAAAAGAAAAATTAAAAGATGTGACAGGCGCGCAGCTGTTTTCCGATTTCGTGCTAAAAGGCATTCCACAATCTGTTAACCGCGCGATGGTGAACTGGTATGAAGGAAAATGGAAAATAAAAATGCTGGATTATATTCCTTCATCGAGAGAACTTCTTCGCCTGCAGGTGAAGAACACCAGATGTATTACGGTGATGACTGAAAAAGAAAACTGCGCAAAGATTGTTTTGGGAACGAGAGATCCCTTGAGTTTTGTGCTTCACGATCTCATGCATGCAGATCAATTTTTTTCTCAGGATGTATCTCTTAAAGGTCAGCTTGGTTTTTATTCATTGATCAACGCGATTTATGACAAGGAAGAAACGAAGAGCTTACTCAAAAAAGATTCGGACTTTAAAAAAGAATTTGAATACGTGGCCTCTGACATGAATGCGTATGTGATTCATCTCTTCAAATGTCTCAAGTCGAGCATTGCCAGAACGGATGAAAGTTATTTTGATAAATTGCAGTTGTGGTGGCAGATGAGTGAGGAAGAAAAGAGATCTTCGCAAAAACTCAATACACCGGATTTTAATAGTGAAGATGAAATGGTGTTGAAATCTTTTTTTGAAAGACACCAGGAGATTGTGGCGTGAAAAATATTTTGATTTTAAACGGAAGTCTCGGCGGGGCCAAAGGCAATACGTCTGTATTGATCAAGGAAGCCACTCGCCTTCTCGGTGCGCATTCAGCGAATGTGGATGTGTTGCACCTGGAAGATGAAACGGCCCTGGATGAGTTAGAGAGAAAACTTCTCTGGGCAGAAGGATTTATTTTCACCACGGGAACGTATTGGGATTCGTGGGGAAGCCCGATGCAGAAGTTTCTGGAAGTGAGTACGGAGTTTGAGGCCGGTGCGGCCTTTTTATTCAAGCCGGCCGCAGTGATGATCACAATGCACTCGGTGGGCGGAAAAAGTGTTTTATCGAGGCTTCAGGGCGTAATAAACACGATTGGCGTGGCCATTCCTCCAATGAGTGGACTTGTGTATGCGCTTTCCACTCACCTGGCGATGAATTCCAATGAGCAAAGTTTTAATGCGGATTTCTGGAGTATGGAAGATGTGGAGATTGTCGTTCATAATTTGATGACCGCCGTGAATAAGAAACATGATTACAAGGCCTGGGCTGTGGATCGCAAAGATCCTAAGCGCCGTTGGTTAAATGAATAAAATAAAAAAAAATAACTTAAGGAGATAAAAATGGTTTCAGAAATATTTGACCCGAAAAAATGGATTGAAGTTCCAGGTTTTAAATTTAAAGACATCACTTATCACCGCGCGGTTGATCAGGGCACAGTGAGAATTGCGATCAACAGACCGGAAGTGAGAAACGCTTTCAGACCAAATACGGTTGATGAATTGTATCTCGCTTTAGATCACGCAAGAGTGTCAGCTGACGTTGGCGTTGTTCTTCTTACAGGAAACGGTCCGTCTCCAAAAGATGCAGGTTGGGCGTTCTGTTCAGGTGGTGACCAGCGCATTCGCGGAAAAGACGGATACAAATACGAAGGCGCGGATGAAAACATCACAGGCCAGCCTTCAAAAATCGATATGGCAAGACTTGGCAGACTTCACATTCTGGAAGTTCAGCGCATGATCCGCTTTATGCCAAAAATCGTCGTGGCTGTCGTTCCTGGTTGGGCCGTAGGTGGAGGTCACTCTCTTCACGTCGTGTGCGATCTCACACTTGCTTCAAAAGAACACGCGGTCTTCAAACAAACAGATCCTGACGTCGCAAGCTTCGATTCTGGATACGGTTCAGCTTACCTCGCAAGAATGGTAGGCCAAAAACGCGCCCGCGAAATCTTCTTCCTCGGCCGCAACTACAACGCCGACGAAGCTTTCCAAATGGGAATGGTCAACGCCGTGATCACACACCGCGAACTCGAAAACGTCGCCCTAGAATGGGCACGCGAAATGAATTCAAAATCCCCAACAGCAATGCGCATGCTAAAATTCGGTTTCAACATGATTGACGACGGTTTAGTTGGTCAGCAGTTGTTTGCCGGTGAAGCGACTCGCCTTGCTTATGGAACTGAGGAAGCGGTTGAAGGAAGAAATTCTTTTGTGGAGAAGAGAGCGAAGGATTATTCTAAGTTTCCTTGGCATTACTAAAACTGTTTTTCAGAGAATGACTTTTATCAATTGAAGTCGATTTAAATCATGGGTGACCATAAAAATGGCCGCCCATTTGCTTTAAAAAGTCTTGATATTATCTTTTCACATCTTAAGTTTTCATCATATACGACGTTTTGAAACAGAAAAACACTTCATTCATTTTTTGGCCTTGGCTGATTTAAAATCGAACAATCCCAAAAAAATTATGAGGGTTGCACGTATGCTGAAAAATAATTTTAACTATCTACTTCTCTCCGCTTTTGGTTCAACAAGTGTATACATACAATGCGTATGGTGAAGTCAATTCATTCAAGGCGATATTACAAAAAGGAAACAAACCACAGCTTCTATACGGATTTAAGCTTGAACGAGATAAACTAGGACGCATTATAAAAAATGACCGAATTCTTCAACGATGAGAAAAAACATCACGAGCACAGAGATCATCAAAAGAAAATTGAAAATGAATACGTTTACGATAAGGCTGGTAGATTAATTCATGTCCATGGAGAAAGAAGAAATTCTAATTACGTTTATGATGAGAACTCAAATCGAATTCATGGTCACGCTGGCGATCATGAATTCAATGCTATCTACGACAATCAAGACAGATTGATAAGATTGAACAACACAATTTATTCATATAATGCGAATGGAGATTTACTCTCAAAATCTGAACGTGTAAAAAACAAATACGAAAACGTTTCTTATGTTTATGATGTGTTTGGAAATTTAAAACAAGCTGGAAATGTAAGTTACAAAACTGATCTTTTAAACAGAAGAAACGAACGACTTGTTAACGGAGTAGTCACTCACAAGTATGCTTATAATCCAGAAGGGCAGTTAATTGCAGAGTTAGATAGGAATGGAAATCTAAAAAAGACTTTCATCTATGGTTCTAAATCCCATGTTCCAGATTATTTTGTTGATGAAAATGATAATGAGTTTAAAATTATTGTAGATCAGCTTGGGTCAGTCAGACTTATTGTGAATGCGTTAACGGGTGAAGTTGTTCAGAGAATGAATCATGATGAATTTGGAAAGGTATTGATTGACGGTTCATCTAGCTTAGTTCCATTTGGTTTTGCAGGGGGACTGTTTGATTCTGCAACTAAACTAGTGCGATTTGGTGTAAGAGATTATGATCCGGAGTTTGGTCGTTGGACGTCAAAAGATCCGATTCGCTTTAGTGCTAAAGATACAAACCTTTATGGTTATGTCTTGCAAGACCCTATTAACAAAATTGATAGCAATGGATTATATGCAGCTTTGCCGGGAGAGGGCGGCAATGGTGGATATTATGATGTCGGAGGAACGTTTGGTTTTGGATTTGTTGGAACGGGTGGGGTTCAAAGTGGAAGTGGTGTAACCTGTATATATGCCGGAGTAGGAGTTGGGACCACTGGTGTATATGGTAGTTTTAGTCCTTCTGAAGCACCGACTCCTGGTCCTTCAAGTAGTGCATCTGCAGGAGCTTGTGGCGTAGGAGGATCTGTTTCGGCTGGAAGAGATAGTGGTATCGGCTATAGTGTGGGATTCTCAACACCGGGGGTCTCTTTGGTTGTTACAGGAACTTTAATTTGTTTTTAATAAAATTAGTGCTAATGCGAGAAGATAAATCATGCTAAAAATTTTAGAAATAATTGAATATTTATTAATATTTAGTTGTGTCACTACGATTCTTTTCATTAACCTAAATATAGATAAATTTACAATCAAGGAAAAAAGCAACTTCTTGGTAAAGGTTTACAATTCTAAAGGAAAAAAGTGGCTAATTATATTTGTCATACAAGTATTGATGTTAGTCTTAAATCTTTTTTTACAAACAAGAATATAAAAATGGTTTTTCAGAGAATTTTTAGCAAAAAAATGGCCTAGGACTTCACAGAATTCTTCAAATACCGGCAAAAAGTGGCATCGAATCTAGTGCCGCAAAAACCTTTGCCCCAAAAGATTAGAAGGTGATGGCAGTAAAGATCCGAAATTAAAACGGCAACCTTAAAAAAGTCTGACCTTCACTTTATCCGCCAAAGCTTTCATCACCCACATCGGGCCCACGAGAAGAAAGAGCAGATCTTTGAAAAATGAAGGCTTCTTCCCTTCAATCTTGTGACCGATAAATTGAAAAATCCAGGCAACGATAAAAAGAAATAAACTTAGAAGAAAAAAGCGCGGTCTTAAGTACTCCAGAATCAAAATCATTGGAAACGTCATCAGCACCATCGCTGCAAACACGCGTACATTTCTGAAACTTGCATAGAACGCAAACGCCAGTCCAAGAACAACCACACTCCAATCCATCCACAAAGGCCATGAGGCCGGAACCGGAAGGGCTTTAAAAATTCCCAGCACCGAAAACATAATCACTGGCACGCAAATCTTGTGAATCACCACATTGGTTTTGTTCTGGTGAGATTCAGCGTATTCATTCATGTAGGCGGTTAATCTATCCATTCTATCCTTCAATCAAATGATCCATCTTCACCGTATTAATCGACTCAAAACGATTCGTTATCTTTTCTGTGGTTGTGTGGATTTCCTTCACATCTTTTGAAACGGTATCAATGTGTTGAGCGAGTTTATCCCAACGATCTCTATAACGGACAAATTCATTGCCGAGCTTTTTCAACTCTTCGTGAATGATATTGGTGTATTTGCTTCTCTCAACGTTTTGAAGAACAACCTGAATCGTTGTCAGCGTTGCCATGAACGTTGTCGGACTCACCAGCCATACGCGCTTGTTTTGTGCGTACGCGATAATGTCGTGGTGGTAAGCATTGATCTCCGCAAAGATCGCTTCAGCTGGCAGGAACAAAATTGCCTGATCAGTCGTCTCGCCTTCCACGATATACTTGCGGGCGATATCGTCGATATGTTTTTTTACGTTATTTTTAAATTCTCTCGTATGCTCAAGCTTTTCCACTTCATTGAAATTCAGATCAATCATGCGGCGGTAGTTTTCCAGCGGAAACTTTGAATCCACAACGATATTCCCCATTGTTCCCGGAAGAAACAAGATGGAATCACAGATATTGCCGTTAGTGAGTTTATATTGAATCTGGTAAACATTATCGTTTTTCTCACCAAAGACCGAACTCAAAATCTGATTCAACTGAACTTCACCGAAAATCCCTCTCGATTTCTTATCCGTTAAAACATCCTGAAGAGACACAACGTTCGTTGAAAGCGATTCAATTTTCTTTTGAGCTTCATCAATCTTTGCCAGACGTTCAATAACGCTGTTGAAAGTTTCATTCGTTTTCTTAAACCCTTCATCCAGATTCGCACGGACAGAATTGGAAATCTCATTCAACTTGTCCTGCATACTCTTCGTCAGCTTCTCATTCATGAGCACAAGCTCTTTCGACATCTTCTCATTCATCGCCACCAGCTGCTGAGTCAGCACATGCTGGAAGTTTCCGAACTTCTCGATAATGTCCTGAGACGTGCGGTTTTGCTCCGTCGCAATCTTTTTAAACTTATCTTCGATGATTTCTGAAACCTGAAGCTTCGTGATTTCTTTTTGATTTTCAAATTTCTGAATAGTGATCGCTTCAAGCTGAACAATTTTATCTGTCGTCTTATCCGTCAGCGGTCTGAGAGCATTCGTTAATTGGGTTGTGAGCTCGGCCGCAAGTTCAGTCTTGAGCTGAGTATTGTCAGTCTTCCCAAGCTTGAAAAAAATCAAAGCGCCCAGTGCAACGTTTAACGCAACTAAAATTAAAACGACTAATTCCATGAATGTCTCCTCTAATGAGGTGATCTTAGCATGAGAATTTTGGCAAGTCTTGCGCTCTCTATTCGAATAAGCGCAGCAATTTGAACGCCAATTTACTGAGAGTGCTTGAATATGGTGGAAAATAGAAACTAATGAGATTTAATTTTCCCTGACGAAGTACAGATTTTTCATGAGAGAACGCTTTAAAACCAAAATGTCCATGATAACTTCCCTGTCCTGAATGCCCTACGCCTCCAAAGGGTAAATTAGGGTTCGCCAAATGAATGATGACGTTATTAACAACCGCTCCGCCGGATGTTGTATGACTCAAAACTTTTGTAACAAAGTCTTTTCTTCTTGAGAAAAGATAAAGCGCGAGAGGCTTCTCACCTCGTCTGATAAAGTCAATAACTTCATCCAGACTTTGATAAGTCATGAGCGGTAGGATCGGTCCAAAAATTTCATCTTCCATAATTGGACTTTGTGGAGTTGTCTCTATCAATGTCGGTGGAAGATAATTGTCATCCGGAAGTGCTTCACCGCCGATCAAATTATTTTCAACACTAATTTTTTTATTCAATCGATCAAAAGCCTTGCGGTCAATCAAGCGGGCGTAATCAGAACTCTGTACTCGCTCGTGTTCATTCTCACCGTAGTTTTTAAAAATTTGCAAACGAAAAAGTTCTATAAAGCGTTCTTTCAATTCATTAGGAATAAAAATATAATCTGGGGCCACACAAGTTTGCCCTCCATTGACAAATTTTCCCCAAGCTAGTCTTTTGGCGGCTTCAACCAGATCAACGTCACTGTCGATAATAACAGGAGACTTGCCACCAAGTTCAAGAGTGACTGACGTAAGATTCTTTGCGGCCGCGGCCATAATTTTTTTTCCCACCGCCGTACTTCCAGTGAAGAAAATATGATCAAATGGCAATTCGAGCAATTTCTCAGCGAGATCAATTTCACCAATAACGACGCACGCTTCTTCCAAAGGAAAAACTGCACTCACGATTTTTTTTAAAATGTCTGCAGTATGTGGAGTTTTTTCAGATGGGCGCGCGATCGAACAATTGCCCGCAGCGACCGCGGCCACGAGAGGGTTGATGAGAAGAGAAAAAGGATAATTCCAGGGAGCGAGAATCAGCACTACGCCCTTTGCCTCATAATGAATTTCCGAGCGGGCACCAAACAATGTTATAGGCGTGCTCACTCTCTTGGGCTTCATCCAGCCCTTTAAATTTTTTACAGCAAAATTAATTTCATCAAGAACGGTGTGAATTTCAGTCAATTCACTTTCAGCGTACGGCTTTTTAAAATCCTTCCAAAGTGCTTCTTTAATTTCTTCTCTGCGAAGAAGAACTTCCTCTTTCAATTTCTTCAGCTTGGCGATTCTCACCTCTGCCGGAGTTGTTGAAACAGTCCATCTATTTTTTGTTTGTTGAGCAAAGAGCGCCTGGATATCATTCATTTTTAGTTATTCCTTAAAATATGGCACATATATCCATCGGGATTTTTCACCAGATAATCCTGGTGATAGTCTTCCGCGGAGTAAAAAGGTCCTGCGGCCACCACTTGAGTGACAACGGGAGATTTGAAAACGTGAGAAGCATCGACTTCTTTTATCATTTCTTCTGCAATCTTTTTTTGTTCATCATCATAATAAAAAATCACTGAACGATATTGCGTTCCGATATCACCATGCTGACGATTGAGAGTTGTCGGGTCGTGAAGGCGAAAGAAAACATCGAGAACTTTTTCATAGGAAATGACAGAAGGATCAAATTCCACCAGAACGACTTCGGCGTGACCAGTGTTTCCTGTGCACACAAGTGGATAAGTCGGATCAGCAACCGTTCCTCCCGAATACCCAACAGTTGTATTTGTAATGCCTTCAATTTTTTTTAATATGTGTTCAACACCCCAGAAGCAACCAGCTCCCAGCATCGCTTTTTGGATAGTCATAAAAACTCCTTTTAAGATAAAACGTGAATGATAATTCCCATAAGCAGAAAACCAATGAGATCACCAGTGTAATCGTTGCGGAATTCTTTCATCGTTCGACCGCTGATTTTGTAGTGTTTCGCTGCCGTTGAGACAGCAAACATTAACCAACAGCCCAGGCTGACTTTAAGTATGTGAACGAACGTCAGAACTTCAAGACCGCGCTGAATGACATCGATTCCCCAGGCTGCGCAGAACGACCCTACAAAAATCAGGACCAAAGCATTGCGATCCACTTGAACGCGCGCGGTTTTCTTTTTCCAGAGAAACTGAACAATGGTGTTCACAACCGAGGCCAGAAATAAATAGGCCCATTCATTCATCATAGCTAAGTCCTGCTTTTAATGTTACAACTAGCTTCTATTCTAAAGAAGAAACAGCAAATGATCAAAAACGATATTTATACTTATGATTACTTTCAGCCAGAAGAGTACCGTTTCTCACTTGATTCGGTTTTTCTCGCGCAGAAAGTCAGTGAACTGATCAAGGCCGAACCCGATTTGGCATCGTGGAAGACGCTTGATCTATGTTCTGGCTGCGGCATTATCGGTCTTGAACTCTCGCTTCATTCCCCACTTCTTTCCTCTATCGATTTTCTGGAAATTCAGGAAAACTATAAAACCTATTTTGATAAAAATGTTGCGATGATTTATGGCGAGGCGCCCTCAAAAAAGATGCGTTTTTTAAATACCAATTATTCGACCCTTCTTAGCAGTGAGTTTGAAAATCACTATGATTTGATTATTTCCAACCCACCTTATTTCTTTCAAGGAGAAGGATTGCTTTCCCCCAGCGAATTTAAAAATCGTTGCCGCTTTTTTCTCGATAGCGATTTCAAAACCCTTTTTGAAAGTCTTGTTCACTCGTTGAAACCTGGCCGTAGCGCCTATGTCCTGGTCAGAAAAGGAACCCATCACGGTAGAAATCCACTTACTGACATCCAAAAAATTCTGGACTCAAGAGCGAGCGCTCATGTGTGCGACGAGGTCCGCGGCACTGACATCATTCAGATCACTAAAAAAAGTTAGCAAATTTTTATAAAGAAGATCTTCCAGGGATTCTTGATTAACTCTCAGGATCTCGCAGGCCTTCTCGTAAATTTGACTAAGCAAATAGTCTCTTTGATCGTCTGTCTCGAGAAAGAGTCGTTCGCGCGGAAGTGTTTTAAAAACCTGTGGGGTTTTGGAATTCTTTCTGAAAAAAGAAGAACCAAAAGAAAAGTAGGCATCGTAATCCAGCAATTTCATCGCTTCTGTTAGATTGCCGCTGTAGTCGTGAAGAAGAATTTTTCCACCATATCGTTTTTTCTTTAACAACATTAAAAGATCGGAATGAGAACGAACACAATGAAGGATCAAAGGGCGCTTCATTTCCCTGGCCCAATCCATATGCCATTCGAGAACTGTCAGCTGCAGATCCATCGGAAGAATTCCAGCGTGGGCCCGATCCAGCCCGCACTCTCCAATGGCCAGAATCGCAGGATGAAATTTCTTTTTTAACTGCTCGAATCGGGCTTCAACAGAATCCATTGTCAGATCTGCTTTGAGCTCCCACGGATGAATCCCGAGTGAATGAACGCCCACAAGAAAACAAAGATTTGCTGATGGCGCAGAATGAATATGGGTGTGAATATCGATTAACATACAACACAACTATACTTCGTCCTTTTTAAAGCGACAATCTTTTGGCATAGTGCCTGTATGAGTCACCTGTCACGTCCCTCACTTTACGGTCAATCGCTTGATGAAATCAGAGATTTCCTCGTGACCTTTGAGCAATCCCGTCATCTGGCGCCGCTCATCTATGAATCGCTCTACAAAAAAAAGACTTCTCAGCAGTTTTCAGAAAAAACCATTAAACTTCTGGATAACCACTTCCAACGCGAGCTTCCTCAAATTGTTAGCGTAAAAAAAGCTGAAGACGGCACAATTAAATTTTTGATGCAGTTTGAAGATGGCAAAAAAGTGGAAACTGTTTTAATTCCTTTTTTTAAAAAATTTACAGTCTGTCTTTCCTCACAGGTGGGCTGTGCGATGAAGTGCAGTTTTTGCTACACCGGAACGCAAGGCTTGACCCGACATTTGAAAGCACACGAAATTATCGGACAGTACCTGCAGGCAAAAAAATATCTTGAAGATAATAGTTCAAGCGATACAAGGGTCATGACTCCCAATATTGTTCTGATGGGACAAGGAGAACCACTTCACAATTTTGATGAAGTAAAAAAAGCACTTGAGATTATGCTCAATCCTTTAGGACTTGATCTTGGTCCGAGACAGATAACGCTTTCTACGGCGGGCTTTTTACCAGGCCTTAGACGCTTTAATGACTTGCCTAAGGTGAACCTGGCACTATCACTTCATTCCGCTTTCAATGACGTTCGAAAAACATTAATTCCCATAACCGGGCAATATCCGCTGGAAGATATTTTTAACGCTCTTGATGATGTGAAACTGATGAAGCGACAGTTCATTACTTACGAATATCTTTTAATTGATGGGGTAAACGATCGCGATGAAGATGTAGAAGAACTTCACAGAGTTTTGGGAAAAAGAAAGGCCATCATTAATATCATTCCGTTCAATCCCTTTCCGGGAAGTGAATTCAAACGTCCCTCAATTGAAAAAGTTGATCAGTTTAAAGAAAAACTAGTCGAGAAAAAACTACGAACGCTCATTCGCACAACTAAAGGCAGTGATATTCTCGCGGCCTGCGGACAACTCGTCAGCTAAGTTTTTTTAAGCTGCTTTCTTTTGCTCTGCGACTGTCGGCAGTTCAACCACGAAAGTCGTCATCGCCGCGCTTCGATCAAGATAAAATTTTCCTTTGTGAGCTTCAACGATTCCTTTGGAAATAGAAAGCCCAAGTCCTGTTCCTTTGCCCACTTCTTTCGTGGTGAAAAAAGGCTGCATAATTTTCTCAGCGATATGTGCGGGAATTTTCGGACCGGAATCTTTTACTATGATGCGAAGCTTGTGATCTTCAGTTCTCTCCAAAGTCACAAAGATTTTTTTATCAAATTGTCCTTCAAGAGCATCAACAGAATTAGAGATCAAATTCATGATAACTTGAACAAGCTGTGTTTCTTTACAAAGAAAATCTGCATCGCTTTCGAGATTAATCTCAATATGAATTCCGCGATTTTTCATTTTTTCTGAACACATCTCCATCGCAGCAGTAATGATTTTCTCACCGGTTGAAATCTGCATCGGATCATTATAGCTGTCGCGAGCAAAGGTTTTTAACCCGCGGACGATTTTAGCAATGCGATCAACGGTCGAGATAATGCGTTCAACATTGCGGTTATGTTTTTCATCTTCTTCTGAAAGCGAGTTCGTTTTTCTCATTAAGTATGCAGTGGAGGAAATGATCGTCAGAGGATTGTTGATTTCATGAGCGATGCCGCTTGCCATTTCACCGAGAGAAGAGAGTTTTGCAGATTGTACGGCCTGTTTTCTCTGGTCTTCTATCTCCTCGATTGTCTTCAGGAATTTAGCAAGGAAAAATGTAAAAAAGATCATGAGTCCCACAAGTATAGCTATGTAGACGACTGTGCGAATTTTCCAGGGAGCGAGAAATTCATTGGTGGCCATACCCGCTACTATGATAAGAGGAAATTCACCGATTCGGTGGGCAGAAATAATTCGTTCCACTCCATCGATGCCCGAGATATTACTATAGGTGCTGAATTTTTCTTTCGAATGAAAAAAGTCCAATGTCTTTTTAGTCATTACTTTTTTCATACCAATGTATTTTTCGGGATGTGGGTAGCGAACATAAATTGTCTCGTCTTCGTGAAATAAAGTCAGAGAGCCCTCTTTCCCTAGATTAATCTGTGAAAAAGAAACGACGAGATTGTCTAACGGAATTGTCGCAAGAATAAGGCCATTAAAGTGCCCGTCTACACTCAGGACTGGTCTTGATAAAACGATGACCCATCTTCTGGTCGTTTTACTAATAACTGGTTTAGAGATAACCAGCTCATCTTTTTCAATTTTCTTTAAATACTGAAAATATTCACGATCGCGGATGTTCAGATTGGAAAGTTTTCCAGTGTCATCAGCGATGAACTCGCCATTCTTGTCTACAATTTTAATACTCAGCAATTCAGAATGTCTCATCAATTGGAGTTTTAAAAGTTCATTCATTTCTCTGGTATTAAATTTTTTTGCCCCGCCATCCATTTCATCCTGGAGAAAAAGAAGGGCCAGATCAATTCGTTTAAAAGATGAAACAATCTGCTCTTCAAGAACCTGCGTGAGGTTGTTAACCTGAATTTCAGAAGATTTAATTTCGACTTTATAAGAAGACCATGAATCAAAACAGAAAACGATAACAACAACGATGGCGACAAGAAATGTGAGACAAAGCATTTGGCGGCTTCGTTCATTTTTGGGAATAGATAGTTTCTTGATTCGCATGACTGCCTATTCGGCAATTTGCGCGCAATACTGATGAAAAGGGTTAAAAAATTAATATAAGGTTGAGATTAGACCAACTCGGCCTTAGGCAATTCAATAACAAATGTTGTAAAAGATTTAGTTCTGTCGAAGAAAAATTCACCTTTGTGATTTTCAATAATTCCTCTTGAGATGGATAGACCTAGTCCCGTGCCTTTGCCCATTTCTTTAGTGGTATAAAAAGGATTCATCATTTTTTCGGCAATATCATCAGGGATTTTCGGACCATTGTCCTGGACAATAATTTTCATTGTCTTGCCGCAATCTTCAACAGTGATAATGATTCTTTTTTCCTTCTGCCCATCAAGAGCGTCTAGCGAATTGTTCAAAAGATTCATCAAGACCTGAACAATTTGATATTCGCGACAATTGATCATCTTGTCTTCAAATGGAACGAGCTCAACTTCAACCTGATTATTTTTTAAACGTTGAAGGCACAACTCAAAAGTCGTATTAAAAATACTTTGCAGAGATGTCGGAAGAATTGGATCGTCATATGAATCGCGTGAAAATGTTCTCAAACTCTGAATAATTTTTGCTATTCGATCAACTGTCTGAATAATTTTATCAATATTAACATTCACTCGCTTTTCGCGTTCATTTTGCTCTTCTGGAAATTTGGAAATCATGGCGAGAGTTGAAATAACGGTCAATGGATTATTGATTTCGTGAGCGATATTACTCGCCATTTCCCCCAAGGTCGTCAATTTGGCCGATTGAATGGAAAGCTTGCGCTGCTCCTCCAATGAATCTACAGAGCGAAGGTACATAAGAAGAATACTTGAAAAAGTTACAAAAACGATGCTCAGAAAAATGACATAAAGAATCGTTCTATTTTGCCACGAATTGAGAATTTCCTGCGTTGAAAGTCCAACGGCAAAAAACAGCGGAAGGTCACCGATCTTGCGGATTGAATAAATTTTTTCATAACCGTCGACCGATGAAAAATCACGGTATGAATCAAAGCGTTTAGTGGAATGAATAAAGCTATTCGTGGCCTTCGTCAGTGGTAATTTCTTGCCAGACATTCCCTTATTATCCGGAACGCGCGCATACATCATGCGATCAAATCCAAACAAAGCTATGGATCCTTTTTCACCAATATTAACGTTAACAAGCATGTCTCTAAAATAGTTGATAGGAATAGAGGCCGTAATAATTCCCTTGAATTGATTTTTTTCGTCCAGAACAGGTCTGCTTAAAACCACAATCCAAAAAGGAGCAATACGTCCTTTGATCGGTGGTGATACGATCAGGACATCTTTTTTATTCTCTTTATAGTATTTAAAAAAATCGCGATCAGCGATATTGAGTTTACCTTGTCCGGGAATATCGTTAATAACGAGATCCCCGTATTCATTGATGTATTTCAGACTGTAAACTTCCGGAAGGCGCTGGCGGTGCTCGCGCATAAACTTAGTCATATCTGCCGAAAGCCTATGAATCCCATCTTTATGTTCAAATCCATCCTGAAGATCCTGAAGAACGAGATCAATTTTCTTAATGGATGAAAGTAATTGTTCCTCAAGAACCTGGCTTAGATTGTGGGCCTGATTTTCAGCGGAGCGGATTTCACTTTTATAAGACGAGTAGGCTTCAAGACAAAACACAATCAAAACAGCTAACCCCATTAAAACTGAGGCAGTGAAGATGTATAAACTCTTTTCTCGCTTAAGGAATTTTATTTTAAAGAAGTCCATGTATGAAAAAATTATAAACCACTTTTCACACTCTCCTCTATAAAAAATACAAGAATCCACATCTTTTTTTTGTCCCTGCTAGAATGCGCCAAAACTATACAGGAGTCTATTATGTTGAAGAAAGTCATTCTCGTGTCGCTGGCGACATCGCTGGTGAGTTCAGCATTCGCCGGAGCTTATATTCCGAAAGGAAAAGAAAGAAAATTGTACGTCGGATCTAATTCCACAGAAGCTGTTTTAGAATTTAATGGCGTAGTTGAATATGAAACGGCGAGAAATCCGCAAGAGAAAACTCTCCGCAATGTGATTGAAGCTCAACTAGAACACATTGTTGGACCTATGTCCTTGGTCAAATACACGGCAGTTCCGAAGGGAGATCACGCCGTAACCGACGTAAAAGTTCTTTCAAAAAATGGAAATACGTTGTCGGTCGGTTATCACTATAAAGGAACAATCGTAGTCGCTAACGGTCCCACTACAACATATGATGTTTACCTACCGAACAATCCTAAAAAAATCTATGGTGCCGCAATGGTTGGCAACCATAATCCTTGTACAGATGAACATTATCAATCTGAAGGAGACTTTTGGTATTTCTGGAGTCCTGATCGTCCAGGTTGTAACTTGAAGGTCGGAAAAGACTACTCTATCGTCAAAGCAAAAATTCAACGTTTTACTAATTCAAAACTTTCTTATCCCGAGTATCAGAATCTTCCTGACGAAAAAGGAAATATCACGATCCACGTTCTCTTTGGAATGGACGACCCCTCACTTGAAAGAAATCCGCTTAAAAGTTCGGACATCAATGCCTACAACTACCGCGCTTTCAGAAACACTCTTCTGAAGAACGGTTACAAAGCTACTCAATGGACAGATGCTCAAGTCAAATCTATCGCCAAAACTCTCGATGGAGATGCTCCTTTTGTTGAAACAATTCAAAAAGGCAAACTCGTATACCGCTTCTTCTATGCTCCTACTGGCATTGATGAAGATGCTTTAGGGTTTCACTGGTTTTATAAAGACGCTTTGGAAAATGCATCTATCATGATGTATGAAGGTCACTCGGGACTTGGTGGTCACTTAGATCTGGAATCTATAGAAGAAAATCTAGGCGAACCAATTAAGTTCAACAAGAAAAGATATCAGATTTTCTTTTTCGACAGCTGTACGTCTTACCGTTACTACAACTCTCAATATTTCGAGAGAAAAGTTTCAGCTCAGGACCCAAAAGGAACAAAGAAATTGGATATCTTCACAAATGGTTTAGCGACGGCTTTCGATGCTATGCCGAATGCAAGTGCAGCTCTCGCCACAGCTCTTGAAAAAGCTCTTGATTATGCTCAAACGGGAAATGGTTTCGTGAGCTACCAGACTCTTGCTAAGCAAATTGATTCTGACAATCTTTTTGGTATCAATGGTGATGAAGACAATGTTGCACCAGAAAAAATTAAATAATTTTTTAAAGCTTTTTTTAGCCTTTTTCATTCTAGTCTCAGCGGGAATTGCTCTCGCTGAGACTAAATGGGAAGTGGCCGTTGTTTTTAGAGGGGCTGAACCTGATGAAGCCTTTCAAAAAGATATCGACGATAACATTCTTGAATTAGCGCGCATAACATCTGGATCCAATTTCAAGCTCGGCATTTACCGTGAAACATTAAACGGCTCTGTCGTTTATCTGCCTTCTAATGGATCAGCGAAAAACTCGCTGAGCGATCTGCTCTACCGTCAGGACTTAAAATCCATTGTCATTCCTGGCACACTCAAAAAATACGATCAGGAAAATCTCGCTCCTTTTTTAAAGTCATTTTATAAAAACAAAGATTCAAAAAAAGCTCTGATCATTTACTCTCATGGAAAAGGAGCTCAAGGCCTGCAAGGTCTCAGTACGCATGACTTAAAAGAAACATTAGCGTCATCAGTTCCTCATCTCGATGTGCTCTGGTTCGATGCCTGTTTTATGGCCAACCTGGAATTTTTGTATGAGATGAGAAAATTCAGTGATTACACACTCGCTTCAGAAGAAGCAGAATTCTCTTCGGGATTGCCGTTTCAGATTTTATCCTCTCTTCCTTCTTTTTCTTCGGCCAAGGAAGCGTCTGTGGCCCTCGCAAAAAACTTCATTGATTCATACTCCTACCTGAAGAATGGTCAGCAAAGAAATTATGTTGGTGTAAGTTCAGCGACAATCTCTGTCGTGGAAAATAAAAATCTTGAAACATTGGCAACGGCCTTAAAGAAAGTTTCAGTTCTCTACAAAGGGCTGAATGACAAAACCAAGACAGACTTAAAAAATTATCTCGTTCAAACGGCCTCTATGGATGAAAAAGAATTGGTTGACCTTGGTCGGTTGTTGATTGAAGTTCGTAAAAGAAGCAACATCGCCGATGCAGAACTCACTTCACTCATAAGACTTTTGAATATTGAATCAATAAAAAAATTGAAAACAAACCCACGCCTTCACATCACTGTGCCTGCCAACGGGGCAAAGATGGTGTACGGCTACAATAACTGGCAAAGTGGCGATGAAGAAGATTTTGGCAAAACAGATTTATTCAAGCAGCTGCTGAAAAACGATGGATTTATTGCAGGTCCCAATAAAATGAATTGGCCACTTAAGTCGATTCAAAGTAGCGAACTCGTTATTTCTCCCTTTGCTCCTTCACTCAATACTTTCAATTTTTACTTTCTAAGTAGTGACGGAAAACTTTTAACGAAGGCCCTTTCGGTCACGAGAACACACGATGTCGTCGAATCGGCAGCAGACAGCGCGGCGTCTCCTCTTCTTTATACCGCCTACACTCAACAGGCGGGAATCAAGGCTGAACGTTACACCGGACTCAATATTATTCTGCCAGGAAGCGTTCCTTCAATGGATTATTTTGAACTGGAATTTAATCAACTCGCGCAGTGGCTGAGTTTGTAGTAAGCTCTTCTCATGAATCCTCTTTACCCGCTTCCGATCGATGTCCTGAAAGAACAGTTTCTCGATCAGTACAGCAAAAATCATAATCTTATTTTGAAAGCGAGTCCGGGCTCTGGAAAAACGACTCGCCTGCCTTTGTTTCTTTTACCAGTCACAAAAAAGAAAATTTATATTCTCGAGCCTCGCAGGCTCGCCGCAAAGCTGGCAGCGCTGCAGGTCGCACGTGAACTGGGTGAAAAAGTCGGCGAAACGGTCGGTTATATTTTTCGTTACGAGAGTGTCTACAGTGAAAAGACGAGGATTTTCTTTTTAACGGAAGGAACATTTCTAAAAATACTTTCGCGCAATAAAACTCTCGATGATGTGGAGCTCATCATTCTTGACGAATTTCACGAACGCCACCTAAGCACTGACGCTTCTCTTAGTTTTTTAACTAAGCTTCAAAAAGAATCGCGTCCCGATTTAAAAATGATTGTGATGTCGGCCACGATTGACACGGCTCCGCTGGAACATTACCTCGCCCAGTTTGCATCCACTACACTTTTAGAGTTAAATGCAAGCCGTTTTGAATTGAGTACGACTTTTCTCCCCAATCAAACGAGCGTTATCCAATCTCCTCTCCCTCGAAAAGTGTTAAACAGTTTTTTGAATATCATTGAACAGAATCTCGATGGAGATATCCTGATTTTTCTTCCCGGTATGAGAGAGATCAGGGAGTGCGCAAGCTTGCTTCAACCTCAATGTGATCATTACGAAATCAATTGTCTTATCCTGCATGGGGATCTTGATTCTAAAGATCAGGATCTTGTTTTATTGCCGGGACCAAAGAGAAAATGCATTCTCTCCACAAATATTGCTGAAAGCTCAGTCACCATTCCTGGAATTCGAATTGTGATTGACTCCGGTTTACAGAGAGAAAGCTCTTACAATTTTTTTTCGGGACTACCTGAATTGAAAGTAACAAAAATTTCGCGCGCACAAGCTGTGCAAAGGGCCGGTCGCGCTAATCGTGAAGGTCCAGGCCATTGTTTTCGATTATATGCTGAGCTGGACTTTAATCAGCGCCCTTACTTTCATAAACCTGAAATTGAAAAGAGCGATTTGAGCGAACTCTACCTTCTCTGTCTTTCTCTTTTTCACTACCCCCTAGGTCAACTAGAGTGGCTGCAATCTCCTCCTCCTACTGCACTTGAAAATGCAGAAAATCTTCTGCAAGCATTGAATGCCGTTACAGAAAAGGGAGAGATTACAGTGATCGGAGAAAAGATACTTCAGTATCCTCTTCATCCCCGACTTGCTCGCATTTTAATTGAGGCCCAAAAAACCGATAAAGAAATGTATCGCCTCGTGATTAACTCTCTTGCTGATTATCTAAATGAGAAAAATCGCGATCGTTTTTATAAAATGCTTTCTTACTCGGCCTTTGAAGGAGCTGCAAAAATCTCGCTTGAGGAAATATTCTTAAAAGGTTTTCCCGATCGGGTGGCAAGATCCAGAGGAGAAAAATATCACGATGTCATTTTAATGAATGGAGAAACGCTTAAAATTTCTCCTTCACTGGTTGAAAACTTTGATTCTAGCCACGATTTATGGATAGTCATGGATCTGGATAATAAAGGTGATGTCACTTACGCAATGCCAGTGGAAGAGGCATGGCTTTATGACCTGGAACCATTTCCCATAAAAGATGAAAATCGTTATCAATGGGATGAAAAGAAAAAAGCAGTGGTGCAGTCTTCAGCAACGATGATCGGTAAAATACTTTTATCAGAAGAAAAATTTATTCCTCGTGAATCTAATGATGAAATTAAAAAAATATTGAGAGATATTGCTGCGGACTACATGAAAGACCTTCATACGAGTGATGACTACGAACGACTTCTCACAATGAACAGGCTCCTGTCACAATTAGATATTGATCACCTCGAACAAAAAGTTCTCGATCATTTCTTTCAGCATCACCTCTGTTTTGGTGAGGATGAGAAGAAAGAATTATCCTATGCCTTCTTCTCTGAACTTAAAGAATTGATTGATCCGGAAAACATTTTTTCTCTCGAACAAGATTTTCCCCTTTTTATTCAGCTGACGGATAAAAGAAAAATTCCCATTCATTATGACAGAAGTAAAGATCCATGGATTGAATCTTATATTCAAGATTTTTACGGTCTCACTAAAACGCCTCAGCTCGCCAAGGGAAAATTGCAGCTCACTCTTCAACTTTTAGGCCCACATAAACGTGCGATCCAGGTTACACAGGATCTGGCCAGTTTCTGGAGTAAAACGTATCCAACAATGCTAAAAGAACTTTCGCGAGAATATCCCCGCCACTACTGGCCGGAAACCCCGGCAACAGCGAAACCTTTTTTACTTAAGAGACAGGTTGTTTGACGAGTTCGATAAGAGTGATTTCAGGAGGAACTCCAAATCGACTAGGCGGTCCCCAATAGCCAGTTCCTTGGTTGACATAGATCCACATTTTTTCATCGTGATGATGAAGACCTTTTACATAAGGCTGAAAAAAATAAATCAAAAGATTATAAGGGAAGTATTGCCCTGAGTGCGTATGACCGGAAATCTGTAAATGGACTCCTGCCTTCACTGCTTTATAAAGACTGCGCGGCTGGTGTGCGAGAAGTATTTTGGTAATGTCAGAAGGAAGACCTTTGAATGCTTCTTCAGGAGAGGAAACCAGACTACCGTCAGTGTGGGCGGCAGAATAATCATGAACTCCACCCATCGCAATTTTTTTACCATTTTTTTCAACAATTGAATGTTCATTGATCAAAGTTTTGTAACCGAGCCCCCGCCAGAAATCCATCCAGTGATCCACCCCCCAATAATATTCATGGTTACCGGGAATCATAAAACGCCCCAATGGTGCTTGAATATTTTTGAAGCTGTCGAGCTCATGGGCAAGCTGAGTGTGAAGACCATCGATTAAATCGCCAGTGAGAACGACCATGTCCGGCCGAAGTTCATTACTCATTTGAACGAGCGTTTCAACAAAATCACCTTTGATGGTTTGCCCGACATGAACATCACTCAATTGCAAAATAGTGGTTCCGTGGAATTCCTCAGGTAAATGCGGCAATGGAACTTTCACCTTCTTCACAACTGGTTTCATGCGGGCCTCGACAAAGCCGGCCACACTCATCATTCCGGTTGCGCTGAGACTAATACCGGCCACCATGAGTTTTAAAAAATTTCTTCGCTCTTCTGAAGGTTGAGCGATTTTTTCGTAGGCATAAAGGCCAGTTGCATTCAGAAAGACAAAAAGAAAAAGAACGGAATAAATTCCAAAGAAAAAATACCCACACCACTGAAGAGCATTGTAAAAAAAGCCGGGATTTTTTTCGGGATAGACCCGGTAGACGTAAGGAGCGGCGAAAATAGTCAAGGTCGCGAGACCGTTAAAGATCCAATACGCCACATTTATTTTGCCGGATAGATTAAAGGCATTGGCATAGTAGCGGGCCACCAGATAATTGAAGTAAGAAAAAATCGACACAAAGACGATGAAGAAAATTTTCATAACTCACTTTAACTAATTTTACTCTGCCAGAAAAGGTGAAAAGAGTTGGACACAACTATAAGGTCTGGAGCTGCTCGAAACCGCTAGAGAAATCTTATACATTCTATTTGAATAGTCGTTCCAATTCCCCCGGGCGAGGTCAAGATCGCGCGCCTGAAGCTTGACGGCTTCTGAAAAGCTCAATCCATTTTCATCAGCATCTTTCAGGGCTTCGTGAAAGGCCCCGTTTAATATGAACATTTTTTTGCGTGCAAAGCTCCACTCACCTTCGGTCGCCGGTACATACTCTCCGCTCGCCTTGGTTGCTTCTTTAAATGTCTCGAAGTGCTCATACGTTTTACCCAGGTAGATAACGTGCTCTTCCTGTTGGGAATTTAAAACAAAATGTTCCGTATCATCAATCATGACAAGTTCCCGCAGATCGGGACTGACCTTGGTCAGATCTTTTTTATAGCGCTTAAAGAATTTTTCCGTCGAAGGGATATTGGGCACGGGAGTCAGGTCGTCCCGGTTGAGAATTTTATAAGCAATGGACTCAAGTGTTCTCCCATCAGCGAGTTTAATCGAGGCAAGAAGGTTGTGATTGCGCGAAAGGCTCCCGCCGCTGAAAAAGGAGATCTTCACATTTTCATGGCGCAAGAGATTTTCAATAAACTCTTCAACTCCATCCTGAATAAAATATTTTTTTCCTTCTACCATGATGATGCGTGGCCCGCTTTGCTCTGGCTTCACTTCAGATGTTATTGTCCAATCAATATCAAAAACAACATGACGGACCTTTGATGAAGACGCAGGCGTTCGCGTCCACTGGGCACAGGAGACAAAAAGAAAGAGAATGGCAAAAAGATAAAACCTCATCAAAACAGTATCGGAAAAATGCGGGGAAGGATGACGGAAATTTAACCGAGTTAAAAGGACGAGTATACAGAAAAGGTTTCGCAATGAATGGGTTCAAAAACTTTAGATAACCAGGCGTGCTCATTATCGATCAACCCTCTCATACGGCCCCTGCCGATGACTTTGATGGGGTTTTTAAAAGCAATCTCTTTCAAGGACTCGAGCGTGGCCCTGATGTGCTCGACATTGCCATAATCATAAAGAAGATAAAAATCCGCTACGGGAAGCTGAAACGTTTTAAGAGAAAGATCCTGAGTTATCATAGTCGAGCGAGACAGGCCGTAATGATCCAGCAGTCGATTGCTTTCAATCACTCTCTCTTCAACAATTTCGTAACCAATAAATTTTGCCATTGGTTCAAATTGATTTAAAACAAAGGCCATGCGGGCATAGCCGGCACCGAGATCAATTAACGTTGACCCGGCCGATGGTTTAAGAAGACGACACATCTCGAGAAGCTCATGGTATGGTGTAAGTAACTGCCTGGGATTGAGACCCACCCACGATTGACTTCCTTCGTGCATCTGTCGGCCCCACGTCGAGACGTCACCTTCTGGTTGTAAAATCTGCGCCGTAGATTTGAGTGTTAACTCAATTTCATTTATTTGAAAGCCCAGAATGGTATCAATGTAAACGGAATGATCTTGAATGCTCTGGTAGGAAGCGCTATCGGGAGCATAAAAAAAATGAATGTTTTTTAACAGCTCCTCTCTCTCGACATCTGTTAGAATCGACTCGGCAATCGATTGAAAATCTGATAAATGTTTTAGAGAGAAAACTTTCATGACCGCACTATACCTTCACTCCTTAAAAAAAGGGTAAAAACATGTCTGATAAAGAAAAAATTCTATTGTTTTGGAGCGGCGGCAAAGACAGTGCCCTGGCCCTCCACTATTTGAAAAAAGATCCTCGATACGAAGTGATTGGTTTAATAACAACCATCAACCGAGACACAAACAATGTAAAATTTCACGGTATTCCGGAAGCCATTTTAGTTGAGCAAGCTAAAATGTTGAAGTTGCCTTTGCAGAGAATTTTTCTCCCCGGCGATTGTTCGAATGCAGAATACATTGATCACGTTGGAAAAATTCTTTCCATTTTTGGAAAACGTGGCGTCCGTAAAATTGCTTTCGGCGATATTCATCTGGAAGATGTCAAAAAATTTCGCGAGGACATGTTGAAGCCTCTGGAAATGGAAGCCGTTTTTCCTCTTTGGGGAAAAAACACAAAAGATATTTTTAAAGAATTAATGGAATCAGGGCACAAGGCCCTCGTTTCAGCCGTGATGACTTCAAAATTGGATTCTAGTTTCCTCAATTGCGAGTACGATGAAAACTATATCAATCGCTTGCCAGAAGGAATTGATCCAGCCGGAGAAAACGGCGAATTCCATACATTCATCGTCTACAGCCCCCATTTTAAAATGCGCATTCCTTTTTCAAAAGCGATCGCTGTCCATGAAGGTCCTTATCTCGTCATGCAGGTGAAGGAGCCATAAAGAAAATGTTTCCAGCGCTTAAACACCGCAATTATAAAATCTATCTAAGCGGACAATTTGTTTCATTGATCGGAACATGGATGCAGCAGCTTGCAATGAGCTGGATGGTCTACCGACTGACCAAATCCGCTTTCTGGCTAGGTGTTTCTGGATTCTCTTCACAAATTCCTATGTTCATTTTCGGCCTGTTTGCCGGTGTCATTGTCGATCACGTTGACAGACATAAATTACTTATCTGGACTCAGACTCTTTCGGCGTTACAGGCCTTCACACTTGCGGCCCTGACATTGACAGGAAAAATAAATCTCACAGAACTCATTCTTCTCAATTTCACTCTTGGATGCATCAACTGTTTTGACATCACCGGTAGACAGTCTTTTGTTGTTCAAATGGTAAAGAACCGCGAAGATCTTCCCAATGCTATTGCCCTTAATTCATCCATCGTCAATATGACGAGATTGATTGGTCCGGCCATCGCCGGCGCGGCCATTGCGTCTGTGGGAGAAGGCATGTGCTTTCTTTTAAACGGCATCAGCTATGTGGCCGTTTTAATCGCGCTCTTTTCGATCAAAGTTGAAAAAGTGAAGCGTTTAAAATTCAATATCAATAAAATATTTGATCACATCAAAGTCGGTTATCATTCAACGTTTGATAACGAGGCCATCAGCGCTGTTATTCTTTTTGTCGCTTTCATCAGTTTTTTTGGATCACCCTACATAAACGTTTTTCCCGCTCTGGCGGCATCACTTCCTGGCGGAGGTGCTCATACTCTGGGTTATATTTCAGCGGCAACAGGTTTAGGTTCACTCGTTGGTGCTCTTTATCTCGCTTATCGAAAAGGACCACCTGATCTTGGTGGCATTATTGCGTTTGGCGGGCTCAACATGGGGGCTTTTTTGGTCGCCTTGTCCTTTGTTCAATCTCTTCCGCTGGTACTTGTTTGTGTGTTTATGTCCGGCATGGGACTCATGCTTCAGATGAGTTCGACCAACACCATTATCCAGACCCTGGTTGAAGATGATAAACGCGGAAGAGTCATCAGCTTCCTGACTTTAGGACTCTTCGGGACTGCGCCGTTCGGAAGCCTTATGATGGGGTCTATGGCCGAACATATGGGTCTTTCGCGCACTTTTCTCATCAATGGCTCCGTCTGTCTCGTAGGCGCCTATTTTTTCATTAAAAAGGCCAATACAATCAACTCTGTCATCATCACTCATATCAATCGCGCCAGCCTGTAAAATCTATAGAAACTCCAATGAGCACTTTACCAGTAAACAGATCTATCTTAGATTGCAGAAAATTTTTATTCTGGAGTGGTTATGAAAGGCTTGATTCTTGCCGGTTTGATGGTTGTTTCAACTAATGTTTTTGCTTCCAAAATCAACTCTATTCAAACTCTTTCAAATGCTAAATTAAATGCCGCTGCTTCTGAATTGATTGCACTCGATCTCGTTTCACACTCTGCACTTAAAAAAGTCACTGAATTGAAAGGCAAAGGAAAAACGGCCCAGGAAATCAGAATGAATACAGTGGCCCAGGTTGCTCACACAGCTTGCCCATTTTTCGATGACGGTGTGGCCCTTTCTCTCAATTCAAAAGATGAAAAAGGAACTCTAAATGCTGTCGCAGACCTCATTGATTCTTCAGATGTGAATAAAGGCGATGCCGTTTACAACTCATTGGTAAAAAATCTATCAGCGATCAACAAGGAATCTGGAGTAGAACTTTACAGTGGAAGCGCTAGCGGAAATAACACGGCCGGAACAGTTGTGGGACTTTACGATACAAACACAAATGAAGTGGCCATCTTCGCCAATACAAACTGCGGATCAGACGACTAGTTTACTCATGTCTTAATGCTTCGATTGGATGAAGCAGCGATGCTTTTCTCGCTGGATAAATTCCAAAGATGATTCCGATCGAGGCAGAAAAAATAAAGGCCAGCATAACTGATGATGGCGAAATAGATGTACTCCATCCCGAAAATTTTCCGATCAATAAAGTAATAAGCCACCCCAGAAAAATTCCTGATAATCCTCCGACGGCACTGACGACAACAGACTCAGATAAAAACTGGGCAAGTATATCCCAACGTTTTGCTCCAATCGCTTTTCTGAGACCAATTTCTCTCGTTCTTTCAGTGACTGAAACGAGCATGATATTCATGATCCCAATACCTCCGACAATGAGAGAGATCGCTGCGATGGAAGATAAAAGCAATGACATTGTTTGTGAGCTTTGTTGAACAGCGGCCTGAATGTCGGCCATATTTCTCACTTCAAAAGCGTTTTCTCTTAAAGTCGGCGGGACGCGATGACGCTGGTTCATTAAATCGATAACCTTATCTTCGGCCTCACTCATGGATTGCGGATCAGTCATCTGAAGATCGATAGAATCGACATATTCTTTTCCTAAAAGTCTATGCATGGCCGTGTAGACCGGCATCACAATGATATCGTCTTGATCCATAAAACCAGTCGACCCTTTTTCTGGAAGTATGCCGATAACCTGAAAGGAAATCTTATTGATTTTGATCAATTCCCCCAGAGGATTTTTATCGCCAAAAAGTTCGCGCACAATCGCTACGCCAATGACAGCAACACGCGCCCGTTTTAAATTATCAGCTTCTGTAAAAAATCTTCCCGCTTGTGGAGTCGACGATCTGATGAGTTCATAACTCGGGCTAGTGCCAAGGACTCTCGTACTCCAGTTTTTGTTTCCATAAGTTACCTGCCCTCTACCATTGACTGTGGCCGAGGCTTCTTTCACTCCCTTGATCTGTTCTTTAATATATTGTGTGTCTTCATAGTTGAGACGGGCCGTGGCCCCACTCTCCTGCGTAACTCCGCCAACTCTCAGAGCACCAGGGCGCAGAACAAGAAGATTTGAGCCCAGTGATGAAAGCTGCGATTCAATTTGTTTTTGAGCTCCACGGCCAATGGCGAGCATCGCGATTACGGCGGCAACACCGATAAGAATGCCCAGAACGGAAAGAGCTGTTCGCACTTTATTGGCTGCCAATGTTTTAAAGCCAAGTTTAAGATACTCAAGAACTTCGACGAAAAAATTTTTATTTGCGTGATGGTTTGAAGAAGGAAGTACTTTTTTTTCTGGAAGCGGGGCCAGGCGTTCGTCTGAAACAATGGCACCGTCACGCATACGAATCAATCTTTTGGCCTGTTGCCCGACTTCTTCTTCGTGAGTCACGATGACAACAGTGATTCCCTGCTCGTTAAGTTCTTTTAAGATAGAAAGAATTTCTTTTTCACTGACGGAATCAAGATTACCCGTTGGTTCATCTGCAAAAATAATCTGGGGTCGATTAATCAAAGATCTTGCAATGGCCACGCGCTGCTGCTGTCCACCCGATAATTCATTCGGTCTATGTGTGGCCCTTTCGCCAATTCCTGTTCGAGTTAATAATTCTCGACCGTAAGATTCGCCTTCGGGCATTTTCGAATACAGCAGTGGAACAGTGACATTTTCCAAAGCACTCATTCTCGGCAATAAATTAAACTGCTGAAAAATAAACCCAATGGTCTCGCGGCGAAGCTCAGAGAGTTCATCTTCACTCAATCCCGAAACTTCTTTTTCATGTATTTTATAAGAGCCATTCGAAGGAACATCAAGAAGACCAAGAATATGCATCAAGGTAGACTTGCCCGAACCTGACGGACCCATAATCGCAATATAATCACCTTCATCAACTTCTAAATTGATGTTTTTCAGGGCATGAAAAAGAGTATCGCCCATCTTATAAGTTTTGGTGACGTTTGCGAGTTTAAGCATTACGGGTGTCCCCCACTGCTTTTGCGTCCGCTTGATGATCGAGCTCTTCCCATTGGAGAAAAAGGATTTGCACTGCCCGAATTTTGCTCTTTCACTTTAAATTCCTGAATAAGAATTTTCTCACCGGCCTTTAACCCAGAAACAATTTCGGTTTTTTTCCCGTCAGTCAAACCAGTTTCGACCAGACGAACTGAATCTTTTTTCTCTGCTGCTGGAATGGTGACATAAGATGTTCCCTTCATTGATTTCACAGCTTCGGAAGGAACGACGACAATATTATTTTTTGCTTCAACATCAAAAGTAACATTCGCGGTCATACCACTTCTCATGAATTCTGGAGCTTTGGCCGGAAGAACATCCACAATATAAGTGGTAACGTTGTTGACCGTTTTTGCATCAAAGGCAATCTGATCAACGACAGCATCGAGCGATTCATCTGGATAGGCGTCTAGTGTAATGCGGGCCTTTTGCTTTAATTTTATTTTGGCGATATCAGTTTCATCAACCTGAGCTTTCACTGTTAAACGATCAGACATAACAAGAATCGCATCTACTGTTGTAAACGTTTGCCCAGATTCGACATTGCGTTGAATGATAGTTCCATTAATGGCCGCGAGAATGGGTGTCGGTCTGTACATCTCTTCCCATTCTTTGACTTCCTGTGCGCCTTTGGAGCTGGCCGCATCGAGCATTGCTGCTCTTTCCGTCGAACTCATCCATGCCAGGATTTGTCCTTTGCGAACTTTGTCACCTTCTTTCACGAGGACTTTTTCAACACGTCCAGCAATCGGTGGTTTAATTTCAACTTTATTTTCCGGTGATACAACACCGGTGCTCATAATTTGAATTCTGATATTGCCTGTCTCGACAGTGTGTTCAACAAATACTGGAGCGGCCGTTTCATTATCTTTGGTTAAAAGTTTCCAGCCGAAAAAACCAACGGCCACGACGACCACTGATGCGATCGCGATTTTTTTTGTGTTTGTCACGGAATAACCCCTCTCCCTTGAGCCTGCTCCCAAGCGGCTTCCGCCGTCACTCTTTCTTTCTGAGTTTGCAGCAATGTTTTTTGTCTATTGATCAAATCATTTTCAATGGTGTCCCAGTCAGTAAAAGTAATGAGACCATTGTTATATTGAGCTTTGGCTATTCTCTCACGTGAAGACGCTGCTGTCACAAAGGCTTCATCCACTTCGAGTTTCATCACTGCTTCTACGTAGCGAGTATACGCTTCTTTTAATTTTGTGACATTGTTGTCTTCAGTATTGCGTGTATTGTGAACGCTTGCCCGATAATCTTCAGTGGCACTTTTAGTCGCATAGTAATCTTTTCCACCGTTGAATAAAGGAAACGTCAAGCTAGCACCAATGGCCCAGGAGTTGGATGAAGATCCACCGTCTCTTCCTGTTCGTCCTGCCGTTTGATTTAAATTGAGTGAAGGATAAAAATCTGCACGAGCTAAAGTCACATCGGTCTTCGCAATCTGTTCCTGCGCGAGTGCTTTCCGGTATTCAGGAATATCTTTGATAAAATTTTTGAAATCGATTTGTCTATTATCTTCATAGGGAGGTTTATTCACAGGAACCGAACCTGTCACAGAAAGATCTTTTGAATCTTCTACTCCCAATACCCGCGCCAACTCTGCTTGGTAGACATCGAGGGAGTTTTTCGCCTGTAAAAAATCATATTTGGCTTGAGCGAGATAAGCTTTAGATAAATTGAGTGAACCCAAATTTTCTCTTCCGCTTTCAAAGCGAAGCTGAACAAGTTTCAAATTCGCTTCACGCCTCTTCATAATGTCTTCTGTCAAAGCGATGGATTTTTGCGAATAAACTAATCCTGCAAAAGCATTTTTTAAATCGTAACTCACTTTTGATTTCACATTATCGAGATTGGCCTCGGAAGCCGTTCGCGAAAATTGAGCCCGATCGAGACCAGCTGTCGTCGTAAGTCCATTGAAGAGATTTTCAGTAGCAGTAATGGAAGCAGTATACGTTTTATCAGCACTGTCTTGAGACGAATCAAAAGTGTAATCCGCCTTCGCAGAAACAACCGGTAAGAATCCACTTCGGGCGCCTTTGACTTGATAGCGCGCTGATTGCAGTGAGCTCTCTGCCGATTTTAATTCTGCATTGGTCTTCTTCGCTAACTCTATTCCACGTTCCCAAGTAACCGTTTCAGCTCCCCAGCTGGTTACTGCCAGCGGGAGCATCAACGCTAAAATTTTCATTCCCATTAATAGTCCCAGTCGTGATGAAATTGATTAAATGTACGCGGAGGCTGGTTAGCTCTATCCTGCACAGTCATTTCAGGTTTCGAGGGATCAACGGGTGTTTGTGAACAAGCTGCGAAGAACACCATCATTAAAACCATCATTGCCCAATTTCTTGTTTTCATATATTCCTCCTGTCGAGGGCCGAGAGAAAAAGTTTTTCCAGGGCCTGCAGCCCTTTCTCCAAATCTTCTCTATCGTCCGCTTTCAGACATGATATCTGTTCTTTCAAATTCGCTTGTGCGTTTTTACGCATTCTCTTAAAAAGTGTATCTCCTTCTTTTGTCAGATTTAAGTGAAAGTGGCGTCTGTCATTTTCATTGGCCTCACGTTCTACAAATCCTCTCATAACCAGAGAATCGATCATTTTCGACATGGCCGCCTGGCTGATGCCCTGGCTTTTAGCAATATCGCAGGCCACGTTATTCCCTCTGAAAATACTGGCCATGATTCTAAACTGAGGCACACTCAAATCATCATTCATTGCGCCTCTCATTTCCGTCCTAATCCAATTCATGGAAGGAGGAATGATATCGAGCAATTTCTTAGCAAGTTCATTAGGTTCTGACATACTTAACCTTGTTATTAGTTAACTAAGTTAAGTATACGCCTGCCCAAAATAAGGGTCAAGTGAGACAATGCCTCATCAATGAGTTTGCAATGAAACTGCTTAGGAAAGGCGGAAGGAATTTCAAAGGATTAATTACTTAACCAAAAAGCTCTTTTGTAAGATCAAAAAGCTTTTGTTTGGCGAGGTAGTTCTTGATGAAATTTTTATTTTCGGGTTTATACCAGAAAAAGAAAGTGCGCTGCTTCGTTTTATCGTCCAGGCTGATTGCAGTCTTCACCTCTTTTAAAGTGTAAGGATGATAGCCGGAATAGTAAATTTCAGTGGCCACTGTCATTGGCGTTGGCGTGAAATCTTGAATCTGCTCAAGTCGATAGCCCAATTTCTTTGTTTTTATCGCAAGCTTTGCCATGTCTTCTGGCGTACAGGCCGGGTGACTTGAAATAAAATACGGAATAATTTCCTGGCGAAGACCTTTCTTGCGGGAGACTTCTTCAAATCTTTTCTTGAAGGTTTCAAAATAATGAAAGGCAGGTTTTCTCATCAATTTTAAAACATGATCTTCAGTGTGCTCTGGCGCCACTTTCAAACGACCTGAAACGTGATGAGTAATCAGTTGCTCAACGTACTCTTCATCTTTTTTGGGATCACGGGATCTTTCGTTGAACATTAAATCGTATCGTAGCCCAGAACTCACAAAAGCTTTTTTAACTTTCGGATGAGCTGCGACTTCGCGATACAGTTCAATCATCTTCGTTGGATTTGTGTCCAGATTTTTACAGATGACCGGATGAACGCATGAGGGAGCTGCACACTTATCGCACAACTCCTGATCAATACCTTTCATCTGATACATATTAGCGGATGGCCCCCCCATGTCGCTGATATACCCTTTGAAATCTTTCATTCGAGAGATCTCTTCTAGTTCTTTCATGACCGATTTTTTAGATCGACTCGCAATCATTTTTCCCTGGTGGGCGGAAATCGTACAGAAGCTGCATCCACCAAAACAGCCCTTGTGAGTGTTCAAAGAAAATTTGATCATCTCATATGCTGAAATGGGCCCACGGTCTTTATATTTGGGATGCGGAAGTCTTGTATAAGGCAAATCAAACGTGGCATCGATCTCATCTTCCGTCATTGTCTGATACGGAGGATTGATGACGAGAGTTTTTTCACCGATATCCTGAAGAAGCCTGTGTGCGAATTGTTTATTACTTTCCACTTCAACGTACATGAAGTTTTTTGCGTAAGCTTTTTTGTCTTTCAGACAATCTTCATGAGAGGTCAATTTCTGATCGCCCCAAAGAATATTGGGTTGTGGTAAATTTTCTTGTTTATTGATGAGAAAAGCGGTTTGAGGAATCGTTCTAATTTCCTTAAATGGAATGCCTTCTTGAACCAGCTTCACTATATCCCGCAAAGGTTGCTCGCCCATTCCGTAAACGAGAATGTCGGCCCCTGATTGAGTCAGAATATTCGGCATAAGCTTGTCTTGCCAGAAATCATAATGAGTCACTCTTCTGAGAGACGCTTCAATTCCCCCAATGAGAACTGGAGTTTCAGGATAAAGCTGTTTTAAAATTTTTGTGTACACAGTTGTTGCGTAATCAGGACGCTTGTCTGTTTCTCCACCAGGAGTGTATGCATCTTCAGAGCGTCTTCGTTTTCCCGCTGTGTATTTGTTGATCATCGTATCCATATTTCCAGCAGTGACGCCGAAGAAATATTTAGGAGCACCAAATTTTTTGAAATCGCGCAAGTCATCCTGCCAGTTAGGCTGAGCAATGATGGCCACTCTGAGCCCAAGAGACTCAAGAATTCTTCCGATAACAGCTGAACCAAATGCGGGATGATCAACATAAGCGTCACCCGTGATAAGAATCACGTCGAGCTCTTCCCAGCCTCTTTTCTTAGCTTCTTTAACAGTTGTAGGAAGCCAGGCCGTAATCGGCAGTTCATTCGGGTCTTTGATTTTTTCCATGACTGGTTTATAGAAGTTTTCCGTGATTTTTGACAGGGAAATTGAGCAATCAGGGCTTTTTTACAGGGGAAAAAGACGTTTCCACCAGGAACGACGGGGGTGAATTCTGATCCAACCAGTTTCTTTGTCCAACTGGACGGGTCTGATCAGCCTCTGTCTCTCAAGGGATTTTATCGTGGCCTCAAGATCTTCTTTGGCAAAATCGCCCAGCTCTCTCAGTTGAGTTTTATCCAGATCCAGAATCACTTTTGAAAAGGTCATCGGTTCATAAAACGAAAAAACACTTAAGATTATTTCTTCATTTTTTGTCATCTGCTGCTTTTTCATTGGCCTTATCATTTTGGGACTCGGACTTGGCTTCATAAGTGGATGTGATTCTATCTTCAAGAACCGGGAACCATTCATCGAGGATTATAGGAATTGCGCCATAAATTAACGAGGCAAGGAGCGGCCCTACAAAAAGACCGGCAAGACCGAATGTGATGACTCCTCCGATGATGGCGAGAAAATTCACAAAGGCAGGCACTTCAACAGAGCCTCGGCTATTGAGATAAGGACGAATGATATTATCGATGACCCCAGAAAAGCCCGCGATACACGCCATGACAATCCCGGCGCCATACCTGTGCGAGATAAAGGCAAGGGCAGAGACAACAAAGCCGGTTGGAGCGGCCCCGATGACAGGAATAAATGAAAGGAAAAAGGTAATGATAAAAACGATAAAAAAGTCGCCGCTCTTTGTAAAAAAGGCTCCCCCCCCTACAATGGTGGCCTGAATGACTCCTGTCGCGACATTGGCAAAGAAAACTTCCTGACAACTAGACTTCAAGAGATGAATAAACTTATCAGCATTCTCGTATTTAAAATAAAAATAGCGGTCAAACCATCGACGGATTTTATCCTCTTCTAAAAGACAAAAATAAAATGAAAGAATGGTGATAAAGCTCGCCAGAAAAATATCTGGGAGGGCCCCGAGAAAGGAGCTGAAAAGATTGAGCGCGTAGCCTCCAGTCGAGCCCACAAAATTATCAAACTTCTCACGCAAGACTTCAGGATCCACATCACTGCTAACAGAAAAATGATCGATAAAATCGTAAATCTTACCTTCCAGCAGATGCTTTGTTTCAGCTATCGATTGCTGATCGAGAAAATTAGAAACGACTTTGGTTCCTTTGACGATAACAATTCCTACCGGCGTAATGCACATTAAAAATAAGACGATCGTCATGAGAAGCAAAGAGAGCTTTCGACTGCCCCCTTTTCTGGTAAAAAATTTTAGGTAAGGGCTAAAGGCCATGGCGAGAATACCGCCTAGGACAATGGGAATAAAAAGCGGTGAAAGGACGTACACAAACCCGATGAGAACGAGAATGACGGATAAGACTTTGAAGAAGTTCTTTCGAAATGCATCGGCTTGGAATTCGTTCACTGTTAACCTCTCGCTCTTAAGCTTAAAGGCAAATATTCAATACGTCTAATAACAGGAAGATATATTTTTTATGCATGTTTCCTTTTGTGAAATGCTATACGCGGTTAGCATTATCTATATGATGATTTTAAAACTAATTCTGATTTCAACTCTGTCCTCATCAAATGGTTTCGCTCTGGAAAATAGGCTCCAGGCCTTTGAAACGGATGGTTGTACTCTGTTTGTCGATGGACCGATAAAAAAACCGGGTCTGTGGCGGCATTGCTGCGAAGAACACGACATGCGCTACTGGTTTGGAGGCGATTCCTCTGATCTCGACAAAACAGACCTGCGCTTAAAAGAATGCGTGCAGGACGTGGCCGGTCCCACATGGGCCCGAATCATTTACAACGGCGTTCGCGCGGGACATTCCTCGCCCGTGAAGAAGAAAATGCGTTGGAGCTGGGGTTGGGAAAAAGAGCGTCCACTCGTTAAACTTTCGGCCGCAGAAGAAATTTATGTTCTAACTGAGCTGAGAAGGTTACCGTACGATCAGGCCATCATCGAAAAATTTATCGAGAGAAATTTCAAACATGAGCATGAAGCATTTTAATATTCCGCAATCTGAATTGCACCTCACTTATTCAAGATCTGGCGGGGCCGGCGGACAAAACGTCAACAAAGTGAACACAAAAGCGACCTTGCACTGGAATGCCAAAGAGACAACTTCCATTCCTCACGATGTTAAAGATCGCTTTCTGAAAAAATATTCAAAACGTCTTAGTGAAGATGGGGTTCTGACTCTCGTTGCACAGGAACATAGAACGCAAAATCTCAACACCTCTGCCGTCATCAAAAAATTGCACGACATGCTTGATTCGGTGGCGGTCGCACCCAAAAAAAGAGTTGCAACGAAACCGACAAAATCGAGTGTTCAAAAACGATTGCTTGGAAAAAAAATTCAGGGTGAGAAAAAGAAAACTCGCCGGGAAAAAGTCAGTTACTAAAGTAACAGTTTAAGCACTGACATCGTGTGCGCTTTCTGATTGTAGTCTTTAAGATTAAGATAATAATGAGTCATCGTCATCAAGTGATCCACTTCAGATTCAATGATAAAATCCACATCAGGTAAAAGAGCACTTCTTAAGGGAACAACTCCATCATTCATTCCCGCTTTTTCCTCAGTGTAATTGCGAAACAATTCAAGTGGTGTGTCCACTCCTAAAGTGTTTGTTTTAAAGCTCGCATAATTGATGAAATGAATTTTCGTTTTAATGGTCTGGATTAAATCGCGAACGTCTTTTTGATTCATGTACTCAGTACGCTCTTCCATTGTCAAAGAGCTCATGCCCGATGCCGTACCGCCCATCAATTCAAAAAGCGAATCGCCAGTTTGTTTGAGAACGTCATTGTTGTTAAAACCGCTGGCCACCGGAGAACCATAGAAAGGACTCTGAATACTGGCCCAACCATGAATGCGCGAAAGCAAATCAGGATTTTGTCTAATCGCCTCAAGCGTATCAAGCCCACCTTTTGAGTGAGAATAAATCAAAACAGGTCTTGTTGATTTTAAAATCGCGTCACTAATCACGTGAGCATTAACTTCTGGAGAATTTTCTGTTTCCAGTTTGATAAATTCGTAATCAATCTTAAGCTTTTCCATCAATAGAATTTGTTCTTTAAAAGCATCAGAAAAAAGGGCGTCCAGTTTAATCTGGTTATCGCTGTTTCTTAAAAAGGATTCTGCCAGTACTCCCGGTACAATTAACACTTTGAATTTTTGAAGCGCTCGTACCTGAGAAAGAAGCGTCACATTCTTTCCTCTGAGATAGCTCTCCGTCAGATCTTTAGACCAGGCGGCTTGGACAGTGAAAGCGAACAGGAGAAAAAGAATTTTCATGTAGGCATTTTAGCCGATTTTGAGAAAGACAGTGAAAACGTGAAATTATTACAGATCTTTGCAGTACAACTGCTAGGGAATCTGTGCTAAATTCGGCCCTCAAAATAGTGATTCTCGAGGTGTGCATTGAATAGAGATTTTTATAAAGACGAATACGGCAATTTTCACGAGGTTGAGGAAGAACTGGAAGATCCGACAGACGGATATGAAGATGATGAACACGATCTTTTTGAGGATGAGGACGATTCGGAAGATCCGTTTGATTCTGTTGATGATGACAGCGATTATGAAGATGAAGACGAAGCATATGCCAACGAACGCGGTGGCAATGAATATGACATTGATGAAGATTAATGGATAATTTATGCCTTCTCGCCTGCGCTGAATTTCAGGCGCAGGGATTTAAAAAAGACATTGATCCACGCTCTCTAAAAGAGAACTTCAATGTAGAAAAGCGCGCTGATGGACAGTGGTTTAAAAGCACAAAGCCCGGCCTGCACGAAGCTGCTGTTTTAACGGCGCTCGATTTAAACTTGATGCCGGCCTTTAAACAACTCACGGAACAATTGGACGCTCTCGATGACGAAATAAAACGTGAGGGCGGCCGTCTCTTCCTCAGTGAATATCTCGTTTTCAAATTAAAAAAAGGAACGCAAACGACTCTCATTGCTTATGAGAATACCGATAAGCTCGAGGGTAAATTTCGAAAACTCTGTGATGAAATGATTGAGTACGGTCTGGAAAGAGACCGCTATCGCACAGAAGAAACTTATATGCTCACAAAATCGCCCGGCAATGAATGGTCCGTCACCACCAGTCATGAAAATCATAGCGGAACAAAAATCATTTTAGATCTTAAAAAATTACCTCAGTTAAAACTCTTGGCCGCTAAAATAAATAAAGCAGACCCAAAATTTCAAACCAATGGCGGCAGGATTTTTATCACCCCGAAACGTCTTTACCGCCTGAATAACAAGATCGAAATTCTTTTAAAAATTTAAACCGATCAAGCTTCACCGACTTTAAATTTTCGCCCTTTAATTTTTCCAGCATTCAATTTAGCAATGACCTGATCGACAGTAGCTGCTTCAACGGCCACGTAAGATTGTTTATCTAAAATATTAATATTTCCGACCTGAGAGGCCAGCAGACCTGCCTCATTGACGAGAGCTCCCAGAATATCACCTGGACGGATTTTATCTTTTTTGCCGCCATTGATATAGAGAGTTTTCATTGGAGCGGAGAGATTAAAACGAGCAGCAGATGAGAAGTCTTCAAGTTTTTTATATTCGTTTTGGACTTCAAGATAGTTCTCTATCTCTTCCAGTTTTTCTTTTTCACCTGGAACGAAAAAAGAAAACGCGAGGCCCACTTTACCTGCTCTCGCCGTTCTTCCAATTCGATGAGTATAAACTTCCGCATCCGTTGGCAAATCGAGATTAATGACCGCTTCTAAATCCTTTATATCAAGGCCACGTGCGGCCACATCAGTAGCGACTAAAACAAGACAGCTTCTATTCGAAAATTTAGCGAGCACGACAGTGCGTTCGTTTTGTTCAAGATCTCCATGCATGGGAAGCGCTGAAATTCCCTGCTTACTTAAAGACCGCGCTACATCGGCACAAATCTGTTTCGTTTTACAAAAAACAACGGTCGATGCCGGCCTATACTCTCCCAACACTCTACTTAAGGCTTCAATCTTTTGCTTGTGATCCGGCACTTCGATAAAAATCTGTCGAATAATATTTTTTTCATGTTTTGAATCGACAGATAATCTTTTGGGATTCACTTGAAAAGAAGAACTGAGCTCCTCAATTTCAGGAGGAAAAGTCGCAGAAAAAAGTAACGTTTGCTTTTTCTTTGGAGTAAACGCGATAACAGCTTCCATCTCTTCCTGAAAGCCCATATCGAGCATACGATCTGCTTCATCTAAAACTAAAAAAGAAATCGTCTTTAAATCGATCGCTCCCTTTTTGAGAAACTTCAAAAGTCTGCCGGGAGTTCCCACAAGAATATGGCCACCGTGCTCCAGCGAACTCAACTGCTGATACTCAGACGCTCCCCCTGTAATCACTAAAATTTTACAATTGGGAATCGTTCGGGCAAGCCTTCTCAGCTCTTCCGCTACTTGAACCGCAAGTTCGCGGGTGGGACAAATCACAAGAGATTGCCAATTTTTATTTTCCGGTTGCAATTGATTGAGCATCCCGAGACCAAAGGCAGCCGTTTTTCCACTCCCTGTTTTGGCCTGAGCTATCAGGTCGCTTCCGTCCAGGATTAGCGGCAAGGCCTGTTCCTGGATGGGAGTCATCGCTGTGAATCCTAACGAGTCTAAGTTTTCCAAAATTTTTGGATTTAAAGGAAGAGTGTTAAATGAATTGGTCATGTTATGCCTTTAGTGAATGTAGTACGCGTTCAATCTGCTCGTCTGTATTAAAGGCATGCGGAGATAAGCGAAGTCCCGGTCCTCTCACTGCAAAATTGCAGGGAATCATTTTAAGTTTTTCTGCAGAATCATTTTTAGGAATAAAATTCACATGAGCGCTGCCGTTGTGATGAACATCCAGGCCCTGTTGGCGCAAACCATCCGCAAGCTTGGTTGCCAGTCTCAGCACCTCCGCTTCAATCGTCTTCACGCCTGTTTTTAAAATTAAATCAACAGAAGCTCCGAGAGCTGTAATTTCTAAAACCTGTTTTGAACCCGCTTCAAATTTGAGCGCATCTTTTTTAGGCATACAGAAAAGATCCGCGGGATCATCGCAAGTGCCAAATGTATAAGCGCCAACATTGTGCGGACGAATTAAATTCATATGCCTGCTATCCAGAGCAAAATAGCCAACCCCAACTGGTGAAACGAGCCATTTGTGGCTGCCTCCAGCGACTGCATCAACTCCCCATTCTTTCATCTTGAACTCGTGAATTCCAAGTCCCTGCATGACATCGACGAAGAGGAAAATATTTTTTTCACGCGTGATTTTAGAAAGTGCTTTGATATCCGTGCGTGCGCCGGTTTGAAACTGTAACCACGAAATGGCAATCACTTTCGTTTTATCAGTGATGGCCGCAATTAATTTTTCGACAGGAGTTGTGAGTCGCTCACCAGATTCAACGAGAACGAGGTTAGCGCCAGCGCGTTTACACGCTTCCTGCCAAGGATAAAGATTTGAAGCGTATTCCTGATTCCATGTCAGAACTTCATCTCCTGCTTTAAGCGGAAAATGAAAACACAATTGTGAAATCGCTCCGGCGGTACTTTGAAAAAAAGCGATTTCACTATGATCGCAACCGATCAATGTTGACAGCGATTTTCTGGAGTGAAGGACATCCGCCACATAATCAGCATCGGTGTAAAAACCTTCATCATAAAAACGATTGGCCCAATAGATAATCCGGTCGCGGGCCGATTGCGAAATGGGAGCAAGGCCTGCATTGTTTAAATGCAGGCGCTTTGTATCGTTCGTAAACTGCTCTTTGAATTCTTTTAACATTCTTTGGCCATTTGAGCGATTTCAGTTAAGCCAGTGTTGAGTCTTGAGTAATGAACTCTGAAAGCAAGAAGACAAATTCTGATCGCAAATTTTCCATTCAGCGTGCAAGAAGATAAGAAGAGCGTTCCACGATTATTAATTTGTTCGAGAAGCTTCTTTGTCGCGGCGTCGCCTTTTTTGTGAGAGAACGCAAGAATAGTCAGCTCCGGTGAAGCGAGTATTTCCAGTTCCGGAATCGCTTTGATTTCCTTTTCTGCCCATTCAATCAACTTCAATTTCTCTTCGAGGTTGAGCACAAACGGAGCAATTCCCAAAGTCTTGATAGGAAGCCAGACGCGAAGCCCGCGATAATCGCGCGATAATTCCGGAGAAATATCAGCGTAATCGTGATCCCCTTGAGTTGGTGTAGGTGGCATATAAGAATCATCTGAGATGTAATCGAAACTCAAAGTGCTTCCGTCTTTGACAAGCAAACAGCCCGTTCCATAAGGAAGAGACAATGTTTTATGCGGATCAAAGCCGATAGAGTCAGCAAGGTTAATACCTTTTAAAACATCTCTTCCTTTTTCTGTCAGCATAAAGAGGGCCCCGTAAGCACCATCGACATGGAACCAAAGGTTTTCTTTTTTAGCCACAGATGCAATGTCGCTGATAGGATCGACACTTCCTGTTTTCGTTGTCCCGGTTGTTCCGATGACAATAAAAGGGGTCATCCCTTTTTTCTTATCATCAGCAATGGCTTTCTGAAGCTCGCTGACATCCATTTTGTAATTTTCTGATTTAACAAGACGTAGATTTTCTTTTGGCAAACCGAGCATCACCCAGCCTTTCGCTAAACTATGATGAGCATCGCTGGACATATAGCCCGTCACTTTAGAAAAATCATATCCTTTAATTTTTTCTTTTCGTGCCAGCATGATGGCATTCATATTGGCCTGAGAGCCACCGGTTGTTAAATAGCCAAGAGCTTTATCGTCATAGCCCATTAAATGGATAAACCATTTCACGACTTCTTGTTCGAGGGCCACCATTCCCGGCGCCATCATATAATGCCCGGTAAAAGGATTCAGTGTCTGAGCAATCATTTGTGCTGTATTTGAAATAGTATTTCCGCTGGCCGCAACATACGCTGCAAATCCCGGATGTCCCGGCAATTGAGAAAGCGGCGCCATTTCATCGAAGATAAATTTTAAAAGTCCCTGATACGATTCAGGTCTCTCCGGAAAGTTTTTAGTCATTTGGTAAGGAAGAGAAAAATCCTTCTTCAATCCATTTGTCGCAGGATCATGAGCAAGGCCCATTGGATGCATCACTGGGAATTTTTGCATGTACTCAAGAATTTCATTCTGAGTCTGAGTGAAAAGAGTTTTCATTTCTTCGTCATTCATTTCCAGAGGCTGATCAACATTTTTCCACCAATCAGCTTTTTCACTCATCTGGTCGAGAACATTTTGTCTTCTCGGGTGAATGTATTCATTTGTTTCTAGAAGTCGTTTTGCTCCGTTATCGAGTGAACCATCAAGTGTTCTCGCCATTCGAAAACCACTGTGCTGATAAAAGTGCGGACGAAAATGAAAACGCGACCAATGGCTGGCTTCGTTTCCACAAGACATGAAGGAGCCTCCCAGAATCATCTGGTGTTTTCCATCATAACAAGGTGTCGAGAAATCATCATAAAGATAATGAACTTTAAAATTTTCTAATGGATTAAATTGATCTTCCATCCAATGCCAGACATTTCCTGTTAAATCATCCGTTACATTTTCTGCACTGGAGTATTTAAAATTGAAGTTCGGCGAGAATTCGTTGAACTTTGTGTATTCGCCATAATGTTTTGATTGAAGAACAAAATCCGTTTCTCTGTTTTGAAGGGAAACAAATTCTGCTTCTGTCATCAGACGGTAGTACAAATTGGTTTTGTTATTTTTTTTGTCGAGTTCATTTTTCCAGTTCGTGTACGCCACTGCTTCGTGAAAATTCACTTCAGCAGGCCAGTTCCACGGCATGGGTATAATCTCAAAGATAGTCCGGAGTTCGTATTCGTGTGCGCCTTCAGGTCCCGAAGCTGCCCAGAATGTAGGACGTTTAGTGTTACGGAATTTTCTCCAGGCCTTGCCTTCTTCACGCCAATAGCGATCGTCTATATAAGCACCGCTGGCAACGAAATCAAAATATTCTCGATTGGTTATTTGATATCTGCTGTATTCAAAATCTTTTGTAGAAACAGTTCTCTCACCGTATTCATTATCCCAGCCGTACGAAGGAAAATCCGAGGGCTTCCCAAGTTGGACTTTTGAGCCTTCTTTTTTAATCCATGTATTTTGCACTGGAGTGTTGTCGTCTCTCGAAGGAGATAACGGTGCCCAGTATTTTGGTGTTTCTACGAACTCAACAGGCAATTCGCGAATGAGAACACTTGAAGTTTCAAAGTGAATTTTTTCATGCTCAAGTCCCATCCACAGCGACCACCAAGGCGAACCTTGAAGAAAAGATCTTTTAGGATTATCGAATTCAGGATGCGTTTTGATGAGCTCGACAACGAGATTGTAAACTGTTTGACGATAATCGCGAACGGTCGCAACCGTCGGCCACTCCATTTCGTTTTTGCCCATGTCATCCCAGGACATTTCATCAACGCCTGTTTCAAGAATTTTTTCGAGGTATAAATTCACCGGCGCTTTAATAAGACCAGCAATGCGCATTTTGTTCAGGTAAAGAACCGCAGGGTGTCCGTAGTAAAAAATAAGCGGGTGTCTTAAAGCGTGATAAGGCGGACGTTTATAAACTTCTTCAACTTTCAGTCCGGAAAAAAGTAGTTCAGTGAGAGTCCAAGAGTTGTTGAAATAATCAAGAGCATCCTGGCGCGTGCAGATGTTCAAATTGATTTGCGGAAGAGCAGTCAAGCACTGACGTTGTTTATCAAAACCAGGACATTCTTCCGGGGCCAGGCCCGTCCACCATTTATCGCCAAATTGTTTTTTCAGATCATGATTATAATTATTCTGCTGTCTCGTTTTCGTGAGATTAGGGTTTCTCGTGACGGTCATCGACATAAGCTCGTTCTCCAATAAATTATCTCAATATTATTGGCCAAACCTTTGGATTTGTCATGGTAGACCGTGCCTCTACGAACTATTTTGGAACCATTTTGGAGCACTTTTAGAGCCCATCTTGCTGGAGGGTTCCGCTCGGTATTCCCGGGGATTTTTTACAGGACTCTTCTCTGCCCTTTCCAAGCTGATAAATATTCATTATTTTACCCCGCATGAGATCAAGTAAAGCGGCCAAAATGGTTTATAGCATGACCTGGATAATTCTTTTTCCAGTAGTTCTTTCAATGTTACCGACATTGGGCCTCGCTGGTACACCTGACGCTTCCCTTCCCTTTTGCCAAAACCCTTTTGCGGTCACTTGCCCAGGTAGAAATGCAGACAAAGTGCGCGAACAAAAAATTGCCAAAATTGAATCCGAATTGAAAAGCCATGCATTTTTGTCGATGCTCGATGAAGTTGAGGATGAAAACGTTAAGGCCGTCTTGCAGAACTTTGATGATATTGACTCAGTTAAACCAAAGCGCGTTCGTCAGGCCGTTGAAAAAATCTTTTACCAAAAACTTCGCGAAGAATTCTCACGTTATATTTCGGAAAATAATCTTCCTATCGGCCTCGGCGATGATTTAGTGAAGGAAGCTCTCCATATCGCCATCGAAGAAAATGAGTCCATCTCTCCAGTTATAAAAGAAAAAATGCATTCGATTCTCAATGAAACGCGCTTCCTTGCTTTTCAAAATAATGTAGAAGACAACTCACTTGATGACTTGCATGCGCTTTATAAACTTTGCTCTAAGTCTTTTGAGGACAACGCCTTTGCCACAACTTTGAAGAAAGAAAAAGTGGTCGTCATTTGTCCGGGAGAAATGATTGGTGCAATTGAATTTGGTCAGGATTTTGCCCTTGTTCCGAATCTTAAACTTTACCCTTTAGTGATGACTTTGGGACATGAACTCTCCCATCATTTTGATTTCAAACATTATCCCTCTGCTTATAAACAAATACTGGAAGAAATGACGGAGCATCGTTCTGATTTTAAAAAACCTGTTGAGAAATACATGCGCGAGATCACTGCTGATATCTGGGGTCTTAAAGCGGTAAAAATTGTCATGAACAAAATTGGAAATCCTTTAACTCGCTCTAAAATGTACGCTGGTTCTCTCAATGATCTTTGTGGCAGTGAAGATGACGGTGTTCATCCGAGCGGAAGATTCAGGATTGAGACGTTGGCCTCTGAATATCTTTGCCAATAAAAACTTCCAAACATAAAATGCCAAACATGCAATTGACTCAATTAAAAAATCATCTCTACAATGAACTTGGAACAAAACTTCCTGACGAAAGAAGACGGGATCTCATTCTTGAAATGAAAAAGCTTTCTGACGTTAAAGTACATTGTTTCAATTGCACTGGAACTTGCTGCACGATGAGTGCAAATTCAATGCAGATCACTCCGCTGGAAGCATTTGAGATGATCCTTTCTCTGGATGTCACGGCTGAAACTGCGAATGACCTTCGTCAAAAGCTTAAAGAAAACATTCATCACTACAGGCTTGATCACGAGATCTCATTGGGAAAAAAAGCGCACTCTCATTTGCGCAAAACTTATACCTGTCCTTTTTTTGTTCCAGGCCCCAAAGGTTGTACGATCAAAAAAGAATTGAAGCCCTACGGTTGTCTTGGCTTTAATCCCAAGCTTGAAAATGATAACGGATCCACCTGTCACTCGGATCAATCTCTGCTTGAAAAGCGCAACGATGAAAATTCTCTCAGTGAAGATGCTGCCAATGATTTTTTAAAAAAAGAATTTCAGATTTACTGGACCAAACTCGAAATTCCCAAGGCCATGCTTCATCTGCTCGACAAGATGTTTTAAAACTGCCCCACTTGGGTGGGGCTAAAATTTAAAGTACATGTGCCCTCTCTGTCTTTTTCTTTTTTAAATGGCCAAAGATGGCCCAGGTTTATTTTTCTTTTCTTACTTTTATGGATTGATTTCTCAGCACTTCATTAAAATAATCGATAAAAATATCAATGTGATCCTGAAGATGATTTTCTTTCTTCGTCGTATTCCACGAACGACGAAAGAGTCGATTGATGTTCGCTCTGAACATCGCAAGAATTTGGTTAATATGAAAAAGCGGATCAAATCTTTTGGATTTTAATTCAC